>FWWM01000164.1_pt1 | contig 220382 bp, 185 predicted proteins | sample 2228351 | NCBI WGS metagenome assembly FWWM01 (sample SAMEA103939774, study PRJEB20133) | metagenome
GCGGCACTGGCGTATCTGTCGCCGTTGGATTGGGCGTGAACGTGGGCGTAGGTGGTGGCGGTGACGTGTCGGTCGGCAGTGGGATAGGCGTGACAGTAGGCGTGGACGTGGGTGTGGATGTGTCAGTCGGCAATGGGATCGGCGTGACAGTAGGCGTCCAGGTCGGCGTTGGCGGTGGTGACGCATCGGTGGGCACGGGTGGCTGAGTCGGGATAGGTGTCACCGTTGGCGTCCATGTTGGCGTCCATGTCGGCGTGGGCTGGATTGGCGTGGCAGTTGGCGTCCACGTCGGTGTGGGCGGGATGGGCGTAAAAGTGGGCGTTGGCACAGGCGTGCGAGTGGTGGTGGGCAGCGGCGTGGGTGTAGTGGGTGGAACCAGGAACACATTGAAGCGCAGCACTGCGAAGCCCGTGCGCTCGTAGTATTCCACGCGGAAGCGGTACAACCGCGTGGAAAGCGTCACATCTTGGAACACCTCTCGCGGAGGACCGTCGCGCCACTCGTCGAGCACCAGCGTGTCGTCAATGAACAGGCGCACGCCGTCATCCACAAAAAACACAAAGCGATACGTGCCAGCGTTGAATTGCAGGCTGCGCGTCCAGCGTGCGGAGAAGTTATCGGGCGGGATGCGGGGATCAGGCGACCCAGATGCCCAATTGAAGTTGATGTCCTCGTCGTTGCGCACCACCACCGGCGCGCCGCTCAGGTTGGGGTTGGCGAAATACTCGCCGCGCCAATGGGTGAAGACGCCTGGTGTGGGCGTGTTCCTCGGTGGCGCTGGTGTGCGCGTGGGAGCGGGGCGTGTGGGAGGCTGAGGCGGTTGTGTCGGCGGTTGGGGAGGGGCGGTCGGTGTGGCGGTCGGCGCTGGTTCTGGCGTGGGCGAGGGAGGCGTGTCCCCTGAGAGCACCTCCAGCGTGGTCGTGGCAAAGCGACCTGGCGTCCGCGACTGGGCGTAGAGCTGCCATGTGCCAGCCGTGATGCCGACTGGAATGCGCACCTCGCTGCGGAAGCGCCCCTGCGTGTCGGTGCTGACCACCGCCAGCAACACGCCGCCCGATTGTGTCGGGCTGGTCGGCAGAAGCCCAAGCGAGATTTCTTCTTCAGCTTGCCAGTCCGACCCCACTACTACGACTACGTCGCCGATGCGCGCGCGCTCTGGCACGATGGCGAGGAAAGGTTCAGGTCCAGTCGTCGCCGTCGGCTCCGCACCTGGAGTGACTGGTTGTGGCAAGACGCACCCGCTGAGCAGCATTGCGTTGAATGCTGCCGCAATCCAGATTTGGAAGTTCCGTCGATCCCCTCTCATACAGACAACCTCTGTTTATTTTGCCCTGGCTTTTTCAAAGTTGCATAAAGAAAGACGTGTCAGCGCCGTGCCAGGTTCCATCCGTGAATTTGCTGAAGCGCTGATCGGTTAACTATCACTTAACTTGAAGTTTAGTACGGCTTAGCCAAAAAGCGCCACGCCTCCAATACACTTACAGCGCAACCTGAAATTCCAGATGGCAAAGTGAGGAAAGGGCTATGAATAGACGGCAGTTCATCGCAGCGCTGATGGCGCTCTCTGTGACGGTAAACGGGATGTCCCTCCAGGGCGCTTTCGCAAGCAGTGGTTACAAGTTCTACGGCACGGTCCAGAGCCTGCCAGCGGGTCTGATCGGCACGTGGATCGTGGATGGTCGCACCGTCAATGTCACATCGTGGACGCGCATTAAGCAGAAGCGGGGTGTGGCAGCTGTGGGCGCTTACGTGGAGGTGGAGGGCAACTTGCTGCCCAGTGGCGCAGTGGATGCCTATGAGATTGAGGTCAAGTCAGGCAGCGGTGGCGGTGCTCCGATTGCCCCGCAGGTGAAGTTCTATGGCACCGTGCAGAGCTTGCCGGCTGGCTTGATCGGCACGTGGACGGTGGATGGCAGAACGGTCAACGTCACGCCTGGCACGCGGATCAAACAGAAGCGCGGCCCTGCGGCGGTGGGCGCTTATGTGGAAGTGAAGGGCACACAACAGCCCAGTGGCGCAGTGGATGCCTATGAGATCGAAGTCAAGTCGGGTAGTGGTGGTGGCGGTGCGCCGGTCGGGTCACAGGTGAAGTTCTACGGCACGGTTCAGAGCTTGCCAGCAGGTCTGATCGGCACGTGGATGGTGGACGGCCGAACGGTCAACGTCACGCCTGGCACACAAATCAAGCAGAAGCGCGGTCCTGCCGCAGTGGGCGCTTTCGTGGAGGTGAAGGGCGTGATGCAGACGGATGGCTCGGTGAATGCCTTCAAGATTGAAGTGAAGTGAAGTGAGCAGGCGCAGGTTTTAGGCAGGGGAGGGGGCAGGCTAAGGAGTAATCGGCTCTGCCCCCTCTTCTTTTGCGAGAACAGAGCGTGGCTCTCTGTACAACAGCTGGGAGCTTAAGGAGTGTGAGCGATGAACCTAAGATTGGCGAGCGTTGTGCTGGTAGCAACCATCATCAATGCAGTCGGCTCTTACGCTTTGCCGTTGCGAATCGCGCGAAGTGAGGCGGAGGCTCATGCGTTGACGCTGGTCGCGTATGGCGATCTGGCGTTGGGCGGCGAGCATAGCTGCGCACGAACAGCCAGCGGCGGCGCGCGGTGTTGGGGCTACAACGCCTCTGGTCAGATCGGAGATGGCACTGTGGGAGCCTTTCGCCTTGTTCGAGTGAACGTGGTTGGTCTATCGAGCAACGTCACCACACTCGAGGCGGGCGATGATCACACCTGCGCGGTGGTCAGCGGTGGCGTGCGGTGTTGGGGCAACAATGCCTCTGGTCAACTCGGCAACGGGGGCACCACGGATAGCGCCGTCCCCGTGAGCGTGAGCGGGCTGTCCAGCGGCGTCAGCGCGATAGCGGCAGGGGCGGCTCACACCTGCGCGGTCGTCAGCGGTGGCGCGCGGTGTTGGGGCAGCAATGCCTCTGGTCAGCTCGGCGACGGGAGCACTACGGACAGCGCCGTCCCTGTGAGCGTGAGCGGGCTGTCCAGCGGCGTCAGCGCGATAGCGGCAGGGACGGATCACACCTGCGCGGTCGTCAGCGGCAGCGCGAGATGCTGGGGGAGTAACTTCTCCGGTAAGCTCGGCGACGGGAGCACCGCGGATAGCGCCGTCCCCGTGAGCGTGAGCGGGCTGTCCAGCGGCGTCAGCGCGATAGCAGCAGGGGCGGATCACACCTGCGCGCTCGTCAGCGGCAGCATCAAGTGTTGGGGCAACAATAGCTTTGGTCAGTTGGGTGACGGAAGCTGGTCAGACAGCCCTACGCCAGTGACTGTGGGCGGAATCTCAGGCGCAGTAGCAGTCGTCGCAGGCAACAACCACACCTGTGCGCTGACCAGTGCGGGTGGTGTTAAGTGTTGGGGCAGCAACCTCTTCGGACAACTAGGCGACGGAACAGACACAGATAGCGGCACGCCTGTTGACGTGCTCGGACTTTCGAGTGGCGTAGCAGCCATTGCAGCGGGTGGCGATCACACCTGTGCACTTATTGCCAGCAGTGGCGCCATCCTGTGCTGGGGTGCGAACACCTTTGGGCAACTGGGTAACGGTAGCACGCTCTCTTCTACAGTTCCTGTTGCTATGCTGGATGTTGACGTGTTCCCTGTGGTTTTTGTGCCGATTGTGCGTCGGTAGCGTAGCTCATCATCCGCACAGCCTCAAAGAGCGTCTCTGCATCTGGGTGCTATGATAAAAAGCAGCGAGCAGTCATATGCGGCACCATTTGAAGGCTTAAACGAGTCAGAAGAGGATATGTCTGCCTGCAAGAGTGGGGTCACCATCCTGGTGATCGAGGATGACGAGAAGATTTCAGAGCCTCTCTTATTTGGTTTGGAGAAAGAGGGCTTTTGTGTCATCCACGCCAGTGATGGGCGCACAGGACTTGAGCTGTCGCGCACTGCATCCCCCTCAGTCATCCTCCTCGACTTGATGCTGCCAGACATAAGTGGACTGGAAGTGTGCCGCGTGTTGCGACAGGAATCCGCCGTCCCCATCCTGATCCTCACCGCCCGTGGTCAAGAGATGGATCGCGTCATGGGGCTGGAGGTGGGGGCTGACGACTACATTGTGAAGCCGTTTAGCTTTCGGGAGCTGGTCGCGCGCGTGCGTGCGGTGCTGCGACGCCGAGAGCTGGACCGCGTGGTAGCAGCTTCTCACACAGCACCTGACCACCTGAGCATTGGCAAAATCGTTCTGGATCGCAAGGCGAGGCAGGTCTGGAAAGATGGAACTCCCGTCGAGCTGAGCTATCGGGAATATGAACTGCTGCGCGTGCTGATGGAAAATGCAGGCGTCACGCTCTCCCGGCAAGAGCTGCTGGACAAGGTGTGGGGTGAGAGCTGGATCGGTGATCCTCGCACGCTGGATGTACATATCCACTGGTTGAGAGAGAAGCTGGAAGATGTCACTTCTTCACCGCAATATATCCAGACTGTTCGCGGCTACGGTTACCGCTTTCAGCCGCCATCTGCCTCGTAGTTTGCAGGGCAGGCTCCTGGTCACCTACCTTCTTTTGACCTCGTTGTCCGTCGGTGCTCTGTTCCTGTGGACAGACCAGAAGCTGCAAGCTTTCATCCTGGAAGAGGCAGAGCACGAGCTGGAGATAGAGGCATTCCTGCTTGCCGACACGCTGCATCAAACGCTCGCCGCATGGCTTCAGACGGGGATAAAGCCAGAGCACTTTCAGCCAACGGTGCAGATGCAGTACCTGCGCAGCGTGGACTCTCTGCGCTTTGTGCTGACCGACGCCCAGCGGCGGGTGTTGTTCAGCACAGATGCGCGAGTGCCGGTTGGCGCTGTGCTCCACGAACACCCAGAACTGGTCGCCGCGCAGAGTGGAAGAGAACAACACAACCAGCGTCTAGATGAGTGGAGCGGCGAGGAACGACTGTTCGTCGCCGCCAGCGTGCGGGATGTGCACAGTGGCAGAGTGCTGGGATTAGTACAGCTCTCAACTCTGATGACTCGGGTCCACAGCCAAATCTGGGAGAGCAGGCTCAGCCTGTTCATTGTGGGCAGCCTGATCCTGCTCGCCACCGTGCTGGTGAGCTGGCGGGTGGCAGTTCAGATCGCGCAGCCCGTCCGTGCGCTCACGCTCTCTGTAGAGCGCTTTGCTAGAGGGCACCTGGATCAGCGCGTTTCGCTGGAGGGTCCGGCAGAGATTCAAATGCTAGGGCATTCCTTCAACCAGATGGCGGAGCGGCTAAGGGAGTTTATCTCTCGGCAAGAAGCGTTCATTGCGAACGCAGCGCATGAAATTCGCTCTCCACTCACCAGCATGCGCCTGCGCCTGGATATGCTCCAGGCGCATGGGCGAAATGATCCGAAACTCTACGAACACTATCTGCGTCAGATAGAGGACGACGTAATCCGTTTGCAGAACCTAGCCTCTCACTTGTTGATGCTCTGCGCGGTTGACGACGGCAAGTCACATCCCACAGTTCTGCTCGACTTGTCAACACTGATATATCAGCTCGCAGATGATGTCTATCCCCTGATTCAGCACTCCAGACTGAAGCTGCTCGTTGATGTGCCTTCTCACCTGCCGCCAGTCCGCGCCAACCCTGAGCAAATCAGCATTGCTATTCGCAATCTGCTCGACAACGCGATCAAATACACCCCTTCAGGAGGGCAGGTGCTTTTGCGCGCTTTTGTCACGCGCTGCGAGGAGGCGCCGAGCGACGCCAAGAAGTTGCATCGTGGGTATAAAGGTTCTGATGCGCCTGGTGTCGCGTTGCCCTCTCACAAGCGAATGGTGGTCATACAGGTTTCAGATACTGGGGTGGGCATCCCGCCAGAGGCGTTGCCTCACGTGTTTGAGCGCTTCTACCGCGCCGACAACGCGCGCGCCCGATGGCGAGGTGGTGGGGGATTGGGCTTGTCAATTGTGCGCTCCATCGTCGAGAACTATGGCGGTCAGGTGAGTGTGACCAGCACGCTTTCCAAAGGTAGCACGTTCACCTTGCACTTGCCTGTGGCAAATGGCTGCCCGATCAGCGCTGACGAAAGCGCTGCAGGCGCGGAGACAGGCGGTTCAGTGGCAGGGATGCTGACTGCGCCGCAGTGAATAGTCCAGCACTTGTTAAAGCACGCTTGCCAGTCGTGCCCTGTACAATCCCTGTTTCAACAGGGAGACTGACAACATGCCCTCCTGGCACAAACTGGACACGCCCCCGACGATCTTCTGCATCGCACACTGTGGCGATGGGCGCTGGTTGGTGGGCACGAACGACGGTTTGTTTCTCATCACTGGCGACACTGCGACACGAACGGCCCCCTCGCTGCAAGGCGTGGCGATCTCCGCGTTGGCTGCGGCACCGCCGCACATCCTCGTTGGTGCAGCGGATGGCATCGCTTACTCGCACGACTTCGGTGAAAGCTGGACATACGCCTCGGTGCCCGACGCTAGTCAGGTGGCGCAAATCGCGCTCTCGCCAAACTTTGCGCAGGACGGCGTCGCGTTTGCTGCCACGCTGGGGCATGGCGTGTGGCGCACCACCGACGGCGGGCACACCTGGACCGAGCGCAACTTTGGGCTGATCGGCCGCGAGGCGATTGCGTTGACGCTCTCACCAGGCTTCCCGATGGACGTGACGCTCGTGGCAGCGATGGAGGACGGGCTGTTCCTCAGCCAGACTGCGGGTGAAACCTGGCAACTGCTGCCGCTGGAGCCTGCCGCTCACCCCGTGGCGGCGCTCGCCTTCTTGCCGCGCGCGCTGATCGTTGGCAGCGAGCAACACGGCTTGTACTTCTCCACCAACCGCGGCTTTCGCTGGAGCCGGCGGCGCGACTTCGCCGGCGGTCCCATCGCGGCGCTTGCAACGTCGCCGACGCATCGCCGCGCAGCGGTGGCGCGACCCGATGGGCTGGTGGCTGTCTCGGAAGACGACGGCGAAAGCTGGATGCGCCTGCCGCGCCGTGCCCCAGCAGGCATCCTCGCTCTGGCGCTGGATGACGACGGCGCCTTGCTTTGCGGCACACAAACACAAGGACTCTGGCGCTATGCATGACCAACTTCCCCAGTTCCAATGGGTTCACTTCGACCAACCTCCCAGCGCGTTTGCTTTCTCAATAGATGGCGACCGCTGCCTGGCTGCAACAACCGAAGGGCTATGGCAGTTCGACCTGCGCAGCGCTGCCTGGCAGCCCATCGCACCAGCGATCCGCCAGGTGCGCCTCAACGCGGTGGCAGCCTGCGGCGAGCGCCTGATCGTCGCTTCGGAGTCCGAGATCGCGTTCTCGCGCGATGGTGGGGAGAGCTGGCAGCTCGCGCGCATCCCTATCGCGGGCGCGATCATGGCGCTGGCGCTCTCGCCCCGCTTCGCTGAAGACAGGCTGGGCTTCGCCGCGACGGCGCGCGATGGCGTCTGGCGCACCAGCGACGGCGGCATCTCCTGGTTCGCCTGGAATCACAGCCTGCTCGACTTGTGCGTGAACGCGGTGGCGGTCTCGCCTCACTTCGCAGAAGATGAGCGAGTCTTCGCCGCGACCGATCACGGCGTGTGCCTCAGCGAGAACACGGGTCAAGCTTGGCGCGAGCTGTGGCTCACCGACGGCGCTACGCCTTTCACCGCGCTGGCGCTGGATGGCGACCGGCTGATCGTGGGCAGCGAAGGCGGCGGGGTATGGATCGCGCGCGAACCCTTCGACGCTGAACACGCGCTGCGGCTGCTGAAGGGCGAGCTGGTGAACGCGGTGGCGCCAGGCTTGGCTGTCACGCCTTCTGGCGTGTATGCTTTCGCCAACAATGGCGCGATCTGGCGCATCAGCGAGATAGGCGACGGCGTGTGCCTGGCGCAACTGCCCGATGGCTCAGTGCTGGTGGGCACGGTGGAGAACGGCGTGTGGTGGGGGCGACCGGCGCGCTGAGCCAGGTCACGAAGCTTCAGCAAGCTTCTTCAGCTCATACAGCGTGGTGAGCGCCTCCAGCGGGCTGAGCGCGTTGGGGTCAATTTCTTTGAGGCGCTCCAACGCGGGAGCGCTGGCTGCGAACAGCGGCATCTGCGCGGGCGCGATGGGGGTAGTCGTGCCTTGTGCAGGAGCGCTGGATTCCAGCCGTTTCAGCACCTCGCGCGCGCGATGCAGCACTGCTGGCGGCAGCCCCGCCAACTGCGCCACGTGAATGCCGTAGCTGCGATCTGCGCCGCCGGGCATCACCTTGTGCAAGAACACCACCTGCCCGCCCTCCTCGCTCACCGCCACGTTGTAGTTGCGCAGGTGGGGCAGCGTCTCGCTGAGCTGGATCAGCTCGTGATAGTGCGTGGCGAAGAGCGTGAACGGGCGGTGCTGCGGGTGATTGTGCAGATACTCAATCACCGCCCAGGCGATGGCAAGCCCGTCGTAGGTGCTGGTGCCGCGCCCGATCTCGTCCAGGATCACCAGGCTGCGCGGCGTGCAATTGTTGAGGATGCTGGCGGTCTCCACCATCTCCACCATGAAGGTGCTCTGTCCCGCCGCCAGCTCATCTTGCGCGCCGACGCGTGTGAAGATGCGGTCCACCAGGCACAGGTCTGCCTCGCGCGCGGGGACAAAGCTGCCCATCTGCGCCATCAACACAATTAGCGCCACCTGGCGCATGTAGCTGCTCTTGCCGCTCATGTTCGGTCCGGTGATGATCAAGATGCGCGCGTCTGCGTCCAGGTCGGTGTCGTTGGGCGTGAAGGGCGTCTCGGTGAGCAGATGCTCGATCACGGGGTGGCGTCCGTCGCGGATGCAAATACGCCCTTCGTGGTTGAAGCGGGGACGCGCGTAGCGGTTGCGCGAGGCGACCTCAGCCAGCGCCGCTGCCACGTCCAACCGCGCGATGCGATGCGCTGCGGCGTATAGCTCGCGGGCGTGCGACGCCACCGCTTGCATCACCTCCGTGAGCAGACGGCGCTCCACCTCCGCAATGCGCTCGCTGGCGTTCAGGATCAGCGTTTCGTACTCCTTGAGCTGGGGGGTGATGTAGCGCTCGGCGTTGGTCAACGTTTGCTTGCGGATGTAATCGGCGGGCACCATGTCGCGGTTGGCGTGGGTCACCTCGATGTAGTAGCCGAAGACTTTGTTGTAGCCCACCTTCAGCGAGCGAATGCCCGTGCGCTCGCGCTCGGCGCGCTCCAGGTTGGCGATCCACGTCTTGGCGTCTTGCGTGGCAAGGCGCAGCTCGTCTAACTCGGCGCTGAAGCCAGGGCGGATCACGCCCTCATCTTCTGGCGCATCGTGAATGGCTTGGACGATCAGTTGCGTCACGGATTGCAGGGCGGTTGGCGCAGGCGAGGCGCGCATCTCAAACAGCGCCGCGACTGGCTCCGGCACATGCTCCACCAGCGCCAGGTAGCGCTCGCAGGCGAGCTTGACGTTGAGCAGGTCGCGCGGTGTGGCGATGCCGCTGACCACCCGCGAGGCGAGCCGCTCCAGGTCGGGCAGGTGTTTGAGCTGATCGCGCACTTGCGCGCGCAGCAGCGCGTCGCGGTGCAGCGCTTCGACGCGATCTAGCCGCGCCTCGATGGCGGCGAGGTCGAGCAGCGGCTGGGTGATCCAGATGCGCAGCGTGCGCGCACCCATCGGCGTGAGCGTCTGGTCGAGCACGCCGAGCAGGGTGGGGGGAGGACCGCCCTTACGCTCGCTGCGGCGGATCGGCTCCAGCAGCTCCAGCGAACGCTGGGCGTTGACATCGAGCGCCATGAAGCTGGCGCTGCTGTACACCTGCAGGTGGGTGAGCTGCGCCAGCGCGGCGGGCTGTGTCTCGCGCAGGTAAGAAACAATCGCGCCGGCGGCGCTCAAGGCGGCTGGCTTGTCCTCCAGGTCGAAACCTTGCAGCGTGCTGACGCGAAAAGTGTCGAGCAGCACCTGGCGCGCGTTGCCCGGCTCAAAGCGCCATGCGGGCAGCGGCGTGCGCGGGACGCCCGCGATCAGCCCCTCATGCCAGCGCTCCATTTCCGATTCCGCCAGCAGCAGCTCGCGCGGCTGGATGCGCGCCAGCTCGCGCTCCAAGCTGGCGGCGTCGTCGAGATGGGTGGCGCAAAACTCGCCAGTGGTGATGTCGCAGTATGCCAGCCCGAAGCGTTCGCCCATCGAACATGCCGCTGCGAGGTAGCTGGGGCGCGCGCGGTCGAGCATGGATTCCTCAGTCACGGTGCCGGGCGTCATCACGCGGCGCACCTCGCGCGGCACTAGCCCGTTGATCGCCTCGTTGCCGATCTGCTCCGCGATTGCCACGCGGTAGCCGCGCTCCAGCAATCGAGCGATGTATCCCTCTGCGGCGTGATGCGGCACGCCCGCCATCGGCACGCGCACGTCTTTTGCGACTGGGCGCGAGGTCAGCACCACGTCCAGCTCGCGCGCGATCAGCTCGGCGTCAGCGTCGAAGGTCTCGTAGAAGTCCCCCAGCCGAAAGAAGAGGATGCAGCCTGGGTATTGACGTTTCAGTTCGAGGTATTGTCGGCGGATGGGGGTGACGTTCGCGTCGCTCATGCGCTAAGGCACAATGATAGCCTGCGCGTGGGCTAAGCTGCCTCGGCTTTGCGGCGTCGAGCGCGCGCGCCGTTGGCGGCGGCTGCGAGCGCGGAGTCGCGCTCCAGCACCTGGCGCAGGTAGTGACCCGTGTGCGAGCCGGGCGTTTGCGCCACCTGCTCTGGCGTGCCTTCGGCGATCACATAGCCGCCGCGCTCGCCACCCTCTGGACCGAGGTCAATCACCCAGTCGGCGACTTTGATGATGTCCAGGTGATGCTCGATCACCACCACGGTGTTGCCATCGTCCACCAGGCGGTTGAGCACGTCAATCAGGCGATGCACGTCGGCGTGGTGCAAGCCGACGGACGGCTCGTCCAACACGTAGATGGTGCGGCCGGTGGCGCGGCGGCTCAGCTCGCGGCTTAGCTTCACGCGCTGCGCCTCGCCGCCGCTGAGGGTGGTGGCGGGTTGCCCCAGTCGAATGTAGCCCAGCCCCACTTCTTCCAGCGTTTGTAGCTTGCGGGCGATGGCGGGGATGTCCTTGAAGAACTCCATCGCCTCGGTCACGGTCATGTCCAGCACCTCGGCGATGTTTTTGCCCTTGTAGCGCACTTGCAGCGTTTCGCGGTTGAAGCGTGTGCCGTGGCACACGTCGCAGGTCACGTAAATATCGGGCATGAACTGCATCTGAATGCGCAACACGCCCTGACCTTCACACGCTTCGCAGCGACCGCCCTTGACGTTGAATGAGAAACGCCCGCTCTTGTAGCCGCGCGCTTTGCTCTCGGGCAGGCTGGCGAATAGCTCGCGCAGCGGCGTCCACAGCCCAGTGTAAGTGGCGGGGTTGCTGCGCGGCGTGCGACCGATGGGCTGCTGATCAATCATGATCACCTTGTCCAGCGCTTCCAGCCCTTCCACGTCGTCGAGGTCGCCGGGTCGCTCCAGCGCGCCGTTGAGGCGGTTGGCGAGCGCCTTGTAGAGGCACTCCACCACCAACGAGGATTTGCCGCTGCCGCTCACGCCGGTCACCACGACGAACTTGCCCAGCGGGATGGTGACGTCCACGTTTTTAAGGTTGTTTTCGCGCGCGCCGCGCATGACAATCACCTTGCCGTTGCCAGAGCGGCGGATGGCGGGGACGGGCACGCGCTTGCGCCCGCTTAAATACGCCCCGGTGAGCGAGGCGGGGTGTTTGGCGATCTGCTGAGGCGTGCCCACCGCGACCACGTTGCCGCCGTGTTCGCCTGCGCCCGGACCCATGTCAATGATCCAGTCCGCCGCGCGCATGGTGTCGTCGTCGTGCTCAACCACCAGCACGGTGTTGCCCAGATCGCGTAGGCGCAGCAGGGTGTTGATCAGGCGCTGCTGATCGCGCTGATGCAAGCCGATGGATGGCTCGTCCAGCACATACAGCACGCCGGTCAGTTGCGAGCCGACCTGCGTCGCTAGGCGGATGCGCTGCGCCTCGCCGCCGCTCAGCGTCATGGCGCTGCGGCTGAGCGTGAGGTAATCCAGCCCGACGTCCACCAAGAATTGCAGGCGGGCGATGATCTCGCGCAAAATCTGGCGGGCGATGTGGCGGTCGCGCTCGCTGAGGGGATGTTCGTGGGTGCTGCCATCCTCTGCGGCGAGCGCCTTGAACCATTCCAGCGCTTTGCCGATGCTCATCTCGCTGACTTCGGCGATGTTTTTGCCCGCCACCTTCACGCACAGCACTTCCTCTTTCAAGCGTTTGCCGCCGCAGGCTTCGCAGGTGCGAAAGGTCATCACCTCCTCGATGGCTTCGCGGATCATGTCGCTGGTGCTCTCGTTGTAGCGTCGCCACAAGTCGGGGATGATGCCCTCAAAGGGCATGTCGTAGGTGCGGCGCTCGCCGTAGCGCGTGACGTAGCTCACGCGCACGCGCTCGTCGCCGCTGCCGTAGAGCAGCAGGTCTTGCTGCGCTTTGCTCAGCGCGCGCCAGGGTCGGTCCAGCGGGATTTTCCACGCCTCGCACACCGCGCGCAACACCTGCGCGCCCCAGCGCTCGTCGTCGCCGTTCAGGTTCCAGATCGGCGCGTTGATCGCCCCCTCCAGGATAGATAGCTCCGTGTTCGGCACCACCAGCGCCGGGTCAATCTCGCGTTTGCTGCCCAAGCCCTGGCACTCTGGGCAGGCGCCCAGCGGCGAGTTAAAGGAGAACAGCTTCGGCTCCAGGTCGGGGTAGCTTTTGCCGGTCGCGGGGTCCACGCGCTTTTCGCTGAAGAGCACGTCGCGGTAGGCAGAGGGTGCGCCGTCTGCGCTGGGTGGTTCCTGCACCATGGCGATGACGAACCCATCGCCCCACTTGAGCGCCGTCTCCACCGCGTCGTTGAGGCGCGTGAGGAACGCGGCGCGGTCGGGGTCGTCAGGTGGAGGGATGATGAGGCGATCCACCACCACCTCGATGTTGTGCAGCTTGTAGCGGTCGAGCGCGATCTCCTCGTCGAGCGCGCGGACTTCGCCATCGGCGCGCACGCGGGCGAAGCCCGCCTTGCGCAGCTCTTCCAGCACCTGTTGGTGGTTGCCTTTCTTGTCGCGCACGACTGGCGCCAGGATTTGCGCGCGCGTCCCCGCAGGCAACGCGGCAATTTGATCGGCGATCTGCTGAGCGCTTTGGGTCTGTAATGGCTGGCCGGTCACCGGCGAGTAAAACACGCCCACCCGCGCGAACAGCAACCGCATGTAGTCGTAAATCTCCGTCACCGTGCCGACGGTCGAGCGCGGGTTGTGGCTGCTGCCCTTCTGGTCAATCGAGATCGCTGGCGACAGTCCATCAATCTGATCCACGTCGGGCTTCTCCATTTGTCCCAGGAACTGTCGCGCGTATGCCGAGAGGCTCTCCACGTAGCGGCGTTGTCCTTCGGCGAAGATCGTGTCGAAGGCGAGCGACGATTTGCCGCTGCCGCTCAGACCAGTGATCACCACCAGCTTGTCGCGTGGGATGTCCACGTTGATGTTTTTCAGGTTGTGCACGCGCGCGCCGCGCACGACGATGTGCTTGCTTGCCATGCTCACAATGCGCTCAGCAGAACGAGAGGGGCGGAGATGCTCCCTCCTAGTAGGGACAGAACAACGGCAATATAGCACGCTGCGCGCGATGCGCTGAGAAGCGCCTGATGCGCCACCCACGCTTGACCGAGCGGGCAGTGGCAACTTGCCAGCATGGGCAGATTCAAGTAGCATACCTTCAGCGTATCTTCTCGTCAGAGTGTTTCTACAGGAGTGCTGAATTGCAATGAATCAACAACAGATCGCGCTGGTGCGAGAGACCTTCAAACAGGTCGAGCCGATTGCCCAGGAGGTGGGCGATCTGTTCTACACCCGGCTTTTCGAGATAGACCCAGCGCTGCGGCAGCTCTTCCGCGGCGACATGAAGCGACAGGCGTTGATGCTGATGACCGTGATCGGGCTGGCAGTGCGCGGGCTGGATCAACCCGAGCGCATCACCGAGGCGGTCGGCGAGCTGGGTCGCCGCCACGAGCGCTACGGCGTGCGTGTGGAAGACTATCACACTTTTGGCGCAGCGCTGCTGTGGGCGCTGGAGCAGGTGCTGGGCGACAAGTTCACCCCTGAAGTGCGCCAAGCCTGGATCGAGGCGTTTGACCTGCTCGCCAGCGGCATGACGCGCCCCACCGAGCAGCCCGCCGCCTAGATCGTGAACACCGAACTATGAGCGGCTACGACCCGAAAGTGACACCCTGGACAGTCAAGGCTGAACCACTGCCCACCACCTCCAAGGTGGCGCAGATGGCGTTCCTGTTGCGCTTCGCTATCCTCGCACCGTCCACACACAACACCCAGCCCTGGAAGTTTGCCATCGGTCCGATCGGTCACGAGGACATTTTCATCTACGCCGATTGGTCGCGCTGGCTCAACGTGGCAGACCCCGACCAGCGCGAGCTGCACGCCAGCATCGGCTGCGCGCTGGAGAACCTGTTGATCGCCGCGGAGCACTACGGCTTTGCCCATCAGGTGACCTACTTCCCCCGCCCTGTGGACGAGACGCTGGTGGCGCAAGTGCGGCTGACAGAGGGCGGCGCACCATCCGAGCACCGCAAGGGCTTGTTCGACGCCATCCCCGCCCGCCACACCAACCACAAGCGCTACGAGCGCCGCATGGTGGACCCATACGCACTGGCGGCGTTGCGGTCAGTGGTGGTCGAGCCAGAGATGGAGCTATTCCTCAGCGCCGACGACGCGCTGCGCCGCCAGGTGGACGAGCTGGTGATCCAGGCGGACGTGCGACAGTTTGCCGACGCGGAGTTCCGCCGCGAGCTGGCGCACTGGATCGGCGAAGGCGCATACGGCGCGCCCTGGCTGCTGGCGAAGCTCGGCGAGATCGCCACCCGTCAGCTCAACGCAGGTCCGCTGGTCGCCCAGCGCGATGCCGACCTGTTGCTCAGCGCGCCCGTGTTCGGCGTGATCACCACTCCGCAAAACACGCCCACCCTGCAAGTCATCGCTGGGCAGGTCTATGAGCGCGTGCACTTGAAAGCCACTGCGCTCGGCTTGAGTATGCAGCCGATGAACCAGGCGTTGCAAGTGCCAGAGGTGAAGTCGCGCCTGGTCGGTGTGCTGCCGATTGGTCCGCGCTCGCCGCAGGTGCTCTTTCGGCTTGGCTACGCGGAGCCAGAGGCGGAGCACACGCCTCGCCGCCCGCTCGAAGCAGTGTTGATGTGACCCCGCTGCGGCGCCTGCGCGCCGCAGCCTGACTTGTTCCTGTGACCATGACCACCACCCCCTTTCAAACCCCTGCTGGCAAAGTGATCACCTCGATTGACGCCGCCAGCCGCGCGCGTGACTCGTTCGAGGCGCTCTTCAAGCCCCGCACCGTCGCCGTGATCGGCGCCACCGACAAAGAGGGCAGCGTCGGTCTGGCGATCATGCAAAACTTGAAAGTGTTTCGCGGGCGGGTGTACCCCGTCAACCCCAAGCGCGATGAAGTGTTGGGCTTACAAGCCTATCCAAACATCGCCGCGGTCCCGCGCAAGGTGGACCTGGCGGTGATCGTCACGCCCGCGCCGACCGTGCCGGGCATCATTGGCGAGTGCATCGCAGCTGGCGTCAAAGCAGCGCTGATCATCTCCGCGGGCTTCAAGGAGATCGGTCCGGCGGGCGCGGAGCTGGAGCGCCAAATTCTGGAACAAGCGCGCCGCGCCCAGATGCGCATCGTCGGTCCGAACTGCCTGGGCATCATGAACACCACGATCGGCTTAAACGCCACCTTTGCTGATCGCATCGCCAAGCCGGGCAAAGTGGCGTTTATCAGCCAGTCGGGCGCGCTGTGCACCGCCGTGCTGGACTGGAGCTATCGTGAGAACGTCGGCTTCAGCTACTTCATCTCCGTCGGCTCGATGCTCGACGTCGGCTGGGGCGACTTGATTGACTACCTCGGCGACGACCCCAACACAGAGAGCATCGTGATGTACATGGAGACCATCGGCGACGCCCGTTCGTTCATCAGCGCAGCGCGCGAGGTGGCGTTGAACAAGCCCATCATCGTGATCAAGGCGGGGCGCACCGCTGCCGCAGCAAAAGCCGCCGCCTCGCACACCGGCTCGCTGGCGGGCAGCGATGAAGCGCTGGACGCCGCGTTCCAGCGCTGCGGCGTGCTGCGCGTCAACACCATCAGCGACTTGTTCTACATGGCGGAGGTGCTCAGCAAGCAGCCGCGCCCCAAAGGTCCGCGCCTGACCATCGTCACCAACGCGGGCGGACCAGGTGTGTTAGCCACCGATGCGCTGGTGCAAAACGGCGGCGAGCTGGCGACGCTCTCGCCAAAGACAGTGGAGCAGCTCAACAGCTTCCTCCCCGCCGCCTGGAGCCACAACAACCCCATAGACGTGCTCGGCGACGCCACGCCAGAGCGCTACGCCCAGGCGCTGGAAGTGGCGTCTGCCGACCCCGCCAGCGATGGCTTGCTGGTCATCCTCACGCCGCAGGCAATGACCGATCCAACTGCCACCGCTGAACTGGTGCAACAATGCGCGTGTCGCCAGCGCAAGCCAGTGCTCGCCAGTTGGATGGGCGGCGACGCAGTGGCGGGCGGCGTGGCGCTACTCAATCAGGCGAACATCCCCACCTTCGATTACCCCGACACCGCCGCGCGCATGTTCACCTACATGTGGAAATACAGCGACAACCTGCGCGCGCTGTACGAGACCCCGTCGCCTATCCACAGCGAGGACATCCGCCCTGCCGACGCCCGTGCGATCCTGGAGGCAGTCCGCGCCAGTGGACGCACGCTGCTGACCGAGTACGAGTCCAAGCGCTTGTTGGCTGCCTACGGCATCCCCACCGTGCCTACCGAGATCGCCACAGACGAGGACGCTGCCGTTGACATCGCGGAGCGCTTCGGCTATCCCGTCGTGCTCAAGCTGCACTCCGAGACGATCACCCACAAGACCGACGTGGGCGGCGTCAGGCTCAACTTGGGCGATGCGCAAGCCGTGCGCGAGGCGTTTCGGCTGATCAAGGCGGCGGTCAGCGCGCGGGCGCGCCCAGAGGACTTCCTCGGCGTCACTGTGCAGCCGATGATCAAGCTGGACGGCTACGAGCTGATCCTCGGCAGCACCAGCGACGCGCAGCTCGGTCCGGTGATGCTGTTTGGCGCGGGCGGTCAGCTCGTCGAAGTGCTCAGAGATCGCGCGCTCGGCTTGCCCCCGCTCAACACCACACTGGCGCGCCGCCTGATGGAGCAGACGCGCATCTACACCGCGTTGCAGGGCGTGCGCGGTCGTCCGCCCGTCAACCAGGCGCTGCTGGAGGAGATTCTGGTGCGCTTCAGCTACCTGCTGGTGGACCAGCGGCTGATCAAAGAGATAGACATCAACCCGTTGCTCGCATCTGAAAAGCAACTGATCGCGCTGGACGCGCGCGTGGTGCTGCACGACCCGCGCTTGAATGAAGCCGACTTGCCGCGCACGGCGATCCAGCCGTATCCCACGCAATACATCGCCCCCTTCACACTCAACGACGGCACGCAGGTGCTGATCCGCCCGATCCGCCCCGAAGACGAGCCATTGATCGTCGAGTTCCACAAGACGCTCTCCGAGCAGAGCGTGTATTTACGCTACTTCCATCCCATCCCGCTGGCGGAGCGCATCGCGCACGAGCGTCTCACCCGCATTTGCTTCGTCAATTACGAGCGCGAGATCGCGCTGGTGGCGGAAATGCGCGACGATCAGGGAAACCCGCACATCATCGGCGTGGGGCGCTTGATCAAGCTGCGCGGCGGGCTGGAGGCTGAGTTCGCCATTTTGATCACCGATGCCTATCAGCAACAAGGGCTGGGGCGCGAGCTGCTATCGCGGCTGGTGCAGATCGGGCGCAACGAGGGCGTGGTGCGCATCACGGCGGACATCCTGCCGGAGAACACCGGCATGATCCGCGTGAGCGAGCAGGTGGGCTTCACTTGCAAGTTCGACAGCGAAGAAGGCGTGGTTAAAGCGGAGATTCATCTGGCGTGAGGGGCGCCAGCGCGTCTCTCAGGCGCGCTGGCGCTCTATCGCCTCGCGCAGCAGCACGTTGATCACCTGGGCGTTGCCTTTGCCGCGCGTCGCTTTCATCGCCTGCCCGACCAAAAAGCCGAAGACTTTCTCCTGTCCCGCGAGCACCTGTTGCACCTGCTGGGGATGGGCGCGGATCACGTCTTCGACCACGCGCTGCAAGGCGTCCACGTCGCTCACCTGCGCCAGCCCGCGCTCTTCGACGATGCGCTGCGGGTCGGCGCCTGTGGCGCACATCTCCTCGAAGATTTGCTTGGCGGTGTTGTTGTTGATCGTGCCGCGCTCCACCAGCATGATCAGCGCTGCCAACTGCGCTGGCTGGATGGGGAGCGCATTCACTGCGAGGTTGGGGATGCCGCGCGACTTCATGAAGCGGAACAGCTCGGTTTGCACCCAATTCGCGGCGGCTTTGGCGCGCGCGGCGCCGTCGGGCAGGGCGGCGACCACCGCCTCGAACCAATCCGCCACGGCGCGGTCGGCGGTGAGCACGGCAGCGTCGTAGGCGCTCAAGCCGAAGTCGCGGCGGTAGCGGTCGTAGCGCGAAAGCGCCAGCTCTGGCATGTGGGCGCGGATTCCCGCCAACCATGTCTCGTCCACGTGCAGCGGCGGCAGGTCTGGCTCAGGGAAGTAGCGGTAGTCGTGGGCGCTTTCCTTCTCGCGCTGCACAAAGGTGACGCCGCGCGCCTCGTCCCAGCCGAGCGTCACCTGCTGGATCGCGCCGCCGCTGCGCAAGATGCGCGTCTGGCGCTCGATCTCGTAAGCGATGGCGTCGCGCACGGCGCGCAGCGAGTTGAGATTTTTGATCTCCACCTTCACGCCGAGCGTATCGCTGCCCTTTGGGCGCAGGCTCATGTTGGGCTCGCAGCGCATCGCGCCTTTCTCCATGTCGGCGGTGCCGACGCCCAGATAGCGCACGATTTGCTGCAATGCGCTGAGGTAGGCGTATGCCTCGTCGGCGCTGCGGATGTCTGGCTCGGTGACGATCTCCAGCAACGGCACGCCGCTGCGGTTGTAGTCCACGTAGCTGTAGTTGCCAGCGTGGATGAGCTTGCCGGTGTCCTCCTCTAGGTGCGCGCGGCGGATGCGGATGCGGCGGCGCTCGGCGTGCTCCTGCCATGTGCCCGATGCCACGTCGCGCACGTCCACGTCAATCCAGCCGTCGTAGCAGAGCGGATATTGATACTGCGAAATCTGGTAGCCCTTGGGCAGGTCGGGGTACCAGTAGCTCTTGCGCTCCCAGAAGGTGAAGCGGGCGATCTGGCAGTTGAGCGCCAAGCCCACCATGATCGCGTATTCCACCGCGCGGCGGTTGATGACGGGCAGCGCGCCTGGCATGCCTAGGCACACTGGGCACACGTGGGTGTTTGGCTCTGCGCCGAAGAATTGCGCGCTGCACGCGCAAAACATCTTGCTGGCGGTGTCCAGCTCGATGTGCGTCTCCATGCCGATGACAACTTCGTATTCGGGGTCGGTCATAAGATTGTTCTGTTCACTCACATGCCGAGCTTCAGGTCTGGCACAACGTCCATGCCCAGGTCGTCGCGGGCGCCGCGCATGAAGGCGAAATAGCCCGCGGCGCCGATCATCGCGGCGTTGTCGGTGCACAGCGCCAGCGGTGGAAAGGACACCGCCACGCCGAAATGCGCCTGGAGTTTCTCGCGCAGCAGTTTGTTGGCGCTCACACCGCCCCCCACCAGCACCGCCTTCACCCTGTATAGCTCAGCTGCCTGGATGGTCTTCTCCGCCAGCCAGCTTGTCACTGCTTCTTGAAAGCTGGCGGCGATGTCGTTCACGGGCGTGTAGCGCGTCACGGCGCCGTTGGCGCTGCGGCTGGTCTCGCGGATCAGGTGCATGGCGTGGGTCTTGGCGCCGCTGAAGGAGAACAGGAAAGCGTCGCTGGCGACGCGCGCGGTCTTGGCGCTGAGCGAGATGCGCGGCCGGGAAAACTTGAAGCGGTGCGGGTTGCCTGTTTGCGCCGCGCGTTGGATCGCCGGACCGCCCGGATAGCCCAGGTTCAACATGCGCGCCACCTTGTCGAACGCTTCGCCTACGGCATCGTCCACCGTGTGACCGAGCAGCTCGTATTTGCCATGGTCGCGCATCAGCACCAGCTCGGTGTGCCCGCCGCTCACGATCAGCGCTAGCAGTGGAAAGGGCGACCCCAGCGCCTCCAGGCGATGCACGATGGAGGTTTGCCCGCCGTCGGCGTCTAGCCAGTGCGAGTAGATGTGCCCCTCCAGATGGTTGACGCCGATCAGGGGCAAATCCCGCGCCAGGCAGATGCCCTTCGCCATGTTCACGCCCACCACGAGCGAGCCTGGCAGCCCAGGCCCTTTGGTCACCGCCACAGCGGAGAGCGACTCCCAGCTTGCGCCTGACTCTTGCATCGCCTGGTCCACCACCGCGGCGATGGCTTCGAGGTGTGCCCGCGACGCCAACTCGGGGAAGACGCCGCCATAGCGGCGATGCAGGTCAATCTGCGACGCGATCACGTTGGACCGAATGCGGCAGCCGTCGTCCACCACAGCGGCTGCGGTCTCGTCGCAGGAGGTCTCGATAGCGAGCAGGCGCACAGGCATAGCAGCAACTTGACGGCGCGATTATAGAACTTGCTTTGCCGACGCCAACCTGTTGCCGCGCCTTAAAAGCGGGGTGGTGCGCGCCGAATTGCTCATCTGCTGCTATTATCCCGTTGTAAACATGCTTTGTGCGTTTGCAAGCTTGAATCATCTGCATAGACAACGTTTCACGGCGCAGGCTTGCAACGGATGAAGTTCGCAAAAGGTCACGCCGTATGAAGATGATTTCTGCGCTCGACACAGCGCCGCAGCCGGTCGTCGCCGAGCAGGACGCCGCAGCCCCAACGCGCACCTTCGACGCCTTCGGGCGACACATCCACTATTTGCGCATCTCGCTCACCGACCGCTGCAACTTGCGCTGCGTGTATTGCATGCCGGAGCAAGTCGTCTTTCGCCCAAGCGAGGAGCTGCTCACGGATGAAGAGCTGTTCACCGTGCTGCGCGCGATGAGCGCGCTGGGCTTCGACAAGTTTCGCCTGACCGGCGGCGAGCCAACCGTGCGCCCTGGCTTGGTGGACATCGTGCGCGAGCTGGCGGCATTGCCCACCACGCGCGAGGTCGCCATGACCACCAACGGCATTCGCCTGGCGAAGCTGGCGCATCCGCTCAAGCGCGCGGGGCTGAAGCGCGTCAACATCAGCATTGACTCGCTCGACCCGGCAAAGTTTAAGCGCATCACGCGCTGGGGCGACTTACAAGATGTGCTCGATGGCATCGCGGCTGCCGAAGACGCTGGGCTGACGCCGATCAAGCTCAACGCGGTGGTTATCCGCGGCTTCAACGAAGACGACGTGCCCGCGCTGGCGGCGCTCACGCTGGACAAGCCCTGGCAGTTCCGCTTCATCGAGGTGATGCCGTTCGCTGATGTGGCTGAGTTTCAGCAAGCCGCCATTGTCACCACCGCGGAGATGATCGCGCGCATCGAGGCGGCGCTCGGACCGCTGACGCTGGAAAACGACGGCAAGCTAGATGGCGAGGCGAAGTTGTACCGCTTGCCTGGCGCGCGCGGCGTGATCGGCTTCATCAGCCCAGTGAGCGAGCCGTTCTGCGCGAGCTGCAATCGCGTGCGCCTGACCGCCGATGGCAAGCTGCGCTTGTGCCTGCTGAAAGATGGCGAGCTGGACCTGCGCGCGCCGCTGCGCCGCGGCGCCACCGCGGACGACTTGCAAGACCTGATCCGCCAGGCGATCTGGCGCAAGCCATGGGGGCACGAGCTGTCCAACGGCGTGATCCCGATGAACCGCATCATGAGCGAGATCGGAGGTTGAGCGATGGCGTTGACCCACCTGAACGATCAGGGCGAGGCGCGCATGGTGGACGTGAGCGCCAAGCCCGACACGCCGCGCGTGGCGGAGGCGCAGGCGCTCGTCGAGATGAGCGCGGCGGCGCTCGAGGCGGTGTTGCAGGGCAATCTAAAAAAAGGCGACGCGCTGGGCGTGGCGCGTGTGGCGGGCATCCTGGCGGCGAAGCGCACCGCCGAGCTGATCCCGTTGTGCCATCCGCTGCCGCTGACGCACGTGTCGGTGACGCTGGAGCCAGTGGCGTGCGAGGACCCATCGCGCGGCGCGATCCGCATCCTGGCGCAGGCATCCTGCATGGGCAAGACTGGCGTGGAGATGGAGGCGCTCACGGCTGCCAGCGTGGCTGCGCTGACGGTGTACGACATGGCGAAATCGCTCGACCGCAGCATGGTCATTCGAGAGGTGCGGCTGCTGAGCAAGCGCGGCGGGAAGTCGGGCGACTGGTTCGCTGAAGATTACAATGCGCCGCAGACATGACGCTGACGGTGCAACTGTTCGCCACGCTCAAAGAGCGCGTCGGCGCATCCGCGCTGCACCTCGACGTGCCAGAGTCGCTCACTGTGCGCGAGCTGCGCGCGCGGCTGGGGGAGCGACACCCAGAGCTTGCCGAGCTGTTTGCGCGGGCGCTGGTGGCGGTGAACCGCGAGTTCGCGCTAGATCACGAATCGGTGCGACCCGGCGACGAGGTGGCGTTCTTCCCGCCGGTCAGTGGCGGGTAAACTAGAGCCTGGCATGGACGAGATCACGATCCTGCGCATCACGCGCGACCCGATTGACCTGAACGCCTTGCAGCGCGCGGTGACCACGCCCCGCGATGGCGCGGTGGTGATGTTCACGGGCACGGTGCGCGGTCAGACGGGCGCGCAGCAGACCAAACTGCTGGAATACGAGGCGTACGAGGCGATGGCGGTGGAGAAGCTGCGCCAGGTGGCGGACGAGATGCGCGCGCGCTTCCCGCTCATTCACGGGGTGGCGTTGGTGCAGCGCGTCGGCGAGATGGAAGTGGGCGAGCCGACGGTGGCGGTGCTGGTGGCGGCTGGGCATCGCGGCGATGGCGCGTTCGAGGCGGCGCGCTACGGCATTGACCGCTTGAAGCAAATCGTGCCGGTGTGGAAGCGCGAAGTGCGTCCTGATGGCTCCGCCTGGGTCGAGGGCGATTATGTGCCCAGCAAGGCGGACAAGGCGAGAGAGCGGTCTGCCGCCTCAGTGTAATCGCTCAACAAGCCTATAGTCGTCTTTATTGCGAGATGCCGCTGCGCCAGTCATGAATCTGGTCCTTCGAGGCAATGCGCGCCTCTGGCTGGTGAGCCTGTTTTGTCTGCTGGCTTTCTTTCACGCCAACATCTGGGGAGCGGTCATACCGCCCTGGCAAATCCCAGATGAGGCTGCGCATTATGAGTACGTTCGGCTGCTGACGAAGTTGGGTCGCCCACCCGTGCCTGCTGATGCTGACCCAGACATTCAGCGGGAGATGTTGCGCTCGATGTGGGAGAACCACTACTGGGAGTATCTCGGCTTTCGCCGCCCTGAGCAGCCGCCGACGCGCGTGCTGCCGGGCGGATGGACAGCCGGCGGTGAAATCCCAGATACGATGGTGGTTGGCGATGCTTACGTTGGCGCATTCAGCCAGCTACAAAACCCCACGCCGCTGTACTATGCCTTGCTTGCGCCAGCCCAGCGCTTGGCGCTGAACTTGCCTGTGGATGCACAGTTGCACTTTCTGCGCCTGAATTCGCGCTTGATCTTCGCGCTGGGCGTGGTCTTCATTGTGCTTGCGGCAGGACAGCTCTTCGGTTGGCGCGCCTGGCTGGTGGTCGGCGCTGGCGCGTTTGCTGTGCTGCATCCCATGTTCGTCTACATCGGCTCTGGGCTGAACAACGACAACGGCGTGATCATGTTCAGCAGCCTGGCGATATGGCAGCTTGCCCGAGCCTGGCGGTGGCGGCATCAGTCAGTGCGTGTGTGGGGGCTGTCGTTGTTGGTGGCAACGGTTGCGATTGTCGGCGCAGTGACGGCGAAGCGCACGGCGGCGTTCCTCGCGCCGTGGTTTCTGGTGGTGTTGGCTGCGGTGTGGCTGAGCCGCATGGGGGCTGTGCAGCGCCGTCGTTGGATCAGGATCGGAGCGCTGACCGCTTTGGCAGGGGCGGCACTTGCTGCGGTGGCGTATGCGCTGCCAGGTCCGGCAGCCGCAGGTTGGACGAGCAGCCACCCCTGGCGCTTTGCCTGGACCGATGCTGTGGCGCGCAGCGGCGCGCGAGCGTTCGAGGTGGGTTCGGGTGTCACGTTGCGCACGGGGGTTCGCAAGCCGCTTGGCGGCGGCGAGCAAGAAGCGGTGCTGCGCGCGTTCGTGCGCGCGCCGATGGATGCTCAAGCCACGTTGTGGCTGCGCGATGACGCGGGTGGCGTGAGCGAGATTGCAATACCAGTTAGTGACGACGCCTGGCGCGAAGTGGCGACGCGACTGCGCTTGCAGGCGGACACATCGCGTGTAAGCGTTGGCGTGACTAACCAGGGAGACCAGCCGATCTGGCTGGACGATCTGCGATTGAGGGTAGGCGAAGCAGAAGTCGCGCTACCTAACGGTTCGGCGGAGCTGCACGCGCCCTGGCTGGGGGTTGTTTTGGTGGAACTGGCGCGGCCGTTCGGCGTGGGCTCGCAGATGCAAAGACTAATCCGCGATTACCGTGCGAATCTCGCCGCGCTGCCCCACCGCCTGGAGACAATGGTGCGCGTTATCACCACGACGTTTTGGGGATGCTTCGGTATCTTCGCTCGCGCGCCAAACCCATGTGTCAGCCGCCCGCTGGGGCTGTGGCTGAGTGGGGGGGTACTCCTGATGATGTTGATCGGTGCGTTAGGCATAATGCGGGCGGACGACACTGGCAGCGTGCGTTTGATGGCGCTAGGTGCTTTGCTGTTGCTCTTGCAGACGCTGGCGCCAATGCTGATCTACGCTGCTGAGGGTAATTGGTACCCGCAGGGGCGTTATATGTTTGCTGGCATGGCGGCGATTCTGCCTGTGACGAGTGCCTGGATTGCGCGTGTGCGCGTGGGCTGGCAACCAGTGGTGGTTGGCGCGCTGGCTGTGGGAATGCTTGTGCTGGACGTGGTGATGCTGCAGGCGTGCTGGGCGTTCTTCGCGCAGACGGGCATCGGGGCGAGCTAGCGAGGGCGATCACGTGCAGACGTGACGCGAAGGAGCTGGACGCCGACGGAGAGGTGGCGCTGGTCTGGGTTGTCTGGGAGGTGAAGGGCGGGCTGGGCAGCGTAGGCAGCGTTGAACTCCAGCGTGTTCCAGCCCGGCTTTATCAGTCCTGGCGGAATGGTGAGTTTGGTGGACTGGGGCTGCCAGCAGTCGTGTGTTTAGATGTGCAGGTGGGTGCGTCAGGTGCGTCACTCTTTTGTTGTCTGATAATGAGCAGTGAGATGTCTGATATCTCTCGTTTCATGCGCTGAGCTCGCTGAAACTCTTCGGAAGCAATGCAGTCGTTTAGTGAGCCACTTTCGGTTCTCTTGATCAACAAGTTCCTCTACCCCTTTGGCGGGGTGGAGCGCATCGTGTTTGCTGAGAAGGAGCTCCTGGAGTCTCGCGGACATCGGGTCATCCTGTTTGGGATGCAGCACCCTCGCAATGTCGAAACGTCCTGGTCGCGCTATTTCGTCTCTCAAGTGGATTACACAGATGCTTCGATTGGCGCTCGTCTTCGTTCCGCTGCGAGGGCGCTGTACTCTATCGAAGCGAGGCGCAAGTTGCGCCAACTCATTGCGCACACGAAGCCTGATGTGGCGCACGTCCATCACATCTATCATCAAATCACACCTTCAATCCTGCCCGAGCTATATGCGGCTGGCATCCCAGTGGTGCAAACGGTTCACGACTATAAGCCTGTATGCCCGAACGCCAAGCGCTACGTGCCCGCCACAGGCGAGCTTTGCTTTCGTTGTAAAGGAGGGCGTTTCTACCATGCGGCTTTGATGGATTGTGGCTCCTACGGACGCCTGAGCAGCGCTCTGATTGCGATCGAGGCGTACGTACATCGCATCGCAGGCACGTACCTGCGGCATGTGCGGCGGTTCCTCACCCCGTCGCACTTTCTGCGCGAGGTGCTGGTGGAAGGGGGGATGCCAGCAGAGCGTGTCTATGTGCTGCCCAACTTTGTGGAGCTGAACCATCGCCGACCTGTTTACCCAGGCCGTTATGTGTTGTTTGCAGGGCGGCTGGAGACGTACAAAGGCGTCTTCCAAGTGTTGGAAGCTGCGCGCCGTTTGCCGCAGGTCCCCTTCCACGTCGTCGGCATAGGGACTCAGGAGATGGAGGTGCGCCGTGCCGCTACAAACCTGCCCAATGTCACTGTGAGAGGGCATCTGGACTACGCTGCCATGCAGCGCGAGATGCAGGAGGCAAGCTGTCTGGTTGCCCCTTCCTTATGGGCTGACATTGCCCCGCAGGTAGTCCTGGAAGCCTTTGCCTGGGGGAAGCCCGTGATCGCCTCCTCAAATGGTGGCTTCGTTGAGATGATCGTGGATGGGCGCAATGGTTATCTCGTCGATCCCCAGAACCTCGAAATGCTCGCAACGCGGATCGTCCAGGTTCACACCCAGCCGCCTCTGCAGGAAGTGCTCGGTCGCGCTGCTCGCGCCGTCGCGCAAACGCGCTACTCCCCTGACCAGCATTATCAATCGCTGATCGCTCACTACCACCAGATCAAGCGCGCAGCGGCTTGACTGCCACCACGACATAGTTTTTGCAAAGGCTGCGTTCAACTTTGTAGCGTCGCTCCGCCCAGTCGAAGAACAGGAACAATAGAAGGAACAGCGGCTTGAGCAACACTGCCGCCCCAGCGACCAGCCAGGCTGCTGCCCCGCCCTCGCGTGAGGGGCGTAGCGGCAGATGCCGGGCTGCCAGCCCCATCTGATATGCCAACGCCCCCAGGTAACCTTCCAGCCGCTCGACCTTGCACACCTCAAAGCCAGCTTGTTCCAATAACCACCGCAACCCAAACTGGGTGTAGCGGTAATAGTCGTATGGTTGCATATGCTCGGCGAAGAAGAAGGGCGCGCTCAGGTACAGCGTGCCACCGGGCTTCAAAATGCGCCGTAACTCACCCAGCACTGCCAGGGGGTCGGGCACATGCTCAAGAACCTGGGTACACAGCGCCACGTCGTAGCTCTCGTCAACGGCATGGTATAGCGCGAAGGTTGCACACATAGTCTGGCAGCCGAAATGCGCCAGGCGTCAGCCGCAGGTCGGTGGCGTGATACAGCTTTGCGTGTTGAAATAGCGCGGTGTAGGGGGCGTCGCCTGCCCCCGCGTCGAGCACGCGCTGTTCAGGCGTTACGCGAGCCGCGACCTGCTCCAGAAAGCAGCGCAGGCGCGCCCGAGATGCGTTTGATCGGATGAAAAGATTGCTGCTGGCGCGATTGACCACTGTGGTGAGCCTGGATAAGCCTACAGAAAACATATATACTCCACTTTGCGTATTGTGCTACCGAACGTGGCTGAATATACTCACCCTCAGCTTTCAGCTCATTACCGTTTCTGTTGAAGGAGTAAATGCCATGAACGCTCGTGTTTCCCATTCTATGCTGGCGGCAGCGTTGGCTGCCTCGGTCGCCTCAGCGCCGCTGAGCGCTGCGCAGGCGCAGCCCCCTGCAATTAGCCAGCCTTTCACCACGCAGATCTTCCTGCAAAACCCAAACCCTGCCGCCGCCACAACGGTGATCAACTTCTACCCCGAACTGAGCGGCACGTTCGTGCTGGCGCACCCGGTCAACCTGAATGCCAATGGCTCTGCTCAGGTGGCGGTCGGCAGCCTGAGTTTGAGCAGTCCATGGAAAGGCAGCGCGGTGGTCAGCGCGGATCAACCAGTGGTGGCTGCCATGATTCAGGTGCCCCCCACCGGTTACGGGCGCATCATGTTCAACGCTTTTACCAGCGCTGACGCCAGCTCCAATATCTTCTTGAGCACCTTCCTTGGTCGAGGCAATGCCACCAACACAGCCAGCACTTTCGCTGTGCAAAACACTGAGAGCGTGCCAATCACCATCACGGTCAACTTCATCCCCACCTCGGGCCCGACTTTCAACACCAGCGTGGTCTTGCCAGGCTTCGCCACGAAGATCTTCGACGGTTACGATTACACCACCACCATCGGCGCGGGCTTCCCATGGGCATTTGACGGATCGGCGGCGGTCACGGCGGTCAAGGTGTCTGATGGCACACCAGCGCTCGTGGTTGGGAGTGCAGAGGAGCGCCGTTACGATACGGGCGCAGATTCGGGGCGTTTCCGCGCCTACGGCTTCGAGGCGATCCCCCAGTCTGCAGGCGCTTCCACCATCTACATGCCTACGGCATTGTGCCAGTTCAACAACACGACCACATTCTACGCGATTCAGAACCTGTCGTCCAGCGCCACGACGGTAGTCACGGTCACTTACTCAGGCATCAGCACGCAGCAGGTCAACACCGCACTAGGTCCGCTAGCGAAGTGGAGCGTGAATCCCTGTCCTGTCGCTGGTGCGGGCTACAGCGGCGCGGCGGTCATCCAGTCGTCGGGCGCCCCGCTCGCTGCGGTTGGCAAGGCAAATCAGATCAGTGGATCGCAGCCTCGCTATAGCACTGCTTTCCTGGCACAAGCCAGCGGGAGCCGGCGGCTGGCGGTGCCCTACGTTCGCTGGAACCCCACCTCCCCTGGCACGGCGTTCCGCTCAAACATCGCTATCCAGAACATTGGCAGCACCGCAGTTCCAACCGGACAACTTTCAGTGTACTACTATGCACAAGATGGCTCACTATTCAGGACGTGCACTACAAACACTGCGCTGGTTTCTGGTGCGAAGGCAAACTCTAACGTGGCAGGCGCTTTCTTCCCAGAGTTCAATTGCACTCCTGGTCTGCCGTCGGGCGTCACCACTGCCACTCTCACCTTCGCTGGTTCGGCGGTGATCGAGGGACCATCGGGGGCGCAGCTCCTTGCGGTGATCCGCAACACGACCCCTGCCGCCAGCACGCAGATCCACACGGAGGACTTCAACGCGATCCCGTTGCCGTGATAGCGTGACGTCTGATGTGTTGATCACACTGGCACAGGCTGCGCGCAGCCTGTGCCAGTTTTTCTGCCCGCAGGGAGGATAATTGTCTTCGCGATGAGCAACCTGGTCACCAAAACCACACGCAGGTGGGCGCGCTGGTGGACTGTTTGGGCAGCGGGCAGCCTGCTGCTCAGTTGCGCTGCCCCTCCACCTGTGCCAGCGCCGACTGCCAGTGATATAGGAGTGATGACGCCCCTCCCAGTCACCGTTGTGCCAGCGCTGTCCAGCCCGCTCACTGCCCCGTCGCAGGGGCGCGGCGCAGTGACCGGCCGTGTTCTGAACAGGAGCAACGCAGCGCCGGTCGCGCAGACGACCGTGTATCTGGCGCGCGTGTATCGTGACGGCAGCGGCGGCGGTGTGTTTGCGCTTGATTTCAACAGCGCGCCGCGTAGTCGCACCGATCTAGATGGCAGCTTCGCCATCACAGACGTGGAGCCGGCGGAGTATGTGCTGGTGGTCGGCGATGCTGACTCCTTTCGCGCCCCAGCAGTGCTGATGGGTGCGGACGGCAACCCGCGCGCCTTTCAGGTGCGGGAGGGCGTAGCGACCAACCTGGGCGATGTGCGCGTGGATTACGCCTCGCCGTAGCGGCGGATCAGCGCGCTGATCGCGCCTACTGCTTCGTTGCCCAGTGCCTGAGCGGCGTGGAAACAACGTTGCCCGATCTCACTGCGCCTGTGCCAGAGCTGCTGAAATCGCTCCCACAGATCTTGATCCGCTGCGCGCTCGATGGGCAGGCTGTAATCCGCCTGCCCTAGCAGCGTCATGGTCGCTTGTAGTTTGGGCTGGTAGCCGATGGCGAGGACTGGCACGCCCTGAGTGGCGGCGAAAATGGCGGAGTGCATGCGCGTAGCGATGAAAGCATCCATCGCGCCGTAGGCTGCCAGCGCCTGCGACACGTCGGCGATGTCGTTTACGACTTTCACCTGGTCGGCAAGCGAGGTGGGCAGCAAGCTGCGCGCGATGGCTTGCACGCGCTGAGTGGCGGGCAGATCGGACTCGAAGGCGCGCCGGCTGCTGCGGCACTGGACGAAGAGGCGCACTTCTGCGCCGAGCTCAGCGACGATACGACTGAGTAGCTCCCCCATGCGCCGCTCGTATTTTGCCTGCACGCTGCGCAGGCGTGGGTTGACAGGGCTCCAATCCACCACCGTTGCGCCAACAGCATGGCGATTGCCCTTGCCGCTAGCAGAGAGTCGCCAGCGCAGCCCTAGTGTGAAGGCAGTGTCTGGGACAAGGTCGGCGCGTGCGCCTGGTGGCGCGTGGCGCGCAAACAGCGCGACTGATTCCGGGTCGCGCAGCAGCACGCGCTCGCAGCGGCTCAACAATCGGGCGGCAAAGCGCGCCTGATAGGCGTGGCGAAAGGGACCGAACGACTGCGGCAGGCACACCACCCGCTTGCCCAACCGCAGGGCGTATGCCAGCGCGAGCGTCGCCCACGTGGAGAAGGGACGATGATCGTGGACGAAGAAATACCCGCCCCCCAGGCTGAGGACTGTGTCGGCGCGCCGATAAGCTTGGTGTAGCGCGCGCGCTGTCCGCGCTCGGTCGGGTCGCGTGAGCAGAAAGTTCCAGTTGCGCAACCAGCGGACGCGCGGCAGAGGGGGCAGATGCGCGTCGTCGCTCACGCACACGTCGAATGTCGCCTCTGGGTCAGCCCGCTCAACCAGCCACAGCGTCTGCTCCAAGATGGCTAAGTCGCCCAGGTTGAGTGGGGAGTAAAAGTTGATGATGAGATACTGCATTTGGGCTAAGAGTGCCGAACGATATGTAGCTTGTGGAGTCTTGTAAATGTGAAGCTGGATTTCTTGTCGGCAAAATATTCGTCTACTGCCTGTTTGCAGCCGGGCCAGTAGTCATAGTCATCAACTATCAGACGTCCGCCGATGGATAGTAGCGGGACGATGCGTTCCAGACATACTTTAGTTGATTCGTACCAGTCACAGTCCAAGTGAGCGACCGCAACGGAGTCAGGTGGATAAAGGGTGTCTTGATAGAGTCCTCGAACGAGGTAGACGCTGCTGCTGGCGACAGGCATTCCGTAATCAGCGAACAATTGGCGCACGCACTCAACCAGCCTGTTTTCATAGCCGTAGTAAATGCGTCCTCGAACGCCTTTTGCTAACCCCGCGCGAATCTCTGCGAAGCGTGTTAGCGCTACTTGTCCGTCCACTTGTGTTGGTGGAGGAATTCCCTCGAATGTGTCGTAAAGGTATAACGGACGCTGCGCCTGGCGGCTGGCAGCCAGCACTAAGGCTGAGCCTCCCCACCCAGTCCCCGCTTCTAGGATAATACCTTTTACCCGATGCTTGTCTGCCCATGCCACTGCTTCAGAGAGGCCAATTAACGCGCGCAAGCCGAGCATTGATAAGCCTGAATGCCACACCTGTAAGATGACATGAGCCACTCTGGGTGATGTGAGAGAAATACGTGTTAAACTCACCAATGCTTGAAGTCGAGTCATAAACTCTCGCATGATCGTCAAAACCTTGTTATGGGCGTGTCCCGCGCAGCGCATACCTTTGTGGGTGGGGTTCGTGTTGATTCGCTCACTCAAGCTGAGTTACACACGATTATCGCGAATGCTGCTGCTACGCGCCAACGGCGAATTATATTGAACGCCAACGCGCGCGCGGTGGCGCTGGCGCAGATCATGCCCGAATTTCGGTCGGTGTTGAACGCAGCAGACGTGGTGTTTTGCGATGGCTTTGGCGTGAAGTGGGCGTCTCGCTGGCTGGGGGCGGAGCTGCCTGAACGCATTACCTATGCAGACTGGGTTTACCCATTCGCTGCTTTCTCGGAGCGCGAACAGTTAAACTGGTTCTTCCTCGGCGGTGCGCCAGGCATAGCGGAGAGGGCAGCGGCACGCCTCATGGCGCAATACCCGCACCTTAACATCGTGGGATGTCACCACGGGTATTTTGACCGCAACGGTGCCGAGAACGAGCGGGTCGTTGAGCTGATCAACAGCGCGCGTCCAGACGTGACATTCGTTGGCTTCGGCATGCCTGCACAGGAACTATGGATAGGGCGCCACGCGCCCCGCTTGCACACCTGGGTGTTGCTCTCGGCTGGTGCTTGCTTTGACTACGTGGCTGGAAGCGTGCGCCGCGGTCCGCGCTGGATGACTGATCACGGGTTTGAATGGTTGGCGCGCATAGTGATCGAGCCGCGCCGACTGTTCTGGCGTTACCTCAGGGATAATACAGTGTTCGCATGGGCGGTGTTCAAGCAGCTCCTCCATCAGAAAGTGGCGCGGCGTCCGTGATGCACTTTGCCACTTACTACCGCTGGCTGGTGTATCGCTTCCTGTTCGCTCAGGAGGGTTTCGGCCAGCCTCGCCCAGACGCTAGTCAAAAATGGCTATTGGACATCGGCTGCAAGGAGGGTGCTTTCGCGCGTGCGCTCGCACCGATGGCAGCCCAGATTGTGGGATTGGATATTAGCTTTTGGGTGAGCAAACGCCGCAACACATCGATCCATTTTGTGCAGGCAGATGCGCAATGCTTGCCCTTTCAAACAGGTAAGTTTGATTTCGTCATCATGAACGATGTTTTGGAGCACATCCCTGACGATCGGACGGCAGCGCGCCATGCTTGTGCCGTGCTGGCGATGAATGGGCGCTTGTGGCTCAGCACGCCAGCGATCAACTACTCGGTCGGTCCGTCTTGGGTGACAACTCGGTTTGAGCGGGCTTGGGGGCATGTGCGTCGTGGTTACTGGCTGGACGACCTGACACGCCTGTTTAGCGCGCTGGCTGAATTGCGCGTGGTTGTTTGGCCGGAGCCACTTTTCCGAGCAATGCAGTTGCCCAATTGGCTGATCTCGCGTGGGAGCATGGCGTTGGCGCGTCGTGTGGCTGAATTGTGTTTCATTGCTGATCAACGTGCGTGGTCTGTTGCTGGTCACGCGGCGTGCCGGTCTGGTCATTTGTACTTAAGCGGTGTGAAACGCCGTTCAAGCTGAGGTAGCAATCTGTGTCCAGTTCGAAGCGTGTCAAAGTGCTTTACATCGCTGGTGCGGGGCGCAGCGGCAGCACCATCCTGGGTAACTTGCTCGGACAAGTGGAGGGCTTCTTCTCGTGTGGCGAGCTATACAACCTGTATCGCACTCCCCCCGATCAGCGCTATTGCGGCTGCGGCAAGGTTTTGCCTGAATGTGAAGTTTGGAACAATATTTTGAAAGGCGCATTTGGAGAAGACTACGCACATCTGTTCAGCCGCTTGTGGCTCTTGAGAAATCGCTACGCTCGAAGCCGCTATCTGTTGTTTTGGGCAAATCCTCGTTTTGCACGGATGTGGGAAGAACGAGCTAGTGAGTATTTACAGTGGTTGAGAAAGCTGTATCTCCAAATTGTTGAAACTACAGGTGCAGATGTGATAGTAGATTCCTCAAAGGCGCCTGTTTATGGACTAATGCTCTCTCGAATTCCTGAAGTAGATGTGCGATTAGTCTTCTTGGTGCGCGACCCGCGTGCCGTAGCTTATTCCTGGCAGCGTAAGAAGCTTAAACATTCTCCTCAGGGAGAGATATATATCAAGCCGTCCTCTGCTTTACTCGGGGCACTAGATTGGTTGGCTCACAATCTCGCAACAGAACTCATGCTTACCTCGTCGCGCGTGTTGAGCATAAAGGTTCGATATGAGCATCTTATGAAATCTCCTCAGCGAGTCGCAGAGCAGATTGCCAAGTTTTCTTCAGACAAGTCAGATAAGATTGAATTGTTGCCTATAGACGGGAATCGTGTGTTTATAAAGGCACAGCACACAGTTGAAGGCAACCCCGACCGCTTTCAGCAGGGCTGGATTGAGCTAAAGCCGGATGATGAGTGGCGCACCGAGATGCGCCCCGCCAGCCGCGCGATGGTCAGCTTGCTCACCATGCCGTTGATGTTAGGCTACGGATATCGCTGGTGAGCGTGCTAAATCTGCGTCAAAACGCCCCGCGCCCGCTCAGTACGACTGGCACCGTGCGCAGCAGAATCCACATATCCAGCCACAGCGAGTAGTTGCGGATGTAGTACAGGTCGTCCTCCACGTGCAGGTGCATCGGGCGTTCGCTGCGGCCGTTGATCTGCCACCAGCCGGTCATGCCAGGGGGCACGGCGAAGCGGCGGCGCTGCCAGCCCTGATAGCGCTCTACTAGCCAGGGCAGCTCTGGGCGCGGTCCTACCAGGCTCATCTCCCCTTTCAACACGTTGAACAACTGCGGCAGCTCGTCCAGGCTGTAACGACGCAGGAAGCGCCCCAGCCGCGTCACGCGCGGGTCGTCGCGTCGCTTATGCGCCGGCAGTAGCGCGTCAGGCGGCAGTGTGGGCGTCTTGGTCTCCTCGCCTGCCCACATGGTGCGGAACTTATACATGCCGAACAGACGCCCTCCCTCACCAGCGCGCGCCTGGCAGATGAGCGCTGGTCCAGGCGAGTCCAGCTTGATTGCGATGGCGATAACTACCATCAGCGGCGCAAGCAAGATCAGCAGCGCGCTCGCTGCGACGAGATCCATCAGCCGCTTGATAACCCGCAGTGGTCCGTTGAGCGGCGACTCGCGCAGGCGCAGCAGCGGAATCCCTCCCACATCCTCCACACGCGTCATGAACCATGCCAGGTCTAGCACATCGGGTGTGATGCTGACCTGCACAGGCAGCGCCTCCGCTTCGTTGACGATGTCCAGCAGCCGCCCGTAGGCGTCACGCGGCAACGCCAGCACCACCTCAGCGATGCCCTGTGCGCTGCACACCTGCGTCAGTTCGTTGATGCGACCCAGCACTGGCAGACCTTCCAGGTCACTGCCAGGAGGGAGGTCGTCGTCCAGGAAGCCTGTCACGACGATGCCGGCAGTGCCGTGCGCGCGCAGTCGCGCCGCCAATGCTTGCCCCACCTTCCCTGCGCCGACGATCAACACACGCCAGTTCGCGCAGCCGATGCCGCGTGCGCGTCGCCAGTGCCGCCAGCCGTGCGCCAGGTGTAATAGCGCCCAGTTGATCGCGCCGAAATACAGAAATTGCAAACGTGATACCTGGCGAAAGCTGAGATACAGCGCGCCAGCAAACAGCAACAACGCCGTGACTACGGCAAACGTCAGCGCGCGCGATTCGTCGCGGAAGCGCGCGCGGCGTTGTGTGTAAAGGTTAAACTGCCCTAACGTCAGCGCCCAAATTGCCAGCGCCAGCGCATACACTGGCGCGCTGAGGCTGACGTTGCGCTCCGAAAGCGGATTCCCCCACGGCAGCAGCAAGCGCAGCTGCGTTGCCAGCCATAGGGAAGCTGCCGTCAGCACCAGGTCTAAGCCAATTGCCAGCAACAGCCGATTCGTTTGCACGGGCATAACGCAAGTGTAAGCCACTGTTGTCAGCTCAGTATCCAGCCGCTGCGGGGCACAGTGTAAACCGTCTTGCTGCTGCCAGCGATGATGAAAGACATGCTGCTACGTCTCCCCCCGCGACACACACAAACAGAATGTTCACTTCGCACCGCGCTTGTGTTATGGTTTAACATGTTGGAAGGTAACTGGTTTAGCCATCTTGCTGCGCAAGTTGTCTCCGCGAGGGCAAAGCAGAAGCACATGAGCGCTCCCTACATCACCCTTGTCTCCGGCTTGCCCCGCTCCGGCACCTCCATGATGATGGCGATGCTGGAGGCGGGCGGCATCGCGCCCCTCACCGACCACCAGCGCCAACCCGACCAGGACAACCCGCGCGGCTACTACGAGTTTGAGCGTGTCAAGAAGCTGCCAGAGGGGGATGTGGCGTGGCTGCCCCAGGCGGTGGGCAGGGCGGTGAAGGTGATCTCCGCGCTGCTGCCGCATCTGCCAGCGGATTATGCCTATCGGGTGATCTTCATGCGCCGCAATCTGCAAGAAGTGCTCGCTTCTCAGCGCCAGATGTTGTCCGCGCGCGGACGCCCCGCCGACCCGTCCGACGACGCGCAGATGGCGGTCCTCTTCGAGCGACACCTGCAGCAGACGGAGCGCTGGCTGGCTGCGCAGCCGCACATGCGCGTGCTTTACGTCAGCTACAACGCCCTGCTGGCTCAGCCGTCAGACGAGATCGCCCGCATCAACGCTTTTTTAGGCGGTGGGCTGGACACGCTGGCAATGCAGCGCGTCGTTGATCAGTCCCTCTACCGTCAGCGGCGATAGGTGAGAGGCTGCTGTTTTTTGCTGCCACGGCATATAATCGTCCGCAGATGCCCTTCACCATCAACGACCTCCAGGACTTGACCCGCCTGCTGATCGAGCGGCCTGAGTGGCTGAGCGAGGTGCGGCGCATCGTGTTGACAGACTCGCTGTTGAGGCTGCCAGAGATTGTGCGCGACCTCGCCGAGGCGCAGCGCCGCACGGAGGAGCGCTTGGAGCAACTTGCTGAGGCGCAGCGCCGCACCGAGGAGCGCTTGGAGCAACTTGCTGAGGCGCAGCGCCGCACCGAGGAGCGCCTGGAGCAACTTGCTGAGGCGCAGCGCCGCACCGAGGAGCGCTTGGAGCAACTTGCTGAGGCGCAGCGCCGCACCGAGGAGCGAGTACAAAAGCTGGAGAACCAAATGGCGGATGTGCGCGGTAGCTTGCTGGAGATGGATTACCGCAACAAAGTGACCGCCTTCTTCGGCGGGTGGCTGCGCAAACCGCGCCTGGTGGACCTCGCCGACATGTGGGATCTGCTGGAGGATAGCCTCTCGCGAGAGGAGATGGACGCCGTGCGACGCCTCGACTTGCTCGTGCGCGGTCAGCTCCCGCGCCAGCGCGGCGATGGCGACGTATACCTCGCGGTGGAGGTGTCTGGCGTGATTGACCGCAGTGACGTGGACCGCGCGGCGCAGCGTGCCGCGCTGCTGCGCAAGGCAGGTTTGCGCGTGGTGCCAGTTGTGGCTGGGCGAGGCATCGCCAGCGACGCGCTCCGCCTGCTCTCCGAGTTGGGCGTGGCGATGCTGAACGACGGCATCGAGACGGGCTGGGATGAGGCGTTGCAGCGCGCCCTAGCCGGTAGGGCGGCTGAGGCAGGGATGGACGCGAGCCTCTCGTAAGGGGCAAGAAGGGCGCTACGCCTCCAGCCGGTAAACGCGGATTGCGTTCTCCGCCCAGAGCTTGCGGCGCGCCACCTCGCTCAGGTCGGCGCTCAGCACCTCTAGCGTCTCCACCCATCGCGCATAGCTCGACGCCAACAACATCACTGGCCAATCGCTGCCGAACATCACACGGTCCTCCCCAAACGCCTCATACACCACGTCGAAGTAAGGCTGCAGGTCTGCCGCGCTCCACTGGGCGTGGTCGGCTTCGGTCACCATGCCGCTCACCTTACACACCACGTTTGGCAAACCTGCCAACTCGCGGATGTGGTCGCGCCATGGCGCAAGCTCCCCGCCGCGAATGTTGGGCTTGGCGACGTGATCGAGCACAAAACGCACCTGTGGGCAATGGCGCACCAGCGCAATTACCGCCGGCAACTGGCGATGCGTGATGCAGATGTCAAATGAGAAATCGAACTCGGCGAGCAACTGCACACCCTCCACAAACGACGGCTGCAGCGCGAAGTCGTCTCGCTCGCTTTGCAATAACCGCCGCACGCCTTTGATCGTCGGACCCAACTCGCGCAGCGCCTGCAAATAGCTGCGCGCGCACGCGCCGTCCTCCAGAGGCGCGTTTGCCACAATCCCCTTCAGGCGCGGCTCGTGCGCTGCCAGCGCTGCAATGGCGCGCGCCTCCAACAGCATGTAGGCTGGCTCGACCGCCACCTCGACGTACACCATCGCCTGGATAGGGATGCCAGCCGTGTGTTGCGCGTAGTCGCCCAGGTCGTAAGGGCGGTTTAGCTGCGGCAGGTCGTCCAGCCACTTCATGCGGAAGCGCTGCGGATGCCACAAATGCACGTGCGTGTCCACAATGGGAAGGCGCTGTTCACTCATCGCTGCACAGCAGTGTAATGCATGACGCTGCTCCGCAGTCGTCTCAGTTGCGCGTAGGATAATCGCGTTTGTGCGGCGACATATCCTGGCGGGCGTGGTTATCTTCCTCCTGGCAGTGTTCGAGTCGGCGCTGCTGCCGCGCCTGTTTGGGTCGCTGCCGCGACCAGGCTTGGTGTTGATCGTGTCGTCGGCTTGGGCGGCGATTCGCGGCACGGAGGGCTTCGCCTGGGCGTTTTGGGGCGGATTGGTGCTGGACGCGCTCTCAGCGCTGCCGATTGGCTTGAACACGCTGGCGCTGATGATGGGCAACTTGGTGGGCGCGACCACGTCGCTCGTGCCGGTGCCTTTTCAGTGGCTGCGCGTGACGAATTGGGTGGCGGCAGCCACCGTCGTCTATCATGCGATGGTGGTGTTGGTGATCAACCTGAGTGGGCAAGCGTTCGACCCAGCGCGCGCCCTGGCAACGGTGGTCTTGCCGCTGCTCGTGATCAACCCGTCGCTTTCGCTGCTCGCCGCCGCTGTGCTGAACCGCCTGCAGCAGCGCCTGCGCCAGCAGGAGCAGCTCTTCGGCACCTGAGCGCAACCAGCCATGCGCACGAGAGCCATCCGACCGCGTCCCCTGCGGACGACCCAACCACCACCACCTGACCCGCGCCCAGCCAGGCTGCGGCTGATCGCGCTGGCGCTGGGCGTGGTGCTGGTCTTCGGCGCGATGAGCGCGCGGCTCTACAACTTGCAGGTGCAGCAGCAAGACGCCTTCCGCCAGCGCATCTCCGTCCATAGCGAGATCGAGCGCGAAATCCCCGCCACGCGCGGGCTGATCTACGACCGCAACGGCGAACCTCTGGTGCGCAACGTGCCAGCCTACCAGGTGGTGGTCATCCCCATCGAGCAGGTGCGCTACCCCGATGACCCTATCCGCCAGCGCATCGAGCGCATGGAGATGTACAACGAGCTGGCGCGGTTGATCAACCAACCTGGCTTGACCGCTGGTGAAATCTTCGCCAAAGTGAGCCGATCCTTCAGCCCATATCTGCCTGTGCTGATCGCCGACAACGTCCCCCGCGAGACCGCGCTCATGTTGCAGGAGCAATCCCTGCGGCTGCGCGGCGTGGTGATCCAGACGGTCGGCTCGCGGGAATACCTGTATGGCGAGCTGTTCAGCCACATCCTGGGCTACACCAGCATCATCTTCCGCGAGATGGTCGAGCGCAACCCCGAGTTTTACTCACCACAGATTTACAACTACGAGACCGACCGCGTCGGCGTGGGCGGCGTGGAGGAGTTTGCTGAGGCGGAGCTGCGCGGTCAAAAAGGCAAGCGGCGCGTGCTGGTGGATGCCTCGTTTGAGGAAATCCAAGTGATCAGCGAGACCGCGCCAGTGAACGGCAACAGTGTGCGGCTCACGATTGATCTGCGCTTACAGAAGATCATGTCCGACGTGCTGATCAGCGCCATGCGCGAGCGCAACGCCCCGCGCGGCGCGGCGGTGGCGCTCAACCCAAACACGGGCGAGATTCTAGGCATGGTCAGCGTGCCCAGCTACGATAACAACCTCTTTGCGCGCGGCATCTCGCAACAAGACTTCATCGCTCTGCGCGACGACATCCACAAGCCGCTGCTCAACCACGCCACACAGGACACCGTCCCACCCGGCTCGACATTCAAGATAGTTACCGCTGCGGCGCTTCTGCAGGAGGGCATCGTGACCGAGCGCACCGTGATCAACGACCCAGGCGTGTTCGAGTTGGAAAATGAGATAGACCCCACCGCGCCCCCGCAAAAGTTCTACTGCTGGATCGGCTTACGTGGCGGTTCGCACGGCTTTCAAACCGTCGCCGACGCGCTGCGCACCTCGTGCAACACCTACTTTCGCAAAGCGATTGGCGGCTATCCGCCGGAGAACATCCGCGGGCTAGGTCCCGACCGCCTGGCGGATTGGGCGCGCGCCTTCGGCATTGGCGAGCGTTACCCAAATCTCGGCATCGCCTACACCCCTGGCTTCGCCCCCAAACAGGCGGATAAACTGCGCCGCATCGGCGAAGTATGGACGCGCGGCGACAGCTACAACGTCGCCATCGGTCAGGGCTTAATCACCGCCACGCCCTTGGAGATGGCAAACGCGATCGCCACCATCGCCAACGGCGGCACACTCTACGAGCCACAGATCATCCGCGAGATTGTGGACGAGCGCGGCAATGTGGTCAAGCCCTTCGAGCCGCGCGTTATCCGCAAATTGCCCATCGAGGAGCGCTACCTGCGCTTGATTCAAAATGCCCTGTGGCGTGTGGTCAACGATCCCGGCGGCACTGCCTACACCTCGCGCCTGGAAGGGCTGGAATACGCTGGCAAAACGGGCACGGCGGAGTTTTGCGACGATGTGGCGCTTCAGTTGCGCATCTGCTACGTGGGTATTCGCGTGCAACCCACCCACGCCTGGTTTCTCGCCTATGCCCCCGCAGACAACCCGCAGATCGCGCTGGCAGTTTATATTTGGAACGGAGGGCAAGGATCAGGCGTGGCGGCGCCCATCGCGCAGCGCATCCTGAACGCCTACTTCGAGCTGGGCATTCCTGAAGAGCGCCTTGCCCCAATTCAGCCTGGTCAGTCGGAGTGAGCGGGAAGTCGAGCCATGATCGCAGTGAAAGGCTTCCGCGAGGGATTGTTGATTGTCTTCAATGGCGGGGCGGAGCAGCCCTGGGATCAGCACCTGCACCTGCTGCGCCAGCGCCTGGATAGCGCGCCTGGTTTTTTCAAGGGTGGGCGGGTCGCGCTGGACGTGAAGACGCTGGCGCTCAGCGAGCAGCATCTGCGCGAGGCGCTGCGCCTCCTTCATTCCTACGAGATGGACGTATGGGCAGTGCGCTCCGATTGCCCGCAAACCCGCGCCAGCGCGCGCGCCATTGGGTTGCTCGACACACTCTCCCCGCCAGCGGATGCGCGTGCGGCTGACCTGTCAACAAATTCAGCCGATCAGGCATCCGCGGGCACGTCGGACAAACAAGCGATGGTTGAATCTTCGCCAGCAACCGATGCGCTTGAATCAGACGACTCAGGCGGCTTGTTCGTGCGGCGGCGAGTGCGCTCGGGGCAGTCGCTGCGCCATCCAGGCTACATTGTGGTGCTCGGCGACGTGAACCCAGGCGCGCAGATTATCGCAGGTGGTGATATTATTGTATGGGGACGGTTGCAAGGCACAGTTCACGCGGGCGCGCTCGGCAATTGTCAAGCTGTCGTGTGCGCCTTAGCAATGTCGCCCGCCCTCGTGCGCATCGCAGATGCCGTAGGTCGCCCCCCTGCCGTCACCGCGGGCAAGTCCCGCAAGCGCGGTGGTGCGCGCAGCAAAGCGGGTGCGCAAATTGCGCGTCTGTGCGAGGGTGAGATTGTGTTCGCGCCTTGGGACGTGTGAGAGGCGCGAGGTGCCGAGGGCACATCCCGGAGAGCGTTGTCATGGCAGGAATGGTCATTACTATCACCTCTGGAAAAGGCGGCGTTGGCAAAACCACCGCCACAGCCAATATTGGCACTGCACTGGCTACGCTGAGCCAGAAAGTGGCTGTTGTGGATGGCGACATCGGCTTGCGCAACCTCGACATCGTGATGGGTTTGGAAAATCGCATCGTTTACGACATCGTGGACGTGGTCGAGGGGCGCTGTCGTTTGCGCCAAGCGCTGATCCGCGACAAACGCGCAGGCGACCTGTACCTCTTGCCCGCCGCGCAAACCCGCGATAAATCTGCCGTCAATGCCCAGCAAATGATCCAGGTGTGCGAGGAGCTGTGTGCAGAGTTTGACTTCGTGCTGATTGATTCACCCGCGGGCATCGAACAAGGCTTTCAGACCGCCCTCGCCCCCGCGCATAAGGTGTTGGTGGTGACCAACCCTGAAGTCTCTGCTGTGCGAGACGCCGACCGCGTGCTCGGCATCATCGAGTCGCAGGGGAAAGGCCCGGCCTATCTGGTGGTGAATCGCATCGTCCCTTCTCGTGTGCGCAAGCAAGAAATGCTCTCGACAGAGGACATCAAGGACGTGCTCTCCACCAACATCATCGGCATTGTGCCCGAGGACGAAGCCATCCTCACTGCCTCAAACCGCGGCTTGCCGCTTGTGCTCAACGGCAAAACGCCTGCTGGGCAGGAGTTTCTGCGCATCGCGCGCCGTTTGTTGGGCGAGTCCATCCCCGTGGAGCCACCCACCGATCTGTCTTGGTGGCAGAAGTTATTTGTCAGAAGTTGAGCGCAGATAGTCGGATATGACTTGCGGTTTTCAGCAACTTAGAGTAACATTACTTAGACTTCGATAGGAGAGTCTAAGTGATGGCTATTTTTGGAAGTGGAAACAAGATGAACGCACTGGAGAGGTTGTTCGGCGGGCGCAAGAGCGCTGACGTTGCCAAGCAGCGTTTGCATAGCGTGCTGGCGCATGATCGCGCCGAAATACCACCAGGCGTGCTGGCGCTGATCAAAGAAGACATTGTTGCGGTTGTGTCGCGCCGTCTGAACATTGACCGCGATGGCGTGACCGTAGACGTGCTGCGCAAAGATGCCAACAGCCATTTGTGCGTCCACGTGCCGCTCGTGGTGAGGACCGCTGGCAATCAGATGCACGGCAAGGCTAGTCCGCTCGCGCGTTGACGCGAAATGTCCTTGCGCTGCGAGCTACGGGCAATCGGGCAGCGCACCGTGCAGCCAGCGAAGCCAGACCCAACACGCAAGCTTTACGTCTCCAATCATTATCAAGCGGGGGTGTGATTTGCTCAGCAAATAGCCCGCTTTACCAGCCAACCACGACCCAGATAAAAACTCATCAGAAACAGCGCAGCGAGTTGCCCCCTACTTCCGAGCGGCTTCTCTGCGTCGCTGGAAAGCTACCTCGTCTTGTGCATGCGTGGCGAGCCGAACGCCAGATTCACCGATGTGATTCACATTTGCGGGGGCTGAACGATGAGGCGGTTCAGGATGCGGACGCAGCTCAGAGCGGGTGTTTTGCGGATGAAGGGTTGGTGACAGCCGCGCCGCTTGAGAGGATGATGGAAACATTTATAATCTCATTTAATCTCGCAACTGCCCGAGTGTTCAACGAACGACAACGAACGATTGAAGGAGTAAACCCATGAAGAGAACACATCTGTTTCCGCTCACCGTCACAGCCTTGTTCCTGTCTGCTTGCGCTGCGCCCGCAACGCCTGCCCCCGCTGGACTATCACAACCAGTCGAGGTGACGCGCATTGTGGAGGTGACGCGCATCGTCGAGGTGACCCCCGCTGCGTCCCCCGCAGAGACTGCCGCCCAGCCTACTCCTCCACCGCCAGCACCGTCCAGCGGTTTCGGGGAGACGCTCAAAGCGATTCAGGCGCGCGGCAAGCTGATCTGTGGGGTGAACAGTCAAGTGCCAGGCTTTGGCTTTGTGGACCCCAACGGTGAGTTCAGCGGCTTCGACATTGATTACTGCAAGGCGCTGGCTGCCGCCATCTTCAACGACGTGACCAAAGTGGAATATCGCCCGCTCACCGCAGAGCAGCGCTTTGCTGCATTGCAGAGCGGCGAGATTGACGTGTTGATCCGAAACACCACCTGGACGCTCACACGCGACACCGACAACGCTGCCAACTTTGTGGCGACCACGTTCTACGACGGGCAGGGCATCATGGTGCCGATTGCGTCTGGCGTGAAGCGACTCGAAGACCTCAACGGCGCCACGATTTGCGTGCAGAAAGGCACGACCACTGAGCTAAACCTGGCTGACCAAATGCGCGCGCGCAATCTGGAATACACACCAGCAGTCTTTGAGGATGCCAACAGCACCTTCGCCGCTTACGCCGAAGGTCGCTGCGATGCCGTCACCACCGATAAGTCTGGTCTGGTGTCGCGGCGCTCGGTGTTGTCCGACCCCGAGGCTCACGAGATTCTGGATATCACACTCTCAAAGGAGCCGCTCGGTCCGATGGTTCGCCACGGCGACGAGCAGTGGTTTGACATCGTGCAATGGACGGTGTTCGTCACCTTCGCAGCGGAGGAGTTCGGCATCACGTCGCAGAATCTCGATGAGGTTATCGCCAATGACACCCGCCCTGAGGTGAAGCGCATGTTGGGGCAGGATGAGAAGGTGGACCTGGGCGCCAAGCTTGGCTTGAGCAAGGACTGGGCAGCCAACATCATCCGCGCTGTCGGCAACTACGCCGAGATTTATGACCGCAACCTCGGTCCTTCCACCAAGACGTACATCCCGCGCGGTCCGAATAGCTCTTACATCAACGGTGGTCTGCTGTATGCGCCGCCGTTCCGATAAGCAAGCCAGCGCGCTGTAACGCAGACGAAGCCCCATCTCCGTGTGATGGAGAGGGGCTTCGTTAATTTGGTGAGGTTGACCCACGTTTAATGCCGCACATGATGACAAAGCTTCGATTGCTGCGAAACGTCGCGTTTTGGCGCGATGAACGCTTCGTCCAAGCGGCTGGGCAGCTTGTTGTGTTGGCGTTGGTGCTGTGGCTACTTGTGTCTGCTGCTCAGAACATGCTCGCCTCGCTGCAGCGACAGGGCTTGGTGCTGGGGCTGGGTTTTCTCAACAGTGGTGCCGGCTTCGACATAGGCGAATCTCTCATTGCATATAGCAGCAGCGACACATTCCTCAGGGCGTTGTTGGTGGGGCTGCTGAACACGCTGCAAGTGAGTGTGCTGGGCATCGTGCTGGCTACGGTGCTCGGCGTGATCGTGGGCGTGGCGCGGCTCTCCACCAACTGGCTAGTCAGCCGTCTTGCCTGGCTGTTTGTGGAGGTCATGCGCAATCTGCCGCTGTTGGTGGTGCTGCTGTTCATCTACACGGCTGTCTTCCTCAAGCTGCCGCGCGCCCGACAGGCGGTCAGCCTCGGTCCGATCTACCTTAGCAATCGCGGCGTTGCGGTTCCATGGGGCGAGCCGACGGAGACATGGTCGCTGTGGGTCAGCATAGCGGCTGGTGGACTTGTGGCTGCGGCAGTGCTGGTATGGGGGCTGCGCCTCTGGCAACAGCGCAGCGGTCGCCCAAAGCCGATGGCGTTGCCCGCACTGGCGACAATGCTGGGCGTTGCAATTGTGGGCTGGCTGGCGATGCCCACGCCTCCGCTGCGCACCACCCTGCCAGAAATCGCTGGCTTTAACTTTCGCGGTGGGCGGGTGTTCTCGCCGGAGTTCTCCGCCCTGTTGATCGGGCTGGTGGTCTACACCGCGGCGTTTGTCGGAGAAGTGGTGCGGGCTGGCATCCAGTCTGTTCCGAAGGGGCAAATTGAGGCTGCTTACGCGTTGGGCTTTACGCCAGGGCGCACCTTGCAGCTGGTGATCTTCCCGCAGGCGCTGCGGGTGATCGTGCCACCGCTGACCAACCAGTACCTCAACCTGACCAAAAACTCCACGCTTGCGGTGGCGATTGGCTACCCCGATCTGTTCTCGGTCAGCGGCACCATCATCAATCAAACGGGGAGGGCTGTGGAGATGATCGCCATTGTCATGATGATCTACCTCGCCGTCAGCCTGTTCACCTCGCTGTTGATGAATCTGTATAACCGCCGCGTTCGTCTGGTCGAGCGATAGCTTATGAGCGCAGAAATTTCCACCTTCCGCCCAGCGGCACCGCTGCCGCCGCCGACCGAGCGCTACACCGTGCTAGGCTGGATGCGAAAGAACCTGTTCCGCACGTGGTACGACGCGCTGCTCACTGTGGTGATGCTGGTGCTGGTGGTGCTCGGCGCACGTGCCCTGTTGGAGTGGGTGCTGTCGCAGGCGCGCTGGGAGGTGATAGTGGTCAACTTCCGGCTCTTCATGGTGGGGCAGTATCCCGCTGCTGCGCTGTGGCGCGCGTGGGCGTGCGTGGTCCTGTTGGCTTTCCTGATAGGCATCTCGTGGGGGCTGTGGGGGCGGGCGCAGCGCGGCGGCGCGATTGCCTTCGGCAGTTTGCCTTTCGTGCTAGCCGCCATTGCTGCAGATGAAACCTCGCGCCTTGCGCTCCTTGCGTCTGGCGTGGTCGGCGCGATCGGCTATGTGCTCAGCGCGTGGCGCGGCGAATCGCTGCGCGCCATCGCCATCGGCGGCTGGATCGCTTATTTCCCGCTGGTCATCGTGCTGATCAGCGGCATGGACAACACCCCCCTGCCTTTGGTCACAACGAACCTATGGGGCGGACTGCTGTTGACGTTGCTGCTGACGGTGGTGGGCATCGTCTTCTCGTTCCCGCTTGGTGTGGTCTTGGCGTTGGGGCGACAGTCCAAACTGCCGATCGTCAGCAGCCTGTGCGTTGTGTTTATCGAGCTGGTGAGGGGAGTGCCGTTCGTCACGGTGTTGTTTATGGCGCAGCTCATGCTGCCTCTCTTTCTGCCTGAAGTCACGATTGATCGTGTGGTGCGCGCGATGGCTGCTGTGGTCATTTTCAGCGCAGCTTACCTGGCGGAGAACGTGCGGGGCGGCTTGCAGGCTATCCCGCGCGGACAGTATGAGGCGGCGCGCGCGCTGGGCTTGAACACACCGCAGATGATGTTGCTCATCATCCTCCCCCAAGCGCTGAGGACGGTGATCCCCGTGTTGGTTGGGCAGTTCATCGCCCTCTTCAAGGACACCTCGCTTGTGGTGATCGTCGGCTTGCTAGACTTGATGGGCATCGCCAAGACCGTGCTCGCCCAGCCAGACTTTCTCGGTTTGCAGGCGGAGGTGTATGCTTTTGTCGCGCTGGTGTACGGCGTGTTTTGTTATTTGATGTCAGCTTTTAGCCAGCGCCTGGAAGCAAGGCTCAATGTCAGTCGGTGAAGACGTATGACGACAGAAATGACAGAGAACCAGATTGGCTCCCAGTCGGACGACCGCATCATCATCTGCCGCGACGTGCACAAGTGGTACGGACACTACCACGCGCTGCGCGGCATCAACATGGAGGTGCGACGCGGAGAAGTGGTGGTGATTTTCGGTCCGTCGGGTTCGGGCAAATCCACCTTCATTCGCACGCTCAACCGCCTGGAGGAACACCAGCGCGGGCAGATCATCGTGGATGGCATTGAACTCACGCACGACCTGCGCAACATCGAGCGTATCCGCATGGAGAGCGGCATGGTGTTCCAGCAGTTTAACCTCTTCCCACACCTGACCGTTCTGGACAACATCACGCTGGCGCCGATCTGGGTGCGCAAGTGGAGCAGACAGCAGGCAGAGGAAGTGGCGATGCAATTGCTCAAGCGCGTGGGCATTCCAGAGCAGGCGCGCAAGTATCCTGCGCAACTTTCTGGTGGTCAGCAGCAGCGCGTGGCAATTGCGCGGGCGCTCGCCATGCAGCCCAAAATCATGCTTTTCGACGAGCCGACCTCTGCGCTCGATCCCGAAATGATCAAAGAGGTGCTCGACGTAATGATCGAGCTTGCCGAGAGCGGCATGACGATGGTGGTTGTGACGCACGAGATGGGCTTCGCGCGCGCCGTCGCCGACACGATGTACTTCTTCGACCACGGTCAGATCGTGGAGAGCGGTCCGCCTGATCAAATCTTCAACGATCCCCGCGAGCCGCGCACCAAACTCTTCCTGTCGCAGGTGCTCTCACATTGAACGCGCCTGAACACGCTCTCTCGCAAACATGAGCACCGCAAGGCTGTGGCGCTACTTCGACTGGTGGCTGCTGGCGATCATGCTGGTGTTGATCGCCATCGGCGTGGCGATGATCTTCAGCACCGCGCGCACCGATCCAGAGATCGCAAACGCCTGGCTCGACCAGATCGTCGTCGCGCTGATCGGGTTGCTGGCGCTCACCCTGGTCAGCCTGGTGGACTACACGCTGCTGCGCTACTTTGCGACGCCCGCTTACCTGGTCACACTCATTTTGCTTGTCGCGGTGCTCTTCTTTGGCGTGGATCGCCTTGGCGCGCGCCGCTGGTTTGACCTGGGCGGCTTCGACTTTCAGCCTGGCGAGATCGCCAAGCTCACGCTGGTGATCATGCTCGCCAAGGTGATCGCGGATCGCGAGGGGCGAGCCAGCTACCTCAGCACGCTGGCGATGACGCTGATGCTCACGCTGCCCGCCGTGGTGTTGATCTTGCGTCAGCCAAACTTGAGCACAGCGCTCACGCTCGTCATCTTGTGGGCGACGACCGTGTTTGTGGGCGGGTTAGAGGTGAGACACGCGCTTCTCTTCGCCGCTGTGGGCGCGGCGGCAGCGGGGGCGGTGCTCGTCGGCACGCTGATCCTGGATTTGCCCATCCTGCAGCCATATCAGCTTCGACGCATCGAGATTTTGCTCGGCTTGGAGGAGAACCCCGGCGACCGCTACCAGATCGAGCAGGCGTTGATCGCCCTGGCGAGCGGCGGGCTTTTGGGCGAGGGCTACGGACAGGGCATTCAAACCCAACTGCGCTTCCTGCCAGCTCGCCACACGGACTTCATCTTCTCGTCCATTGGCGAGGAGCTGGGGTTTGTCGGCAGCGCGTTCGTGCTTGTGTTGATGGCGCTGCTGATCTTGCGCATTTTGTACGTGGCGTGGGTGGCGCGCGACACCTTCGGGCGGCTGCTGTGTGTGGGGATCGCCAGCATATTGTTTCTGCAGGCGGTGGTGAACATCGGCATGCAACTGCAGTTTGTGCCGGTCACGGGTGTGGTGTTGCCGTTTGTAAGCTATGGGCGCAGCAGCCTGCTCTCGGTGATGATCTCGCTGGGGATTGTGCAGAGCATCTCGATGCACCGCGAGCGTTTGTCCTTCCTCGGCTAGCGCATACGCAGCAGCGTGGGGGCTTTCGACCAGAGCGCTTCCAGGTTGTAATAGCTGCGCAGGCTGGGCAGGAAGATGTGCACCACGACATCGCCGTAGTCCATCAACACCCATCCGCTGTCGTTCAAGCCCTCAATGTGGCGTGGGGCGCCGAACTCAGCAGCCACTTTCTCCTGGATGTTGTCCGCAATGGAGCGCAGTTGTCGCTCGCTCAAGCCGCTGCACACCACGAAGTAATCCGTGATCGAGGAGATGCCTCTCAGGTCTAACAGGATGATGTCTTCCGCTTTTTTATCGGCAGCGGCAGCCACAATGGAACGCGCCAGCGCCAGCGCGTCGCGGGTGGGTGGCAAGCTCATCTGTTGAGAGATTATACTTTTGCCAGTGATGAGCGCAGATTGGATGGTGGGAATGCTGTTGCCCGCAGGCGTGTGGCTGATGCTCTCTGGCGCAACCCCACCTGTCCAACAGCGCCGCCTGTCTGCATTCGCTCTGCTTGACGCCGCGCTTGCGGCGCTGGCTTTTTTTACGTTTGGCTTTGCGCTGGCGTTTGGCGCGGTGGGGTTGGTGTTTCCAGAGCTGGGTGTGCCTGAACTCAACAACGGCGTGGCGCTGCGTCTGCCTGCTGAAGAGCCGCGCGACTGGGTGATCGCGGGCGCGCGCGGCTTCTGGCTCAGCGATGTCGCCACGCCTGCCGTGCTGCGCCTGTTCTTGTCGGCGCTGCCGCTGCCGCTCACCGCTGCCATGCTCGTCGCCGCCGCTTTGATGATGGCGCGGTTGTGGGCGCACGTGATGGCGGTGGTCGCATTGACAGGGGTGGGGGTGTCGTTGGCGCTTGCCTGGACCTGGGCGGGCGGCTGGCTCGACGCACTGGGGCGCTACGGGGTGCTGGGCGCTGGCTTCGCAGACCTGGCGCACCTGTCCAGCGTGGGTTGCTTGATCGGCGCAGCCAGTGTGGTGATCGTGCTCGCGCTGCCGCGGCGCGCTGTTGACCTCGCCGCACCAGAAGCGCTGCCAGCAGTGTATTTCCCCTCGCGCGCGGTCTGTGGTGCGCTGCTGGCGCTGATCGGCGCTGCGGCGCCGCTGGCGACGCGCGAGGCGCAACTGGGCATGAGCCAGTTCGTCAACACGGTGCTGGTCGCCAGCGTCGCGGTAGTCGTCGCCGCAGCCTACACCACCTTCACAACGCGCCAGCCAGATGCTTTGAGCGCCAGCCGAGCCATGCTCGCCGCGCTGTTTGCCTCCGCTGCTGGCGCCGCCTGGTTGCCGTTGTGGATGCTGGCGCTGCTCGGTGTGCTGAGCGGGCTGGCTGTGACGTTGGGGCATTACCTGGTGGTCAGAACCTGGCGGCTGGACGACACCTTCGGAGGGGTGAGCAGTGTCGCTGCGCCGTCCGCGTTGGGCAGCCTGGCTGTGGGGCTGTTCGGCAGCGATGGGCAGATGCTTGGTCTGTTCGCAGCGCCTACCTCCGCCCAAGCGGTGGGGCAGTTTTGGCTGCAACTGCTGGGTGTGGTGGCGATTGGTGGCTTGGGGGTGATCCTGGCGCTGCCATTGCGCGCTGCGCTGCGCGTGATGGTCGTTCACACTGCTGCTTCGCCTGTGGCTTCGCAGGCGAGTGAGTCGCCGCAGCCAGCCGCTGAGCCGCTGGCGCCGTCTGTTGCGGTCTCCACGATGCCAGACGCCCAGCCCACGCCTGAGCCGGCGCTGGAGCGCGTCGTCTCCACCCAGCCAGGGCACCCCCTCCAGGACGCAGCGCTTGAGCTGGCGGTCAACTTGAAGGTGGCGGACGAAGCAACTGTTGCCGCAGACAGTGCGGCAAAGGTGGAAGCTGCCCCAGCCGCAGTCTCCGCGCAGACGCCAGCAGCGACAGCGCAAACAGCGCAACCACGCGCCTCACTGTGGCTGAAGATGAAGACCTGGCTGGGTGCGACGAACGACAAACGCGATCTGAAGAGGCAACCGCCTCCCGCGCAGCACCGGGCGTATCCCCATCGTGCGGCTGGTCGTCCGTTGAACATGCGCCCGCTCAGCGCCACCCCCAAGTCGGAGGACGATTCCGCGTCCTCGACGTGACAGGCGCAGCCAATCATCTGCGCGCCCTGTTGCTTATGCGGAGGGCTGAGCCACCGCCGCTTGCTCGTGCGCAGAGGCGATCTCCCGGTGCAACGGCAGATCCAGATAGCTGCGGGCGAAGGGCGTGTGCGAGGGGATCAGTGCGTGCTTGCGCATCATCTCGTTGTAGGCTTGTTGCAGGAAGTCGCGCGATTCTTCCATGCGCCCATGCAGCGCCAGCACGCGGCTATGCGTGTGCAGGATCGCCTCCGCAGTGCACTCGACGATTTGCGTGAAGCCAAACTCCCGATACAGCCTCAGCGCCGCCTGCGAGGACTCCAGCGCCCAGTAGCGATGATGCGCCTGGCGATGGGGGTCGGTGAGTTTGAGCGCCAGCTCAAGATGGGCTTGCGCTTCCAGACATAGCGCCGCCATGTGGTATTGGCGCGAGACCAGGTTGTATGCCACTTGCTGATGAACGATGCGCGTGGAGTCTAAAACGCGGTAGAGGCGCGTCTCGTCGTCGTATGCCAGGTGCAGCATTGCCTCGACCAGACCGAAGCCCGCACGCCCCAGCTCGGTGAGGATGTCGCGGCTGAGCGGCTCGGCGAGCGCCAGCGTCTCCTCCGCTTTGCGCAAGCGCGATTGCAAGATGTAGATTTGCGCGATGCGCAGCAGCGGGAACAGCCGCCCGGACACAGGCTCCCAGATGCGCAGCGCCTCCTCCAGGAGCGCCAAGCCGTTCTCGAAGTCGCCGAGGTAGATGCCCTGGATTTGTCCGCAGCCGGTGAGCGCGTGTCCTTCGCGCAGACTGTCGCCGATCTCGCGGCAAATGTGCAGACGACGCTGCTCACACTCGACCAGTTGGCGATAGTAATCGCCCTGTCGCTCGAATCGGGCGGACAACGCGCCCAGCAGGTCCGCCTTAGTCGCCTTGTCTTGCAGCGCTTCGGAGCGCGCCAGCGCTGCCTGAAGATACTCCTCGCTGCGCAGCAGGTCGTCGGCGCCGTACAGCTTGGTGAAGGTGATCAGCATCTTGACTTCGGACTTCAAGTCGCCCAAGTCGCGCGCCAGCGCCAGGGCTTGCTCTGCCAGATGTTTGCCGGCATGGTCGTTGAGGAATAGGCGAAGCGTAGCAGCGCCGATCAGCGCGTGCAGCTCGCGCGGACGATCCCCCAGCGCTTGCGCCCGTTGCAGCGCTTCATCGGCGAGGCTCACGGCATGAGTCACCTGCTCGCGGTCGCCGCGGTCCACCGCGTTGATGTAGCTGAGCAAGGCGTCCAGTCGCCAGGTTGGCTCCTCGGAGAGCTGGTCTGCCAGCTGAAGCAGGTGACGGGCGTCTTGCAGCGCGGCGGGGAAGTTGCTGGAAACCAGCCACACCTTGATGCGCTGTTGCAGCACCTCAAAGCGTTGCACGCGCAGCGCGCGCTGCTGAGATGCGTCTTCGGCGCGCAATTCCAGCCTGTCCAGCAGTTCGAGCGCCCGTGCGTAGTGGTGCAGCGCCTCTGTGTTGGCGTGGATTTGCCGCGCCTCCTGTGCGGCGAGCAGTGTGTAGCGCAGCTCACGCGGAAGGTCTTCTGCGCCGCGATAGTGGCTGGCGATGATAGCGTAGTAGCCCACCAGCGCGCCTGGCTCGACTTGTGTGGAGAGATACTCTGCGATGCGGGCGTGGAAGGCGATGCGCTGCGCTCGCAGCAAGCTCTCATAGGCTGCATCGCGCACCAACGGCAGCTTGAAGATGTATTGCATGCCCAGCTCGGGCACGATTTCCGTCTCCTGAATGAGCTGCTCGCGCTGCAGCACGAACAGGCACCGGTTCAGGTCCGCCACGCTATCGCCGATGATGGCTTGCAGCAGTGTGTGCCAAAACGTGGAGCCGATCACCGAAGCCACCTGCAACACGAAGCGTTCGTCGCTGTGGAGCTGGTCAATGCGCGCGATCAGAAGTTGCTGCAAGTTGTCGGGCAGGTCGAGCGTGGTCACAGGGCGCGTGAGGCGCCATCGCCCTTCCTCGCGCGCGAGTGTGCCGTTGCTGATGAGCGCGCGGAGCATCTCGCGGATGTAGTAGGGGTTTCCGCTAGCCTTCTGAATGATGAGCTGGCGCGCTTCGGTGGGCAGTGTGTCGGCGCCGATCCACTCCGCGATCAGCGTCTCGCTTTGGGCAGCGTCCAGCGGCGGCAGGTTGATGTGCGTGAGCCGGTGCGGATACTCATCTTGAAGGTATTGGGCGAAGCGATGCGTGGGTGTGTCGCGCTCCATGCGAAACACGAGCAACATCAAAATGCGGTGGGTCTCGCACAGCGGCAGGCAATACTTGAGCAGCTCCAACGAGGATTCGCCCGCCCATTGCATGTCGGCGAAATGCAGCACGAGGGGTTGTGTCTGGCTGAGCGCCTCCAACCAGCTTCGGACGGCGAGAAAGTAGCGATGGCGCAGCCCTTCGGCGTCCAGATGGCGGGTGCGATCTGCGAAGGCGTCCTCTGGGGGCAGGTCGAGCAGCGCAGCCAGATAAGGGTAGTGTTCTTGAAATGCCTCTGCGGTCCAGATCGCCGCGCATTGTTGTTGAAGCAATGCGCGCTGCGCCTCTTTCGATTGCAGTTCGCCCGTGCTGTGGAGTGTCAGCCAGTTGTTCAACAGGTCAATCCACATTGAGTAAGGCCAGGGCTGGTGATACGAGCGACACCGCCCGCGCAGCCACAATAGCGAGGGCGTGGGCGCGCTCGCCTGGTTGACGCCCGCGAGCAGCGCGCTGCGGTGCGCAAAGTAATCGCGCAGGCGATTGACCAGCAGCGACTTGCCCATGCCGCGGTCGCCCGTGAGCATCACGATACGGCTGCGCCCGCGCAGCATGTCGTTGACGCACTGTTTGAGCTGAATAAAAATCTCCTTGCGCCCGATCATCGCGGCAGGCTCGCCGAGAATTTCCTCCTGGAAGGAGGTGTTCTCGGCGGGGGCGAGCGGGCGATACGCCTGCATTGGCTGGTTCAAGCCGCGCACGCGCACCTCGCCGAGCGGCAACCACTTGAACTGCGACTCCACCAGCCGATAGGTGGACTCGCTCACCAGCACGGTGCCAGGTTCGGCGGCAGTTTCCATGCGCGCAGCCATCGTCACGGCAGCGCCCATCGCCGTTTCGCCGTAGGGGCGGCGCAGCCGGGCGGCTGGGACGATCACTTCGCCTGTGCTGATGCCGATGCGCAGTTTCAAGTCCAGGTTGTGCGTTTGGACGATCTGCGCGGCAAAGGTGTTGACCGCTTTTTGCATCAGCAGCGCCGCCAGCACCGCGCGTTCGGGGTCGTCTTCGCGGGCGCGCGTCGCGCCAAACAGCGCCACCAAGCCATCGCCGCGAAACTGCTCCACTTCACCACCGAAGCGCTGCACCTCGTTCTCCAGCAGGTTCAGGATGTGGTTCATCGTCTCCACCCACGCCTCGCTGCCCAGCTTTTCGAGGAGCTGGGTGGAGCCTTGCACGTCTGCCACAAGCACAGTGGCGATGCGGCGCTCCCCTTCCAGCACGACTGGCGCGGGCATAGGCGAGGGCGTCTGCGGCGCGAAGGCTGACGCCAGCGTGGACGGCGTGCCGCGCTCGGTTTCCTCCAGCGGCGCTCCGCACATGCCGCAGAAACGAAACGAGGTGGGGTTGGCGAATTGGCAGCGCGCGCACACCTTGACCAGCGCTGTGCCGCACATGCCACAAAAGCGCATCTGGTCGGGGTTGTTAAACCCACAGTTGGGGCATTGCGCCATCAGAAGTGCTCCTGTCTGAAGCGAAACGCGCTGGAGTGGCGGGAGAGCTGGTTCAGAGCGGCGCGAAAGTCTTTCGGGTAGGGGGCGGTCAACTCAACGCGCTCGCCGCTGCGTGGGTGGGTGAAGGTGATACTGTGCGCGTGCAGCGCCAGCCGCGCGATCAGCGGGCGCTCTGGCGCTTCGGCGCGCCGATAGTCGCGCTTGAACGAGGATAGCAACAACGGCGCGCCGTCGCCGTATAGCGCGTCGGCAACGATGGGAAAGCCGAGCAGCGCTACATGGACGCGCACCTGATGCGTGCGACCAGTCAGCGGTTGCGCTTCCAAGAGGGCGTGTTGTCGGAAACGCTGCAACACGCGGAAGACAGTGCGCGATGGCTTCCCTGCCTGTGCGTCCACGACGGTGCGGTGTTGGCGGTCGCCGTCGGGCAGAAGGGGGGCTTCGACCTCGCGCTCCTCCCAGGCAGGCGCGCCCACCACCAGTAGATGATACGCCTTGTGCACCGCGCGCGTCTCGAATTGTTGGCTCAGCGCGCGATGCGCCTCTGCGGTGCGCGCCAGCAGCAGTGCGCCGCTGGTGTCGCGGTCGAGCCGATGCACAGGCAGCAGCTCGCCGTGTGACTTCCGCAACACCTCCACCAACGCAGGCGACTCCTCGCGCGTGCCGTCGTGCGTGACGGTGATGCCAGATGGCTTGTTCACCGCAAGCAGGTCAGCGTCGGAGAAGAGCACCTCGATAGCGTAGATGCTTGCGCTCATGATGGCGTCACATTAGCAGATGGGTCGCGCGTGCGCTTGAACCACGACACGCGCTTCTCAGTCCCTTGTCTCAGGCGCTGAATGTTTGGTCGCAGTGCAATCAAAATCAACACCAGCACGCCCCAGCCGTATGCGGCATAGGACCATGGGCAGGCACCGAGCAACGCGCCGACGGTGGAACCAACCGCGACAATCGTGCCAGCCAGGATCGAAGCCACCGACGCATACCCCACCACGAACAGAAAGAACGCGCCGACCGCCAGCGCAGGCAAGCCGCTCCAGTGCCAGAGCGCGATGCTCGTGCCGACAGCGGTGGCGCCACCCGCGCCGCCGCGAAAGCCAAGAAAAATCGAGGCGTTGTGCCCTAGCACTACACCGAAGCCTGCCAGCGCCTCCGCCCAGCCGCCTGTATCGGGCGTGATCTGGCGCACGATCAGCACAGCCGCCACCCCTTTCAGCACGTCCAGCACCGCCGTAGCAACGCCCGCCACTGGACCTGCTGCGCGAAAGACGTTGGTGCCGCCCGTGCGCCCAGTGCCAAACTGGCGCACGTCAATGCCTCTGGTCAGCTTCACGATGATCCAGCCAAATGGGATTGAGCCTGTCAGATAGCCAATGATGCCGCAGGCGATGCTCAAGACCGCGTTCATAGCGCGCTGAAGCGTATTATGCCTGTGTTTGGGCGATTTACGACTGCGGCAAAAGGGGCGTCATAGATGGGGCTGGGTGGGTCCCCTCCACCTGAACGCCGCGCTCGGCGAGCAGGTGCAGCACCTTCTCCAGGTGCGCGGCTGGCACCCCGATCAGCGGCTGAGCGCCGCCAATGGGCTGCACCAGCGGTTTCAACTCTGGGTCTGCGAGGATATGCGCCCTCACAGCGGGGTGCTCGATGGCGATCACCACCAGGTCGGTGACCCTGGCGCTGCCGTAGAAGTGCGTCCAATGGTCAAGCAAGCGCTCGACTTCCACAGGCAGCGGACCGCGATGCACGGCGCGCAGGAATGCTATTGCTGGCGCGCCTTCCCTCAACGCGACGGCTTGCACACGCGCGCGATCCAACTCGAAGACGAGCGCGCCATCGCGCTCAGAGCGTAGCTGTCCGAACAGGCGAAGCCGATCAAGCACGTGCAGGTTTGGCAGCGCAGTGATCACGCGCGCTGCGTGCGGCGAGTAGAACTCGATGTGGGGGGTCGGGTTGTCTTCGTCGCTGACGACTTGCCAGCCCTCCTCGTGCAGTTTCTCCTGCGCGGCTGCGGCGCTGCTCTTGGGGAGCACCAGAAAGTGCTCGCCGAATTGCTGTGCGCCCACCTCCGCCAGCGCAGGCAGAACTTCTGTTGTCGTGGCGGCGTCGCGCGTTTGCACCACGCACACGCTCGTGCGCAGGACGATGCGCTGGTGGCTGGCTTCCCACTCATGAAGCGTGCGCTTGACGTTGGCTGGGATCGGCGCGCCTTGTCGCTCCTCCAGCAGTCGGATCACCTCCGCCGCGCCCCATCCCTCGGTGTGCGCCGCGTAGAACGATTCGCGCGTGATGAGATATGTGAGCGCGGGGTCGCCGCCCTGAAAGATGGCGAAGCCCTCCAGGTCGGTGATCAGTGTTTCGTCTATCGGCGGCATCACCAGCACGGTGAAGTTCGGCTGCACGATCAACCGCCCGCTTTCACCAGCAGACGGGGGCGGCTCTAGCCCCAGCAACCATCGCCCCGTAGTGGTCAACTGCCAGCGGGGAGGGTGCGCGTTCAGCGCGACGATGCCCATCCAGAACAACGGACCCGCGATGAACTGGTTGATGGCGAGGTCATCTAATCGCGCTGCATCTTTCGCGCTGGAGGGTCTCCAGATGCCGCACTCGGCGAAGATGCGCGGGTTGGTGTGGATGGCGTTTTGGAAAAGCACCGCTGGGCGGTTCTGTTGCAGCCATTGGAGTACTTGCTCCTGACTATGCCATGCCTTGCCTGGCTGATCCGTGGTCAGCGCGGCGAGCGCCTCAGTGAGGGCTGCGCGAAAGGGCTTCAGGTGGCGCGCGTGGGCAGGCCAAGGGTTGCTCGCGTTGGGCTGCGAGAGGCGATCCACCGGGTAGAGCTCATGCCAGGCTTTGCCCGAAAGCCACACATTGAAGGTGCGCTGAACGCGCTTTTGGAAGGGCAGCTTGAGCAGGTTGCCGTGGCCGTACGTCAGGTGTGTTCCGTCGCCCTGATTCACCCGCAGCTCGCCCATCGCCAGCAGCAGGTGGCGGATAAACAGCAGCGGTAGGTGTTGTTCTTCAGCGCTGCTTGTGTTGGGGATGTGCAGCGCCTCCAGGAGATGTTTGAACGAGTTCTTGCGCAACCATCCCGCCTGCGTGACCGGCAGCGCGCCCACGTCGCGCACGTGCCGCAAGTAGCGCGCCAGCAAGTGCTGAAAGGTCTCTGCGTCGCCGCCGAACGGCTTGGGCTGCTCCGTCGCTGCCTTCATGTGGCGGTCTCCCTATCTGGTTTTGAGCTGTGTTGCACGCGCGGATGGTAGCCCTTGCGACGAAGTTGTTTTTGCAGTTCGAGCGCGGATGCTTCCGTCACCAAGAAGGCAGTTGGCGAGATTTGCGCCACCACGTGTGGCTGAAGCAGTTCTAGCGCGAACAACTCACGGGCAAGCTGTTCATCCGCCAGCTCCACCACTGCCAACGAGGTGTACATGCGCAGGCGACCGCTGCGCTGCATCGTCTGTCGGATGCGCTCGTGCAGCACGGCTGGCACTGGCGATGCGTGCGTCACCAGCTCGGCTTCCAGGCTGGAGAGAAGCTGAGGGTCTGCGTCTCGTGCGCGCGCCAAGCTGGAGGCGGTGAAGCGGTAGGTGAAGGCTTGCTCTGTGCGCTCCGCCGCGCGCTGGACGGTTTGCATCAGCTTGCGATGTGCGTGAGAGGGTGGAATGCGCAGCGTGAAGTCGTCCAGCCACACGGGCGGCGACTCCAGCGCTGCGTCGGAGGTCAGCCTGCGGGGCGGCTTTTCGTGGAAGGGCTGGATGAGCGCGGCGCCCGTCTCGGTGACGCGGAAGGCGATCAGCTCCTTCGTGTCGGGGTGGATTTGCACATCTGCCACCCCCAGCCAGCGCAGCGCGTCGCGGATCATCCGCGCGATGATCGCGCCGTTTGTGGCTTGCCAGTGGGACTCAAAGCGGACGCTTGCGCTCTCAATCCACCACTGCGTGTCGCGGGTGAAGCTCTGGTGGCAGTAGGGGTAGCGCCGCTCCAACTCCTCCGAGAGCGACTGCCATTTCACCCACGCCATCGCGGGCACGCCGCGCAGCACCCGCGTGACGAAGCGACGCATCGCGCACCATTCGGCTGCCATCACCGACCGATCAAAGAAATGACTCGACAACAAGCCCCGCCTGATGCGAAAGCCCGCCTCGCGCTGTGCGGTTTCTACTTCGGGGGCGCGATAGAGCAAGCGTTGCCAGGCGTGTAAGGCGTGGCGGTGCTGTTCCCAGATGTCTCTGCTCAGCCAGCGCTCCATGGCGCCTGCATCTGGTCTGGCGGCAAGGTGATCCTTCTCAGGCTTGACCAGCCCGATGAGCTGGAGCGCTGCTGCAAGCTCGAAGTAAAGCTGCACCTGAGCAGGCTGTTGCCCGAGCTGCTCTGCGAGTTGTGCGGCGGTTTCGTCCGCCAGTGCGCTTGCGGCGACAACCTGGATTGATTTGAATTTCTGTTGAAAGCTGCTCCATCCCAGCCTGTTGATCTGTTGCAGGTCTTCCGCGCTCAGCTCCCATCCGTGCAGCATTCTGAAGCTGTGGCTCGATGGAGAGTCGAGCAAGCTGTGGGCGATGCGCTCGTAGGGCTGCAAGTCCAGATCGCTGTTGCGGTTGAGCAAGGCGTTCAGAAATGCGCCGAACTCGGCTGCGAAGTTGGAGGCGGGCTGTGTCAGGGCATCGGCTGAAGCGGAAGGGGACGGCTGTACGTGATAGTCGAATGACTGCACGGGGTAGCCGAAATCTTCGCCGATCCACTCGAATAAAGGCTTAGGGATGGACAAGCCGAGTGAGCGATGCCATGTGGCGCCCTGCGAAGGGAAGAGCAAATGCGCGTGGCGCAGCTCGTCCACCACTTCGAGAAACTCCGCCTGCACGAGGATCATGCTCTGCATCCGCATCCATCCATTCTCGATGAACTGGGCGGGGAAGGGCAGATAGGGATCGCGCCCAGTGAACAGGTGCGCGAGGAACGTCTGCGTGCTGTCGCTCAAGCCGTCTAGGAGTTGCTGCGGGTCACGTCGACTGAGGATCGCCTTTCGCCTGACCTCTTCGATGAGCGAGTCCTGGTCGCCTCGTGTGCGATGCGGCGGTAGCCAATTGCGCGATAGCGCATACTCCACAAGCTGGGGCAGCGGTGTGCGGAGTTGGGTGTAGTCGTAGGCGACCTTCCAGGGCAGCGTGTCTGCTGAGCGCGTGCGGGTCATAGGCGGGATGTCGAGCCGCTACTCCATGTAGCGAGGGGTGGTGACGAGCAGGGCGGGTGTGAAGGCGGGCACTTCGTCTTCGTACAGGATGTTGTAATGGTATCCCTGCTCGGTGAGGAACAGTTGCCGACGCGCGGCGAACTCTTGATCGAGCGTGTCGCGGGTGACGATGCTGTAAAAGTGCGCCAGCAAGCCGTTGCGCTTGGGGCGCAGCACGCGACCCAGCCGCTGTGCCTCCTCCTGTCGGCTGCCGAACATGCCGCTCACCTGGATCAGCACGTTGGCATCGGGCAGGTCAATTGAGAAGTTGCCCACTTTCGAGAGCACCAGCCGCGTGATCTCGCCCTCGCGGAACTGCGCCAGCAGCCGTTCGCGCTGGCGGATGGGCGTCTCGCCTGTGATCAACGGCGCTTTGAAGCGCTGCGCGATTTCCTCTAGCTGGGGGATAAACTGCCCGATGATCAAGACGCTGTCTTCCTTGTGCTTTTCCAGCAGCAAGCTGATCACGTCCAGCTTGCGCGGGTTGGTCGCGGCAAAGCGGTATTTGTGCTCCTCCGCTGTCACCGCGTACTCCATGCGGCTTTCTTCATCCAGGCTGATGCGAATCTCGTGACACTCAGCAGTGGCGATCCAGCCTTGTCGTTCCAGGTCTTTCCAGGGGACGTCGTAGCGCTTCGGTCCGATGAGTGAGAACACGTCGCCCTCCAGACCGTCCTCGCGCACCAGTGTGGCGGTCAAACCCAGCCGTCGGCGAGCCTGAATCTCAGCGGTCATGCGGAAGACGGGCGCTGGCAGCAGATGCACTTCGTCGTAAATGATCAACCCCCAGTTCATGCTGTTGAACAGCGCCATGTGCGGGTATTCTTCCAACGTCGGTATGGCGCGTCGCGCGATGTGTGTGCCATCGTCCTTGCGCCGGCGTGGGTGGTACGTGAGCACTTGATACGTGCTGATGGTGACTGGGCGGATCTGCTTCTTCAAGCCGGTGTACTCGCCGATTTGGTCTTCAGTTAGCGTGGTCTTGTCGAGCATCTCGCGGATCCACTGCCGCACAGCGACGGTGTTGGGCGTGAGGATCAACGTGGCGCACTGCGCTTTTGCCATCGCAGCCAAACCGACAATGGTCTTCCCTGCGCCACAAGGCAACACGATCACGCCGCTGCCGCCCGCAGCGCTGCCCTGCGCCCAGAAGACTTCTGCCGCTTCTTGCTGATACTGTCGGATGGTGAACGGCTCGCCGCTGAGCGTCACCTCGCGCAATTGGAAGGGCAGATGCGCGCCTTCGACGTAGCCAGCCAGGTCCTCTGCTGGATAACCGATCTGGGTGAGCACGCGCTTGACATGTCCGCGCTGCGCTGGATCAATCTCAAACTGGTTGCGGTCCACCCGCGCGCGAACCAGCGGCACGAACGCGCGCTGACGCGATAGCTCCTCCGCCAGCGCGGCGTCGTCGGTGGTGACCAGCATGCGCCCTCCCTCCACGATCAACTTCACGCGCCCATAGCGGCTGATCGCGTCGTGGATGTCGGCGCGCACGTTGTCGGGCAGGGGATACTTCGAGAAGCGCTCCAGGTCGCGGATGATCTCGTCGCCGCGCAATCCAGCCGCTGCCGCATTCCACAGCGAAAGTGGCGAGATGCGATAAGTGTGCACGTATTCCGGGCTTTTCTCCAGCTCGGCAAAACGCGCCAGCGCGTCTCGCGCTTCGGTGTAGCGCGGGTTGTCCACCTCCAGCAGGACAGTGCGGTCGCTTTGCACAATCAGTGGATTGTCTGGCGTGTACCCTCTCATCGCGTTGTCTCGCAGGATTAAAGCACAGTCTTGTGAGAGCCTTCACAGGTTGTAGCAGTGCGCCGCTTGTTTGCTGTAGAATCAAAGAAGTGACCAAGCCTGCTCGATTAAACATGTTTCAGGGCAGGCGATGCCTGACACGAATTCATTGCAATCACGCGTATGAAAGCGAATAAAACCGCAAAGAAAAGTTCACCCAAAGCCAGCAAAGGAGACGCTGCTCCCTCGACTGCGGAAGAGCACTGGATTCGGGTTGACTTGCACATCCACACACCCGCTTCACACGATTACGAGCAGCCGACGGCGAGCTACCTCGATATTCTGAAGCAAGCCGAGCGACGCGGCTTGCGCATCATCGCTTTCACAGACCACAACACCGTGAACGGCTACTACCGCATGATGCGCGAGATCGAGAACCTCGCCTGGCTGGAACAACTGGGGCGCATATTGCCCGACGAGCAGGGGCAGCTGGATGAATATCGCCGACTGCTCAGGCGGATCCTGGTGCTGCCGGGCTTCGAATTCACGGCTGCGTTCGGCTTCCACGTTCTGGGCATCTTCCCGCCCAACACGCTGCAGCGCGACATCGAGCATGTGCTGATGAGCCTGCGCGTGCCGAGCCATGTGCTCGACAAGGGCTTGAGCGAGGCTGGCGCCACCGCCGACGTGTTGCAGGCTTACCGCGCCATTGACGAAGCGGGCGGCATCGCCATCGCTGCGCATACAAATTCGTCAAACGGCGTGGCGATGCGCGGCCTTCGGCTGGGCGGTCAGACGCGCATCGCGTTCACCCAAGACTCGCACCTGCACGCGCTGGAGTTCACCGACCTGGACAAGGGACAGCACTCTAGCGCAAAGCTCTTCATGGGCACGCGACCAGAGTATCCGCGGCGCATGTTCATCCTGCAAGGCAGCGACGCGCACTGCGTGGTAGCCAGCAAAGGCAGCAAGCGCCTCGGCGTGGGCGACCGCGCCAGCGAGATCAAGCTGCCCGAGGTGAGCTTCGAGGCGCTGCGCGCGCTCTTCCAAACCCGCAACTTCGATCACGTGCGACCTGCGCGCAATTTGCTCAACTTGCCCGAAGATGCCATGGCGATTGCCTGGCGACAAGGACCGGGCAAGCGCATCGCCTTTCACGCAACCCTGCCGCGGCGCAACGACCGCTTCGCGGAAGTGCTTAAGGACATCTGCGCCATGGCGAATGGCGAGGGTGGTGATGTGTTCATCGGTTGCGCGCCGGGCGAGAAGAAGATCGCGGGCGTGAACGACCCGCAGGCAATCGCGCATCTCCTCAGCCGCGAGATCGCCGAGCGCATCACGCCGCGGCTGCACGCAGCGGTGACGATCCGCAACTGGGAAGGCGCTCAGGTGTTGCAGGTGAGCGTCTCGCCGCTGCGCGACGCACCTTGCGCGCTCGATCAACAAGGTTTCTTCGTCCGCGACGGCGCGCACACACGCCCAGCGACGCGCGACGAGATCGTCGCACTGGCGCGGCGCGCTGTGGCAACCACACAGCCGGCGGCGCAGCCCCCACATGCCCATGCGCCAAAGCACCAACGACCACAACCAGAGGCGGGCAAAGCTACGCCACCCACTGCGGAGCAAGAAGCACCTGCGCAGCCCACCCCTGCCACACCATCGCCACAGCCCGAAAAGCCCGCGGCAACAGCTCATCGCCAACAACCGCAGTTGGCAAAGCCTTCTGCGCCGCAGCCACCCCAGTCAGCCAAGCCACCAGCGACAGAGCACAACAAGCCCGCACAGCCGCCTCAGCCCTCTGCGCAGCCTCAACAAAAAGCGGAATCGCGTCCTGCAGCCCAGCCTGCTGCTACGTTGCCAGTCCCAACGCTGCCACCGCCGCCGCCTGGCGCGCCGCGCAATGGCGTTCAGGTGCTCGGAGTGGAGACGCGCGACGGCGTGGAGTGCTTTACACTGCGCGACCTGCGCAACAATTCGATCATCCGCGATGTGACACGCACCGGCGCGCGCGATTTGTGGCTGTATGCCATCAACCAGTTCGCCAGCCAGGCGCAAACGCTGGCGCAGGCTCGATGGCAAAACGACCGTGCGCTGCTCGCCCGTGAGGTGCGCGCCGGCAGATTGCGGTTTGACCTTGCCCAGCGAGACGCCAACGGCGCGGTGTGCGTGTTTTACGGGGTGACGGAAGAGGGGCTTGACGAAGCCTGGCAAGCGGTGATCGCGTCATCTACAGAAGAGATGGCGCGCAACGGCGCGGACCCAGCGCCCGCTCTGCATGAGCCAGCGCCAGGCTGAGGCTGCGCACCTTAAGGCTGATCGGCGCCGCCTAGATAGGCATCGCGCACGGCGGGGTTGTGCAGCAGCGCCTGCGCCTGATCCTCCAGCACAATGCGCCCATTGCGCAGCACGTATCCGCGATGGGCAATCTGCAACGCCAGCGCGGCGTTTTGCTCAACCATGAAGATGGTGATGCTGCGCTCGCGGTTGATCTGCGCGATCAACTCCAACACGCGGTCCACAAACAGCGGCGACAACCCCATCGTCGGCTCGTCCATACAGATCAGACGCGGGCGGCTCATCAGCGCGCGCCCCATCGCCAGCATTTGTTGCTCGCCGCCGCTCAGCACGCCGCCTGGTTGGTGCAGCCGCTCACGCAAGCGCGGGAAGAGCGCCAGCACTTGATCAAGGTCTCGTTGAATGCCCTCGCGGTCGTTGCGGATGTAGGCGCCCATCAACAGGTTCTCGCGCACGGTCATGGCGGGAAAGATGCGGCGCGCCTCTGGCACGGAGGCGATGCCTAACCGCACGATGCGCGGCGTGGGCAGCGCGGTGATGTCCTGACCGTCAAAGTACACCCGCCCGTTGCGCGGCTTGACCAAGCCGAGGATCACCTTCATGGTCGTGCTTTTGCCGCTGGCGTTGCCGCCGAGCAGACACACGATCTCGCCTGCGTTCACGTGTAAGCTGAGATCAAAGTGCGCCTGCACCAGACCGTAGAAAGTGTTGATGCCCTCCAGCGCGAGCAGCGGCTTCTCGTTCATGACGCCCCTCCTGCAGCGGACGCGCCCCAGTGGGCGTGACCGAGATACGCTTCAATCACGCGCGGGTCGTGACGCACCGCCTCGGGTGCGCCCTCCGCGATCACTGCGCCATCGTCCATCACGATCACGCGATCGGACAACTCCATCACCAGCCCCAACTTGTGCTCGATCAGCAACAGTGTGAGACCTTCTGCCTTCAGCGTCTTCAAGAAATCGAGCACTTCGGCGGTTTCGGTGGGGTTCATGCCGGCGGTGGGTTCGTCGAGCAGCAGCAGCGTGGGTTGCAGCGCCAAGGCGCGCCCGATCTCCGTGCGGCGGCGGTTGGCGTAGGAGAGCGTGTAAGCGGGCTGATGCGCGCGTGGCACAAGGCGCTCGCCGAAGCGTTGCAGGATCGCGAAGGCTTTCTGGTGCAAGCGGCGCTGCTCGGAGAGATAACCCGGCAACTGGAAGAGCGCCGCGATCAGCTCCGTCAGAGCGCCCGTCGGCGCCACAGACGGACCAACCAGGCGCTGGCGCAAGTGCGCGCCGAGCAGCACGTTTTCGATCACCGCCAGGTTGCCAAACGCCCGCCCATGCTGAAAGGTGCGCGCCATGCCCAACGCGGCGCGCCGCTCTGGAGGCAGCGCCGTGATCTCGCGCCCGCAAAACCACACGTGCCCGGCGTCAGGGCGGTCAAGCCCCGTGAGCAGATTGAACAGCGTGGTTTTGCCCGCGCCGTTCGGACCGATGATGCTCACCACCTCGCCGCGATGCACAGACAGACTCACATCGCGCACGGCGACCACGCCGCCGAACTCGCGGCGCAGGTTGCGCGCTTCTAACAGCACGGTTGCCTCGGCGCTCATACCGTCCCTAGCAGCCCTTGCGGGCGAAAACGAATCAGCAACACCAACACCAACCCGTAGATGAGATAGCGATAGTCGGCGGTGGCGCGCAGCAGCTCGGGCACTGCGGTCAGCGCCAGCGCGCCCAACACGGCGCCTGCCAGGTTGCCCATGCCGCCCAAAATCACGATTGTCAGCCCCAGAATCGAAGTGGTGATGGAGAATGTCTCGTGGTTGATGTAGGAGTACATGTGTGCGGTGAACGCGCCGCTCACGCCAGCGACGAACCCACCGGTGACGAATGCCAGCCACTTGTAGCGCGTCAGGTTGACACCAAACGCCCGCGCTGCCACTTCGTCATCGCGGACGGCGCGCCAGGTGCGCCCCAGATGTGCGCTGGTCACCCGCCAGACGAGCAACCCGCCAAGTGCGAGCAGCACGAGCGTTGCCCAGTACACGTCGCGCGGCGCGACGATCTCCGCGCCAAGCAGGGCTGGTGGTGGAATGCGGCTTAGCCCCAGCGCGCCGCCGGTCACATCGTCCCAGTTCAGGATGACCTGGTTCACAATCTCACCCACGCCGAGCGTGGCGATCGCCATGTATTGGCTGCGCAGACGAAAGACGGGCGACATCAACAGCGCCCCCAGCAGCGCCGCCACCAAGCCGCCCAACAGCATTGCCACCTCGAACGGCAGGCTCAGGCGCATCACCAGCAGCGCCGAGGCATAGCCGCCGATTGCCATGAAGCCAGCCTGCCCCAGCGACATCTGACCTGCCATGCCCGTGATCAGCGTGACGCTGATCGCCAGCAGCGCGAAGAGGTACGCGCTGCTCAGCGTTTGCAGCAGGTAGGGGTTCTCGCTGATCAACGGCACGAGTGCTGCGATCAGCGCAGCGGCTGCCATTGCCCAGCGCGGGATGGTCACCCGTCCGCCGCTCGGCACGAATGTGCCCGTGAGCGGCTCTGGCGGTGTGGCGCGGCGCGCACCAAACAACCCTTGTGGCAGGAACACCAGCACCAGCACCAACATGGCGTAAGAGAACAAGTTGCGGTAACTTGCGCCGAACAGCGCCACGCCGTAGCTCTCGATCAGCCCCAGCAGGATGCCGCCCACAATCGCGCCAGATACGCTGCCCAGCCCGCCCAGCAGGTTTGCCACAAAGCCCTTAATGGTCGCCTGGAAGCTCATGCTGGTGTACACCGAGTTGAAATACATGCCGATCAACACGCCCGCCACTCCGCCCAACGCTGACGCAATGGCGAATGCCAGCATGTTCATGCGGTCCACGTCCACGCCCATTTGCTGAGCTGCTTCGCGGTCCTGGGCTGCGGCGCGCAGCGCCCAACCCACCCGCGTGAATTGCAAGAAGCCGAACAGAGCCGCCGCGGCACCGAGCGTGATGCCGGCAATGAGCACGTCCAGAATGCCGATGCTCACTGTGCCGATCGCGATGTGTGTCTCTGGCAGCGGCGAAGGAAAGCCCTGCGGCGTGGCGGTGAAGATGAGTTGCACGATCTGGTCGAGCGTGAAGCTGATGCCGATGGTGGCGAGCAGCGGGGCGATGCGCGCTTTGGCGTATAGCCCGCGCAGCCCGATCCGCTCGATCAACACACCGACCCCTGCGCTCACGCTGGCAGCGATCACCATCGCAGGTATCAGCGGAAGCTGAAGCTGCGTGATGCACACCCAGCCCACGTATGCGCCGATCATGAACACGGAGCCATGCGCGAAGTTCACCAGGTTGGCGACCCCAAAGATCAACGCCAACCCGATCGCGATCAGCGCGTAGATGTTGCCGATGACGATGCCGTTGATGGTCTGATCGAGCCAGAAACGGAGCGAGGCGTCTAGCATGTTGCTTGCGAGGCGAAAGCGCTGGTGAGCCTAGTTGCCAACCGCGCGCCGCAACGCGCGCAAGTTGGCTTCGGGCACATCCATGGCGGTGCCGCAACCCGGCGCCAACAAGAAGCGGCGTCCACCTGTTGCGCGAATCGCGGCTTGGGCTTCGGCGATCACGTCATCGGGTGTGCCAGTTTGCAGGGTTCGCAGCTCGTCCACACCGCCGATCACGGCGTGTTGAGTGAGTTGTTGCGCTGTGCCCACGTCGGGATTGCCCTGGCCGACCGCAGCCCAATTGATCGCATGGACGGGATAGTCCAGCACATCCGTGAAGTACACCTGCTCGCCGCAGATGTGGAGCTGGTTGAAGCTCGCTTCGCGCACGGCGTTCAGCACGATCAAGTCGTATGGTCGCCCGAATTCGGCGTATGCCTGGCGGGAGATCACGCCCTCCCGCGCCAGCTTGACGATGGCAAAAAAGATGCCGCTGGCGCCCGCCTCCAGGCAGGCGACGGCATAGCCCGCCAGCGTTTCGGCGATGGCGCGCAGCGCGTGATGCGTTTCTTGAGGGTAGTGCTCGATTGCCTGTCGCACGGCGTCGTATTGCGCATCCACCCATGCCTGCATGTGGTGTGTCGGCGCGCGCGCCAACAGAAATGCGAGCACCGACAGCGGCGAGAAGACCGTTTGCACGAAATGCGCATCGCCGATGCCAGCGCGCACCCGTTGCACCAGGCGCAGGTTCTCCTCGAACACACCGGCTGTCGGCGATACAGGTTCGATGCGCACCAAATCCGCCGGCGAGCGCAGCGGGCTGCTCACCAGTCGTGGCAGCACACCGGCGTAGTCCGAGTAGTCGTACACGTTGCCCCATGCTTCGGCGTAATACGTTGCGCGCGGGTTGAGCTTGAGCCAGTCCCAGTCGAACTCGCGCATGTGGTGCAGGCTGACCGCCGCCAGAGCGTCAAACGAAGTCTCCTCTGGGATGAAGTGCCGCCAGGCGGACACGGGCGGGCGATCCACCGCTTCGCCGCGCAGCGCCGCCTCCACGCGCTCCCGTTTGCTGAAGCTTGCCATTAGCAGAGAGTATAAAGGCAGCACGGCTGCGCCGTAGCAGTCAAATGGCTTTCGGATCGCAGGTGAGAGCTGCGAAGTGATTGTTGAGGTATGGGGAAAGCTGATTCAGCGCCGTTGCGCCATCTACCAGTGTTATGCAAGTCTATAATGCCAAAGTTTCAGGTCGAGAGAACAGCGCCTGAACCTGCGAACTTGCTAAGGAGGCTTGAGTGTGAACCAACGTTTGATGATAGCTGTGAGTGCAGCGGCAGCCGTGTTGTTATCGGCGTGCGGCGCTCAGCCAGCCAACCTGCCGACCACGACTCCGACGCTCGCCACCCCGACACCACCTAGGCAGACTGGCTCCGCGCCAACTGCAGAGCAGGCAGCCGTGACGAGCAGCGGAGATCGTCCCTACGCGCGGCTTGACCCCCAGGACCGCGCCAACATCGGCTCTGAGCCGCCGCCGCTCACCATTGACACGCGCCTGAAATACATCGCCACCATCAAGACCAGCAAAGGCGACATCGTGGTGGAGCTGAACCCGCAGGCGGCGCCGCAAACAGTGAATAACTTCATCTACCTGGCGCAGAACGGTTTTTACGACGGTCTGACGTTCCATCGCGTCGAGCCGAACTTCGTCATTCAAGGCGGCGACCCGCTTGGCACAGGGGCGGGTGGACCTGGCTACGACCTCCCTCCAGAGATTCGGTTGCCCCACGTGGATGGCGCCATCGCAATGGCGCGGCGCGGCGGTCCGCCAGAGACCACGCCCAACAGCGGCAGCCAGTTCTACATCACCATCGGCGCACAGCCCAATCTGGACAACAATTACACCGTCTTTGGCTTCACCATCCGCGGACAAGACGTTGTGCGGCGCATCGCCGTCGGCGACGTGATCGAGCGCATCGAGATCACCGACGCCACTGGCGCGCCCGTGCCGCCGCCGCCTGTGATGGCGATGCCTCAACCCAAGCCTGCCGAATGCAAGCCGTATCCGCTCAACGTGCGCAGCGATGACCACGTGAAAGGCGCAACCGACGCCGCCACCACGATCATCGAGTACGCCGATTTCCAGTGCCCCGCCTGCGCGCAGTTTCACAGCACAATGAAGACGCTGCTTGTGCCCGTCAGCGACACCGTGCGCGTGGTGTTTCGCCACTTCCCGCTCGCAGCAATTCACGACAAAGCCATCGTCACCGCGCGCGCCGCGGAGGCTGCCGCGCTGCAGAACAAGTTCTGGGAAATGCACGACCTGCTTTTCGAGAAGCAGGCGGAATGGTCCGCCAAGCCTGCCGACGAAATCACAGCGACGCTTAAGCAATACGCTGACGTGCTGGGGCTGGACGTGGCGCGCTTCGAGCGCGATCTGGCAAGCGACGCCGTGGCGCAGCGTGTGCAGCGCGACCTGAGCGAGGCTGAAGCGCTGATGCTCTCCAGCACGCCCTCCATCTTCCTGGATGGTCGTCCGATCCCACTGGAGGCGTTCACCCAACCCGACACGTCAGAGCAATTGAAAGGCTACGCGGATCGCCGCGTGCAAGAAGTGGGCACGGCGCGCAAAGCCGACTTTAACTTCTCCCAGCCGCAGCAAGTGGTGCGCGAGGGCAAAAAGTATCGCCTGACCATCAACACCACCCAGGGCAATGTGGTGGCGGAGCTGGACCCGACGCTTGCGCCGACCAACGTCAACTCAGTGGTGTTCCTCGCCCAACAACGCTACTTCGACGGCGCGCCGCTGGTGTTGAACGATGACCAGATCGGCGCAGTGCTGTTTGGCAATCCCACTCCCAGCGGCAACCCTGGTTACGAATGTGACTTCGAGCGACCTGCCGCTGGCGCGATGAACCAGCCAGGTGTGGTCGCGCTGTTTGGCTCACCGGAGAAAACTGCCATGCAGCTCATCGTCACCTACTCGCCTACCCAGATTCTGGATGGGCAGTTCACCGTGATCGGGCGGGTGGTCGAAGGGCTGGATGTGGTGCGCAGTTTGAAAGCGGTGGGTGACAACGGCGAGGGTGCGCGCATTGTGACAGTGGAGGTGGCGGAGCAGTAAATGCCAGCCTTTGTGCACACGCTCTCGCCGCGCTTCCGTGACCTGGACGTGTACAACCACGTCAACAACGCGGTCTACCTCACGTATTTTGAAGAAGCGCGCGTGGCGTTCATGATGCACATCGGCTTGCGCAGCCTGTTCACTCGTCAGCGCAGCACCGTGGTCGCCCGCGCAGAGGTGGAATACAAGGCGCCCGCCCACCTGAACGACGTGCTGGACATTCACGTTCAGGTGGGCGAGGTGCGCAACACCTCCTACTTGCTGCGATACCACATCTATCGCCGCAGCGACGGCGCGCTCATCGCGCGCGGCGAGACGGTTCAAGTGTGCTTTAACTTCGAGCTGAACATGCCCACGCGCCTGCCAGAAGATTGGCGCATCTGTCTGAAGGAACACATGGCAGCACCAGAATGGAGCGAGAGTGAAACATGACGCAGCCTGCTTTGCTCGCGTTGGAAGATGGCACGCTGTGGCGCGGTGTGTGCTTTGGACACCCAGGCGAGACCACCGGCGAGGTGGTCTTCAACACAGCGATGACGGGTTACCAGGAGGTGCTCACCGATCCGTCGTATCACGGGCAGATCGTGGTGATGACCGCGCCGCAGATCGGCAATGTGGGCGTGAACCCCGAAGACGAAGAAAGCTATCGTCCGTGGGTCGCTGGCTTCGTCGTGCGCGAGGTCAGCACCATTGCTAGCAACTACCGCCATCGCCAGACGCTACAAGACTATCTTGCTGAGCATCGCATCGTCGGCATTTCTGGCGTGAGCACGCGCGCGCTGGTGCGCCACATCCGCACGAGGGGCGCGATGCGCGGCGCGATCTCTGCCGTCAATCTGGACGCAGCCCGGCTGATCGCGATGGCGCGCGCCAGCCGCGACATGAACGGCGCAGACCTCGCCAGCGAGGTCACCTGCGCTGAGCCATACCACTGGGCGGAGCCGGTCAACAGCGCCTGGTACGTGGCTGAGCCGCTGCCCGTCGGGGATGCGCCGCCCGTGCATGTTGTGGCGTTTGACTTCGGCATCAAGCGCAACATTCTGCGGCTGCTGGCAGCCCACGGCGCGCGCGTCACCATCGTGCCTGCCCACACTACCGCTGAAGAAGTGTTGGCGCTTCAGCCCGATGGCGTGTTCCTCTCCAACGGACCTGGCGACCCGGCAGCGTGCAGCTATGCGATTGAGACCACGCGCCGGCTGTTGGGCAAGTTGCCGCTGTTTGGCATTTGTCTAGGGCATCAGATTTTGGGGCTGGCGCTGGGCGGGCGCACCTACAAAATGAAGTTCGGTCACCGCGGCGGCAATCAGCCCGTGCGCGCTGGTGGTCAAGTGGAGATCAGCAGCCACAATCATGGCTTTGCAGTGGCGGCAGACAGTCTGCCGCCAGAGGCGCAGGTGACACACGTCAACTTGAACGATGGTTGTGTGGAAGGGCTGGCAGTGCCCGCGCTGCGCGCCTTCAGCGTGCAATATCACCCAGAAGCCTCGCCAGGTCCGCACGACTCAAACCACCTCTTCGAGGCGTTCATTCGCGCCGTGCGCGAGCATCGGCGTGAAAAGCAGTAGGGGCGCACTGCTGCGCCCCTACTTTCGTTTGTGAAACGCGATACTCAGAGCTTCTTCTCGGAGCTGTGACCTGGGAACGCGCGCGCGCCAGGATGCAGGTATTGATACGCGAAGTTGACGGCGCGCGCAGCCTGCGCGAAGCCTTCCACGATCAGGTTCATCGGCTCAATGCCTGGCTCGGCGCAGATGTCGCCTGCGGCGTACACGCCAGGGATGTTGGTCTCCATGCGGCTATTCACGCGAATGTAGCGCGTGCCCTCCATCTCCAGCCCCCAGTTCTTGATCGGTCCGAGGTCCACGCTGTAGCCGAGCGTGAGGATCACCGCATCCACTGGCAGCGTTAACTCCTCTTTGGTGCGGTTGTCGAAGATGATCGCCTCTTCCACCTTGCCGTTGCCGCGCACCGTCTTCAGCTCGTAGAAGAGCTTCACCTCCACTGGAGAGTTGAGCAGCTCGGTGACCGAAGCGCCGTGCGCGCGGAACTGATCGCGACGGTGAATCAACGTGATGTGGCGCGCGTAATCCTTAAGGTTCAGCGCCCAGTCCACAGCGGAATCGCCGCCGCCGACGATTAACACGTTCTTGCCGCGGAAAGCCGCCTTTTCTTTCACCGTGTAGTACAGCCCGCGATTCTCGTATTGCACCAACTCGGGCTGGGGCAGCTTCTTTGGCTGGAAAGCGCCCACGCCAGCGCAAATCACAATCGCGCGCGCGAAGTGATCGCCCTTGTTGGTGGTCAGCTTGAACGTGCCGTCTGGCAGCCGTGTGAGCATCTCTGCGCGCTCACCCAACACCAGCGTCGGCTTAAACAGCATCGCCTGCTCGACCAAATGCTTGACCAGGTCCATCGCAATCACGCGCGGGAAGCCTGGCACGTCGTAGATGAACTTTTCGGGATACAGCGCGGCGAGCTGACCGCCTGCCTCTTCCAGCGCGTCAATCACTTTCACTTTCATCTCCCGCAAGCCCGCGTAGAAGCAGCCGAACAAGCCTGTCGGTCCTGCGCCCAGAATGATGATGTCGTATAGGTCGCGGGAGCCGTTGGTGCCGTTTGTCGTCTCCATCATTATTCCAGAGTCCAATCCTGAAGGATCTGCCTCGCCTGGTGTGCGAACGACACCAAGCGCGTCATCAGGCGTGATTCTAGCACCTCCTTGCCACAGCCCTGCCTTGGTTGGCGCTGTTACACTCCGTGCGCGATTGTTCATGAAGCGAGCTGTCGGATTGATCCTCACCGTGTTACTCACGGTGAGTGCGCCGCTTGCCGAAAGCCTGCGCGACCAGTGGTGGGACAACTACCGCGTCTACCGCAGCGCGTTTCAGGAGAAGCCGCCGGTGGGATTGCCGCCGCCGCCCATGACGCCGCGCCTGGTGGTGGTGATGGTGCGCGGGTTGCGTCTGGAGGCGTCGCGCCGCATGCCGACGTTGAACTGGCTGCGCGCCCAAGGCGCTGACATCATCCTGGAGCTGACGCCGCCCACCTATCGCGCGGCTGCCGAGATGAGCTGGCTCTCTGGCGCGCTGCCCGATGTGCATGGCATCACCACCAACAGCACCGCAGCCCCGCTGCCGGACACTCTGCTGAATCGCCTGAGCGACCTGGATCGCGAAAGCGGGCTGGTCGCTGACGCAACGCTGGTGGATCGTTTTGAGACGCTGGTGAGGCGGGTGGCTGTGCCAGATGACCCAGACCCAGCCCGCCGCGACTCGCAGGCGATCACGTTCGCGTTGGAGATGCTGCGCGACCGCGCCGCACCAGCAACCTTTGTGCTGGTGGAGCTGACGCTGCTGGAACACGTCGCCCGCCGCTCGCCAGAGGAATACACCGCTGCGGCTGCCGCCACCGATTTCCGTCTGCGCGAATTGGCAGACGCCCTCGACCTGAGCAACACCACGCTGGTGGTGGCTGGAGATCGCGGCTTGGACGCACAGGGCAACGATGGGGGAGGCGAAGCCGCAATCGCGCGCGTCCCTTGGGTGATGGCGGGGCTTGGCGTGATCAGCCAGACGCAAGCCATTGCCTCAGCAGCGCAGTTCGCGCCCACGCTGGCGGTGCTCGCTGGCGTCAGCTTGCCCACGCAGGCGCAGGACATCCCCCTTTTTGACGTGCTTTGGGCGAATCCGCCAGCAATGCTGGCATCGGCGCGCCAGTTGACGACGTTCTACGAGTTCTGGTCGGAGGCGACTGCGTTGCCCCGCTTTGCATCTGTGCTGCTGCGCGAGCACGAGCCCGACATTGCCGAAGGCGACCGCGTGGTGCTGAACACCTGGCGCGCGCGATTGACTGACGCGGCGCAGCGCTTGAAAAGTCAGCGGCTCACAGACGAACGGCTGGTTCGCTTGCCGCTGAGCGTTGGCATTGTCCTGGGGTTGTTGATCGCTGTGTTGGTGTTAATCAGCCTGCAGCCAGCGCGCGCCTTGCTGGTGATCGGTGCGGGCGCCCTCGCGGCAGTGGTGGGCTTTTGGACGCAATACGGCGGACCGCCTTCTCTCTCGCTCTTCCGTGATGCCCAACCCGCTGATTTCCTGGCGCGGCTGGAGTGGCAGGCAGTGGCGCTGTTGCTGCTCACAGGCGCGGCAGCGGCGCTCGCCACGCGCGCCTGTGAGGATGTGTTTGAGGCGGTCGGGCAGGTGATGAGTGGGTTGGGGCTGATCGCGTTGGCTGCGGCTGCTGTGGCAGTGTGGTTTTACTGGCAATGGGGCGATGCCTGGTCGTGGACGCTGCCCGATGGGTCTCAGCTAGCTCTGGCGCAGGTGGCGCTCACCTGCCTGGCTGCGTTCAGCATCCCGCCCTTCGCCGATCTGTCACTTGAGCTGCCGCTAAGCGTGGTGGTGATCCTGAGCACGATCCCGTTGCACGGCATCGTGCGGTTGCGCCGCCGCGCGTGAATCAGAGCGCGTCGCGCGGTGGCAGCGCGAGTGCATCCAGCTCGGACCACAGCGCGTCGGGAATGGGGATGGACGCCAGCTCCAGCGTCTGCTGAATGCGCTGCGGATGGCTGACGCCGACGATGGTGGAAGTGATGCGCGGGTCGCGCAGCGAAAACTGGAGCGCCGCCGCAGCCAGCGGCACACCGTAGCGCTGGCAGATCGCCTCCATCTGTCGCGCGCGTTCCACCAGCTCGGCATCTGCCTCGCGGTAGGCATAGCGCGGATAGGCGGAGGGCCCCTTGGCGAGGATGCCGCTGCCGTACGGGGCGGCGTTGAGCACTGCCACGCCGCGCGCGTGCGCGAACGCGATCAACGGCTCTGCTGCCCGATTCAACAACGTGTAGCGATTGTGCGTGATCACCACGCTGAACGCGCCCGTCGCCACGTAGGCGATCTCCATGTCAATCGGTCCGCCCGCCACCCCAAGATGCGCGATCAGCCCTTCGCGCTGCATGGCTTGCAGCGTCTCCAGTGGTCCCCCTTTGGACATGACGTTCTCGAAGGTGGTGTGCTCGGGGTCGTGTAGATGCACCAGTTGCAGTTGGTTCAGCCCCAACAGCTTGAGGCTGCGCTCCACTGAGCGGCGCATTTGCGCGCCGCTGAAGTCCCCAGTTTGCAGGTTGCGGTCGGCTTTGGTCGCCAACACGTAGCCTTCTGGCACAGCGCCACCCAGCTCGCGCAACACAATCCCGATACGGCGCTCACTTTCGCCGTCGCCGTAGGAATAGGCGGTGTCCAGGAAGTTGATCGGGCTGCGGAAGGCGGCGCGCACCGTCTCCAGCGCTTGCAATTCTGCCACTTCGTAGGCAAACGTCTCGGGCATGTTGCCGAGTGGCGCGCAGCCGATGCACAGCGGCGTCACCCACAGCCCTGTGTTGCCCAGCGGTCGGCGGATCAGGTTTCCTTGTGCGTCGAAAATCGAGTTCGGCATAGCGCCACTAAGCGTAGCGCAAAGCGTTCAACTGCGCAAACCGACGCATCGCGCCCGACGCGCGCACAATGCGCGCTGTGCAAAGTGCGTGCGCGTCATCTGTCCTGCTGGCTCAGTTCGCGTCGTGTCCAAAGTCTCATCTACCGCCGCGCTCGCTGCAGCCATGAGAGAATCCCTGTATGGCAAAGCAATATCGCACACCACCGCCGATGATGATTGACCCCGCCAAGCGCTACACAGCGCGCCTGAAAACAGGCAAAGGGGACATTCTGGTGGAGCTGTTCGCAGATAAAGTGCCGAACACAGTCAACAACTTCGTCTTCCTGGCGCGAGAAGGGTTTTATGACAACACCACTTTCCATCGCGTGATCAAGGACTTTATGATCCAAGGCGGCGATCCCACTGGCACCGGGCGAGGCGGTCCAGGCTATCGCTTTGCCGACGAGTTTCATCCCTCGTTGCGGCACGACGGTCCTGGCATCCTTTCGATGGCGAACGCCGGTCCGAACACCAACGGCTCGCAGTTCTTCATCACGCACAAAGCCACGCCCTGGCTGGACGGCAAGCACAGCGTGTTCGGCAAGGTGATCGAGGGCATGGACGTGGTCAACGCCATACCAGAACGCGACCCGATGCGCGCCACCACGCCTGGCGAGACGCTCTTCACCGTCGAAATCTACGAGTCGTAAAGCTGCGCTGGGTGCGCACACTATTCACTGTGCGATGAGCGTGATCTTGTCTGTTGGCACTGCGCTGCCGCCGTTTGTTGTCTCTCAGCAAGAGGCGGCGGTGTTCGCCCTACGGCACTTCAATGGTCGGCTGGCAAAGCATGACCAGTTGATGCAGATTTTCCCCAACACGCGCATCGCTCGCCGTCATTTCGTTGTGCCGCTGGCGTGGTTCGAGACGCCCCACCACTCCTGGCAGGAGCGCAACGAGATTTACCTGCGCAGCGCGGAGTCGCTGGGCATCTGCGCTGCGCAGGACGCCCTCACGCAGGCGGACATCTCGCCCGACGCGGTAGACTTTGTGGCGTTTGTGTCCACCACTGGTCTGGCGACGCCAAGCCTGGACGCGCGCCTGATCGCTCGGCTGGGCATGCGCCCCAACACGCGCCGCTTGCCCATCTGGGGGCTGGGTTGCGCGGGCGGTGTGGCAGGGCTGGCGCGCGTCGCGGAGTTCACCCGCGCCGAGCCAGACGCCGTTGGGCTGCTCGTCGCCGTGGAAACGTGCAGCATCACCTTTCAGTTCCACGACTTCTCCAAAAAGAACTTCGTCGCCACTTCCCTCTTCGCAGACGGTGCGGCGGCGGCTGTCTTGGTCGGTGATCGCGTAGCGCGGCACGGACTGCGCTTTGTGGGCGCATACTCACATCTCTTCCCAGATAGCGAGCATGTGATGGGCTGGGAAGTGCTCGACAGCGGCTTGGCGGTGATCTTCGCGCCAGAGATACCCGCCCGCATCGCCCGCGACTTGCCACCGGTCGTCCAAGCCATGCTGCAAGCGCTAGGGCGCCCCGCGCAGCATATTCACCACTACGCGCTCCACCCAGGCGGCGCGCGCGTGCTGGATGCCTACGCTGAGGCGTTTCACCTCTCGCCAGAAGACCTTCGCCATTCCGCGCAGGTGTTGCACGATTGCGGTAACATGAGTTCACCAACCGTGCTCTTCGTGCTGCGTCAATTGATGCAGGAAGGTCACGTCAACGCTGGCGAGCGCGTCCTGCTGGGCGCTCTGGGACCTGGCTTCAGCGCCGAGTTGGCTCTGTTGGAAGGAGAATGACAGTGACCGCTGGAAACTCGCGCCTGGTGCGCATCCTGTTGATTCTGGGCATCATCGCGCTGCTGATTTTGATCTTTGAGCGTCTGTGGGCGTTTGGTCAGTTCATCAGCAGCGCGCTGTCCATTCTGGTGGGCGCGTGGTTTCTCGCCTTTCTGGTCAGGTCGCCCATTGCGTATCTGACGTCTGGCGTCGTCCCGTCGCAGGTCGTCGCGTGGGTTGAGCAGCGATATGGCGCGCTCCTCGCGGAGCGACTGCGCATGTTGCGCTTGCCGTTGGGGATTGCCGTGACACTGGTCTATGGCGTGGTGTTGCTGATGCTCATCGGCGCGATTGCCTTCGCCACTGCCACGCTCATCCCCCAAGCCACCGACCTAATGCGCCGACTGCCCGAGCTTGCCACCACGCTGCAGCAGGAAGCACTGGCGTGGTGGCGCGAGTTCGCTCTCCGCTTCGGACTAGACCCCAACGCGCTGAGCCAGCTCCTGGCTTCGCAGGAGCTATCGCGGCAGCTCACGCAGGCGGCGGGCTTGGCTGCTTCGCAAGTGCTGACGATTGCAGCCAGCACCGCCACCGCCATCAGCCAGCTCTTTTTGGTGATCGTGCTCAGCCTGTTCATCGTGATCGAGGACAAAAAGCTGAACGAGCAGCTATTCGCGCTGCTGCCCCCTCGCACGCACGAGGGCATTCGCTCGTTGCTGGCGGCGATTGACCGCGCCTTCAACGCCTATCTGCGGGCGCAGGTGATCGGTGCGGCGTTGCGCGGGGCGTTCATCCTGTTGGTGTTCAGCGTCTTTCAGGTGAACTTCTCTGTGTTGGTTGCGATTGCGTTTGCGCTGCTGTCGTTCATCCCGATCATTGGCGGTCCGGTGGGTGTGTTGATCGTGCTGGTGGTGTCGTTGCTGGTGCGCCCCGAAGTGGCTTGGCTGGCGACGGTGCTGGCGCTGGTGTTCGATCAGATCGTCGCATACGCCATCCTGCCGCGCCTCACCGCGAATCTGGTGGGTGTGCCCGGACCGATCGCGATCATCGCCATCACGGTTGGTGTGCAATTGCTCGGCTTCTGGGGTTTGATCCTGAGCGTGCCTATCGTGGGCACCGCCTACGCTGTGTTGTTCGATTTCTGGCTGCCGCGCCGCCCGTGGTACGTGCCGCCGTCGGCGCGAGCTGTGCCCGATGCCCCCCTTCAGGCAGCACAGGCGGACCCCGCGCCATCAGAGCTGCCCCGACCTGCCTCGGAGCTGAGCAACGAACCCCAGGCTGCCAGCGCGGGCGGTGCGTGACGCGCCGATGCTGGCTGTCGCGCGCAGTCTCATCTGCACACAAGATTCGTCAGTTACACTGCCACACGAGAGGAGCACGTATGCTGAGCAGCTTGTTCAACCCGCGCAAGGATCGCGAAGACGCCTTCAAACGCAGCGGACGGGTGCCGCCTGGACAGTCGCTGACCGAAAAGTTCCCCGTGCTGCATTACGGACCAGTGCCCGAGTACGACATGAGCCAGTGGACGTTCCGCATCTTCGGCGAAGTGGAAGAGCCGAAGACGTGGACCTGGGAGGAGTTCCTCAAGCTGCCCATGCGCGAAGTGACGATGGACATTCACTGCGTTACGCGCTGGAGCAAGTTCGACACGCGCTGGCGCGGCGTCTGGCTGCCAGACTTGATCGAGCAGGGCATCATTCGGCTCAAGCCAACCGCGCGCTACGTGATCGAACACTGCGAGTTCGGCTTCACCACCAACCTCGACCTGGAGCACTTCATGAAGCCCACCACTTTGCTCGCCATCGAGTACGACGGCAAGCCGCTGGAGCCTGATCACGGCTATCCTTTGCGCGTGGTGGTGGGCGCCTTGCCGACCAACCCCCAAGACCCAGACACACGCTACTTCTGGAAAGGCGGCAAATGGTTGCGCGCGTTGGAGTTCAGCGCCGTGGATAAACCTGGCTTCTGGGAGCGCGCTGGCTACCACAACGTCGCGCGCGTGTGGCTGGAGGAGCGCTTCGAGGGAGGTTGGTGATCCCCGCTCGCCGCTTGCGCCGCAGGAACGCGCGGAGGTACGATCACCGTGTGACGCAAATTCCGCCAGCGGTTGAGCAGAGCGCCCCTGGCAAGGTGATCCTGTGCGGAGAGCACGCGGTGGTGTACGGGAGACCCGCCATCGCCCTCCCGTTGCCCACCCTGCGCGCCGTCGCACACATCCGCGCGGACGAGGACCCTCTCTGGATCGAAGCGCCCGACATCAACCAGCGCGTGGATGTGACGCGCGACCCGCAGCACCCGCTCGCGCAAATTGCGCAGTTGACGCTCGCCTATCTCGGCAAACCCGTGCCGTGCGCCCGCCTCGTCGTGCGCTCGCGCATCCCCATCGGCGCGAATCTGGGCAGCGGCGCGGCGGTCTCGGTGGCGATTGCGCGCGCTATCGCTGCCTGGCACGGCGTGACGCTGCCCCCCGAAGCCGCCAGCGCCCTCGCGTTTGAGGTGGAGAAGGTCTATCACGGCAGCCCCAGCGGCGTGGACAACACCGTCGTGGCGTGGGAGAGGCCGGTTTGGTTTGTCAAAGGCGAAGCTGTGACCTTCCTCGAAGTCCGCGCGCGCCTGCCGTTGGTGATCGCAAGCGTCGGCTTCACCACGCCCACGCGCGTCACGGTGGCGGATGTGCGCGCAGGCTGGCAGCGCGACCCGCAGCGCTACGAGGCGATCTTCACGCAAATTGGCGAGGTGGTTCACGCGACGCGCGAGGCGCTGGTGCGGGGCGATCTCGTCCGCCTCGGCGCGGCGATGAACGCCAACCACGCACTGCTCCAGGAGTTGAACGTCTCCTGCGCGGAGCTGGATCGCCTGTGTGCAGCCGCTCGCGCGGCGGGCGCGCTGGGCGCCAAGATGAGCGGGGGGGGGCGCGGCGGCAACATGGTGGCGCTGGCGGCGGACGCTGGGCAGGCGGCGCGCGTCGGCGAGGCGCTGCTTGCAGCGGGTGCAGCGCAGCTTACGCTGACTTAATCAAGTTTCACTACAATAATAAACGTAAGGAGGATCTGGTATGAAGCCAAAATTTGTGATCGGGCTGGGGCTTATCGTGGCATCCGTTGTCGCGGTGATCACCTTCACGATCATGGGCAACAGCAGCACAGAAGTGCGCGTGAACGATCTGCTGGCGAAAGAACAACGCGGCGAGGTCTCAGCGGATCGCTCGTATAAGCTCATCGGCATGGTGGTGGGCGATAGCATCCTCTACGACACACAAAGCCTGCGTCTGGAGTTCGACGTGGTGAACGACCGAGAGCATCTGCTCAACTACAAAACTGCGCCGCGCCTGCGTGTGGTGTACTACGGTGCCAAGCCCGATACGCTGGTGCATGAAGCCAGCGCGATTGTCACCGGGCGCATGGGCGAGGACGGCAAGTTCTACGCAGCCAACACCCCTGACGCGCTGCTGTTGCAGTGTCCCACCAAGTACGAGGACGCGAAAGAGGCGTCGCAATAAGTCTCCTGCCAAGCGCATCTGCGTGAGCCATCGCCCCAGCACAAACTCCTGGGGCGATGGCATTTTGTGCGCGCTCACACCTCGCCAACACTCCCCACAAGACGTGAGCACTATCGGGGCGCAAGTTGTTCCAGCCAGGACCGGCGATCTGCGCCGCGTGCTGCACATGCTGACGCCACAAGAGATCGGCGCGCTGGATGATCGCTTGGCTGAATGGGCGGAGCGCCCGCTCGGACGCGAGGCGTTGGCGGTGGGGGTGTTGCCCGCGCTTGGCTCGGTGTGGGTGTGTTTGATGAATCTGGAACCAGCCGGCTTTATGGCGTTGCAGCGCGGCGAGCTGGGCGCAAAAATGATCGCGCTCGCCGTCGCGCCAGATATGCGCCGACGCGGTCTGGCGCATACGATGCTTGAAGAAGCTGAGCGGCTGGTTGCCAAAGGTGACTTGGGCTGGATCTGGTTCGAGGCGGCATCGGACGCACACGCCGCAGTGCGCTGCGCGTTGCAACATGGTTACCGGCGTTACCGCCCTCAATTTCTCCGGCGCGAGCGGATGGGCGCATTGCCGTTGCCCGTGACACGCATGATCGCGCTGCCAGTTGAGCAGCCAGAGGAAATCGAAAAGCGGCTGCTGCGCTGGCTACAACGCAACCTGCAATACGGCGATGCCTGGTGCGCGCCGCTTGTTGAACAGGACCTGCGCTTCTGGACGCCTCGACCGCTCAACGAAGGCACGTTTTACCGCTTGCTTGATCAGCGGCGCGAGGTGGGGTTGGCGCATGTAGTCGGCGCACCCTCCGCCCGCGTCGTGAGCTTGTGGCTCGAACCTGCCGTTTGGAACACCGCGGAAGAGATGCTCGCCGTGAAAGCGGCGATGGACGCACTCGGCGAAGTGCCCGAGGTGCTAGATGTGGAGCTGGGCAGCAGTGGTCATCTGCGCGCTTCCATCGCGCGCTGGCGCGCGTTGGGCTTTCAGCCCATCCTGCGTGATCGCGTCCTTTGGGTCAAAGAGATTCGCGCTGCTGGACGGCAGTCGCGCAGGAGCTGATCACTGCGCGCGCTGCTGTGGCTGGGGTTCGCTCGCGGCAGCAGGCTGCGGCGGTGCTGCGCGTTGCACCTGCGCATCCACAAAGGCGGCTACATCCTCAAAGAGAGCCAGCGCGTCTGGCTCTAACGGCAGCTCATGGGCGCTGCGCTCATACCAGATCACCCGCTTTTCCGACGACGCGACGCCCGCTGCCAGCGCCTCGGCGCTTTCTGGCGCCACCACGCGGTCACGCCGCCCCTGCAAAAACAGCGCGGGGACGTTCACGCGAGACAAAGAGCGGATCACCCGCTGGTTCAAGCAGATGAGCTGATAGATCGCGTCCACGGGGATGCGCACAGCGTTCGTGATGGCGCGGCGCGTGTCGGGGTCGTCGAAGTTCACATCGTCGCGCCGCAGTCGGCGGGCGAGGTCCGCGCGAAAAAGCGGGTCTTCCCAATTTGCGTCGCGCAGAGGATAGTAGTATGGCACGAAGAAACGCGCCAGCCCCACCAGCCGTGTGCGTCGGTCGTTGATGGCATACGGCGCAGCCATGACGACGATCCCTCGCAGCTTGGGCGTAGCTTGCTCGGCAGCCAGCCACAGTGTGAGCAGCCCGCCCATCGAGAGACCCACCACGAAGACATGCTCGCATTTTTGCTCCAGTTCGCGCAGCGCATTTTGCGCGGCTTCCGCCCACTCCGTCCAGCGCGCGCCGCGCAAGCGGTCGGGCGAGTCGCCGTGTCGCGGAAGGAGTGGGGCGTGAACGGCGTGTCCGCGCGCCGCCAAATTTTCTGCCAATGGGCGCATCTCCGCAGGCGAGCCAGTGAACCCATGCAGGCACAAGATGCCCACACCGCTGCGACCTTGAAACTTGAACGGTCGCCGCTGTTCCCGTTCGGCGTCGCTGAGTTCCAGAAACGAAGCCATGCGCTGACTATACCTTCTCGCCTGTGCGATGGAAGCAGGGTGAGCCGCGCCAGTGCTTTACAATGCGCGCACGCACAATGACCCAACCCGAGCCGATTCTGTTCGCCACTCCCGAATGGGCAGCAGCCTTCAAAGAGGCGGTCAACCGAAGCACATCTTACGCGGAAGCTGCCAAAAACTGGGAGGGGGATTTCTGGTTTATCGTCGAGCCAGACGCCGAACCAGGTCAGCCCGTGTTCATGTACGTGGACCTCTGGCACGGTCAATGCCGTGAGGCGTTCATCGCGCAGGACGAGAGCGAGCGCAACCCGGAGTTTCGCATCTGGGCGCCGTTGCGCAACTGGCGGCGTGTGATCGCGCGGGAGATAGACCCCATCCGCGCGATGATGACCAACACGCTGCGCCTCAAGGGCAACTTCGCCAAGATCATGCGCAACGTAAAAGCTGCGCAGGAGCTGGTGTTGTGTGCAGCGAGCGTGCCCACGCGCTTTGAGTGAAGCGTGCCGAGCCTCCCTCTGCCCGAACTATGGCTGAGCTTGCCGAAGCCAACGCGCGCTTCGACACGCTCAGCGCGCTTCGTCCCAGCCGCGCAAGACCAGCACAGCGTTGTGACCAAAGAAGCCAAAAGCGTTGGAGAGCGCCACGCGCACTGTCGCGCGGCGCGCTGTGTTGGGCACGTAATCCAGATCGCAGGCGGGATCAGGATGCGTGTAGTTGATGGTCGGCGGCAACACGCCATCGCGCATTGCTAACACGCAGGCGATCACCTCTACTGCGCCTGTCGCGCCAAGCAAATGACCCGTCATGGACTTGGTGGAGCTGACGGGGATGCGAGAGGCGTGCTCGCCGAACACCGCGCGGATCGCCTGTGTCTCGTTTGCGTCGTTAGCGGGCGTGCTAGTGCCGTGGGCGTTGATGTAGTCCACCTCACTTGGGGCGAGATGTGCGTCTTGCAGCGCCAGCCGCATGGCGCGCGCGGGTCCGTCCACATCGGGCTGAGTGATGTGCCCTGCGTCGCTGGACGCGCCGTAGCCGATCAACTCGGCGTAGATGCGTGCGCCGCGCTGCTGCGCGTGCTCCAGCGCCTCCAGGATGATCACGCCGGCGCCCTCGCCTGCCACAAACCCGTCGCGCATGGCATCGAAGGGGCGGCTGGCGCGCGAGGGGTCTGCGTTATGTTTTGAAAGCGCGCCCATGTTGTGGAAGGCGGTGAGGATGAAAGCGTCAATCGGCGCCTCGCTGCCGCCTGCTAGTGCCACATCCGCGCGCCCGCTGCGAATCATCTCCAGCGCCTCGCCGATGGCGTTTGCTGCGCTGGCACACGCGGAGACCACATTCAGGTTCGGTCCGCGAATGCCGAACCGCATCGAGATTTGACCGGCTGCCGCATCGGACAACACCAGCGGTATGGCGAAGGGGCTGACCCGCCGCGCGCCCTTCTCGCGCATCACCTGCTGCTCGTGGCTGTATGACGTGACGCCTCCGATCGCGCTGCCCATCAACACGGCAACGCGCTCGCTGCGCTCGCGCGCGATCACCAGGTTGGCGTCGCGCAGCGCCTCTTCCGCAGCGACCAGCGCAAACTGCGCGAAGCGGTCAAGCTTGCGCGCCTCTTTCGTGCCGAAGTGTGCCAGCGGGTCAAATCCTTTCACCTCGCACGCGATCTGCACTTCGGTCTGGGAGGTGTCGAAGTGGGTGATGTGCCCGCCGCCGGAGATGCCGTGGCACATCGCCCGCCACATCTCTGGCGCAGTGTTGCCAATCGGCGTCACCGCGCCCAGACCTGTGATCACGACGCGACGCCGCGCTAGGGTGGTGTGTTGAGTCATCCGTTGATCCCTCGCAAGTGTAGCAAGAGGCGCGCTTATACTCGCCTGCGCATGAAACCCGCGCGATGGCTTCCAGCCGCACTGGCACTCACAATCGCCGCGCTGAGCGCCTGGAATTTGCTGCGGATCGAGCAAACCGTGCGCCGCGAGCTGCACATCGTGGACGGTGTGCCAATGGAGCTCTTCCTGCCGCTGAACTCGACCAGCCCCGCGCCCGCCCTGGTGGTGGGACACGGCTTCAGCGGCAACCGCCAGCTCATGTATGGCTTTGGCTACGCACTGGCGCGCAATGGCTATGTGGCTGCGTTGCTGGACTTCGCCGGTCATGGATTGAGCAACGACCGCTTACCCGATGGGTTCAACGAGGCGCAGTATCGCAAGCTGGCGGCGAACCTGGATGTGGCGCTGCGCTTTGTGCGTGCGCGACCGGAGGTGGACCCGCTGCGGGTTGGGCTGTTGGGTCATTCGATGGGCGCCACCGCCGTCACGCGCTACGCCGTGGAGCACACAGACGTGCCGTTGACGGTGGCAGTCTCGCTGGGCGCTTTTGGCGGCAGCCTGCCTCCAGACCCGGCGCGACCGCGCAATTTGCTGGTGCTGGTGGGCGCGCTGGAGTTTGAGGGCTTTCGGCGCGGCAGCACAAACGCCCTGCGCGTTGCCTGGGCGGACAGCGTGGCAGGGCAGACCTACGGCGAGTTTGCCGCAGGCACGGCGCGCCGACTGGTGGTCGTGCCAGGTGTAGAGCACATCACAGTGCTGTTCAGCAGTCTGGCACACGGCGAGGTGGTGCGCTGGCTGGACCACGCTTTCGGCGTCGCGCGGATGGGCGAGCCGCTCGCCGACGAGCGCATGGGTTGGGTGTTGGCTTGGTATCTGGCGGCGTCCGTGGGGTTTTTTCCAGTTTCACGCGCGTTGCACGGGCGGATGGGCGCACCAAGTGCGCCGTCTCCAACGCTGAACGCGGGACGCGCGCTACTGGTGATGACGGTCGCTGTGGCGTTTGCCGCGCTGGCACTCTGGTCGGAGCTGATCCCGTATCGCTGGATGCCGCTCACGGTGGGCAACTACGTGGGCGCGTTCTTCGCTGTTGTCGGGGCGTCGCTCATCGCCTTTGTGGCGCTGGCGCAGCGGGGGCGTCATATTCAGGCGCCCCCGCTCATGCTGCCGAGCCTATCCGCGCGCCATACGCTGGCGGCGTTGCTGACCAGCGCGTATGTTGTGCTGACCTTTGGCTTGATGGCGCATCTCACCTGGAGCAGCTTCGCGCTGGTGGATGCGCGGCTATGGGTGTTCTTTGTGTTGTGGGCGAGCTGCTTCCTGCTCTTTCTGGGAGATGAGCTGCTCACACAGGGCGCTCCAGCGCGACGGTTGGCGTTGTGGACAGCGACGAAGCTGATCTTGCTGACAGGGCTGGTGATTGCGGTGCTGGTGTTGGGCGCGCCTGCGTTTCTGCTGCTGCTCATCCCCGTGATGGTGGTGTTGTTCGTGTGGCATGGGGTGTATGCGCATCGCCTCTATCAGCTCACACACAGCCCACTCCCATCAGCATTGATGAACGCCTCGCTGTTCGCATGGGTGATCGCTGCCACCTTTGCGCTGGTGGGTTGATGGCTATGGCTCTTCTGCGCTCTGTTGCTCTTCGGAGATGTCTTGCACTGTGAAAGACTGATGCGCCTCGTCTGCGATGTCGAGCATGGGGAACTCCACCTCTTTGTGCCAGAAATCCCACTCTTGCAGCGCGGATTCCGCGTGCTGGCTGATGGTGGGGTTGTTGCTGCGCGTGGCGCGCGCGATTGCCTGACGGGCATCGGGGTGGTTGATCTGCGCCAGCGCGGTCAAGGTGGCAATTTGCACTTCGTCGTTTGGGTCGTCTAGCAGCTTGAGCAAGTCGGGCAGCGCCTCTTCGTCCTCCAGCTCGCCGGCAGCGATGGCTGCCGTGCGGCGCGCTAACGGCGAGATGTTGTGCAGCTCCGCGCGCACCAACGGGCGATACTCCGGATTGCTGCTGCGACCCATCGCCACCAGCGCGCTCACCAGCAGCAGGTCGTCGTCGGAGTGATACGCCGTGCGGATGTGATAGTCCACTTCGGGATGGCTGGTGAACGCCAGCGATTCCAGCGTGCGCCGATACAAGATCGAGTCGGTCGGTGTGCGCCGCAACGTGCTGATGAGCGCGCGAAAGACCAGCATCCCTTTGTCTTTGGGCAGTTGCTGCGCTTCTGCTGCCAGCACAAACCGCCCCAGCGACTCAGCCGCAGCCGCGCGCACGGTGAGCGAGGGGTCGTGCTGAAGCAGGTCAATCAAAGTCTCCATCGCGCTGGGGTGGCTCTCGCGCGATAAGCCTTCAATGGCTGACAGCCGCACGCGCTCCAATCGGTCGCCCAGCGCGTGGCGAAAGAGGGCGTCGAAGTTTGCCTGGATGTCGTCCTCAGACACTTCGATCAGGTGTTCTATCAGCGTTGCGCGGCGCTCGTCGGGCAAACCCTGCCAGACGGCTATCCACTGTGCCAGTTGCTCGCCCTCCAGGTCTGTGAACGCCAGCAGCGTCTTTGCGCTGGGCAAGGAGGCACCGCGCAGTGCCTCCAGCGCCTCGCGGAAAGGGACTTGGTCGGAGATTTGCTCGCTCATGGCTTACGGCAGCGCGACGGGTTGCAGAATGTCCAGGATCACGATGAACAGCGACAGGCTGAGCAAGAAGAACATGCCCAGCGCGTGCACCCACTGCTCGCGTTGGGGGTCAATGCGGCGGCGGCGCAGCGCCTCAATCAGGACGAACAGGATGCGCCCACCATCCAGCGCCGGTAATGGCAGCAAGTTGGTGAGCGCGATGGCGATGCTGATGAAGCCGGCAAATCGCGCGAACGGGAACAGCCCCTGCGACTCACGCTCCTCGATCAGCGAGACGCCAATCGTCGTGATGCCCACCGGACCGACCGGCCGCGCTTGCGAGAGCGGCACTTCCTGCGAAAGAATTTGCGCAGGCGCGCTGACAATGCTGCCGATGACAGCCGAGAAGTCCGCCACTGCTGCGCCGAGCGCAGCATCAACGGTGTAGTAGGCGCGCTCGGAACGCAGCACTCTGAAAGTGAGCCCAATGCCCAGCGGCGCGTTGGGGTTGAGCGTCTCTGGCAGCGTGCCGCTCAACACCACTGTTTGCAGCTCGGCGCTGTTCTCCGCGGTGGGGCGCAAGACAACGATCTCGATCGGCTGCCCCGCCTTCTCCAGGATCGCCTGGCGCAACGGTGCGGCGTCAAACGGCATGTCTGTCCCAGCAGTCACGCGCTGCGTCATCTCTTGTCCGTTCAGGCTGATGATGTAGTCTCCCGGCTGAAGCCCTAGCTTAGCGCCCACGCCGGTGATGTTCACGCGCGCCACGCGATACTGATACTCCGCCGGTTGCGTGGCGAAGAAGAGATACGCCAGCGTCAAGATCACAAACCCGCCCAGCAGATTCATGAACGGTCCCGCCGCCAGGATGACGACGCGCCATCGTTTGCTCTGGGCAGCGAAGCTGCGCGGATCGCCTGGGTCTTCCTCACCCGTCATGCGGACAAACGCGCCGAAGGGCAGCCAGTTCAGCGTGTATTCGGTCTCGCCGCGGCGGAAGAGACGCACCAGGCGCGGTGGCAAACCCATCCCAAACTCCTCCACGCGCACGCCGGCGCGCTTCGCGGCGAGAAAGTGCCCCAGCTCGTGGATGAACATGAGCGGTCCAAGCAAAATGATGAAGACTGGCAGCCCGACGGTGAGGACGTTCCACAAATCCATAGCGGAAAGTGTAAAACACAAGGGTTGGAGCAACCTAAGAGCGCGCTCACTCGTACGCCAGCACCTCGCGCACGGTCAGCCGAGAGGCGCGCAGCGCGGGGAAGAGGCTGGAGATCGCCGCGATGACCACCGCTGCAATCAGCCAAACGCCCACGCCCAGCACCGAGAACTCAAACTCCAGTGGGCGCTGCAAGAAGGCAAGCCCAACGGCGTTGGACAGCACCACGCTGACTGGCAACGCCAGCCAGACGCCCAGAAACCAGCTGATCAAGCCGATGAACACACCTTCGCCGATGATGATGCGGTGGAGCGCGCTGTCGCTGGCGCCGATCGCGCGCATCACGCCGATCTCGCGCGTGCGCTCCAGCACGTTCATGCTCATGGTGCTTGCCAAGCCCAGCCCACCCACAAGCGCCAGCAGCGCCGCCGTGATCAACAAAAACGTGATGATGAGGTCAAACTGGAAGGTGAGCTGCGCGCGCCGTTCGGAGATGGTCTCGGTGGACGAAGCGGACATGTTGGCGCTGCGCAATGCCTCCTCGATGCGCTGCGCAGCTTGTGATTGATACGCAGCGTCGTGCTGAGCGGTGACCACCGCGATCATCTGCGCCTGACGACCCAGCGCGAGCAGCTCGCGGAAGCCGTCGCGGTTGGCGTAGATAACCCGCGAGTTCTGGATCGGCGTGGTCAGCGCGCTTTGCGTCACGCCGACGATCTGAAAGGTTCGCTCGCGCGAGCCGATCTTCAGGCGAATCTCGCTGCCCAGTTGCAGGTCGGGTTCTTCAGCCAACACATCCGTGTTGACCACCACGCCTATCGTGTCCGATGGCAAGAGCCAACGCCCCGCCAACATCACGGGCTGCACCAGCGATGAATCGGCTGGCAGCGCCAACACACGCAAGGATCGGCTTTGGCTGGTGTCGTCGCGCACCCGACGCGCGCTGCTCACGCTCCAGGCTTCCGCATACGTCACCCCCTCCACTGCGCGCACCTGGTTGAGCACACGCGCATCCCCTTGAGGGTTAGCCAGGCTGACCTCCACATCGTACTGCCAGTAGCGCAGCGAGGTGTTCAGTGTGCGATACAGCGAATCCCGCACGCTGAACACAGAGATAAAAATCGCGCTCGCCAGCATGAGCGTGCCGACCGTGAGCGCCAGCCGACGCTTGCGACGGAACGTGTTGCGGATGGAGAGCAGGAATGGGCGCGACACCCAGCGCTCCATGTCGAGCGCACGGGCGAGCCGTTGGCGCAGCGCGCTGAGCGGTCCGCTGCCGCGCGTGACTTTGCTTTCCTGAAAGGCGAGCGCCTCGCGCACAGTGAGCCGCATCCCGCCGAGCACCGGCGCCAGCGCCGCGATCAGCGGCAGCAGTAACCCCACGCCGATTTCCAGCAGCAGCACCTCCAGCGGCGGAAAGCGCGTCAGCACCGTGAAGTTCAGCAAGTCCGCCACAAAACTGACCAGCCAATACGCGCCCAACGTGCCCAACGGCACCGCGATCAGCAGCGAAAACACCCCAAACAGCGCAACCGTGCTGAGATACAGGCTGGTGATCTGCGTCTCGCGCCCGCCCAGCGCCTTCATAATCCCGATCTGGCGGGTTTGCTGCGAGATGATCGTCATGGTCGTGTTGATCACCAGAAAAGCGCTCAGGAACAAAGAGAGCGCGCCCAGCGCGACCAGGATCAGCAGCATGGACTGCAATTGATCGTTTGCGTAATGCCGCCCCGGCGATTGCGGGATGGACGCGGAGATGAAGATGCGCCCGCTGTCTTCCACCCGCTTCTTGATCTGATCCACCACGCGCTGAATGTGCGCGCGATCAGTGTGCTTCTCAGCGACGCGCACGCGCATCTGCGTGTAGGCGCGTGGGAAGCCCAACCACTCCAGCGTGTCCAGCGAGATGTAGGCGCTGCCAAAGTTTGCAAACCGCACCGGCGGCGCGTTGATGTCGAACACGGTGCCGACAATGCGCAGATCGCGCGTTTTGCCGTCGGGCAGCTCAATGGTGAGCATGTCGCCGATGTGCTTGTTAAACATGCGCAATGTGCTGCGTTCCAGCAGCACCTCGCGCCGACCGGGCACGCTGGCGCCCTCCTCAGGGATGAAGCGGTCCAGCCGTGTGCTGTTGAAGTCCGACAGCCCAAACAAGATGATGTTGCTGCGCGTCTCGCCCAGTGGCACGCGCAAGATGTACACGCTGCGCCCCTGCGCGTCTTCGACTTCGGGCATACGCGCAATCGAACGGATGAACACCTCGTCCAGGTTCGAGGCGGAGATGGACATGCTCGCCTCGCGCGATGCCTCGTATTGCGCCGCCAGGTCGCGCTCCAACATGATGCGCGCGCCGCCCAACGCGCCCATCGCAAACACGCCCACTGCGATGGAGAGCACCACCAGCAGGGTGCGCGTCCGATTCAACCAAAGCTCGCGCAGCACCTTGCGCCAGCGAGGAGCGATGATCATTCTCTAGACAACCTGGATCGTAATCGTGAGCGATGATAAAAAATATCAAAATTCATGTTTAAGTTAAGTTGTGTTTTGGTGTTGACTATAATCAACCTCGCCGCTCACCAGCGGCGAGGTGACTTATGAAAGCGACAGCGCATGTCCTGCGTCCAGCCTGGTCAACCAGGCAAGTTGTCTTCACACTACGCCGATGGCTGACCGCTGAGCGAGCTGAGGCGATCTGCGTAAGCATCGCGTTTGTTGCCATGATGGGTGGTTTGATCGCCGAGCGCGCCGAGTCCGACCCGGCGCTGGTAGGTGTGCTGTATCTGATCGCCTACGTCGCTGGCGGCATCTTCGGCGTGCAGGCGGGGCTGGAGTCGCTGAGGCAGCGACGGGTGGATGTGGACTTGTTGATGGTGCTGGCGGCGCTTGGGGCAGCCGTGGTGGGCGCGCCGTTTGAGGGGGCGATGTTGTTGTTTCTCTTCTCGCTTTCCAACCTGTTGCAGGCTTATGCGTTGGGGCGCACGCGCAACGCCATTCGCGCGCTCATGCAACTGCGCCCCGACACTGCCACGCTCAAGCGCGGCGATCAGCTACTCACGGTGCCCATCGAACAGTTGCAGCTAGACGACCACATCTTGATCCGCCCTGGCGAGCGCGTGCCCCTCGATGGCTTGATCCTGGCGGGCACGAGCACACTCGATCAGTCCACCCTGACGGGCGAATCTATGCCGGTGGAGAAGACGGTGGGCGATGTGGTGTTTGCGGGGACGATCAACCAGACTGGCAGCCTGGAGGTGAAAGTGACGCGCCTGGCGCACGATTCGACCATCGCGCGATTGATCCGCCTGGTGGAGCAGGCGCAGAGCGAAAAGGCGCCCACTGAGCGCTTCCTGGACAAGTTTGAGCAGTACTACGCGATGGGCGTGATCTTGTTCACCATCGCGCTGATCGTGGTGCCCTTGTTGTTCAACCAGCCGTTCGAGCCGACGTTCTACCGCGCGATCACGGTGATGGTGGTGGCGTCTCCGTGTGCGCTGATCATCAGCACGCCTGCCTCCATCCTCTCTGCAATTGCCAGCGGCGCCCGACAAGGTGTGCTGTTTAAGGGTGGGGCACATCTGGAGCAGATGGCGCAGATTGACGTGGTGGCATTCGATAAGACGGGCACGCTGACAGTCGGCAAACCGACCGTCACCGATGTCACCATCATCCCGCTTGCCGGCAACCTGCAACAGGCGCAATTGTCCACGCCCGCGCACGTGCGCGCTGAACAGGAGAACATCCTGCTCACGCTGGCGGCTGGCGTGGAGATCATGTCCGAACATCCCATCGCGCTGGCGATTGTGGAAACTGCGCGCGCACGCAAGCTGCGCATGCCCAACGCGAGCCACTTCCAAGCCACGCACGGCAAAGGTGTCCGTGCGCGCCTGGACTTCATGGGTGGCATAGACATCGCTGTGGGCAGCCCGCGCTACTTCGATGGCTATCTCACCACCGGCATGGAGGCTGCGTTGGCTGAGGTGGAGCGCCTGCAAGACGAGGGCAAGACCTCGGTGCTGGTGGCGAAGTTAGGTCGCGCCGCCAGTGGCGCTCCGAGTGCCCATATTCTGGGCGTGATCGCTATTGCTGATGTGATCCGCCCGCAGGCGGCGCAGGTGGTGCGAGAGCTGCGCGCGCTCGGTGTGAAGCGCGTGGTCATGCTGACTGGCGACAACCATCGCGTGGCCGCGGCGGTGGCGCGCCAGGTAGGAGTGGACGAGTTCTACGCCGACCTGCTGCCAGAGGACAAGGTGGCGCGCGTCAAAGCATTGCGCGTCGGGCTGAACGGTCAGCCGCAAAAGGTGGCGATGGTGGGCGACGGCGTGAACGATGCGCCAGCGCTCGCCAGCGCGTCGTTGGGGATCGCCATGGGGGCGGCTGGCACAGATGTGGCGCTGGAGACGGCGGATGTGGTGTTGATGTCTGATGACCTGCGCAACCTCGCCTATGCCATGTCGCTCAGCCGCGCCGCGCGTCGGGTGATCACGCAGAATCTGGCGTTTGCGATCAGCGTGATCGTTGTGTTGGTCGTTTCCGCGTTGGGCTTTCAGTTGCCGTTGCCGTTGGGGGTGGTGGGTCACGAGGGCAGCACGGTGATCGTGGTGCTGAATGGGTTGCGCCTGCTGGCGCATCGGCGCAGAGCGTAAAACGACTCAGCGGCAGTGGAGAAACTCTGCCGCTGAGTGAATAAAGTCTGTCCGCAAGACCCGTGAAGTAAAGCGGGGGTCTAGCTTGTGGCGCCGCGAGCGGCTGCTTGCGCCTCCGCCTTGTGCAGCAGCTTCATCAGACGCGACTTGCGGCGCGCTGCGTTGTTCTTGTGAATCACTCCTTTGCCGGCAGCGCGATCCAGGTAGCTGATCGCTTTGATCAGCTCCTGGCGCGCGGTCGCCAGGTCCTTCGCAGCTATCGCGGCGCGCACCTTCTTCACCGCCGTGCGTGAGCGCGAGCGATGAAGGCGGTTATAGATAGCCTTGCGGGCGCTGTTGCGAATGCGTTGTTTCGCAGATGCTGTGTTCGCCACCGAAAAAGCTCCTCTTCTACAAATGCTGAAGTCTTGTCTAAAGCGGGGCGTATTCTAGCACGTTTTCGTGCTTCGAGCACAGCCGTCTGGCTTCGCGTCACAGATGCGCGCGCACCAGCTCACCGACTTCCAGCACACTGGCGACGTGAAAATCGGCTGCGTCGGTTTCGGGGCAGTCCACCAGCACAGTGAGCATGCCCATCGCGCGCGCGACGCGGGTGTTCGCGGGGGTGTCTTCGACGAAGATCACTTCGGTGGGATGGGCGTCCAGCAGGCGCAGCGCGCGCTGAAATGACTCGATGGTGGGCTTGTTGTGGAAGTCCAGCGCTTTGATGTCGATCACGCGCTCGAAGCAGTCGCGCACCTGCATACGCTGCAGGATGCGCTCAGCATGTTCGATGTTGCTGTTGGTCAGCACTGCCTGCCGCAGGGGGATGCTCTGCAGCATGTGTCTCAGCGCGGGATCTGGCTCAATGCGCCCGTCCAGGTTGATGTTGTGGACGAAGTGGAAGTAGTCTTCGGGGTCCACGGGGTAACCCTCCTCCATCAAGCCGCGCAACGCCGTGCCGTATGTGCCGCGGAAGTGTTGGCGCAGTTGGTTGGCTTGTTCTGCGGGCACGCCGAGTCGCTCCACCATGTATTGCGTGATCCGCGCGCTGATCTCTGCCATCAAGCCGGCGCTGCGCGGATAGAGCGTCTCGTCCAGGTCAAAGACGATCCACTTCAGTCGCGGCATGGCTCAAGACAGCAGCGCGCTCATCTGCAGCGACTCCAGCAGCGCTTCAAAGGCTTCTGGCGGCGAGAACTCAACGCCATCCTCTGTCAGCTCACAGGGGATGTGGACGCACTCGCCGTCAATGTACCAGTAGATGTTGGTGGTCAGCGCGCCGGGCTCTTCTTCGTGCATCTGGGTGGCGACGCGCGCCATGATGCCGAGCGCCTCCACCACGCCGATGTTGTGGATGTAGTGCGCGATCAGCACGTCGTGGCGCGGGATGCTCACCAGTGCGCCATGCGGCAGATGTGGAGGGAAGAGGTCGTCCGCGATCAGCAGCCCGCTGGCGGTGTAATAGCTATCGCCAGAGAAGATGTGCAGCACGATCTCGTTGCCGACGGCGAATTGTTGCACGCGCTCGGGCAAGGCGCGGCGCAGGCTGTCGCGCCCTGCTTCAAACAGGCTATCAGGGGTTAAGCCCCAGCGCTCTGCTTCAACGGCGGAGATGGTGCGCACGGCGGTGGGCAGGTCGAGCACCAGCGCCTCGATGGTGCCTTCTGGACCGGGTCGGCAGAGGATATCTTTTGCCTGGCTCAGCAGCGCCTGGGGGTAGAGTCGCGCGCGCAATCGCCCCGCCACCTCGCTGAAGCTGCGCGCGCCAAGCCCCAACATGCGCTGCGTGTCGCCTTCATTGGCTGCGAAGATGCGGTCAAGGTAGTCGTGGATGACTTGTCGCCACTGGGCGCGTTCGTGCTGGGCGCATTGTCGTGCCAGCCCATGCAGATTGAGCACCCCCATCACGGGGTGATCGGCTGTGCCAAGCCGTGGCGTTACCACGCCGCCTTGATAGTGCAGCTCCACGTCGAGCCGTCGAGCGTGGAAGTAGTCCAGGACGAGCGAAATGAACATGTCCACGTCCCGCTGGATCGGCTTTGCCCATCCAGGCACATTCTCAGGGTCAAAACTCTTTTCTTCCATTCCAGGCTGCGTTTTGTCCTAGTGTAGCACCAGAATGTGGTCGCTCCCTCATCGGACTAATATCACCAGCATGGTCGCAGCCACCACGCGGAGCGCGACCGATAAACCGAACAGCGCCTGGTAGCCGATAAGGTCAGACAGAACGCCGCCGAGCGCCGGTCCTGCCGCTGCACACACGGATACTGCGAAAGTCTGCACCGCCACGAACGAAGCGCGCCGATCCTCGGGTGTGAAGCGCAGCAGGTGGTTGAAGTTCGCCAGCTCGTGCCCAGACCAGATCGCGCCTGCCAGCACAACCACTGGCACCGCCGCGATCGGATCGCGCACGAAAATCCACGCCAGCGGCACGAGCGCCGTCAGAAAGCGCAGCACCATCATCACGCGCAGCTCGCCAAACCTTGCGAAGATGACCGAGCCATACACGCGCTGCGCGGAGATGTTGGTGATCTGCTCCAACGCGACCAGCAAGCCAATCGTGCCAGCGGCAAACCCTAACTCGCGCACCTGATACACCTGGATGAAAGGTCCGCCAATGTTCACCGCAAACGCCAACGCGCAGCCGCAGATCAGATAACGTCCGAACGTCTGGCGCGGCGACACGATGCCCCCCACGCGCGCGATCCAGGATGCCTGATGTGGCTGTGCCTGCGGCTCGGCAGAGGCAGCGCGCGCTGCTGCCGCAGGCGATGGGATGCGCCAAAATGTCCATGTGGCGAGCAGACCGATCAGCAGCGAAAGCAGGAAAATGACCTGGTAGCCCAAAGGAAAGCCCAAGCCACCGATCACCTGACCTGCCAGCAGTGTGCCCGCGATGGTGGCAAGCCCGCCGATGAAGTTGCGCGCGGCGAAATAGCGCGCGCGCAGGTCCAGCGGCACTAACCTGCCCACAAACGCTGTCCAGGGCGCAGTGCTCCAGGAGACAAGAAACGCCCGCCCTGCGAAGATCGCAATGGCGATGCCGACCGCCGCCTGACCGATCTGAAAGAACGGCAACACCATCAGCAAGATGAACCCCAAACGGGCGATCAGGTTTGGCAGAACGATGTGCAGCCGATACGCATGGCTGCGCTCCGCCAGCAGCGCAGCCGGCAGTGGCGCGATGGCAGTGAACACCTGAGACAGCGCGCCCAGCAAGCCGATCTGCGCGTTGGTCGCTTTCAACGCCACCAGGAAGAGGTTGGTGTAATTTGTGATCGCCGCATCCGAGAAGAGCGCGAAAGCAGCGTTGTAGTAAAGCAGGCGCAGGCTGCGGCGTTGGACGGGCGAGAGGGGTACGTCGTCTGCGTAATCCAGACCGAGAAAGCGGCGGGCGAGGTGTTTGAGGTCAGCGGTTGAGACTTTCATGGCTCACGGTGTTGCGGACCAGCCCCAGAGTGGTGCCTCACTCCAGCGCTGTTGCTCGTCGAAGTGTATCTTGCCCAGCAAGCCGTCGTATTGCAGGTGGCGGAGGGCATCCGCCACGACAGCGCGGGTGGGTGTGTCCTGCGCAGCCGCCAGGTCAATCGCGGCGAGCGCCAGGCGCGTGGCATCCCAGGCGACCACCGAGCGCGGCGTGGGCGGCGGACCGAGCGAGATGTCCGTGAACTGCGCCAGCGCAGCCCGCGCCGTCGGCAACAAGTCGAGCGGCGGGGCATCGTTCCAGCATTCACCGAAGGCGGATTGGCGCAGCTCCGCGGGGCACGGATAAGGCACATTCCGGCGTGGCGATTCTTTCGAGGACGGACCCATCCGAAAGAGCCATGGGCTGGGCGGCAACTGGTCGGCTGGCACGTGAGGCGCGATGAGCGGCAACCCTGCTTCGGCGTAGATCGGCAGCGCCGCCAGGGTGGTGATGGTCAAGAAGTGTCCCACCACAACCAACACTTCAGGGTCGCGCGCCACTTGTCGCGCCACCTGTCGCGCTTTGTCGGGATCACCATCGTCGGTATAGGCGATGAAGCTGACGAAGGCGCGCGCGCTCCCCCCAGCGCGGATGTGCTCGCGGATGGCGAGCCGAAATGCAGGGAAGGCGTCGTAGCCCACCTGGCGCAGGCGACCTTCAAATGGCGCGACCAGCGCAATTTTGACCGTTGGGCGCGGTGGCGCGCAGGCGCACAGCCCCAGCACCAGCGCCAGCGCTAATCCCTGAACGCTAAGGTTGCGGCTCATGCAAGTCCTCCAACCGTACGCCGCGGGTGCCCCGCAACGTGGCGCGGTCCAGCGGTTGCAGATCTGACAGCCGATACCACACGATCTCCAGCGTGTACGGCTCGCCAGGGCGCAGCGCGCGCTCCACATTTACCAGCGGCACACACTGGCTATCTGGGATGGTTTGTCCAGGCTGCCACGACCAGGTGGGCGCAAGCCCGCCATGTGGCTGACTGTCCGCCTGGGCGACCAGACGACCATCGCTGCCGATCAGCCTGAGCGAGGCTTGCCACGCGCCAGCGCGCGGAGCGCTCGCCTCCAGGCGTCGCCATTGTGGGCGAATGCAGACTTCGTGCTGCGAGATGTGAAACCAATCCACGTGTTGCAGGGCGATGCCGTTGCTGAAGGTGATCAGCGATGGCGATGCAGCGCTGGTCGGCGCCGCCTGCACGATCGGACCGACCAGCGTGATCGCAGGCGCGGGTGCGCCTGCAATCTCGGCGCTGACTGGATCGCCATTCACGCTGGGCTGCAAAGGGGCGCCGTTGGCGTCGAAGGCTTGCAGACGCAGCAACAGCGGACCAGGTGGGCTATCCAGCAGGACGTGTTGGCTGACAAATGGGTTGGCGGCGCGCTGTGCGCGCGCGTAGCGAAACAGCCGTATGAATTCGCCGCCCATCGGCAGTTCCTGCGTGAGTGTGATCCCCGCAGGCGCGCGGTCCCCCAACCAGCGCAGCGTGAGTGTGAAAGCGTCGCCGCCGCGCAGTGATGAGGGCGTGATGGCAGCGCCGACGAGCGTATAGCGCTCGGTTGCGCTCTCAAACACGACCGGTCCGCGATGTGGGAAGGGTCGTCGGGCGAAGTCCACCACCTGCATCGGGGGTGGCTCTGGGGCGCGCGCTGCGCTCACCAGCCAGGCGACGACCAACACTGCCAGCGATGTCGCTGCCCCGAACCCCCACGCCCGCCAACGCCGCACTGCCGCAGGCGCGACCAACGCGGTCAGCGCAGCCGTGACCAGCGCAGCAAGCCAGAGCGTTGCGCGCTCTACGACGGATGCCGCTCTTCGCAACGTGAGCAGGTGTGTCCCCGCAGGCAGCGCAATCGCCGCCCAGCCATCCGCCGAGCGATGCCGTGCGTCTGCAGGTGCGCCGTCCAGCAATACCTGCAAGCGAGGGTGATCGAGCATGGGAAAAGCCAGCGTGAGCGGTCGCGTCAGTCGAATGCGCCAGGTTTGCTGCAGTGGGTTCTGAGATAGCAGGACGCTCTCCCAGTCGCCCTCAGCAGCCTGCTCGACGGGCAGCGCTCGCGGCGGCTGACCGAGCAGCGCGGGACCGACATAGGGACGCGGGCGCACAGCGCGCGGCAAATACTCCGCGCGAATGGTGGTGCCGATGTTGCCAGAATACCATTCGTAAAACTGAATGGCGTGTGTTGTCACGTCTTCGCTGCGGATGTGCAACCGCGCCGTCGGCAATTGCCATAGCATGGCGACAAGCAGCGCCGCCATCGCCAGACCCGGAATGGCATGAGTTGTCATTGCATTGCTGCGCGCACGCAGACCAAACGCCAGCCCGCCGATCAGCCACGCGCTGAAAAGGCTCTGCACCGACAGCCATCGCCACGGAAACTGCGCCAACTGGAGCGGAGTGATCAGCGCCCACAACGGCGCAGAGAGCGGCGTGATAAGCCATGTGGTGGCAGCGAAGCCAGCCATCGGCAACCAGGGCGCGGTGCTCGACCTGCGCTGTCGCCGGGCGATCCCCCACGTTGCCGCGCCAGCAACTGTGAGCGCTGCCTGAACCAGCCCCATGCTGAAGGGGGTGCGCTCGGCGTCCGTGGTGTAGTCGAACAGCAGCGAGAACTGGAGCAAGTCTGCAGCCCGAAAGTGATTGCTGTAATGAAAGTAGCCCGTGGTTTGGTCATCGAGCTGCACCAGGCGAGTGTCCAGCACTGCTGGCAGCCAGAACCAGGAAGAGGCGATCAGTGCTGCTGCGCCTGCCCCTGCCAGTCGGGCGAGCGCGCGCAGCATTGCCCCAGCGCCTGCTGCGCGCCAGTGATGAAACAGGCGAGCTGCGGCGAATGTCACGATCACGGGCGCGAACAGCACGACGGAGACGTTGTGCGTGAGCGCCAGCGCTGCTGTCGCCAGCGCCAACCATGCTGCGTTGTGCGCGGCGGCATCCTGGATGGTGCGGTCTATCCCCAGCAGGATGAGCGGAAACCAGACAAACGCCCAAAACTCGGAAAGCGCGTCGCCTCGCACATATACGTTCACCAGGTGAAACGGTGCCAACGTGTATGCGGCGCCTGCCAGCGCTGCGCCTGCCTCGCCCAGTTGACGACGGCAGAAGAGGTACATCCCCCACGCCGCCGCGAACATGCCAGCGGTTTGCGTGAGCTGAATTGCCATCAGCAGGTCAACGCCAATGACGGTGAGGCTCGCCGCCAGGTAGTATGGCAAGGCGGCGTAGAAGTGGAAGAAGGGATAACCCAAGCCGTAGGCGGCGTGGGTCATCCAGTGGGCGGGGAAGATGCCCGCGCGCAGGTTCTCTGCAAGCTCGGCGGTGCGGATGAGCAAGAAAGGGCTGTCCCCGCCTGCGCGCGTGTTTAGGATGCCCTCTCCCAGCCAGATGTTCAGCGAGGCGAGCAGCGCCACCGCGCCCACCATCGCCCACGCCGTCCATGCGTTATGGCGCAGGCGGCTCCTCTCGTTGGCTGGCAGCATAAGTGTTAGATGCGATTTCGGCGCACCCAACTCATCACCAGCAACCCTGTCAGCCCAGTGGTGGTGAGGACCACGGCAAAGGCGAGCACCGCCAGTGACAAGTCTGCCTCGACCCGAATGTTATCCAGCGGCGACGTGGTTGCCGATGATGTCCGCGGACGCGCCAGATTCAGGCTGCCGTCCTGTCTGCGGCGTAAGCCGACCGAGAAGAACGACCTGCCTCCAGCCACAGTGATCTTGTCATCCAGAGGGCTGGTGGCGTTGTAGATGTCCACCACCGTTGCCCGCGCAATGTATGTGCCGTTGAGGAGGTTTTCAAAGCAGAAAGGCTCCTCGATCCCGGTGGTGACGTATGAGCCGATTGGGGTGGCGTCTTGTATCACCTCGAAGCTGATGTTCGGCACAAGGTCTTCGATGTCTTCGCGCCGACCATTGCCGTTGTCGTCGAAGAACGCCTGCACGCACAATGCGCCGGTGGTGGGCGTGGGCAGCACAATTTCTATGGGCTGCCCTGGCTGTGCGTTGGCGAACGGGTCGGGCGTGGGTTCAGGGGTGGGCGCGGCTGGGGTTGGAGTCGGCGCAGTGGCTGGCTTGATCACCAGGTCCTGCCCGATTTGCAGCGTTTCTGGGCGCACGCTGGGGTTGTGGCGCAGCAGCTCCTCGACGGTGGTGTTAAACGCGAGCGCAATGCTGAAGAGGGTATCGCCTGCTTTCACGGTGTAGGTGACAGCGTCAGAGGGGCTTGCAGCGGCTTCGGCTGTGGCGGGCACTTCAGGCGAAGCATTCGGGGAGGGCTGTGCTGTCTCTGGGGTAGGGGTAGGGGCGGGCGCGATCACCTCAAGTCGCACGTCGTCCCAGTACACCTCGTTGTGGCGCACGGCGTCCCGCATCGAGCCATATAAAAACAGCACGACGGTTGAGGCGCGCGCTTCTGTCTCGACAGAAAACTCCACCCACTTATCCTTTTCGCCAGACTCGCTCGACCACGTCACTTGTCCGCTGAGCGGGCTAGGCTTGCCACCGTCGCCGCCTAGCGGGTCAATGCCGATGCGAATGCGAATGTCGCGCGAGGGGCGTGATGAGATGGGGCTATCGTCGTTGGTGGACCAGACCCGCCCCCAGGCGGTCAGGCGGAGGCGGGCGCCCACCTTCACATCGTTCACAATGCGATACAACCCGCCCGTGAAGGTGCCATTTTCGACCCACACCCGCTGTGCCTGCGCGCCGCTGCGGGCGGTGTTTGTTGCGGCGTATCGAGGCTGAAGGTGAATGCCGGGTGCATCGCGCTGAGGGTCCGCGGGCACGAACCAGACCCCCCATCCTTGTGGCACCTCGCAACCACCCTCGCGGCAGAAAGGGTCGTTGATCAGGCTGCCCTCGAAGCCCTCCTCGACTAGGATCGCCTCGGCGTTCTGCGCGTGCGTCGAGGCGGAGAACCACCCAAACACTCCCAGTGCCAGCCCGATGGCGAGCCAGCGCCGACAGCGACTGACGCTCATACCACCATCATAAACGCTGCGATCTTCACTGGAGGCGTGCGGCTATACTTTACCGCATCCGTCATGTTCAGGAAGATTCTCATCGCCAATCGGGGTGAAATTGCTGTCCGCATCATTCGCGCCTGTCAGGAGCTGGGCATTCAAACGGTGGCGGTGTATTCAGACGTGGATCGCAACGCGCTACACGTGCGCTTTGCCGACGAGGCATATCACATCGGTCCGCCGCCGGCGCGCGATTCCTACTTGCGCATTGACAAGATTCTGGAAGTGGCGAAAAGGTCGGGCGCTGACGCCATTCACCCAGGCTATGGCTTCCTGGCAGAACGCGAGGATTTCGCGCAGGCATGTGCGGATGAGGGCATCGTGTTCATCGGACCCTCGCCGAGCGCCATCGCCAAGATGGGCGACAAGGCGGTGGCGCGCGCAACGGTGCAGAAGGCTGGTGTGGCTGTGGTGCCAGGCACCGAAGGCGAGGCAGATTTAAGCGATGATGAACTGCTGCGGATCGCGCCGCGCATCGGTTTCCCCTTGCTGATCAAAGCCAGCGCTGGTGGCGGCGGCAAAGGACAGCGCGAAGTGCGCTCATTGGAGGAGATGCCCGCATTGCTACAAAGCGCGCGCCGCGAGGCGGAGAGCGCCTTTGGCGATGGTGCGGTGTATTTGGAAAAGCTGGTTGAGGGCGCCCGCCATATCGAGTTTCAACTGCTCGGCGATCACCACGGTAACATCATCCATCTGGGCGAGCGAGAGTGCTCGTTGCAGCGCCGCCGGCAGAAACTGGTGGAAGAATGCCCCTCTCCGGCGCTTACCCCAGAGCTGCGCGAAAAGATGGGGCAGATGGCGGTGCGCGCGGCACAGGCGGTGAACTACGTCAACGCTGGAACGATTGAATGCCTCCTCGATAAACACGGCAACTTTTACTTCATGGAGATGAACACCCGCTTGCAGGTGGAGCACCCCGTGACGGAGCGCGTGACTGGCATTGACATTGTGAAGGAGCAAATCCGCATCGCGCGCGGTCGCCCCCTGCGCTACAAACAGGAGGACATCCAGATGAACGGCTGGGCAATTGAGTGCCGCATCAACGCGGAAGACCCTTTCAACAACTTCATGCCCAGCACGGGCGTGGTCACCCGCCTCACGTTCCCCACTGGACCCGGCGTGCGCGTCGAGAGCGGCGTGTACGAAGGCTACGAGGTCACGCCCTACTACGACTCGATGATCGCCAAGTTGATTTGTTGGGGCGACACTCGCGCGGAGGCGATCTTGCGCATGCGGCGCGCGCTGAGCGAGATGCGGCTGGTAGGAGTCAAGGTCAACATCCCCTTTCACCAGCAGCTCCTGCGCTCCACGCGCTTTCAGGCTGGTCAGTTTGACACCCGGTTCGTCGAGGATCGCTTCGAGATGGTGGAGGAAGAACACGCCCACCAAGACCTGGCTGCTATCGCTGCGACGCTCATCGCGCACCAGGAAGGTCGGTTGGCTGCCGAGCATATCGAGCACGTTGGCGCAGGTCAGACCTCTGCCTGGAAATGGGGCGCGCGCCTGGGCTGGCGTCGTTGAGGGAGCGGACGGCTCGTAGTTTCCTGAATGCACGTCTAGCGAATGCGTCTGGCGCTCGTGCCTCGGCAAAGCTCCCAGAAATGCGATGCTCAGTCCCCGTTCTCCTGAACGTCGTGCCTGGCTGGTGTTGTACGCCGCGCTGTTCACCTGCTGCGTGCTGGCGGTGGGCGTGCCTTCAGCCGTGTGGGCGTATGTCAACGCAGCCACCGTGGAGGCGAGCGCCTACGTGCGCCTGCGCTCCGGCATTCTGAAGACCTACGGGCGATTTGAAAGCGAAAGCGACGCGCGCGTGGTCTCCCTCGATGGGCGCAACCTGAGCGAAGGCTCCACCGTGGATGTCGGTCCGGAGTCGGTCGGTCTGTTGACGATCGGACCTGACCCACAGGCGCCGCTGATCACGCTTCAGCTTTACTCGAACACGCGCTTGCGCATGGAACAGGCGCGCCACCCGCGCTTCTCGATCAGCAATCATGGCGACCATGTCGTTTTGCGCCTGGAGCGCGGGCGCGTGCAGGCGTTGATCAGCGCGCTCCCTCCGCGAGGGCTGCGCTTGGAGCTGATCGGCGAGCATGGCAAGATGTTGATTGAATCCGCCGGCACGTACTCGATGGAACAAACGGATGGCGAATTGCGCATCTCGGTGAACTCTGGCGTGGCGCGCGTGAGCACCTTGGATGAAGAACGCACGCTCACGATCACAGCGGGTCAGCGCACAGCGGTGGACGCGAACGGCGTCATCGCCGGCGTGCTGCCACCCGTGCGCGATCTGGTGCGCGACGGCAACTTCCGCGGCGAACTAGAAGACAACTGGGTTGTCGAGACGATGGCGATGGGTGAGCAAGGGGTGCGAGGTGTCGCAACCGTGCGCGACACTCCCGATAGCACACGCGCGCTGTTCCTGGAGCGCACGGGCGCGAACATCGGCTGGGGGCGCACGTCTGTCACGCAAATCATCAACGAGGACGTGCGCGGTCGCCAACTGCTGCGGTTGCGCGTGGATTTTCAAATCCTGGAACAGCAAATTCCCGTGTGTGGTGGTGAAGGCAGCGAATGCCCGCTCATGGTGCGCATTGACTATCGCACGCAAGATGGCAACGACGCGAGCTGGATCCAGGGCTTTTATGCGCTGGGGACGCCTAGCGACACGCTGCCCGACTACATCCGCTCGAACCCCTTGAACAAACACATTGCTCGGCGCCTCCAGACCGTGGAACCGCCGTTCGAGTCGGAAAATCTGTTGGCGTTGCTGCCCGACATGCAGGCGATTCGCTCGATCACGCTCTATGCGGAAGGGCATGTAGTCCGCACGCGGATCAACAGCGTATCGTTGCTGGTGGTGGATTGATCGCCAGTGGCGTCATTGCCACACATCTTCGCGCATTTCTGGCATCAGCTCCAACCGCCCGCGATAGAGGTTGAGCGTGCCTTGTGCGCTGAGCGGATCGCCCACCTGAAGCGTGAGCGAGAAAGGCAGTGTGTCCCACAGGGCGTCGAAGAACACCACAGGCAGCGACTCCCCTGACGCATCTCGAATTGAGACGCGCATACCGCTGCTGAATGGCTCAAGATCGCTGACCGTGCCGCTGACGGCGACCCACTGCCCGGCTGATCGGCGGCTCAGCGATGCAATCGCGCGCGTTGCAGGGTTGGGCTGTGTGGGTGTGATGTCCGCCGCGCGGCTGACCAGCAACTGCTTCTGGTCACGAAACTCGCCCACGCCACCGCTCGCTGCTATCCAGCTCCCTAAGCCGATCTCGTCTAGCTGACCCAGCAGCGGGTGCGCCAGCGCGATCACGACATCGGCGGTGCTCTGTTCCGCGCGCAGGGTCAAGATGCGCAATCGTCCACTCACGTCGCGGATGCGGCGCACTTGCCCCACCACGCGCACGCGCTCGCCGAGTGGCGCCTGCTGCAGCGCATCGAGTGACAAAGGCACTGGTGAGGGGGTCTCGATGTGGAGGTCCTCCGCCACGTTGAGCGTGAGGCTGGGTTCGCCCTCGCGAATGCGCAGCGTGCCGTTCACGGAGACAAGATCGCCAGCCATTGGCACGCGTCTGGTTTCTAACAACGCGCGCGCCACGCGCCGATAGGCGGAGACGCGCAGCTCGCCTTCGTCATCGCGCAAGCGAAAGCTGATGTAATCGTCCTCGATGGTGGGGTGCGCCACCACCGCGCCTCGCACTTGCACATAAGCGAAGTTCATCGCCGGGTGGATGGCGGCGATGCTGGTGGTGTGCTGAGGGCTGGTGCGCGCGGCGATCACCAGCGCCACAACGCTGCTGATCGCCAGCATCACCACGAGCGCTCTAATAAGCCGCACAGAACAACATTGACGACGTGGCTTTAGTCGGCGGGAGGTGGCACGGGCAGGTCTTCAGGTTTCACGTGCATCCACTTCTCGCCCTCTTCGATCAGCATGATGGGAATGCCGTCCTTGATGGGATACTTTCGACCATACACTGGCTCGATCAGCCAGCAGTCTTTGTACAAGATCAGGCGACCAGGGTCTTCGCCTGGTTGCCGCGTGGATGTGCTCACGCAGTAAGGACAGCGCAAAATCTCCAGTAGCTCAGGGCTGATTGACGATGCCATGCCCGTTATTGTAGCCTCGCTTAAGGCTGCTGCAGCACGCGCCGCCGCAGCACGTCGAGCGCCTGAAGCGCGGTCAAGTTGCGCTGGTTGTAGCCGTATTGCAAATACTCTGGTGTGAACCACGCCGAGCGGTCCCCTGGTGGAAAGTTGAAATGGAAGCCGTCGCTGGTCATGCCGCCGTTGGGCAGTTGTTGCAACACCTGGCGCAGGTTGAGCAGCGGCGCCTGGTATTCCGCCGCCAGTTGGGCGATTTTGCTGTTGATGAAGCCGCAAGGGGCGTTGTTGTCGCGGCATTCGAGGTCGTCGCCTTTGGTGATCAGCACGGGTATCACGCCGCGCGATAGCGAGATTTCGATGATGCGCCGATAGTTTGCCTCGAAGTTTTGCCAGTTGTGCTGATCGCCAGTGCCTAGCAGGATCAGCGCCACGCTGGGGCGTTTCTGGTTATATTCGCAGATCAGCGGCGGTTCGCCGTTGCAATGAGGCGGACTTTGAGCCGGATCGAGCACCTTGCTGGTGTTGAAGCCGCCCGCAGCCGCGGCGCTGTCTCTGGCGAACGAGTCTTTGAAGAAGTCTATCGTCGCCTGCAAGTAGCGGTAGCTGCCCAAGTTGTAGTTGCCCCAGTCGAACGGCTTGAGAAACGCTGGATGCTGCGAGTTGCTATCCCCCACCACTGCAAAAACGTTGGCGCGATTCCCCAGCGATTGACCCCGCCGAAACACCTCCACCATGCGCGGCGAGATGTCCGACAGGTAGGGGTACTCCAGCGGACCCGACTCCTCAGCAACCTCGGCGATCCCCACCGTGGGGGCGACGGCTGCAGCAGCAGGGGTGGGCAGCACCATCGCGCTGCCCACGCTCACGTAGCGCGCGTCCACGAAGCCCATCGTGCCGTTGGGCGTTTGCACCTGAAGCCAGCTCTGACCCGCCACCTGCCCGTAGATGCGCAGCTCGGTGTTCGGTCCTAACCGCGTGATCACCTCGCCATCGTAGCTGGGCGCGTTGCGCAGCCGCAACCCGCCAGCGTCGGGCAACACGCGCCCGATCACATAGTTGCCAGAAGGCTGCGAGGGCGGCAAGGTGGTGCTGGTCGGGCGGGGAGGCGGGACGAAATCAGCCTCTGGAATGTTGAGCACCTGACCGATGGAGAGCAGGTCGGGGTTGATGCCAGGATTCGCGGCGATCAAGGGGTCGAGCGTGATGAAGCCGAAACGAATGGCGATGTCCCACAGCGTGTCGTTCGGCTGAACGACGTACTGCGTTGCGCGCGGCGTCGGCGTAGGCGCAGGCATCGGCGTGGTGGGGGCGGAGTGGGCGGGGCGCTCTTCCCCTAACGTGGGCGTCGCCTGGAGGGGAGCAAAGATCGTGACCTGGATCGCAGGACGCCCGCTAGCGGAGGGCTGACGCGGCGCGAGCAACGTGAGCAGTGACACCACCGCTGCCCCAGCAGCGAGCACCAGCGCCATGCTCAGTAACGCGGAAGGTGCGCGTCGCCGGCGGTTTCGCATGAACGCCTGCGATTCTAACCAGAGTGAGTCACCCGCGCAACGCGCGCAGACCGTTCTGGAAAAGTCGCAACCCAAGACCGCCGCGCTCGCCGCGCGACCAACCCGGATGTTGCCATGCGTGAATGTGATTCTCTGGGTGTGGCATCAGACCAAGCACGTTTCCCTTCGTGTTGCACACGCCGGCGATGTTGGCGATAGAGCCGTTCGGGTTGGCTGGATAGTCCTCTGGTCCGCTGGCTGCGTAGGTCAGCGCGATTTGACCGTTCGCTCGTAGCTGCTCCAACGTGTGGGTGTTGTTCACCATGAATCTGCCCTCACCGTGTGCGACTGGACACGTGATCGGTTCGTCCAAACCTTGTGTGAAGAGGCAGGGGCTGGAGGGTGTGGCGTGCAGCGTCACCCATCGGCATTCAAACTGCCCGCTTCGGTTGCGCGCCAGCGTGGCTGTCTGCTCTGAGGTGGGCAGACCGTCGGCATCGCCAGGCAGAACACCCGCCTTGACCAGCGCCTGGAAACCGTTGCAAATGCCGATCACAAGCTGGTCGCGCAGGATGAATTCGCGTAGGGCGTCAGCCAGATACACCGACAGGTCGAGCGCGGTCAAACGTCCGGCGCCGAGCGCGTCGCCATAGGCAAACCCACCTGGCAGCACCAGCATCTGGTAATCCTGCAGGTGGCGTTCACCGTCGCGCAGTTGTTGAATGTGCACAATTTCGGGTTCGCCACCCGCCATCGCGCACGCCTCCGCAGCGTCGTGATCGCGGTTGGTGCCCGACACGTGCAAGATCAGCACACGCGGCTTCGCCATACGCGGGGTAAGGTTAGCACACCGCTCGCTACAATCGAAAGCGCAATGTTGCGCGCTGTTGTCGCAGGCGTCTCGTGCGTGGTGGATGGTGGTCGAGATGGCTGGCAGCAGTGGGGCGTGCCGCGCGGCGGTCCGATGGACGCTCTTGCCTGGAGGCTGGCAAATCTCCTGGTCGGCAACCCGCCGGATGCGCCGTGTGTCGAGATTGCGCTTGGCGGCGCTCAGTTCGAGGTGCTGCGACCGTGTGCGGTGGCGCTCACTGGCGCGCTGAAGGCATATCGGGATCGCTCGCCTGTGCCGCTGTGGACGACTCTCTTCCTGCGCCAGGGGCAGCGTCTGTGCTGGGAAAGCGGCAGCGGCGCGCGCGCGTATTGCGCCATCGCCGGTGGTGTTGGCGCTACAACCAGCTTAGGTCCGCGTTGGCTGCGAGATGGCGATTGCCTCGCATCACCGCATCCAGCAGACCCCGTGCGCTGGTCGGGGCGCATGTTGGCGCAGCCGCCTGCGTATCGCTCGCAGCTTCGTTTCCTGCCGGGACCGCACGCCGCGCGGTTTGACCTGGACGCTTTCGTTGGACAGACGTGGCGCGTCTCGGTTGCCTCAAATCGCATCGGGCTGCGTTTGCAAGGCGAGCCGCTGCGCGCCCACGGCAGCGCTGAGGTGCGCACGTTGCCTGTGTTGCCAGGCGCGATTCAGGTGCCGCCCGATGGTCAGCCGATTGTGCTGATGGTGGACGCGCAGCCGACGGGCGGCTATCCTGTGCTGGGGAACGTGCTCCAGGCTGACCTGCACCATGCAGCGCAGTTGCCGCCCAGTGCAGAGGTGCGCTTTGAGATGGTTGACCTGTGCCAGGCGATGGAGAGTCTCAGCGCGGCAATGTCGCCTGTTCACATACTGGACGTGGAAGGGGACTGGATCGCCGCACACATGCGCGCATAGCGAAAAGCGCAGCAAGCCCCACGACGGGGCTTGCTGCTGCGTAAAGGATTGGACTCTGCGGGTGTTACGGGTTATAGGGCGGGAAGTACGGAATGCTCTGCCCTTGGAACATCATCGTGTTGCCCTGAAGCTGAAGCCCGGCGCTGCCCAGGAAGTCCCAGTATAGCGACACCTCCGAGCGCCCACTATACTGCACGTACTCAACGACGATGACGTGGCTACCTTCGCTCAAGGTCGCTTGACCGACAAACGTGCGGATGGACTGCTCGCGCACTTCGTTGATGATGGGCGTGCCATCCACCAGCACGCGCACGCCGTCGTCCACGCGGGCGACAAACTGATACGTGCCAGCAGGGAAGTAGCGCACCTGGCTGAAGCGCGCTGACCAGAACATGGCGGGCACGCCTGGAACAGGCGCGTTTCCTTGCCAGTTGAAGCGCAAGCAGCAGTGCGAAGTGGTGAACGCCGGCGAGCCTTGCCAGCTTGGGTTGTTGAAATACTGCGCCTGCCAAGGACCGTTGTTAAAGCGCTCCTCGGTGATAGGTGCAGGCTGGACAGGCAGAGGCGCGATGCGCGTATACGAGAGGCGCACCTGCGCCTTGCCCGTGTATTCCACATACTCCAGGCGAATGTTGTGATTACCTTGCGCCAGCGCCAGGTCCACGCTGCGATCCTGCACACCGACAAAGTTGAAAGCGTCAATGACCACTTGATTGTCCACGATCAGGCGGAAGCCGTCGTCGGCGCGAACGGTGAAGCGCCAGACGCCACCTGTAAAGTTGATGTTGCGCACCCAACGCGCGGAGAAGTTGTCCGGCTGCACGCGCGACAAGTCGGGCGATCCGAAGCCCCAGTCGAAGTTGATCGCGTTGTAATTGCGCACCAGCGCTGCAGGACCAGAAAGCGAGATGTTGTTCCAGAACTCGGCATACCACGGACCGCTAGGCGCGGTGGTGCCGCCTCCAGGTCTTGATGGCGCGCGACGCGGGATGCACAACCGCTGTCCCGTGAAAATGCGCGTGGAGGGGAGTCCGTTCACACGGCGCAGCTCCAGCACAGTGGTGCCGTAACGCAGGGCAAGCCTACTCAGCGTCTCGCCTGCGCGCACGGTGTGCCACAGGCACGTGTAAGATTGCGCGGGCGATGCGGCAAACGTTGGCACAGTGAACGCTAGTGTGGCGGACACCGCCGCTGCTACGACAGCGCGAAGAGCGGAAAGCAAGGGGCGCTTACTCATGGGCAACCTTTTTTGTTTTGTTTTTTGCTTCTCTCACACTTATTGTATCAGCGAATCTGCAAACGCATCTGGAGGTGGTCTTAGCACACCATGAGCATCCACTTCGTGATCGAGCGCCACGCAGTGGTGACTTCCACAATGGACGTTTGCCGCGAGCGCGCCGAGCGCGGCGCAGCGACGGGGTTGGTGATCGTGGCTGATGCACAAACAGCGGGACGCGGCCGCGCAGGCAGGGCGTGGTTCTCGCCGCCAGGGCAGTCGCTGTATCTTTCGCTGTTGCTGCGCCCGCATCCGTCGCTCATCGCGCCAGCCGTCTGGATGATGGCGGGCGCAGTCGCAGTGGCAAGTGCTATTGAGCAGATGATGCCCGCTACGCTGCCGCCACGTTTGAAGTGGCCCAACGACGTGTTGCTGGAAGGCAGAAAGGTCGCCGGCATCTTGCTGGAGAGCGCCTTCCATAGCGCGCAGATGGACTATGCAATTCTCGGCATCGGTGTGAACGTCAACACCACCTTTGACGACGCCCCAGAGGACGTGCGCGCCCGTGCGACCAGCCTGCGGCTTGCGCATCATCGCCTATTCGAGCGCGAGGTGGTGCTTGCGCGCTTGCTGGAGCAATGCGCTGTGTGGCTGTCGGCTGACCGAGCGCCAGCGCTGCTACACGCATATCGCGCCCGCCTCGACACGCTGGGCAAGCCTGTGACGCTACAAATTGGCGAGGCGCTGGTGCGTGGCTTCGCCGAAGCCGTGCGCGACGACGGCGCGTTGATCGTGCGCACTGCTGAGGGGCTGCGCGCGGTTACGGCGGGCGAGATCGTCTGGGCGCGCGACGCAACCGATGTGCCTCTCTCGATGTAAATCGGTAAAATTCCCATTGAGGCAACCCATCATGACACGCGCTAGTGGCATCTTGTTGCACCCCACCTCGCTGCCATCCCGCTTCGGCATCGGCGATCTAGGTGAGTCTGCCTATCACTTTGTGGACTTTTTGGTAGACAGTGGTCAGTCGCTGTGGCAGGTGCTGCCGCTCGGTCCGACAGGCTACGGCGATTCGCCGTATCAGTGTTTCTCGGCGTTTGCGGGGAATCCGTTGTTGATCAGCCCGCAGCGTTTGGTGGAGGAGGGCGCGCTGGACCCGGCAGCGCTGGGTGAAGTGCCTGCTTTCCCAGCGGATCACGTGGACTACGGCTGGGTGATTCACTGGAAGCGCGATCTGTTGCAGCGTTCCTTCGTGCATTTCCTGCAATATGCCGACGCCCAGCAACAACGCGCGTTTGAACAGTTCTGCACCGCCAACGCCCACTGGCTGGACGACTACGCCCTGTTCATGGCGCTGAAGGAGGCGCACGACGGCGCAGCATGGAACACATGGGAGGACGACATCGCGCGATACACGCCCAGCGCGGTGTCGCGCGCGCGCAGTCGGCTGAGTTTGCAAATACAACAGCAGCGTTACTACCAATTCCAATTCTTTCAACAGTGGAGATCGCTAAAGCAATACGCCAACGCGCGCGGCGTGCGCATCATCGGCGATATTCCCATCTTCGTCGCTTTTGATAGCGCCGACGCTTGGGCACACCGCGAGCTGTTCTACATTGACGAACGCGGCAACCCGACCGTGATTGCAGGTGTGCCGCCGGATTACTTCAGCCCGACTGGTCAGCGTTGGGGCAATCCGCTGTACCGCTGGGATGTGATGGCGCAGCAGGGCTACGCCTGGTGGATCGAGCGATGTCGTTCTGCGTTTGCGCTCTTCGACCTGGTGCGCATTGACCACTTCCGCGGGTTTGAGAGCTACTGGGAGGTGCCCGCGGCAGAGCCGACAGCAGTGAACGGCAGATGGGTGAAGGGACCGGGCAAGGCGCTCTTCCAAGCGTTGCGCGCTGCGTTGGGCGAGCTGCCGATCATTGCGGAGGACCTCGGCATCATCACCGAGGAGGTGCGCGCCCTGCGCGACGCGGTTGGCTTTCCAGGAATGCGCGTGTTGCAATTTGCCTTCGTCGCTGACACATCCTCTGATTTTCTGCCGCACAACTACGTGCGCAACACCGTCGCCTATCTCGGCACACACGACAACGACACTACCGTCGGCTGGTTTGAGAAGCTGGATGCTGACACCCGCCAGCAGGTGCTGGATTACACCGGCACCGAAGGGCGCGAGATCCACTGGGAGCTGATCCGCCTGCTGATGATGTCAGTTGCAGACACGGTGATCTTCACCATGCAGGACGTGCTGGGGCTGGGCAGCGATGCGCGCATGAACTTTCCCGGTCGCTCGGAGGGTAACTGGCAGTGGCGGTTTAGCTGGGAGATGGTGCCGCCTGATGTCGCGGCGCGGCTGCGCAAGCTCACACACACATACGGTCGGTTGGTGGAGAGCGGGGCTGCCTAGCTCAAGCCAGCGCGGCGCGCCAAATGACGCGCGCGAGCGCGGCACTCCTCCAACAGCGCTGCCTCATCGAGAAACTGCACGCAGCCTTCTCGGATCAACATGCGACCATCCACAATCACTGTTGCCACGTCGCACTGGCGGATGTTGTGCACCAGCGCTGAGTGCCAGTCGTGCACAGGCTGGATGCGCGCACTGCCCACCCGAACTAGCACCAGGTCGGCAGGCGCGCCGACGCGCAGCGCGTGCGTCCCCCAAGCCATTTGGAGCGCGTCGCGCGGCGATAGCGCTTGCGGGTCCAGCGTATGGACGCGCTGGAGCAGCGTCGCCAGGTGCATCATCTCGAACATGTCTTGACCGTCGTTGCTGGCGGGTCCGTCGGTGGCGAGCGCGATTCGTGCGCCGTTGCGGCGCAACCGCGCGATAGGTGCGCAGCCAGAGGCGAGGATCATGTTGGCTGCGGGACAATGCACCACAGTGGCGCGCGACTCGATCAAGCGCTTAGCCTCGCCGTCGCTCAGCCAGACACAATGCACCGCTTGGAAGTCCTCCTCCAGGATGCCCAGCGCGTCGAACCACTCGATGGGGCGCAGGTGATGTTGCTGCAGCGTGAGCGCTACTTCGCGCTGCGTCTCGTTCATGTGGCAGTGGGTGAAGGCGCCGTATTGCCGCGCCAGTGAGACACTCCGACGCAGCGTGTCCGCAGAGCAGCGCCAAGGCGCAAGCGGACCGTTGGCGATGCGGATGCGCCCGTTGCCTTTGCCGTGCCACTCGGCGAACAAGTCGCGCAGCTCAGCAAGGATGCGCGCGGCTGGCTCTGCTTCTGTGCCGACGTCTGCCCAGGCGCGGGCAAGCGTGAGACGCACACCGAATTGCTCCGCCAGCGCCAGCGTTTCTCGCGCGTAGCCCACCTTGTGGTGTTGCACGATGTGCGTGGCGCCGCCGCGCAGCGCCTCGACCATGCCCAGCGTTACTGCCAGACGAACGTCGCCTTCGTCCATCGCAGCTTGCAACTTCCAGATGTAGTTGCGCAGCCATTCGAGCAACGGGCGACCGCTGGCGAAGCCGCGCATGAAGGTCTGCTCGAGGTGAGTGTGCGCGTTGGTGAAGCCAGGCAACAGCGCTTGTCCGTCGGCGAGCAGGCGCTGTGCGGCAGAAAGCTCAGGCGGCGGATCGCCCTCGCCCAGATCGGCGATGCGCGCGCCGTCAATCAGCAGCCAGCCGCGCGGCGCGACGCGATCGGGCAGCAACAGCGCGCAGTTCTGGATCAGCGTGCGCTCGAACACGCGCTGGTCAGCTTGTGAAAATGGGCAGGTGACCCAGCGCTATCACGTTGCTCCACTTGGCGCGGTCACCCTCCGTGAAGATCGCCAGCTCCGCGATCACGATCGCGTTTGCCTTTTGCATGATGAGATGCATACCCTGTAGCGTGCTGCCGGTGCTGATCACGTCGTCCACCAGCACCACCCGCTTGCCTTTGATCGCCTCTCGATCCTTCTCGTCCAGATAAAGCGTTTGAGGCTTGTTGGTGGTGATAGAGAGTGTCTCGGCGGAGAGCGCCTCGCCCATGTAGGGCTTGTGCGACTTGCGCAGCACCACGTAGGGCAGGTTGGTCTCCACGCTCAGCGCGTATGCGAGGGGGATGCTTTTGGCTTCTGCGGTGACGAGATACTCTGCCTCGGACGGCACATGCACAGCAAGCGCGTGTGCCGCAGCCTTGACCAGCTCTGTGTCGCCCAGGATGTTGAGCACGGCGATCCGCACACCAGGGGCGACCTCCATCAGGCGCAGCTTGCGCTCCACGCCAGCGACATTGACAGGGTAAAACTCGGCGTCGCTCATACAAACGTGAGTATATGCGCTGTGTGTGCTCTCCTGCCAACCCTCGTGTGTTGTCTTGGGGAGTCCGTATAATCGCTCTGCGCTAGGTGGATATGTGTTCGGCAGCCCGATCTGAATTGACATTGGAGCAGCTCAAAAGCGGGGCAACCCGTTTCGCTGCATTGGAGTCGTCACACTGGGAGCCGAGCCTATGCGGCGTCACTGACGGCAAAGCTATTGGCACGCACTTCGAGCAGAAGTTCAAGACTTATTTGCGCCAGCGATACCGTTTTCAAGAAGGGAGTTCTGCTAGCGGTATAGATTTCCCAGAGTTAGAAGTGGACATCAAGGTGACCAGCGCCGATCAGCCGCAGTCTCCCTGTCCTTATCGCTCCGCTCGGCAGAAAATCTATGGTCTTGGTTACGCACTGCTTTTGTTTGTGTATGAGAAAACAGATGACTCAGTTAGAAATGCAAGCCAGCTGAACGTGTCCAGCGTCATATTCGTCGACAAGAGCAGAACTGCGGATTTCCAAACGACCACTGGTTTACGCCGGATCATTGAGAATCAAGGCAACAAGGATGACATTCTGGCATTTTTTTTTTGAGGAGCGCAGGCTGCCTTTGGACGAGATTGAAGCTTCAAATCTAGCAAGTGAAATCTTGCAAAATACCCCAGAGATTGGTTATCTCACCATCTCAAACGCGCTTCAGTGGCGGCTTCAATACTCCAGGGTTATCCAACAAGCAGGCAGCGTTGACGGGGTAGAACGGCTGAAGTGACGGAGACACCGCAGTTGGGTTTACTGTAACCTGAGTGTGCGGGGCCCACGCGAAGAACGTCTGTAATTCAGCAAGCTCACGTGGCGAGCCTGCGCGCTGCGTAGTGGTGACAGAGTGGCAAATCTTGAGCATGGGCAAGCAGAGTCTGTTGCGAGCCGAGCTTGGCGACTATCAGACGCCGATTGACCTGGCGCGTGATGTCTGCCGTCTTGTCGCGCAGAAAGCGGACTTCCGCCCTGCCTCCATCTTGGACCCAACCTGCGGCACAGGCGCATTCCTGCAGGCAGCAATGGAAGCTTTCCCGCATGTTGAGCAGGTATGGGGTTTTGACATAAACCCTCAATATGTGCTGCACGCACGACGGGTTTGGGGTGCTAACACTTCGCAAGCGCACGTGCGGGTGCGCCGCTCCGATTTTTTTACGACTGACTGGGCTGAGGTGCTAAACAGTCTGGTGCAGCCGATCCTGGTGACTGGCAACCCGCCCTGGGTGACAAACGCAGATTTAAGCGTTTACGACAGCCATAATCTCCCGCCAAAGCGAAACCGTGACGGTCTGCGCGGAATAGACGCCCTGACCGGCAGGAGTAACTTCGACATCTCTGAGTGGATGATCCGTCATCTGCTGGAGCTGCTGAGTGGCGAGGATGGATTGCTTGCGATGATATGCAAAACCAGCGTGGCGCGCAGAGTGTTGCTTCATGCCTGGCAGAACCATTTCCCAGTTCGTGCTGTGTCTATTTACAAACTGGACGCTCGAAAACACTTTAGCGTTTCAGTGGATGCCTGCTTGCTAATAGCTGAAGTTGCACCGCGTGGACCCATCACTACAGAGTGCCAGGTCTTCCCTTCTCTTGATGCGCGGCAGGCTAGCGTTACGTGGGGGTTTCTAAATGGAAGGTTGATAGCGGATACGCAGACGTTCTCGCAATGGAGACACCTGCTCAATGTTGGATCAGCCGCATGGCGCTCTGGCGTCAAACATGACTGTAGCAAAGTCTTTGAACTGCAAAAGCGAGGCAACGCTTTTCTGAACGGATTGGGCGAAGTCACTGAGCTTGAGGCAGAGACGGTGTTCCCACTTCTGAAAGGCTCTGCTCTCTCGGCGCTTGGGGCGCTCCAGCGACGTGCGATGCGCGGCGGAAATCGAGTCGGTGAGCTTGAAAGATTATTCGCTGATGAAGGACGGTGGATACTGATCCCGCAGCGCTCGATGCAGGATGATCCGCGGCGCCTCGCGCTTGAGGCACCTCGAACCTGGAACTACTTGGTCTCGCATGTGCATCTGTTAGATGCCAGGAAGAGTTCTGTGTATAGAAAACGTCCACAGTTCTCAATCTTTGGCATCGGCTCATATTCGTTCGCGCCGTGGAAGCTCGCTATCTCAGGGTTGCACAAGCAGTTCAACTTTGTCAAGGTGCCTCCATTGCACTGCAAGCCAGTGATGCTGGATGACACCTGCTACTTCTTTCCTTGCCCCTCACAAGAAGCCTGCGAGCTGCTGCACGAGCTAGTCGTGTCGGAGCCAGCACAGGCGTTTTGGTCGGCGCTTGTTTTGTGGGATGCGAAGCGACCCATCACTGCGGCGCTGTTGAACTCCTTAGATCTGCTGAAGCTGGCGCGAACGCTGGGCAAAGAGCAAGACTTCAAGCGCGTTTTCCCTGCGACTTTTTTTGCTGATTCGCCTCAAGAGGCGAATCAAATCTCTCTGTTTTAGGAGCGTTTAGCTGATGACACAAACGAGCGATCTGCAAATGAGCCTGCCTTCTCGACTGCCAGCCCTGGTGCTCCAGCGGCTGCGACAGCATCGCCTGCATGTGGCTTTGCCGTTCGGAATCGCACTATGCGCGTTGGGGCTTGCTGCGTGCGCGAGCGCGCCAGCGACGCCACCCGCAACAGCCACTCCCAACCTGAAGCTGACTCCGCGCGCCTTCATCCCCGCTTTCCAGGTGGGCGACACCGAAGCCCAACAAGTGACAACCGACGCGCCGCGCGTGCTGTTCATCAACGGCGATCACCTCCCTGAGAGTGGCTATCCCCACTCCCGTGTGCGCGACGAGGGGGTGTATCCGGAGAGCTTCTCGCGCCTGCGCGCGGAAGTGCTCGAAGGCGACCTTGGCTTGGGCGTGGACGAGTTCATCCTCACCGCCAACAACACCATCCGACCTGAGCAGATCGCGCCCTATCGGCTGGTGGTGTTGGGGTCGAACAATCGTCGTCTGACGCCAGAAGAGGTGCAAGCGCTGACCGACTACTACAACAGCGGTGGTCGTGTGCTGGTCTACGCTGACTTTCAGTACGGTCCAGACAACTGGGCAAGCGACAACGACTTCCTCGCGCAGTTTGGCGTCGAGGTGTTGCCCGACAACTTTCAGCCCGCCACCGTGATCACCGACATCGTGACCCCGCACCCCATCATGGAGGGCGTGCGCGCCTTTGGCGTGGAGGGCGCCAGCCAGTTTATTGTCCGTGCGGCGGTGGCGGAGCGCGTCACGATCATCGCGCAATGCTCGCCGTTGGCGCGCAGCGGCTGCGCGTTGCAGGAGACGGAGCAAGCGCGCATCTCGCCAGGGGACCAGGTGGTGTGCACGTGGGTGCGCGAGGTGCCCAGCGGTGGCAAACTGGCTGGCACGTGTGATCGCAATACGTTTCACAACGGTCCTGGTCCTGGCTCAGACCTGGATCAACACGACAATCGCGTTTATGCGCGCAACCTCTTTCGATGGCTGATCCAGTGAGCGACAAGCCCAAGGGGACGCCAAATCCGCATAAGCTGGGGCTAGCTGCGCTGATCGGCGCGTTCCTGGCGCTGTGCGTGGCGTACAGCGTCACGTTGCCGATCTTCGAGGCGCCAGACGAAGCCTCGCACTTTGTGTACGCGGATTACCTGGCGCGCAACCGACGGCTGCCTGATCTGCGCATTGAAAACCTGCCCTCGCATGAAGTCACGCAGCCGTTGCTCTACTACGCGCTGGTGGCAGTGGTGATCGCGCCGTTTGACCGCAGCAACCTCGATCAGCTCACCTTGCTCAACCCCGATTGGTTTGACCGCAGCCTCAACCTGGGCTACCAGGGTGTGCGCGGTCAACACCTGCACAACCCCGCTCTGGAGCGATTCCCTTACTTCGGCGCAGCGCTGGCAGTGCATGTGGCGCGGCTGGTCTCCGCGTTGTTGGGGGCTATGGTGGTGTTGTTGGTGTATCTGACAGCGCAAGCGTTGATTGCGCCACAGCACCCGCGCGCTCAGGCGCTGCCGTTGTTGGCTGCGGCATTGGTCGCGTTCAACCCCAAGTTCATCCACGTCAGCAGCATCGTCAACAACGACATCGCCATCACGCTCACAGCAACCGCAGCAGTGTGGTGGATGGTGCGATTGTGCAAGGGGGACGCCTCGGTCGGGCAGACCTGGACGCTGGGGATGGGGATCGGCGCCGCGGTGCTCAGCAAGTTGCAGGGACTTGGGTTGCTGGTTCCGTCGGCGTTTGTGCTTGCGTGGACGAATGGCGAACAGCGCTGGCGTCACCTTGCGGCACTGGTAGGCGGCGCGTTGCTCATCAGCGGCGGATGGCTGCTGTTCAACATGTTGAATTACGGTCATCCGCTGGCGCTACAACAAATTCAGGCGGCGAATCAAGCGCTGGTGCGCGATCCGCCGCTCGGAGCGCTGGAAATACTCGCCACAATCCCGCTCTGGTTCACCTCTTACTGGGGCAACATCGGCATCGAGCTACATTACGACGAGTGGGTCAACGGTGTGTTCTTCGTTGCGCTCATTGCGGCAGTGGCGGGCTGCGCGCTGGCGTTCGCCCGACGGCTGCCGATGATCGCAAATCGGCGCGGCTTGGCGGTGATGTTGATCTGGCAGGCGACGCTTATTCTGATGTTCGTGTGGTGGCTGCGCAGCTACGTGGGAACAGAGAATAGCCGCCTGATCCTGCCAGGGGTGGCTGGGGTTGCCATTCTGACGGCGATGGGGTGGTTGACGCTGCTGCCAGCGCGTTGGCTGGTGACGCCAGTGGTGGGGCTGGCAGCGCTGGCGGTCGCCGTGCCGTGGGTCACCATGCTGCCTGCCTACACGCCACCGCCCACGCTCAGCCGCGACGCAATCATCGCGCGTTACGATCTGCCTCGCGGCGAGCGCTACACCACTTTTGGCGGCGTCATCGAGCTGCTGCACGCTGCCGTCGAACGCGAACGCGCGCAGCCTGGTGGGGTGTTTAACGTGGCGCTTTACTGGGGAGCGCTGCAGCCCATCAACCAGAGCTACCGCGTGGTGCTGGAGCTGGTGGACCCGTTCACGGGTATGCCGATCACCGCGAAGCGTTACATCCCCTACCACGGTCGCTTCGCTACGCAACGCTGGACGCCTGGCGCATACTTCCGCGACGAGTATCGCCTGCCGGTGCCCGCTGAGTCGCTGGCTGGGGTGTTTCTTTTGCAGCTCAAGCTCTTCGCGCTGTATCCCGAACCAGGCGGCGATGTGCCGATTGACGGCGCCGACGCGCGCGCTTTCCTCATTCGGCGCGTCAAAATCACTGCCCCGAAAAACAACCCGCCGCTCCCAGACGGCATCACCACGTTTGGCGATGCCATCCGCTTAGTGCGGCTGGAGCGCGTTGGCGACCGCCTGCGCTTCGAGTGGGCGGTGCTGCGCCAGCCTAACGCAGATTACACCCTGTTCGTCCACGTGCTTGGTGTCAATGGAGAGCAGATCGCTCAACAAGATGCTCAGCCGTTTAACGGGGAATACCCCACCAGCCTGTGGGACGCGGGCGAGCGCGTGACAGAGGAACGTGATGTGCTTCTCCCACTAGGCGCGGCGCGCCTGCGCTTGGGCTGGTACGACTCCCGCACTGGTCAGCGCCTGCCTGTCCAGTTTGCGGATGGAACTACCTCACCAGAGGGTATCCTCGTGGTGGATCTGCCACGCTGATGTCATCGTGCAGGCGCAGGCAGAGGTGAGTTGATGCAATTGCTTTCAGGAGTGTGCAACACATGGTGAAGTCTCCACTGAGCCTCTGGATGCTCGCGCTGTGTGCGTCGCTGATGCTGCCTGCTCAGGCAGCTCAGGCAAAGCCGCGCCAGCTTGAAGTGCCCCCCGGCTTTCGCGTAGAGTCGGTGGTGGCTGATCTGGAACTGCCCACCACCTTTACTTTCGCTCCCGACGGGCGCGTCTTCATCGCTGAGAAGAACGGACGAGTGAAAGTCTGGAAGGACGGGGTGCTCTATGCACAGCCGCTGATAGACATTCGCGATGAGGTCAACAGCTTCGTAGATCGAGGCTTGATCGGCATGGCGCTTGACCCCAATTTTGCCGAGAACGGCTGGATTTACTTGATGTACGCCTGGGACGCCCCTGGCGAAAAGCCCGATGCCGACGAGCCGCGCCGCAGCCGTATCGTGCGTTACACCGTGGAGGGTGACACCGCGCGCCCCACCAGCGCCTACGTCATCCTGGACGACCACTGGAATTACACGCAGAACCACTCCGTCGGCACATTGAAGTTCGACCGCAACGGATACTTGTGGGTGTCGCTGGGCGAGGGAGCTTTGTCGGCGCTGCCGGGCAAGGAGGCGCTGCTGGCGCAAGACATCAACACGTTGCAGGGCAAAGTGCTGCGCATTGATCCGCGCACTGGCGAAGGCGTGCGTGGCAACCCGTTTTATGACCCGCGCTTCCCCAAGAGCGCTCGCTCGCGCGTGTGGGCGTATGGCTTCCGCAATCCCTTCCGCTTCGCACTGCATCCCGACACACAGCTCCCCTATGTGGGAGATGTTGGCTGGGACACATACGAGATGCTCATGATCGCCACAAAAGGCGCCAATTTCGGCTGGCCCTGCGTGGAGGGCAGCATGAACGTCCCGCGACATCAGTCGCTGCCAGAGTGCCGCGGCGTCAATATGAAGACAACCACGCCCAAAGAGTTGAGCTACCCACACAACGGCAAAAATGCCTCCGTGACGGCGGGCGATTTCAACACGGGCGATCACTTTCCAGCAAAGATGAAGGGCAACTTCTTCTACGGCGACTACTCGACGCAGGTGATCAATCGTGTGGTGCTGGATGAGAAAGGTCGCTTCAAAGAGGTCATCCCATTCGGCAAGCAGATGGGCGAGCCAGTGGACATCCAGTTCGGTCCCGACGGCGCCTTGTGGTATCTCTCGATTTACTCTGGTGGACTGCGCCGCATCGTGTATGCGAACAACCCGTTAGAGCCGCTCGCCACCCTTACCGAGACACGCAGCACGCGCCCCCGCGTGGAATTGCGCTCGCCACTGCATGGCGAGGTGTATCAGCCCGGTCAGCGCGTGGAGCTGCGCGCTAATGTGCAAAACGCCAACCGCCTCGAGTGGCGCGTCACCCGTTACGACGGACGCCGCGCCACTCCGATCACCACAACCACCGCCCCAAATGCCGCGTTTGTCATGCCGTCGGGGTTGGGTGACCAAAGCTTCGTGGAGGTGATGCTCACCGCCACGAACGATACGGGCGAGATCGCCTCTGCCCGCGCCAACGTCTATCCGCTGCACAGTGAGGGCTACATCCGCGCGTGGTGGTTGAACGGTGGATACCCCTGGCGCAAGCTGACCGACGACGCTATACCCGGCGGCGAGGCGCGCTACGTGCCAAAGCCTGGCGACAAGACCGCCTGGGCGATCCGCAGCGATTCGCACAACATCAACCTGTTGCGTTACCTCACGCCGTCTTACCGCACCTCCGCGTATGCGTTCGTTTGGATCGAGTCGCCAGAAGATCGCGATGGGTTGCTCGGCATGAACTCCGACGACGGCATCGCCGCCTGGCTGAACGGCGAGCTGATCTGGATGAACGACGTGAGCCGCGCCATGCCCGACGATAAGCGCGACATTGACCTGCCGCCTATCAAGCTGCGGAAGGGTTTCAACGCCCTGCTGATCAAGGTGTACACCAACGACGGCGACTGGCAATTCAAAGCGCGCGTGTTGAATCCCGACGGCAGCGTCATGCGTGATGTGAGCCACCGGCTGGCGCGACCCTGAAGGCTGGGGGCTTGTCGCTTGTCTGAGGCCACGGCAAGCCCCTTCGCTACAATCGCTGCATGGCACTCACAACGCCTCACGGGCTTTATTTTGAGGACTTTGCGGTCGGCGACCGCGCCACCTCCCCAAGCCGCACGATCACCGAGACCGATGTCGTGGTGTTCGCTGGCTTGAGCGGCGATTACAACGAGATTCACACCAGCGAGACGTTCTCCCAGCAGGGCATGTTCGGTCGCCGCATCGCGCATGGCTTGCTGGGCTTGAGCGTCGCCAGCGGGTTGGCGTTCCAGATGGGATTCCTGATCGGCACGGTGGAGGTCTTCCGCGCGCTGGAGTGGGAGTTCACCGCGCCCATTTTCATCGGCGACACCATCCACCTGGAGGCGGAAGTGGTTGAGACCAAAGCCTTCCCTCGACTGGGCAACGGCAAGGTGACGTTCAAGGTGCAGGTGAAGAAGCAGGACGGCAGCGTGGTGCAGCGCGGCACGTGGACGCTGCTTGTGAAAGGCAAACCTAAGCCGGCGGCATGACGCTTGCGTGGCTTGCAGCGCGCCGTCCGTCTGCACCGGGGTGGGTGGCGCTGGGGGCGATGCTTGCAGTGGGAGCAGCGCTCGCGCCCTTGCCGCTGCTGGTAGCTGTGTTAGCAGCACTGAGCCTGGGCGCGCTGGTGTGCGCGATTGGTGTGCAGCCAGCGCTGGGCATCGCCTTGACGGTGGCGCTCGGTCCCTTCCAGCCGCTGGAGAACGCGACGCTGCGCCTGCCGCTCAGCAGCGCTCAGGTAATGTTGGGGTTGACGTTGCTGGCGTATGCGGCGCGGTCGCTGGCGCTGCGGCGGGCGCCGAGGCTGGTGTGGCGACACCCCATCTGGCTGGCGTTTGCAGCGTACGGGGCGCTCGGCGCGATCAGCTTCTTCGCGGCGCGCGACGTTGTGGAGTGGGCAGGCGAGCTGATCAAGTGGGCGCAGATGTTGCTGGTGGCGGCGCTGGTGGCTGGCGAAGACGAGTCACAACGGCGTGCGGTGCTGGTTGCGGTGATCATCGGCGGTTTTGGTCAGGCGCTGTTTGGCATCTATCAAGCCCATCTGCGCGGCGAAGGACCCGCCGAATTCCTGGTGTTGGGCGCGCAGACGCGCTACCGCGCCTACGGCACGCTGGAGCAGCCCAACCCCTACGGCGGCTTCATGGGACTGATCTGGCCGTTGGCGGCAGCGCTGGCAGTTGCGGCGGCTCTCACGGGTTGGCAGCGCCGGCGCTGGTGCTGGTTCGTAGTGAGTGGCGCGCTGATCGGCGTGGCTGCTGCGTCTTTCTACGCGCTGATCGCCAGCGGGTCGCGCGGCGCGTTGGTGGGCGCGGCAGCCGCGGGGTTAGCCATGACGCTGGTGGCGCTGCCTCGTCCAGGTGTGTGGGCATTGACGGGCGCGCTTGTCCTCGCTGTGGCTTATGGCTTCGACTGGATCAACATCCCCGCAGGTTTGGAGGCGCAGATCGCGCTTTACGGAGACCTGGATGTGCGCAACGCGCACGTGACGCCGGTCACCTTCTCCACCATCGAACGACTGGCGCATTGGCAGGCTGCTGTTCGGATGATCGAGGCGCATCCCTGGTTGGGGGTGGGTTGGGGCAACTACGCGGCAGCATATCCCAGCTTCCGCTTGTTGCCCTGGCAAAACGCGCTTGGTCACGCGCACAACATTTACCTGAATGTCTTCGCAGAGACGGGTGTGTTGGGCTTGCTGACGTATGTGATCGCCTGGGTCATCGCGATTGCGCTGACCTGGCGGCTGGCGCGTCAGGCGCGTGTGGGTGCCTGGTGGTCGTTCGTGGCGGTTGGTGTGCTGGGCGCGTGGGCGCACCTCAGCGCTCACCATCTCTTCGACAAGCTTTACGTCGCCAACCTGCACCTGCTGATGGGCGCCTATTTGAGCTGGGTGATGCGCGGTGGTGACCGCTCGGCGCTACCCCATCAGGAAAGTGTGGACTGAGGCAGCGCGCGCCGCTCCGCCAGCTTCTCCAGCCCGATCACCAACACCACGCCGACCATCGCCAGCACAATTGCCAGCATCACCTCGCCGCTGAGATGGCTGGGCAGCAGCGTGACCAGCGTGCCATCGGCGTCGGCGTGTTGCCAGGGCCACACGCGCCGCAGCGAGCCGAGCATGAAGCCGGTCAGCACGCTGAGCGTCGCGTTGTGATAGCGGCGCAGCAGCCAGCGCAGCACGCGCACAAAGCTGAGCAGCCCAATCACGCAGCCAGCGAGAAACACCATCAGCACCCCAATGTTGAGCTGCGTCACCGCGCTGATGATTTGCTCGTATTTACCCAACAGCACCAGGATGAACGAGCCAGAGATGCCCGGCAAAATCATCGCGCAGATAGCCACCACGCCGCTGAGAAAGAAGAAGATCGGCTCGCTGGACGTTTGTGTTGGCGCCATGCCGACCAGCACGAACGCCCCAGCCGCAGCAACCACCAGCAAGCCGACCAGCGCAGGTGTCCATTGCGCCACGCGCCGGCGCACCACCCACACCGAAGCGAGCACCAACCCGAAGAAAAACGCGAACACCAGCGAAGGATGCGTGTCCAGCGCATATTTGAGCGGGCGCGACAACAGCGCAATCGCGCTCAAGATGCCGACGAGCAGCGCCACCAAAAATTGCCAGGGCACATCCCCAAACGCCTCGCGCAGCCGCAACCGCAACACGTTGCGCGCCACCTGCAAGTTGAAGCTGTGGAGGGCTTGGATAAGCTCATCGTAGATGCCGAGGATGAACGCCATCGTGCCCCCAGACACGCCTGGCACAACGTCTGCCGCGCCCATGCAAAAGCCGCGCGCGGTGATCCCCGCGTAGTCCTTCAAGGAGCGCGCTTTGTGCTGTCTCGCGCCCGTCCGTTCGTAGTGAGTTTGTGCGTCTGAAACCATTGCTTGAAGCAGGCATGATTGTACGCGCCTCATCGGCTGCGCCGCGCGCGTGATCCAGGGCGCTTTGGCGTCGGTGTTCTCATACTGCTGACTGGCTGTCTTGACACAGATACAATCGCGCGCGACTTGCCGAGACCGACATCGGCATTGGAACAACAAGTTGTCTATGAGCGTGACCGCTGAAGCAGCTATCGCACTGCCTCCCTCTTTGCCGCTGTTGTCTTCTACTATCGCGTTTGGGCGCGACCCAATCGGCTTCTTCGTGCAGCGCTACCAGCGCCACGGTCCTGCCTTTCGCCTGCGCGCGTTCGATTTCAACCTCACCGTGATGATTGGCGAGCGTGCCCATCGCGCCATCTTTGTGGATCACGCAGATAAGCTCTCCGTGCGCAAGGGCTACAGCCTGTTGCTCAGCGTGATGGATGACGCGCTGCTGCTTGCCGATGGCGCGCATCACGCTTGGCAAAAACGCCTGGTGCAACCCGCCTTTCATGTGCGCCGCGTGGAGCAATACCTCGGCTTTATGCACTGGGCAGCAGAGCGTCGCATGGCAACCTGGCGCGACGGCATGGTGGTGGACGTGTATGAGGAGGCGCGCCGCATGACGCTGGAGGTGATCGCCCAAGTGCTCACCGGCGAGGACATCTCCGGCTACTACGAGTCCTTCGCGCGCACGCTCGCGTACACCTTCGACTACGCCACCAAGCCCAGCATCCAGAAGTGGGTGCGCGTGAATCTGCCGTTCACGCAATATCGTCACAACTTGCGCGCCCGCCGACAGCTCGACGCCATGCTCTACGACCTGATCGTGCGCCGCCGAGCCGAAGGCGGCAAAGGCGATGATGTGCTCTCGTGGCTGATCGCGGCGCGCGACGAAGACGGCAGCGCGCTCAGCGACGCGCAAATTCGCGATCAAGTGCTGCTGCTGATTTACGCCGGTCATGACACCGCCACCTGTTCGCTCGCCTGGGCGTTGCATCTGCTGGGTTGCCATCCAGAGACACTGATCCCCATCGAGCAGGAGAGACGCAAATTGGGCGACCCAGCGCGGATCGGCACAGCCGAGCTGGCAGACCTGACGCAGATCAGCATGGCAATTGACGAGACGCTGCGGCTCTACCCAGCCGTATGGATCGGCTTGCGAGGTGTGGTGGAGTCCTTCACCTTCGAGGGTTTGCACATCCCGGCTGGCAGCAGCGTGATGTACTCCGCCGCCGCCAGCCATCGCCTGCCGGAGGTGTTCCCTGACCCGCTGCGATTTGACCCGCAGCGCTTCGCGCCAGAGCGTAAGGCGCGTCTCCCGCCACTCAGCTACATCCCGTTCGGCGGGGGCGCGCACGTGTGCATTGGCAAGCCCTTGGCGCAAGTGGAGCTAAAGGTGTTGCTGGCGCGTTTGCTGAGCGAGTGGCGCTTTGAACCGCTACACCGCGGCCCGATCCCGATGCATTACAACCCAACGCTTGCGCCCAAACACGGCATCCTCATGCGCCTGCGGCGGCGCTAGGAGATCGCCAGCCCACGCAGCTCAGGTCGAGGTGGCGGCCAGTCCATCCGAAGCTCCTGTAGCGACTCGACAATGAGCGACGCGACCACCCAATCGCGATACCACTTTTTGTTCGCAGGCACGACATACCACGGCGCCCAGTCGTCGCTGGTTTCGCGCAGGGCGTCCTCGTAGGCGCGCATGTAATCATCCCAGCGCTCGCGCTCCCGCAGATCGTCGGGGTTGAACTTCCACTGCTTGGTGGGGTCGTCCAGGCGTGCCTGAAGGCGCTGACGTTGCTCGTCTTTGCTGATGTGCAAGAAGAACTTTCGGATGGTGATCCCCTCCTCCGCCAGCATCCGCTCAAACTCGCGGATGTGACGGTAGCGTCTGGACCACACCTCCAGCGGCGCCAGCTCGCGCACGCGCACGATCAGCACGTCTTCGTAGTGGCTGCGGTTGAAGATGACGATCTCACCTTTCGCGGGCGCCTGCACATGCACGCGCCATAAGTAATCGTGCGACAACTCCAGCGCAGAGGGCGCCTTGAAGTTGGCGACGCGCACACCTTGCGGGTTCACACCGTTGAACACACAGCGGATAACACCATCTTTGCCGCTGGTGTCCATGCCCTGCAGCACGACCAGCAGACTGTGTTGGCGTTGCGCGTAGAGCAACTCTTGCAACGTCTCCAGCGTTTTGTTGAGTTGCCCCAGTGCAGCGCGCGCTTCGTCTTTGTCGCCGCAGAAGAGATGCGTGTCGTCGGGGTCGAAGCGATCCAGCGCAAAGGTGTCGCGGCGCACGCGATATGCCTCCAGTGGGTTGCTCATGGCTGCCGTTCTTGGCAAGGTTGGAGATGAACGCCTTTCGTCCTCATCAAGCCACGACGCACGGTGACCTTCATGTGAGCAAAAAACCGCCATCCACGATGAGTGTGTGACCAGTGATCATCGCTGCATCCTCTGAGACCAGAAAGCGCACTGCGCCAGCGATGTCGGCGGGGTAGAGCACGCGCCCCAGCGGGTTGATCTGCGCCCAGCGCGATTCGTAACCTGGGTCGGTCTCCAGGTTGCGCGCGTTTAACACCGCTCCAATGCCGACCGCGTTGACGGTGATGCGATGCGCAGCCAGCTCCGCAGCGAGCGTGCGCGCCATTTGCTGCAGCGCTGCCTTCGTGATGCCATAGATGCTCAGCTCTGGAAAGCCGCGCATGCCCGCCACAGATGACGAGAACACGATCCGTCCGCCGTCGCCCTGCGCGATCATCTGCCGAGCAGCAGCTTGTGCGCCGAAGTAGGCGCTCTTTAAGTTGGTGTTCATCAGCAAATCCCAGAGCGCCTCGTCGCTTTCCAACATGCGCGCAAAGCGCGTGATGCCCGCGTTGGCGATCAGGAAGTCGAGCCGCCCGAATGCCTCAACGCATCGCTGGATCAGCGCAGCGTTGCCCTCAACGCGCGAGAGGTCTGCCTCGAAAACGTCCACTGTGCCGCCTCGCGCGCGGATGCGCGCGGCGTGCTGCTCCGCCAGCGCAGCCTCGCCGAAGTGCGACATGAGCACCGCGGCGCCGTCCAGCGCCAGGCGCTCGGCGATGGCGGCGCCGATCTCGCGGCTGGCTGCGGTGACGATGGCGACTTTGCCGTGCAGTGATTGTGTGCGCGCCTCCATCGTTCAGTATGCGTGCAGGGTCAATCCGCCATCCACCGCCAGCACCTGACCTGTGACGAAGCGCGCCAGATTGCTGCACAGGAACAGCGTGGCGTCGGCGATCTCCGCGGGATTGGCGTAGCGGTCAAACGAGGGTTTGGATTCGTCCATCTTGGCGGGGTCCACCTTGCGCGTGGCGAGAAAGCGCGCCGTTTTGGTGGGACCAGGCGCGACCACGTTGGCGCGCACGCCGTGCGGGCGCAGCTCCATCGCCAGGCAGCGCGTGTAATGCATAATGCCAGCTTTCGCTACAGCATATGCCACCTCTGGCGAGACCGCAAACAGCGCCGCCACCGAGCTGATGTTCACAATCGCGCCCTGCTGACGTGCGATCATGCTGGGCACTACTGCCTTGCACACGTGGATCGTGCCGACCAGGTTGCGGTTGAAGATCGCCTGCAGGTCTTCGGAGGAGATGCCCAGCGCATCGTTGGGGTTGGGTTTCCCCACGCCCGAGGCACCGATGTCGCCGCCAGCCGCGTTGACCAGAATGGTGATCGGTCCGAGCGCCGACTCCGCCTGTTGAACAGCCGACTGCACAGCGGCGTAGTCTGCAACGTCCGCGATGACGCCGATGGCGTCGAAACCGCGTTGGCGAAAGTCATTCACGACTGCGTCTAGGTTGGGCGCTTCGCCGAACACCGCAGGCGCTTCAGGGTATTGATCGTGCAGCACAACCGCCGCGCCAGCTTCGGCGAGCGTCTCAGCGATTTTGCGACCTAGCCCGCGGCCGGAGCCAGTGACCAGCGCGACGCTGTTGGGTGGGATCAATGTGTGTGCGCTCATAGTGTAGATTGTGTCAGCTTTTGCCACGCGCGCAACACTGGAAAAGCGGCGGAGGGTGGCTGATGCCAGCCACCCTCCTGTTGCAACGGCGCCAATGTTTTGGGGTGTGAGGATCAACGGGTCGGCAGCGTGCCGTCCCAGGCGACGAAGTCGCCATCCTTCACAATCAAGTTGACGAATTGCGGGTTGCTCACGCGGCGCGTTTCCGGGTTGAACGTGACCGAGCCGTAGATCACGCTGGGCACGTCTTTCAGTTTTGGCAGCGCCTCCCGCACGCCTTGGCGCGTCGGACCGCCGATCTCGATGGCTTTGGCGATCAAGTGCATGGTGTCGTAGGCGTGCGCGGCGAAGAAGTCTGGCGTCTCGTTGTATTTCGCGCGGTACTTGTCCACAAACGTCTTCACGCGCGGGTCGGGGTTGGTAGGCAGGAACTGGGCGCGAATCAATGTGCCCTCCACCGCCTTGCCGCCGAGGCGGAGGAAGTCAGGCGAATGAAGCGAGGACGCGCCCACCAGGGGCACCTTCAGACCAGCAGCTTCCACTTGCTGCGCGAGCAACGCGCCGTCTGCCTGATAGGAGATCAGCGCGATGCCATCTGGGTTTGCCTCGCGCACGCGGGTGAGCGCCGAGCGGAAGTCCTTCTCATCGGGCAGATAGGCCTCCATCGCCACCACTTCAGCGCCGAGTTTTTTCACTGTGTCCGCGAAGATTTGCGCGGTGACCTTGCCCCAGTCGTTGTTGATGTTGAATACGGCGATGCGCTTCAGCCCCACCTCCTTCACCGCGAACTCAGCCATCGCTGGCGAGAGCTGTTCCTGTGTGGTGGAGTTGCTCCACATGTAGTCGCCGCCCTTAGTGAAATCGGGGTGAGAGTTGGTGAAGCCGAACTGCACCAAGCCGGCGCGCTGGTAAATCGGCGAGGCAGCCATCGAGGCGGTGCTGCTGAAGTCGCCCAGCTCAACGATGATGCGCTCATCCGCAACGAACTTCTGCGCCACCAGCACCGATTGCTTGGGGTCGCTCTGGCTGTCCTCGAAGATATACACCAGCGGTCTGCCGTTGATGCCGCCACGCCTGTTGATCTCCTCCAGCGCCAGGTCAAAGCCCTTCTTCCACTGCTCGCCGTAGCGGGCGTTCGGTCCAGTGAGCGGACCGCTCACGCCGATGTAGATCGGCTCGCCTGCGGCGGATTCAGTTGTCGGCTGCGGCGCCTGAGCGGGCTGAGCGGGTGGGGGCGTCGCGCAGCCCGCCAAGAGCAGTGCTGTTGTGCCGAAGAGGGCAACAAAACGCAACATTTGGTGAGTCATTTGATCGAACCTCCTCTATTTCGCCGAAAGTAGCGTTCCCTCATCTGGCGTGATGGCCGGCGAGAGCGTAGGGATGCGCCAGGTGCGGGGTAACTTGCAATCATATCTCAACGGCTGACGCGCTTCACCACTTCGACGCCGTTTGCCCACATGTTGTGTAGGAAAGTCGCGTGCAGCAAGTCACCATCGTGCGCTGGAATGCCCAGCTTCTGCGCGGTCTTCACGGATGTGTCGTACGTCTGCACGCAGTTCTCTGGCAAGATGACGCGCACATCGTGCAGTTGTAGCGCATTCGCGCGCAGCCGCAAGTGCATCGCTAACTGATATGTGCAGAGATCGGTGCAATCGCCCACCACAAAAAATGTGTTCACCTGCGGGTGCGCATCGAGCCAGGCGTCCAGCGAGGTGTTGATCGCGGACGAGATCGAGTTCTTCTCGATCACCACGAATGTGTCTGCGAAGGGCAGTCGCAGCAGCTCGGGGACGGTCTGAGATTCTGGCGTGCCACGCACGCAGTGCGGTGGATACTGCCCGAACTCCACAGCGTCTGGCGCGTGCGTGTCTTGCGTGAGCACAAAATGGCGCACGCCAAATGCATACGCATCTTTGAACAGCTTGACGATCGGCTTGACGATCCCCTGCACACGTGGACTGGCTAGCGGACCCACCGTGCAGAAGCCGTTGATCACATCCACGCACATGACCGCCACCCGCTCTGGGTCAGCAATGCTTTTGCTCAGCCGGAGCGGTCGCAGGTTGGAAAACCAATCCTCTAAGTAGTTCAAGAAAGGTCGCGCGCGCGTTGCCAGCGTGGTCATGGTTATGCGAAACTCCTTAAGTGTTTTGCTTACACTATTCTACAGGTGAACGCAAAGTTGTCAAGCGGCGCTGCTGCACGCGTGTCGTGCGCGTGATATAAACCTATCCATGCAGCAGGCAGACATCCTTCTTGTGGACGGCATTGTGCTGACGATGGACAAAGCGTTCCATCGGTATGAGCGTGGCGCTGTGGCGGTGCGGGGCGATTCCATCGTGGGCGTGGGGGATGCTGACGAGGTGCGCGCGGCGTTTGAAGCGTCAGAAGTGGTGGACTGCAGCGGCTGCGCGATCTTGCCAGGGCTGGTGAACTGTCACACGCATTTGCCTATGACCCTGCTGCGTGGCTTGGCAGACGACTTGCGGCTGGATGTGTGGTTGTATGGCTACATGCTGCCCGTGGAACGGCACTTCGTTTCGCCAGAGTTTGTCGCGGTCGGCGCGCAGCTAGCATGTGCCGAGCTGCTCCGCAGCGGTGTGACGTGCGTCAACGACATGTATTACTTCGAGGACACCATCGCGCAGACGCTAGCCGACGTCGGCTTGCGCGCGCTGTGTTCTCAGACCATCATGCAGTTTCCCACGCCAGACGCAGGCTCCGCCGATGAGAGCCTGGAGATGGCTGAGCAGTTCATCCAGAAGTGGAAGGGGCATCCCTTGATCCTGCCGGTGATCGCGCCGCACGCCCCCTACACCTGTAGCGGACCGCTGATGCGCGCCTGCGCCGAGATCGCCATTCGCCACGACGTGCCGCTGCACATTCACATCAGCGAGACCTTTGCCGAGGTGGAAGAATGTCGCCGCACCAACGGCATGCCTGTGGTGAACTGGGTGAAGAAAAACGGCGTGCTGGAGGCAAAGGTGATCGCAGCGCATTGTGTGGCGATTGACGCGGGAGAGATGCGCACCCTGCGCAACGCTGGCGCGACTGTGGCGCATAACCCTTCTGCAAACCTGAAGCTGGCTAGCGGCATCGCCAACGTGCAGAAAATGCTGGACACAGGCTTAAAAGTCGGCATCGGCACCGACGGACCCGCCAGCAACAACGACCTTGATCACTTCGAGGAGATGCGCCTGGCGGCGCTTCTGGCGAAAGGCAGCATGCGCGACCCAGTCGCTGTGCCAGCGCGCACAGCGCTGCTCATGGCGACGCGCATGGGCGCCGAAGCGCTGCACATCGGCAACCTGACCGGCTCGTTGGAGGTGGGCAAGCGCGCTGACGTGATTGTGCTGGAGCTGGATCGGTTGCACACAACGCCGCAGTATTCGCGCATCGCGCAAGACGATGGCGCGATCTACACGCAGATCGTCTATTCCAGCAAGTCCACCGACGTGCGCGACGTGTTCGTGAATGGGCGCTGCCTGATGCGCCAGCGCCACCTGTTGACGCTCGACAAAGAGCGCGTCAAACGCGAAGCCAACGCCTTTGCCGAAAAGGTGCATCATTTCCTTGTCGCCCGCGAAGGCGATGTCTTGCGCAAGCTTGCGGCGATTGGCGGCGTGCAACAGGAAGAGTCCTTCGAGGTGCAGGTGAAGGCGCGCATCGCCGACCCGCAACCTATCCTCGACCTGATCGAGCGCGACGGCGAGCTGACGATAGTGCGCCACGTGCACTATCGCCAGTTCGACACCTACTTCTTCTTTCAGCACGAGCCTTCGCGGCTGCGCTACCGCGAGGACGAACGGCTGGACCCACAAGGTCAGGTGATCGGCACGCGCTATCGCCTCACGCTGGTCAGCGCTCAGAGTGAGCGCGAGTATCCACATTCTGTGTTGCTCAATCGGGTGCGCTTCATGTCGTCCGCTGATCGCAGCCTGCGCTTTTATCGCGAGTACTTCAAGCCCGACCGAGAAGTGCAGGTGGAGAAGGACCGTTTGCGCTGGGAGGTGATCTACGACGATGAAGACCTGTTCATCAATCTGGACCGCATGGTGGCTCCTGCGCGCGATGGCTACTTCCTGGAGATTAAAAGCCGCACCTGGAGCCGCCGCGATGCAGAGCACAAAGCCGCTGTGATCGGCAAATTGCTCGCCCGCTTCGGCGTGGACGACAGCGCAGTGATAAAGCAAGAATACGTGGAGATCGCCGAACAACTCCTCGCACAGCAGCCGACCGCTTCATATCAGGTGGGCGCGCCGCCAGCCACAACTTGACGATCAGCGCAGTGTCGCATATATTCATCCAGTAAGTGGGCGAACTTGCATGCCAGCAAAGCGCCCGAAAAGTGAGGAAACAGCAATGTATCAAAACGTCATCATTGTTGGCAGACTCGGTCGTGACCCCGAAATGCGTTACACGCCAAGCGGAGACCCCGTGACAACGTTCAGCGTCGCCACAGATCGCGCCTGGAACGACAAAAGCGGTCAGCTGCAGCGCGAGACGACCTGGTTTCGTGTCTCCATCTTTGGCAAATCCGCAGAGAGCGCCAATCAGTACTTGAGCAAAGGCAAGATGGTGCTGGTGGAAGGTCGCCTGGTGGTTGACCCCAAGACAGGCGGTCCTCGGCTGTATCAGCGACAGGACGGCACAGTGGGCGCCAGCTTCGAGTTGATAGCGAACACGGTGCGCTTCCTCAGCCCGCGCGGCGAAAGCGAGAGCGGCACAACCGGAGCGGAGATGCCTGAGAGCGACATGCCGTTTGAAGACCCCCAGATGTAGGTCTGCTGTGCCCGAAATTGCACCGGCGCGGTCTGTCTCTCCTGGGAGAGGCGGACCGTCTCTTTTGTTAGACTACAGGCATGAGTCAGCCTACTCAGCCAGCCGCGCCGAATGAGCTAAACATCGAACTGCCAGCGAACCTTGATGCGTACTACGCTAACTTTGTGATCATCCAGCATAGCCCTTCTGAATTTGTGCTGGACTTCGCGCGCGTGCTGCCAAATGTCCCCTCGGTGCGGGTGGGCGCGCGCATTTTGTGCACGCCGATGCATGCCAAACTGCTGCTGCGCGCGCTCCAGGAGAACATTGAGCGCTTCGAGGCGCAGTTCGGACCAATTTACGTCCCCCAGCAGGGCGACGCCCTGGCAGGTCAACTGTTCGGCAAAGTGAGCTGAACTGTTGCGCGCCTGAAAGCGCCGACCTCACAGCGGGATGTTGCCGTGCTTGCGAGGCGGATTGGCGTCGCGCTTGTTGCGCAGCATCTGCAATGCGTTGATCAGGCGTGGGCGCGTCTCCAGCGGCTCGATGATGTCGTCAATGAAGCCGTATTGTGCCGCCACCCAGGGGTTGGTCACTTCGTCTCGGTAGCGCGCCACCAGCTCGGCGCGCCGCGCGGCTGGGTCCTCGGCGGTGGATAGCTCGCGGCGGTAGATGATGTTCACCGCGCCCTCTGCGCCCATCACCGCCAGCTCCGCCGTAGGCCAAGCCAGCACCAGGTCGCCGCGCGTGGCGCGTGGGCTGAGCACGCAATACGCCCCGCCATACGCCTTGCGCGTGATGACGCAAATCTTGGGCACGGTTGCCTCGCAGTAGGCGTAAAGCAGCTTAGCGCCGCTGCGGATGATGCCGCCGTGCTCCTGGCTCACACCAGGAAGGAATCCTGGCACGTCCTCGAAGGTGACGATGGGGATATTGAAGCAATCGCAGAAGCGCACGAATCGCGCCGCCTTCTCGCTGGCGTTGATGTCCAGCACGCCTGCCAGCACGGCGGGTTGATTTGCCACAATCCCCACAGACTGCCCGCCAAGCCGCGCAAATCCGATGATGATGTTGGTGGCGTAGTGTTCCTGCACCTCCAGGAACTGCCCGTCGTCCACCACCCGCTGGATCACCTCCTTCATGTCGTAGGGCTTGTTGGGGTTATCTGGCACGATGTGGTTGAGCGCCTCATCGGTGCGCAGGGGGTCATCTTTGGTCTTGCGCACGGACGGCTCTTCCATGTTGTTGCTGGGCAGATAGCTGAGCAACTGGCGGACCAAGTAGAGGCAGTCGCCCTCGCTATCGGTGGCGAAGTGAGCGACGCCGCTGACCGTGTTGTGCACCATCGCGCCACCGAGCTGCTCAAACGTGACGTCCTCGTGCGTCACTGCTTTTACGACATCTGGTCCGGTGAGAAACATGTAGCTGGTGTTCTTCACCATGAAGATGAAGTCGGTGAGCGCGGGGGAATACACCGCGCCGCCAGCGCAAGGTCCCATGATGGCGCTGATCTGCGGGATGACGCCGCTGGCGAGTGTGTTGCGCAGGAAGATTTCGCTGTAGCCGACCAGCGACGCTAACCCCTCCTGGATGCGCGCGCCGCCGCTGTCGTTGATGCCGATGATTGGTGCGCCGTTTTTCAGCGCCATCTCTTGAATCTTCACAATCTTGCTGGCGTGCGCTGCGCCCAGGCTGCCGCCCATGATGGTGAAGTCTTGGGAATACACATACACCAGCCGTCCCTCGATGGTGCCCCAACCAGTGACCACGCCATCGGTGAGTGCGCGTTGATCACCCGTGCCCTGTCCGTTTGTTCGGCTGGAGACGAAAGCGTCAATCTCTCGAAAGGAGCCGGGGTCGAGGAGCAAGTCCAACCGCTCGCGGGCGGTGAGTTTGCCTTTGGCGCGCTGCTGTTTCACTTTCTCTTCCCCGCCGCCTTGCTGGCTGAGGGCGCGCATCGTGCGCAGTTTCTGGATGTTGGGGTCAAGCGAGTTGTCTGTCATGTTCTCGTTAGAGCAAGTTGAGAAGTTGGATGTTCACGCGCCGCCGCGCGAGCTGCGCGCGGCAGCTTGTTGCCGCATTGTCAATATCAATACAGCGAGGCTGGTCGCTGCGCTGATGATTGCCTCGAAGGGGAGGCGCGCCATGCTCTCTGTATCGCGTGTCAGCAGCGCTCGATTTAGCCAAAGGTGCGCCTGATACAACATGGCGACTGCGATGGTACCACGCGCTGCCCAGCGCTGCGAGGTCGTCACAGCCCACAGTGCGGTGGCGAAGGCGAATGCCCAGAAAGCGTTGAAAGCGAGGAGATACCGCAGCTCAGCGGCGCTGTGCAAAGCTAGCTCAGAGTCAAACCATCGAACAGTCTCCAGCGCGCCCAGCGCGTTTGAAAGCGCAAAGAACAGCAGCAATACAATGAGCAGCGCGCGACTGATCATGCCGTCTGCGCAGCGAGCTGCCAGATTTGTCCTGCCATGTGCCATGCCCATGCCGTCCCGAACAGCCCCGCGCCCAGCGCGTACAGCACGTTCCCGTCCTCGCCGAGCTGTCCAGTGAGGGGGACGCCGTCTGTGGTTGTGGTTGTCACCATGCGGGCGCGTGACCGCATGTGTTGGATCGGGTCCACGCCGAGCGGGCGCAGCCAGCGCTCCAGGTGCGCTTCGGGATCGGCGCGATGCTCGTGATGAGACCAGGCGATTGCCTGAATGCGCTGCTCGTGATCGGGGTGCTGAAGGGCGGCGAATGTGCCGTCTGCTATCACGATGGGTATGGGCAGACGGGATGGCGGCGCAACGTGCGAAGTCCAGGCGATGCCTTGCGCGAAGGACACAGAATCTGCCAGGTAAGGCGAGAGCAGCCCGGCGAAAGCGTTGGTTGCCAGCACGATGTAGCGGGCGGTCGCCGTGTAACCGTCTGCGACAATGGCGGTCCGTCCGCGCATGTCCTCCAGCGCGTTCACCTCTACGGGCGCATGTAGGTTGATGCGAGGCGCCTGCAACATATGCCGCGTGAGCGCCGCTACGTCCAACTGTAATGCGCACCGCACGACCGCCGCGCCAACGCCACCCGCTGGGATCAGGCTGGTGTCATCGGTCCACGCGGCGATGTCTGTAGGCACCTGTTTGAGCGCAGCGCGCAGCGCGCCAGCTTCGTTGTCGTTGCACGCCACGCAGAGCGCCTCAACACTCTGGCAGGCGACTCCGAGCGTCTCGGCGATGTGCTGAAGGGGCGCGATCCCGTCCAGCGTCGGTTTGAGCGCCCGCGGTGTGAGCGATGGCACCACCAGACCCAGCGCGTGCCGTGTTGCGCTGGCGGCTGGTGAGATGGCGTCCACCACGCTGACGCAGGCGCCTGCGCTAGCGAAGCGATAGGCGATGGTCGCGCCGACGATCCCCGCGCCGACCACGATCACATCGGCTGAACAGAGACGATCGGGCATGGGCTGCTACGATTTGCGCGTGGTGCGCGAAGAGGGCTTCTTTGAGCTGCTCTTCCGCGCTTTTGCGCCCGATGGAGCCTCGTCTGTCGGCTGACCCGTCAGGTACGCCAGCACTTCCGCCGCGTGACCGTCAGGTTTGACTTTCTCCCAGACGTGCTCGATCACGCCATCTGCGCTTATGACAAAGGTTGAGCGCAACACACCCATGTATTTCTTGCCGTACATGCTGCGCTCACCCCACGCGCCAAACGCTTCTGCCACGCGGTGGTCGGTGTCGGCTAGCAAAGGGAAGCTCAACTGATGCTTGCTGGCGAATTTCCGCTTGGAGTCCAACCCTTGTGGGCTGACGCCGAACACGGGAACGCCAAGCTCTTGAAAGCGGGGGAGATTGTCGCGGAAGCTGCACGCCTCGGCGGTGCAACCGGGCGTGTCGTCTGCCGGATAGAAGTAGAGGACGTAGCGTTTTCCCTTCAGGTCCGCAGAGCGCACCACGCCTTCTGCGGACTCAAGCTCAAAGGCTGGGGCAGGATCGCCGGGTTTCAACATGATTTTTGCTCCACAATCACAAGCGATGTTGCGTCAGGTCGAGCTGGTTTGCGTTGCTGCGCGGCGTTCGCGCCACAGGCGCCGCGCCAGCGCTTGCCCCCGCGCGAGGGCAAGCCGCCAGATCGCCTGCAGGGTTTCTGGATTGATGCGCTCCCCGCTGGCGCACCAGCGATACACCGCCTCCCCGATGGCGTAGGTGCCTGCAAACGCGACCGCGACCTTTGGCAGAATCCCCAGACCAGGCAGCAAACCCACCAGCGAGCGCGCCACCTGGCGGAAGAGGAACCCGCCCCCCACCACGCCGATCAGTTGCGGCATGACGTGTTGAAAGTCGGCTGGCAAGCCCATCGCTAGCGCAATCTTCCACGCCAGCAACGCCTGGTTCTTGGTCAGCACCACCACATCGGCGACAGCCAGCGGCAGCCCTGTGGCTGGATTGACCTCAAAAATGCCCGTGCTGAGGCTGTACACCGCGTTGGTAATCGCCACCTCCTCGATCAACGCGCGAACAACTGGCTCGCGGAAGGCAGGCAGGTGGCGCGCCAGCGCCAGGTCATCGGCGATGTGGCGCGCGCGCACCAGGTTGACGATAGCCCGTCGCGCTTCAGCTTCGTCCAGCACGCCACTGTGCAGCGGCAGATAGGCAGCTCTCGTGCTCAGCCGCTCGGTGAGTGACACCGCCCCCTCGCGCAGGATGATGGGAGAACATGGCGTGCCAGCCAGATCGCACTCACGCTGCAGGCGCTCCACGGCGGGCAGGGGCTGATCCTCGCGTTGGAGTATGCCGATCCACTGCACATGGTGCACCAGCGCTGGCGATGCGTCCAGCGAAACAGCCAACGCCGCCCGATGCGCGGGGATGTCGTGCTGGCGCGGTCCGCGATACATTAGCCCGACGAGGTGCTCGGCGAAGGGCAGGTCGTGGCTGGCAAACAAGAGCGTGAAAGGCGTCTCCGCAGCCGCTTGCGCTGGGCGCACGTCCACCTCGCGCAACACGCTCAAGATGGCGCTCACACTGCCCAACGACGCGATGGCTGCGAGCGGGGGACGCCTGGACACGGAAAGCGGGAGGAAGTCGTCAGGAGGCTTTGGTTTCGCTGCTGCTGGTGGAGGAGGTGCTGGCTTTGTCGCTGGCAGCTTTCACTTCATCGTCGCCTTGCAAGCCCTTGCGAAACTCGCGGATGCTCTTGCCCAGCTCACCGCCGATCTTGCCGATGCGGCCGACGCCGAACAGCAGGATGACGACGACTAGGATGATGATGATCTCCAAGGGTCCGAGATTCGGCATGTGTCTTTCTCCTTGCCCTCACGCGTGTTGCGATGTTTGCGCGAGCGCGAATGAGATTATAGAACGACCCAGCGGCTAGGTATACTTGTTGCTGTGTTTGGCGCGATGCGCCTGAAAGTCGCGGTTGCTTCTACTTTGGTGTTGTCTGTTGTCATTGGCGCAGTGGCGTACGCGCGTTTGATCGTGCCAGCACCTCCCCTCAACTTTGACGAAGCCGCCCACAGCCTGCCCGGCTACTACGTCTTGCGCGACATTTTAGGGTTGGATATGCGCGCGCTATGGGGCGATTTTCACATTCAGACGCTCTGGCCGCCGGGCTTTTCGCTGATGCAGGCGCCTTTCCTGGCATTGCTGGGTCGCAGCGACGAATCGGCGCGCGCGTTTGCCCTGATCATGCTGGTGTTCACAGCGCTGATGTCGTTTGTGTTGGCGCTGCAAATCCGCGCGCGTGCCGCTGCTGTGGCGGGGTGGGTCAGCGCGCTGATCGCGCTGAGCGCGCCGGGCTGGTTGTTTGTCGGCACGTGGGCGATGCAGGAGACGCCTGTGGCGTTTGTCGTGTTTGTGGCGTTTGCTGCTGCGCTGCGCGCCTGGCGCACCGCGCGCCTGGCTTGGTATGCGTTGACCAGCCTCTGCCTTTACTTCCTCTTTCTCACCAAATACAACTACGCGGCGTTCGCGGTGGCGTCGGTGGGGTTGGTGGACCTGGCGCTGCGCGCGCGGCAGATTCGCGCGCTGGGCGGCGCCATCTGCTGGCGCCGCCACCTGTTCGAGATGCTGGCGTTGTATGCCCCCTTGGCGGTGGGTATCGCGTTCTGGTTCTTCGGCGGCACCGACATCGTGCCGACTGAGGTGAAATGGCGCGACTTTCGCTTCTTCGTCACCAACGAAGATTCTGGCTACCCGTTCTGGAGCGAGGAGAACCTGCTGTTTTATGCGCGCGTCATGCTGAACTGGCTGATGCCTTCGCCCGCGTTGGCGATGTTGATGCTGCTTGGGGCAGGGTGGGCGGTGGTGCGCGTGCGACATGCGGGGGTGGGGTTGCTGGCGGTCTTCTTCAGCTTGGGCTTTGTGCTCGCTACGTTGCACCAGTTGAAAGCGCCGCGCTATATCACCCCGCTGTTTCCCTCGCTGTGGTTGTTGTGTGGCGTTGGCTTCGCAGACCTGCTGCGGGTGACGAGTGTGTGGTTGTGGCGGCGTCGCGCCCCGCCTGCGCTTCGACGCGCGCTGAAGCCAGGCGCGCTTGCGCTGTGCCTGATCGGCGCGCTGTGGAGCTGGGCACACTGGCTGCCGCGCCTGGAGCCAGTGTGGGCAGGTCATGCAGCGTCTGACCTGCGCGATGCCTCACATGTGATCACGCAGTGGCAGCGCGGAGATCGCCCCGTCCTCATCATCGGCACGTTTGGCGAACTAAGCCCGCCTTTGTTTGAATGGCGGCTGCGCCCACTGCCAGCCTTCGCCAACACGCCGCACCCCATCCAGTACGACGCGCCTCCAGCGGAAGGCGAGGACGATCTGGCGCGCGTGCGCCGCTGGCTGGCGCTGCACCCCACGGCGCAAGTCACGGTGATTCGCGTGGACGAGGGTTCGCCGCTATACCAGACCGACGACATGCGCCAGAAAAATGCCTGGCGCCAGGCGTTAGCCAGGCAATTTGACGCGATCACCACGCATCAATTGCTGGACGCACGACATTATCCCCTGAGCGGGTTGAGCATCCTCTACTACTTGCCTATGGACGAGTGAGCGCAACGATGGGTTCATTCTTCGAGAAGCTGCGTGTCGCGCAGCAGCGCGCTGGCTCGGCGCTGGTGTTGCGGTTGGATGTGATCACGTCGCAACTGCCGTTGCCCATCCTCCCTTTTGATGAGCCGCTGCTGCCTTTTGCCCGGGCTGTCATCGAAGCCACGCATGACCTGGTGTGCGCGTATGCTGTGGCGCCAGACGTGTTCTTGGCTGAGGGCGCAGCCGGCGTGGTGGCGTTGGAGCGCATCGCCCGTCTGATCCCCCCTGATGTGCCGTTGATCTTCGATGGCGCCTTCGGCGGCGACGCCTGGCTGGCGCGGTCGCACGCGCGGGGCGCGTTTGAGCAATTCCGCGCCGATGCCCTCACCGTGAGCACGTCGCGCGAGGATGTGTTACAAGCCATCGCCAGCCACTCCACTAAAGGATGTTTCTTGCTTGCCAGCGAACACGCGCCGGAAACAGCGTTGCGCAGCGCAGCCCGACACGGCGCGGGCGCGATTGTGATAGCTGCGCAGGTGCCTGCTGCGCGCAGTTGGACGCAGCAAGTGCCGTTGTGGGTGCGCGACGCGGAGTCGCTCGATCTCTCCTCCTTGCCCGCACTGGTGCAGCAGGGACGAACTGAGGACGGCTTGTTGCCGATGCTTCAGGTGTCCCAGCGCGTGCTGGGTGCTTCCAGGCGTGTGGACTTCGTCGAGCGGATGCGCGAGGCAGCGCTGATGTTGCGCGAGGCGGTGCTATCATCGCGCGCGTGAGTCCCCTCGCGCGCAGCCTTTGGTTTGGCGTGCTGTGCTGCCTGCTCGCGTTTGGCTTAGGCGTCAGCACGCTCGGCACGCGCTACTTGTGGGGCGATGAAGCTTTCTCCGTCTTCGCCAGCCGTCAGCCGATCTGGACGCTGCTGGGCGGCTTCGACGCGCAGCCGCCGCTCTACTACCTCGCGCTGCGCCTGACGCGAGCGCTGTGGGGTGAGACCGAATTCGCGCTGCGTTTCTTCTCGCTGTGTTGCACGGTGGCGTGGGTGGCGGTAGGCGTCCGCCTGGCGCGAGCGATGTTCGCTGTGCGCGCGGCGCGCGTTGCAGGACTCGCGTTGGCAACAGCGCCGCTGGCGATTTACTTTGCGCAAGAGGTGCGCATGTATGCGCCTGCTGCGTTGTGCAGCGCAGCGCTGATGTGGATCACCTGGCAGATGCGTCGGCGAATGCGCTCCTGGCGCGCGTGGGTGGCATACGCAGCGGTCGCGCTGGCTGGTTTGTTGACGCACTACTACACCGCAGGCGTGTTGCTCGCCAGCGCGATTGCGCTGGGCGCGCTAGCTTGGCGCCAGCGCTGCGTTGGGCGCTGGCTTATCACCCACGCGGTGATCGCGCTGATCTTCGGCGGCTGGTTTGCCGCGTTGCAACGCGCGTATCTGTTGCGCGCATCCGCCACCAGCGCCCGACAAATCACGGCGACAGCGCAGGAGATCGCCGCCAACTTTGTGCGGGGCAGCGAAGGTTTGGTGTTCGGTCCGCGCGCAGATGGGTCGCTGGCTGCGCCAGCGTTGGTGCTGGTGGCGCTGGCGGTGGTGGGCGCTGCGCGATGGGGACGCCGCGCCCCGTTCACGTCGGCGCTGATCGTGGGCTGGATGGTTGCCTCGTTCGCGCTGGTGCTGTTCACAGCGTCGCCTTCTGCGATTGTGTCGGACTTTCACCCGCGCTATCTCCTCTTCGCCCTGTTGCCGCTGGTGCTGGGTCTGGCGTCATGGGCGGCGTGGCTGCGCACGCGCGGCGTTGCTTTGATGATGGCGCTTGTGCTCGCTGTCGCCGCATTTGGCAACTATCCGCTGCTGTTTGATGTGAATTGGCAGAAGAGCCGCTATGCGGAGCTGATGCAAACCCTGCGCTCACGCTACCGCGCGGGCGATGTGATCGTCATGTTGAACAGCGATCAGGTCTCGTTTGCAGCTTACTATGCGCCGCCGCCCGCGCCAGTGTGGGTTGCGCCAAACGACGCGCTGGACGAAGATGCCACCCATCAGTCGCTGCGGGCGTTCGTCTCCGGCGCTACTCGCGCGTGGGTGATTCGGTTTGGCTGGGCGATGGCGCTGTCGCCAGAGCAACCGCCGCTCGATGCGCTCACCCGTCGCGGCGTGCGCACGTTTGCTCAGGGGTTTCAGGATGCTGACCTGTTGCTGTATGACCTGCGCGTGGGCGAGAGCAACATCCCACCGCGCCCGTTGGATGTGCGCTTCGGTCCGCACATCCGCTTGATCGGTGTGCGCGAGAGGCGCGCCGAATGGCAGCCTGGCGAGGCGCTCACGCTTGACCTGATCTGGCGAGCGGACGCCACCCCCGAGGCAGATTACACCGTCTTCATGCATCTGCGCCGCGCTGACGATGGCGTGCAAATCGCGGCGCTCGATAGCCCGCCTTCGCGCCCCACCTCCACCTGGCAACCTGGCGAAGTCATCACCGACACGCGCGCCGTGCCCATCCCGACGGATGCTCCTGCCGGTCGTTATCGCGTGGTCATTGGCTGGTATGCTTACCCCTCGTTCGAGCGGCTCGCCCTGGCGGACGGCGTCGAGACGGAATACGTCGTGAGCGAGCCAGTGATCCGTTGAAAGCAAGTTTTTATAGATTTTTGACAAAACGGTAGTAGTATCTAGTCCTTAGCAGCCAGCGGAGGATCCCGCGTTGGCTGAGGACTGCACAGAGAAGAGGAAGGTCTGCGAGACCTTGAGTGGCTTCATGTTGAAGCGACAACTTCATCCACATATTTCGGTAGCGGTAGATTGTCGGCTGATGTACTACCGCAAGGCGGGCATCACCAACTACACCCGCCGGTTGGTGCAGGCGATGTCGCAATGCGCAAGCGAGTTTGACGTCTCGCTGAGCGTTATCCTGGATCGCCGCGATGAGGACACGTATTGGATGCCCAACGGCATTCACGTGCTTCGCACCTTTACCCCAGCCCACCACCAGCTTGAGCATCTGGCGCTGCCCAGCGAGCTGGCGCGCTTCTCGTTTAACGTGTTGCACTCCCCGGATTTCATCACCTGCCAAGGTCGCTTTCGGAAGGTGATCACCATCCACGACCTGTACTTCATGGAGCACCCAGAGGTGATGAGCGAAGACGGCAAGCGTTACTACAGCCGCGTGCAAAAGTCGGCGCAAATGGCGGATTACATCATCACGCCCTCCCACTTCACCCGCGACAACGTGCTGCGCTTGTTGCATCACGTCTCGCCTGAGCGCGTCATGGTCGTGTACGAAGCTGCAGATAACGAGACGGACACCTCCTCAACGGTGGTGTTGTTGGAGCGCGAGCCGTTCATCTTGTTCGTCGGCACGCTGGAGCCGCGCAAGAACCTGGTCACGTTGTTGCGCGCGCTCAAGCGTCTGCCAGAGGAAATTCGGCTGATGGTGGTGGGCGCGAACGGATGGGCGGGCACGGCGCCAGGACAACTCGCTGACGAGCTGGGCGTGTCCTCGCGGGTGCGCTTTGCTGGTCAGGTGTGCAACGCGGAGCTGGACGCGCTGTATCGCTCGGCGCGGTTGCTGGCGATGCCGTCGCTGTGCGAAGGCTTCGGCTTGCCGGTCCTTGAGGCGATGTCTCGCGGCACGCCAGTGGTGTGCAGCGACTCCGGGTCGTTGCCGGAAATTGCCAGCGACGCGGCGCTGATGCACCCGCCGATGGACGACGCGCTGTTGGCTCGGCACATCTTGGCGCTCTGGAACAGCGACGCGCTGCGTGATGAATATGCGCGGCGAGGCCGCGAGCGGGCGCAGCAGTTCTCCTGGGCGCAAGCTGCGCGCGAGACCTTGCAGGTGTATCAAGCTGCGTGCCAGGAGCCAGTGGCTGCCTGAGTCACGGCGCCGCCCATGCGCCTGCTTTTCTTCACCCCTCAGCTTCCCTTTCCCCCGCGACAAGGCACCGCCCTGCGCAACTGGGGGTTGATCCAGCACCTGGCTGCGCGGGGGCATGACATCTGGCTGCTCACCTTTGACGAGCGAACCGACAATTCAGCCGCGATACCTGCGCCGCTGCGAGACGTGTGCAAGGAGGTTGTGGCGCTGCCCGTGCCGCGCCGCGCCCTGCGCGACCGCTTGCGCGCTCTGCTCGGCTCTGGGCTTCCGGATATGGCGTGGCGGCTGTGGTCGCCCGCCTTCCTCGATGCGCTAGGCAAGATGCTGCGCAAGCGGCACTTCGACGCCGTGCAGGTGGAGGGCATCGAGCTGGCGCGCTACATGCTCGCGCTCACGCCGCAGGGCAAGCCGCGCCCAACGCGCTTTGTCTTCGACGACCACAACTGCGAGTACCTCCTGCAGCAACGCACCTTCGCCGCAGATTTGCCCATGCCCTGGCGCTGGCACGGCGCGGCTTACTCGTTTTTGCAGTGGCAGCGCTTGCGCCAATTTGAGCGTCGAGCGATCCGCGCTGCCGACGCCACGCTGTGCGTCTCGGCGCAGGATCAACACGCGCTGCGGCGGCTGGATGATCGCGCCTCTGTGCACGTCATCCCCAACGGCATCAACATCGCTGACTACACGAACTGGATGGCTGCGCCGGCGCGGGCGAGCCATCCAACCGTCGTGTTCACTGGCAAGATGGACTTTCGCCCAAACGTCAACGCCATGCTCTGGTTTTGGCGTGCCATCTGGCCGCTGGTGCGCCAGGCGCATCCGCACGCCCGTTTGCTGGTGGTGGGTCAGAAACCCAGTCCTCGGCTCGCTCCCCTGCGCCATGATCCCAGCGTGACGCTGACTGGCGAAGTGGAGGATGCGCGCCCCTACATCGCCCAGGCAGATGTGTACGTTGCGCCACTGTTGGCGGGCGGCGGCACGCGCTTCAAACTGCTGGAGGCGATGGCGATGCGCAAAGCCATCGTCACCACGTCGCTAGGGTGCGAAGGGTTCGAGGTGAGCTCGGGGCGCGAGCTGATCATTGCCGACAGCGCGGCGGAATTCGCCAGCGCAGTCAGCGATCTGCTGCGCAGCTCGCTGCGCCGCCAGGAGCTGGGCGAGCGCGCTTATCGTTTCGTCAGCAGCGCTTGGGATTGGAGCATGATCATCCCCAGGTTGGAGGAAGTGTACGCGCGCTTGTAGCTGAACCACAGCTGCCCGTGTGCTCTGCAGCGGCGCGCCGCCCCTTCGTACAATCAAGTCTATGAAGACATACCCCGATGTGCGCGATTCCATCCTGCAGACTATCGGTCGCACGCCGCTGGTGCGCCTGCACAAGGTCACGCGCGGCGTCGCGCCAGATGTGCTGGCGAAGGTGGAATACTTCAACCCTGGCGGCAGCGTGAAAGACCGCATTGGCGTGTCCATCATCGAAGAAGCAGAGCGCAGTGGCAAATTAAAGCCAGGCGGCACCATCGTAGAGGCGACCAGCGGCAACACAGGCGTGGGGTTGGCGATGGCGGCAGCCGTCAAAGGCTACAAGTGCATCTTTGTGATGCCGGACAAAATGAGCGAAGAGAAAATCCGCACCCTGCGCGCATACGGGGCGAAGGTGGTGATCACACCCACCGCAGTGGACAAGGACGACCCGCGCAGCTACTACAAAGTCGCTGAGCGCCTGGCGCGCGAGACGCCCAACGCCATCCTGGGCAACCAGTACCACAACCCCGCCAACCCCGCCATTCACTACGAGACCACCGGACCCGAAATCTGGGAGCAGACCGGCGGTCAGGTGGATGTGTTTGTAGCAGGCATGGGCACGGGCGGCACAATCACCGGCGTGGGTCGCTACTTGAAGGAGAAAAACCCCAACATCAAAGTTGTCGGTGTGGATGTGGTTGGGTCGCTGCTCCTGGACACCTGGAAGCAAGGTCGCGTGCCCGAAGAACCGATCCTCAAGACTTACAAGCTGGAGGGCATCGGTGAGGACTTTGTGCCCAGCACACTTGACCTGAAAGTCTGCGATCTGGTGGTGCAGGTGAACGACCGCGAATCCTTCCTCATGGCACGGCGCATTGTGCGCGAGGAGGGCATCTTTGTCGGCGGCTCGTGCGGTGCTGCGGTGATGGGCGCGTTGAAAGCCATCCCCATGCTCAACCTCACGCGCGAGCATACAGTGGTGGTGCTGTTGCCAGACAGCGGCTCGCGCTATTTGAGCAAGTTCTTCGACGACAACTGGATGCGCGAAAACGGCTTCCTCAACACCGATTGGTCGCAGGGCACGGTGGGCGATTTCCTGCAAGCCAACCCACTGCGCCCGGCTCTCACCATCTGCCCGGACGAGATGCTCAGCAGCGCCATCACCCGCATGAAACAAAATGGCTTCTCCCAGTTGCCTGTGACCGATGCGGAAGGCATTCTGCAGGGCATCGTGATGGAGAGCGATATTCTCAGCTACATGCTCGAACACCCGCGCGAGATGTTGGACCTCACGCCTGTCCACCAGGTCGCACGCGAAGCAGCAGTGGTGGACGAGCACACGCCGCTCAACACGTTAAGCGACATCCTGCAGCAATCTAAAGTGGCAGTGCTGGTGGACGAGCAGCGGCGCGCGCGCCATGTGATCACCATGATGGATGTGATAGATTTCCTCGCCGCCTGATGGCGCTGTTTATAATCCGCGCTCGGCATATTTCTGCGCCTAAAGGGATAAGCATAACCTCATGCGTCAATTCACGATTGTGCGGATCGCCGTCATTTTCTTCTTAATGCTGGCGTCCGCTTACGTTGTCTCGCCCTTGCCCAAGCCGGAGCTGGTGCGCAATCTGGTCTTCTGGCAGGACCCGCGCGCCCGCGACCTGGCGATCAAGCAGGGGCTTGACCTGAAAGGTGGTCTGCAGGTGTTGCTGGCGGCAAACCTGCCCGGCGGCGCGCAGCCAACTGCCGACCAGATGGAGTCCGCGCGCCGCATCATCGAGGACCGCGTCAGCGGATTGGGCGTCGCTGAGCCGATCATTCAGTTGCAAGGCGACGACCGCATCCTGGTGGAACTGCCGGGCGTCACCGACCGCAACCTGGCTATTGACCTGATCAAGCAAACCGGACAGCTTGAATTCGTAGATGGCGGCTTCACCCCGCCTCCTGCTGGCACCAGCATCTCCACCACCTTCAGCTTGTATCGCGGTTTGCTTTACCCCGACACTTCAGCAAATGCCGTGCCGATTGACCCTGAGCGCGAACAAACCGCAGAGGGACGCACCCTCTGGAAGACCGCCTTCACGGGCGAGATCATCGAGACGGCTGATGTCGGCGTGGATAACCTCGGCTCCAGCGTGGTGAACTTCACCATTCGCTTGCAGTATCAAGATCGGTTCCGCGCGTTCACACAAGAGAAGCTCAGCCAGGCGCTGTGCATCGTGCTGGATCAACAGGTGCTGTCTTGCCCGATCATTCGCGCGGTGTTGGACAGCGGCGGGCAGATCAGCGGCAACTTCACCCCAGATAGCGCCCGCAGCCTGGCATTGGTGCTGAGCTACGGCTCGCTGCCAGTGCCGCTGGAGATCGAAACCACCCGCGACATCGGCGCGACGCTGGGCGCGGATTCGGTGCAGCGCTCGATTGTGGCGGGCGCAATCGCGTTGATCGCGCTGATGCTCTTTGTGCTGCTTTACTATCGCCTGCTCGGCGTGTTGGCGGTGGTCTCGCTGTTGTTTTTTACCGTGCTCTCGCTGGCGATCTTCATCTTGGTGCCAGTGGTGCTGACGCTGCCGGGCATTGCTGGTTTTGTGCTGTCCATCGCGTCGGCTGTGGATGCAAATGTGCTGATCTTCGAGCGTTTCAAGGAAGAGCTGCGCGCGGGTCGTAGTCTGCGCGCCTCGGTGGAAGCAGCCTTTCAACGCGCCTGGCCCTCGATCCGTGACTCGAACTTCAGTGTGTTGATCACGTGCGCGATCTTGCTGGTGTTTGGCAACGCCTTTGGCGCTAGCGCTGTGCGCGGCTTTGCCATCACGCTGGCGCTTGGCGTGCTCACTAGTTTGTTCACCGCCATGTTCGTCACGCGCACCACGATGCGCCTGATCTTCTACGAGCGCGCCGAGGTGATCGAGCCGCGCCGCGTGGCGTTGATCGGCGCCTGAGACTTCGTCTGGGAAGAGAAGCAACTCATGTTTAACATCTTTCGCATCGTTGAGAATCGGCGCTACTACTTCTTGCTTTCGGCAGTCGTGATCGCGCTGGGGCTGGCTGCGATGATCTACAACACGCTCACGTTGCCAACGCGCACCCCGTGGAAGCTGGGTGTGGATTTCCTGCCAGGCACCCGCTTCGAGCTGCGCTTCGCCCAACCGATCAGCGAGGCGCAAATCCGAGAGGTCTTCCAGCGCGCAGGCGTGACGAACCCATCCATCACCCGGTTGGGTGACCCAGCAGAGAACACGTGGCAGGTGCGCACCGTCTTCCTGGAGGGTGAGCGCGCACAGGCGATCCGCAACGCGCTGTCGGCGGTCTCGCCACTCGACGACGCCCGCACGCAGATTCAGGCGGTCAGCCCAGCAGTGGCGGAGCAAGTGACGCGCGCAGCGCTAATCGCCATTGTGGTTGCGGCGATGGCGATCCTGTTCTTCATCTGGATCGCCTTCCGCAAGGCGCAACACGCGATCCGCTACAGCGTGTGCGCGATCCTGGCGCTGCTGCACGACATCCTGGTGGCAGCGGGAGTGATGGCGCTGTTCAGCGTGCTGTTGGATTGGGAGGTGGACGCGCTCTTCCTCACTGCCATCCTGACAGTGCTGGGCTTCTCCATCCAGGACACCATCGTGGTGTACGACCGCATCCGCGAAAACCTGGTGCGTTACCGCGATAGCACCTTCGAGGTGATCGTCACGCGCAGCGTGTTGGAGACGTTGCATCGCTCGCTGGTCATCTCGCTCACCACGATTCTGGTGATGGTGGCGCTGTTGCTCTTCGGTGGTGCGAGCATCCGACAGTTTGTGGCGGTGTTGCTGGTGGGCATGGTGAGCGGCACATACTCCTCCATCTTTGTCGCCGTGCCGCTGGTGGTGGGCTGGTTTGAGCGCGACCTGCTCGGCACGCGCAGACAGCCGGTCGTTGCAACTGCAGGCCGCTGAGGCAAATTGGAGCGGATCGCCGCTAGCGATGCGCTTACAACAACCGATTCACTTCTAAATGCGCTAGTGAACGCTGACGTCGTTGTCGCTAATCTACTCAACCCACCTGTTTTATTTTTCTTCCTCGGCGTCGTGGCGGTGGCGGCCAGGTCAGACCTGGAGATACCACAGCCCATCCCGCGCGCCATCTCGCTGTATTTGCTGCTTGCCATCGGCTTCAAAGGCGGCGTGGAGCTGCGCCAGAGCGACTTGGCAGCGGCAGCGCTGCCGTTGCTGGCAGCGTTGGGCATGGCTGTCGCGGTGCCGCTGTATGTCTTCCCGCTGCTGCATCGCTGGCTAAGTCGCCCCGACGCAGCAGCGGTGGCTGCTGCTTATGGCTCGGTCAGTGTGGTCACGTTTGTAACAGCGGCGACGTTTGTGGATGCGCTTGGCTTGGCGCGCAATGGCTACATGGTGGCAGCGTTGGCGTTGATGGAGTCGCCGGCGATCATTGTCAGCACGCTGCTGCTGCGCGCCAGGCGCAGCGTCGCGGAGAGCGCAGGATGGAGAGAGCTGCTGCGCGAGTCGCTGTTTAACGGCTCGGTGCTGTTGCTGCTAGGCAGCTTGCTGATCGGCGCTGCCACCAGCGCCGACGGCGCCCGCGCCTTGCAACCATTCACAGACGACATCTTCCGCGGCTTGCTCAGCCTGTTCCTGCTGGACATGGGCATCGTCAGCGCGCGCCGATTTGGCGATGTGCGGCGGTTAGGTCTGCGCTTGGTGGTCTTCGCGCTGCTGTTGCCGATTATCAACGCGGCACTGGGGCTGGCGGTGGCGCGCCTCGTTGTGGCTTCGGCGGGTGATGCTGTGCTGTTCGTCGCGTTGTGCGCGAGCGCCTCTTACATCGCCGTGCCAGCGGCGATGCGCCTGATCGCGCCAGAGGCAAACCCTGGCTTGTATGTCACCATGTCGCTGGCGGTCACTTTCCCCTTCAACATTGTGGTGGGCATTCCGCTCTATGCCAGCCTGGTGCGGGCGTTGTGGCAGTAAGCTTGAGCTATGCAACCGGTCAAGCGAGTGGAGTTTGTGGTGGATGCGTTGGAGGTGCCCAACCTGCTGCGCGTGCTGGAGCAACACGGCGTGAGCGGATACACCATCATTCCAGAAGTGACGGGCAAGGGCGAGCGCGGTGAACGACGCGGCGACGAGCCGAGCGGCGTGTTCAAAAACAGTTACGTGCTCACCACCTGCGATGCCGCGCAACTGAGCGACCTGGTGGAAGCGACGCGCCCGATCTTGCGCAGGCGCGGCGGCATCTGTCTGGTGAGTGACGCGCTCTGGGTGAAACACTAACGCCGCCGCTGCTTGCCATATTCCACCATCGCCTCCCAGAGGGGAGTGGGAGTGAAGTCTGGCTCGACCATGCGGAAGTAGTACCAGCTCTGGTTCATCTCGGCGTCGGAGGGGCGCTTGAAGAACCACACGCTGATCACGCCCACCCAGGGCCACTCCGCCCGTGCGCGCTCGAACAGCATCGGCACGTAGCGGGCTTGCTGTTCTGCGCTCACCATGCCGAAGCGGTTGAGGTCGGCGATGGCAGGATCGTTGGGGACGGCGTTCCAGTTTGCCTCGCTGAGCCAGATCGGCTTATGAGCGTCGCCGTGACGCACCATGATGTCGCGCATGAGCACATGGCGCGCCACGTTGGTTTGCAGCGGGCTGAGCCGTCGGTCGAACGGTCCACCGAATAAGCCATAGCCTTGTGCTGCTGCCACGTCGAAGCAGCGCGCAGCGCCTGCCGCGTACATGCGCTCCAGGAAGATCAGGTCATTGAAGCCGCCGCCTGGATGTCCGCCGCCGTCCTGAGCGATGGTCGGCGCGAGCGCGGCGGCGATCACCACGTTTTGCGGGTCCACCCGCTTGAGGCGGTCGTGCGCCAAGCACAGCAGCCGCGTGTAGTCCTCTGGGTTGACGCGCTGGTTACCCCATTCGGGGTAGATGTTTGGCTCGTTCCAGATTTGCCAGTGGCGAATGCGCCCCTGATAGCGTCGCGCCAACACTTCTACGAAGTCGGCGAAGTCTTCAAAGTCGGCTGGCGGTCCGAAGTCGCCCAGGTCGGCGTAGCCGCGGTGCGCCCATTTCGGCGGCGAACCGACGCGCGCGATGATCTGCAAGCCGTAGCGCTCCGCCAGGTCCACGATGTTGTCGTATTTGTCCCAGGCGCTGCGGTGGGGCTGGTTGCGGCGGTCTTCAAAGTCGCCCTTGCCGTGAATCTCAATGTCAGACCAGACAAACTGCTGGCGGATCCAGCCAAAGCCAGCATCGCGCAGCATTTGCAGTGTGCGCTCGCGTTTGGCAATCTCCACCTCGCCTTCCAGGAAGACGTTGGCGCCGAGCGGGTTCGCGGGGAGATGCTGGATCGGCGCGTCAGGCGCGAGCGCTAATGGTGGGCGCGCCGTTTCCAGCGCGAGGTTCCATAGTGCGCGCGCCTGCCCAAAGCGCGATTCTTCGCCTGTGAGATAGAAGAGTGCAGCGCTGCCACCTGGCGAGGCTGCCCAGACAGTCGCGGAAACCAGCGCCAGCGCCGCCAGCACGCCACCAGCGCGCCGAAGGCTGCGAACGGCTCGCTCACTCATCGCCCATCGTCAGATATTTGCGCCAGACCTCGTTGCCCGCCATCGTCAGCAGCGCCATCACCCAGAAGCGCGGGCGATAGGGCTTGCGACGCAGCTTCATGCCCGCTTCTTCGGGCGTGCGGTTGCCTTTGCGACGATTGCAGTCCTCACACGCGATGACGACGTTCTCCCATTCAGTGCGCCCGCCGCGCGAGCGCGGCACCACGTGGTCTATCGTGAGGTGCTCGCGGCCGGGTTGTGCGCCGCAGTATTGGCAGGTGAACTCGTCGCGCAGGAGCAGTGCACGTCGGGAGAGAGGCAGCGGCAAATTGCGCGGCACGCGCACGTAGTGCAGCAGGCGGATCACCAGCGGCACCGGCACGCTCATCGCTGCGCTGCGGATCACCTGCTCCGAAGCCTCAATCGTCTCTGCGCGTTGGCTCAGCAGCAGATGGATGGCGCGTTGAGCCGACACCACGCTGAGTGGCTCGTAAGTCGCATTCAGCACTAACACGCGGCGCAGCGACAGGACAGGGTGACGATGATTGTTTTCGGCTTCAGCACCTCGCGCGCAAAATTTTGGCGAACTGCCTTCCAGATTCTACTCGAATCGGCTAGACTTAGTGAGCAACAGCTTATGCACTACATTGCTGCGCTTGATCAAGGCACCACGAGCACGCGGTGCATCCTCTTCGATGCGCTGGGCAAGCCGCGTGCCATGGCACAGAAGGAGCATCGTCAGATATATCTCCGCCCGGGCTGGGTGGAGCACGACCCGCTCGAAATCCTCCATCACGCCCGCGAGACATTTCAACAGGCGATGACGCAGGCGGGCGCGTCGCCGAAGGACATCGCCGCTATGGGCATTTGCAACCAGCGCGAGACGGTGGTGGTGTGGGATCGCTCCACTGGTCAGCCGATTTACAACGCCATCGTCTGGCAGGATACGCGCACGGCTGACCTGTGCGCTGAGCTGGCGCGCGAGGGCGGCGTGGACCGTTTCCGCGCGCAGACCGGCTTGCCTATCGCCACCTACTTCAGCGCCAGCAAGCTGATGTGGCTGCTGCGCCATATCCCCTCCGCCCGTTATCGCGCCGAGAAGGGCGACCTGCTCTTCGGCACGATAGACACCTGGCTGATCTGGAATCTCACCGGTCAGCACGTCACCGACGTGACTAACGCCAGCCGCACCCTGCTCATGAACCTGCACACGCTGGACTGGGACGACGAGATACTGAGCGCCTTGAACATCCCGCGCGCGATGTTGCCGCAGATCAAGCCGTCTGCGCAGGTGTATGGCTTCACGCGCGAGGGCATCGCTGTGGCGGGCGACCTGGGCGATCAGCAAGCCGCGCTGTTTGGGCAAACGTGCTTCCAGCCCGGCGAGGGCAAGAACACCTACGGGACGGGCTGCTTCCTCTTGCTCAACACAGGTGCGCAACCCGTGCTTTCGCAACATGGGCTGCTGACCACCGTCGCCTACCAGCTCACCGAGGATGCCCCCGTTTATGCGTTGGAAGGCTCTGTGGCAATTGCAGGCGCGCTGGTGCAGTGGCTGCGCGATAACTTGAACCTGATCGCGCGGTCCGATGAGATCGAGGCGCTCGCGGCGCAAGCGCCAGACAACGGCGACGTGTACTGCGTGCCCGCCTTCAACGGCTTATACGCACCCTATTGGCGCGAGGATGCGCGCGGCGTGATCGTCGGGTTGACCCGTTTCGTCACCAAGGCGCACATCGCGCGCGCAGCGCTGGAAGCGACCGCCTACCAGACGCGCGACGTGCTCGACGCCATGCGCAAGGACCTCGCCGCTGCCTCTCACCAGCCAGACGCGCTGCGCGCGCTTCGGGTAGATGGGGGTATGGTGCACAACGATCTGCTCATGCAGTTTCAAGCCGACATTCTGGGGACGCCAGTTGTGCGCGCCAGCGTGAGCGAAGTGAGCGCGCTGGGCGCCGCCTACGCGGCGGGTTTGGCTGTGGGCTTCTGGAACGACCTGAGCACGCTCCGCGCGCACTGGCGCGCCGACAAAACCTGGCAGCCGGCCATGCCCGAGGCGCAACGCGAGCGCCTGTACCGTCGCTGGCAGCAGGCAGTCACCCGCACCTTCGGCTGGGCGACGCTCTGAGGAGTCTCAATGTCAGATCGCTGGCTAGAGTGCTCGCTGGAGACCGACGCGGAAACAGCGGAGGCGATTCACGAGGCGCTGTTCCCTATCGTCTCAGGGCGCATTGCACTGGAGCAGACGAATGGCGCGGCGGGCGTGGCTGTGGCTCGCTGGGAGGACGAGGCGCCGCAAGGTCCGGTGATCGTGCGCGCCTGGATCGCGCTAGATGAACCCGACACGCACGAGCGCTGCACGCAAGTGGAGCGCGCGCTGGCTGCGCTGCGCCTGATCCGCCCGCTGCCGCAGCCCTCCTGGCGCGAGACGCGTCAATCCGACTGGACAGAAGCCTGGCGCGCGTCTTTCCAGCCGCTGCGCATCGGTGAGCGCGTGTTGATCCGCCCCTCTTGGTCAGCGGCTGACGCGACAGCGCGCCGATCGGGGGACATCGAGATCGTGCTCGACCCAGGCATGGCGTTTGGCACGGGCTTACACCCCACCACGCAGCTTTGTGTTCAGGCGATGCTGGACTACGTGCAGCCAGGAGACCGTGTGCTGGATGTGGGTTGTGGCTCTGGCATTCTCAGCATCCTGGCGGCGAAGCTTGGCGCAACGGCGGTGATGGGCGTGGATACGGACGCAGAAGCAGTGCGCGTCAGTGAGGAGAACGCCCGCCTCAACGCTGTCGGCGATCATGTGCGCTTTGCGCACGGCTCATTCGAGCAGGCAGAGCGTCGCTACGACCTGGTTGTGGCGAACATCCTGGCGCCTGTGATCGCGCGCCTGTTAGCGGATGGGTTGGCTGAACGCGGCTGCCGATTTATCTTCAGCGGCATCCTCGACGCCCAAATGGCGGAGGTGCAAGTTGCGTGTGATCAGACAAACCTGAGGGTGCTTGAGATGCGCCACAGCGGGGACTGGGTCGTGTTGGTGGCGCAGCGGGCTGATCAGGCGTTGTAGTCAGCCTGATCGCGGTGGCGATAGGTGATGCGCCCGCGCGTCAGGTCATAGGGGGAGAGTTCCACCCGCACGCGGTCGCCTAGGAAGACGCGGATGTAGTTCTTGCGCATCTTGCCGGAGAGCATCGCCAGCAGCTCGTGACCGTTGGTGAGCCGCACGCGAAACATCGCGTTCGGCAGCGCCTCGATCACCTCGCCGTCCATCTCCAAAACATCTTCTTTCTGCTTCTGTTCTCGGTCTTTCTTCGCCATAGGTGTGATCTCTTCTTCGGTCGGACGCTGGGGATTATATGTGATTGCAGTGCCCCAGCCACACTCTCAGAGTTGTGTGCCGCGTGCGGCAGTGCGATGCGGGAAAGGGTCATCCGTGGTGAGCCAGTCGCTGTTTTGCTGCCTGTGGACGCTGTTCTGCCCGCGCGCGATCCTGATGAGGTTTGGGCGCGACTGGAAGCGATCCGTGAGGCGTTGGGTCGGGGTTGGCAAAGCGAGAAGATCGCTGGGGAGATCCTCTCGGAGATGCGCCGATGAACAGCGCGCTCACGATTTGACGAGGATTTAGCTCAGGCGAGCGCTGCAATCGCAGCTCATCATCGGTTATGCGGCAGCGATGCTATCTATGTGGCGGTGGCGCAGCGCTTCGGCGAGACTCTATACGCTGGATGCTGAACAGCAGGCGCGTGCTGCAGCGCTGGTTCCAGTGCAGAGACCTGCTCAGGAGTGAACAGGGGATCCCGGAGTTGCTGCCGCGCCTGAGTCTCTGACGCCCGCCGAGGACGCTCCGCGCCCAGTTCACTCAGGTGACAGGGGCGTGTCGGTGTCGGGCGTGGTGGACGTGCTGGCGATGAGGTCATTGCGCACTGCGCCGCGCATGGGCAAGCCCAGGCGATACGCCGCCGACGCCAGCGCATGCGACACCGCTGGACCAGCGATGATCAGCAGCGCGATCAACAACAGCGCCTTGCCCGTGTTGAGCGAGGTCAGCGCCACCGCTGCAATGGTCAGGAGCGCCGCACCGAACACGCTCACCTTGCCCGCCGCATGTAAGCGGGCATACACATCGGGCAATCGCACAAAGCCCAGCACACCGATCAGCGAGAAAGCTGTGCCGACAATCACGGCAGCCAGCGCGAGCGCTTTAAGCAAGTCGTCCATGCGGTTAGCTTCCTTCGTTCAGAACATGCGCTGATTTGCCAGGTACTTCGCCAGCGCTAGCGTGCTGATGAAGCTGAGCGCAGCTAACGCCAGCGCCACGTCCACGTACATGTTCTGTCGGGTGATCAGCGCGATCAGCACCACCACGCACAGGAGCAAAATCGTGATCAGCTCCAGGCTGAGCAGACGATCCACAGGGGTCTTGCCCCGCACAAGCCGCCTGATCGGCGCAGCGAGCAGCGCGACATGCAGCGCGAGCGAAACGACCAACGCGATGTTCAGCAGAGATTCCAACATGGCTCTTGTTCCTTGCAGTGACCAGCAAACTCAACCGCCCAACACCGCGCGCACGTATAGCGAAGGAGCGTTGATCCACGCCACCACGTCGCGGCTGAGTTGCAGTAGCGGGTCCGCCCAAATGCCCAGCGCCAGGCTGAGCGCGATCAAGATCGCGGGCGCAACGATGCGGTCGCCGTAGGGCTTGGCTTTAGCGCCTTCTGGCAGCGGCGTCCACCAGATGCGCTGAAAGGCGCGGAACACATACACCAGCGTCACGATGCCAGCCAGCCCAATCGCTGCCAGCGCGGCGTATTGCTCCGCCTCGGCGCCGCTCTGGAAGATCAGCAGTTTGCCGACGAAGCCGTTCAGCGGCGGTATGCCAGCCAGACCCATGCCGCCCAGCAGAAACAGCACGCCCGCCGCAGGCATCTTCTTGCCCAGACCGACGATTACGTCGAACGCGGCTGTCTTGACCGGCGCGCGGCTCGCCACGCTGCCTGCCAGCATCAGCATCGCTGCTTTGAGCAGGCTGTGGTTGAAGGCGTACACCAGCGCCGCCATCAGCGCGAGCGGTGTGCCCCAGCCAATCGCCACCAAGATGAAGCCGAGTTGCCCCAGCGTGGAGTAAGCCAACATGCGCTTGGCGTCATGTGTGCCCACCGCGCCCAGCCCGCCGAACCACACGCCCACCACCCCCGCGATCACCAACGCTATGCGCACAAACTCGGACTGCTCTGGGAATAGCAAGGTGGTGAGGCGCAAGAATCCGTAAATGCCCAGCTTCACCACCACCGAAGAGAGCACTGCGTGCACTGGCGTAGGCGCAGCCGTGTGAAAGTCGGGTTGCCAGAAGTGAAAGGGCATCACCGCACCTTTGACGGAGAAGAACACCACCAACAGCGCCAGCGCTGGCATCACCAACGGCGGCGACGGGTCGGCGGCGATGCGCTGCGCCAGGTCCGCCAGGTTGAGCGTGCCGTAGGAGGCATACAAGCTGCCAATCGCCAACAGCAGCGCCAGCGACGCGATCAGGCTGATGTAAAAGTACTTGTATGCCGCCTCTGTGCCGAAGCGGTCGTCGCTGATCGCGGTTAACGCGGCGCCAGCGAACACCAGCAGCTCGGCGAAGACGAACAGGTTGAACAGGTCGCCGGTCAGCATCGCGCCAGTCAAGCCGGTCGCCAGCATCAAAAACAAGGGAAAGAACATGGGGTACTGTACGCACTGGTCGCGCGCGCCCAGCGCGTACAGGAAACCGCCCGCCAGCACCAGCTGACACATCACCGCCATCATGGCGGAGAGCAAGTCGCCCACGAGCGAGATGCCAAACGGCGCAGCCCACCCCCCCAACTGGAGCACCACTGGCTGACCGCTGCTCCACACCTCCGCCAGCAGCATCGCGCTGAAGACCAGCGCTGTGACCATCGCGCCGAATGACCACGCCGACTGCACGCGGTGATGGTTGCGCAACACCACCGCGATAACAGCCGCGCTCACCGGCACGATAACAGGCAGCAGCACCAACAGCGAGCGCATCGTCAATGCCTCAGCCCCTTGACTTCGTCTGAGTCGCTGGTCTGGTAGCGCACGGACAAGACATACAACATGGACAGCACCAGCGCAAAGCCGCCCATGCCGATCACGATGGCGGTCAGGATCAGCGCCTGGGGGAGCGCGTCGCTGCGCTGACCGCTCAGGTTGGCGTAGGCAGCCACCGCGCCGTCATACGCGCCAGCGGACAGCAAGAACAGGTTAATCGCGTTGAGCACGATGGCGACGCCAATCGCCGAGCGGATCAAGTTGCGGCGCAGCATTTGAAACACGCCTACGGCAAACAACGCGCCGATGGTGAGAGATACCAGCAAATCCATCATGGCTTAACTCCTTTGGACGTTGTGTTCGTAGTCCTGAACGGGGGAGTCGGTCGTCTCTGGCAGTGTCACCTCGCCGCGGGCGCGCAGCGCTGCGATCTCGCTCATTTGTTGCTCCGTCTCCGCGTCGGTGTCCTTCGGGCGACCGAGCGTGTCCAGGATGAGCACGGAGGTGCCGACCACAGCCAAGGCAATCGCCAGCTCGAACAGCGTGGCGCTGCTGAAATACACGCCTGCTGGCAGCCAATGCCCGAAGCCCAGCAGCTTGCCGAAGTCCATGGGTGAGAAGAAGCGCGTCGGCGCGCCGTCGGCGTCGGGGTTGATCAACGCGCTGAGTGTGGCGACGATCAGCGCCAAGCCCAGCCCTGCGCTGATCAGCGGATAAGGCTTCAGCCACGCCAGCGCGCGCTTAGTCTCCGCGTAGCCAAACGCGACATACCACGCGGCGACGCCCAGGCTGAGGATCACGCCTGCCGTGAAGCCATCACCAGGTTGATCGTGCCCCAGCAGCACGTGCGAGATGGAGATGACAAATGTGAGCGGCAGCAGAAAACGCGCCAGCGTGCGCACAAAAGGCGAGGTTCGCTCGCCGCCGATGCCCAGCAGCGTCATTTGCTGCACTCGGAAGGGCATTTCGCGGTCGCCTGCTTTGCGCGAGGCGTAGCGCAGCAACGTGTAGATCGCCATGCCGGCGGTGGCAAACACCGCGATCTCGATGAAGGTGTCGAACGCGCGGAAGTCCACGATGATCGCGCCGACGATGTCGTTGGCGCTGGTGAGCGGTTTGGCGTTTTGCTCGAAAAACGGCGTCACCTGCGACTCGCGTGGGCGCGTGGATAGCGCGGTGAACGCGAGCAGGAAGACCACCACGCCCACTATTGCTGATACCACCGCGTCGCGCAGCAAGCCACGCCGCGACTGGCGAAAGGTGAACTCCGCGGCGCGCACGCGCTGCTCCACTGGCAATCGGGTGAGCACCAGCACTAACACCACCGCGGTGAGCACCTCCACGATCACCTGCACCAGCGCGATGTCTGGCGCTGGCTCCAGCACCATGATCGCGGCGATGCTCAAGCCAGAGACCGCTAGCGCGAAGATGGCGAACAAATCGCGGCGCAAGAACACGCTGGACAGCGCCGCTCCAGCGATGATCAGCAGCACCAGCGCGCGCAACACAGACAGCGCTGGCACGCCCTGCGCCTCGCGCAGCGGCAGCCGAGGCAACCATGCCGTGCCAGCGACGCCGAACACCAGCGCAGCCATGCTCAGCAGCATGATCACCAGGTACAGGCGCAGCTTGCCGTTTTGCACGCGCGTCACCAGCCATGCCGAACCGTCAATCCCGCGCAGCGCGGCGTCGTACAAACCATTCAAACGCAGGGATTGTGTGGCGCGCTCCAACGCGGGGCGCACGCGATGACGGGCGATTAACAACAGGACGCCGACAGATACTGCCACCGCACTCAGCACGAGCGGGATGTTGATGCCCGTCCACAGCGCCAGCGATACTTTCACTGGCGCGCCGAGCGCAGCGCCCGAGGCTGCCGCCAGCAACTTCGCCAACGCCTCTGGTTCAGGCAATACGCCAATTGCCAGCGACACCAGCGCAGGCAGCCCTGGCATCAGCCACATCGGAGCGGGCGCCTCGTGTGGGTGCAGAGCGCCGCGCGGCTGACCCAGAAAGCCATCGAGGACGATCAAGCCCGCCTGCGCCAGGATCAGCGCGCCTGCAACCACCGCCGCCAGCGGGAAGATCACATCCACAATTGGCGGCACGGTGGGGTGGGTGGCGGTGGCAAGCAATGTCTCCTTGGCGAGGAATCCAAACAGCGGCGGCAGACCAGCCATCGAGAGCGCAGCGATGCCCGTCACTGCGAAGGTGAACGGCATCGCGCGCGCGATGCCGCCGAGCTGGCGCAGGTCGCGTGTGCCTGTCTCATGATCCACGATGCCCGCCACGAGGAACAGCGCGCTCTTGTACAGCGCATGGGCGACGATGCTCACCGACAGCGCCTTGAACGCGATCTCGGTGTCTTGTCCGATCAGCATCACCAACGCGCCGAGCTGGCTGACGGTGGAGTACGCCAGCAGCGCCTTCAGGTCGTGCTGCTTCAACCCGACGAAGGCGCCGATCAACATTGTGACCAGCCCGACGCCGCTCAGCAGCCAAAACCACAGATTGGTGTTGCCCAGCGCTGGGTTCATGCGCGCCAGCAAATACACGCCCGCCTTCACCATCGTGGCGGAATGCAGGAAGGCGGAAGCGGGCGTCGGCGCGCTCATCGCGCCGGGCAGCCAAAAGTGCGCCGGCGCCTGCGCGCTTTTGGTGAACGCGCCCAGCGCGATCAACGCCAGCATGAGCGGGTACAGCGGGCTGGCGCGCAGCGCGTCGCCTTGTTGCAGGATGACGGAGAACTCCGCGCTGCCGCTGACCAGCGAGACAAAGATCAGCCCCGCCAGCAGCGCCACACCGCCGCCGCCTGTGATGAACAACGCGCGAAAGGCGCCCTGGCGGGCAGCCTCGTCTTTGGTCTTGTATGCCACCAACAGGAAAGAAGTGATGCTGGTGCCCTCCCAGAAGACGAACAGCGTGATCGCATCGCCCGCCAGCACCAAGCCCAGCATGGCGGTCATGAACAGTGTGATGTAGAAAAAGAAGCGGCTGTCAGTGTTATCGCCCTGACCGCCGAAGTAGTAGCCTGCGTAGATCACCACGAGCACGCCAATACCGCTGACCAGCAAGCCGAACAGCAGGCTGAGGCCGTCCAGCCGCAAAGTGGCGTTCAAGCCCAGCGAGGGCATCCACGCCAGCGACCACGTGCGCACTGCGCCCGCGTTTATGTCTGGCACGGTAAGGAGCAGCGCGATGAACGCCGACAACGGCGCCAGCGCCAACGCCCAGCCCATCGCGCGTGATGAGATGCGCGCGCCGATAGGTGTGGCAGCGCACACGCCAGCGGCTGCCGCGCCCACCGCGCACAGGAGCAGAGAGAGCATGGCGTTATCCATATTGCGCAAGTCTCCGATGTTGGCTTGCTGCAGCAGATGCGAGGGCGCCCACCCAGCACAGGCATAGCGCGCTCGCGCCCTCAACACGATCCGCGACGCAAACCATCAGGCTACGAAGCCTGAATTGTCCATGTTGTGGCGAGGCTGCCTGAGCGAACCGTGAGGTGTGCGCCGAGCGCGCTATTTCGCCTGCGCCAGCCGTCTTCGTGCAGCGATGTCCTGAAGGAGCGTCACCACGACAGTGATGGCGGTGATCGGCACAACAAACCACAACATCACTGCACTGAAAGCAGGCAGCAGATCATGTTGTGTGGCGTTGAGCACCAGGTAAGCGGCGTAAGCGACGTAGTAGCCGACGAACAGGCCACCTTCCCAGCGGGCGATGCGGTTGCCCGTGAAAAAGATCGGCAGGCACGCCACTGCGACAGCCACCATAAAGGGAATGTCGAAGTTGAGCAAGGAGCGCGTTACAGCCACTCCATCTGGCGCGACCGCAGCAGTCGCCCCCAACACTGAGAGCAAGTTGAAAATGTTGCTCCCTACCACGTTGCCAGCGGCGATGTCGCGCTCACCACGCGCCGCCGCCACCACCGAAGTGGCTAGTTCTGGCAGCGAGGTCCCCACCGCTACGATCGTCAGCCCAATCACCACCTCGCTTACGCCGAAGAAGCGTGCCAGCGCCACCGCGCCGTCCACCAAAAAACGTGAACCGAATGTAAGCAGCGCCAAGCCCACGCCGACCAGCAACAGGTTGAGTGCAATCTGCCGCGTCCCACGCGGCGGCTCCTTGCCGAACTCCTTTTCGTATTCCTCTACAACGCTGGTGTCGCTTTCGCGGCGGCTCTTGATCACCAGGAAGATTGTGTAAGTGACGATGCCGCTGAACAGCACGATCCCTTCCAGTCGTCCGACCTTGCCATCCAGCGCGAACAGCGCAGCAACGACCGACACGCCAATCATCAACGGCACATCCAGACGCACCAATTGTTGATGCACAACCAGCGGCGCCACCAGCGCAGACAGACCAAGGATGAGCAGGATGTTAGCGATGTTGCTACCCACCACGTTGCCCATGGCGATGTCAGCCTGCCCGGCGAAGGCGGACTGGATGCTCACTGCCAGCTCTGGCGCGCTGGTGCCGAAAGCGACGACCGTCAAGCCGATCACCAGCGGCGAGATGCCCACTGCCAGTGCCAGCTTCGCCGCACCGCGCACCAGCCACTCTGCGCCTGCCGTGAGCATCACCAGCCCAACCACTAGCAACACAATTGAGAGAATGTCCATCGTGAAACGCTGCTCCTAATGGCTGTGGATTGTAGTGGATGAACGTGTGCGGAGCAGGGCGCAGCCACCTGGCGTTAGGCTGTCCACGCGGCTAGCAGCGCGCGCACCGCCGCGCCACGATGGCTGAGCCGATGCTTCTCTTCAGCGCGCATCTCTGCCAGCGTGCGCGCGTCGCCCGCTGGGACGAACACGGGGTCGAATCCGAAGCCACCGCTCCCGCGCGATTCGGAAGCGATGACGCCTTCACACGTCCCCTCGACGAGGTGCTCATGCCGATCTGGTGCAATGACCGCTAGCACACAGCGAAAGCGCGCGCTGCGCTGTTCGGGCGGCACGTGGCGCATCTCGCGCAGCAGCGCCGCGCATCCGTCACCATTTGGGGCGCGCTGGTGATAGCGCGCTGAATGCACGCCAGGTCGTCCGTCCAACGCGTCCACCTCCAAGCCAGAGTCGTCTGCCAACACCCACAGGTCGGCGTGACCGGTAGCGCGCGCGGCTGCGGCAAACGCGCGCGCTTTGATCAGCGCGTTTTCGGCGTATGTGAGCCCGTCTTCTGGCGGCTCGCAAGCGATGCCCAATTCTTGCGGCGCGTGCAGGATGACCTCGCTCGCACCGTGCAACGCAAAAAGCGCACGAAACTCTTGCAGCTTGTGCGCGTTGTTCGAGGCGACCAGCAACCGCTTCATCTGGCTTTATACTAGCAGCACACAAGCATGAGATACCTCACCACCGTTGGCGAGCACACCGTCACCATTGACATTAACCAGGATGACCAGGTGGTCGTGGATGGTGCCTTAAAACATGTGGACTTCCGCGCGATTGACCAGGGTGGCTTGTACTCGCTGATTATTGACAACCGTTCCTACGAGGTGTTGGTGGAGCGTGGTGAGCAAGACAACGAATATCGCGTGTTGATCAACGGCGTGCTCTACACCGTGCAGGTGGCGGACGAGCGCGCCAAGCGCCTGGCGGAAGCCGCAGGCGCGTTTGCGCCCACCAGCGGCGAGGTGAACGTGAAGTCGCCGATGCCAGGGCTGATCGTGGCGGTGCCTGTGCAGGAGGGGCAGAAGGTCAAGAAAGGTCAGGTGGTGGCTGTGTTGGAGTCCATGAAGATGGAGAACGAGCTGAAAGCGCCGCGCGATGGCGTCGTGGTGAGTGTGCGCGTGCAGCCCCGCCAGGTCGTGGAACAGAACCAGGTGCTGGTGGTGCTGAGCTGAGGCATGTTGGAGTGCGGAAGCATGGCTTCAGCACTCCACATGGCTAAGACATGAACCCCTCTGAACTTGCTGCTGCGTTGCGCGTGCACCCGTTGATAGCGGAGGTGCTGGTGCGCCGCGGCTACGGCGACCCGCAAGCTGCACGCGCCTTCCTCGACCCCGCTGCCTACGCGCCGACTGACCCTTTTGAACTGCCGGGCATGGCGCGCGCTGTCCAGGTGCTGCGCGACGCAATCGCGCAACGGCGCAAGGTGCGCGTGTGGGGCGACTTTGACGCCGACGGGCAAACAGCTACCGCCGTGCTGTTGATCGGCTTGCGAGCACTGGGCGCGATGGTGGATTTCACCATCCCAGACCGCGCCCGCCACAGCCATGGGCTGCATGAGGATGGCATCTTGCAAGCCGCCGCAGACGGCGTGTCACTGTTGCTCACCTGCGACTGCGGCATCGCGGAGTTTGAGCGCGTGGCGCTGGCTCGGCAGCACGGCATGTCTGTGATCGTCACCGACCATCACGACCCCGCCCATGATGCCAGCGGGTGCGTGCAACTGCCGCCCGCAGATGCGGTGCTCAACCCCAAGCTGTTGCCCAGCGATCACCCCTTCGCCACACTGCCAGGCGTGGGGGTGGCGTGGTTGTTGATTGCGGCGTTGGCGCGCCACGCCATCACCGCTTTTGACCCCCGCGCGCTGCTCGACCTGGTCGCCATCGGCATCGTCGCCGATGTGGCGGTGCAACACAAAGAGACGCGCTACCTGCTCCAACTAGGCTTGCAGCGACTACGCCAGCGCCCGCGCTTGGGTTTGCGCGTGCTGATGCGCAGCGCCGGCGCCGAACCAGCCACGCTCACTGAGGAGACCATCGGTTTTAAGCTTGCGCCGCGTCTAAATGCCGCCGGCCGCCTGCGCACCGCCGATCTGGGCGTGCGACTGTTGACTAGCGAAGATGAGGCTGAAGCCGCCATCCTCGCCAGCGAGATCGAAGCACTCAACCTGGAGCGACAGACGCTTCAGCAGCGCATTGAACAAGAGGCGTTGGCGATGCTGACACAGCACCCCGCGCTCGCGCAGGGCGCAGTGATCGTGCTGGATGCGCCCCACTGGCACCCCAGTCTGATCGGTGTGGCGGCTTCGGCAGTGGTGGGCGCCACTGGCAAGCCCGCCATCCTGATCGCTAGTCCGCCCGACGCGCTTGCCCGCGCTTCGGCGCGCAGCGTAGAAGGGGTGGACATCCACGCTGCCATCGCTGCGCAGTCGCACCTGATCGAGAGCGGCGGCGGTCACCCGATGGCGGCGGGCTTCAGCATCCGCGCGGAGCACATCCCCGCCTTCCGTGAGGCGATCAACCGCGCCGTGGCGCAGCAACTGGCAGCCCGCAGCGAGCCGCCGCCTGTAGAAGAGGCGTTCACCGTCGCCTGGCGTGAGGTGGACCTGCCGCTGGCGACTCAGATCGAGCAGCTGGCGCCGTTCGGTGCAGGCAATCCCTGCCCTCTGCTGCGCTGCGACGCGCTGCGCGTGGCGAACATCCAACCGCTGGGCGAGGGGCGCTCGCACGTGCGGTTGCATTTGCACGACAGCGATGGGCACCTGCGCGATGCGCTCTGGTGGGGTGGGGCGTCGCAGCCGTTGCCCCCGCTCGACGCGCGCGTCGCGCTCACGTTCACCTTGCGGCGCAGCGTCTTTCGCGGCGTGGCGCGGGCGCAGGTGGTGGTGCAGGCGCTGCACTTCGACAGCCAGCATTTGCGCGCAGCCCCCCAGCGCGACGAGGTCTGGCTGGGGGACTTTGTGGTGCGCGATGCGCGCCAGTCTCAGGACTGGCGCGAGGTGGCGCGCGCGCTGGCGCAGGAGTTTGGCGCTGAGGCAGTGCAAGTGTGGGGCGATGGCGAAGGCGCGATGCCGCGCAGCGCGCTGCGCTCACGCCCAGTGTTGGTGATCGCTGCGCCTCCGCCTGGTTCACAAGCATTAGCAGAGGCGCTGGCGCGGGCGCAGCCGCAAGTGGTGGCGCTGGCGTGTCGCTGCGCAGACGCAGATGACGACCCGCAACACCTGCTCACTGCCGTCGCCGGCATGATCAAGGTGGCGCAACGGCGCGGCGACGACGTGAATGAGGCAACCGTGATCGCGCGCATGGCGGCGCGCGTTAACCAGCGCGACGAGACCATCCGCGCAGCCGTCCGCTTTCTGCTTCAGCAAGACGAGCGCCAGCGCGAGCTGCTGCGCGCGCTGCTGCGCGAGACGCGCGCATGGCGCCGCTTTGCCTGCCAGGCGCCTGCGGAGGCAGTGCTGCGCGCTGGCACAAGCCTGCTGGCGCAGGCATAGCTCAACGGGTATCATCTGCTTCATGGTCTGGGAGGAGCGCTGGCATCCCTTGCGCGAAGAGTGGGTGATTGTCGCCGCCCATCGGCAAACGCGCCCCTGGCAGGGCAACATGGTGGCGCAGTCGGCGCGCCCGCTGCCAGAGTACGACCCCACGTGCTACCTCTGCCCTGGCAACGCGCGCGCCAATGGGGCGCGCAATCCCCACTACGATAGCATCTTCGTCTTCGACAACGACTTCCCCTGTGTCGCGCCGCACGCGCCCGACGCCGCCTCGCCGCCCGACGCGGTGTATCGCAGCCGTCCTGCGCGCGGCATCGCGCGGGTGATCTGCTACAGCCCGCGCCACAACCTCAGCCTGGCGCAGATGTCCCTGCGCGAAGTTGAGAACCTGATCGGCGTCTGGCAAGCGCAGTATCGCGAGCTGGGCGCGCGACCCGACGTGCGACACGTGCTGATCTTCGAGAACCGCGGCGAGGTGGTGGGCGTCTCCAACCCGCATCCGCACGGACAAATCTACGCCACCAACTTCATCTTCAAGTTCATTGAGCAAGAAGCAGCCGCCAGCGCGCGTTACTGGCGCGCGCACGGGCGCGGCTTGTTCGAGGCGATTATCGCCGCAGAACAGCGCGATAGCCGCCGTGTGATCTGCGAAAACGCGCGCGCCATCAGCTTCGTCCCTTACTTCGCGCGCTACGCCTACGAAGCCTACGTCGCCCCCAAGCGCCGCGTCGCCGCTGTGAGCGACCTGACCGATGCAGAGGTAGTGGACTTCGCCGCCGCGCTGCACGATTTGCTCGTGCGCTACGACAACCTGTGGCGTATGCCGTTCCCGTACGTGATGGCGCTGCATCAGGCGCCAACCGACGGCGGCGACCATCGCGCCTTTCACTTCCACATCGAGTTCCATCCGCCGCTGCGCCAGCCGCAACTGCTCAAGTATCTGGCTGGACCGGAGATCGGCGGCGGCAACTTCCTCAGCGACACCAGCCCAGAGGAAAAGGCCGCCGAGCTGCGCGCCGCGCCCACCCGTCACTACACGCTGGAGATCGCCAGCGCCGATTCGCACCATGAGCGTTGAACACGCTTTCACCATCCTCGCGCCTCCGCGCGTCCCCACACCCGACCTGCCCGACTTTCTGAAAGTGTTGGCTGAACACGCCGACGCGCTCTTCCTACCCGGCGCGCCGATCACTATCGCCCGCGCGCCGGGTCGCCTGGACGTGATGGGCGGCATCGCCGACTACTCCGGCGCGCTGGTGCTGGAAATGCCCATCGCCGAGGCGACCTTCGTCGCCGTACAACCGCAGCCCACCCGCGCGCTGCGCGTCCTCAGCCTGCGCGAGCGCGAGGACGGCACGCGCGACCGCCCAGTGATGGAGATCGCGCTGGATGGGCTGCTCGCGCTCGCCCGCGCGCCGGGCTATGCTGCGCTGCGCGCGCACTTCGCCGACGCGACGCGCCACTGGGCGGCATACGTGCTAGGGGTGTTCGCCGTGCTGGCGCAAGAGCGCGGCATCGCCTTCGAGCAAGGCGCAACCCTGTGCGTCTGGTCGCAGGTGCCAGAGGGGAAAGGCGTCAGCTCGTCAGCAGCGCTGGAGGTGGCGACGATGCAGGCGGTCGCAGCTGCCTTCGGCGTTTCGCTGGACGCGCATGCGCTGGCGCTGCTGTGCCAGCGCGTGGAGAACTACGTGGTTGGCGCGCCGTGCGGCGTGATGGACCAGATCACCGCCGCCTGCGGCGAACGCGGCACGCTGCTCGCGCTGCTCTGCCAGCCAGCGCAGCTCATCGGTCATGTATCGCCGCCGTCGGAGGTGGCGTTCTGGGGCATTGATTCCGGCGAGCGCCACGCTGTGAGCGGCAGCGACTACACCAGCGTGCGCGTGGGCGCGTTCATGGGCTACCGCATCCTGGCGGAGATGGCGGGCTTGCCCACCGCGCCCGGCGACCAGCCAGGCACGGTGCGCGTCGCCGACGCGCGCTGGGGCGGTTACCTGGCGAACGTCACGCCCTCCGCGTTTGAGCAGCACTTTGCGGCGCATCTGCCCGTCGAGATGGACGGCGCGGCGTTCCTGGCGCGCTACGGCGGCACCACCGATTCGGTGACGCGCGTGGATCCGCAGCAGCGCTATGCCGTGCGCGCCCCAACCGCGCACCCGATCTACGAACACTTCCGCGTGCAGACGTTCGCAGCGTTGCTCAGCGCCCCGCTCACTGAGGCGCGCCTGACCCTGCTGGGCGAGCTGATGTATCAGTCTCACGCCAGCTACGTCGCCTGCGGTTTGGGGTCGCCCGGCACAGATCGGCTGGTGGCGTTGGTGCGCGAGCTAGGACCAGCGGCGGGGTTATACGGCGCCAAGATCACTGGCGGCGGCTCCGGCGGCACGGTGGCGGTGTTGGGCAAGCGCGGCAGCGACGCTGCCATCGCCGAGGTGGCGGCGCGCTACGCGCAGGCGACAGGTCATCCGCCGCGCGTGTTCGCTGGCTCGTCGCCAGGCGCTGCTGCCTTTGGCGTGATGCAGGTGCGCTGGGCGCGCTGATGGCGCAGGCGTTAGGATTGCGGCTCATGCGTCGCGTTGTTGTGGTGGCGTGTGCGTGGGTGGCGTTGGGGCTTGGCATGGTGTCCAGTCCCTCGCTCCGACCCGCGCGGCTGATTTTCACCAACCCCTCTGAGCGAGAGCTGCGCGACGTGCAACTGCCATTCGTGCTGCCCGCGCCGACGTCGGCGCACCTTCAACGGCTGCGCCTGCACGACGCCGACGGGCGCGCGGTGAACTTCTGGATCGAGTCGGTGCGACAGGGCATGGCGCGGGGATGGGCGAAGCTGTCGCACCTGCCAGCAGGCGGATCGCTCGCCGTGCAGGTGCGCTACTCTGCTGAAGCTCACGCGGAAGACCTCTCCAGCGGTCGGCGCACCTTCGAGATGTTCGACGACTTCGGCAAGCCCGGCGCAGGCTACTACACCTTCGGTCCGCCCACCACCATCATGACCCGCTCGCTGGACTGGGAGACCGAAGCGCCGCACACGCTGAGCGTGGTGGAGCTGAATCGCGATGGCTACCGCTTCTGGGGCTACTACGGCTTGGCAAATTGCGGCGGCATCGGCTTGGCGCGCAGCAATGACCTGCTGCACTGGGACAAGCGCCCCGAGCCGCTGCTGATCGGTGAGGGCGAGCGCTGGCTGAGTGCGCTGCAAGTCGGCGACGTGATCTACCTGGTGTACGACCGCGATCACTGCGGCACCAGCCACATTGTCATGCGCACCACCCGCGACGGCGTCACGCTCAGCGACCCGCCGCAGGTGCTGGTGGCGCCGCAGCCGGGCGTGCGCAATCAAAACCCAGCCCTCTTCCGCGACCCGCGCACGGGCTTGTTTCACCTGTACTGGTTTCGCGGCGGCAACGAGGTCGGATTTTGGGAGATTCGCATGCGCACCGCCGACCGCGTGGAGCGGCTGGCGAACCCGCTTTCCGAGCGCTTGCTGATCCGCGCGCCGTACGAGCTGGCTGCGCCTCACCTGATGTTCCACGACGGCACATACTTCCTGAGCACGGAAGTGAACGAAAACGCCTGGAAGACCAAAATCTACGCCGGACCTACGCCTTACGGACCTTTCACGCCGCTGCCTGATGCGCCTCAACTGAGCGACAACCAGGCGTGCCTGTTCCAGCACATCTTCGACGGCGTGATGCACGGCTACATCTGCAAGGTGCTCGGCACGGAGTGGGTGTTGCAACACCGCGCGGCAGACCTGCGCGCCGGGCGCTCCCTGCAGCGACGGGTGGATGAGGGCGTATGGACCGCGCTGGGTGGGGAGTGGCGCGCGCAGGCTGACGCGGTGGAGAACGTGACGCTGGTGGGGCAGGGCGCGGGGTTGTTGCGCACGGCGCTGCTCGGCAGCGACCTGGTCTTCGAGGCGCGCGCGCACGGCAACTGGGGGCTGGCAGTGCGCCTGCAAGACGCTGCGAACTACCTCGGCGCGCATCGCACCGCAGATGGCACAGTGGAGGCGGTGTGGGTGCGGGCAGGTGAGATGCTGACGCTGGGGCGTGCGACGCCCGCCGCGCCGCTGGACGGCTGGCGACAGGTCGGGATTGAGGTGGGCGGTCAGCGGCTGCGCGTGTGGCTCGACGACGCGCCGCTGCTGGACGTGCCCATCCCTCCAGAGGCGCCTGCGTCGGGACACGCCGCGCTGTGGAGCACGGGCTGGGCGGAGTTCGACGACGCCCGCTGGCGCAAGCCGCTGCCGTTCTCGCCAGCGCCCGCCGCTTTCGCTGCGCGCCCATGAACGAAACGTTAAACGGACAGATATTCACAAAAGTTCGCTTTTCTCCACAATTCAAAGCGCAGCTTTCCACATTTACGGCTTCACCCTGCATCGGGCGTAGATATGGGCGTGCTGCGCGCATGTGCCGACGCGCGCCTGGCAGGGCAGGGGATCATCGGGTGATGCCTCAGCGCCACCTGCGCTGTGCCGCTTTGCAAAATGCACGGAAAATCTTCAAAGCAATCGCGGACATCTTGCCGTATCCCGCCTGGCAACTGTTGGGTAAAAGTCAGCGCCGCGTTAGGCAAGGCGGCTGGCGCCCAGCTACGATCTCACGCACGCGGAATCGTCTCGCCAGCGCGCGCGGCTGGCTGACGATGAGCGTTGTAGGGTTGCGCTTACCACGCGGGCAGATGTGCGAATGATTTTGGATATACTAGGCATTCAGTTAGAAGCACCACAGGGCTGCGACCAGCGCGCGGGAGGTTGCCCGCGCGCCACCTGCACGCCGCGCACATACTGCTTTCTCGCTGGATGAGGCGCAGCCGCTATTTGCGCGGACCGAATTGCTATGAAGAGTTTGACATCCTTTCACCTGACGAGCCACATGCATCGAAACTTGAAACGCGTTGCCTCTTGGTTTGTGCTGGGAGTGGTTGCGCTGGCGCTGAGCGCGTGCGGCGGCGCAAGCAGCGAACCCCCAAAAATCACCATCACCGCTCCAGAGTCGGGCAGCCTGCTCACAGTGGGGCAGAGCATCGCGATTGTGTCTTCCGTGGAGGGCGAGGCGATCAGCCAGGTGGACGTGCTGATCAACAACGCGGTGTATGCTACTCTCAAAGCCCCCGACGCCTCCAAGGGCGTGCCGAATTTCCCGGTCAACGTGCCGTGGACGCCGCTATCGGCTGGCAACTTCATCATCCAGATTCGCGCTTATGGACCGCCTGATAACCAACTGCTGGCGCAGAGCGAGCCGCTGGTAGTGACGGCTGAAGCGCTGGCGGAGCCGACCTCAGCACCGCCGCCCACTCCAGAGACGATCCCCACCGCGGCGCCACAACCCAATCCAGCCGCGGGTCAGTCGCCTCAGGCAGGCGCAGATCAGCCCACACCGAGCGCGCCTGCCGATGCCCCTAGCCTGACGGTCACCAATGAATTCGTGAACGTGCGCACCGGTCCGGGCACGGGCTACGACAAGATCGGCGAGCTGAAGCAGGGTCAAACAGTTGCTGTGCGCGGCAAGAGCCAGGATGGCAAGTGGTGGCAGATCGCTTTCCCCGCCGGCGCTGGCGGCGTGGGCTGGGTGATCGGCGATTACGTGCAGCCGAACGCCGCCGCAGCAAATGTGCCCGTGGCGGCTGCGCCGCCGTTGCCGCAGCGACCTGCCCCACCCGCTGCACCCCAGCCGACTGTGGGGTTAGTGCCGCTCGTGCCGCTGGCGACGCCCACGCCCGCCGCGCCCCCTGCGCAGCGCGTCGGTCCGCTGGGTGTGCTGCGCGTGGAGCAGAACCCCATCCCGCCTGGCGGCACTGCCTTCGCCTTCTGGAGCATCCCCAACTTCCGCGATGGTGAGTTCGACAAGGGCGACGGCAAGGGCTACGTGCCGCCCATCGCGGGCACCATGCGCGTGGAAGTGCCGGGCGTCCTGACCAATCGCCAGATCAAGCTGCGCTGGCGCGACCTGAACGGCAACCAGCAAGAGGACACGCTCACCATCGTGGTGAGCACCCAGGCGAGCGGTGGCGGGCTGACGCGCGTCGGTCCGCTGGGCGTGTTGCGTGTGGAGCAGAACCCGATCCCGCAAAACGGCATGACCTATGCCTTCTGGACCATCCCCAACTTCCGCGACGGCGAGTTCGACAAGGGCGACGGGCAGGGTTACAAAGGTCCGATCGCGCAGACCATGCGCGTGGAAGTGCCGGGCGTCTTCGGCACGCGCCAGATCAAGCTGCGCTGGCGCGACCTGAACGGCAACCAGCAGGAGGACATGCTCACCATCGTGGTGGACACACAAGCCACCGCCTACCCAGAGTGCAACGAGGCAAACCCCGACTGGCAGGCAGGTCGCAACGGCAATCCCGCCGTCTGGACCTTCTGCAAGCGCAAGGACCTCGAGTATGTCGGCAACAGCCCTGGCAACATCGCCTACGTCAATCCCGACCAGACCTTCACTATGGCGTGGGAGGTGTATGGTCTCAAAGCCGTGAGTCTGGTCTTTGAATCCGATTCGCGTTACGGTCCGAGAGGCGAGCCATTCCCAGGCAGAAGCCTGCCCACCACTGGCACCGGACCGCTCACCTTCAGAGCAGGTGACATCGGCACAGGCTGCTTCCGAATCACGCTGCGCGTTTCGCCTAACCGTCCTGCGGGTCAAGACCCAGTTGACTTCGGCGAGAAGATCATGTGCATCGGCGTCTCGCCGCCGGGCGGCGGTGGCGGGGGCGGTGGTGGTGGCGGCACGCAGCCGACGGCGACGCCGGCGCCGCCCACGCCGACCCCCATCGGAGAAGTTTCGGGTCCGACCCCAGAGCCAACTCCAACACCGATACCGTAGTCTCGCGTTGTGCGGGGCAGCCAGCCTGGCTGGCTGCCCCGGCGGAGAAAGCCCTAGCTGTTTATGAAGACGTCTCTCGTCACACGCGCCTTCGCCAGCATCCTCGCTTTGACGCTGCTGGTGATGGCTCTTCTGGCTAGCCCGGTTGCGCGACCCAGCCAGGCGCAGCGCGCGCCCACGCCGACGCCGATCCCAGAGCAGGTCGCCCCGCCGCCGGCACCCCCCGCGCTGCCGACGCCCATCCCGCTGAACGCAGAACCCGCGCCGACGCCGATCGCGCCAGCACCGCAGCCCCCCGCAGACGACGCGCCGCCCAGCGCAGACTTCGGCGCACAAGCCGCGCTGCTGATCGCCTGGTCGCCGATGTCGGGCAGCGTGCTGACCTTCACCACCATCGCGCCGTCGGTGGTGGTGACCGTCTCCTCTAACGAGGGCGACCTCGACCCGACCACAGCGGAGTTTATCCCCATCGTGAACGACGTGATCCAGCCGTCCGTGCCGATCACCATCGGCAGCGTGCAGACCGTCACGACGGGGAGCGTGCACACGCTGCGGCTGCGCGCCGACGTGAGCGCGTACAACACGGGCGACCGCGTGGTGTTCCGCATCCGCAAGCAAGGTGACCCGCCGAACACCTGGCAGGAAAGCCCGCAATATCTGCTGCGCAAGCAACACCTGGTGTTTCTGCCGATCGGTTACACGCTGCCAGAGCCGGGCGGCAGCGCCTGCGCGGCGGAGAGCGGGGCGTACCAGCTCTTCCAGCCGTCCACGCCCTACTTCATCGCCCGCACGCGCCAAGACGCCTGGTTCTTCGCCCACGCGAACATCACCCAGACCACCGCGCTGCAAGTGTGGCTGACGAACTACGCACCGTCCAGCGGCGGGCAGGTGCAGGTGTATCAGGGTGCAAACTGCGGCTCTATCGCGCTGGTGCAGCCGATAGGGGTGGCGCCCAACCCGACGGTGACGGTGATCGTGACGCAGCCGAAGGTGTATGTGCGCGTGGTGACCGTGGGCGGCGCGCCGGCGCCATTCAATATCGCCTGGCGCGTGCTGCCGGGCTTGCAACCTGGCGCAGATGCGTGCAGCGCTGCGGCGAGCAACGCCGCCAAGCTAGACGTGCAGTCGTTTAACTACGCCGTGCCCAACCCGCCCGCCAACGCCTGGTTCTGGGCGCAGAACCCCACCAACCAGGGCATCGTGCAGGTCTGGCTGACCGACTATGCGACAACCGGGCATCAGTTACAGGTGTTTTCGGGCGCGTGTAACGCGCTCACGCTGCTGCGCGTGGTGCCGCTGAGCAGCAGCGTGCTCACAGCGACGGTGAGCGCGGTGCCGGCGGGGAACGTGTTCTTCCGCGTGGTGGGTAGCAGCGCGCCGCCGCCGTATCGCATCGCCTGGCGCGTGCTCCCGCCGACGGAGAACGTCAATGCGTGCAGCGCCTATCCGCTGGCGGTGAACACCCCCCTCAACTGGCCGCTGAAGAACAGCAGCGACTTCTTCGCTATCCACGTCACGCGCACGGGCAGCGTGCGCCTGTATTTCACCAACCACCCGATCAATGGCGCGCAATTGCAATTCCGCAGCGGGCTGAACGTGACAAATTGCACTGCGCCCACGCTGCACGGCTTGGCGACTGTGTCGAACGGCAGCGCGCAATTGAACTTCAACGCCACCGTGACCGGCACCTACTACATCCGCAACGCGATGACCTCCAGCTACCCCGGCACGCAGCAATACACCGTGCGCTGGGAGTTTGGGTCGCCCTACGGCGAGCCACTGTTCACCACCAACCCCAACCAGCCCTTCAACCCACCATACAACGGCGACATCTGCTCCAACATCAACGTGGGCGGCTCGTGCACCTACTACTGGTTCGGTCTGGACAAGCCGCACCCCAGCGGCTACAACGGCGACTTCGACGTGCTGCAGATACTGGTTAAAGATGCGACTAATCTCCCCCCCTGCAATCCAGGCAACCCGGCGCAGGTGACGCCGTCGGGGTTTGCCAACAACTGGGGCAACGTGGGCACGGCGGCGACGCCCGACGGCAGCATTACGTTCACCTTCAACGCGCAGGGTGCCTATAACATCCAATTTAGGGCGGTGAAGGGCGGTAGCCAGGTGTGGTATGACGCCAAGCCGCTGAGGGTAGGGTGTTAGCAGCCCTCACCCCTAACCCTCTCTCCCATGTGGGAGAGGGGGTTTGGGTCCTCCGCGCATTCACCCTCAGCCTCTCCTATCAACCTAGCCCCCTCTCCCATGTGGGAGAGGGGGTTTGGGTCTTCCGCGCATTCACCTTCAGCCTCTCCTATCAACCTAGCCCCCTCTCCCATGTTTGGGGACGACGAGGCGCGGCGCTGGCACGGCTGGCCTCAGCCCCTCCTATCAACCAAACCCCCTCTCCCATGTGGGAGAGGGGGTTTGGGGGTGAGGGGTTAGTAGAACTGCTCGATGCGCCAGCCGCGCTGGCGGGCGTGGCGGCGCAGCTTGCTGTCGGGGTTTACCGCCACAGGCGTGCCCACCGCCTCCAGCAGCGGCAGGTCGGAGTAGGAGTCGGTGTAGAACGCGCAGTCGCGCAGCGCGACGCCCATCGGCTCGGCGATGCGGCGCGCCCAGTGAAGCTTGCCCGCGCCGTAGCATGGCTCGTCCGCCAGGGCGCCGGTCAGCTTGCCGTTGCGCACTTCCAGCTCGGTGCAGCGATAGTCAATGTTCAAGTGTCGGGCGACTGGCGCCACGATGAACTGCGTGGAGGCGGACAGCAGCACGACATGATCGCCTGCCGCTTGGTGCTCGCGCAGGCGCTGCACCGCGCGCGGGGCGAGGGTGGGCAAAATGTCCTCGGCGACGCACTGCTCGCATAGCCGGCGGGTGGCTTCGGCGTCGCCGCCCCTCACCCGTCGTCCCAGCCGCGCCATTGCGTGGGGGAAGTTGAGCAGGTTGAACGTGTACTGCGCGCTGATCAGGATCACGCCGAGCATCTCGCTGGCTGAGATGAGGCGTCGGCGCCAGAGAAAGCGGGTGTAGAGCCAGCCGCTGCTCGCGCTGAGCAGCGTCTTGTCCATGTCGAAGAAGGCGATGCGACGACCCACGGCGCGCGGCGATTTAGTCTCCGAACAAGCCCGTCTCGCGGCGCTCACCGGGCTGATAAGGCGGCAGCGCGCGCGAGAAGCACTCGGTGGTTTGCAGGCGGCGGAAGACCAGGCGCGTGATCAGGCTCTGCCTGCCGATGGGCTGCTGGCTGGCGTGACACGTGGAGGCACGCTGCTTGCGATCCACGTAGCGGCGCACGTCCACCCAGGTGGTGATGGGCATATCCCAGCTCGCAATGCGCACCAGGTCAATGTCGTGGTTGCGCCCGAAGCGGCGCGGGTCTTGCCCCAGCAAGGGCAGCAGGCGCGTCGCCAACCTGAGCCACCCTTTGGGGATCACAGCGAAGTAGAGGCGCGGGGCAGGTGTGTCGCACACGCCGCGCAGCAAGCCGTCCGCGCCCAACGTCCAACGCGCGCCGTAGCGCAGCTCGTAGGCGCGCAGCACCGCCTGGTGCAGCTTGATGTGGTCGGGGTGACCATAGCCGCCGAAGCGGTCGTGTGTGATCACCACGTCGGGGCGGAGTTGATCGAGGAAGCCGACGATGCGCTGCGCGACCTCGTCCAGCGGGGCGGCGCACAGCACACTGGCGGGCGCGTCGTCGGCGCACGCCATGCCGGAGTCGTGGTAGCCAAGAAAGCGCACGCTGGCAAGGCTGAGCGCCTCTGCGGCGCGCATCAGCTCGGCGGTGCGCAGTTCTGCCACGTCGCGGTAGCCGTTCAGCAGGCGCTCATCCACCGTGCCCGATTCGCCGCGCGTGCCGCACAGGTAATGCACGGCAACGCCATTGGCGGCGTATTTCGCCAAGGTGCCGCCAGGTCCGAAAGATTCATCGTCGGGATGCGCGAAGATCGCAAGCAGTTTGCGCATGGTCGTCAAGCGCTGTGATTAGAACACAGCCGCCTGAAAGGCGCATGTGCGCGCGATTTCGTCTGGGGTGGGGCATTGTCTGCCGCTGCCCAACTTTTGCACCTTGGCAGCCCCGACGCAGTTGGCGAACGCCGCCGCGCGGACAACGTCGCCGTGGGTGAGCCAGGCGACGACAAAGCCTGCGGCGAAGGCGTCGCCGGCAGCGGTGGTGTCGCGGGTAGGCACGGGGATGCCGCGAATCTCGTGCCGCTGGGCGGGGGGCGCATACACCGCGCAGCCTTGCGCCCCGCGCTTGATCACCACCCAGCGCGCGCCCATGTCGAGCAACGCGCGGGCGGCGGTTGCCTCGTCAGGCGCGTGGGTGAAGCGCGCCGCCTCGTCAGCGGTGAGCAGGCTCACGGCGCTGAGCTGGGTGATCGCCTCGGCGGCGGCGCGGGCGGCTGGCTCGCTCACGATCGGTCCTAGGTCGCTGATCACCGGCACGCCCGCCTGGGCTGCCAACGCAGCGGCTTCCACCGCGCTATCCTTCACGCGGTGCTCGTGCAAAGCGTAGCCGGGCAGGAAGAAAGCGTCGGCGTGGCAAATGCGTGCGCGCGTGGCAGCGTCCAACACCAGCGGCGGACCTGCGCCGTCGCGGACGAGGAACACGTGTTGACCGGCGTCGTCCACCAACACCAACACCAGCACGTTCACAGTGCCCGCCCCGCGTTGCACCAGGCTGACGTCCACGCCTTCTGCTGCAAGCGCGGCGATGGTTTGATCGCCGTAGAGGTCAGCGCCGATGGTGCCCAGCGCGACCGCGCGTGCGCCCAGCCGTGCTGCGGTGATCAAAAAGTTGCCTGCGCCGCCTGGCTCCACCTGGATCGCGCGGATTGCTTGCACGCGATCCGCCTCGATGGGCAGCCGCTCCACCGCCATCACCAGGTCGGTGACCAGGTCGCCGTAGCAGATGATGTGCGGCGCGCGGGCGCGCATTGCCGTGAAGAGGTCGGGCTGCGGCGCGTCTGAACAAGGCGTCAACCGCATGGTGGACATGAGCGCCACAATGGTAACATTGTCTTCGCCTGTGCGTGTGCAACGTCCATTGTTGATAGGGTTGGCGACGGTGTTGGGGGTGGTGATGGTGACCGTCGGCGCCAGCATCTTCGCGTATCGCCGCGCCTACGATTACTTCGCCAACCAGCTCGTGTTCCTGCCAGAGATGATGGCGACCGTCGGCGCCAGCATCTTCGCGTATCGCCGCGCCTACGATTACTTCGCCAACCAGCTCGTGTTCCTGCCAGAGATGATGGCGCAGCCTCGACCGGCGCAGCCCGTCCCGCAGGGCGAGGAGGGCATTGTGCTGCCGCAGCCCTGGAACGGCAAAGAGCGGGTGAGCGTGCTGTTGATGGGCATTGACCAGCGCATGGGCGACGGCGAGCCAGCCCACCGCACCGACACCATGATCGTGTTCACACTCGACCCGGTCACCATGCAGGCGGGGATGTTGTCCATCCCGCGCGATGTGTGGGTGCCGATCCCTGGACACGGCAACAATCGCATCAACACCGCCAACTTCATCGGCGACACCACCGACTACCCCGGCGGCGGCATCATGCTGGCGAAGAAGACCGTGGAGAATTTCCTCGGCGTGCCGATCCACTACGTGGTGCGCATTAACTTCACCGTCTTCGAGACGTTCATTGACCGCATCGGTGGCATCACCATCGAGGTGCCAGAGGACATCTACGACCCCGACTATCCCACAGAGGACTACGGCACAGAGGTGTTCGCGCTACCTAAAGGCACACATACGCTGGACGGTGAGACGGCGCTGAAATATGCCCGCACGCGCCACTCGCGTGGCGGCGACTTCGACCGCGCGCGCCGCCAGCAGCAGGTGATTCTGGCGGTGCGCGAGAAGATCAAAGACCCGCGCGTGTTGGCGTCGCTGATCGCTGCCGCGCCAGAGCTGCTGGAGCAACTCGGCAGCTCGGTGAAGACCAACATGACGCTCGACGAGATGCAGCAGCTCGCGGTGCTGGCGCAGCGCGTCGAGCGCGATCGGATCGTTTCGGAGGTGCTGGACCAGCGCTACACCGACTTCGTCACCACGCCGGAGGGGTATCAAGTGGTGGTGCCCAATCGAGAGCGCATCGCCCAGCTCCGCGACCGCATGTTCAGCAGCGCGGCGCCAGCAGGCGCTAGCCTCGCTGCCCCTTGACGCTCACCAGCAGCGCGGCGATCAGCGCCAGCCCCGCGCTCACGCCCAGCACTCCAGACCACGCCGCGCTGAACAACAACGGCAGCGCCACCAGCGAAGCTGCCACGCGCCCGCCAGAATGCAGCGTGCCAAGCAATCCTGCCATGGCTGCGCGCGCCTGCGGCACGGCTTCTGTGCTCACTGCCAACGAGGCAACGAGCGCAAACTCAAATGTGAGGAAGATGCCAAACAGCCCTGCCAGCGCACCGCCCAACGTGTCCGATAGGAGCACTTGCGCAGCGAGTGCGCCGACAAAGCCGAACGTGCTCAGCGCCATCGCCCGCCACTTGCCCAGCCGGTCCAGCAGCGCTGCAGCGCCCAGCTCGGCGACGATCTCCGCCACCCCAATCACCACCGACGCCACGCCCAGGCTGGCGGGCGTCAGCGCAAACGTCTGCACCAGTTGCGGCGCGTACGCCAGCGTGACAAGCTGCGATGCTGCCGAGATCAGCGCGCCATGCAGAAGTAAACGAAACGCGCGCGGCTGAGCAATCACCGCGCCCCACTGCGCGAAGCCGACCATCGCGCCATGCCTGGCGAGTGGACGAGGTGGCGAGTCGCTCGTCAGCGCGAAGCGCAGCGCTGCTATCAAGCTGATCCCGCCGCCCACGCCCAGCAGCGCAAACGGCACCCACCAGCTCACGCGCTCGATCAACCAGCCGAACGCCACCACGCCGATGATCCAGCCCAGCGCCCATGCCAGCTCGACGACGCCAATCGCCAGCCCGCGCCGCTGCCAGGGCACATGATCGCCAACGAACGCCTGGATGTGCGGCATGATCATGGCGCGGCTCACCCCCAGCAGTGTGCATAGCGCCAGCGCCATTGCCAGCGATTGTGCCAGCGCCATCAGCAGGCAGCTCAGTGCGAACAACGACGCCAACCCGATCACCGCCCGCCGGCGCCCCAGCGCCGACTCCAACGCGCCCCCCAGCAGCGAAGTCAGCCCCGCCAGGCTAAGCGCAGTCGCCAACCAGCCCGCGTCGGCGGCTTGTGCGCCGAAGGCAGCGGCGATGAACGTGAGATACGGCAACGGCGCGCGAATGCCAGCGTCCAGCATGGTGCGCAGCGCGACCAGCGACGCCAGCGCTGGCGCCAGGCGCAGCGGGCGCGGTGCGGCGGGGGCGATGCTGCTCACGGGGTGCGCTTCAGCTCACAAGGCTGCGCCTCGCGGGCGATCATCTCCTGGAACGCCTGCATCAGGCGGCGCGTGATCGGGCTGGGCTTCCCGTCGCCGATCACGATGTTGTCCACCTGCACCACTGGCATGATCTCGCGCGAGACGCTGGTGATGAAGCACTCCTTCGCGCGCCGCAGGTCGTCGTAATGCGGACCGCGTCGCACGATGGGCAGGATGTTCTCCGCCAGCTCCAGCACCAACATGCGCGTCACCCCGCGCAGGGCGTGCGCCTCTTCCGTGTAAAGGGTGGGCTGCCCGTGTGCGTCTTCCAAGATGGCGAAGAAGTTGCTGCTCAGCCCCTCCAGCACGCTGCCATCCTCGCCCAGCATCAAGCCTTCATGCACGTTGTGAGGCAGGCTCTGATACGCTTGTGCAGCGACGCTCACGAAGCTGGTGCTTTTGGCTTGGGGGTTGTCGCGGTGTGCTGGCACGCTCATGCAGCGCACGCCCTCTTCGTACCAACGCAGGGGATAGGGCTGGAAAGGCTCAACGGAGATATACAAATCTGGCGGTGTGAAGGTGAGACGAACGCGCGATTCGGCGTTGCCTGCGCGGTGGAGCGCGACCGCCAGCCAGTGGCGCACCTCGTCATCGTTCAGCGCCCCCTCCTTGCCCAGCAGTTGGACGGTCAACTCTAGCCGCCGCAGGTGATCCCACAGCCGCAAAATGCGGTTGCCCTGATACGTGCGGAAAGTGGTATATGCCCCTGACGGCAGCGCCGAAGAAGCCAGCCGCATGTCGCTATGGGTGCCATAATGTTCGAGATCGCCGGATGTCACGCGATATGTGAAAACCATGCGCACCTTGTGCTTGTTAAAGATGTCACAATATCATAGCAGCCACAAAGCCTGCGCCGCACAGCAGCCACCATAAACTCATGAAAGAACGCGGAAGCCGCGATAAAACTGCATCACGCGCAGCTATCGTGCTTCTGCATCTGCTGCCATGTGGAAACCACTGTTCCCGCTCCGTCCGCGCTTTCGCCGCGTTTCCGCTACAGTAGAATCGCCTTCCAGACGGCGTCAACTGGAACACCGCCGAAACGTGAGCAGCGCTGCCAAGCGAACCAGGAGCAGCCTTGAAAGTCATCATCATTGCCAACGGAGACCCTCCCAGCGCGGACGATGTCGCCCGCTGGTTACGCGAAGGAGATGTGTTGATCTGCGCCGACGGCGGGGCGCGTGTTGCGTTGCGCCTGAATTTGCGTCCGCACCACGTCATCGGCGATTTCGACTCGCTCGACGAAGCTGCGCTGAGCGCACTCCAGGCGCGCGGCGCCCAGTTGCACCGCCATCCCACCCGCAAAGATGAGACCGATCTTGAGCTGGCGCTGCGCTTTGCCGTGCAGATGCCGCTCCCCTCAGAGGAGGAGAGCGAGATTGTCGTGTTGGGCGCGTTTGGCGGGCGGCGCGATCACGAGATGGGCAACATCCTGCTGCTGGCGATGCCCGCCCTGCGCGGCAGACGAGTCACCTTCGCGCACGGCGACACGCGCCTGTTTTTGATTGACGCCCGCGCCGCGCCCGCGCAGCGCCAATGGCAAGGCGCTATAGGGGACCTGGTGTCGCTCATCCCGATCGGCGGCGACGCGCACGGCATTGAGACGCGCGGGTTGGAGTATCCGCTGCGCGGTGAGTCGCTCTTCTTCGGACCAGCGCGCGGCGTGAGCAACGTGATGATCGCGCCCGAGGCAGAGGTGCGCGTGCGCCAGGGCGCGCTGCTTTGTTTCGTCTTGCGACGGACATGACGCCCAGCGCGCTCCAGTACACTTAGCGACAGCGAGAGGCAGGTTCTGTGAAGCTATCCGTCATCATGCCCGTGTTCAACGAGGCTGCCACCATCGCCGAGATTTTGCGGCGCGTGTCGCAGGTGGACCTCGGCAGCGTCGAGAAGGAGATCGTCCTGGTGGATGACTGCTCGAAGGACGACACCCCCCACATCTTGCGCGAGCAAACGCACATCCCCAACCTGCGCGTGATCACCCACGAAGTCAACGGCGGCAAGGGCGCCGCGATTCAAACCGCCATTCAGCACATCACGGGCGACATTGTGATCATCCAGGATGCTGACCTGGAATACGACCCCAACGATTATGCGCGCTTGATTCAACCCATCATCGAGGGCAAGACGAAAGTGGTGTATGGCGTGCGCAACCTCAGCTCGCAGCGCTGGTACATGGCGATGGGCAACCGCCTGGTCACCTTTGCCACCAACGTGCTGTATGGCGTGCGCCTGCAAGACATGGAGACGTGCTACAAAACGATGGCGCGCGAGGTGGTGGAGGGCTTAAAGCTGGAGTGCCGCCGCTTCGACGTGGAAGCGGAGATCACCGCCAAGATCATCCGCCGCGGCTACTCTATCCTGGAGATGCCAATCCGCTATCAGGCGCGTTACGAAGAAAAGAAGCTCTCGCCGCTAGATGGCATCCCCACGCTGCGCGCGCTGATCAAGTATCGCAACTGGCGGGGATGAGACGGCGCGCGCTCGCCACTGATCGAGAATGGTGAACAGGTGCGTGGCATCGCGCACGCCCACCTCGCGCAGCATGGGCAGCCCAGGGTGGATGATAAACGCTTCCGTTTGCGGACCGCCTAGCCCGCCGTGCGATCCGATCAGCTCCTCGAACGCTGCCACGCTGCCATCGGCGTAGAGCGCGCTGTGGACGATCAGGTCGCCGCTGTTGGAGAACTCGCTGAGCCGCCGCAACTGCGCCGCGCGCAGCGTTGTGTCGCCAAAGGGGGCGAGCGGGTCTACGCCGATCACTTTCCCGCTGGTCAGGCTGCGCGCACCCTGGTGATTTAACGCGATGATGTCCTCTGTGTCGCGCACGACCACGAAGCCGATGCCCTCGTGTTGCGACAGCGCGTTGATCAGATCGGGATGAATCGCCTCGATCTGCTCCCACGTCAGCGGCTGGTGACCGATGGAAGGGAAGTACACATGCGCCAGGCAGCCAGACGCGCACACCACCACATCTTCGCCCTCCTGGGGGGTGGGTGGCACAGCAGCCAGCTCCTCCAGCGCCTGCGCCGCTGCGCGCATGGTGGCGCGGCGAATGCGGCGCTGTTTTTGTCCATGCAGCGCCTCGCTGGCGGCGCGCAGGTCGCTCACCAGCGCCCTGACGAACGAGCGCCCAGCCTCTTCGTGCGTGGGCGTCTCGCTCACCCGCGATTCGCGGCGAATGTGCTGGGCGATCCACTCGCGCAGGGTGAACCCATAGCGCTGACGGAACGTCGCGCCGCCTGTCTGCCCATGATCGGAAAGCACAAACAAGTCGTACTCAAACGGCGCCAAGTAGCGGATGGCTTGGCGGATGTGCCGCAGGTGGCGGTCGAAGCCGCGCAGCGTGTTGAGCGCGTTGGGGCATTCCGGTCCGGCTGTGTGCGCCACCACGTCGTAGCCGACGAACGTGGCGTAGATGATCGGGCTGCCGCGCTGGATCTCGCGCATCACGATAAAGAAAGTCATATCGCGCAGCAAGACGTTGACCAGCGGACGCAGCAGCGCGTGTGGCGAGAGGATGTGCTGGCGCGTGCCGCATGCGCGTTGACGCAACGACCAGTTGATCTCGCGCAGCAAGTCCAGTGCGCATAACATCAGCGTCCGCCCGAAGATCACGGGGTTGAGCCAGAACGCGATCAGGTCCTCCAGTGCGCGCGGGGTGTGCATCTCGCTCAACGTCAGCACAGCGCGTGCCGCGCCGCCGCTGAGCAGGTTGTTGACTGACGAGCCGCCGCGCAGCAGCCCCTGCGCCTGTTGAAAGCGCGACTGCAGCGCGCGCGCGTCTTCTGGGCGGTTCGAGATGAACATGCGCCCGCGCTCACGTTCGTACCAACGAAAGGCGGGGATGTCGTCGTTGTTGCCGTAGAGAATGCCTGCCTGAAAGGCGGATGTTTGCGATGGCAAGCCGCAGTCGAAACAGGTGATGTGGAATCCCTCGCGCAGCATGGCATACAAGTTGGGCATGATGCCAGCGCCCAGCGCGCGACGCAGGTGTGTGTGTGAAAGCCCGTCAATTTGCAGCAGCACCATCCCGTGACAGACGTTGTTGTGGCTGGCTTGTCGTGCCTGGCGTGGGTCGCGCGTGGACTGGATGATGAACTGGAAGAATGTGTATTCATCGTCCAGTGCGATCAAGCCGTTCAGCACCGCATTCACGCCAGCCAGCAACACGGTGGCTGGCACAAAAGTCGGCAAGCTGAGCGCCTGTGCTGGGCTTGCCAGCAGACTGGCAGCCAATCGCAGCGCCGCGCCGTTGAGCAGCAGCGCCGCACCGTTCACCGTGAGCGGGTTGATCGGCACGCGCAACCACAACATCACTGGCACCAGCCCGAAGTTCAGCCCCACCAGCAACGCCACGATCAGCATCAACTGCGCGGTGAACTCCAGCGTCCAGCTTGGCGCGCCGAACAGGCTGGTGATCAGCGCCAGCAACAGCCCCGCTTCGGCGACCGTGAACCAGCCCAGGCTGATCGCCAGGCGTCGCCATTCGCGCAGCGAGAGAGTCACCTGAGGCATGGCGTCCTCGCCGTTGGGTGTTGGACGGGCGGGCGAGCGCGCGCCACGCCCGCAGCGCATGGCGTGCGCGCGGCATCACTTCGACGCATCGTGCTCATCTGTGCTACAACAAGGGCAGGCGTTGTATGAGTCAATCGCAATCTTCTCACACCTGGCACCACGGTCCGTCGTGGCTGTGGCTGTTGTCGTTCGTCCTGGTGATCTCGGCAGATGCGCTGGTGTTGCGACAGTGGGTGTTGTTGCCGGCGTACGTGATGTGTTTTTACGGGGGCATGGTGGTGATCGATCTGCTCACGTATCCGTTCCTGGAGCGTTGGCGGGCGTGGCTGCGCGCGCAAGGGGCGCGCGGCAAGCGCATGTGGTATCTCGTCGAGGTGGGTGGCATGTGGATCGGCACCTCGGTCGTGCTGATCGCGCTGGCGCCAGTGTGGCTGAGGTGGACGTGGCAAGTGCCAGGCGCGCTTCAGGTGATCGGTTGGGCGTTGCTGGTGCTATCGGTTGGCGTAGGCGTGTGGGCGGCAGGGCAGATGGGCTGGGCGCGCCTGCTCTTTGCAGGCGCGTTGTTCCCTCCAGGCGAGCCCGCACAGCAGAACAACGTGCCGCAGCGGCTGGTGGTGTCCGGACCGTATCGCTATGTGCGCAATCCGCTCTACGTGACTGACGCCACGCTGATCGCCGCCACGGCGCTGGTGACTCAGCAGTTGGTGCTGGCGATGCTGCTGGTGATTTACCTGATGCAGTTGGCGATGCAGATCCGTCTGGAAGAGCGCGAGCTGCGGCAGCGCTTCGGCGAGCCATACGAGCGCTACCTGCGCGCCGTGCCGCGCTTCATCCCGCGCCTGACGCCCGTAGACCCCGCTGACATCGAAGGCGAATCGCCTCAGTCGCGCGCCTGATCTGACGCGCCGATCAATTTGCCCTGGCTAGGCGTGAAGCGCTCCACACTCAGCACCACCGCGCTGGCATCCGCCACACTGCGACCCTGCCCACTGCTGTAGCTTTGAACGTCTGTAGAGGCGCTCCAGGCGTGCAGACGGTCTATTTCGGCGTCGTCCAGGCGATAGGCGTCGCGCCGTGCGACAAGGTGCTCGACGATCTGGCGCATGACCTGGCGGCACAGGTCACCCGTGTTGGTGAAGGGCAGCCATCGGGCGTGCTTGGCTGCCAGCCGCATAAAACCTATCGCAGCCTGGGTTTGAGGAGCGTTGGCGTGATACCACAGCAGAGTGGGGACGCCAGACCGCTGAGCAGCCATCCACTCCAGACCCATCGGCGCCTGGATGTCGCTGCCCAGGATGAGCATGAACAGATGCGCGCGCTGTGCCGCGTCCAGGTCTGGCTCGCGGTCTGTGCTGGCGGGCGTTTGCTGAATGTTCCATCCCAGCGAAGTTGGCACGTTGCTGATCAGGCGCGCCAGCATGTCGCGCTCTGCGCGCAACTGCGGCGCTGCGGAAATGTACAACAGCAATTGTTCAGCCATCGGCTTTCAGGATATATCACAGTTTTGTGAGTCCACCCTGTTTGTTTTCTGCTGTTGTCGTGTCGCCGCAGCCGTGATAGCATGGCGCGCGATGAGCAACCTGAATCGCCTGTTCGCGTTGATCGGCGCCGCCGTGTCGGGCTATGCGCTGTGGAAAGTGGCGGCGCCAGAGCTGTTGCAGCGCCGACCGTCGCCCTTCCTGAACGCAGCGCCGCCAGATGCCACCGCCCTGGTCACGGGCGCGTCTTCGGGCATTGGCGCGGCGTTCGCGCGCCGATTGGCGCGCCATGGCTACCATCTCGTCATCAGCGGACGCCGCCAGGAGCGCCTGGACGCGCTGGCGGAAGACCTGCGCCAGCGCTGCGGCGTGCGCGTGCGCACAGTGAACGCCGACCTGAGCCAGGAGGAAGGCATGAAGCGCGTGGCTGCCGTGACCGAAGAGCTGGCTGAAGCGGGGATGCTCGACCTGTTGGTGAACAACGCGGGCTTCGGCACAACCGAGACCTTCGTGGCGCTGCCCTACGAGCGCCATCTGGAGATGCTTAACGTGCACGTCACGGCGAGCGTGCGCCTGACCCGCGCAGCGCTGCCGGGCATGTTGGCGCGTCGGCGTGGGGGTGTGATCAACGTGGCTTCTATTGCAGGCTGGTTCCCGTTGCCAGGCAACGTCACATACAGCGCCACCAAGCGCTACTTGATCACGTTCTCGCAGGCGCTGCAAATGGAGCTATGGGGCAGCGGGGTGTTTGTGCAGGCGCTGTGCCCGGGCTTCACCTTCTCCGAGTTTCACGACGCCGCGCCCTATCGCGCGATTGGCTTCCGCCGCGACGCGCTGCCTGGCGTGATGTGGCAGTCCGCCGAGCAGGTGGTGGAGGCGTCGCTGAACCAGCTTGGGTCGGAGGAGGTGGTGTGCGTGCCGGGCGTCCACAACCGCGTGCTCACCTTGCTGAGCAGCGCCGTGCCGCGCAGCGCTGTGCAAATCGCGCGTCGCCTGATGAGTGGGCTGGGGGCTTGAGCTTAATCCGCTTTGCGCAGGTGCGGGAAGAGCAGCACCTCGCGGATGGTGTCGCGGTTGGCAAACATCATCACCAGCCGATCAATGCCCATGCCGAAGCCGCCGGCGGGCGGCATCCCGTACATGAGCGCGCGGATGTAGTCCTCGTCCACCGGGTTGGCTTCGCCCGCCTCCGCGTTCACTGCCTCCGCCAGGAAGCGCTCGCGCTGGTCGAGAGGATCGTTCAGCTCGGTGAAGGCGTTGCAGATCTCCATGCCACCGATAAACCCCTCGAAGCGCTCTACGGTGTTGGGGTCGTCGGGCTTGGCTTTGGCGAAAGGCGAGATGTCGCGCGGATAGTCGTAGAGGAAGGTCGGCTCGATCAGCGTCTTCTCCACGTAATCGCCGATGAGGGTATCCACGAGTTTGCCCCAGGTCTTGCCGTGTACTGCTTCTGGCGGCAGCAGGCTGCGCCGCACGATCTCAGCGCCGAGCGAGGCGGCGTCGGGGTGGGCGGTGTAGTCAATGCCAGTGCGCTCCAGGATCGCCTGGCGGAGTGGCACACGGCGAAAAGGCTGCAGCCAGTGGATCGTGTGCCCGCGAAAGGTGCTTTTGCCTTCTGCTTCGGGCGGCAGCACGGCGCGCGCCACGTGTTGCAGCATCCGCTCGGTCAGGTCCATCACGTCATACATGTCCATGTAGGCGGCGTAAAACTCCAGCATGGTGAACTCTGGGTTGTGCTTGAAGCTGACGCCCTCGTTGCGGAAGTCGCGCCCGATTTCGTAGACGCGCTCCAAGTTGCCCACCAACAAGCGCTTGAGATACAGCTCAAACGAGATGCGCAGGTACAGGTCTTGGTCGAGCTGATTGTGATGGGTGATGAATGGGCGTGCCGCGGCGCCGCCGTAGATCGGCTGCAGGATGGGTGTCTCCACTTCAAGGAAGCCCTCGCTGTCGAGGAATTCGCGGATGGCGCGGATGACGCGCGCGCGCAGGACGAACACCTGGCGCACGTCGGGGTTCACGGCGAGGTCGGCGTAGCGCTGGCGGTAGCGCAGCTCTGGGTCGGAGAAGGGGCTGTGGCGCACCGCCGTGCCATCGGGCAGCACTTCCTCTTTGGCAAACGGCAGCGGGCTGAGCGACTTGGCGAGCAAGTGCCACTCGCGCACCCGCACCGAAGGTTCACTCGTGCGCGTCAGCATCAGCGCACCGCGCGCCTCCAGAAAGTCGCCGATGTCCAGCGATTTGAACCACTCGAAAGACTCGGGGCTGAGCGAATCTTCGCCGATTCGACCGTAGAGTTGCACGCGCCCGCTGACATCCTCGATGTGCATGAAGGCGGCTTTGCCCATCACGCGGCGCGACACAACGCGCCCCATGACCGCCACTTCGGATGTGTCGCCGTCGCGCGCGCGCGCGGCGGCTTCTCGCGCCAGCGTGCGCTGGCGGGCGAATCGAACGCGGGGAGGGTAGGGATCAATGCCGTGCGCGCGCAGTTTTTGTTGCGCGGCTAATCGCTCGCGCTCGACTTCCGTGAGCTCCATGGTGACAAATAAACAACCAAAGCGCGTGGCTCAGCCACGCGCCAGAGGATGTGCAGATGAAGACACCTGACAGAGATGCTGAGGAGGAAAGACCAGAAAGCGGAGCCTGGTGAAGGCTAGCTGTTGTTTTGCATGCGCTTGATCTGCTGCGCACGCTTCAGCGCTGCAGCGAACGAGCTTAGTTCTTCGTCGGGACCGGCGGAGAGCAGATAGTCCTGCGGATCCACGTTTTCCAGGACGGCGTCCAGCACTTTGCGCCCAGGGTCCACCCGCGTGATGCGCACGGTGACCTCTTCGCCTTTGGACACGATGGCGCGCATATCCGCAAAAGTCATGTTCATGGCGGAGGCGCGCACCATCGCGTCGCGCTCTGCACCGATGTCCACGGTCACTAGGCTGCGCTCCACACGCACGACCTGGCCCTTATAGCGCTCGCCTTTGCGGATGCGGTTCCAGGGCAGCTCGGGCGGCTCGATCATTGTCAAGCCGATGCGGCGCCTGGCTGCGTCCACTTCGGTGACCCACACCTGCTCAATGACATCGCCGACGGCGGGTTGTTTTACGCCGCGGGGTATCTGGTTGAGTGGGATCAAGCCGTGCTTAGGTCCGTCGAAATCAACGAACACGCCGAAAGACTCTTGCGAGACCACCTTCACGTTGGTCAGCTTCATGCCCACTTGCAGGTTGTCCCAGTCGTAGGCGGCTGGTGGGCGCATGGTCAACGCGAAGCGGTTCTCTTTAGGCTTGACCGAGAGCACATACACCTTGATGATGTCGCCCTCTTTCAGGACATCTGCCACGCGCGTGACTGGTCGCCCGTTGTCGGTCATGATTTGAGACACGTGCAGGAAACCATCCACGCCGATGCCCACGTCTACAAACGCGCCACCGAGCGTCACGCGCGTCACGCGACCGTCAAACGCCATGCGCGGCTTCAGGTCGCTGACTTGCTTCGGAGTAGCCTCCGCTTCTGCAGCAGATGCGCCCGCCACTTCTGGCTCGGCGGTTGCTACAGGGGTGGGGCTTTCATCAATCGTCGCAAACACTTCGTCACTCACTTGAGGTCTTTCCTCCTTTTGATTGCAGAAGTTTGAAGCGCCGTGTGTCATGGGGCGCTCCGCCAGGTTGTTAGCGCCTGTATTCTATACGATTTTTGCGCGCGTGAAGTGCGCTGGTGATTGCCCACAAGCCCGAATAGGAAGGCTCTGCAGCTCACGGCAACCACGCGGGCAGCATTGCGTCAACGGCGATCAGGCGCTGCGTTGCGCCGTCTGCAGATAGCAACCAGACTTCGGGCGTTGCGTTGGGTGTGACGAGGTCGAAGCGTTGTGCAAGCAGATAACGGCTATCTGGGCTCCATGAGATAGCGCCGTAGTTGAAGCCGCTGGCTTCGGTGAGCCGAATGGGCGACCCGCCAGAGGCGCGCAGCAACCACACCTGCGCCCCGTTGATGCCGCTGGTGTAATCCTGTCGCCCGAACGCGATCCACTCACCGTCGGGTGACCATGCTGCGCCGAGGTCGTTATATGCGCCCAGCGGCGTCAGCGGCACGATCACGTTGCTGATCAGGTCGGTGCGCAACAACTGGCTGAACTGTCCAGCGTCGGAAGCCACCAGCTCTGGATACACCAACTGCGTTCCATCAGGAGACCAGTTCCCTGTGTCGCCCATCACGCTGGGCAATTCTTGCGCGTTGCCATCCGCCAGGTTGATCACGTGGATGACGTTGCGCACGCCATCGTAGAATGCCAGGCGGGTGTCGCGCGGGGCGAAGCGGGGCAGGCTGCCGATGCGCTGAGAGTCTTCAAACAGCGGCGCAGCCTGCTGACTTTCGAGATTCAAAATCCAGATGCGACCCGGCCCTGGCGAGCGCCCCAGCGTCCCTTCCAGCAGTGGATGCTTCTGAAACGCGATGAGCGCGCCATCGTGCGACCAGGACGGAGATTGGCAGATGTGACCGTCGCAGCGCACGATCAGCCGCCGCCCGCTGCCGTCGCTGTTGATCAGCCACAAGTCGCGCTCTGGGTTGACCGCTTCGCGGTTGACGCTGTAAGCGATGTGGCGTCCGTTGGGGCTGACGGCGAAGTCGTATACGCCGTATGGCTCTTCTGTGAGGCGTTGAGGGGCTGCGCCCGGGTCGCTTGTGTCCAGCACAAACAGATTGGCGTAACCGCTGGCTGGCGCTAAATACACGATGCGCGGTTGTCGCGTGTGAAAGCTCCACCGCACTGGGCGCAGCAGTGTGCGCCCGCGCTGGCTTGTTACGCCTGCGTCAATGGTCATGGTGTAGGTCTGATTTGGCGCAAGCGCAGTGGTGGGCGTCCAGAACACTACTGGACCGTTTGCGCGCAACGTGCCGCTCACGGGCGGCTCGACGCGCCATCGTTCATCCAACGAGGCGAGGTTTGGCGCTTCGTTGAAGATGACCTGCACGCTCGACCGCACCGACGCGCCCACCTCGCCGTGAGCCGGGTTTGTTTGCATCACAGCAAGCCCGACCTGGTCGCCCCGCGCGATCACCGCCGCGGCGAGCACCAGCAACACGCCGATGCTGATCAGTGCGGCGCGGTCAAGAGAATCCCAGCGCACAAACCACACATTGTAGCCAGACGGTCGCTGACGTACAATGCTGTTCACGTGGCAGATTTCCTCGCGCTGCTCAGTCGCATCTCGCAGGCGCTTTTCGTGCCTTCGTTGATTGGGCTGCTGGCGATCACGCTCATCATCGGTGCAATACGCAACTGGCGCATCACCTTGCCCGCGTTGTTGCTGAATTACGCGGCTGCCAGCTTGTTGTTGGCGAGCGCGGTGGACCCGTTGTTCAGCCTGCTGAAGGTGGGTGCAGGGGGGGTCGCCATCTTTGTACTGAGCATTGCTGCGCAGCGCGCAGACACACTGCGCGCTCTGCGCGGCGAGAGTGTGGCGGTGGAACGACTCGTGCGCCCCAACGTGCGCGCGCTCTCCTCTCAGCTTCTGCTGCGCGCCGCCATCGCGCTTCTGATAATCAGCGTTGCCTTTGGCGCTGCGGCGCGCTTCCCCTTGCCCGACGAATCGCGGGCGTTGAGCCTGGCAGCTTATGCGCTGCTCGGTGTGAGCGTGTTGTTGATCGCAACCGCGCCAGAGGCGCTGAATGTCGGTGTTGGCTTGTTGATGTTCCTCTCCGGCTTCGAGCTGGCTTACTTACCATTGGAGCCGAGCCTTGGGGTGAGCGTGTTGATGGCGCTGATCACGTTGTTCAGCGGTTTGGCGGTCGCATACGTGACCCAGGCCGATGTTGCTGTGATGGAGGAAGAACCCGCTGTCAATCTCGATGAGTTGGTGATCGCGGCAGACGAGGGAGCTATCGTCCCCGTTGATCAGCCAGAAGTGACATGAGCGTGCGCTGTCTGATTCGCACGAGCGAAGAGGTCAACACGTGAAGGGAAGCGCCTCTCCACATTCCTCGATCCGAAGCAGCGCCGTTTGCCGAGACGGGCGCGCCATTTGTCCACCCATCCGCAGTGTTGCGTCAAGACCATGACCATCCCCGCCTCTCTTCTCATCGCGCTGGTGCCGCTGCTGGTTGCTGGAGGTGCCCTTGTCGTTCGCCGCTGGCATCGCGCAGCATGGCTCATGGTGTCTGTCGCGTGCGCGCTCATAATCGCGCTGTTGGTGCGACCCGCCGAGGGCGCGCTGCGCCTGTTGGCGATCACAGTTGATCCCGTCGTCGCTGTGTCGTTTCTGGGGCGCGCGCTGGTGCTGACGCCGACGAACCAGCCCGCGCTGCTGATGCTGTTCCTGATGGCGCTTGTCGTCTTTTTGTTTGCCCCAGCAGCCAAGCCAGAGGACATTTTCTACCCTTTGGGGTTGCTGATAATCGGCTTGTTCGGCATCAGCCTGATCGTGCGCCCGCTGCCATACGCAGCCTTCACCTGGCAGATAGCAGCGACGGTGGCGGTGTTTCTCATCCAGAGCCAGCGCGTCGGCGAGCGCAGCGGTCAGGCGGCGTTGCGCTATCTCTCGACAGCGACGTTCACCCTGCCGTTGTTCCTGCTGGCTGGATGGCTGAGCGATCGGGTCAGCCAGTTTTCAACGCAAGAGGCAGCGCTGTTGGCGCAGAACTACAGCACGTCGGCTGCGCTGATCATGGTGGCGGTGGTGCTGTTGTTGGGGGGTGTGCCGTTGTACTCATGGTTGCACCTGGTCGCCCGCGATGCGCAGCCGCCAGTGATAGCGCTGTTGGGAGCGCTGGCAACTGGCGCGGCGCAGCTCCTCTGGCTGGACTTATGGGAAGCAAATTTCTGGCTGCGCGATAGCGCGCTGGTGAATGACGCATTGCGCGCGTTGGGCGTTGTGATGTTGGTGATCGCCGCGCTCACTGGCTGGGCGCAGATGTCGTTCTCGCGGTGGCTGGGCAGCGCGCTGATCGCAGAGATCGGCACTGGGCTGCTGCTCATGCGCCCCCTCTCGCTGCTGGAGGTGGAGGCGCAAGTGGTCAGCATGGCTGGGCGCGCGTTGGCGCTGATCGTCTTTGCGATTGGGTTGCAGCGCCTGCGCGCGCAATGTGGCGGCGATACGTTCGATGCGCTGCGCACTCGCCCCGATCGCTGGACGATAGTTGCGTTGGTGGCTGGAGGGCTTTCACTAGCGGGCGCGCCCACGACGGTGGGGTTTGTCTCGCGCTGGCTCGTCGCCCGCGCGTTGGGCGATTCCGAGATCGCGCTGCTGTTGGCGCTGAGCGGCGTGAGCTTGCTCGCGGGTCTGGTGCGCGGGATGCGCACAGCGCTCGGCGCGTCGCGCGAAGTGCAAGAGACGGCATCGCCGCCTGCCGTCATCCAGGCTGCGCGAGGTGCGCGCATTGCAGTGAGCCTGGCTGCCGTGTTGATATTCGCGCTTGGTCTCGCGCCGGCGATCCTGGTGAACTTGGCTGCGCACGTCGCTGACGCCTACACCTTCTACCCTTGAATCACCCATCTGGTGAGTGCAATTTTGTGGTGTTGATATTACACTTGCGGACGGTGAAGTTTGTACAATCAGTTGAATAGACACACCTGCGCGCTGAGCAAAGAGCCATCGCAGTCCCTTGTGCGGTGGGGTGAGGCGCGCCTGGGACAGTGAACACTGAGCGTGTCAAGGAGAGAAGCCAATGGCAGTGAAAACCCAACCCAAGAAAACTGCGGCTACGGCTGTTGCGCCAAAGAAGCCAAAAACGAGCGCCAACGGCAAAGCGGCAACACCGAAACCACAACCTATGAAGAAGCAGTGGGTCTTTTTGTTTACCGACCGCAAAGGCGTCGAGAAGGTTGCGAAGACGTGGAACGAACAGCGCGAGCTGCTGGGCGGCAAGGGCGCTGGGTTATTTGACATGACCCGCGCGGGCTTGCCCGTGCCGCCGGGTTTCACCATCAGCACGGAAGCCTGCAACGCCTTCGTCAAAGCTGGCAACAAAATCCCCAAAGAGATCTGGGACCAGGCGTTGGAAGCGATGAAGGCGGTGGAGAAACAGACCGGCAAGAAATTCGGCGGCGGCGTGAAGGGCGTGCGCCCGTTGTTGGTGTCGGTGCGCTCCGGCGCGCGCGAGTCCATGCCTGGCATGATGGAGACCGTGCTGAACGTCGGCTTGAACGACCGCACCGTCGAAGAGATGGCGCAGGTCACCGGCAACCCGCGCTTCGCCTACGATTCCTACCGCCGCCTGTTGATGATGTTCGGCAGCACGGTGCTCGGCATTCCCGACGAGAAGTTCGACGAGCCAATGGAGCACCTCAAGGCGCAGAAAGGATACACCTCTGACACCGAGCTGACCACCGACGACTTGAAAGAGCTGGTCGCCATCTTCAAGCAGGTGATTAAGGAGGAGACCGGGCGCGACTTCCCGCAAGATGTGTATGAGCAACTCAAGGAGTGCGCCATGGCGGTCTTCCGCAGCGCCACAGGGCACAAGGCGCGCACATACGCCAAGCAGATGGGCTGGAAGAGCACCCTGCCCACCGCAGTGAACGTGGTAACGATGGTCTTTGGCAACATGGGCAACGACAGCGCCACTGGCGTCGCGTTCACGCGCGACCCCTCCACTGGCGAGAAAGTGATGCTCGGCGAATACCTGGTGAACGCGCAAGGCGAGGACGTGGTGGCGGGCATTCGCACGCCAAAGCCGATCTCCGAAATGGCAAAAGAGATGCCGAAGACCTACAAGGAGTTCATGAAGATCGCCGCCCTGCTCGAAAAGCACTACCGCAACATGCAAGACGTCGAGTTCACCATCGAGCAAGGCAAGCTTTACATGCTCCAGACGCGCAACGGCAAGCGCACCGCCAAAGCCGCCGTCAAGATCGCGGTGGACATGGCGAAGGAAAAGCTGATCACTAAAGAAGAAGCCGTGATGCGTGTCTCACCTGCTGATGTGGACTTCCTGCTGCATCCCCAATTCGATCCTGCCGTGGTGGAAGCAGCCAAAGCGGAGGGTCGCTTGCTTGCCACAGGCGTCAACGCTTCGCCAGGTGCGGCGGTCGGGATGCTCGTCTTCGATGCCGACACGGCTGAGGCGTGGGCAAAAGAAGGCAAGGACCTGATCTTGATCCGCCCAGAGACCAAGCCAGACGACGTGCACGGCATGGTGGCGGCGAAGGGCATCCTCACCTCGCGCGGCGGCGCGACCAGCCACGCGGCGGTGGTGGCGCGCCAGTTCGGCATCCCCGCCGTGTGCGGCGCGGACGCGCTGCGCATTGACCTGGAAGCCCGCACCGTCACCGCCAACGGTCACGTGCTCCGCGAGGGCGACTGGGTCTCCATTGACGGCGCAAAAGGTGAAGCTTACGTCGGGCAACTGCCCACCGTCAGCCCGTCCTTCGAGGAGCAGGAGGACCTGGTCACGCTGCTCAAGTGGGCAGACGAGATCAGCGCGCGCAAGACCCGCGTCGGCGCCGATGGCAAGCCCATGCGCGGCTTGCAAGTCTGGGCGAACGCCGATTACCCAAAGGACGCCGAGCGCGCGCGCGCCTACGGCGCGCAGGGCATCGGCTTGTGCCGCACCGAGCACATGTTCTTTGAGACCGAGCGCCTGCCCATCGTGCAGCGCATGATCCTGGCTTCCACGCCCGAAGAGCGGCAGCAGGCGCTGGACGAGCTGCTGCCCTTCCAGCGCAGCGACTTCGAGGGACTCTTCCGCGTGATGAGCGGCTTGCCCGTGATCATCCGCCTGATTGACCCGCCGCTGCATGAGTTCCTGCCTTCCCGTGAGGAACTGATCCGCGAAGTCACGCGCTATGAGACCCGTCGCCAGTTCGAGGCGCTCAGCGAGGAGGAGCAGGCGGACTACGAGCGCAAGCAGGCGCTGCTGCACGCGGTGAACGCCATGCACGAGCAGAACCCGATGATGGGTCTGCGCGGCATTCGGCTGGGCATCCTCATCCCTGGCTTGATCGCAATGCAAGTGCGCGCCATTTTCGAGGCAGCCTGCAACGTGAAGAAAGAGGGCTACGACCCCATGCCAGAGGTGATGATCCCGCTCACGGGTCACGTGAATGAGCTGAAGCGCGTGCAGCCAGAGCTGGAGAAGGTGGCGAAGGAGGTGATGGAGGCTAACGGCGTCTCGCTGAAGTACAAGTTCGGCACCATGATCGAAATCCCCCGCGCCGCTGTGACCGCAGGCGAGATCGCGCAGATGGCGGAGTTCTTCTCCTTCGGCACAAATGACCTCACGCAGATGACCTTCGGCTACTCGCGCGACGACGCCGAACGCAGCTTCCTGCTCAAGTATGTGGAAGAGGGCATCTTGCCCTTCAACCCCTTCCAGACCATTGACAAGGACGGCGTCGGCCGCCTGATGAAGATGGCGGTGGAGGAGGGACGCCGCACGCGCCCCAACCTGGAGGTGGGCATCTGCGGCGAACATGGCGGCGACCCAGAAACTGTGGCGTTCTGCTACCAAATCGGGCAGAACTACGTGAGCTGCTCGCCGTTCCGCGTGCCGATTGCGCGCCTGGCGGCGGCTCATGCTGCGCTCAAATACGGCGCTGTAAAAGCCTGATCGCAAGCGCGCACCTGCGGCGATAAACGCGAAGCGCCGGCTGAGTGGTTCGACCAGCCGGCGCTTGCTATTGCGGGCTACAGCTTAAAGTCTTGCGCGATCAACCGCGCGGTCATCTTGGCGCTCATCATCACGCTGGGCGTGCCGCCGCCAGGTTGCACGCCAGCGCCGACCAGATATAGCCGCTCGATGTCCTCGCTGCGGTTGTGAGGGCGGAAGTAAGCCGTTTGGGTGAGGCGCGGCTCTGGACCGAACGCATTGCCTACGTAACTGTTCAGTGTGTCCTCAAAGTAATCGGGCGTGATGAAGCTCTTGTACGCCAGCCGCTCGCAGAGTCCTGGGATGTAGCCGCGCTCGTCCAGGAAGCGCAGCACCTTGTCCACCAGCGCTGGACCTTGCGCCTGCCAGTCAATCATCGCTCCGCGGGCGTCTTTGTTTGGCACGGGGACTAGCGTGTAAGCAGCGTGATGTCCTGGCGGCGCCAGGCTGGGGTCGGTGACGGTGGGGATGTGCAGATACTGCGAGAAATCCTCCGCCAACACTTTGTTCTCGAAGATGTCTTGCAGCAAGCCCTCGTAGCGCGGTCCGAGAATGATGTTGTGATGGCGCAGGTCTAGGTTCAGCCCGTCTGCTTTGAAGCCGAAGTAAATCACCACCAGCGACATGGAGTATTTGGTGCGGCGGATGCGCGCGTCGGTGTGGAAGATGCGGTAGCGCGGGTCAATCAGGCGCATGTAGGTGTTGGCGTAGTCGCCGTTGGAGATCACCACGTCGGCGGGGATCACCTCGCCGCTGGTGAGCTGCACGCCGCGCGCCACCTTGCGACCAAAGCGCGAAGGCTCGCCGCCGTCGGGTGCGGTGACGATGATGCGCGACACCTCGCTGTTGTAGCGGATGTGCCCCCCTAGCTCCTCGAACTTGCGCACGAACGCCCGCACCAACGCGCCCGTGCCGCCCATCGCAAAGTGAATGCCCCACGTCTTCTCCACGAAGTGGATCATCGCGTAGATCGCAGGCACAGCGAGCGGATTGCCGCCGATCAGCAGCGGCTCAAAGCTGAACACCTGGCGCAGCTTGTCGCTCTTGAAGTAGCGGCTGGTGAACGAGAACAACGTGCGCACTGCATCGAGCCGCAGCAAGTCGGGCATAACAGCCAGCATCGAGGCGAGCGAACCGAAGTGCGTGTAGCCGAGCTGCAAAAAGCCGCGCTCGAAGATCGCCTTCGCCGCTGTGTGGAAGCGTTCGTAGCCTTCCAGGTCTTCAGGTGAGATGGCGCGGATTTGCTCGCGCGTGTGAGTCGGGTCGCCGTCGTAGTCGAAGAAGGTGCCGTCGTCGAAGTAGATGCGGTAGAACGGCGAGATCGGGATGATCTGCACGTAGCGCGAAGTGTGCGGTCCGCCGCTCACGCCTTGCGTGATGCGGTTGCGCTCATCCAGCACTTCTGGGGGGAAGTCGGGACCGTCCAGGTTGGGTTTGCCGCGCTCCAACGCGAACAGCTCTTCGATGAAGTGCGGCACGGTGATCACCGTCGGACCCATGTCGAAGGTGAAGCCGTTGGCGCGTCGCACGTATGCGCGCCCGCCAGGACCGTCCAGCTTCTCGACTACAGTGGTGTCGAACCCCATGCTCTGCAGTCGGATCGCCAGCGATAAACCGCCGAATCCCGAACCGATGATGACTGCTTTCGGATTTGCCATATCGCGGGCATTATGGATGCGCAACCTAAGCGTTCACTGTGAGCCGCCCAGCGCATTGAGTACACTCTGAAACTGCCATGCACATTGCTGAGGTGTTCCGAAGGTCTGGTACGCATTTCAGCTTTGAGTTTTTTCCACCCAAAACGGAGGAGGCAGCGCAGCAGCTCTTTGAGTCCATCCGCGAGCTGTCGGTGATCCAGCCTTCGTTCGTGAGCGTCACGTACGGCGCTGGCGGCAGCACGCGCACGCTCACGCGCGATCTCGTCATCCGCCTGCAGCGCGAAACCCACCTGACCGTGGTGGCGCACATCACCGCCATCGGCGCCAGCCGCCAGGAGGTGCATCAGTTGCTGGAGGACTATGCCCAGGCGGGGGTGGAGAACTTGATGGTCTTGCGCGGCGACCCTCCGCGCGGCGCAACGCACTTCGAGCCACACCCCGATGGCTTCCGCTACGCAGCGGAGATCGTCGCCTACGTGAAGCGCCACTTCCCGCATTTCGGCATCGGCGTGGCAGGCTTCCCTGAGGGACACCCAGAGACGCCCAACCGTCTGAAGGAGATGGAATACCTGAAAGCGAAGGTGGACGCGGGTGCGGATTACATCTGCACCCAGCTCTTCTTCGACAACCGCGACTTTTACGATTTCTGCGAGCGCTGCGAGATCGCTGGCATCCGCGTGCCGATCGTGGCTGGCATTATGCCTGTCACCTCACGACAGGGCATGATCCGCATCGCCGAGCTGGCGCTTGGCGCGCGCATCCCTGCGCCGTTGCTGCGCGCAGTGCTGCAAGCTGAGGACGACGCCGCTGTGGAGCGCATCGGCATCCACTGGGCGACGCAACAAGTGTTCGATTTGATCGCGCATCACGTCCGCGGCGTGCACTTCTACACCCTCAACCGCTCAAAACCCACGCTGAAGATTTACGAAGTGGTGGGGCAAAAAGTGAGTTAGCTTATGAGTGCAGAAGCTCTGCCTTCGCACAGGTTCTTAAGCCGCTGGCTATAATCCGCGCGGCAGCGTGGCTGCCGTGATTCGCAAAGCGCACTGAAGGACATCATGGACTTATGGCGATCCTCGCAGATAGAAACACCCGCCTGATCGTGCAAGGCATTACAGGTCGGGAAGGAGACTTCCACGCCCGTCAAATGCACGCCTATGCTCCCATTCTGGTCGGCGGCGTCACGCCGGGCAAGGGCGGCATGGTCACCGATTATGGTGTGCCCGTCTTCGACACCGTTGGTCAAGCCGTGCGCGAGACAGGCGCAAACGCCACTGTGATTTACGTGCCAGCAAAATTCGCCCCCGACGCCATCATGGAGGCTGCAGACGCCGGCATTCGGTTGATCGTGTGCATTACAGAAGGCGTGCCCGTCCTGGACATGGTTCGCGTGCGCGCTTACCTAGACATCAAGGGCGCAACGCTGCTCGGTCCGAACTGCCCAGGGTTGCTCACGCCCGGTCAGGCGAAGATCGGCATCATCCCCGCGAACATCGCCATGCCGGGCAATGTGGGGGTAGTGTCGCGCAGCGGCACGCTCACCTACGAAGCCGTGAACGCGCTCACGCTGGCTGGCATGGGGCAGAGCACCATCGTCGGCATTGGCGGTGACCCAGTGCACGGTCTGGACTTCCTCGACGTGATCCGCAAGTTCAACGACGACCCCGAGACCGAGAAAATCGTGATGATCGGCGAGATCGGCGGCAGCGACGAGGAGCGCGCGGCAGCGTGGGTGAAAGAGCATGTGAAGAAGCCAGTGGTCGGCTTCATCGCGGGGCGCTCGGCGCCAGAAGGGCGGCGCATGGGGCACGCGGGCGCAATCGTCGAGGGCGGCGCTGGCACTGCGCAGGGCAAAATCGAGGCGATGCGCGCTGCTGGTATCAAAGTGGCGGACCTGCCCACTCAAATCCCAGAGCTGCTGATGTAGCGCCGCAACACCACGCGCGCCGGTGCGGCATCATTGCCGACGATGCGCAGCGGCAGCGCGATCAGCTCATACTCCCCATCGGGCACCGCTCGCAGGCACAGGTTTTCTACGATGATCACGCCATAGCGCAGGAAAGCCCGATGCGCCGGCAGCGCCTTGCTGTCCGCCAGGTCCACCGAAGGCGTATCCACGCCGATCAGCCGCACGCCCTGCGCGCCGAGCCACGCGGCTGCGTCGGGGTCAATCGGCGCAAAGTTGTCTTGCCAGACCTCATCGGCTACTTCGCTGGCGGCGGTGTGAATCAGCAGTCGCAACGGCACGGGCGCGCCGTCCAAAGCCGACTGCAACGTCGCGATGGTGATGCGCGGCGCGCGCACGGTGATCACGCGGGCAGGTCCGATCAGCGCGTCCAGTGAGATTGCGTCCACCCCCTCGCCCGTGTCGCTGTAGTGGCGCGGCGCGTCCACGTGTGTGCCTGCGTGGGCGCTGAGGGTGAGCGCGGTCACGTTGCAGGCGGCGCCCTGTGCAATTTGCATGGTGGGCGTAATGCGCACGGGAGTGTCGCCGGGGAACACCGCTGTGCGCGGCGTGAGCGCGCGCGTGACGTCGTAAAGCAGCACTCGCACGGAGTGGATTGTATGCACCCGCGCTGAGCGACAATAACGCTCATGCATCTGGAAGAGCTGCTGGCGCGCGACGCGCAAGACCCGCTGGCATCCGTGCGCCAGCGATTCCTACTGCCCGACGGGCTGATCTATCTCGATGGCAACTCGCTGGGCGCGCTGCCATCGGTCGCTCCGAGCTTGCTCGCACACACCATCGCGCACGAGTGGGGCGAGCGCCTGATCCGCAGTTGGAACGAAGCCGGCTGGATTGACCTGCCACAACGCCTCGGCGCGCGCATTGCCCCTCTGATCGGCGCCCAGCCCGATGAGGTGATCGTGGCAGACTCCACTTCCGTCAATCTGTTCAAGGTGCTCAGCGCAGCGCTGCGCTTAAACCCCCACCGTCGCGTCATTCTCTCGGAACAGGATAACTTCCCCACCGACCTCTACATCGTGCAAGGGCTGATCGCGCTGTCAGGCGAGCGCTACACACTGCGCCTGGTGACGGCAGACGCGCTGGAGCACGCGCTCGATGAAGACGTAGCGCTGCTGCTGCTCACCCACGTGAACTACCGCACTGGCGCGATGCACGACATGGCGCGGCTAACCCGCCTCGCCCACGCGCGCGGCGCGCTGACGATCTGGGACCTGGCGCATTCGGCGGGCGCGCTGCCGCTCGCGCTGGACGCCGACGCCGTGGACTTCGCCGTCGGTTGTGGTTACAAGTACCTCAACGGCGGACCGGGCGCGCCAGCGTTTCTCTTCGTGGCGCAGCGCTGGCAAGCCGACTTTCGCCAACCGCTCACAGGCTGGATGGGGCACGCCCAACCGTTTGCCTTCGCGCCAGACTATCAGCCGACGCCAGGCGTGGCGCAGGCGCTGTGCGGCACACCCCCCATCCTCGCCTTGCGCGCCCTCGAGGCTGGCTTGGCGACTTTCGATGGCGTGGATATGCATCTGGTGCGCGAGAAGTCGTTGGCGCTCACAGACCTGTTCATCACTTTGGTAGAGTCGCTTTGTGCGGACTTCGCGCTGGAGCTGATCACACCGCGTGAACCGCAGCGACGCGGCAGCCAGGTCAGCTTCCGCCACCCGCAAGCGCACGCCGTGGTGCAGGCGCTGATCGCGCGCGGCGTGATCGGCGATTTCCGCGCGCCAGATGTGATGCGCTTTGGTTTTGCGCCGCTCTATGTGCGCTACCGCGACGTGTGGGACGCCGCCCACGCGCTGGCGGATGTGCTGCGCAGCCGCGCCTGGCAAGACCCGCGCTTCCAGCGCCGCGCCAAAGTCACCTGAGGCATAGTGCGTGTGTGTACGCCGTCGGGCGTCGCGTCATTGAGGCTGCGCCGGTGGGCGGTGCTCGATGAATCGAACAGCGCTTAGCGGCCAGACCACCAGCCAGGCGCGCCCCTGGATCTGCGCCGCATCCGCCGAGCCAAACGAGCCGCTGGTGTGCAAGGCAAGCGCGTTGTCGTCGAGCAAAAAGTATTCGTCGGCGCCCAGCGTGCGCTGCTCCAGTGTTTGCAAAGCGAACGGCAGCAGACCAGAGGTGCTCACCGGCGAGAGCAGGGGATCGTACGCCGTGATGCGCGACCCCTCCAGAAGCACATTTTCGTTTGGCAGGGCAAAAACGCGCGAGAAATACGCCGCGCCGTTGTCGTCTTTCACCAACACCACCTCACCACGGCGAAATTCGCCTAGCCACGTGGGCAGGCGGCTGATCAACACAATTTGCCCCACCTGCAAAGTGGGCGCCATGCGGTTATCTGCCACTTGGTGCGCCTCCAACGTGGAGGCGAGGATGCCCAGCACGACAGCTCCTGCCAGCGCCCATTCGACCAGCCGGCGCAGGATGGCAGCAAAAGCGCGCGATGCGATTGCAAGCTTTGGCGGTTTCGCCGCCGTGGTGTTGGCGCTCACGCGAACGAGAGTGCGTCTTGAATGCGGGCGATGCCCTCCTGGATTAGCCCCAGCGACATGGCGTAGCTCAGGCGCGCGCAGCCAGGCGCGCCAAACGCCTCTCCGTGCACGATGCCCACTTTCACACTATCCAGCAAATACAGCGCCAGCTCCTCGCTGGTGTGGCAGGCGCGACCGTACTTAAGCGGCTTGCCCAGCACACCACTGAAGTCGGGGAAGGCGTAGAACGCGCCTTCTGGCATCACGCAACGCACGCCTGGAATGGCGTTCAGCGCCGCCACAATCCAGTCGCGCCGCTCGCGGAAGGCAGCCACCATGCGCGCGATCTCAGCTTCGAGGTCGCTCGTGTATGCCTTCACCGCAGCCGCCTGGGTGATCGAGGTGGGGTGCGAGTTGCTGTGGCTTTGAATCTTCAGCATCGCCTTGATGATCCACTCCGGACCCACAGCGTAGCCCAGCCGCCAGCCGGTCATGGCGTACGCCTTCGACAAGCCGTTGATCACCACTGTGCGGTCGCACAAGTCTGGCGCGACGCGCAGCCAGCGCGGATAGTAGTCGGTGAAGACGATGCGGTCGTACAGCTCGTCGCTCAGCACGATCACGTCGTGGCGGCGCGCCCAGTGGGCGATGTCCTCCAGCTCTGCCTCGCTGTACACCATGCCGGTCGGGTTGGAGGGCGAGTTCAGCACCAACACGCGCGTGCGCGGTGAGGTGTAGCGCTCCAGCTTGTCGCCGGTCACTTTGAAGTGCTCGTCGGCAGTGGTGGGGACGATCACCGGTGTGGCTTCCGCCAGACGCACCTGCTCGACGTAGCTCACCCAGTAGGGCGCCGGGATCAGCACCTCGTCGCCGCGCTCGCACAACGCCTGAAAGGCGAGATACAGCGACTCTTTGCCGCCTGTGTGCGCAGCAACGTGTGCAGGCGTGTAGGTGATGCCGCTTTTGGCGCTTTCATACGCAGCGATGGCTTCTTTCAGCGCCGCCGTGCCGCCCGTCTCGGTGTAGCGGGTGAAGTTGTCGCGGATCGCCTCGATGGCAGCTTGCTTGATCGGGTCGGGCGTGGGGAAGTCTGGCTCGCCTGCGCCAAAGCCGATCACGGGTTCTCCAGCGGCGCGCATCTGCTTTACGCGCCCCTCCACCGCCATGGTGGCGGAGGGTTGCACTGCCTGCACGCGCGCGCTCAGCCTGCGGGTGATTTGTGCTGCTTCGGTCATAGGGAATGCCATTGTAGTGGGTGTGGCGTGTGAGATCGCGTGTCTTGCAACATCGCGCTCTTGCAGCACTGTTTGGTGGTTTACTTGGGGACATGCCTACGTTGCAACAATACGCAGACCTGTTTCGCCTGGATGATCGCACAGCGCTCGTGGTTGGCGCTGGCAGTGGCATCGGCGAGGCTTCCGCCTGGGCGCTGGCGGCGTTTGGCGCGCGTGTGATATGCGCGGACGTGAACGAAAGCCCAGCTGCGCGCGTGGCAGAAGCGATCCGCGCCGCAGGGGGACAAGCGGAGAGTGTCGTAGTGGACATCCGCAGCGCTGACTCCATCGCCGCCATGCTGGAGCGCATCCCCGCTCCCGATGTGTTGGTCAGCACCCCCAGCGTCAACGTGCGCAAGCCGCTCTTGCAGATAAGCGAGGAGGAGTTCGACCGCGTGGTGGGTTTGAACCTGCGCGGCACTTTCCTGCTCGTGCAAGCTGTGGCGCGCGGCATGGTGGCGCGCAAGCGAGGTAGCATCATCGTCTTCAGCAGCATCCGCAACGAAGTTGTCGAGCCGGGGCAGGGCGTGTATGCGGCGACCAAAGCCGGCGTGCGCCAAATGTGCCGCGCGTTAGCCTCTGAGCTGGGCGAGCACGGCGTGCGCGTCAACTTGATTGCGCCTGGCATTGTCGAGACGCCGCTCACCGCTCCCATCCGCAACAACCCAGAGTGGCACCGCGCCTACGCCGACAAAAGCATCCTGCGGCGCTGGGCACAGCCCAGTGAGATCGCGGGCATGGTGGTGTATCTCGCCTCCGATGCCAGCAGCTACGTCACCGGCGCGCTGTTTTACGTGGATGGCGGTTGGACTGCTCACGATGGGCGCTATACGCCGCCACTTTAACCCCCCTGCGAGGACGAAACGCGATGATCACTCCTGAAGAGCAACACGCCCTGAGCCTGGTGGATGACGCGCTGCTTGTCCAGTGGGTGCAAGCGCTGACTCGCATCCCCAGCGTGTGGAAGCCCGACCTGCAAATCGGTGAGGAGGCAGCCGCGCGCTGGGTGGAGGCGCGCTGCCGTGAGATCGGCTTGGAGACGCACTTCGAGTTCGCTGCGCCTGCGCGACCCAACGTGATCGCTCGCCTGCGAGGCGCCGCGCCTGCTGACGGCGCCCGCCGCGTGCTGATGTTCGAGGGGCACACAGACGTGGTCACGGAAGGCGATCCCGCGCAGTGGACCGACCCGCCCTTCAGCGCCACAATCCGCAATGGGCGCATTTACGGGCGTGGCGCGAACGACATGAAGGGGGGGCTGTGCTGTGCGCTGATGGCAATGCGCACGCTCAAGCTCAGCGGCGTGCCCTTGCGCGGCGATGTGCTGCTCGGCGCCGTTTGCGACGAGGAGGGGCAGATGATCGGCATCAAACACTTCGTGGAGCGCGGCTGGGCGGACGACGTGACAGCTTGCATCGTTTGCGAGCCAGAGGAGAACCACTTGTGCATCGCGCAAAAGGGCGTAATGTGGATTCACGTGGTGCTGCGCGGCGTGATGAGCCATGGCGCAATGCCGCTCACGGGCGTGAACAGCGCCTATCCGCTGGCGCACTTCCTCGCCCAGGTGCAGGCGCTGGAGGCGCGCGAGATCGCCCGCCATGGTCGGCACGAGTTTTTGGGTCAGCCTAGCATCACGCCCACCATTTTGGCTTCGCCTCCCCGCGGCGAGGGCGAGCCACAGAACAACGTCATGCCTGGTGCGGCGGAGTGCGTGCTGGACTGTCGCCTGATTCCCGGGCAAGACCCAGATGATCTGGCGCGCCGCGTGCGTGCGCTGCTGGAGGGCGTCGTGGCGCTCGATGACCGTCTGCGCTACGAGATGCGCGTAGTGGAGGTGCGTCACCCAACGCACACATCGCGCGATGAGCCAGTCGTCCAGGTGATGGCGGCTGCCTTCACCGACCTGACCGGTCAACCGCCAGTCTACGGCGGTGTGCCTGGCTCAACCGATGGCACGATCCTCAACGCGCGCAGGGGCATCCCCATCGTCACCTGCGGACCAGGCGACATCCACATCCCGCATCACGTGGATGAGTGGGTGAGCATCGAAGAGCTGAAAGTGGCGGCGCGCCTGTATGTGCTGGCTGCCATGCGCTACTTGAATCATGGCTGAAGTCAACGAGACGCTTACGGCAGTGCCTGGTGTGCTGGTCGGGCACTGGACTCATGCAGAGGCTGGCACAGGATGCACGGTGGTGCTGTGTCCCACAGGCGCGGTGGCAGGCGTGGATGTGCGCGGCGGCGCGCCCGGCACGCGCGAGACCGCGCTGCTTTCAGCGGCTTGCATGGTGGATCGGATACATGCGGTGCTGCTGGCTGGGGGCAGCGCGTTCGGCTTATCGGCTGCCGATGGCGTGATGCGCTGGCTGGAGGAACGCGGCATCGGCTTTGATACAGGCGTGGCGCGCGTGCCCATCATTCCCGCCGCAGTGTTGTTCGACTTGCCGCTAGGTCGCGCGGACGTGCGCCCCGACGCCAGCGCAGGTTATGCCGCCTGCGATGCCGCCAGCAGCGCTCCCGTGCTTCAGGGCAACATCGGCGCTGGCACAGGCGCCAGCGCTGGTAAGTGGCTCGGCTTCGCCAACGCCACAAAGACGGGGCTAGGTTCCGCAGCCCTTCACTTGCCTGGCGGTGTGGTAGTAGCAGCGCTGGTGGCGGTGAACGCGCTGGGCAACGTGGTTGACCCATCCACCAGGCGAACCATCGCTGGCGCGCGAGACCCTGCCGACGGGCGCTTTGTCTCGCCGCTGGAGCAATGGAAGCGCGGACCGTTTGACGCAATGGCGTTTTCGGCGCTGCAAAACACCACGCTGGCGGTCGTCGCCACCAACGCGGCGCTCACCAAGCCGATGGCGCAGCGGGTCGCCATCATGGCGCATGATGGTCTTGCGCGCACCATTAATCCCGTCCACACGTTGCTGGATGGCGATGTGGTGTTTGTGCTTTCGCTCGGCGACAGTCCATCGAAGGGCGACGTCTCAGCCGATGTCAACGTGATCGGTGCGCTGGCGGCAGAGGTGTTGGCGCAAGCTGTGTTGAACGCAGCCCTTCAGGCTGAGGACGCATACGGCTTGCCGTGTGCAGCCAGTGCGCGAAAAGCAATGCGCGGGCAGGATTGACTCCTGCCCGCGCCGGCGCGAAGGCATCCGCGACACTCGCTCGACGCGGAATCAAACTACCGTCGCCGCGCTGCGTCCACCGCGACAACGATGATAGCGACGATGACTGCGCTGCCGATCATCTCGACCAGCGCCTGAGGCAAAATAGTGGGGACGACCTCTGGCGGCACCTGACCGAGCACGATTGCTATCGCCACGGTGACGACCGTATTCGTGAGCGCACCCAGCGCGCCAGCGGCTGCGCCGGCGAGCGCCTTGTTGCTGCTGCTCAGTGCGCGGAACACCGCCCAAGCCACCAGCGCCATCACCAGGCGCGACGGCACCAGCGTGAGGAAACCAAAGCTGGCAGTGGCTGGCAACACCAAGTAAATCACGCCCATCACCAAGCCAGCGAACATGCCCACGATCGGACCGCCGATCACTGCGCCCAGAATGACGGGAATAAGCAGCGTGGTCATTGCGCCGCTGATGTTCGGCACGGGGATAGACCCCAGCCCCACCACCTGCAGAGCGATCACCATTGCGCCGAAGACCGCCGCCAGCACCACCGTGCGCGTACTGACAGCCCAAGGATTCGAGCGAGAAACCAACATGCTGTGTGTACTCCTGTGTGATTAGAGCAGAGAATGTGCGCCCGCGGGGGTCGCAGGTGCCTGAGCGCGCATATCAAAGATGTTACGCAGGTTTGCCCAAATGCGCAAACGCCTCCACCCCTTCGCCCGCCGATCTTGCCTGGAGCGCTGAAGCCTTGCTTCAACACGCGACGCCACGCCTCGGTGCCCGATCCCGCCGCCTTCAACCAGCCTGGGCAGCGGGGACACATCTTCCGAACGCTACAATACACGTCACATCGTGGAAGTTGTCGTCACCGATCTCTCTTACACCTACGCGCAGCGCGAGCTGCCATCTCTCGACCAAGTTAACCTGTCTGTCGCCGCAGGCGAGATCGCGCTGATTCTCGGCAAAAGCGGCAGTGGCAAAACCACGCTCACCCGCTGCATCAACGGCTTGATCCCGCACGTCTACACTGATGGAACACTGAAAGGCGAGGTGCGTTGCGGAGGAGAGGTCGTCGCGCGGTCCTCGCTGGCGCGCTTGGCGCGGCGGGTCGGCACGGTGCTGCAAGATACCGAGAAGCAGATCGTCGCCTCGCGTGTGTTCAACGAGATCGCCTTCGGCATGGAGAACCTCGGCATGCCGCGCGACGAGATCATCGAGCGCGTGCACGAGGCGGCGCGCTGGTTAGACATCGAGCACTTGCTGCCGCGCGACACGCTCACCTTGAGCGGCGGCGAGCAACAAAAAGTGGTGATCGCTGCGACGCTCGCCATGCGCCCAAGCGTGCTGCTGCTGGACGAGCCGCTCGCGTCGCTCGACCCGCCCGCGGCGCGCGAGGCGCTGGCGCTCTTTCGACGCCTGGCAGATGCTGGTGTTGCGGTGCTGATCGTGGAGCATCGCGCGCGCGAGGTGTTGCGCATCCGCCCGCATCGGCTGGTGCGCATGGAGTCAGGACGCATCGCCTTTCAGGGCGCGCCCACTGACTGCGTTGAAGCGTCGCCAGACCGCACGCCTATAACGCATCATCTTCCCCCACGCGATCCCAGCGGCGAGCTGCTGGCGGAGCTGCAACACGTGACTTTCGCCTACGAGGGCAGCGCGCGCCCTCAGTTGGATGATGTCTCGTTGCAGATTCGTGCTGGCGACGTGATCGCGCTGATCGGACCGAACGGCGCAGGCAAGTCCACCCTGTGTCGGCACTTCATCGGCTTGGCGCGACCGCAGCGGGGCAGTGTGCGCGTGGTTGGGTGGGACACCGCACAGTGCAGCGTGGCGCAGCTTGCCAGTCAAGTCGGATACGTGTTTCAACACCCCGGCATGATGCTTTTCGCCAACACGCTGCGCGAAGAGCTGAGTTTCGGTCCGCGCAATGTAGGCATGCCGATGGATCGCATCGAGGCGAACATCGCCCAGGCGTTAGAGACAGTGGACCTGGCGGGCGTGCCGTTGGATCAATCGCCGTTTGCGTTTAGCTTTGGGCAACAGAAGCGCATCGCGCTCGCAAGCGTGCTGGCGATGCAGCCGCGCATCTTGATCATGGATGAGCCGACCGCAGGGCTGGACGAACAGACCGCTGTGGAGATGATGCAGCGACTGTTCTCTTCGCCTCGTCGCCCCCAGGCGATCATCATGGTCACGCATGACCTGGCGCTGGCGGAGCGCTTCGCTAATCGGGTGATCCTTTTCTCTGCTGGTCGCATCGTGGCGGATGGCGATCCACAACACGTGCTCCAGCCTGAGATACTGGAGCGGGGAGGGCTGGCATGACCGTGTTGAACACGTTTGACCCTCGCGCGCGCATCACGCTCTACGTGTGCTTCACGCTGGCGGTGCTGGTGAGCCAGAGCTTCGTCGCACTGGGGGCGCTGGTGGCGTTGGGGATTGCGCTGCTGTTGATCGCGCGCCTGTCCTGGCAGCGCGTGCGCTCGGTGGCGATTGGGGTTGCGCTGCTGTTGATCGCGCGCCTGTCCTGGCAGCGCGTGCGCTCGGTGGCGATTGGGGTGGCGATCTTCGTGGCGGTCATCTCAGCATTGAATTTCCTCTTTCGCACGCCTGTGGAGGCAGCGCAACAGGCGCTGCGCGCGGTGGCGCTTGCCTCGGCGTCGCTTGCGATTGTGCTCACGTTCGACCCGTCGCAACTGGGCATCACCTTCCGCAAGATGGGGTTTCCAGATCGCTTCGCCTTCACGCTCGACTTGACCATGCGTTTTGTGCCTACGCTCATGCGCGATTTCCGCATCACCCGCGATGCTCAGCGCGCGCGCGGCTACGAGCTGGAAGCCACCAACGACCGCAGCCTGCGCGGGCTGTTGCGCGTCGGTCAGCGCATCGCGCCGCTGATGGTGCCAGTGGTGGTGCGCGCGGTGTTGGATGCGGAAGATCGGGCTAACGCCATGGACCTGCGCGCTTTCGGCAGCGGCAAACGTACGTGGGTGCAGACACTTTCGCTCACCGTCCGCGATGGGTTGTTGGTGGCTGGCGCGTTTGCCATGTTGGCGGCTGCTGTGGCGGCGCGTCTGTTTGCTTGAAAGTGGAGCGCTTTCGCCCCACCTCGAGAGCAGCGCCAAAAACGCAGGACTCCACTGCTGTATTTTCTCCCTCAGCAACAGTGGAGTCCTGCGAAGCAAAGGGCGTCTATGGCGTTTGCGCCTATGCCGGCTTCGGCGCGTTGCTGTCCACAGGCTGAACCTCAACGGTGGACGTGCCGTCGTTGAGCAGCACGGGCATCTCCGTCTCTGAGGGTGCGACGTTCGTCTGGCTTGGCGACTCGGCAGGGGTGGATGCGCCGTTGCCGTTGTGTGCGCCGTTGATCACGATCACTGGCTCATCATGCGCGCCCGCGCTGGCAGCGCTTCCGTTCGTGCCGTTTGCTTCGGCGGTGGGTGTTGGCTCGTTGAGCAGCGTGTCGTGGTGTTGGCTCTGGCTGCGCCGCATCTCGGCGATGGTTTGCGCGCGAATGGACGCCAGCGTGCGGGGGATGATCTCCTCCTCGTTGATCAGCGCGTCGGGGTCTTGGTTTGCTTCGATGATGTCAATCACTTCTTTGCCGTTGAGCGTGTTGCGCGCCAACAGCTCTTCCGCCAGCGCAGTGACTTCCTTCCAGTGACGGCGCAGCAGGCGCTCTGTGAACTCTTCCATGCGCAGCCAGAAGTTCTCCAGCGTGTCATCGGACCCCATCGCCGTCAGCCCGTTATCCGTGCCCAGAAAGCCGCTGTAGCGCATCGCCATGCGCGGTCCGAAGTAGCCAGTCACCGCCAATCGCCACAGGTTATATTGCACGTTGCGATAATCCCCGCCGACCGAGTTGTAAATCTGCCCGGTGAGCACCTTCTCGGCGGCGCGCCCTGCCAGCGACACCACAATGTCGTACACGTAGCGCATCACTGGCTCGATGTGCTGATCCACCGTGTCCACTGGCATCACGTGACCTTGCGAACCAGTGGAGAGTCGGACGATGGTGGCGCGCACGATCTTCTGGTCGGGCATCACGTAGTATTGCGCCACCGCGTGACCTGCTTCATGGTATGCCAGCACGCGGCGCTGAGACTCCTCCATCTCCTCCACGGGGTTTTCCATGCCCATCACCTGTTCCATCAGTGCGCGGTCAATGTCGCGCTGGCTCACCTTGCGACGGCCGTCGAAGAAGGCGATGCGCACCGCGTCTTTTGTAATGGCACCGGCGATGTCTGCGGGGGTCATGCCGGCGGTGTCGGCGACGATAGCCTCCACGTCCACTGTCTCATCATGCTGAATGCGCTTGAGATAGCCGAGGATGATCTGGCGGCGGCTGGCGCGGTCCGGCGGGTCCACCGCGATCTTGGTGTCCAGCCGTCCCGATCGGGTGAGCGCTGGGTCGAGCACTTCGGGGCGGTTGGTGCTGCCCATCCAGATGACATGCCAGTTGCGCTTGGGGCGATATTCAAACCCGAAGAAGCCATACACCTTGCGCCAGAACTTCTCCGCGCGCGAGGGCTGGTTCATGCCGTCCATCTGACTGAGCAGGGTGGAGAGCGCGAACATGCCCAGCCCCATGCCAGTGAAGCTGCCCATGATCGGACCGCTGCCGCGCACACCGCCGCGGTTCATGCCCACCGCGTCTATCTCGTCAATGTAAGCTACGCAGGCGCCGTACTTCTTCGCCAGGTCGCGCGCCCATTTGCAGAAGCGCAGCACCTTCAAAATGTCCATGCCCCAGAACATGCCCTGGAAGCTCGTGCCCTGTGCACTGATGAACGCCATGCCCGACTCGCCAGCGATAGCTTTCGCCAGCATCGTTTTGCCAGTGCCGGGCGGTCCGTAGAGCAGCAAGCCGCTGATGTAGCGCCCGCCCATCTGCTCGAACTCTTTGCGGTCGCGCAGCAGGCTCATCCATTGCTTGACCAGTTTGACCAGTTGTGGCTGACCCCAGTAGTCGTCGAACGTCACGGTGGTGTCGTCGCCAGGGCGGATGATCTCGGCGTTGGGGCGGGACAAGAACCAGAACAGCAGACCAAACTGGATGACGATGGTGAAGAGCGCTGTGATGATGAAGACGACGAGCTGCACCAACTGCCCAACCAGGCTGAAGAAAATGTTGAGCGATACGTCGTCAATGGTGGCTAGGAAGTAGACCGTGATCGCCAGGCTAACGACGATGAATATCTTGATGAAGCTCTTGATCGCCCGGCGCAGGCGGTTCGGCCAGCGGTTATAGGGAATGTCAATCTTCTTCTTGCGCTTGGGAGGGGGCAAGACACCCTTCAGAGGTAACCTGCTCACGTTTGCCATTTGCACAGACTCCTCAGCTCATCTGTTGGAGCTATCGGCTGTTCTCATATGGAGTATCTCACGATGGTAACATTCTGCCGCATTTTTAGCGCTCGGTGAGATTCTAAATGCCTGCGATCACGCTGCTGGGACTGGGTCCTGGCGATCCTCACATGCTCACACACGAGGCGCGTGAAGTGCTAGAGCGCAGCAGGGTGCTGTACTTGCGCACTTCGCGCCACCCAGCGGTGGATAACGCGCTGTTGCAGCGCGCCCACACATTCGACCACCTGTATCAGAGCGCGTCGGACTTCGACGAAGTCTATCGCCAGATCGCCGACCAGGTTGTGGCGGCGGCTGAGCAAGGCGCAGAGGTGGTGTACGCTGTGCCAGGTCATCCGCTAGTAGGCGAGGCGAGCAGCGCGCTCATCTTGCGGAGCGCGCGGGAGAAGGGCATTGCTGTTCGCGTGGTCGCCGGCGTGAGTTTCGTGGAGTCCGTGCTGGGGCAGTTGGCAGCGCACCTCGATGACCCCAGCGATGCCGATTTGCTGCAGGGCTGGCAAATTTGCGACGCGCTCGACCTCGCGCGCGCGCATCATCCGCTGCTTGACCCAGATCGCCCTGCGCTGATCGCGCAGGTGTACTCGCGGCTGGTGGCGTCCGATGTCAAGTTGACGCTGATGAACCAATACCCGCCCCAGCATCCCATCTTCGTTGTGCGCCAGGGCGAGGAAGCTCCGCGCCGACTATCGCTGCACGAGCTGGATCACAGCGACGCCTTCGACCATCTCACCAGCTTGTATGTGCCGCCCATGCCGCGTCCATCCAGCTTTGCGGCGTTGCAGGAGATTGTGGCGCATCTGCGCGCGCCTGAAGGCTGCCCGTGGGATCAGGAGCAGACCCACGAATCGCTGCGCCAGTCGTTGCTGGAAGAGGCGTACGAAGTGCTGCACGCCATAGATACAGGCGACATGCAAGCCCTGCGCGAGGAGCTGGGTGACTTGCTGCTCAACGTCGTGATGCAGGCACAGATCGCCACCGAAGGCGAAGTGTTCCGCATGACCGACGTGATCGCAGATGTGATCGCCAAACTGGTCCGCCGTCATCCACACGTCTTCGGCGAGGCGCAAGCGCGCGATGCCGAGCAAGTGTTGCAGCAGTGGCACGCGCTCAAGCAGCGCGAGCGCGCCGCAGCCAACGAAGCAGCCTCCGCTCTCGATGGCATTGCGCCCAGCCTGCCCGCCCTGGCTCAGGCGCAGAAGATGGCGCACCGCGCCGAGCGCGCTGGCTTTCGCTGGCACACCCACGAAGACCGCCTGCGCAAAGTACAAGAGGAGCTGGAGGAGGTGATGCGCGCCCAAGACGACGCGCACCGCGCAGAGGAGTTCGGCGACTTGATCTTCACCATCGCCAACTGGGCAGACGGATACGGCGTGGACATTGAGTCTGCTGCACGCAACGCCAACCTTAAATTCGCCCGCCGCTTCCGCCGCCTGGAAGCCCTGGCGCGCGAGCGGGGCTGCCGCCTCGCTGATTTGCCCCCCAAGACACTAAAACAAATCTGGCAGGAAGTGAAACTGGCAGAGGACAGCGCCGCCCGGCTATGAAGCTCGCAGTGCTCTCCGACATCCACGCGAATATGGTCGCCTTTCAGGCAGTGCTGGAGCGCGTGGAGCAATGGCAGCCCGATGTGGTGGTGGTGGCGGGCGATGTGGTGAACCGAGGACCTCGCCCGTTGGAGTGCCTGCGCCTGGCGTTGAAGAAGCAGCGAGAATCCGGTTGGCTCCTCCTGATCGGCAACCACGAGGAGTACGTGTTGACGCATCTGCGCCCAGACGCAGTGCGCTGCGCCTCTCACACCCCCCTCTTTCAGCCCTCAGCCTGGACCTGCGAACAGGTGGCTGAGGATGTGGACGCGCTGCGCGCCTGGCCGTTTTGGCGCGACGTGAAAGTGAGCCCTCATGGCGGTTTGGTGCGCCTGACGCACGCCTCTATGCTGGGCTTGCGCGATGGCATCTTTCACGAGACGCATGACGAAGAGCTGATGCACAAAATGGGCGATCCGTTGCCGCAGGTCTTCTGCGTCGGGCATACACACCAACCGCTCATCCGCACATGCGGCGGCGTATTGGTGGTCAACGCGGGCGCGGTGGGAGTGCCGTTCGACGGCGACCCGCGCGCCTCATACGCGCAGATCACGCATCGCCGCGATGGATGGTGTGCCGAGATCGTTCGCGTGCCATACGACCGCGCACAAGCTGAGCGCGACTTCTTCGACAGCGGCTTCTTCGCGGGCACTGATCCCATCGGGCGTGTGGTCTTCCGCGAGTGGCAAATCTCGCGCGGCTTGCTCTACAGCTTTATGGCGGAGTATGCCGAGCCGGTGCAGCGCGGTGCGATCACGCTTGCCCAGGCGGTGGACCGCTTCCTGATGGCATTGGGTTGAAGAAAGGTGCTCGCTCACCAGAGCGAGATTTGTCCGCCGGCTGGCGCCTCTGCACCCAAAGGTGGCAACGGCACAAACGCGGCGACCATCTCGTGCATCATGCGCGCGAGTGCGGGCGCATGAGTGTCGTCGGGGTGGTGGGTGAAGAAGAACACATCGTTGCCCTCGCGCAGCCACTCAGCGACGCGCCGCGCCCAAGGTGCCAGCCACTCGCGGTTGGCAGCCACGTCAGGATGCCCCACGTAGCGCACAAAGGCAAACCCGTTAGCGCATGCCAGACGCACAGGAAAGCGCGGTTTGCGCCGCTGGGCATCTTGTGTGGCGCGGTCGGAGGGCGGCGCGCTGAAGAGCGGGGCGGTGTCGAACGTGCAGCGCGTGGCGCCGTGCTCGCACAGCAGCGCGTCGAACTCCGCTTCGGCAATGGTGAAGAAGTCGGCATGGCGCGGCTCGACGGCGATGCGCAACGACCGATCCCAGCGCGCTAGCCACGCCCGCAGATCGGGAAGGCGCGCGGCGTTGAACGAGGGCGGCAGTTGCAGCAGGCAAGGTCCGCAGCGCTCGCCGAGCTGGCGCAGGCGGTCGGCGAAGAGGTCGGTCTCCGCTGCACAGTCGCGCAGGCGCTTGACGTGGCTGATGGTGCGAGGCACTTTGAGACAAAACCGAAAGCCCGCTGGCGTCTCGCGTTGCCAGCGGGCAATCGTCTCAGCGGAGGGCAGCGCGTAGAACGTGGCGTTGCCCTCCACTGCGTTGAGGCGCCGGCTGTAGGCTGATAGAAACTCGGCAGGTCGGGTGCCTGAAGGGAAGAAAGAGCCAACCCAGCTTTTCTGACCCCACAGCGGCGCGCCCAGGTAAAGCGCCATGGGCTGAATCAGTGCGCGCGTGAGTTACCTCACACCTGCGGCAGCTCTGCAACGGCGCGCTGAATATCCGCCTCTGGCAGATCGTAGTCCTGCAATTCGCCGCGCAGGTAACGCTCGTAGGCAGCCATATCAAAGTGACCGTGTCCGCACAGGTTGAAGACGATGGTGCGGCTGATGCCTTCCTCGCGGCAGCGGATCGCCTCATCTATGGCGCCGCGGATGGCGTGGGCGGCTTCTGGTGCGGGCACGATGCCTTCTGTCCGCGCGAAGAGCAGCCCTGCCTCGAAGGTGGCGAGCTGAGACACCGCGCGCGCCTCGATGATGCCTGCGCGGTACAGCTCGCACACGCTGCTCGCCATGCCGTGATAGCGCAGCCCACCCGCGTGGATCGGCGCTGGCACAAAGCTGTGCCCCAGCGTGTACATCTTCAGCAGCGGCGTCATCATGCTGGTGTCGCCGAAGTCGTAGGCATACACGCCGCGCGTGAGGGAAGGCGCGGCGGTTGGCTCGATGGCGATCACGCGCAGGTTAGGCGCCTTACCAGTGAGCTTGTCGCCGATGAAGGGGTAGGTGAAGCCAGCGAAGTTGCTGCCGCCACCGATCGCGCCGACCATGATGTCGGGATACACGCCCGCCATCTCCAGTTGGCGCTTGGCTTCCAGCCCGATCACCGTCTGGTGCATCAGCACGTGGTTGAGCACCGAGCCGAGCGCATACTTGGTGGGCGTCTTGCTGGTGACGGCGTCCTCCACCGCTTCGCTGATCGCAATGCCGAGCGAGCCAGTGGAGTTGGGGTCTGCTGCCAGCACAGCGCGACCAGCGTTGGTGTCGTTGCTGGGGCTGGGCACCACTGTCGCGCCCCACGTCTCCATCAATGCGCGACGATAGGGCTTCTGATCGTAGCTGACGCGCACCATATACACCTTGATTTCAATGTCGAACAATCTGCCCGCAAAGGCGAGGGCGCTGCCCCATTGTCCCGCGCCAGTCTCGGTGGTGATGCGCTTGGTGCCAGCTTGGCGGTTGTAAAACGCCTGAGCGACCGCCGTGTTCGGCTTGTGGCTGCCAGCCGGGCTGACCCCTTCGTATTTGTAAAAAATTCTCGCGGGTGTCTGGAGCGCCTTCTCCAGACGGTGCGCGCGGTACAGCGGCGTGGGTCGCCACAGCCGATACACATCGCGCACAGGTTCAGGGATGTCAATGTAGCGTTCTTTGGAAACCTCCTGCAGGATCAGCTCCATTGGAAACAACGGCGCCAGGTCGTCTGGACCGACGGGCTGTTTGGTGCCAGGGTGCAGCACAGGTGGTAGATCGAAGGGCAGGTCAGCCTGGATGTTGTACCAAGCCTTGGGGATGTCGTCCTCGCTCAAAACGAACTTTGTGTGATCAGCCATGCCCTCTGTTTTAGCAAAACATCAGCAATTTGACAAACAAAAAGGCGAGAGCAACCACGCTGCCCTCGCCTGAGGCAAACCCCAACCCCTCACGCGCTAAGCCGACGCGGTGCTCCCGCTGGTCGCCGTCTCTTTTGCGGTGGATGCCTCGGTTGCAGACTCCTTCGCAGCGCCGTTGGCATCGCTCTTGTTGCTCGAGCCGTTCTTGTTCGACTGTCTGCTGTCGGTGATATACCAGCCGCTGCCCTTGAAGGTGACTGCAATCTTGCCCACGACGCGATACACGTTGGCGCCGCCGCACGAAGGACACACGCTGATCGGCGGATCGGTGAAGCGCTGGGTGCGCTCGAACTGAGTGCTGCAATCAGGACACGCGTACTGATAGGTCGGCATAGCAGCAGCATTATAGGCAGATGAACATAAGAAAAGCGTGAGATATGGGGCGCACTGGCTGCACGCTGGACGCTGCGCCCTCGGGCGTGCGCGTTTGTGGCGCTCAGCCTCCTATAATCTCCTCATGCGCGTCTTGAACGCCCGGTTGATGTATCGCTGGCTGCGCCGCCCCTTGCTGGGCGTTGTGCGGCTCACTCGCTACCGCGAGTATGTGCTGTTCGTCACAGTCACCACGCTCTTCGGCGCCAAGTTTGGCGGCGGGGAGTTCGATCTGCGACTGCTGATCGTGCTGGTGGCGAACATGCTCGTGGTTGCCTTTGCTTTCATGTATAACGATGTGGAGGATGCGCCCGACGACGCGCTGGACGAGCGAAAGGCGCAGCGCAACCCCATCAGCGCCGGGATGCTGTCGCCGCGCGCAGGCAGGGCGGTCTGCGCGATCACCGCGCTGCTGACGCTGGGCATGTATGCCTTGCTCGGCGGCATGGCGTTCCTGCTGGGGGCGCTGTGCCTGGCTTTAGCGTTTTTGTATTCCTGGCGCATGGCGCGCCTGAAGGCAGTGCCAGTCGCCGATCTGATCTCCCACAGCTTATCGCTAGCTGGCTTGCAGTTTCTCTGCGCCTACTTTGCCTTCGACCAGGGCAAACCTCACAGTTGGCTGTTCTTCCTCTTCGCCGCGCTTATCTCCGTCTACGGTGAGCTGAACAATGAGTTGCGCGACCTGGCGGTGGACCGTCGCGCGGGAATTCAGCACACCGCCCATTGGATCGGCGCGCGCGGCACCAAACTGCTGATGTTCATCTCACTGGCGTTGGCGCTCGTCATGTTGGGCGTCTTCCTGTGGTTGGAGATGATCCCGCTGTGGTTGCTGATCGTGCCGATTGTGGTGGCGCCGATGTTGTTTGCCGAGCACATCTGGCACGTCTTGCGCCGCCGCACGTTTGCGATTGAGCAGCGCGAGTTGATGCACGAGCCAGCGCTGGTGATGGGTCTGTTCACCATTCTGGCGTGGTTCGTGGGCGACCGTTTGCTGCTTTAGACGGCTTTGGTACGGTGGGTCAAGTTGTTCAGCCGCGCGCGCGTCTCGAACGGGTCAGCAGCGATGACGGGTTGCGCGTAGAGGTCCACTGCGCCAATATCCGACGAGCGCAACCGGGCGCTGCCGCGGTCGCCGATGCGCACAACGACGGGGAATCCTGCCCAGCCCCGCCGCGACCCGAAAAGCGGCGGCAGGAGCACTACGACGTTAAAGCATTCCAGGCCAAGCGCGCGCAGTGTCGCGTGGAGCGCGTCTGCCAGCGCGTCGTCCATTGCCTGAGCCAGCAGCCAGGTTTCGTGCGGGCGCATCGGCGTGAGGTACACGAAACCGCTCACCGCCTCGATGCGAAACGACAATTCCAGATCGGCGTGGATCGCCAACAGGTCGCTGAAGAAGTCGCTGGCGTGCTTTCGCCGATAGGCGAGCGCGTGGCGTCGCAGTTGCTCCACGCGGGCGTAGTGTATGCCGCGCGCCAGCGCAATTTGCGCGTGGGCGTGCCCAATGGACGCGCCCGCCTTCAATCCTGCGTTCCACGTCCACAGGAAGAAGCGCGCCTCAGGGTCATGCGCGTGCGCCAGGCGCGCCCACTCCAGCGAGACGCGAAAACAATCGCGCAAGTGCGCTGCGGTCAATTTGCGGATGTCTGGCTCGTCGAAGATGACCACGCTGCCCCAGCCTTCCCAGCGGGCGATGTTGCTGGCGGTGACGCAATGCGAGCCGCGCACCCTGCCGAACACGTCTTCTGGCGTCATGTGCAGCGGGTCTGCAAAGATGTCTTCCTCAGATGCCGTTGATGGATCGGCGTCGCTGAGCGGCAGCGGGCGCTGGCTGCGCAACGGGTTGTAAGCTGCGCTTTCCATCGTCACCAGATTCGTCACGCGCACGATGTGCTGATGTGCTACGTGTGCCAGATCGCCGAAGCGATGCTGTGCCCACGCGCGCAGGGGCGCTGGCAGATGCATCTTGCCTTCGCTCACGTCCACGCGGAACACGCGCCGAAATCGTGCCTGCGCCAGTGGCGCAAGGTCGTTGACCAGCCGCGGCAGTAGGGTAATGCTGTTCACGTGTTGGCGCGATCGTACCGCCTCTGGTAGAATAGCGGCTCACAAAATAGCCACTATCCCAGCAGACGAGGAACAACTGTGGAAGGC
>FWWM01000166.1_pt1 | contig 219075 bp, 203 predicted proteins | sample 2228351 | NCBI WGS metagenome assembly FWWM01 (sample SAMEA103939774, study PRJEB20133) | metagenome
GGCGTCAGCCAAGTTGCTGAGCTTCCTCAGGTCGTTCCCTATCTTGAAAGCGGCGTTGCGGATAATCTCGATGGAGCGGCGCTGTTCTTCGCTCAGCTGAGAAGTGGCTTCGCTCAAGAGCTGGCTTTCCGCCACGATCGCAGTGAGAGCGTTGTTGATCTGGTGGCGCACCGTTATTGCGAACTGGCCGAGAGTGGCAAGACGCTGGTTTGCCAGGGCGCGCGTATAGTGCTCGTGGAGCTGTTCCGACAGCCACCCTACGCTTATCGCCAAGGTCCCATAGGCTATGTAAATGGGTACAGTAATTCGCCAGTCGTCCGGAGTGTAATTCAGTGTCACCACTATTTGAACCACCACGAAGAGCGTGGTACCCATCAGCAATCCAGTCACGGCACCCTTCAGCCCGTAGTGCAAAGATAGAAGAAAAGCCGGAGCCAAGGTCACCAGCCAGACCAGCTCGTCGTACATCCCCGGATCGTCCGGTAGCACTATCTGGGACACCACGGGCATCAAATAAGCGGCCACACAGTAGAGCCAGAAACGGGGCTCCAGCTTGGGTCGATGTGCCATGGGAGAAAATCCCACCAGCGTAAGTATGCGCTCGTGGAGAATCATAAAACGCTCCGGATTCGTAGGCCAAAGTGCGGGAATGACGCAAAGCCACAGGAGCGCCCCAGTCCCGCAAACGTTCCGCGAGAATATTAAGCTACTTCGCTCCCTGCGGGGAACAGCTTACGAGCACCGCTTGCAGCGCCGGTACCGGAGAGCACGGCGAGGGAACCGGAAGGCGCTGAAGCAGGCCGATAAGTTGGGCTCGGGGACGTGGCAGGGCTAGTGCCTCCTCCAGCTCAAAGGCGCCGCCTGCGGAAAGCCCGGCCTTGACGGCCCGCAAGCTTTCATCCAGGAGCGCCAGCATCCGCTTGTCGCGATGCCGGGCGGCATTTCGCGCCTTGGTCATTATTCGGCGCGCCAGCTGCCGGGTGCGGCGGTCCCGAGGACCGCGGCCAGCCTCGCGCGCCAAGCTCTTGAGGAGATGGTAAAGAGCCTCGAGGATCGCCGGAGGCGGGTGCGCGTGATTGGGTTCCGCTTCGAGGAGCCGCGCCGCGAGGGACGCTATCGCTTTTTCCTCGAGCAAAGGGTGCGGCGGTACTCCTTCGAGCGCCCAAAGCTCGGGTATTTCCGCTTCCCCCCAACGCCAACGGACTGCTGCAATGACCGCGGGCGGTCCCGCGACCACAGCCCAAAGCGGTTTGGTGGTAAAAGCTGTCTCAGGCACCGGCGCAAGAGCCTCGCGCCAGTCGAATAGTCCGCCGTGAACTTGCGCCCTCCCCACTTTGCTAGATCCAGGCACTCCGGAGCGGAGTTGCTGGAACGCTTTTTCTGCAATCCTGCGCTGTAGGGATAGGTGTCGCTCCAAGACCGGGTGGGGAGCGAACCAGACCGAGCGCACTGCCGGGTGCGCCGAGCCCAGCCGGGCAATCCTCCCGATCCGCTGCTCCAAGCGAAGGGGCGACCACGGCAGATCGTAGTGTATCACTTGTTCGGCGTCCTGGAGGTTAAGCCCCTCGCTCACCAGGTCGGTGGCGATGAGAGTGTCCACCCGCAAAATCTCGGGCGGGTCCGCACCTCCTTGAGCCCGTGGAGCGAAAAGGGCCAACGCTTCGGCGAGCGGGATCGGTCCGGAAGCGATCCGAGCACCTCGCCCAGTGGCCACGGCCACCCGCCGCCAGCGGAGCTTAGAGGCCAGGTGCAAAGCGGTGCTCACCGCGGTGGTGAAGACGATGGTTTTTATCCCCGGTTCCAGGATCAGGCAGAGGCGGTCAGCCTTGGGATCGGATTCGCCCACCACTTTAGCGATCCGCAAGATTTCCTCGATTTGCTGCAACTCCCGCTCGAGCAAAGCCACTTGCGGCAGAGCTTGTCCCGATCTCGGGCACAGGCTTTCGAGCTCCAGTTGAAGATCATCACCTTCGTCTAGTAACCAGCGGGCACGGCGGCGGGAAAGCGGCTGACCTCGCTTGGCGGACTGGAGGGCGTGCTCCAGATACCGGCGGTGTCGTTTAACGGTCTCGAGGAAGGCCGGCAGAGACGAGGAGAGCCGGAGATATAAATGAAGACTCATGAGGGCAGCGGCCTCGCGCTCTTGCACTGCGGGTAAGGCGAGCTTGGCTACCGAATTGGCCAAGCGCCTAAGCGCGTCCACGGGCACGGGAGAAAGCTGGACCGCCGCAGTGTCTTCGACTCTGGGGAACAGAGTATGGTCTTTCAGCGAGGCTCGCACAGTGCGAGCTACGGCCAAGGCGGCTATGGCGTGGCCCAGGGCATCGTAGCGGCGGCTTTCCAAAGCCTGCTCGATCGAAGGAACGCCGCTTAGGGCGAGGCCGTTGTCGGGTAGGAACAGGCGCAACAGATGGACGGCGTCGCCGACTTGGTTCACTACGAAGGTGGCGGTGATTAGCAGGATGTCTCTACCCACCGACGCACGCGCCAGGCGGTCGTAGCGCCGGGTAGCTGGGTTTCTGAAGCGATGGGCTTCGTCCACTATGAAAAGCTCGGCGGGAGGAATCTCTTCCCCAGCGCTCACCGCTTCGTGGGATACTATGGCCAACGGCACTTGAAGAGCTTGCGCGATCCGGCTCCATTGATCTCTGAGAGCAGCCGGCACCAAGGCGGTGGAGGAACGGTAGCGGGTGGCGACGGCGAGGGCGACGTAAGTTTTCCCCAGCCCAGGGGCGTCGGCCAATAGAGCTCCCCGAAACGCTTTCAGTCGCCCGGCGATACGTCGGGCAACCGTTACCTGATGGCGCAAAAGCCACGCCGGCGGTGTCCACCCGTAATCCGCGGCACCCATGGCGGCGACACCCAAAAGGGGACGCAGTCGTTCGGGCGCGGTTCGTTCTCCAGCGCTCAACAGCCAGGCCAGCGGTTCCCGGACCAGCTTGAGCTGTTCAGCTGTGATCCGGGGCCAAGGATCGCAGAGCTTCACGGGCATGGGGTGCGAGGCAGAGGGCTTCAGCTACGGCGGCGTCCAAAACGTCCTGATCGCAGGAGCCTGTCGAATGAGCGCTGCGGCTCAGGGCAACTAGGCGGTCGAATTGCGGACTTCGATGGGGTACCGGAATTTCTCCAGCCACGCGGGCGTTGACCCGCCGGTATCCCCCCCGAGCTTCGTCGGCGGTCACCGAGACCAGGGCGGCAGCCCAGGTGGAGTTCATGACCCCCACCGTTGCCAAAGCCGTATCGCGGTCCGGCGCGGACGCTACGTAGCAGGTATTCAGCGGCAGAGCGCGGGAGTGAGGAGTCTCGTCCAGCGCCACCGCTGTGGGCCGGCGGGATATGTCAGCCCAAACTATGCGGTGGGATCCCAGGGCGGCGCGCAGCCTGAAGATCGCCCAGATCGGCACTTCCATGCCGTCGGCTCGGGCGGAAAGAAGCGGTCGATGTCTTTCCAGGTACCGCGATGCGAGCGGGGGCAAGCGGTCGAGAGGGGCGCCCGAAGGGCGATGAGCGTACAACAGCACATCGGCAGGCTCGGCCCGGAAAGGACGGATGTGGCGCCCCCGCAGGGCCGGGCGAAGGAGGAAGGCCTCCAGCTCAACTTCTCCCGCAGCGAATTCCACGACCGCGGTGTGGTTTTCGACGCGCAGCAGCCGTCCCACGAACACACTGTCGGCGCCGGTCTTGACTCCCAGAGCTGGGGGCGCTACTTCGGCGAGGGGCCGGCCGCTCGACTTGAACTCTTGCAGGGCGGCACGAGCTCGATCCTCTACCAAGATCCAGGGACCTGGAGCGCGGAGCGCCTGTTGACGCACCTGCCCCGCTTTGCGCCGATCGAAGTCGAGCTTGACGAGGTGGGTTCTAGGCGGAGGTTCTTTTTTCAAAACCACGGCCAGGGGATAGGTGGTCGCTCCGAAAGCTGCGGCTTCCTGGGGCGGGATACGATGTAGATAAGCGATCGTGCCTTCCCGCGCCAGGTGAGCGCGGGCCACTTCCCCGTAACTCGCCGAGGCGATTTTCGATGGTAGCAACAGGCCCACGGCCCCGCCCGGTCGGGTGAGCTCGAGAGCCCGCTCCAGGAAAGCCACCGCCAGATCCGGAAGGTGGCCGAATCCGCGCTGGGCAGAGGTCCGCCACCAGGTGAATCTTTCGGGCAGCGCCCGACGCAACTCGGGGGCCAGTCTTTCGGCCCTGACCCACGGCGGATTTCCCACCACCGCGGTGAAACCGCCGGTGGATGCGATTTCCGGCAGGTGGACCTCGAAGGCGAAGAACGGCAGCGTATTGTCGGCCAGCTGTCTTTCGAGACGGCGCAGCGCCTGGCGCTGCTGCTTAAGTGACCGGTAGCGCCGTCTCTGCGCGGGGTCCAAACCTAAACGGCGGCCGAAGAGGTCGCGTCCGGATGCGGCGGCGGTGAGATCGCTCAACAGAGAGTCGATTCTTGCTGTAGCCTCCCTGACCAGCCGGGTAGCGAGCTGGGTTTCAGCTCGGCGCAGTCGGCGCACCAACGCCCGGTGGGCACTGCCTCGGGCGTCGAAAAGAAGCCCTCGCAGCTTGCTCACCTCTTGCGACACTTCGGGGCGGAGTTGTGCTCCGGCTCCCAGCGCGCGGGCGGCGCTCAGGGGATCGAAGAGGGAATCCCCTTGGCGGACCACTCCGTCCAGGTTGGGAAGGGGTGCTACCGCGGAGATATCGGTCGTAGGATCGTCGGCTATGACCGCGAGCCAGAGTCTCAGTTCCGCGAGGCGAACCGCGATCGGGCTCAGATCCACGCCGAAAAGGTTCTCTTTCAGAATCCGCCGCCTTAAGACCCAGCGCGCATCGGGTGCGGGATCTTCGAGCAGGGGGAGCCTGATTTCGGTGAGGCACTCCAGCGCTCCCAGGAGAAAAGCTCCCGACCCAACCGCCGGATCCAGCAGGCGGAGCTCGCGCAGCGCCGTTCGGGCGGCTCGCCGTTCGGCGGGGGTGAGTGCTTCGCAACCCAGGATCCGCCGAGCGAGATCGGGCGTGATCCCGTACGATCCCGAGATAGCGGTTTCGATGGTAGCGGTTACGATCTGGCGCACCACCGGCTCGGGAGTGTAGAAGGTTCCCGTGAGGTGTCGTTCTTCGCTCTCCATGATGCGTTCGAATACTCGGCCGAGCATGTCGGGGGCTATGGAGTCCACCTCTTCGGCTTCCCGCACGCAGAAGCGGAACCGCTCGAACACAGTGTCGAAGGCGTCGCGCCACAGTCGGTTGGAAAAGGCGACTGGCCCGATTCGCTTTTCCACCGGATGCGGCTCGAAGAGCCCGCCGTTGAGGTAGGGGACGTTGCCCAATCGTATGCGGCGCGAGCGATCCGCTGGCTGGCGATTCAAGGTACCGAAGAAGAGAGGATCCAAGACGGTTCTGTGAAACTGCCTTTTTTGGCAGAGCGCTTGGTCCAGCAAATTCCGCAGGTAGTCGGTGTCCCCGTCGAGCCAGCCTTTGGCCTGCACGAAGTAAAGGAACAAGACCCGGGTGAGCGAGATGAGCGCCGCCATTCTGCGGTCGGCAAAGGAATGGCGGTGGTCCAAGGAAGCGGCCATTCGCTCCAGTATGGCCCGGAAGGCGGTGAAGAACCGCTCCCCCGCGGTTTCGCTGGTCAGAAGCTCCGCCACCCGGATGGCGTGGCCCAGGGAGTTGTCGGCTTTCGGGGTAAGCTCTTCCAATAGCTGCAGCATGGCAGCGGAGGGCTGAGTCCGAGAGACGACTGCCAGGCGGGTGCTGCCGTTACCTCCGATCTTGGGGGCCGCCAGAACCAGGCGATCGTCTTCTCCCAGGGCCACTACCATGGCGCATTCGGCTGCGCCGGATAGCCTGGCGGCGTGAGCGCGCGCCGCTCGGCAGGGATCGCCGCTTTGGCAAGCCAGAACCTGGAAGTTCTTCCACCTCGCCGCGACCCAGAGATCACCGTCGTGAGGCTCTCCCTCGGGTCGGTAGCCCAGAAGAGAGAACAGCCGGGAAACCTCGGTTACGCCTCGAATGGATCGCAGTGCGGATAGAATCTCGGACCGGTGCATGGCGACGCCGGTCCAGGGTAAGAACGGTGCCGGTTTAAATCGTCGTCAGATTCTTGCGGACCGGTACCGAATGTCGCGCTACGGCGGGTGGTTAAGTGGTGGCGGCAAGCAGTCTCGACACCTGTTGCAAGTCGATGTCCCGAGCGACACGTGGCGGCCAGCGCCCGGTTCTCAGTTCCAGCTCGAGCAGGGAGCGTTCGTTCATGATCCGGCGCACCGTGGCCCTGTCCAGCAGCCCGCTCCGGGCCGCTCTTTCGAACTCTTCCTCGTCCAGCCAAACAGAACCGCCCTCGGCGGGCTGCCAGAGGTCCAGAAAGAGATCGCTCGCCGACCAGTGCTCCCCTTCTATCTCCACCGGTGTGGCCAGATTGGTGTACCACCCGGTGAAGCTTCCGTCGGCTAGGTGGAATCTCCCGATGTCGTACCACTTCGCGGGAAACACGAACCAGACTATCGGTGCCCCGGCTTCCAAGATTACTCGTTCCCCGATCTTTAGGGGCTCGCCTTCGAATCGCTCGCTCAAAAGCACCTTGACCTCTGGCCGATCCAGGACCAGGCGCTGGCGAAAGACCTGACCCCCTTTCCCGGGACGGCTGTACCGGAAGCAAATCTCCCGGTTCACGTGCCGTGCTTGCGCCCGGGGTTTCCCAGCAGGCTGCCCAGCGGGAGGATCCTGAATCCGGGAGCCTGGTAGTCCTCGGGTAACTGATCGGCGGGGATGGTGATCTGGTTGCCGTCCCGCACAGCGGTGTAGTGGGGCGACATGATCTCGATCCCGGCCTGGTTGAAGTGGTCTTGGATGTTCTGGTGCAAGTCCGAGTAGATCCGAGCCATCTCGTTGGGACGGTCGGTGTAGGCGTTGAGCTCGTAGCTCACATAGAAGTCGTTGAGCGCGGTCTGGAGCACGAAGGGCTCGGGATTCTTCAGTACTCCCTCGGTGGCGAGGGCTGCCGCTACGAGCGTTTGGTGCACCTGGCGCCAGGGGGCGTCGTATCCGATGGTGACCGAGGTGTGGAGAATCAGTCCCCGGTCCTTGGCCGACGAGCTGTAGTTGATTATGTGGCTGGACAGGACCATGGCGTTGGGGATGGTGATGTCCACGTTCTTGATGGTGCGGACCCGGGTTACCAGCAGAGTTTTCTGCACCACATCTCCAACCGTATCGGCAATCTTCACTCGATCGCCCACGGAGAACGGCCGCATGTAAGTCATCACTACTCCTGCTACCATGTTCGCGATAGCGCCGGCCGATCCCAGGGATACCAGGACGCCGATGAAAATCGACACTGCCTGGAACGCCGCCGTGCCGGAGCCCGGGAGGTAGGGATAGATCATGATTACGGCGAAGACGATGACCAGGAAGCGCACGATCTTGTACGTCGGTTCCGCCCAGTCGGGGTAGAAGCCGGGGAAGGAGATGGTCCCCCGCTCCACGCCTTGGAATATCAGGTGGATGAATTTGAGCAGATATCGGACGACCAGCGCTATGACCGCGATGGCGAAAAGATTAGGCAGGTAATTGACGATGCCGGTCCCTGCGCGCTCCAGAGGATCGAGGATGTAGCCGAAGAGCGTGTTTGCCAACCCCCTGGTCCAGGGGAAGAAGCTGAAAACCAGCGGCAAATAGATGTAGATGAGGAGCGCTAGAGCCAGCACTCTGGCGATTCGCGCCGCGCGTAGCAGCGCATTGGTGAGCTGGTTGGCGCTGATGAGCTCCATGCGCTGGATTCGAATGGCACGCAGGCGGGTTCCCCGCCAGTTTTCGAGCTTGGCGTACAAGGCGGGGAAGAACCGGTTGAGCAGCCTGAAAACGAGCAGGAAGGCCGCGGTGGTGAGGATGGTGTAGAGGATCCCGAATAAGATGCCTCTGGCGTCGGCTTCGCCGGGGTAGTCCCGGATCGCTTCCTGGATAACGTCGCGAGCAGGTCGAGGTTGTGCGGTTTGCTGGCCGGCGGCTGGAGAGACGAAGGCGGCGCAGGCGACCGCCGTTGCCCAGATGCCAAAATAGATGCGCCTCAAAATGGAAATGCAATTCATAGCGTCACCCTGTCGAGAAGTCTTTCGTCCTAGGTGATCACAGTTCGACCCTTCCTCCCAAGTGCCTCGCCAAAAAAGCTTCGGCGGCGGCGTAAAAGCGCAACCGGTTTTCCGGCTTGGCAAAGCCGTGGCCTTCGTCTTCGAAAAGGAGATAGTCGTGGTCTATCCCCTTCTCTTTCATCGCAGCTACGATCTGCTCCGACTCCGACCGCTTGACCCGGGGATCGTTGGCCCCCTGAGCGATCAGTATCGGAATCCGGATCCGGTCCACAAAGCTCAAGGGCGATCGGGAGAGCAGGAAGTCGACTTCGGTGTCGGGATTTCCCACCCTGCGATGGAGCATCGAGAGATAGGAGCTCCAATACGGCGGTATCGACCTGATGAACGTCACCAGGTTCGAAGGCCCCACCACCGATACGGCGCAACGGAACAGGTCGGGTGTAAAGGTCGCCCCGACCAAGGCGGCGTAGCCCCCGTAGGACCCGCCGAAAATCGCTACCCTCTTGGGATCCGCAATCCCTCGATCCACGGCCCACCTTACGCCTTCGACCAGGTCGTCGTGCATCTTGCCGCCCCATTCCCGATCGCCTGCGTTGAGGAACGATTTACCGTAGCCGGTGGAGCCGCGGAAGTTCACCTGTAGGCAGGCGTAGCCCCGATTGGCGAGCCACTGTACCTCGGGATCGTAGCCCCAGGTGTCCCGGTGCCAAGGCCCTCCGTGCACCTTCAGGACCAGAGGAAGGTTCCGGGGCGGTAGCCCCTGCGGAAGAGTGAGGTAACCGTGAATGGTGAGCCCGTCGCGCGCGGTGTAACAGATGGGCTTCATCGCAGCAAGGGTAAACTCCGCGATTCGGGGCCGGGTGTAAAAGAGGAAGTGAGCGCTCTTGGTTCTGCGATCGAAGCGGTAGTAACTGACCGGGGCGTCGTCCTCGGTGAAGTCCACCACCCACTGCTCGTCGTCATCGGCGCGGCTGGAGATGGCGAAATCCCCGTCGCGCAGCCTCCGGATCATGGCTACGTCCTCTCGGATCGAGGGGTCTAGTATCTGCCACTCCTGGCGCGCCCGCAAGAACGCCACCATTTGAACCTCCCGGGTGTCCGGGTGGCGCACCACAGGACCCGCGTCATACTGGGGATCTTGCGCTAGGACCTCTAACTTTCCGGTGGAGATATCCAGTCTTACCAAGCGCGCCGCGTTGGCATCCCGGGAGTCGTGCAGATAAATGGCTTTGCCATCTGCTGTGAAACCGACCGGGCCGCTGTTCAAGGCATCTTCGGCGCTCCAACTCACTAAAGTGAACCACCCCGACTCCTTGGATGCCCGGACCCGGAGCTCTAACCCGCCGTCCTCCCTGGCAGTTAGGGATCCCCGCACGGCTAGATCGGCATCGGCAACCCAAGCAACTACGTCCCCGGGATTCTTTTCGACCAGCGTGAGTTCTCCCGTGCGCAGATCCAGATGATAGGCATCGTGCAGGCGCGGGTCGTCGCGATTGATCGCCAGCACAAGCTCATGGGGATGCCGCTTCTCGTGAGCCACCAGCCGGACCTGCACGTTATCCAGCGGGGCGAGGCACCGCTCCCTGCCGGACTCAAGGTCCACTCCGTACAGACGCCAGTTTTCGTCTCCCCATAGGTCCCGGAGGTAGAGGATGTGGCGGCGATCCTTGGCCCAAAGGAAGAGGTGAATTCCGCGCTCGGTGTCGTGAGTTACCGGCCGGGCATCCTTACCGCTCGGGTCGGATACCCATACGTTCAAGACGCCGTCCAGCGGAGCTAAATAGGCCAACCGGTCTCCCGCGGGAGAAAGCTGCGCCTCGGCCTTCTCCGGATTGCCGAAAAAAATGGTCCGGGGTATGAGAGGTGGCAGTCCCGTCATTTTCTCCGGAACCGAAAATACCCGGCGTACGCGGCAGCGTTGATCACCACCACGAAGCTCCCGAAAACCAGCCGCAGAGGGAGAGTCCACTCTTCGGGATATATCAGCGGGACTATATAGTGCTCGATGAATCCTCCCTCGTATCCCGACTGGCCCGCGAGGCGCCGGAAGCGGTTTTCCAAAGGAGTGAGGGGACAAATCCAGCCCGCGAACTCGATCCAAGCTCCCCAAGCCGCGGCGGGAACGTGGAGCCAGATCAAGCGGCGCCAGCGCCAAGCCAAAAATCCCCCCACCAGCACGAAGACTATGAAGCTCAGGTGGAAGACCAACAGGAAGTCGGCGATGAGACGATACAGCACTTTGTCGGTTAGGCTCCTTCAGGCTCGGGGCCGACGCCTCTACCTCCCCTGAGCAGCCGATCCGCCACGACGCTGGTGGCGAGGTGCCCGGTGACGTTGGTGGCGGTGCGGAGCATGTCCGGGATCCGGTCCACTCCTAGCAAGATACCTAACCCGTCCAGCGGCACGCCGGTATGGGAGAGAGCGGGGGCAAGGCTCACCACGCTTCCGCCGGGCACTCCAGCCACGGTAAAAGCGACCAAGAAGGTTGCCAGTGCGGCACCGGCCACGCTGGAAAGCGGCAACGGCACCTGGTAGAGCCAGGCCAAGAAGACCAGTCCCGCTCCCTGGAATAAGGCGCTGCCGGCGCGATTCAACGCCGCGCCTAGGGAGATCACGAAGCTGGCCACCGGACGGGATACTCCCAGCGGTCCCTCGGCCGCGGCCAGCATGGCGGGAATGGTAGCAGGGGAGCTAGTGGTGGTGGCCCCGATCACTTGCGGCCCTACACAAGCCTTGAGGAAAGCGGCGACCGGGTAGCGGGCCAGCATTCTGACCCCGGGCAAGTAGACGGCGGCTATGAAGACCGAAAGCCCCGCCAGCACGGCGAGGATGAATACCAGCAGGCTCTGCAACATCGCCCATCCCGAGCGAGCGCTCAAGGGTGCTGCGAGGGCGAACACGCCTATGGGAGCGGTCCAGAGCACCCAGTACACCAGTTTAATGAGGGCGGCGCTGATACCTTCGCCGAGGGCCATCAGCCGGTCCCGCTGCTCGCGAGGCAGCGTAGTGACTGCTGCGGCAAAGCAGAGGACGAAAAAGATGAGGGGGAGGAGAGTACCATCGGAGGCGGCGCGGAAGGGATTGCTGGGGATCAGCCCCAAGAGAAAATCCACTAGGCCGGGCACGGAGGTACCCTGCTCAATCCGTGTCGGAGAGATCGCGCGGGCTGCTTGGGGGTCGGCCAAGGGCAAAAACAGATGCATGGTGCCCATTCCGAGGAGGACTCCGATCGCGGTGGTGGCGGCGAAGAAGGACAAAGCGAGCCCTCCTAGCCGGCCCAGCTTGCGCAGATCACCCAGACCGGCGACTCCCACGAAGACCGTGGCGGCCACCAGGGGGATCACCACCATCCGCAGCAAGTTCACGAACGCGGTTCCCGCCGGCTCTACCGATTCTACGGCGGCCAAAACCCAGGGGACGCCGGTGGCGGAAGCCGACAATCCCAGCGCGAGTCCTGCCACGAGGCCCGCGGCGATGGCGAGGTTAAGTCTCACAGGCTAACTTCCCGCCGCTGTTGCCGGTAGGGCGGTACCACGGACTGAACGCGGAGGTGTAGGATTGGCTCACGCCCAAACTGTTACCCCGCGCTGGGCTCTGATTCTCGGAGCTTCCAGCGGCTTCGGAGAGGCCTGTGCCCGCGAGCTCGCCAAGGCGGGTTACGACATAGCGGGGGTGCATCTGGACCGGAAGGCGGGCTTGGAGCACGTGGAGGAGATCAAGCAAGCGATCGCCCAAGCCGGGCGGCGCTCCCTCTTCTTCAACGTGAACGCGGCAGACGAGAACAAGCGCCGGGAGGTGCTTGATACCCTCGCCGCGGACATCCAGCAACACGGGGGCACGGTCGCGGTTCTGATGCACTCGCTCGCCTTCGGCACGCTCAAGCCCTATATCGGCGACGACGCCTTGACCAAAGCCAACATCGAGATGACGCTCGACGTCATGGCCCACTCGCTGGTTTACTGGGTCCAAGACCTGGTGAAGCGCAAGCTCATGGGTGAGGGCGGGCGAATCTTTTCGATGACCTCTTCCGGCTCGACCCGGGTGATTCCCGCGTACGGGGCGGTTTCCGCCGCGAAGTGCGCCCTGGAGTCGCACACCCGGCAGCTCGCTCTGGAACTGGCTCCTTTCAAGATCACGGTCAACGCCCTGAGGGGCGGAGTCACCCGAACGCCGGCCGCGGAGAAAATTCCCGGCAGCGATCAACTGTTCGAGCAGGCGATGAGGCGCAACCCCCACCGCCGGCTCACCACGCCGGCCGACGTAGCGCGCGCGGTGGTCGCCCTGTGTCATCCCGGCACCGACTGGATCACCGGCAACGTCATCAACGTGGACGGCGGCGAAGAGATCGCAGGTTAGTCAGCGTGCCGAATGCCGAAAAGCCTCCAGCTCGACCTCGAGCTGCTCGAGCCGCCCCAGTATCTTTTCTTCCGAAGGATCGTGCTCGGCGAGAAGCACTCCGCGCTGGGCAAAGAGCAGCTGGACCAAAGCGTCGGTATACCCCACCACTGCATGCGCGATACCCCGGTCCACCAGGCGGTTCAACCTGAGAAACGTGGCCATGGAGTAGCGCGCAGGAAGCGCAGCTATGATCTCGGCCAAATCCCGGATCAGAATCTCCCGCAAATGCTGGATCTCCTCCACCACTTCACCCGCAGCCAGACCGCGGGTGGCCGCCGTCTGCCCGTAGAATTCGCAGGCGTCGAACCAAAGCTCGGTGATCCTCCGGCGCAAAGGTCCGGTCATCTCCACCAGAATGTCCACCAGCAATCTGAGCTGCCGTTCTACGGTAGGCCTGCGCACCTGGGGTGCCTGGCTCATCCGATCGCCGATCCACCGCGCCCACCTCGCCACCAACTGCTCGCGGTTGGCGGCCAAGACCCGTCCCACACTCTCGAGGGCGGGATTGGAAGGACGTATGGTTAGGCCCATGGGCCGTAGAATGTACCCCGCCGTTTCACCTGATGTCAAAACGGCCGACGGGGGGATACCGGGTCACCACCCGGGTGAGGGGTGGAGCGGGCTCTGAGAAGGGATCGATGGCTACGGTAAAGCGCGCTCCGTACCATCGCGTCTCGAGCGGGGGGCTCGCGATCCGCGGCGAGGTAAATACCGCGGGCGCCGGCGACGCGCGACCCGCAGTGCTGATCTTGTACGGCGCGGAGAGAACGGAAAGCTCGAGCTTGCGACTGCTGGAACGGGTGGCCAGGGCGGGGCTCACGGCGATCTCGGTGGAACTGGTCCCCGACTGGGCGTTGGAGGCGCTGGAAGAGGCGGCGGATGCGGTGTCCGAATTCGCGGCGGTTCTCTTGGCGGGGCGGCATCCGGGTTTGGCACCGCCTGTAGCCTTGGGGATTTTCGGAGAAAAGCGGCACGCGCTGCTGGCGATCGCAGTCGCCGCTCGCGAGCCCCGCGTTACCCGCCTGGTAACCTGGAGTCCGGAAGTTTGGGAGTCGGTTGAAAAGACCGTGGGCGGCGCGCTGTCGGCAGGCGTAGCAGCTCGCTGGTTAGAGCTGAGATCTGGAATAGAAACCGCGCCCCCGCGGAGGAGTGGGCAGAAAGTCGGCGGTGCCGCGGAGGTTCGCCGCGTGCCGAGGGAAAGCGAGATGATCGATGCTGCAGTGGCGTGGTTTTCGGCTATGTTAAGCTGAACGCCCGGATGCATGCTGCACCCGGGCATTCAGCCGCGGCCCTCAAAGCGCTGGCCGGTTTCAGAGACCGGCCGCGTAGAGGTCATCGAACGCCGGGCTTCGCCGTGCGGCCTTGCCGGCCAGGGCCGGTCGGCGACGGCGGCTGAGCAGAAGACCGACGGCCGCTAGAGCTGCCAACGCAATGAGTCCAACGCCAAAGGTACGGATATGCACCCCCATGTGAGTGGTGACTGGGCTTTTGGTTACCACATGAATTATAGCGTATAGCGCAAGGGGTGCGCGACGCAGGCAAGCACAACAACAGCGTGACCGCCATCACATTCGAGCATCTGAGGAAACGCCTCGCTGTCTACCCCCCGCGCAGGATTGCCGAGCCTCAAGGGTGGCAGGCAGCTGTGGCTTTGGTCCTGGCGCCAGGTACCGGACCGGAAGGGTTGGAACTCCTCCTCATCAAGCGAGCTGAAAATCCGAGTGATCCCTGGTCTGGCCAAATGGCGCTTCCCGGGGGCCGCTGGGAACCGGGGGACTTGAGTCTGCTGGACACCGCCGTCCGGGAGACCAAAGAGGAAATTGGACTTGATCTTGCGCTCGCTAAGCTGTTGGGCGAGCTCGACGACCTTAAGCCAAGGACGCGTACTTTGCCCCAACTGATAGTGCGGCCTTTCGCCTTTGGACTTGCTTCGAAACCCCCGTTGAGTCCCAGCCCGGAAGTGGCACTGTGTCTGTGGGTTCCGCTAAAAGAACTCTTGGCGCAGGGAAGCCGGCAGGAGGTAAAGATACCAAGTGTGGGCCGGAACTTTCCCGCTTACTTGGTGGGTGGGGGTTATCCGGTGTGGGGGATGACCGAACGTATCGTATCTAGATTCTTGGAGTTAGTACGCCAGGTTTGATCCCTCCCTTGCGCTCGAGACTTCTTGAAGGTATAGTTTAGGCAAGCTTAAATTTTTAGTGTGGCTCTCCTCATCCGGCGCCCTAGCCAGAGGCTCGTATGGTAGCTGCTCAGCGAAGCGACGAGTTGTCGCGCTCGACCGAGGATTATCTCAAGGTGATCTACCTTTTGGAGGAGAGCGGCGGGTCGGCTCAGACTAGTGCCATTGCCGGTCTGCTGTCCATAGCGCCGCCGTCGGTTAGCGGCATGATCAAACGTCTTTCGGAGGTGGGACTTTTGGAGCGGGTCCCCTATCGGGGGGTTCAATTGACGTCGAAGGGGAGGCGGGCGGCTCTTAAGATGGTTCGGCGGCATCGGATTCTGGAGACCTATCTCACGGAGAAGCTGGGTTATGACTGGGACTCGGTGCACGAGGAGGCCGAGCGGTTGGAGCATGCCGTTTCGGACGAGCTGATTGAGCGTATGGCTTTGGCGCTGGGCAATCCCCGCTACGATCCCCATGGGGCTCCGATTCCGACGGTGAGTGGCGAGGTGGAGCAGTTGGATCATGTATCTCTGGTGGACATACCGGTGGGCGAGACGGCGGAGCTCAGGATGGTTTCGGACGAGGATGCGGAGCGGCTTCGCTTCATAGCGTCTTTGGGTTTGAGGCCGGGGGTGACGTTTCGGATCGTGGGGCGGCAACCGTTCCACGGGCCGGTGACGATTCGGGTGGCGGGCTCTTCTCGGGATCAGGTAGTGGGTTACGAGCTGGCCCGGGGTCTCTACTGTAGCATCGTTCCGCAGGAGGTGGGCTGATGGCGATCGATCGGCGCGAGGCTATAAAGCGCGGGGCGTTGGGTGTGGCGGGTTTGGCCGCGGCGGCGCGGAGTCTTAAGGCTTCCCGGTTTCACCAGCCCCACGATCCGGCGCTCATGGGCATCGTAGGGGACGTGACCCGGGCGGGGATAGATCCGGTACGGTTTCTCGAGCACTTCGACTACGGCAAGGTCTCGAGGCTCCCTTCGGGAAAGGTGGTGAGGGAGTACGAAATTACCGCCGTGGATCGGGAAATCGAGGTTGCCCCCGGGGTCTGGTTTCCTGCTTGGACCTACAACGGTCAGGTGCCGGGTCCTACGCTCAGGGCTGCCGAGGGGGACATAGTTCGGGTCTATTTCCGCAACACAGGAACTCATCCCCACACGATCCATTTTCACGGGATCCACCCGGCGCGGATGGACGGGGTGTTCGAGGTGGTGGTTCCCGGCGAGAGCTTCGTTTACGAGTTCGAGGCGAAGCCTTTCGGGGTGCATCTGTATCACTGTCATTCGGTGCCTTTGAAGAGGCACATCGCCAAGGGGTTGTACGGAGCTTTCATCATCGATCCCCGCTCGGGACGGCCTCCGGCTCGGGAGATGGTGATGGTTCTCAACGGTTTCGACACCAATTTCGACTCAGAGAACGAGATCTATGCGGCCAACACGGTGCCGTTTGCCTATCAGAAGCACCCGATCCCGGTCAAGTTAGGAGAGCTCCAGCGCATCTACCTGGTGAACGTGCTGGAGTTCGACCTGATCAACTCCATGCATCTCCACGGAGAGTTCTTCTACGTGTATCGCACCGGGTCCTCCCTCACCCCGCACGAGTACACCGACACGCTGATGATGTGTCAGGGCGAGCGCCACATCATCGAGTTCACCTACCACGAGCCGGGGAGGTACATGTTCCACGCCCATCAATCCGAGTTCACCGAGCTGGGCTGGATGGGGATGTTCGACGTCCAGGGGGAGGCTGTCGCGTGAGCGATCGGCGCCGGTTGTGGGTATGGGGTCTCCTTCCGTTGGTGTTGCTGGCCGTGTTGTCGGCGGCGCTGGTGCAAGGCGGGCTGCTGGAGTTTTTGCGTCGCGGTGTTCCTCCGGTGGAGCAGCTGTCGTTCGAGCGGGTGCGCCTGGCTCCCGGAGAGATCGAGCTGGAGGTGATAAACGGTGGTACCGATCCGGTGACCGTCGCCCAGGTGATGGTGGACGAGGCGTTCTGGGACTTTCAGATCACGCCTTCGGCCACCCTCGGCCGTCTGGGCCGGGCCACAGTGAGGATTCCTTACCCCTGGGTCGAGGGCGAGCCTCATAAGGTAACGCTGCTTACTTCTACGGGGCTCACCTTCAGTCACGAGATCGCGGTGGCCACCGAAACACCGCACCCGGACGCGCGATACTTTGCAGTTTTCACTGCGATCGGGCTGTACGTGGGTGTACTCCCGGTGGCCATCGGGTTGCTTTGGTTTCCGTTTCTGAGGCGCCTGGATCGGCGCTGGATTCATTTCGCTTTGGCCCTTACCGCCGGCCTTTTGGTCTTTCTCGGAGTGGATACGCTGGACGAGGCTCTCGAAGCGGCGGAGCTTCTGGCCGGCGCCTACCAAGGCGTGTTGGTGGTGGCCGTGGGAGCTCTGGGTGCGCTGCTTTTGTTGCAGGTGGTTTCGCGGTCCAAGCTCGCGCGCGAGGGAGAAGCAGCTCGCCGTGCGGTCGCCTATCTGATCGCGCTGGGTATCGGTCTCCACAACCTGGGCGAAGGATTGGCCATAGGGGCGGCTTACTCGCTGGGCGAGGTCGCGCTGGGTGCTTTCTTGATCGTAGGGTTCATGCTCCACAACACCACCGAAGGGCTGGGAATCGTGGCGCCCATCGCCCGGGACCGGCCCCGCATCGGGACTCTGGCGGCCTTGGGTCTGCTGGCGGGCGCCCCCACGATCGCCGGTGCCTGGATCGGAGGGCTGGCCTACGCTCCCTTCTATGCGACGCTCTTTCTGGCTATTGGGGTAGGCGCGATAGCTCAGGTGGTGGTCGCTATTTACCGCATGGTAGTCCGCGAGACCGAAGGGACGGTCTGGACGCCGTATACAGCAGGGGGTGTGCTCGCGGGGATGCTGGTGATGTACGGCACCGGCCTTTTGGTAGCCGGCTAGCGAGACTCAAATCCGTCTTTCGCCTTTGTCGGTTCTCGCCTCCTCCAGCGCTCTGAGGATCGCTGCCAGCCGGCGGTCCCGAGCACGGCGAATGTCGGAGATCTTACCCGAGTAAGTCTTCTCGATCATCCGAATCAGCCGCAGTCGCTCTTCGGGCTCGAGTCGAGACCAACTCGCCAAGTCGCTCCAGTAGCTCTCGAAAGTCGCAAGGAGGTTTTGCAGGAATGTCGCGACTCCCCGCTCGCCGGCGGCGAGGTGGTAGGTGAGATGCGGGCCGGCGGCGGCCCATCCCAAGGCGGGCCCTACGGAGACTGCGCGATCGAGGTCGTCCACCTCGATCGCGTCCTTGAGCACTAGATCGATCGCTTCCCGCCACACGGCGGCGGCGATTCTCCCGGCCACGTTCCCCACGATCGGTTTCTTTATGATGACCGGGATTCGTCCCAAAGCTCTGAGCCACCCTTTGAGGAGCTCGAGCAGCATGCCGTCGGTATCGGGACCGGGAATCAGTTCCACCAGCGGAATCAACTCCGGGGGATTGAGCGGGTGCGCGACGGCGCAGCGATCCGGTCGGCGGCAACGGGCGGCGATGTCTTTGATCTTCAAACCGCTCGAGGAGCTGGTTACTACCCTGGCGTTAGGTGCCGCCGACTCCAGGGCCTCGAACAGTCGCTGTTTAGCCAGCAGATCTTCGGGTATCGCCTCGATGATCCATTGTGCATCCTTGCAGGCCTGAAGGAGACTGCGGGCTGCGCGCAGCTGGGCGATCCCCTGCTCGACTTCTTCTTCCTGAGCCCTTCCCAAGTACGCCAGGGCGCGGGCCCGGCCCGCTATGATCGCCAAAGCCCCGTCGAGAGCCTCGGCCGAGTTGTCGAAGAGGACCACCGGCCAACCGGCCGATAAGCATAGAGCAGCCCAGCCGGAACCGATATCACCCACGCCCACTACTGTTACCTGTACTCTAGCGCCTGTCATATGACTGTTCTCCGCATCTAGGCGGCCGCATCAAATGCCCGGGAGGACTCGCCGCAGCAAAGTTCGCATCCTGGTCACATCGATGTCGATAGCCACATCGACCGGACTTCCGCCGTCGCGCTCCCTGGTATGCCCTCGGTGCTCGCCCTGGTCGAGGTCCACCTCCAGGGAAAAGCGTTCGATGCGCAGCAGGCCGGGCGCCAGCAATTCGCCCACGGTCAGTACGTCGTTGATTACGCACCCGTCGAGCCTTTCCCGCCGGCGGTGGAACTCGACGTAGAACCTGAGCGCTGCCGCGATCCAGCTAACCAAAGGATCGCAGGACTGGGCGAGCCGCTCCACTTCGGTTCTCCCCAGGGTGAAGCGGCGGGTTGCGTCGAGCCCTACCATCGTGGTGGGGAGACCAGCCCTGAGCACCGTGTCCGCGGCCTCGGGATCGGCCCAGGCATTGAAGTCCGCCCAGCGGTTGGTATTGCCTCGCTCGCGAAGGTTGCCGAACATCCCTAAATGGTGGCTCACCCGGCTCCTGACCAGCACCGGATCCCGGCGGATGGCCCAGGCAAGATTGGTCAAGGGGCCGAGGGTTACCAATACCACCGGTTCGCTTTGTTCGCTGAATAGCTCCAGCAGCACTTCCGGGTGCGCCGTTACCGGTTGGGCGGTGGGAACCGGGGCGTAACCCACGCCGGTAATCCCGTGGGTCTCGCGGGCGGTTAGCAAAGGGCGCAAGAGCGGTCGCTCCGCTCCGGGAAACACCGGGAGGTCGGCCCTTCCGGCGAGTTCCAGCACGAAGCGGGCGTTTCGGGTGCAGTTGTCCAGAGTGGAATTGCCGTAGGTGGTGGTTACCGCCACGAGCTCTAATTCGGGCGATCTCGCTGCCAGGGCCAGGCTTACTACGTCGTCGATTCCCGGATCGGTGTCTATGATTACCCGCATCGCAGTCCTTTTCCCAGACGCAAAGCTGAACCGGCGGCGCGAAGCGCGCTATAATGTACCCGGTTCCCGAATAGTCGCTCTCTTAAGCGGACTGGCGGCGATGGCTCGCGCCGTCTAACCTAATCAGCCGCAGGACGAGGATACCGGTCTCGATGGGTGCGGTGCTCTTAGGTGCTCAAAACTGGGAACATGTTTCCTGGGTTGGATGGTTTTACCCCCCGGGTGTCTCGCGCGGCGAGATGCTCCGCCTTTACGCCGCCCAATTCGGGACGGTGGAGGTGAGCCAGAGTTTTTATGGCACTCCCGCTCGTGCCACGCTATCTCAGTGGCGTCACTCGGTACCGGAAGAATTTTTGTTTTCGCTGAAGCTTCCCCAGCAGGTAACCCACCACCGGCGGCTGGAGGATTTTGCCGAACCGGTAGCCGAGTTTTGCGGTCGCCTGTCCTGTTTGGGGTCCGGAGTGGGCGCATTGTTAGTCCAACTGAGTCCGGATTTTCGCCCAGGTACCTCCAACCGCGAGAGGCTGGCGGAATTCGCGGCCGCCTTGCCGACGGGATTCCGCTGGGCTTTCGAGTTCCGGCACGAGGGGTGGTTGGAGCCAGAGACGTTGTCTCTGTTAGAGCGGTACCGGACGGCGTTGGTTCTGGCAGATTCGCGCTGGATAGCTCGGCCGCGGGTTTTGGACTTGGCGCTCGAGCCTACCGCGGATTTCGCTTACGTGCGCTGGACGCTCGCAGCTTGGCGAGACAGCGTGGCGAATGCGTTTTATCTGTGGGCCCGGGTGCTGGAGGCGTTGAGCGCGAAAGTGGACTTGGTCTTGGGCTATTTTGCCGACGGCTATCGCGGTTCCGCGGTGGCGGCGGTGCGGGAAATGGAATCGATGCTGGGTATCGATCGGCTGCGCGCGGTCGAGCGGTGAAGGCGTTGAGGGTTTTGGCGCTGGCCGGTCTGGTGGCGCTAGCCGGTGCGCAGCCGGTGGGCGCTCAGCGCGATCTGGTTTTGGCTACGACCACGTCGGTGAGGGATGCGGGGTTGCTGGACGTCCTGCTCCCGCAGTTCGAGCGGGACAAGGGGCGGCGGGTGAAGGTGGTTGCGGTGGGGAGCGGTCAGGCGATGGAGTTGGGGCAGTGGGGAGAGGCGGACATCTTGATCTTGCACGATCCCCTGGGCGAGGAGGCGTTCGTGGAGGAGGGTTACGGGATCCGGCGGGCGCCGCTCATGTACAACCAGTTCGTTCTGGCGGGGCCCTTCTCCGATCCGGCGGGAGTGCGTTCAATGGGGGATGCGGCTGCGGCGTTGGCGGCCATAGCCTTTGCCGGAGCCCAGTTCGTGTCTCGAGGGGATCGGTCCGGGACCCACGTAAAAGAGCTCGAGCTGTGGCGGCGTGCGGGAGTCGAGCCCAAAGGGAGCTGGTATCGGGAATCGGGCCAGGGAATGGGTGCCACCCTTCAGATCGCCAGCGAGCTTCAGGCGTACGTTCTCACCGATATCGGGACCTTTCTGGCGCACCGTTATCCGCTGGATCTCCAAATTCTGGTATCCGGCGATACCGCTTTGTTCAATCCCTATCACGTGGTGCTCGCCAATCCCAGGCGATTTCCCTGGGTCGATTTCCAGGGGGCCCTTGCCTTGAGAGAATATCTGCTGTCGGAGCGGGCCCAGCGGGTTATCGAAGCCTTCGGAAAGGACCGCTTCGGGCGCTCTTTGTTCACCCCCGCTCGCAAAATGCAGCCGGGCGCTTCGAGGTAGTCTTGCAGGAGCGGTAACCGTGAGCGGAAAGCGAGGTATGCGGGCGATGTCGGATGTAGAAGCGCGGCCGGTGCGGGAGTCCCACGCGGTGATGTCGGAGCTCATGCTTCCCCATATGGCCAACAATTTGGGGCACGTCTTTGGCGGTGTCATTTTGTCTTTGGTGGATCGCGTGGCGGCGGTTGCGGCGATCAGGCACGCGCGAAGGCCGTGTGTTACGGTCGCGATAGACAGCGTGGTGTTCTACGAGCCGATTCATTTGGGGGAGTTGGTGACCGCCAAGGCCAGCGTCAATTACGTGGGCCGCACCTCGATGGAGGTGGGAGTGAGGGTGGAGGCGGAGGATCTGCTCACTGGAAGGCGGCGCCACACTAATTCCTGCTATGTGACCTTCGTTGCGATAGACAGCGATCACCGGCCGGTGCCGGTGCCGAAGGTGATACCCGAGACCGCAGAGGAGCGGCGGCGGTACGCGGAAGCGGAGGCGCGTCGCCGCAGGCGGCTAGCCGAGCGCAGGCGAGCCGGCGGTAAGCGAGACTGAGACCGTTGCGGGTAGTGTGCGTTTTGAGCGGGGGCGGTGCCAAGACCGCGGCTCACATTGGTGCGGTGCAGGCGCTTTCGGAGCGGGGACTGGTGCCGGAATACTTCGTGGGAACGTCCATGGGGGCGGTGATAGGAGCGTGCTTCGCCGCCGGTCTGCGCTACGAGGAAGTGCTCGCCCGGGCAACCTCGGTCTCTCGGCGGGACGTGGCCCGATTGGCGCCCGGAGTTTTGACCGGTCCCTGGGCCAGCAGCCTGCTGCAACGGGAACCGCTGGAGGAGACGATCGGGCGTCTGGTTCCGGCGGAAAGCTTCTTCGACCTCCGTTTTCCCCTTACTGTGACCGCGGTCGATGCGGAGACGGGAGAGCTGGTGCTTTTCGGGGCGAAGGGGCGGAGCGATGTTCCGCTACGGCTGGCGCTGTATGCTTCCTGCGCTCTGCCGGTCTACTATCCCCCCGCGCTGATCGACGGTAGGGCCTATCTGGATGGCGGGCTCAGGTCGCCACTGCCCTTGAGGGTGGTGGAGTCGGAGGATGCCGATTTGGTCTTTGCGGTGTATGTGGGTCCTTCTTTTTCCGAAGAGGGGCCGCGGCGAGAGCGGGAGCCCACCCTGCTAGCTGCCCACAATAACGCCCTGCGGATAATGATGGCCTCGCAGGCGGAGACGGAGATAGGGGGATGGAAGGGCCGGGCACGGCTGGTGCTGGTACGTCCTCCGGTCGAAGCACAGGCGACGTTCGCTGTGGACCGAGTGGTGCGCTACGTCGAGCGGGGTTACCGAGCCGCGGTCCGTGCACTGGGCGACTGGGAGCGGGCTTGACGCCGGGCCCTTACCGCCGGCGCCAGCCTCCCTATCTTAAGAGGCGATGTCGAGGAAGTACTTCACGGTCGAGGAGGCCAACCGCACTCTTCCGCTGGTGCGCCGGGTGGTGGGGGACATAGTGGAGGAGTATCGCCGCTGGCGGGAGAACGTTTACCGTTATGAGCTGATCGCCGCCAGCCGCGAGCCCGCGGCGCCGGAGACCGCTGAACAAGTAGCACTGCGCCGGCTGGTGGATCAGAGCGCCGAGAGGATAAACGGATACATGGGAGAATTGGCGCTGGTGGGCTGCGTTTTCAAAGGGTTCGAAGAGGGACTGGTGGACTTCTACAGCAAGCTCGAGGGACGGGACGTCTTCCTGTGCTGGAAGCTGGGTGAGCCTGAGGTGTCGCACTGGCACGAGCTGAACGCGGGTTACCCAGGACGGCGTCCGCTGGCACCCGAGCTTTCGGAGGGACGAACACGGTGACCGGGTTCGTGCGGTTTTTGCATTTGCTGACCACCGCCGCCTGGTTCGGCGGGGCTTTGGCAGTCATGACCTTGGCGGTAGCCGCCAGAGGGGAGGGGGCGTCGGAAAGGGCTTTCGTGACGGCTCTGATCGGGCGTTTGTACTCGAGGCTGATCGGGCCCGCTGCCGCCGTGAGCCTGCTCAGCGGACTGGGTCTCACCATGATGCTGGCGATCCAGGGGTTCGGGTCGATGCTGGGGAGCCCCAGCCTTGCGCTCATGCAGGGTGCCGGCCTGTTGGCGGGAATCCTAGTCTTGTTCATCGGCCTTCCCACCGCCGTCAAGCTGGGGCGTCTGGCCGCCTCTTTAGATGCGGGCAGCGTTTCGCCGGAGTTCGAGGAGCTGCGCAAGCGCCAGGGAATCGTCCAATCGGTGGCCGGTCTGCTCATGGTCATCGCCTTCTACGCGGCAGCGGCGCTTTAAGATTTCAGAGTCATTGAGAGGGTCTCGGCTTTTTGACCCACGCTTGATGCCGGCCGGCGATGTCGTTCCGGGAGTGGGCAAGTCGGGCGGTGTTCAGGTATACTATCCATATACTAGTTGGGGTTGACGATGGCGGAGCGTCACGGCGTCACCTTGGATGTCCGCCGCTTGGTAGGTCGCTACAGCCTGCACGCGACCAGCCATGTGGGCCGGGTTGCGTACCTGCTGCTGGAGATGGTGCGGTCGCTGCCGGAGTGGCGGGTGTGGGTGCCGAGGGCCTTTGAGCAGGCCCAGTTAGTGGGTTACGGGTCTCTGTTCATAGTCGGTCTTACCGCGGGCTTTGCGGGAGCGGTGACCTCTCTTCAGACCGGATATCAGTTTACCGGGAGCATTCCGATCTACTTCGCCGGAGGAGTGATAGTAGAATCCATCATTCTGGAGCTGGGCCCGGTGCTTACCGCGTTGATTCTCGCGGGACGGATCGGGGCGCGGTACGCGGCGGAGCTCGGCACCATGCGGGTCACCGAGCAGATCGACGCACTGGAGAGTCTAGGGCGATCGGCGATCTCGCACCTGGTGTTGCCGCGGGTGCTGGCCGGGACGCTGATGCTTCCCGTGCTCGTCATCTTCGCCGATCTGGTAGGCATCACGGCGGGGTGGCTGGCGGCAAAAGGGTCGCTGGAGATGACCAACGCGGATTTCGTGTACGGGGCACAGTATTTCTTCAAGCCCTGGGATTTGTGGTATTCCATGATCAAGTCGTTCTTCTTCGGCCTGGCCGTCACCCTGGTTCCCTGTTACGTCGGTCTGAGCACCGCCCAGGGCGCCGAGGGTGTGGGACGATCGACCACGGCGGCGGTGGTGTCGGCCTCGGTTTTGATTCTGTTCTTGGACGCGGTTTTGGCCAAGGTATTGTTGCAGTGATCGAGCTACGGCAGGTTTCCAAGCGCTTCGGTGATCTGGTGGTACTCGACGGTGTGGATTTCGAAGTCCGCACCGGGGAGACGGTAGCCCTTTTGGGGCAGTCCGGGGTGGGGAAGAGCGTGCTACTGAAGCACATAAACGGGCTGATCCGGCCGGACAGTGGTGAGGTTTACGTGGACGGGCTGAACGTGAACCGGCTGGGTCGCAAGGAGCTCGCCAAGTTGCGGGCTCGGATCGGGTACGTTTTTCAGGCGGGAGCCCTATTTGATTCGATGACGGTTTACGAGAACATCAAGTTGGGGATTACCGACGAAGCGTCCCAGTCGGACGAGGAGTACTGCCGCCGGCGAGTGGCTCGCTGCCTGGAGCTAGTGAACCTGCCGTTGGAGGTTGCCTCCAAGTATCCCGCCGAGCTTTCCGGAGGGATGCGCAAGCGGGTGGGGATCGCCCGGGCAATTGCCGGGCAGCCGAGCTATCTCCTCTGGGACGAACCCACTTCGGGTCTCGACCCGGTTAACGCGGACATCATAGACTCGCTGGTGGAGAAGTTGGACGACGAGCTGGGAGTGACCAGCGTGGTGGTGAGCCACGATGTTCGCGGCGCGTTCCGGGTGGCGGATCGGATCGCCCTGCTCAAGGACGGCAGAATCAGAGCTATGGGCACGCCGGAAGAGCTTCGGAACAGCACCGACCCGGCAGTGCAGCAGTTTTTGGAGCGGGATCTCACCGAGCCGGTGATTCACTGAACGGGGGACTATGGATCTGTACTACAGGCAGGAGCTGACGGTCGGCGCCTTGGTGCTGGTGGCGGTGGCGGTCTTTGCCGCTGGGCTCATGTGGCTTTCCGGCCGCTCGATCGGTCCGTCGGGGACGGTAGTGGTGCCCGTCAGGTTCACCAACGCCGGAGGGCTGAGGCCGGGTGATCCGGTGCAGATCTCAGGGGTGAAAGTAGGCAGGGTGGCGAGCGTGGTATTGGAGGATGTGGGCAACGTGATGGTCTATCTCGAGGTCGACCGGGCCAATCGGCCCCGGGTAGACGCTCAGGCGATCGTGGCTTCGGCCGACTTCTTTGGCGCCAAGTATGTAGACTACGTACCCGGCAGCTCCTCCGAATTCTTGCAAGAAGGGCAGGTCATTACCGGCACCCGGGAAGTGGCGATCACCGAGTCCGCCGCCGAGTTGAGCGGTCGGGCGGTTGACGCTCTAGCGGGTGTTCAGAGCTTGCTTTCGGAGCGGACCGCAGAGGGCATCCAGAACGCCTTGGCTGCCCTGGAGCGGGCACTCAACGTGCTGACCCAAATCGCGGGCGGCCCCGCAGTCGCGGAGGCGAGAAGCGCTTTGAGAAACCTCGATCAGCTTGCCAGAAGACTCGACTCCACCTTCGCTAATCCCGACTTGGGCAAGTCCCTCAACCAGCTCGACGAAACCGTGATCGCAGTGAACGAAATGTCCCAAGGACTCGCCACCGCAACCAACGCTCTGGGCTCGATCTTGGCCAAGGTGGATTCCGGCCACGGGACCTTGGGGAGAATCGTCACCGACTCGACGCTCCACAACGATCTTCACGAGGTGCTGAGATCTCTGAAGCTGCTGCTGGACGATATCCGGGAAAGGCCGGGCCGGTACATCCATGTCAAGGTCTTCTGACCGGACCGAGCCGGTGTCATGCTTACGGTCACCTTCCTAGGTACCAGCGCGGCGCGACCCACGGTAGAACGCAACGTCTCGGCTACGGTAATCGTGCGGGAGGGCGAGACCCTGATGTTCGAGTGCGGCGAAGGCACTCAGCGCCAGATGATGCGCTACCGGGTTTCGTTCTCCCTCTCGGACATATTCGTGACCCACTTTCATGCCGATCATTTCCTGGGAGTGATCGGGTTGCTCAGGACTCTGGGGCTTCAGGGGCGGACCGAGCCGATGAGACTGTACGGACCCAAAGGTGCCAAGCGGGTTCTGGGGACGGCGCTCAAGTTGGGGATCGAGCGCATCCCTTTCGAAGTGGAGATCTACGAGCTGAGCGCGGGCGACAAGCTGGCCCGCAGAGGGTACGACATAGTGGTGTTTCCCACAGTGCATGGGCGTCACTCAGTAGGTTACGCCTTGGTGGAACACCAGAGGCTGGGACGCTTCGATCCCGAAAAGGCCCGCGCTTTGGGGGTTCCCGAAGGCCCTCTGTGGGGCAAGCTCCACCGCGGCGAGAAGGTCACCTTACAAGACGGTCGCACCATAACGCCCGAGGGCCTGGTGGGGCCGCCGCGCCCGGGGCGCAAGATCGTCTATCCCGGAGACACCCGCCCGTGCGACAGCGTGGTGGAGGCTGCCGAGGGCGCCGACCTCTTGATTCACGAGGCGACCTTCGGGGACGAAGAAAAAGAGCGGGCGGTGGAAACCGAACACTCCACCGCCACCGAAGCCGCCCAAGTTGCGCTAGCGGCGAAAGTCAAGAAATTGGTGCTACATCATCTCTCCGCCCGGTATTCGGCGGATTCGAGCGTGCTGTTGGAGCAGGCTCGGACGGTCTTTCCCGAGACCGTGGTCGCTCGAGACGGCATGGTGATCGAGGTTCCCTTTCCCGATCGATAGCGCCGCGTACCTCGGTTGTTCGAGGCCGCGCCGTGCTGATCGAAGTCTCCCCTCCCGCCCGCTAGCGCCGCTTTGGTCCCTCAGTTATTCAACGCCCCCTGTGAGATCCAGTTGCGGATCAGATCGATCTGGCTCTGGGAGAGAAAGTTTCCCGTAGCCGGCATTCTCACTCCCGAGCCCCCTACTTGGAGGTGTGTGCCCTGAATCTTGTGGACCAGGTAGCTTCGGTCCGGTTGTCCGGGCTCGATTCGGTCCATGGAGCCGAGCTGGGCGGAGGAGACGTTCACCGTGTTGGAGTAGGCCTGTCCGGCGCTCAGGTTCATGGGTTTTTCCGGCGGCTGGAGGTTCCCTGAGCCGTGGCAGCCGGAGAGGGCGCAGCTCGCGGTGAGGATTGGCTGGACCTGTTGGGAGAAGGAGATCTGGTTGTTGCCCGGTTGGGTCGTGTCTTCGCCGCAGGCGAGGAGGGTGGCTAGGGCGAGGACCGGGGCAGTGCTGAGCAGGTTCTTACGACTAGGGTTATTCATTGCGCCTCCTAAATGGAATGGGCACACTTTACTAATAGCTCCTGTGCTTTAAAGTTTCCTTCGGGTGACGGCTTGGGAAAAGTGCGGGCCGGGTTTACAGGCGGCGGGGGAGCACATAGTTTGTCATGTCCCGGAGCCGGCAGGGCGGTTGGGGTTGGCTGGGGTCGCGGTCGATGGCCCGTAGCGCCCGGCTCGCCCGGCCGTCAGGCTCAGGTTGCCGGGGCTGTAGCTCAGTTGGGAGAGCGCCTGGATCGCACCCAGGAGGTCAGGGGTTCGAATCCCCTCAGCTCCATCCTGCCCCTTGGTGTAATTGGCAACACGCCTGACTCTGGATCAGGAGAGTCCTGGTTCGAGCCCAGGAGGGGCAATCCTTCCAACCGCGCGGGGTCCCATGCTTTTCGAGAGGCGCAGGTTTCTCGAGCTCGGGGCGGCGGGATTGGCGGGCATGGCTCTGCTACCCAGGAGCCAGCAGCAGCCGCGGCGCCCCACGTTTCGGATTACCACCACTGAAGCTTTCGATGCGTCGGCCATTCCGGCTTACCGGGGGAATCATGCCAGGGTTTATCGCTACATAGATCAGAACCTGGATCGTCATATAGCCCATCTTCAGCGCTGGATTAGGCAGCCGTCGGTGAGCGCCCAGGGCTTGGGGATCGAGGAGATGGCCCGTCTGGTTTTGGAGGACTTCAAGAGCCTCGGCTTCAAAGAGGCGGAGCTGGTTTTTACCGACGGCCACCCTGGGGTGTGGGGCTATTACGATGCGGGGGCGCCCAAGACCTTGATGGTTTACATGATGTACGACGTGCAGCCGGTCGAGCCGGAAGACTGGCGGTCGCCACCCTTCGAGGCGAATCTGGTGGAGACCGAGCTGGGTACGGTGTTGATGGGCAGAGGGGCTACCAACCAGAAGGGTCCGGAGCGTGCCTTTCTCAACGCGGTGGAGGCTATTCTGGCGACCGAAGGCCGGTTGCCGGTGAATCTGATGATTACAGCCGAGGGGGAAGAGGAGATCAGTTCCCCCCACTACCCTCAGATAGTGGACCGATACGAAGAGCGTCTGCGTCGCTGCGCTGGTGCGTTCTTCCCCTTCAACTCCCAGGGTCCCGACGGCGAGGCGGAGCTGGACTTGGGGGTAAAGGGGATCCTGTATCTGGAGCTGGAGGCCAAGGGCGGCCCGCACGGAGGGCCGACCCGAGCGGAGATTCACGGTTCATACAAGGCGGTGGTGGACTCTCCGGTGTGGCGACTGGTGCAGGCTCTTGGTTCGATGGTGACATCGGACGGGAACACGATCGTGATTCCCGGCTACTATGACGCGGTCCGCCCGCCCACGGAAGAAGAGCAGCGCCTGATCAACGGCGTGCTGCGCAAGTGGAACGAGAGGGCCTTGAAGCAGCTCCTGGGTGTGGAGCGATTCATCGATGGTTGGACCGGCGTGGATGCGCTTTTGGCTTATCTCTACCATCCCACTCTCAACATAGACGGGATTTGGGGAGGCTATACCGGCGAGGGGTCCAAGACGATTCTCCCTCACAAGGCCACCGCTAAGATCGATTCGCGCCTTCCGCCCGACTTGCGGCCGGAGACCGCTCTTTCGATGATCGGTTCCCATCTAGGGCGCCAGGGTTTTGGCGACATCGAAATCCGGCAGCTGGGTGGTTATCCGCCGTCGCAGACCTCGGTGGAAGCACCGTTGGTGCGCGCTGCGATCAGCGTCTTCAACAAGTACGGTCATCCCCCTGCGGTCTGGCCCAGGCTCGCCGGTAGCGCTCCGTTTTACCAGTTCACCGAGCGGTTGGGGCTGCCCTTGGTCTTCTCCGGGTTGGGCCACGGTTCGGGGGCTCATGCTCCCAACGAGTACATGGTGATTCATCCGCGTCCGGGTTCTAGGGTTGCGGGTTTAGCGGAGGTGGAGAAGGCGTACGTGGATTTGTTGTATGCGTTGGCGGCGGTTTGAGGTTTAGCCGTTGTCGCGCGCCGGGGAGTGGGAAGACGTTGGACGGCGGCGCGACGTCAGTATGGATTATCGGTGGTATTCGGGCTGGTTCCGGAGGCCGGGCTGGCTGTGGAGGACGGGTTGAAGTTCGTCATTCCGTGATTGTTCCTCGGGGTTTCGCCACGCTGAGCTGAAAACTGCGGAGCTCGCGGGGCTAATTGAGAGCGCCGATCCGCAGGCACAAGGATGTGAGCACAACCATGTTGTACTCTCATCTCTTGAATCGCAGGGGTTTGACGGCACGAAGTCCGGCAGAGCGCCTCCCGGGCCCGGACCGTCGCAGTGATGAGGAGTTATCTTGACAGCGGGCGGGGTAGATGTGGCGTAATCACAGGTTAGCCAGCCCTGCACCGCGGAGAAGTTGACGGAGGCGACAAGGATGACGACTGCACGATGTGGTCGCTGCGGCGGAACCGTGATGCCCTACCGGCGGTGTGTCTTCTGGTTAGGATGGACGGCTGTCTGTCAGAGTTGCGGAGACCGCGTTCGTCAGCGGGGACGCGGTTGGCTTGCGAGCTCGGCGTTGCTGGCGCTAGCCATAGCAGTCGTTGCCGATGCGGCCGGCTTCATAGGTAGTCCGGAGCTTTTCGCAATCTTTGCGGCGGTGAGCATAGCCATCGATTACTGGAGCTGGCGGGCACTTAGATGGGATCCTGTCGCCTCGCCGCCCACCGGTCGTCGTCGCCCAATGCACCGCTTAAGTGAGCGTCGTGGCTAGCACCATCCCGTTGGACGACCCGACCGCTGAGGAGCGCATCGAACTCATCGGCAGGCTTTGGGACTCCCTGGACCCAGCTGTGGGTGCGCCTATCACGCCTGCCCTGGCCGCGGAGCTCGATCGCCGCGAGGTCGAGGCGAACGGTGCTCCCGAGACGGGAGATGCGTGGTCGGAGATCAAGGACGAACTCCAGAGTAAGCTCCGATAAGTGCGTCGGCTGCGTGTTCGCAAGATCGCGCGAGCCGAGATCGTTGCCGCATTCGAGTGGTATCTTGAGCGATCGCCGACAGCCGCGGAGGGTTTCCTGGACGCGGTGAACGACGCCATGAAGCGGATCGAGGAAGCACCGGAGCGGCACCCGATCGTTCGCGGGCGTCTGCGGCGGGTTCTCTTGCGGCGCTTCCCGTACGCCGTGTACTACTAAGGTCTATCCATCCGCGATCAGCGTTGTCGGTGTGATTCATGGACATCGTCACCCGGACGCACGGTTGCGGAGATCTGCGCCTTAACCATCCTTTGCAGCCGACGAAGGCGCGCCGATCCGCTCACCAGCAGGCTTTCAGCACGTGATGCCGCGCGTTCGCGCCTGAAAGGCATGGCGGTATGTGCCTAGTGGAACAACTACCACGTCTCCTGTATCTTTCAAGTGATGAGAACGTTCACGGCAGTTGTTGAACCGGATCCGGACACAGGCCTTTACGTGGGGTACGTTCTGGGTTTCCCGGGGGCCCATAGCCAAGCCGAGTCTCTCGACGAGCTCCGAGCCAACCTGCGGGAGGTTATCGAACTTCTCCTAGAGGACGGGATGCCCAAGCTTGAGGCCGAGTTCGTGGGCATTCAGACGGTGGCGGTGTCGTAGCTGGTCAAGCCACCAGTCCTACGGGCGCGTCACGACAGTGCCCGTGCACAAGGGCCGGGACATTTCTCCGATCCTGCTCCGGAAGAGCGCTCAGGACGTTGGGCTAACCCTGGATGAGCTCCTCGCCGGTCTGCGTTAAAACCGGCGTATGTGGCGCTTGGGCCCCGGATCGCCTACGGTCGCTTAGGGATCCCCCGACGTTTTCATGGCCACGAAGCATGGACAAAGAACAACTCCTGAAACGAATCGAGAAAGCATGGGAGACTCTGAAGGACTCCTACGCGGGGCTATCGAGCTCTGAACTGATGGAGTCCGGCGTCACGGGCAACTGGTCGGTGAGAGACGTCATCGCGCACGTGACGTGGTGGGAAGAAGAAGCTCTGACCCACTTGCCGCGTATCCTGGCAGGAGGGAGGCCTGCGCGGTACTCTACGACTTACGGCGGGATCGACGCCTTTAACGCGAAGATGACCGAGGAAAGAAAAGGATTGTCGCTCGCTGAGGTGCTGGCGCAGCGGGACGAAGTCCACCGGCGGTTGATTGAGTTCATTCGCACTGTTCCAGAAGATCAGATCGCTCGAGAAACCCGTTTCCGTCGTCGGTTGCGGCTCGACACCTACGGCCATTACCTAAAACACGCTGCCGCGATTCGGAAATGGCTGGCCCAACGGGAAGCTCGATAATAGAAAGGATCGGCACCGCACCATAGGCCGGACGGCGCCGCGGCGAGCTGAATTTCAGGCTTTTGGAGCACTATCCCTTTCCAAGAGCGAACGCTAGCGGGGTACTCGTAGACCGCGGACTCAGGGTTCGTGGCTGGAGGCATAGAGAGTGCTTCCTCCCTTGTCCACTGCTATCTCAACGGTCTTGACTTGAAGTCTCAAGATAGCGTGCAACTTACCATCCCAGGTAGAAACGTGGACGTAATCGCTGTAATACTCCCTTTGAGAAAATCCCCCGATCGTTCGCCCCGAGAAAGGGCAAAGATGTAGTCTGCCGAAGAGGCGACGGCCAGATATCTCATCCTAGTAACGGTTCCTAAGGTAGACCAAGGACCTGCTTCAGTGTCCTTTACGCCGAAGTTCGGCCGGAAGCTGAACGGAGTATCAACTGCACGGAGGAAGCAGCCGCGAGAGTCGAAAATGTCAGCCTCACCCCCATGTCGAAGTGCTAGGGCGATCCTAGAGCCGTCCGGCTTCAGAGCGAACGCTCCCGCGTACACCGCACTTGAATCCCGGCTTTTAATCCAAAATCACCGGCTCGGCCCACTTAGCGGCGATTACGCGGTCCGGCCACCTCTCAACAAACCACGCCAGCTTCTGAGTGTGAACCGGGAGAATCCTGCGAGGGTCTATAGTCTCGATCAGCCATTCCATCCCGGGACCGTCTATGTGACCGGATGCGTGGTAGGGCCCCCGCTCCAAACCCGGCAGTCCGCCTACCGGCTTGAGCTGAAAGCGATCGATCCAATTCTTGAGCCTCTTTAGATCGCTCGCCTGCTCCTCATTGTACGCCTCCGAAGAAGAATAGATGTAAGTGCCACCACCAGGCTCGAGATCTATCAGGTTCGTGATGTCGAAAAACGAAAGACAGAGCAGATAATCACCCGGGGCGCGGCGAATGGCAGAGGCGTCCAGCAAGTTGGCGGCGAACCGGTTGAAGACGTAACGCTCCCAGCCCTGGCGGCGAACCGCCGGCTCCTTGAGGACGGCAATGGTCTCCTGATCCGGCGAGGGGATGTTGGAATCCACCAGATGCATCTGGGTGAGCAGATAGGCATCCTTGGTGGTCACCACCAGCCTGCGGCCCACCGCTCGGGCGATGTCGTGAAAGGTACGCAGGCGCTCGATGTTGCGGGGCGAAAAGTCCGCGATGACCAGCCCTCTTTCCGCCCGCACCACTTCCTCGGCCGCCTGGTGCACCTCGGTTTCATGCGTGGAGCGCGTTTCGTGGATGCGGGTCCCCTCCACTATCAAGAGCGCCGGCTTGAGAGCAGCTACCGCATCGGCGAAGCGCTCGGTGCGCCATTTGGAGTGGCCGTGACACCTCAAGTCGCCGGTGTAGACCACCCACCCGATAGTCGTCTCCAAAGCGAAAGCGCCAGACCCCGGGATCGAGTGATCTACCCGGTAGAACTGGATTCCTATGTCCCGTAGGTCCTTGAGAGCCAGCGGGCGTTGCTCCAAAGTCTTGGTGGTGGACGGCGACATCTGCCAGAATTCCTCGAGGTCGGCTATGGCTTCTTCTATCCCTTCCCAATTCTCGCAAACCACGTGTTTCCGCCCCACCGCAGTCCCGCGCACCGCCTCTAGAACCCCCTCACCGGTTGCTTCCCGGGGCCGGATATAGCAAAACTCCGACTGCGGTCCCGCCGGTTTGGTATCTTGGAGCCCCTTCCCGATGATCGCGGTCATGAGGCCGGTGTAAACCGGGATTTCTTGCTTGAGAAAACCGATGGCTCCGTTGTGGTCCACGTGGGCGTGGGAGAGAAGCACACCGTTCAACTGTTCCAGCCTCCGATATCCGGGGCGGTCCCGGTAGCGCTCCCACAGTTCGGGATCGTGAGCGGCCAAGTCTTCCCGGTAAATCCCTTCGATGGGCGGGATCAGCCCCATGTGGAGAAAATCCTTCAGGCCGAGCGGCGTTCTCGGGGTGAGGAACTCTTCGAAGTACTTGGACGCAACTGCGAATCGAGTTCCGAAATCTAGAAAGTAGGCCTGCTCTCCCCACTCGAGGAGAATCTGGTTGCCCCCGATCTCGCCTGCCTCGTCTTCTCCCGCCACTCCACCGTAAACCGTCACCCTCAGCATGCCGTGTCCTCCTGTTCTCAGGAACCGACCCTTGCCTCGATCGGTGCCGCGCGCTATATGAGGTGGTCACTTCCAATCGGGGAGAGATAAGATGGGGAAAGGTCAGGAATACGTGAAGCGGGTTCAGGAAGCGCTCGACGGTTTCGAGAAAGCAGTGGTCCGCAGGGAGAACAAAGGACTGATGGAGAGCAAGGTCGCTCTCCAGCAGGAGGTAGATCGGGCCCGGGAAAAGGTTTTGGAGGCCGTCGCCAAGATCGTAGCCGAGGAGCGGTTGCGGGCGGAGCGGTAGGACTTGACTTTCGGAGGAGGCGACGGCCAAACTAACCAACATGGTTCCCGTGTCCGCCGGAACTTTTCCTTTCCCGGCAGTTACCGCGGCCGCAGTCGCTGCCAGTGCGGGCCGCCGCCGTAGCGCCGTAGGTCCCTTCTGTAGCTAGCGCCGCTCTCTTCTCGGGGGTGGTGGTATGGGTCCGCCGCCCCCCGGTGCAGCGAGCGGCGCTTTCCAGTCCATAGCGGTTGTCGATCGACCGGCGTCCCACTGTGGTCATTTTGGATCGCCGGGTTGGAGATCGATTTAGGACAGTTCTTAAAGCGGCAAAAGGAGGTAAGCATGGGTACGGAATACGCCAATCCTGGCGCTTTGGTGGAGACCGCTTGGGTGGCCGAGCATTTGGGCGATCCCAAGGTGCGGATACTCGAGGTGGACGTGGACACTTCGGCTTACGAGCAGGGTCATATACCCGGAGCTGTAGGGATCCACTGGAAGCGGGATCTCGAAACTCCCGTAACGCGGGATATCGCGACGCAAGAGCAACTGGAAAAAGTCCTCGGCCGCGCGGGAGTCTCCAACGAGTCGACTGTGGTACTTTACGGAGACAACCACAACTGGTTTGCAGCCTACGCCTGGTGGCTTCTCAAGTACTACGGCCACGAGGACGTCCGCATGATGAACGGTGGTCGGAAAAAGTGGTTGGAAGAGGGGCGCCCGTTGGTTAGCGAAGTGCCCGCTCCGCCGCGGACGGTGTACCGCGCCCGCCGGCCGGACCGGAGCATCAGGGCCTTCCGAGAGGACGTTTTGCGCGCCATAGGGAAGAGGAAGTTCGCGCTGGTCGATGTGCGGTCTCCGAGAGAATTCAGCGGCGAGCTACTGGCTCCGGAAAATCTTCCGCAGGAAGGGGCTCAGCGGGGCGGTCACATCCCGGGTGCGCAGAACATTCCCTGGGGAGAGAACGTCAAAGAGGACGGGACCTTCAAATCCGCAGTCGAGTTGAGGCAGTTGTACCAGAGTCGGGGGATCACTGCGGACAAAGAGATCATCACTTATTGCCGGATTGGCGAGCGATCTTCCATAGCTTGGTTTGCGCTAAAAGAGCTGCTGGGCTACCCCAAGGTCCGCAACTACGACGGGTCCTGGACAGAGTACGGATCCCTGGTGGCTGTTCCGATCGAGCGAGGGGGTGGAGCGTGAGGATCAGGCGGGTTGCGCTCCGGGGATTCCGTCTTCCACGACGAACGAGGCGCGCGTGACCAGCGGTGCATCCGGCTGGCTAACGTAGGGTACGATCCGGTAGTGCGCGGTGAGGCGATGGGGTGCGAGTTCGCAGCTCACATACCCCCGCTGGCCGTTGTGAAACTTGACGTGGGGGTTTTCCGCCACGATCGCGGCGTTGCGCTCGCTCAAGTCTACCCCGTCGCCTCCCGAACTGATGGACGTGCCCACCAGCTCGGTGGCCACCGTGCGAGATGCGGGATCGTCGGGTTCTGCTTTGAGATCGACCACCCAATTGGAGTGGATGTCCCCTGTGAGGACCAGGGGGTTGCGGGTGCGGCCCGAGGCGAAATAGTCCAGCAGCACTTTCCGATCTGCCGCGTACCCGCTCCACTTGTCCATGGAATAGCGCTTTTGCTCGCCTTCGGCCAGATCTAAAGGAGCCATCAAAACCTGCTGGGCTAAAACGTTCCAGCGCGCAGTAGAGTTGGCGAGTCGATCCAAGAGCCAGCGTCTCTGCTCTGCGCCGAGTATGGTGGTGTTCGGATCGAGCGAGGCGGGGCACGTCGGAGCTACACGCTCGGGACCGCACGGCTGATCGCTTCGGTACTGGCGCGTGTCGAGGACATAAAACCGCGCCAGGTGGCCGAAAGAAAGGGATCGGTAAACGAGAGCATCCGGGCCGCGGGGCATGGAAGAGCGTCTGAGCGGTAGGTGCTCGTAGTACGCTTGGTAAGCGGCGGCCCGGCGTTCTAGAAACGCTTCCGCCGGATCGTTGTTCTCGGAGACCACTCCGGCGTAGTCGTTGTCCACCTCGTGATCGTCCCAGGTCACGACCCAGGGAAAGGCGGCGTGGGCCGCCTGAAGATCGGGATCGGTCCGGTACAGCGCCAGGCGGTTGCGGTAGTCGTCCAGGGTTTCGATCTCCCGGTAGGTGTGGAAGCGCACCTGATCCCGGACTCCACTGTACTCGTAGATGTAGTCACCGAGGTGGAAGACCAAGTCCAGCTCTTCGCCTGCCATGTGGCGGTATGCAGTGTAAAAACCGTGTTCGTAATGCTGGCAGGAGGCAAAGGCGAAACGAAGCGACCGTGGCTCCGTATCCGGCTGTGGCGCGGTGCGAGTTCTACCTACCGGGCTTGCTTCCCCACCCACCCGGAATTGGTACCAATACCACCGGTCCGGAGCGAGGCCGGACACTTCGACGTGAACGGAGTGGGCGAGATCGGCCATAGCTACGGCCGTACCCCTCTTTATTGGGCGACTGAGCCTCTCGTCCTCTGCCACCACCCATTCCACCTCCACATTCTCCAGGGGCATCCCGCCGCCTCTCAAGGGATCGGGCGCCAGCCGGGTCCAGAGCACCACGCCGTCGGGAGTCGGATCGCCCGAGGCCACTCCCAAGCTGAAGGGATAAGAGCGGAACACGGGCCGGCGCCAGAAGCCGCGCACCAGAGAAGGCCAGAGTATCACCGCTCCGGTAATCGAGACTCGGTGAAGAAATGCCCTGCGGGTCAGCGAATTCATAGGCTTTTCTCCCGTTGAGGTCTCGCAAAAATGTACGCTCGACCCGGCTGGTTCGAAAGTAGATGGCGAGCGCTATTTATCGCTGCTTCAACGCTTCTGCTACTCACTGTCGGATGTAGAGCGCGAGAAATATTCTGCCAGAATATCCGCTAAAGCCTCGATACACCGACGGCCTATTTCGGGCGACAGCCCCCGAGCATCGCCGACGATGCCGTTGGGCGAAACTGTATGGAATCCTTCGGCGATTATGCGCCGAATGAAGTCGGGTGTCACCGGTTCGGTGCACCCCGCGGTTGCCTGCTCTTTGCGGACCAACTCAGAATGGAGGGCTAGCATTATGGAACTTTCGGCAATGTCCGCATGCCCCCCGACCCGCTCTCCCAAACCGGAGACCTCCTGCACGCTCCGGCGCCACATTTCGATCACCGCCGGCAGGTCGGTATAAACCAATACTCTCGTATCTGGGACGACGGCTCGCTGGAGGCGTTCCCTCATGGCGGCCAAGGGAGCGAAGTTGCCGCCGTGCGAAGGTATAATGCAAATTGTGCGAAACCCGTGACGCGAGAGACTGGCGCAGTAGTCGCGGCAGACGGCCTCCAAGGTTTCGGGGCTCAGGGAGATGGTTCCCGCAAAGTGCATGTGATGGTCGGAACAACCCACGCGAACTGTGGGGGCCACCAGCGCGTTTCCTAGTTTGCGAGCCACTCTTTCGGCTAGGGCGGTACCGTGTTCGGCGTCGGTGAAGAGGGGGAGATGAGGTCCGTGTTGTTCGACTGCTCCGCAGGCGAAGACCACAGTAGTCCAGCCCGCCTCGAGGGCGGCCTTGACCTGGAGCCAAGTCATCCGTTCCAGAAAGATCTCTTGGTTCATGTTACTTTAGTGGTGGACGATCCGTGACCATATGCGAGACCCAGTAACGGTACTCCGATCTTGCCATCCCGCAAGGTGGAAAGCGAGCGGCTCGAGGACACGGCTGTTATGCGGCCTGCTGGCAATCTTGCTGGCGGCTGGAGTCGCGGGTTGCGAGTCGGACGTGCTGGACACACCCCTTGAGCTCAGAGGAATCCTGATATCCCCCAACGGGCCCGAGGGAGCTGCGGTGCTGGAACTGATCGGGGCGGGCTTGGGAAACGTTCGAGCGATCTCCGGTCATCTCTTCGTGCGCCACAGTGGAGACACCCTGCGCCTGGTGGCGATACTCGAGGAACCGGGTAGCGTAGAGTTCGTCCTGGAATGGTTCAGAAAGAAATCCCGTCCTGAGGCACGGGTTTTGGAAATAGTCGACGGCAAGAATTCAGTTCGCAGTTCCCTGGTAGGTTACCGAGTGGAGTTTGCCCCGTGAACCGTCTGGGTGGCGGTGTGTTGCTCTTGTGGCTCGGGATGGCGGCGCCGGGCAGAGCCTGGGGTCAGGACATCGAGCTTGGGGCGCAAATGCTGGGCAGGCGGCTGCCCCAAGCGTACTACGATTTGATCCGGCGGCAGCCCGATTTCTTCACCCTGAGCAGAGCCTGGATTCAGCGCGCGCAAAGTGCGCGCAGTGCCGGTGCGGCGGTGGCCGGAAAGCTGCCTCTGGTTGTGGTGCTCGGTCTCTTCGCCGATTCCCCTGAGCCACCTTTCAGCGCGTCGGACATCGAGCGGGCCTATTTCACCGGGCCGGCGCAGTACGGAACGATTCCCGAACTGTACAGTGAAATGTCTCTGGGAAGGCTCCGGGTAGCCGGGGCAGTACTGCCGTGGGTTAGAAGTTCGCTCACGGCCGCCGAAGTCTCGGGCAACAGCGCAGGATTAGGGGGAGACGCGAAGCTGGGACAGTTTTTGCAGGAGGTGCTAGCGCTGGTGGACCCCGCGGTGGACTTTGGGCTTTTCGACAGCGACGGTCCCGATGGGGTGCCTAACAGCGGTGACGACGATGGGTTCGTCGACGCGGTGGTGTTTCAGTACCTGGAGCGAGGAGCTCATTGCGGAGGGGTAGGTCCGTGGCCTCATCGTTCGCGGCTGGAGAATCGAACCGCCGCGCCCTTTGCCACTGGGGATCCCCGGTCGGGCGGGGGCGTGATCCGGGTGAACGACTACATCATGCTGAGCACGGTAGGGTGCGAGGGCGAGGGCATCGGGCCGATCAGTGTTCTGGCGCACGAGATCGGGCACGTCTTGGGCCTGCCGGATCTGTACGACACCAGTCTGGGTTCACAGCCGGAGCAGCGGATCTGGATCGTAGGCTGCTGGGCTCTCATGTCGGCGGGAGGATGGGGCTGCGGCGATGCCGCCGCCCGAACGGTGGTAGATCGGCCGCCCCACATGGGAGCCTGGGAAAAGGGAGAGCTGGGCTGGATTACCCAGGTGGAAGTGGGGCCGGGGATAAACCAGGTGTTCACCCTGGAACCGGTGCGCCTGAGCGGCGAAGTGCTGCGGATTCCTCTCACCGGCCGCGAGTGGCTCCTGGTCGAGTATCGTGACCGGGCGGGCTTCGACCGAGATCTCCCCCTCCCCGGAATTCTGGTCTATCACGTGGATTTGGACCGCCCGTTCCGCAGGTGCTCCACCTGTGACCGCTTGTTTCGAGTTATGTTGGTCGAAGGCGACGGAAACGGACGCCTCATCCAGAGCGCTCTCGAAGGCGGTAACCGCGGCGAGCCGGGGGACGTTTTCGGCGTGAACGGAAGAACTCGGCTCACCAACCTGGGTGCCTCCTCCACGCGGCTGAACTCGGGTTTGCCGTCGAGCGTGACTATCTACCACCTGGTGGTGGCAGACAGCGTCGCACGGGTGAGGCTGTCGACGGTGGACCTAGATCGCGACCGTCTGCTCGCGAAATTCCTGGCAGGCAACGACGCCGCTCTCACGAGCGAGGAGATAGCCTACCTGGACAACGAGGGAAACCGAAACGGGGTGTACGACCTGGGAGATTTGCGCCGCTATTTGCTGGAGCATCCTCGCGTTGTGCGCTGAATTGAACCGGTCCAAATTACTGCGGCCTGCATCCCAGGATCTCTCGCAATGCAAGCTGGAACCAGGCGGTGAACCTGGAAGGACTCTGGCGCAGCTCGACCAACAGGTCGTCGATTGCTATCCAGCGCCACTCGACAACTTCCGCGGGATCGGGTCGAGGGTCACCGCTATAGCGGCCGGTGAAAAGGTGGTCGTATTCGTGCTCCCATAGTCGTTCGGCAACTTGGGCGCGATAGACGATCGCGCCTGCGGGCTGCAAGAAGCAATCGAAGCCCATTTCTTCGCGCAGGCGCCGCGCGGCGGCGGGAGCGGTAGCTTCCCCCGGCCTGGGGTGACCGCAGCAGGTATTCGACCACAAGCCGCCGGAGTGGTATTTTCCAGGTGCCCGCCGCTGGAGCAGAAGCCTTCCCTGAAGGTCGAAAACGAAGACCGAAAACGCGCGGTGGAGACGGCCTTCACGGTGGACGGCGAGCTTGGGAGCGATCCCTATAGGGTGATCCGCCCGGTCCACCAGGATGACGAGCTCGTCAATGTCCGCGGAGGCCATGGAGCAAAATAGGTAGACGCCAACCTGGATGCGCACGGAAGCTAGCTCACAACTCGTGCGCTGGATAGTGCGGACCCCGCGGTATCTTACTAGCAGTATCGAGGACCTGGAGCTCAACTGGACAGTGGACCGGATGTTCGTTCTGGTACTCTACAACCACGTGGGCGAGGACGAGTACCAAAAGCTTAAAGAGGTAGACCAGTCCAAGCTCGACTTCCAGCCGGAATATCCGATACAGGTCGCCACCGTACGGGAGGAGTATGCTGCCGTGGTAAAGGCGCTGCGCCGGGAAGGTTTCATGGCAGGCGCGCTAAACCTGGAGGACGACATTTCCAAGCTGGAAGCCTTGATCCGGCGAAGGCCCCCGGATGTGATTTTCAATTTGGTGGAACATTTCCGTGACGAGCCTGCCTTGGAGGCCAACGTCGCCGGGCTGTTGGAGCTACATAACATTCCCTACACCGGAGCGCCGCCTTTTTGCCTCACGCTCTGCCAGCGGAAAGGTCTGACCAAACAGCTGCTTTTGGCCAACGGCCTTCCCACTCCGCGATACCGGCTGCTCCACAGCCCGGAGGTGCCGCGCCGCCACGGCCTTAGATACCCCCTCATAGTGAAGCCGGCCCGGGAGGACGCCAGCTCCGGCGTGGAGAAGTCCTCGGTGGTGCACAACCTCGAGCAACTCCAGACCAGACTCGAGGCGGTGTTCCAGGAATACTCGCCTCCGATCTTGGTGGAAGAGTTCATCGAAGGCAGAGAGCTTCACGTCTCCATACTGGGAAACGACCCGCCGGAAGTGCTGCCCGTAATCGAGTGGGACTTCTCGGAGCTGCCGCCCGATCATCCGCCGATCATAAGCTATGCGGTAAAGTGGGATCCCCTGGAAGAGGTTTATCATCGGGTACATTCGTTTTGTCCCGCCAAATTGTCGCGTGCCGCGCTGCGCAAGGTCAGGGACGTGGCGATCAAGGCCTATCGCGTCACCGGATGCCGGGACTATGCACGCCTGGACATCCGTTTAGCCAAGCGCTCGGTGCCTTACGTGCTGGATATCAATCCCAATCCCGATCTCACCGAGGGGGTCTCCTTCATGGAGTCGGCGGAAGCAGCGGGGTACTCGTTCTCGGGAACCTTGCGTCGAATCGCGGAGTTGGCTCTGGAGCGGCGGGAGGCGGCCTGCTAGATCGCCCAGCGAATAGAGAAACTGACCGAGCCAAAGCGCCAAGTTGCCGTCGACTGAAGTCCCGGGGGTGCGATTTGGGAGTCGTACCCTTCGAGTTCGAGACCCAGATGCCGACCCGGCTCCAGGTACCAGCGGATCAGGAAATAAAGGCGGAAAGCGGGCCGCCAGGACCAGGGCGGCGCTCCGTGAGGAGTCACCCGCTGAATCCCCGCTCCCAGATCGAGCGCGAGCATGAGGTGCTCTCCTTCGGTTTCCCAATAAGATCCCAGCTCCACCACTTCGGCGAGCCGTGGTGCGAAGTACCCCGACAGACTGGAATCCCGATAGGCGGCCCTGTGGTAGAGCCCCGCGAGCTCTACCCCCCGAGGCAGCGGCAAGCCCAGTCCTCCGCCCACTGCCGTGCGGGTGTTACGGTCCACCCGGGAGCTGATCAGCGTCCCTCGACCCGATCCCTTGACCCGTAGAAGGCCCAGCGGAAAGTCCCACCGCCCCTCGAGTTCAGCGCGCACTACGCGGTTAGCGGTGAGGTCCGGACTATAACCGAGGGCCAAGTGGGAAGCACGAAGATCGATCTTGGGTCCTCCTCTCGGTGCGCTCCAGCGGGCGCGAAGGCGAAGCATCGGTACCGAACCGGGGTCGAGGCCGGAAGCGCTCGATTCGAGCTGAGTGAAACCGGCCGAAACTTCGAGGGACAAACTGGAGCGGGGCCGGACACTAGCGCCCAGCGAGACCGTGCGGTTGGCTGCCGTATTGAGGCCGTCCTCCATTCCAACAGTTGCCAGATTCAGGCGGATCCGGGCCCCGTCAGCGGCCATTAGATCACCTGCCAGGTTCAGCGATCGGCTTGCGTTGCCGTCCGAATCGCGGCTGTAACCGAACGCGAGTAAGCCTGCCGGCGCTGTCTGGGCTCGCGCCGCCCGGAGGAGCGCCGCTCCGCGGGCGCTCGGCTCCAGCGACTCCGCCCGTTCCAACGCCCCTACCGCGCGGCGAGGACGGCCCACCCGTAGCCACTCCCGGCCGATCTCTCCCCACACCTCGGCGTCTTCGGGGTGGTCCTCCAACCGCCGAAGGTATTCCTCGATCGCACGATCGCCGAGTCCGGCGCGGCCCAGCAGCCGGGCCTTTCCTACGGTTACGTCCCGCTCTGTTGGCGCCAAGCCAGCTGCTCGATCGTACCACTCCAACCCTTCCTCCACTTGTCCTAGGCGGCCCAGGACGTCTCCTACCGCCATGTAACCCCAAGGGTCCGCCGGCTCGAGTTCCACATAGCGGAGGTACCACCTCAGCGCTTGCTCCGGCCGGTCGCTCAACTGTCCCATCCGGAACACTGCCCGAGACCGATGAGCATCCCGTTGCAGAACAGCTGCGTAAGCGCTTCGCGCCGTTGCTATGTCGCCGGCGGCGAAAGCAGAATCGGCCTTGGCCATTTGGGCCTCCACCGAAGATTGCGCTTTGGCAATCGAGCCCAACACCAGCGCTGCCGCGCAGAGCAGGGCTTGTCGTTCCTTCTGGAAGGTCCGCTCAGGCGGCATCGCTTCTACCCACCGCGGCAGGAGCCGGCGAGGACCTGGATAGAATCGAGGACCTCTTCCGGCGCAACAGGAATCGGGCGGCCTCTACCGCCGATAACACGAGGGCCAGTGTACCTAGGCCTGCCAAAACCGCAGCCGTTCCCCAGAGATTGCGGGTTACTGCCCCCTGACCGGAGCCGCCGACTGCCGCCGCAAAGCCGACAGGATGTGCTAGCAGCCATCCTAACGTCCAGCCGGTGATCCAGATCCCCGCCAAGATACCGATCACCAGACAGGTTTGCCTGACGATCAAGCGCCACACTTTGGCATCGCGCTGCTTTTTTGTGGTGCTGGCCACGATTTCCCTGGCCGGGATCAGCAGCCCGCTGATCAGGTAAAAGAGCCCGCCGATTCCTGTGCCCGGGATTCCGACCGACATCTCAGTGCCCTTTCTCGTAGCGGCGCAGGGGGCGGCTCGCTACCAGCTCCGCCCAGGCAGCGCGGATGAAGAAGTATCCATTGACGGTTCTCAGCACGAAGAAAGCTGGTAGGCTGGCCAGCGCTCGGAGTGCCTCCCCTCGGGGGAGGGCACCGGTCAGAACCGGCACCAGCACTGCCGGCAGGTCGATCACATAGCCCAAAAGCAGCCAGGGACGATCCAGCAGCAACGCGGCCAGGGGGAGAGCGAAGAGATATACCACCGATGCAATGATGGCGTCCCAAAAAGCCACCGCCACCGCGTAGCGGAGGAATGGGACTTCTAGAAGATTGCGCCAGTGGACCTTCACATTCTGCACGAAGCCGTGGGACCAACGCCTCAGCTGCTTGCGCAGAAAGTGGAAGTTGTGCGGCTCCAGGGGATAGCACACCGCCTCTGGCACGAACCTCACCGCATAACCTTTTCGGTAGAGCGTCCAGGTGAGGTCCATGTCTTCTGCCATCGTTCGGTCGGGCCAGCCGCCTTCTTGTCTGAGCACCTCGGTCCGGTACATAGAGAAGCAGCCGGAGGCGATAAGCGGCCGTCCGTAGTACTCCTGCACCTGCTTGTAGAAGGTGAAGGCGAAAAGGTACTCGATGTAGCGGCCCCGTTCCCAGAGGGTCCGCACCTTTCGGGGTAGGACGGACCCGCAAGCCGCCGCCACCTTTGGGTCGTCGAAGGCTTCCAGCAAGTGCTCGATGGCGTCGGGAGCCAAGACGGTATCGGCATCGATAGCTATGGTCAGCGGCGTCGTGACCCTGCCGAGCGCTGCGGTCTGCGCCCCTGCCTTGGACCCGGTATTGCGAGGTGTACGGACCACGGTGACGCCCAGCCGGCGCGCTAGCTCGCCGGTCCCGTCGCTGGAGCAGTCGTCCACCACGATTATCTCGCAGGGTTGGACGGTCTGCGCCCTGAGGCTGCGCACTGTGTCCGCCAGGGTGGCAGCCTCGTTGTAGGCCGGTATTATGACCGTTATCGGGGCCGTTCTGAGTACAGCATCCTGCACCCCGGCGCCCTTCCTGGCCGGCCCCCGGACTCGTGGCCGGGGCGCTAAAAGTGTCTTCATGGTCCCTGATCGACTGTCTGAGGGACTTTTAGGCGGACTGTCCGGTAGATTGTCGTTTACTGACTATACAACACGAGCGCCGGTAACGGCAGGGTGGGGGGTGCCCGGCCAGAGAGGCTTGCTCGGTGCCCGTCGGGCTGTAGACTTAAGAGCAGCTCTCTGCCCGGGATTTGTCTTCTATGACCGTACTCCTGCCAGCCGAAGCGTTCCTCGAGGCCAATCCTTCCTATAGCGCTACGCGCAGGCTGGATGAGCTCAGGGAGCGGGACTACGCACGGCTGGATGCACAGGGGCAGGTCTATCTCGATTACACCGGAGCGGGGCTCTACGGGGTCTCGCAGATCGAGAAGCATGTGGCGTTGCTGAAGGAGCTCGTCTTAGGCAATCCCCACTCCTTCAATCCTGCTTCCAGCCTGGCAACCGAGTTGGTGGAGGATACTCGGCGTGCGGTGCTCGAGTTTTTCAAAGCCTCTCCCGAGGAATATGTGGCGATCTTTACCCCGAATGCTACGGGGGCCTTGAAGCTCGTGGGAGAGGCATATCCCTTCGGCGATGGGGATCACTATCTGCTCAGCTTCGACAATCACAATTCGGTTAACGGGATCAGAGAGTTCGCCCGCGCGCGGAGGGCTCGCATTAAGTACGTACCCCTGACCCTGCCCGACATGAGGATCGACGAGGACGAGCTGTGGGGGTGTTTGGATCTTGCCGGTCGGGGGGGACACAATCTCTTCGCCTATCCCGCCCAGTCCAACTTCTCCGGGGTTCAGCACGATCTGCGATGGATCGAGCGGGCCCAAGAGAAGGGCTGGGATGTGTTGGTGGATGCCGCGGCGTTCGTCCCCACGAATCGCCTGGATTTGAGCGTGTGGCACCCGGATTTCGTTTCCCTCTCGTTCTACAAGATGTTCGGCTATCCCACCGGGTTGGGTTGTCTGTTGGCCAGGCGATCGGCGCTGGCGCGCTTGCGGCGTCCCTGGTTCGCCGGGGGTACCATTACGGTGGCTTCGGTTCAGGGAGACCGGCACTACCTTGCCGAAGGGGCGCGGGCATACGAGGATGGGACGGTGAACTTTCTGTCCATCCCTGCGGTGAAGATCGGGCTAGAGCATCTCCAGTCGGTCGGGATGGACCTGATCCACCAACGGGTAAATTGTCTTACCCGCTGGTTAATCGACCGATTGCTCAGCCTTCGCCACTCCAACGGCCGTCCGGTGGTGAAGCTCTACGGTCCGCCGGTGATGGAGGGGCGGGGCGGAACAGTGACGGTTAACTTTTACGACCGTGACGGCAAGGTGATCGATCATCGGGTGGTGGAGCGCGAGGCGATCAAACGTAAGATCTCGATCAGGACGGGTTGCTTCTGCAATCCAGGGGGAAGCGAGGTGGCTCTGGGGCTTTCCTCCCGGGAGTTGATTAGATGTCTGCCCAGCTCGACGGAGCGCCTCTCGGTGGAGGACTTCAGTATGTGTATCGACGGTAGAAGTCTCGGCGCGCTTAGAGCCTCCCTAGGTCTGGTGAGCAACCTGGCGGACGTGGAAGCCTACGTGGACTTTGCTGCTACCTTCGCCTGCTAGGTTACCTCGGCCTTGTGCAGGTATAGAGTCTGCGTGGGATAAGCGAACTCCACTCGCTCGGTTTCGAATTTGCGGATGATCGCCAAGTTGATGGCTTGCTGGATATCCATGTATTTGTTGTAGTCTGGATCCTGGACCCAGTACACCACCTCGAAGTCCAGTGACGAAGGTCCGAAGCCCTTGAGATGCGCCCGGTCGAAGCGTGCCAGCGGCTGGGCCTGAACGATCTCCTTTATCCAACCCGGGATCTGCTCCAAGCTGTCGGCCGGCGTCTGATAGACCACCCCCACGGAGAAGACCACGCGGCGCTCTTGCATCCTTTTGAAGTTCTTGATTCTGCTCTTCAGCAGATCCGAGTTGGCGAAGACCAGTTGCTCTCCCCAGAGACTTCTGACCCTCGTGGTCTTGAGTCCTATGTGTTCCACCGTACCCGAATCCTCGCCTACGACGATGAAGTCGCCGATTACGAAAGGTCTGTCGAGCAATATCGAGAGCGAGGCGAACAGGTCGCCCAGGATGTTCTGCACCGCCAAGGCAACCGCGATCCCTCCCACACCCAACCCGGTGAGCAGGGGCGTGATCTCCACCCCTAGGTTGTCCAGGGCCAGCAGGAGCACGCCGGTCCACAGAACCAGTTGTCCCAAAAACCTCAGCGCCGAGACCGTGGTGGCGGTGGCGGGATCCTCGGCGAGTTTCTTGCGGGTGATGCGCGAGACGTAGAAGGCGATGAGGCCGTTTCCCCAGAGGGCTATTTGGAAAAAGATCGCCACTACCAAAAGACCGCGCACCCACGGCTTCAATTCGTCCGGCAGATCCACGAAGCGAGAGCCTAGGTAAAAGGCTAGAATGACGAGGAAAAAAGTCCGGGTGCGGCCCACGAGGTCTGCTAAAAGATCGTCCACTTCGTTCTGCGTCCGGGAGGCGATGGCCTGAAGTCGGTGGTGCAGGCCTCCCTTTACGGCTCTCAGCACTACCGAGCCTAGGACCCAAACGGCCAGAGCCAGCGCCCAGGCGGCTAGGGGGTTACCTAGAAACCGATTTTCGAAAACTTGCATGATCCGTCCTCCCGGTCAGATGTCGCCATGCCGATCGGAGATCCCATAGGATGGCAAGATTCGCTGCCGTGTGCCGAGCTCTAGCTCCACCACCGCGGTATCGGTGAACAACGTGGGGTTCGGTATCGGTATGCGCGCGCTCACTCTGCAGCGTAGTATGGCGCAGATCGTAGTCCCTCATGCCGCCGTGGTCGCAAGCTAGGCTGCGGATTGCCTGGAAGGCAAGCTCAAAATCGCTCTCAATTCCGCAGCGGACTTCTTATCCAGCTCCGATCGAAGGCGGCCGCTGCTCACCCTGCCTCTTCCAATCACCCAGCCGTCAAGCGCTACCGCTGCGTCGCCCGCGGTGAGATCGGTATCCACACTCCCGCCCTCCAGCAGAGTCCAAAGCCGTGCGCTGTCCAAATCGGCTCTGGCCGCCCTCACAGCCGGGCCTAGGAACCGCAACAATACGTTGGTGGGGCGCTCCCGCCCGCTTGCCCGAAATCCGGGCAGACCCAAGGAGACGAGCTGCCAGCCGGGGTTCTGGCCTGGGAATTCGGAGAAAAGCTCCTCGCAAGTGTGTGCCCACAGAGTTTTGCCCGCGGGCCACCATCGAAGCGCCGCCAGAGCTTCCTGCGAAACTCCGAAGCGCCGTTGCAACGCTTTCGTAGCCCGCGCCCTCCATGAAGAGACCTCCGCGTCTGGGAAAGCCTGCCACCCGGTGCACACTTGCTCACCACCTTCGACGCGTCTCAGCCGCACCAGGAACAGTCCACCGGAATCGAGGTGGTGAGGATAGACTCGCCACGCCCGCTTCAGCCTGGGATCGAACCGGCTGGCCTCAAACTCGGAAACGCCGGGATCGTGAGGGACGGGAAGGTCGATCGGCTCTACCTCCAGCGGGAGATCCTCCAGTACCCTGCTTACGACCGCCTCGTTCTCCTGTGGATCGAAAGTGCAGGTGGCGTATACGATCGTTCCCCCGGGGCGCACTAGCTGGGCGGCGCGGCGCAAGAGGGCTTCCTGAACGCCGGCGATGTAGGTAGCGAAGTTGGGCGGCCGGCTGAAAGGCTTGCCTCTTTTTTTTCGCAAGGTTCCTTGAGCGGAGCAAGGCGCATCCACCAGCACCCGATCGAAGGTCGCTCCCTCGGGGAATCTGCGCCCGTCGGCTGCCACAGCCAGGACTTCCGGAAGACCGAGACGGTAAAGGTTACCGACTAGTTTCTTGAGCCGATCCCTGACGGGCTCGACGGCGACCACTGTACCTTTTCCGCACATCAGGTCCGCAATGTGGGCGGTCTTGCCTCCCGGAGCAGCGCAAAGATCCAGCACCCGATCTCCCGGCTGGGGACTGAGAGCGAGGGCGGCCAGCCCCGTCACTGACTCCTGGATGTAGAACCAGCCCAGCCAGTGTTCCAGCGTCTTGCTGGGAGAATACGGGCCGCTCTCCACCCGGTAGAAATCGGGAAGTCCGGGAACCGGCGAGAGTGCGAACCCCAACTGTTCGAGGCGGCCTTTCACCGAAGCTGGAGAGACTTTCCTGCTGCGGAGTCGCAGGCAAGGTGCCTCCGAAGATCGAACGCATTCCAGGAATGCGTTCCAGTCCGGAATCAGGTCGCGGTATCGCTCCAAGTCCATATCGGTGCTACAATATCGCAGGATGTCCCGGATCAAAGTACCGCTGCTGGCGATGCTCGCTGGCATCCTGGCCTGCGGTGAGGGCGAGATAGAGACGGTGCACTCGGTGTTGACTGCCGGTCCTCCCTCTGCCCTGGGCCAATTCGAGCTCGGCGTTGGGGTAACCGGCGTGTGATGGGTACCGGGGGGAGATGTTCTCTATGCCCTGGTGCTCCAGCCGGACGGGAGCTCCTCGTTGATGAGGATCACGCTGCAGTTCAAGACCATAGAGGCAATGCTCGAAAACCTGGATGCGCCTCACCGGTTCAATTCGATAGCTGTCTCACCCGAGGGGGGAGCTCTACCTTGCCTTGGCCGGCCCGGAGGCGCCGGACGCTGAGAGCCGCCACCGGCCAGAAGTAGAACTCGACACCGACATATACGTCTACCATCTGAGAGACCGGCGGCTGCTGCTGATAGGCGATGCAAGGGACGACTTTCATCCTCTGGTACGAAGCGAGTTCTTGTATTGGACTCACAGCGAGATGAAGGATCAGATAGTGGTGGTGCCGGTCTCAGGAGGTGAGGTGCGGGTGGTGATCGCAGATGCCCAGATACCGGTTTTCAGGCCTGACGGTGGAGAGCTCGCCTTGAGCGCGCTAACCGCATTACCGCGTTCACGATGTTCTGATAACCCGTGCACCGGCACAGGTTACCGGGGATCGCTCCTCGGACCTCCTCCGCTGTGGGGTGGGGATGATCTCGCAGAAATGGTATCAGGGTCATCAAGAAACCTGGCGTGCAGAATCCGCATTGCAAAGCGTGGGCGTCGCGGAACGCGGCCTGCAAGGGATGAAGTTGGTCCTCTCCAGCGGAGCTCGAGCCCACTACCGTAGTGAGTTCGTGCCCGTCTGCCTGCACCGCCAAGATCAGGCACGACCGTACTGCTTCGCCGTCCATCAGTATGGTGCACGCCCCGCAAGCCCCATGCTCGCAACCTACGTGGGTGCCCGTCAGTCCCAGCTCGTGTCGCAAAAAATCGCTGAGCAACAGGCGCGGCTCTACCTCACGCTGATGAAGGACGCCGTTAACAGTCACCCGTATGGGGAGCCGCTCAGTCAAGCTTCACCTCCAGAATTTCTCAGCCATCCCGCGAGAGAGCCTAAAGATTACCCTTCAACTTTCGGCTGTGCAACGAGCGATGCCCGGTGCCGCCCGGCCTGGGGTCGTTTGAGCCTTGGGTTTGCTACCTGATCAGCTGCCAGCAGCGGCTCCGCCGACCGGACCGCGGAACCGCTTCTGGCCTGCCTCGGACTAGTACCGCCAGCTCAACGTGTCCGGGTTGGGCGGGTGATTCTTCCGGATCTGGTCCAGGATACGCGGGATGAACATCTGAGGATACCTCAGGCGCGAGTAGGCGTTGGGCCGGGTGTGGTCCCCGTTCCAACAATGCTCGGCCCGGTCTCCGTAGTCGATCTCGCCGTCGTAATAAGGCTCGGTGGTGCTCTCCAGGAACTCCTCCACTAGATAGACGGCGTTGTTCAGGTAGTAGTTGTCCATGTCGCCCACGTAGATGTGCAGCTTCCCTTTCAGTTTGGGGCCCAAAGTCTTCCAGTCCCGGCGCAGGATGTACGACAAGTCGTAGTTCTCCCGCCAATACTCGGCTACCGAGGGGTCGATCTTACCGGTGAGCTTGTCCCAAATAGGCTTGGGATATCCGTCCGGACCTACGGGTGAATACACCGCCTGCCAGATGTCCCACTGCTCGCCCGAGCGGCCGCGGGTTCCCAGCACCAGCTCGCGGTGATTCATCTCCTCCAGCGTCGCCCTGATCTGTCCCAGCCAGTCGCGATATCCGGGGCGGGGAGTGCGCTTCCAACGGCTGGGATAATAGTAGGCGTTGGTGTCCTGGTAGATATTGACCACGGTGAAGGCCCGGAAATCTATGGGGTCGGGACAGGCGATCCAAGCACCGTTGAACTGGTCGGGATAAAAAATCTGCACCGCCATGGCCTCCCATCCGCCGGTGGAACCGCCGAAGGTAAAGCGCGCGTATCCCTGGCCGATACCGCGGTACTTGCGCTCGATGTACGGTATGAGCTCGTACATGATGGCGTCGCCATAAGGGCCGTTGTTGGCAGAGTTGACGGCGTAGGAGTCGTCGTAGTAGGGAGTAGGATGCTGGATCTCAATCAGGAGGACTCGGGGGAAGTTCGGCCCGGTCCAGTCCTGGTAGAACTGGTAGGCGTACTCCTGCTGGATCCGGTTGTAACAGTCTAGCCGAAAGCGTTCGCTGTACTCGCAGAAGAGCTCCGGGTCGGGCGGCGTCTCCCGCCAGCCGGTGAGGTTGTAGGGAAAGTGCCCGTGAAAGACTACCAGGGGATATCGCGCCTCCGGGTGCGTGTCGAAGCCCTCGGGCAATAGAACGTGCGCACCGAGATACATAGGCCGTCCCCAGAAATCGCTCAAGGCCTTGCTCTGAATCCGCTCGTGCTTGACGTACTTGGTTTCCGGCGGATCGGGAATAGGCGGGACCTCTTGGTCCAGGACGATGCGGATGGTGCCGCCGCTCTGGGGATCCAGGTGAACGGCGCGCGGTCTAGAATAGAGATTCCCTGGTTTTCGGTTCCATTGCTGCCCTTCTCCTTTGTCAGGCGGCAACTTCACCACGTGCCCGTCGGCGCGGTGAAAGGTTTCGTAGCGGTTGAGCAGCCCCTGAACCCAATAACGCCCCGCGGGAAGGGACGCCAAGCTCTTCACGGGAAAGCCTAAGACCGATGCGTCTATGATCGCCTCCGCGCCGGGGGTGAGACCCTCTACGTCGATCCCGAATATCAGTTGAGTGTTGTACCCGTCGCTGATCTGAAAGCGCGGCTCTGTGCTGGAATCGACCGAAAGCATCAGCAGCATGCGTCCGTCGAGGGGCTCGGCACTCCGTTCCCGAGGAAAGCTCAGGGCGAACCTGATACCTTGCGCCTCTCGTTCCGCGGGATCCGCGCCGATCGCGACCGCCGCGAGCGCCGCCACCACGGCCTGTTTAGCCAAAGATCGCATGGCAACTCCCTTCTGAGCCGATCGCTGCTGGAAAACCTAGGCCCCCGGGACACGCTGCAGCCCGAGGGTGCGGAAAAGATACGCCGCACGCCCCTTTCGTGCAGCGTGTCGGTTGCCACATTCCAGTTGCGACGGGAATGTGGGGCGACCTGGTGCGCCTAGGCTGCAATCGGGGCCAGCGATCGCCCTAGGGCAGCCGCTATCCGTTCGACCTGCTTCATCAGCACCCCAAAGGATTGCAACGTAAGGGACTGGTCGCCGTCCGAGCGTGCACGGTCGGGATCGGGATGGGTCTCCACCAAAAGACCATCGGCTCCGGCCGCCACTCCCGCCAAGGCAATGGGCGTTACTAGGTCCCGCCTCCCAGCGGCGTGACTGGGATCGATCAGGACGGGAAGGTGGGTCTCTTTCTTGAGAAACGGGACCGCCCCTATGTCCAGGGTAAAGCGTAACGCCCGCTCGAAAGTGCGAATGCCGCGCTCGCACAATATCACCTTGCGGTTACCGCGCGAAAGGATGTACTCCGCAGCCAGAAGGAACTCTTCCAGTGTGGCCGAAAGTCCCCGCTTCAGCAGCACCGGCTTGCCCACCTCGCCCACCTCGGAAAGGAGGGCAAAGTTCTGCATGTTGCGGGCTCCGATTTGGAGCACGTCGGCCGTTTGGGCCACGATACCGACCTGGCGAGTGTCCAGAACTTCGGTGACCACGGGGAGGCCGGTCTTTTCCCGTGCCTCCGCCAGGTATTCCAGCGCGTCCGGCCCCAGACCTCGAAAGGAGTAAGGCGAGGTGCGGGGCTTGAATACACCGCCGCGGAGCGCCACTGCCCCAGCTTTTTTCACCGACTCGGCGACCTGGAGAAGCATGGCCCTGCCCTCTACCGAGCAAGGGCCGGCAATAACGTGAACCGCACCGTCCCCTACTCCTCCGGTTCCGTTACAGCACAGCTTCACCACCGTATCAGCCGCGGAGAACTCCCGTGCGGCCAGCTTGTAGGGCTTTTCCACCGGGATGATCGTCTCCACCGCCGGGAACGAGAGCATCGGCACTTCCCGGAGGCGGTCCTCGTCGCCGATACACCCTACGATCGTCCGGCTCACGCCGCGAGAGACGTGAGGAGTGAGGCCCAGGTTTCGAACTTTTTCCACTACCCGCTCCAGGTCGCTTTCAGTCGCATCGGGGCGCATCACTACGATCATCTTCCGTTACCTCCAAAAAAAACGGCCCCGACGTTTCGGGGCCGCGTGAGTCGTCGAAGTCGTTGCCGACTTTGCGCTATCTCTTCCCGATGGCGCACGACCCCACCGGCCCCGCGGGGCCGTGCCAGTACCAGCAGTAGAGGCGTGCGGTCATCGTCCATTACAATAGGGGCGCGGGTAGATACCTGTCAACTGGCCTAAAGACGATAGTGGGGAGCGGCCGCTTCACGACAGCTCTTGCGAAGAGGCGCATCGCGCGGAATCATAGAATGCTTCCCTGGCACAGCCTAACAACTGGCAGGAGACGGTAACCATGGAGCATCTCAGACGAGCAATCGCAGCGACCCTGGCCGTTCTGCTGGTCTCGGCGCCGGTTCAGGCTCAGCGCCGGCCAGCCGCCGCGCCGCAGCCGCCGGTGGATCCTTCTCTGTACAGCCAGCTCCGGTATAGGCACATCGGCCCGGTGGGCAATCGCATCACCTCGGTCCACGGTGTGCCCGGAGATCCCAACACCTATTACGTAGGGGCAGCTTCCGGCGGAGTTTGGAAGACTACAGACGGCGGCGTTAACTGGAGCCCGATCTTCGACGATCAGCCGGTGCAGTCGATCGGCTCGATTGCGATCGCTCCCTCCAACCCGAACATAGTGTGGGTGGGCACAGGAGAAGCCCACATTCGTAGCCACGTCTCGATCGGCAACGGGGTTTACAAGTCCCTGGACGCGGGCAAGACCTGGACCCACATGGGGCTGGACAGTACCGGCAGGGTGGCGCGCATTGTGATCCATCCTCAGAACCCGGATATCGTCTTCGTGTGCGCGCAGGGGCACAACTACGGCACCCAGCAGGACAAGGGAGTCTATCGCACCACCGACGGTGGCAACAACTGGACCCAGGTCTTGTTCGTGGATCCCAACACCGGCTGTTCGGATCTCGCCATGGATCCCACCAATCCGGCGATTCTCTTTGCCGGATTCTGGCAGCTCGAGATCAAGACCTGGGGCCGGGAGTCGGGGGGCCCTGGCTCCGGGATATTCAAGTCCACCGACGGCGGGATTACGTGGAGGAGGCTTCGCGGCAACGGACTTCCCCAGCGCGATCACGGCAAGGTGGCTCTGGCGATCGCCCGCACCAATCCCAATCACATCTACGCGCTGGTCGAGACCGGAGACGGCGTTCCCTGGCACGGAAGGCCCACCGATAGCGGGGAGCTGTGGACCTCGATGGACGGGGGAGAGACCTGGCAGCTCACCAGTCACGACCGCCAGCTCGCGGGGCGCACCCAGTACTACTCCCGGGTGGTGGTACAGCCCGACGACGAGAACGAGGCCTACTTCCTCTCGGCGGCGTTCAGCCGGACGCTGGACGGCGGGCGTACCACCGTGGATCCCTCCTTCGCCAGCTCGCCGGGAGGGGACAACCACGACATGTGGATCGATCCCCTCAACCCTAACCGGATGATAGTGGGAAACGACGGCGGGGTTTCGATCTCGACCAATCGGGGCCGGACTTGGTTCCGGATTCAACTACCCGTGGCGCAGATGTACCACGTGACCGTGGACAACCGGATTCCCTACTACGTCTACGGCAACCGCCAGGACGGTCCCTCCTTCCGCGGGCCGAGCAACAGCCGGACCGGCGGGTTCGAGGGTGGGAACATACCTCGCTCGGAGTGGCATTCGGTAGCGGGCGGCGAGAGCGGGTGGGCCACTCCGGATCCGGTCGATCCGGATATCGTCTGGTCCAGCGCCTCGGGCTCCGGCTCGGTGGGCGGGATCGTGACCCGTATGGATCTCAAGACCCGCCAGGCGCACCATGTGGAAGTTTGGCCGGTGAGCACGGTCGGCTGGCCTGCGGCGGACCTCAAGTACCGGTTCGTGTGGACCTTCCCCCTTACGATCTCGCCCCACGATCGCAACAAAGTGTACGTGGGCAGCCAATACGTTCACGTTACCACGGACGGGGGAAAGAGCTGGAAGGAAATCAGTCCCGATCTTACCCTCAACGACAAGAGCAAGCAGCAGATCTCCGGGGGCCTCACCCCCGACAACATCGGGGTGGAGTACTTCAACGTGATCTTCGCCATCGCGGAGTCGCCGCTCAAGCCCGGTCTTTTGTGGGTGGGGACCAACGACGGTTTGGTTCATGTCTCCCGCGACGGAGGACAGACTTGGACCAACGTCACGGCTAATATTCCGGATCTTCCTCCCCATGGTACCATCAGCAATATCGAGCCTTCGCGTTACGACACCGGGACCGCTTACATCGCGGTGGACTTCCATCAGGTAAACGGTCGAGACCCTTATCTCTACAAGACCACGGACTACGGCCGCACCTGGAGGAAGATCACCAACGGGATCCCCCACAGTCCCGCGAGCTACACTCACGTGATCCGGGAAGACCCGGTGCGCCGCGGGTTGCTCTATGCAGGAACGGAAAACGCGCTCTACGTGTCGTTCAACGACGGGGAGCTGTGGCAGCCGCTACAGCTAAATCTCCCCCATGCTCCGGTCTACTGGATGGTGATTCAGGAGCACTTCAACGACCTGGTGGTTGCGACCTACGGGCGGGGCTTCTGGATCTTGGACGATCTTTCACCGATCCAGCAACTGACCGCCGACGAGATGGCCGCCGATGCCCATCTTTTCCGGCCGCGGCCGGCGTACCGCTTCCGCAACATACCGGGGCAGATGTCCACGGCCAATGATCCCAGCGTGGGGCAGAATCCCCAGTACGGAGCCTCGATCAACTACTGGCTCAAGTCGCAGCCCGAAGGCAGGGTGACGATCACCATTTTGGACGAGCGGGGCAACACGGTGAGGACCCTTCAGGGCAGTCGGAATGCGGGTGTAAATCGCATTTACTGGGATCTCCGGAACGAGCCCACCAGGGAAGCGCGGATGCGGGTAAAGCCCCTCTATGCCGACTGGGTGGAGGTTCCTCCCGAGGGTCGTACCGCTCCCGGGACCGGCCGGTTATCGGTTCTCGTGGCGCCAGGTAGGTACACGGTGAAGCTCACCGTCGGGGGTCGGGAGTACACCCAGCCCTTGGAGGTTCGCAAAGATCCCAACTCGGGCGGTAGCGAGGAGGAGGTCCGGACCCAGGTGGCTAGGTTGCTCGATCTTCAGAACGACATGAACGATGCGGTCGATATGTACAACCAGATAGAGCTGATACGCATGCAGCTCCAGAACCTGGGCCGCACGCTGGCCGCAAGCCCGGAATTTTCTGCGCTCCGGGCGTCAGCCGATTCGCTGGAACAGAAGTTCATAGCGGTAGAGGAAAACCTGCACCAGCTCCGCGTGACGGGACGGGGGCAGGACAACATCCGCTGGCCGATAAAGCTCATCGGGCGGATCGCCTATCTGGCCAACGGGATCGCATCTTCGGATTTTGCTCCCACGACGCAGCAGGTTCAGGTGTACGAACTTTTCAATGAGCAGATCCGGACCAACCGGGCGCGGTTGGACGAATTGATCGCGAGGGACCTGGCCCAATTCAACGCTGCGCTCCAGCAGCGGGGGATAGGGAACATCGTATCGACTGTGCCGCAGCCGCCTATGCCCTGAGGTAGGCTGTGTCCGACCCGCTCGATTGTTCCATGATTCGTGCGCCGCAACGCCGGCCGAAAAATCTTGGCACGGCAGAGAGACCGGCCGTGAACCGACGCCACACTGTCGCGCAGTGGCCTGAACTGGCCGAGAGCACGGATGGCTCGTCCGTGTGGATCGCCGGCCGGGACGCCTATGTTTCTTCGTTGTGGCGCCTTAAAGCGCTCACGAGGCCTAGCTCCTGAGCGCGTCCCGCCGCGGGATCTTGACAGCCGGGGGGATTAACTTGGCAGCTTGGACGTGTGGGACTCTAGAGGTCGTAGGTGCGGCGGAGTACGGGTCGCTGGCCGTCATCCCCGTGTCGCGGCTTCCGACAACGTTAGGCGCTCAGTACGTAAGGAGGTGCTGATATGGTCCGGTTGAAGAAGATACTCAAGAAAGGGGCGCTGATTTCGATTGTTGTAATTGCAGCCAATGCTTTGTACGCGCGATTTGCCCCGGCGTTGCAAGAAGAGCTGGACAACCCCTGCAGCTGGCGTCACTGCAGTAGCAGCCAAGCGTGTATCAGCCAGTGCCCCGTCTGTTGGCCGAATCCCGTCTGTAGGGTCGGTTGCTGCAACACCTGAATCGTTCCGGTCGGTAGGGAGCACCGGCACAGGGGCTGACGGCCAGCCGCATGCCAGGGCACGTGCTTAAACTCTCGAAACTTAATCATCCATTAGCGTTTCTGAGTGGCACCGTGCTGCTCTGTTGTGCCGCCGTGCTTTTTACGGCTCGCAACCTCGCTAAAACGTACTCTGCTCTACGGGTTCGCCATGACCCAAGGGGGGCCGTCGTCCAGGACGCTGAATCGTATCTTCGCGGAGGTAATTGGCTTGGGTCACCAGACGCCTTTGTGGTGCTCGTGGCTTGGTTTGATTATGGCTGCCCGGCGTGCCGACGCTTTGGGCAGCGTTTGCGGGACCTACAGCGCAGATATCCTGGTTACGTAGCGCTTTTAGTACGCGATTTGCCGGTGACCCCGATCGGAGTGGATGCGGCAGTGGCTGCGCGTTGCGCCGCTCGGCAGGGTGCATTCGAAAAAGTTTTCTATTTCCTGGTAGAGCGCGTGGGCGACCTATCCGGAAACCAGGTACAACAAGATTATTTGGAGACACTGCCGGTGCCGGACGTTCCGGCCCTACGCGCCTGCTTCCATTCACTCAATAGGGATTCGGTTTTCGCGGAGGATCTGGAGGATGCCGCGCGTTTGGGGATTGCGGCGGTGCCGTCGCTGCTGATAGGGAGCCGCCTTTACGAGGGGGTACCGCGAAACCTCGACGATCTGATATCGGACATGGTCGACAAAAAGCAGGACGGGTCGCTGTGAGGCCGACTTATCTCACGCTACTGTTCGTTCTGGCCCAGGTTTGCGCCTGTGGCGAGGAGCAGCGGAGCATGCTCTCCAGCTCTTCGGTAGAACGGTACCTAGAGGCGCGCGGGCTTCGGCGGTTGGAAGTCAAGCGGGTGCTCGAAATGGCGGCTGGGCGGCCGGGAGAGCCGCAAATTCTGAAAGTGGCTGACGCTACCCAGCTGGCTAACGGGGCGTTTGTGGTAGCCGACGGGTTTAGACCCGGCCTTCTATTCTTTGATTCCCTAGGGCGCTTTGTTCGAGCCGTAGGGCGAGAGGGAAGAGGACCGGGGGAGTTCGTGCATATCGCCGGTCTGGTTCGGTGCTCGCGCGATTCGGTTTTCGTGTGGGACAACTTCGCTCAGCGGATCACTGTCTTCGACACTTCGGGAAGCGCGGTCCGGGAGTTTGCGATTCTCCCGCGCCCGTACCTGGTCGGATGTTCTCCCAATGGTGTGCTTGCGGTGCTGGATCTGCCGGCGGTTATGGGGCGTATGGATCCCAAGGGCAGATCGCTGGTGCGCTACACCGGGAAGCTTTGGCTGGCGGATGCAACCGGGCGCAGGACTCTAACCCTTGGAACTTTCGACTTGGCGCAGAACCGTCCTCTGGGCCGGCTTACACATATCGCCCTCGCATCGGATCGGATTTATGTGGGGACAGCGCAGAGTCTGGCCGTACAGGTCTACGGCATGGACGGGTCTAGCCGCGGCGAGATCCAGATTTCGGTGCCGATGCGCCGGCCGAGCGATGCGGATTACGAGCGTGCGGTGGAGCTTTTGGTGGAAGGCTTTACCGACGTTGATGAGCGCGAGCACTGGAAGCGAGAGCTTCTGAAGATCCCGAAGCCGGAGCGGCTTCCTCCTTATCGGGAGATCTACAGCGATCCTGGCGGGTCCCTGTGGGTTGTTGTGTCGGGGCCCGGAGAGCCCAGCACGGTGCTCGAGGGCTTCACCGCCACCGGCGACAGTAAGGGCTACTTAGTTCTTCCGGGAAGGTCGCGGGTGCTGGAAGTGGGTTTCGATTACTTGCTGGTGCTGGAGGACCGAGAGGCGGGAGGGGCGGTGGCGCTTTATCGGTACTCTGGGTAGGTAAAGAAGTTTCGAATGACGAGGGGCCAAAGGGCGTTGAAGAAATTTGTCGGTCCGCTGTATTTGGGAGCGCTTTGCGTTCTGGCAACGGACGTTGCAGCTCACCAAGGCGTGGCTCAGGAAAACGTGAGGCTCGTTTCTTCCAGGCCGGCACCGATTGACCGCTATCGCTTAGATCGGTGGAATAAGAGCGGTGTCGCCGTGGAGCGGCTACAGCGCGACCCAGACTGGTTCCAGCCCTGGGGCCCAGGACCGCCACAGTTAACTGCACCCACCAACATGGCGATTCACCAGGACTCTAGCGGCTTACTCTGGGTCGCGGTCGGGGTGCCGAAACCGGGATGGCGCCTCAGCGTGCCGACACGAGGCCCGGAGGTTAGACGCCCTGATCCGGCTGAGCTGGTTGTCAACTTGGTAACGCGGCTGGAGGTAATTGCTCCGGGTCAGGTAAGGCTTCTGGTGAGCTCTCTTTTGGATCGTTTCGTTGTCGGATTCCTGGGAGGCGGCCAGGCCTACGGGTTTCAGCGGGCGCCTGGCGGGTTGCTGGCGATTGGATCTGGTTGAGCCGACACATGGGCCGGGATGAGACGATCACGGGAGACGATCTGCACGGCCTTCTATTGTTCGGTGGTCTAGGTTTCTAGTTAAGCCCGCTTAGGGCTGCGTATGGAGCTTACGACTGCTCATGCGTTCAGCGTCAAGGGCGATCGGCGGGCGAGCAGGCTACTGTAGCTCGAAACCCTTCCGCCTCCGACGGGCAATGGGAGCGTCCTTAGTTTATGGCTGGCCGGGACTGAAGACGTTGGATTGTGGTGGTAGGTGAGGGACGTCGGTAATCGGACATATCAATGATCGTAGATATGTCCGCGGAAACCCCCCGGTCGCGGACGGTTTTCACCAGTGGACACTTGGGCGAAGGTGTTGCCGAGGAGACGCAGCCCTCGCGGCTACAGTGGCCGACTATGTGCGGAAGACAGCGGGCGGAGCGCGGAGAGCTACTTACGCCCTTATCACTTTCTTTCGTTGAAGACCCGGATTCTGAGCGGGACTACTGTGGTGCCCCAGTGCATGCGCAAGACCGCGGAGTCGGGCCACACTAGAGGGAAGTAGAAAGCCAGTACCTCCATGTGCGCCCCTTCCTGGGTAGCGATCTTTAAACGCAGGGCATCGTGCTCCTCGCCCGGGTAGGGTGTGTGAAAAATGCCGGTCGCGCGGCTGAAGATAACGGTCCAAGGCTCAGGTGGCGGCTGTGGAATCATCCAGAGGGTGTAGCTTCCAGCTTCGAGGGGCTGCCCCTCTATCTCCACATTTCGGGTGAACTCGATCGTGGTGGCGGAGTCAGCACCTGGGTTCCAGATCCTGCCCCAGCGCACCACCTGGGGGAACAGCACCCGTCCGCGGGCTACAGGTCGATTGTAGCGGATGGAAATGTCGGTGTAACCCACGCGCTGAGAGACCGTTCCGTGTTGGCTGAACGGGATTCCCTCTTGCGCCTGTGCAATAGCAGCGTGTAACGCGAGCCAGACTAGTGTCACTGCACCGGCCTTGGTCATGGGCTCCCTCCGTTTCCGAGCTAATTTCTAACTCCGCCAGCCGTCTGTCTCGCTGGCGATCCAAACAGTATAACCCTCCGGTTGAGCGCTCGGTTTCGACCAAGGCGCGGCAGAAGTCGGCTGGATCGTGGTGGTAGGTAAGGAATAGCGATAATCGGACATATCAATGATCGTAGATATGTCAGCAGGAGGACCCTCGGCCGCGGGTGGTTTTCACCAGTGGACAGTTGGCCGAAGATGTTGTCGAGTAGACGCGGCCCTCGCGGCTACCGTCGCCGACTATCTGCGGAAAACAGCGGGCCGTATCCTGAGAATTCGATCGTCGTCCGAGCGCGGCCGGCCGCGCCCGTCCCGATTGCTGGTGCCGATGTAAAGCAACCCGTCCGGCCCCAGCGTAACGGCGCGGATCCTTCCCAACTCGCCCCGGAAATGCACCTTGACCTCCACCCGCGACCCCGGCGCGTAGGAATCCACCCGAACCTCGTACAGCGCCTCGCCCCGCAAGCCGCCAAAGAACACGCTTCCGTTCCAGTACGCCGCCCCTGCCGGAGCCCAGGTGTAAGAATCCCCCGAGTGGACGACCGGAGAGATCATACCGTCCCGCACCTCGTCGCCGCGGATCGCGGGCCAGCCGTAATTTCCGCCCCGCTCGATCAGGTTGAGCTCGTCCCAGCCGCTCTGCGCTCCCGAAGGGCCGTGCTCAGTGCTCCACAAACGCCCGCGCTCGTCCCAGGCCAAGCCCTGCGGGTTCCGATGACCTAAGGAGTAAACCGCGTTGCCGAACGGATTGCCCGGCGGAACACGACCTTCGTCGGTGACGCGGAGAATCTTGCCGGCCAGCGAGGTGGTAAGCTGCGCTAGCGATCCGTCCCCCGCGTCTCCAGTGGTGATGTAAAGCAGGCCGTCGGGACCGAAGGCGATCCGTCCTCCGTCGTGGAACCGCGCGCCTGGGATATCGTCCAGGATAAGCATGCGATCCGAAAGCGAGTCGCTGGCATAGCGGTAACGCTCCACCACGTTGACCGTGCGCCCGTCCCGACGCGTCGTGTAATAGAGATAGAGCCACCGATTCTCGGCAAAGCGGGGGTGCAGCGCCAGGCCCATGAGCCCGCTCTCCCCCGCCTCGTAAACCGAGCTGAGTGGAATCCGACGCTGCGCTCCCTGCCGTATCTCCACCAAGCTCCCGGGGCGTTCGGTCACCAGCAGCCCCCCTTCCGGCGAGAAGGCGATCTCCCAAGGAGTATCCAGGCCGGTGGCCACTACCTGGAGCTCACCCGGCGATAGATCCAAGAGTCGGAGTCCTTGGCTGCCCTGGGGTGGCTCGCCCGGGCGGAAGAAAAGACTGAAAATTTGCGAGCGACAGGCGTACGCGCCGAGGAGCACCGCCGCCAGCAGCGCGAGGAGCCGAACCCAGCGTATTGGGAACCGGGCCGTCATGGTGTAGAATACCCCGACCTCGAAACGGAGCTTCCGTCTTCCTGGAGCGAACCCATGCGTGTTCTACCGCATCTTTTCCAAAATAACCGCCGCTGGGCCGAGGCGCGCCTGCGGGAAGATCCGGAGTTTTTCCGGCGGCTCGCAGAGCAGCAGGCACCCAAGTATTTGTGGATCGGCTGCGCCGACAGCCGGGTTCCGGCCAACGAGATCGTGGGCTTGGGCCCGGGCGAGCTGTTCGTGCACCGCAATGTGGCCAATCTGGTGGTGCCCGGAGACCTGAACTGTATGGCGGTCATTCAGTACGGCGTACAGGTCCTCAAGGTCGAGCACATAATAGTGTGCGGGCACTATTGCTGCGGCGGGGTCCTGACTGCGATGGAAGGGCGAAGTCTAGGCCTGATAGACCACTGGCTCGGGCACATCGTGGAGGTGTACCACAACCACCGGGACCTGTTGGACCGTATCGCGGATCCGGTGGCGAAAGCCCGCCGCCTCTGCGAGCTCAACGTGGGCCAGCAGGTAGCCAACGTCTGCCACACCGAATTCGTAGCGCGCGCCTGGGCCGCGGGACAGAAGCTCGCAGTTCACGGCTGGATCTACGACCTTGACGGCGGCCTGCTCCAGGACCTGGACCTCTGCATCACCGGTCCGGGAGAGATCCCCAGGGTCTACCGCGGCGGATGACCCGATCGTACGGCAGAGCCGGCTACATCACCTCGCCCCCGGTCAAGCGCTTGACCAGGCGATAGCAAAATTCCAAGCCGTCGAAGAACCAAGTACTGTGGATCCGTTCGTCCCGGCCGTGGGCCCGCACGTCATCGATGTCGCCGAAAACTCCGGACACGCCGTAGACCGGAATGCCCACGCGCCGGAGGTAGAGCGCGTCGGTAGCTCCGGTGCTCATAGTGGGGATCACCGGCACGCCCGGCCACATCTCCTCGGTGGTTTGCTCGATCGCGCTCATGATCTCCGGTGCAAGCGGTGAAGGCGGGCTGGGTTTGGCCTCGGCGATGGGAGTGATCTTCACGTCGGGGTCGGCTACCACCCTTCGCAACGTCGCCAGGACTTCCTCGGGCGGCTCGCCGGGCAGGATCCGACAATTGACTACCGCCGCGGCCCGCTGAGGCAGGGCATTTTCCGCGTGACCGCCCTCGAGCAAAGTGGCCACACAGGTAGTCCGCATCCTCGCGTTGTAAGCCGGTACCGCGGAAAGCCGGGCTACGGCCTGGGGATCGGGTGGGTCTTTGAGGATTCCCCGCATCGCCGCTGCCTCTTCCGGCGGCACGATCGCTGCGGTGCGCTCGAAGAAGGCGCGGCTTACCTCGTTGAGCTTCACCGGGAACTGGTAAGCCGCGATGCTCCCCAAAGCCGCGGCGAGCTGGTAGATGGCGTTGTCGCTCCTGGGAAGCGAGCTGTGGCCGCCGCGGTTGGTGACCTCTAGACGAAAGCTCTGGTAAACTTTCTCGCTGGCCTGGACTTGGTGAGACAAACGCCTCCCGTTTTGGATCACGCCTCCTCCCCCTTCGTTCAGGGCGAAGGCCGCATCTATGAGCTCGCGGTGATTCTGGAGCAGCCACTCGACGCCGTTGTGGGGTCCGCCTTCCTCGTCCGCCGTAAGCGCCAGGATGATGTCCCGATCGGGAACGTAGCCCTCCTGCTTCCAGCGGATGAGGTTCGTGGTCCAGATCGCCGCTTCGTCCTTGTCGTCGGTAGTTCCGCGACCGTAAAACCAGCCGTCCTGTTCGGTGAACTTGAAGGGATCTAGGCTCCAGTCCCCGGGGTCGGCCTCCACCACGTCCAGGTGGGCCAACAGGAGAATCGGTTTCTTCCCTGTGTTTCTCCCGCGAAGCCTCGCCACCAAGTTACCCTTATGAGGCACGGGGCCGAGTATCTGGATATCCCCTTCGGCGAACCCCGCGGCTTTGAGGCGCGCGGCCACTGCTTCCGCGGCGCGGGTGGTGCCTTCGGACTCGGTGGTCTTGATCTCGATCAGCTCCCTCAGGATGTCTTTGGCGAGCTGGCGGTAAGCCTCAGGGCTCTGGTACCGACCGGGCGTCTGAGCCGAGATCGCCCGCCCGGATCCGTGAAGCGCCGTTGCGGCAGCCAAGGTTGCCAGCATAACTACTCCCCGCTTCATGTTCGCTCCTGGTCTAGCGTCTCCATACGTTGTTCTCTCGGTCGAAGTCCGGAAAGACTCGCTCCGGATCGATCTCCACGCGGACCACGGCGGGCGAGGCTGGAAGTCGCAGTTCCGCGCTGCGGCGTGCCTCGAGCCAGTGCTCCACCGGGATTTCGCGCCGCAGCACTTGCCCGTTATCCAGCGTAATCCGAAGTCTCGCGGGCATGAGAGCCCAGCCGCGATCCTCCACCACTATAACCACCTCCGATCCCTCGCGCCGGACTGCCGCTATCGCCTGGTCCAGGGTCCAGGTCTCGTAGTACCAGGTTCGCCAGAACCAGTCGAGGTTCCGGCCGGTGACCGCATTGACTGTATGGAACCAATCCCAGGGATACGGGTGCTTGAACGCCCAGCGGCGGAAAAATTCTCGGTAGGCGCGGTCGAAGAGCGTGTCGCCCAAGAGCCCTCGCAGCGCCACCAGCAAGGTCGCGGGTTTGGCGTAAGAAGCAATGCCGTTCTGCTCCGGATACAAGTAATCGGTCCAACGCATCAGTTCGCTCTCGTAGCCCGAGCGGACGGCGCGAACGTAGCTCTCCAGGTCGCCTCGGTCCGGGTCGCTTCCGGGATAAAAGTCGCTGCGGGCTCGGTTCTCATTGAAAGTGGTCGTGCCCTCGTCCATCCAGCCGTAGCGGCGTTCGTCGGTGCCGACGATCATGGGCACCCACATGTGTGCCAGCTCGTGGGCTATGACGTAATAAAGGGCGCTGTCGGTGCGGCCGCGGTAATCCCCGATCAAGGTCATCATGGGGAACTCCATCCCGCCGCCGATTATCCCGGCTCCCTCCACCGCCGTCATGTGGGACCAGGGATACGGCAGCCCGGTGAATCGTGAATGGTGGGATATGGCGTGGCGGGCGTAGCGAGCCGCCTGGGTCCAAAGGTTAGCTTGCTGGCGGTAGAGCGCGTCCACCCGGGAGTAGTCGGTTCTTCCGTCCCCGTCTCGGTCGCCCACCGGGGTTCGCACCGCGTCCCAGCGGGAGGCGCGGGTCGCGGAGAAGGCAACGTCCCGTACGTTGGCTGCCCGATAACGCCAAACCAGGCGCCCGTTGGGTCCTTCCAGAGTAGCTTTATTGGAACCCAGGTCTCCGAACTCGACCACGGTTATCACGCTGTCGCTCCCCTCCGCCCGGCGCAGGCGTTCCCGCACCGCGGGAGGCAGCACCTGCTCCTCGTTCTCCAGCTCGCCGGTGGCCAAGACGATCCACCCCTCCGGCACTTCGATGCTGAAGGTGTAGTCGGCGAAACCGTCGTAAAACTCGGCCTGTCCCAGGTACGGATCCCTCTGCCAGCCTACTACGTCGTCGTAGACCGCCACCTTGGGATACCAGTACGCGATGAAGAAGAGATCGTCGCCGCTCCAGCCCATGCGACCCGCGCCGCTTTGGGGCACGCGGAAGCTCCAGGCCAAGTAAAACCGCGCCGAGTCGCCGGGAAGCAGAGGCCGCGGGGGTTGGATTCTCACGATGGTTCCCTCCACGGTGTATCCGGGGCCGGAGCCGCGGGCCGGAGCCAGGGGTGTCCCCTCGATGCTTACCGCTTTGAAATCCACGCCGCCGGTTATCTCCTGCGGTTCGTTGCGCACCGCGCCGGGGGCGTGGAGGTTCTGGTGAAGGTGGAGGTAGATCGTCCGGAGCGTGTCCGGCGATCGGTTGAGGTAAACGATTTCTTCGCGTCCTTCCAGCAGTTTGGCCTCAGGATAGAGAGACGCTTCGATCCGGTAGCGGGCATACTGCTGCCAGTAGCGCGGTCCCGGCTCGCCGGTGGGAATGCGGGTTCCCCGTTCGATCGCCCTTTGGAACTCGCGGGGCACGACAATCGGTGCCGGTATCGGTCGAGCCGGTTGCTGTGCCGGCGCGGTCGCCGCTAAAAAACTGGCAGCGGCGGTGGCCAGAGCGAGTTGGCGTTTCATGAAGGATCCTCCTCGTCAAACCGACGTGGGGACGAGGCTAGGTGGGCAACGCGGTGGGCGCAAGTCCCGGGTTGCGGAGGTTAGCGTAGGGGACTAGCTAGGAGGGAAGTGGGTCAAGAACGTGAGCGCCCAGCAGACTGCGCGGCCTTAGGGTTTTCGAATCTGAAATCGGTGATCGAGATTCTCTTCGAGAACGATGACGTCATGGTGGTGAACAAGCCCGAGGACATAGCCTCGATTCCGGAGCGCGATCGGAGCAGGGAATCGGTGCGGGCGTTGCTGGAGGCGGAGCGTCGCGGCCGGATTTACGTAGTGCACCGGCTGGACAAAGAGGTGAGCGGTGTTTTGGTCTTCGCCAAGAACCCGGCGGTACACCGGGAGCTCAACCGCCAGTTCGAGCTGCGGCAGGTTCGCAAGACCTATCTCGCTTTGGTGCATGGCGAAGTGGAGCGCGAGGAGGGGCGCCTCGAGTTGCCGCGTGACGGTTTTCCTGTTTTTCGATGAGTCCGGCGACACCAACTTCAATCTTAGGGGATCGCGCTACTACTTCTTTGACGCACTGACGACCCGACCTACCTAGGAGAGACCTACCGGATCACCTTTCAGCTCCCCCTACCGACGGCAAGTGGGAGTTGTTTTCGGAGAGCGATGGGTTCTACTACGAGGGTATAGTCCTCGGCCAATATATCAATGACCATTGATATGTTCGGAAGAAGGATAGAACCCTTCTGCGACCGCCGCCTCTACCCGCCAGCGACGGCGCGACTACGCGCACGGCCAAGCCCGGCACTGGGACGCTACAAGAAGCTGGTTAAGGCAGCCTTGACGTCGTTTTCTCAGGTGAACTATCGTCCCCTCAGTCACCGGGTTCGGAGGCTACAGGAGTATCTCGTCGCAATCCGCGTTCGCTCGAATTATTCCGCCGCTGCTGCTGGCAATTTGGCTCTGCAGCTGCGGCCGAGCTCCCTCACCGGTTTCCAACGAGGAACCGGCGGGTGCCCTGCAGCCCGTACCGGCCCGCGGCAGCGCGGCCAGCCTAGACGTCGGCACCTGGAACCTCTACTGGTTCGGCAGCATCCAAAACGGCCCCGGCGACGAAAACCGCCAGCTCAAAAACCTGCGCGACATCATAGCCGGGCTCGACTTGGACCTCTGGTCGGTTCAGGAAGTCGTCGACCCGGCGCACTTCGCCGCGCTGGTAGCCAGCTTGCCCGGCTACGGAGGGTTGCTCGCCACCGATCCCGTGGTAACCGACGGCGCCAGGTACTACAGCGACTTCGATGGCCAGGAACAGAAGGTGGGCCTCATCTACAAAGCTTCGGTCGCCACGGTGCGCAGCGCGCGAGTCATACTGGGCGCCCAGGAGCGCGAGTTCGCAGGACGTCCGCCGGTGGAAGTGGAACTTTTCGTCACCGTGGACGGTAGGCAGTTCGAATTGATCCTGATCCTGGTCCATGCCAAAGCCGGCTCGGGCCAACCGGACTGGGAGCAACGCAACGCCGCCGCGGCCCTGCTCAAAGACTACCTGGATCGAACCAACCCAGCGGGCCAGGTGATGGTGGTAGGCGACTTCAACGACGACGTGGACGTGTCGATCACGCCGCCGAACCCGTCGCCCTATAAGCGGTTCGTAGACGACTCAACCGCTTACTTCGTCCCCACCAAGGCACTGACCGATGCTGGGAAGAGCTCAACCGTGGATTTCACCGAGATGATCGACCATCACCTGGTTACCGACGAGCTAAAGGGCGCCTATCTGCCCAACTCAGCGGAAGTCTTCCCGGCAGATCAGTACTTGGCCAGCTATCGACGAACTACCAGCGACCACTATCCGGTCCTAGCGCGCTACCTGCCCGGGCAAGCCTACTCGAGCGGGCGCTCCCTCGCCAACGATCCCGCTTGGCGGCAGGCTGCCTCAAACTCCAGAGCTTGGAAGCAACGGCCGCAACCCGTAGCCCTCGGCCAATCTGTTTCGGGCAACATATCGATGATCGTCGATATGTTCGGAAAAGGATGGTCAATTGCGATCGAAAATGCCGAAGTTTTGGCGACTGAAAATGTCCCAGAGAGGTAGCGCGGGTACCTGACCGTGGCGCTGAAGTTACTCCCCAGGATGGCGCACCGTGGCCCGGTACAACCTTTCCGCCGCCGCTCGGCTAGCGACGTCCCCGAAGATCTTCTCGCCGTCGTAGCGGCCATTTTCTATGAAAATCTCCGATATCTCCCGCCCCGCAGTGACGCTCCCCGCCAAATAAACCCCCGGCACGTTGGACTCCAAAGTCTCGCGGTCCACCCGCGGCCTGCCGCTCGAAGGGTCGAACTCGATCCCTATCCGGGCAAAAAGCTCGAAATCCGGATGAAATCCGATGAGAGCATAAACCCGATCCGCGAAAATGCTCTCTTCCCCTCCGGTCGCGAGGCGAACCACCACCTCCCGCTCGGTGATCCGGAAAACCTCAGCCGGCATCTTGGCAGCTATCTCCCCAGACTTGATCCGGTTTTCTATATCGGGCTTGAGCCAGTACTTCACGCTCCGGGTAAACTCCCCGCGCCTATAGACCAAAGTCACCCGCGCCCCGGAGCGGAAGAGCTGAAGCGCCGCCTCTACCGCTGAGTTCCGGCCTCCGATAACCACCACATCTTGCCCGAAACAACGGTGAGCCTCGTCGAAGTAATGGCTGACGTGAGGCAAGTCCTCTCCGGGCACGTTCAGCCGGTTAGGATGATCGAAATAACCGGTGGCCAGAACCAGCCGCTCGCACCAGAGCTCCTCGCTGCCGAGCCTAGTCTCCAGCTTGCACCGAATCCGGCCATTTTCTGCCCTAGCGTCCACCAGTCGAGTGTAGGTGCGAACCCTCAACCCCTCCGCGCGGGCCACGCCGCGATAGTACTTGAGAGCCTCCTCCCGAGTCGGCTTCTGACCCGAACAAACCAGGGGGTGACCTCCGATCTCCAACCGTTCCGGAGTGGTGAAGAACACCAACCCGGGAGGGTAGCGACATATGGAGTTGGCCAGGGCGCCAGCGTCGATCACCAGCGGGTCCAGTCCTCGGCGCTTGGCCGAGATGGCACAGGCCAGACCGATAGGCCCGGCACCGACGATCAGGGCGCGTTCCACGACTTCCTACTCTTCCGCGAAAGGACCGGCCGCGCCCGCCAACTGCTCGGGACGTACCTTGCTCACGTCGAACCGGCGGACTGCGGCTAGCATCTTGTCGATCGTCTCCTCGAACTCCGCCTTGGCCCCACGCTTGAACCTCAAGGGATTCACCCGAGCCACGACGAAACTCTTGAGATAGGGACTTTGAAATCCTCTATCCTTCAGCTTTTTCACCACTTCGTTTACCGCCTCGTTGAGCTCCAATAGCAAAGAAGCACGGGTCCGCCTCTCCTCGATCGCCTTGGAGAGCTTTAGTGCCAGGAACTTTTCCACCCGCTTCAGCACCGGATGGTAAGCTCCCCCGGAAAACCTCCCGTCCCGTTGGTAACAAAAACCTAGCGTCAATAAGGCCGGCTCCTCGAACTCGGCCTCGAACTCGCGCTCGGGACGGTCGTCGAGCTGGGACAGCCCCTCGGCCAAGCGGGCTACCTCCAGAGAGCGTTCCCGCAGGTTATGTGCCTTCTCCGTGTTGAGAAGGAGAATCCGCCGAGCGACCTCCATCTCCGGCACCAAAAGCGCGACCACCGACCTTGCGCCCAATTCCTTCAAGGCCGCAAGACGGTGATGCCCGTTGGGAGTCCAATAACCTCCCTCCGGGGCCCGCACCGCGATGATAGGATCCAAGAAACGGCCCAAACTCTCGATCGCGGCTGCCAGTCGGGCCACATGGGTCGCAGACAGATCCCGCTGATAGGGTGTGGGCTGGATTGCATCCACCGGCAAGCCGGCCAGAATCTGCCAGTGACCGCCCAGCGGGTCCCGGTAGATACCGATGACCGATCCACCGTCTTGCTCCACCTCCCGCGCCAGCGCCTGTACCAGAGCAGAGGGCTCCCGCTCGGTCAGGGCTTTGACCGCCAACCCCTGCGACTCCGCTGCTTTTTTCTTCCTACGGCGTTCTGCTGCCACGCTTCCTACGGCCCTTTGCTGCCATGGACTACGACGCTACCTCCCATTAAGATGGCGCGGTTGGCACAATATGAGAACCGGCAACTGGAACACCGCGAGGTCGAACCGATGAGGCTTCAGTTTCTGCTCCTGGCTCTCCTTGCCGTCGCTTCAGCGTGCGGGCGTCCCGAACCTGCGGACCTGGTTCTGCGAAACGGCAAGATAGTCACCGTGGACTCCCAAGTCCCGCTGGCTCAAGCGGTGGCGATCAAGGGATATACCATCTTGGCGGTGGGAAGCGACCGCCGGATCGGCCGCTACATCGGCCCGGAAACCGAGGTAATCGACCTGGACGGCAAGCTCGCGATCCCCGGCTTCATCGAGGGGCACGGCCACTTCATGAGCTTGGGACGCTCCAAGATGATCCTGGATTTGAGCCGGGCCCAAAGCTGGCAAGAAATTGTGGAGCTGGTTAGGCGGGCCGCCGGACGCGCCCGGGCGGGGGAGTGGATCCTGGGGCGGGGGTGGCACCAGGAGAAGTGGACCTCGGTGCCGACCCCCAACGTGGACGGCGTCCCGCTCCATCACGAGCTGAGCCGCGCTTCGCCCGACAACCCGGTATCCCTGACCCACGCCAGCGGGCACGCATCTTTTGTCAACGCCCGTGCCATGCAGCTGGCCGGGATCACTCGGTCTACGCCCAACCCGCCCGGTGGTGAGATCGTCCGCGACGCCCGAGGGAACCCCACGGGACTGTTACGCGAGACCGCCCAGCGGATCGTCAGCCGCGTGGTCCAGCGCGCCGAGGAGAGGATGAGCTCCGAGGAGCGGGAAGCGCGCAACCGCGAGATGGTAAGGCTCGCCGGGGAAGAGGCGCTCTCCAAGGGTGTAACCAGCTTCCACGACGCAGGGTCGTCGTTCGCTGCCATCGATTTTTTCAAGAAACTGGAGGACGAAGGGGCGCTTCCGGTGAGGCTCTACGTCATGGTTCGAGGGGAGTCGGAGCAGAGCCTCCAAGAGAATCTTCCCAGGTACCGGATGGTAGCGGAAGGGAACGACTTTCTCACCGTTCGGTCGATCAAGCAGCAGATAGACGGTGCCCTGGGTTCTCACGGCGCCTGGCTCCTGGAGCCGTACGCGGACCTTCCCAGCAGCACCGGGCTGGTGCTCGAGCCGGTGGATCAGATCGAGCGCATCGCGCGGATCGCCATCAGGTTCGGCTTTCAAGTGAACACTCACGCGATCGGAGACCGCGCCAACCGAGAGGTGTTGGACATCTACCAGCGAGTCTTCCAAGATCATCCCGAGGCCACGGACCTCCGCTGGCGGATCGAACACGCCCAACACATCCATCCCGACGACGTACCCCGGTTCGCCAAGCTGGGAGTGATCGCCTCCATGCAGGCAATCCATTGCACCTCCGACGCCCCCTGGGTTCCCAAGCGCTTGGGCGAGGAACGGGCGCGAACCGGGTCCTATCTCTGGCGCTCTCTCATGGACTCCGGAGCCATCGTGACCAACGGAACTGACGTACCAGTGGAAGATATCGATCCCTTGGCCAGCTTCTACGCCTCGGTAACCCGAAAGACCGCAAGCGGAGAACGATTCTATCCGGAGCAAAAGATGACCCGGGAGGAGGCGCTGAGGAGCTACACCATCAACAACGCCTACGCCGCGTTCGAGGAGCACATCAAGGGTTCGATCACCCCGGGGAAGCTGGCCGACATCGTCGTGCTGTCCAAGGACATCATGACCGTGCCGGAAGACGAGATCCCTACTGCCGAGGTGCTGTACACTATCGTCGGTGGCCAGATCAGATATCGGAAAGAGGGCAGGTGAGCCCTAGGGTAAACTTACTCGATCCGGACGACCCAGAAGCGCATGTGAGAGGGTAAAATGCTGCCGGCGCCGTCTCGAGCCTTCAGCGCTGTGGGCGGGCGGTTGGAACCGGAGATCAAGGCATAGTAGGTAGATGAAGCCCGCACGTTCACCGTCTTGGTGAAGTTGCTGAAGCTTACAGGATCGGGTATCAGCCTGAGCGCAGGGATCAGGCGGAATCCGCCTGATGTTCCGTAATAAATGTCGAACAGGTTCCAGCTGGTCATGTTCAGGACCGGATTGCTGACGCGATCATCGGCATAGAGCATCGCAGCCCACTGGGCCAGTATCGAGTCGATGGGCATTCCGATGACCGAAGCCAGCATCGAGTATCCTGGCTGAGTGTGGTCCAGGATCGCTTTGTGAATCTGGTCTTCCCCTCCCCGTGCTGGCCCGAAGCGATCGGACAGATATCTCAACAGGGACCAAGGAGCGCCGTAGGGGTCCAAGCCACCTACGCACGGCCAGTTGGTTATCCCTTGAGGCTTGGTGGTCAGCCAGCTGCATTCATGGGGGGCGTTTTGGGCGCGCCCATCCGAGCTTCCGGTGGTGATCGGATCCCAGCCAAAGTAGAGTGACAGCGCCACGATCAGTCCAGAATACCAATCGGTGGGCGATGTAAGGCTGTCCTCGTTCAAGATGACGCCCACCCCGTAGTTTTGCCCCGTTTGGCGGTTCTCCGCCCGATGGCCAACGATCTCCTCACCCAAGGTCGCCTGTCCCTCAGCGACCCAGGTAGCCGGGAGACTCCCGCCAGCCGCCACCCTCCGGCCGAACTGGAGCACGTGCACCGGCTCATGGGCCAGTACGGAGGGCATGTTCTCCAGCGCTCGATCCAACGAGTACGTTGTGCCAAAGTTGCCCGAAGGATCCGGGACGGCTATGTAGAAGAACTCCCCCTCGTTGCTCGCCTGGTTATTGGTGGAACGCGGGAAGAAATCGCACGAGGTGGTAAAGCCCAGCGAGCCGCGGCGGTTCACCTCCTTGCTGGCCACTATCACCACCCGCTGGTTTCCATCCCTGTCGGTAAATGCCCCGAATTGATTCACCAGCGCACCGTAAATGAGGGAGTCGAACTGCGCGGCGAAGGATCGATAGTGCACCTCCTCGAAGCCGCCTGTCGGATTCGCGATATCTGCCAGGAAGAACGCCCGGTCGCCCTTGGCTCGGATGACCGCGGTGACATCGGCCAGGTTAGCAGTGCAGGAGTTCGAGGTCGTGATCTTCAGCCGGATCGTGTCTCCTACCGCCGCAGTGTCCGGAACCAGAGCCGCTCCCTTCGCCGCAAAAGATGGAGCTCGAATACCCCGGCCTACAGACCAGGTTTCGAAAATCATTTGGTCGAATTCCCGCTGCTCGAGTTCCACCTCGCGGTGCCTGATCCAAAGGCGCAGCCGCTCCGCATCGAAGCGGCCGGGAACGACCCCCTGGAACCCTTGGTAGCGGCGGTTCCCGGAAACGGGGAAAATCGCCGACTGCGCGAAAAAGGCCGTAGCCGCTGTACTACCTGTGGCAGGCACACTTGCCTCAAAGGTCACCGCAGTCAGATCGGTTGCCCTCTCCGAAACCGACTGCACGCCGATTAAGTAGCTCTCGCTGCCCGACGCCCTCTCGAACTGAAGGCAGAAATCCGCCGGATTTTGGAGTATGAGCTGCTCTCCCGCCGCCAGGGTGAGGAACGAAGCGGGGCGCAGAGAGTCGGCCTTGGGCCGCGAAGGGATGCCTGAAACGGTAACCTTGAGGCTGACCGGGCGCTGCGGTTTGCAGTCATAGGTGGGTACCATGATGGTAAGCGAAGTGGCACTCGCGGCCGTGACCGCAGCCGCAACTCCGTCCACCGTGATCAGATTGTTCGCCGCGTTGGGGTCGAACCCAGTGCCCGTAAGCGTTGCTGGCTGGCCCTCCACCAAGGGCGTGGGCGATACCGATTCCACCCTCACGTTGTGCGCCACGGCGCTAAAGATTCGCGGACTTCCCGTAAGCGGTGCGCCCCCAGGGCCGGTGGCGATCGCCCTAAGAGTTACCGTGTCCGACACGGTCGCGAACCCCCCAGTCAAAGTGGGCATGATCCAGCCGGTCCGCGCCGCTCCGGTAGAATCGGTGAACGCGACCGACGAGTCGGGCGTGCCGTTGCCTGGGTCGGCCTCGAAGAACACCGGGTGATTGCGGACCGCGTTGCCGAACTGATCCCGGACCATGACCCCGATCAAGGTGTCCAGCCTGGTTCCGTGAAATCCGTACTGATTGTCCCCCGAAAGCTTAGAAAGAATTGCAGCCGGCCCCGGGTCGGCCCGGGCGCTGAAAGTCACCGACTGGTTCGCAGCAGAAATAGTAGCCACCACCTGAAAAGAGCCGGCCTTGGTGCCCAGAGTCCAGACGCTGGAAGCCTCGCCTCGAGCATCGGTAGTGGCATTCTGGGGCGAGACCGAGCCCCCGTCAGGGCTGACACTGAAGGTAACCGACAAACCGGCGACCCCGTTGTTGAGCCGATCCCTCACCCTGACCACCAAAGGCTGGGGCAGCTGTTGGCCTACGGTTCCGGTTTGCTGCGTCCCCGACACCGCCTCAACCTGGGAAGGGTTCTGGGTCACCGTCACTGGAACCTCCCCCGTTATCGCACCCGCCTTGGCTTTTATCCTGGCCGATCCCGGACCCACCGCCGTGACTAGACCGGCCTCGCTCACCGTGGCGACCTGCTCGTTGTCGGAACTCCAAGTAACGGTCGCACCGGTGATCTCCCTATCCTCCTTGTTCTTCACCACCGCGGTGAGCTGCTGGGTGGCCCCTAGAGCGTCGAGAAATACCGCCGAGGGTATGATGGTCACCGAAGCCGGGGTATCGGGTTCCGCACACCCCCAAACGGCCAGGCTCAAGATCCAGCCGGCAAGTGCCGATCTCCTAGCGGCAAGCTTCATTGCGCAAACCGCTCTTGCATCCTAACTAATCTAGTCTCCAGGTCCCGGGTTCCGGCCCGGTGGTCTCACTCCGAGGAGGTACGCGCGCCCAGCTCCTTGTCTATCAAGAGGAGGGCGGACTTGTCGTCCCCCGCCAGCTTCAGGCGCTCCACCACCTGCGTGGCCATCTTCTCTTCTTCCACCTGCTCTTCCAAGAACCAGTGCAAAAAGGTCTGGGTAGCGTAGTCCTGCTCGCCCAGCGCCAGCGCATACAACTTGTTGATCTCCTGGGTGACCATTTGCTCGTGCGACCGCACCTGCTGCATCACCTCCAGCGGAGATTTGAAAGCGTCGGGTGGCTCTTCGATCGCTTGCAACCTTATCCTGGCGTTCCGGTCCTCCAGGTAGCGGTAGAACCTCATGGCGTGACCCGCTTCCTCCTTAGCCTGGAGTTCCAGCCAATGGGCGAACCCCGGCAGATTCTCAGCAGAGCAGTAGGCGGCCATGGCGAGATACATGTACGCCGAGTAAAACTCGCGCTTGAGCTGGTCGTTGAGCGCTTGTGCCATTTTTTGGCTAAGTGCCACGCAAACCTCCTGTAACGGTCTAACGGTTATCGGACGACTATCAGGCTTAGCTCAGACCCTCTTGCCGGTTACTTCACCCGCAGCGCGTCGGCGGCCCGGTCCACATCTTGCGGCCTGACCCAAAAGAGCGCCCCGTAGCGGCCCCCTCCGGCTCGTACCGCGTCGATAGCCACCACGTTGACGCCGGCATCTCCTAAGCGGCTCATGAACTCCGCCACCGCGCCAATTCGATCTTCCCCCTCGACCAAAAAAGCGGTCTTGGGACCAGTCAAGCTGATCCCGGCCTTCTTTGCCGCCTCCTTTAACGCCCCCGCGTCCTCGGCTACGAAATCTACTTGAGACTGATCCGCCACGGGAAAAGCGTGAAAGGCCATTAGATTGACACCCGCCTCTTTCAGCGCGCCCAAGATCCTGGCCCCCTCGCCCGGCCGGTCCGGAACCGTGGCATAATAGTATTCCACCTTCCTGATCTGGTCTGCCATGTTGCTCCACCTCCGTTCTGCTGTCCGGAAGGGCTGTTCCCGTGCGGCTATCTCGGTCCGCGGCCTATCATCCGGGGACGCCCCTCCCGCTGGGCTAGGTCCCAGCTGGTCTGATAAACCAAGCGAACGATTTTTTCCAACTTTTCGTAATTTATGTTTTCGGGGCGGTCGTACATCGTATGGTAATCCGGGTGGAGGCCGGTATGGAAGAAGACCGCTGGCACACCCCTTTGCAAGAACGGCCAGTGATCGCTCCGGCGCAGCAGGTTCGAGGCGTTGTTGTCATAGCGGGCCTTCAGCTCGAGACCGATCCCCCGGTTGGCTTCCCGCACCAATTCCCATAGCTCGGGCGACCGCGAATAGCCCAGCAGGTTCACCGCGTTCCGGTTCGATTCGGCGGTCTGAATCTCGAGCCCCCTGAACCTTCCTCCGCCGCCCTCCGGAACCTCCTCGTTCCTGCCGATCATGTCCATGTTCAAGACCGCTACCGTTCGACTCAAGGGGTGAAGCGGGTTCTCGACGTAGGCCCAGGCTCCCAGCAGCCCGCGCTCCTCGGCATTCCAAGCCGCAAACAATACTGAGCGGCGAGGCTTCTGCCCCCCGGCGGCGGCCAGGGCGTAAGCCTCCGCAATCTCCAGCAGGCCCACCGTCCCCGAAGCGTCGTCATCGGCGCCGTTGTAAATCTGCTCGTCGTCTGCGCCGTTGTGGTCGAAATGGGCGCAAATTATGACCCACTCGTTCTTAAGCTCCGGGTCGGATCCCTCGAGCAAGGCCACCACGTTCCGCTCGGTAAGCACGCTGCGTTGAACCTCGGTCTCGAGCTCCAGCCGAACGCCGGGGATAAGCACGCCGGTCGAACCACCTGGCGCCTCCGCGCTGGCGGCAAGCTCCAAGAGAGTTTTTCCCGTACCGCTCACCAGCGCTTCCGCCAAGGCCCGGGAGATTTGGATAACCGGAATTCGCACCCGATCCGCCCAAGAAGCCAGGGTGTAGCGCTGTATCCGCTGCGCCTCCGGTGGCCAGTAGTTGCGAGCTGCGGCATAGAAGTTCTCCGGACCGGGATGGTTATGGACGTCGGCGACCAAGAGAATGGCCACCGCTCCCCTTTGCTGCGCTGCCAGGGCCTTTTCCAACGGACTCGAAGCCTGAGAGCTCACCAGCCCGTCGAAGGGGCTGTCAGCGTCGTTTTCGCCCGGCTCGTGCTCGAGCACCAGAACTACGCTGCCCCTTATCTGACTGCCGCGATAATCGTCGTGAAAAAGCTTGGGAGTTGCGATTCCGAACCCTGCGAACACCAAAGGTCCGGACACCGCGGCGCTGGCGCTGAACCGATGCGGATAGAAATCCTGACCCGCCTGGGGCCTGAGCTCCAGCCGATCCGACAGTACCACCCTGAACCGGTTGTTCTCGCCCAGCGCAGCAGTCATCAAGTTGAAGGGTTGATAGTAACTGCGTCCCGGGCCTACCGGAGCGAGTCCCAGGCGCTGGAACCGGGACTTGAGGAACTCGGCGGCTATGCGGTTTTCCAAGGTCCCCGTCAACCTGCCGCCCAGGGCGTCTCCGGCGAGGAAGAACAAATCCGCCCGCAGATCCTCCTGCCTGATCGACGCGATCTCCGGCGCCGGTTGCTGCGCCTCGAGCAGGCCGGCATGGAAAGCCAAGAACAGAGCTGGCAGCCAATAACCACGCTGTTTCATCGAGCCTCCGCCTGTGGTTCGAAACCCCACGAGAAGTATGGCTCCCCAGCCGGCCGGCCGGAAGGACGGCTGTACCGAACCGGGGCGCGCGCGTTATCTTGGCCCGCTAACCGAGCAGACCTTACCCGTGAAGCGAAACGCCAGCGCAACTCTCATCATCCTGGACGGAGCCCGCCCCGATGTCTTCCGGTATCTGGTCGAGCGAGGCCGTCTGCCTAACGTGGGTCGTTACCTGTTGGCGGAAGGCGGCATAGTTCCGGCCACCACCGTTTTTCCCTCCACCACGGGCGTGGCTTACCTGCCTTTTCTTACCGGTTGTTTCCCCGGCACTCTGGATATCCCAGGGATCCGCTGGTTGGATCCCTCCCGGTACCGCGGAAGATGGTTCACAGATCGGATGCATGTAAGAAGTTATTGCGGGTGGCAGGCAGGATGGCTCAACCGGGATATCCGCCCCGGGATCAGAACCTTGTTCGATCTCGAACCCGACACGTCAGCCTTGTGCACCCCGTTCACTCGAGGGCTCGCCGCCGACGGCGAGCGGATGCGACTCCGCCGAAGGACCTTAGGGTCCCAGGCGCACTACACCGGATATTACGAGGTATTGGATCGCGCGGTGGGGCAGGAACTCGTGAGAGTCGCGCGGCTCGGAAAGCGCTTCGTCTTCGCTGTCTTCCCGGGAGTGGACGGGCTAACTCACTGGTACGACCCCTGGCACCCTCGAGTGCTCAATCTGTATCTCGAGTTCGACCGAACCCTAGGACGCTACCTCAAGGCGCGCAAGACTCTGGAGGAACACCTGATCGTCGTTGCCAGCGACCACGGCGCAACCAAAATATCCCTCCACAGCGACCTGAGCTTGGCTCTGGAACGCCTCGGCCTGCGTACCTTGAGGCACCCCATCCTCTGGCGGCGGTCGCCCAAAGCCGCGGTGATGGTCTCGGGAAACGCCGCGGCGCATCTCTACTTCGCGCCGGGAGTGACCCGCTCGCTGCGCTGGACGGTAGGCGACATAGAATCGGGAAAAATCGACGGCGTGCCAGGCGAAGTCGTCCGATATCTCGCCCAGCTACCTGGGGTTGCCCTGATAGCCGGCACCGATGGGAACGAGGACATTGCGCTGGTATCGCGAAAGGGCAGGTCCAGGATCGAAGGGAGCGATCGGGACACTCTAGTCTACTGGCCCGAGGACGGCGACGTCCTCGGCCTAGGGTCCGAACCGAGGGAGCGCAGCCGCCAAGAGTGGCTGGCGGAGAGTTTTGACTCGGCCTATCCCGATGCCGTGGTGCAACTCTCCACCTTGTTCCGCTCCCGCCGCGCTGGAGACTTGGTGATTGCGGCCGACCCGCGGTCGGACCTGCGGGGCGCCTGGGAAATCCCCGAGCACCGCTCCGGGCATGGCAGCCTGGTGGCCGAGCACATGCACTGCCTTCTGGCGCTAAACTGCAAGATCCCAGGCCCGGTGCGAACGGTCGACCTCTTTCCCCTGATTCTCGAACATCTCGGCTTTGCGGTACCGGAGGGCATCGACGGGAAGCTCCCTGCGGTGGGCCATGCGAGCGTAAAGCCAAAGCAGATGGAAAGTAGCGCCGGTACCGGCCGATGAAGGGGGCGCAGCACCCGAGGCAATCATTGCTAGTCGAGTTGGGAAAAGCAGCCCAGCGCCGGCACGGCAACCTGGTGTGGGACGGGATCGTCCGGGGATCGGGAATCTTGGGTCTCGCTTCGATCGCGGCGGTCCACTGGCTCCCGGAGGCCGGACCGATGGTGGGTTTCGTTCTGGTCACGATCTGGGTGAACGGCCCGATTGCACCTTTGTTGCCGGCCACCTACGAACCGATTCTCATGCTTTACGGAAGACTCTACCACCCGATCATGGTGGGTCTCTTGGGAGTCGGCGGCACGATTTACGTGGAGCACCTCAATTACCACTTGTATCGCAAGATGTTCGACTCCCGCATCTTGGCGCGGCCCCGGGGAAGCCGCTGGCTGGAATGGGTGGTGCAAAGGTTCAATCGCTCCCCTTTCTTTACGATCTGGTTGTGTTCCTGGTCACCCCTGCCGTACTGGACCGTTCGCTTTCTGTCGCCTTTGGCGCGCTACCCGGTGGGCAAACACCTGTGGGCCACCTTCCTGGGGAGGTTTCCGCGACTAGTGTTCTTTGCCGCACTGGGCACCTGGTGGCAGGTGGAGATAGGTTGGTTGCTCTGGGTGACCGCGGCGTCGATCACCTTGGCTGCCGGACTGTGGTGGTACCGAGGCCGCGAGGCTCCCGACGCGGCGACTAGGGTGATAAGCTTCGAAAAGTGAGCTCGAAGATTGCAGCGCGTTGGGCACTGGGTACGGGGTTGGCCCTTGCCGTCTCCGGATGCTGGTTCCTTTGGCGGCCAGGGTTCGAGCAGCCCACCATGCAGCTCAGGGACGTGGCCGTGACCGGGCTCAGTGCGGAGGGAGGATCGCTCCTGCTATCCCTCGACGTCTACAATCCCAACCGCTACGAAATCAGAGCGGCCCGATTCCATGTGGCGATCGAAATCGAAGGCGTTCACTTCGGGGACGTACTCAGGGACAGCCCCCTCAGACTCGAAGCTAGGGCGAGAACTCCGGTGCAACTCTCTCTCTCTTTTACCTGGGCCGGGGTGGGTGCAGCGGCGCGCGGCATCCTGGGCCGACGCTCGGTGACCTACGACTTGGCCGGGCGCATGCTGGTCAGCGCCCCCGTGGGAGAACGAGACGTGGGTCTGCGCCGAACCGGGATAGTCAGTCTGAGGAACGTGATGCGGTGAGCCAAACCTAGGTGCCCGGCGCCTGGGATCATTGCGGCGAAACCGAGACCTCCGCGGTATAGATCAAGTCGCCGAATTCCGAGTCGTCGTCGTTGGCTGCGTTGGCCGCAGCGTGAAACAGTACCGGGCCCCCCACCCTTTCCGGGGCCCGCCAGCTCAGCACCCACCGGGCAAGACCAGGTTCGGTAAGGGAACTGCCCAGCCGCCTATGCTGGGCGTAAAGCACCCGGCTGCTGTCCGCGACCACCTGGACTCGCAAGTCCAACGGAATGAGTTCCCCTGCCTGGAGTCCGCGCAGCACGCCGCCGCCGTACCTCACCGCTATCTGGAACCCCGCGCGGAGTGCCTCGGGATGTCTCAGTTCCACCGCCAAGCGGTAGGTTGAACCGGCCGCGTAAGTACGGGGGAGTCCCAAAAGCTCCAGCCTGCCGGGCGGCGAATTCAACTCGGCGCCGACGTGGCAGTGCGCGCAGGTCGGCTCCCCGAATCCACCGGTGTGGGCCGGTGGCGGGCCTTCAGCGTAACCGAACACTAGCGGCCAGAGGGGCGCCACGAGGACCCCCCAAGTCAGCGCCGCGATCACCCCGTCGAATCGGTTCCGTTCAGGGAAGCTTTGCCCGGCCAAGGTAGTTGGTGTCGGTCCCGAACCAGATCTCTTGAGCCGGGCGGTGATAGTACATGTGCCGCACGGCACCGGCACCGCTGGGAATCGAAGTGATGCTGAACACCTTCTCCGACTTGGTGTCGAAACCGACGAATTGGTTGGGGTTGGGTCCGGTTTCCACGAACCAAATGCGATCTTTGTCGTCCACTTGCATCGCGTACGGGCGGGACTCACTGCCGCTCGGCGCCGGCCACTCCTTCACCTCCCCCGTTGCGGGATCGTAGCGCCCTAAGTACCCGCCCGCGTAATCCACGTACCAAATCTTGTCGTCCGAGGTGATCGCCAGCCGCCGCGGTCTGGTCACGGCGCGGGGCAGAGCAATCTCCCGGAGCTCCAGCGTCCGCGGATCCACGGTCGCAATCTTGTTGGTGCCGAACAACACCGCCCAGGGAGTCCCCTTGGAGTCGACCCAGATACCGTAGGGGCGGGCGTTGGGGGTCGGTACCCGGATCAGATCCACTTTGCGGCTGGCGACAGTAAGCCTGCCGAGCAGGTTGCTGCCCTGCATCGTGAACCAGATGTCGCCCTGCTGATCGAAGACCAGCGTGTGCGGGTCTCTAGCCGCGGGATCCGGCATCGGCGTCTTTTCGATAGACCCGTCGGCTGGATTGAGCCGGCCGATGACGGCGTTCCGATTGCCGGCGTACCACACCAACCCCTGACGGTCCACGATCAGATTGTGGGGGCCGGTCCCGGGTTCCAATTCGTAGCGCTTGAACTCTCCGGTCGAGGGAACGAAATAGGCCACATAGTCTCCTTGCTGTCCCACGAACCAGACTTTCCCGTCAGGCCCCACGTACGGATCCCGCGGCCGGGTCCTCTCCCACGGCACCGGCCATTCCCGGATGTCTATCGGGTTGATATCCGCCGCACCGAAGGCAGCGACGAAAACTAGGAGCGCTGTAACCGGTTTCATGCTCGACTTACCTCCGCTTCGGTACAAGATCTCCAGTGCGAGCCTAGATGCAGTCCCGACCCCCGCGGATCTGGAGGGAGCACAGCTCCAGTAGGAAATCTTTGGATTCCGGTCGACTCCTCGGGTGAGGACCGCTATGGTATTTACCACTACGCCGAAGCTCGGGCGAGCGTTGGTGCGGCCCGCCTATTAGCTTTCCGGCCGCTCGTGTGAGAATCGGCACCGATAATTCGGCCCCGGCGCCCGCTGGGTGGTCCAGCACCGATCTGCTCCTCGCCCTGATGGCGCTCATCTGGGGGGTGAACATCATTGTGGTCAAGGCGGCGCTTTCGAGCTTCCTGCCCTTGGCCTTCAACGCCGTCCGCTTCCCGCTGGCTAGCCTGGTACTGCTGCTCATCGCCCGACTGATGCGCGCCCCCGTCCCGCAACGCCGCTACTTGAGGCCGTTGGCGCTCTACGGAGTGCTGGGGAATACTCTCTACCAGCTGGGATTTATCCAGGGGCTGGGACTCACCCGGGCAGGCAATGCGGCGCTCATCATGGCCGCCAACCCGGTCCTCACCGCCCTCATCAGCCACTGGGCGGGACAAGAACAGTTTCGGCTCCGCCATTGGGCGGGGATACTCTTCTCGGCGCTAGGGGTCGGCCTAATAGTCTTGGTAAGCGGTGAGACCCTGGGTTTCGGGAGCACCGTGTTAGGGGATCTGTTGGTGTTAGGCGCGGTGCTGTGCTGGGCCCTCTACGCAGTAGGATCTCGCCCTCTGGTACACGCCTTGGGTGCTATTAATATGACTGCCTGGACCACCCTTTTCGGCACCGTCCCGATCGTGCTGGTGGGGAGCCCCGCTCTTTTGTCCCAGTCGTGGTCCGGCATTACCCCTGCCGCTTGGGGGGCGGTCGGCTACGCTTCCTTGGGAGCCATCGTCACCGGCTACCTGTTGTGGGCTCGGGGGATGCGGACATTGGGCTCGACTCGGGTGGCGATCTATTCCAACTTCACTCCGGTCTTTGCATTTCTCGTTGCTTGGCCCCTGCTGGGAGAAACCCCTACGGCGTGGCAGGTGAGCGGAGGGGTGCTCATCTTTTTGGGACTCTACCTCACGCGCTATGGATGAGCTCTTGAATCTGGACGACTTCGAGACCGCAGCCTGGGAGCGGATGCCGCCAGGGGTGAGGGATTATGTCAGCGGTGGAGCCGCAGACGAAGTGACGGTGCGCGAAAACCGCGAGGCGTTCAACCGGTTCAAGCTCCTTCCCCGGGCGCTGCGCGATGTCTCGAGCGTCGATCTAGCGATCGAGCTCTTCGGAGAGCGGCTCTCTTTCCCGGTGCTGGTGGCGCCCACCGCTTTCCACTCGCTGGCGCACCCCCAGGGCGAGCTGGCCACTGCGCGGGCCGCGGCGGCTGCGGGAACCGCGATGGTGGTCTCTACCATGTCCAGCTACCGTCTCGAAGAAATTGCGGCGGCGGCAAGGGGGACGAAATGGTTCCAACTTTACTGCTACCGCGACCGCTCGGTGACCAAAGCGCTGGTCGAGCGCGCGGAGGCCGCCGGCTACCGGGCGATTTGCATGACCGTGGACCTCCCGCGGGTCGGACGGAGGGAACGGGACCTGAGGAACCGCTTTTCTTTGCCTGAGGGAGTGAGTCCCAAGAATTTCGAGGAGTTCCTCGACCTTGACCGGCTGGGCGCCGACCAACGGATCCGGGCTTTCGAGCACTTTATCGGCGCGCTGGTGGATCCTTCCCTGACCTGGGAGGCGGTGGACTGGCTGCGCTCCATCACCCGGCTGCCGCTGATATTGAAGGGGATCATGACAGCCGCCGACGCAAGATTAGCTGTGGAACGGGGGGTGCAGGGTATCGTGGTGTCGAACCACGGAGGTCGGCAGCTGGACACGGTTCCCGCCACCATCGATGTGCTTGGAGAGATCGTGGACGAAGTTGGCGAAGGTGCCGAGGTTCTGATGGATGGCGGTGTCAGAAGAGGTACCGACGTGGCCAAGGCACTGGCACTAGGCGCCCGTGCGGTGCTGGTGGGCCGGCCTTGTCTCTACGGTCTCGCAGTGGCGGGTGAAGAGGGCGTGCGGCGGGTTCTCGAGCTGCTCAGGGCAGAGCTCGAGCTGACTCTGGCGCTGCTGGGTTGCCGGAGCTGCAAAGACGTAACCCGGGAGCATGTTCGCCGGTAGCATCGGTGGGCCGGGACACCCTTGGCAGCGCTCACGGGACTGGCAAATCCCTTGGCTCTGGGTTACGATACCCTCTTGGTGACCGACACCGAGTCTTCTCCGCGCCGAGCTAAAACGTCGATTCCGGCGCGGCCTCCGCGGCTGATCATAGAGAATCTGCGTCCGTCGGTGGACGGCGGTCGGTTTCCCGCCAAGCGCCTGCTGGGTGACCGGGTCAGGGTAGAGGCTACGGTCTACAAGGAAGGACACGATCTTATCGCTGCCAGAATGCTCTACCGGCCCCCGGGGGAGCGGAGGTGGTGGAGGGCCCCTATGATCTACCAGCGGGATTTCGACCGCTGCCGGGGAGAGTTTTTGGCAGACCGACTGGGGACTTGGCGGTTCACGGTGGAGGCATGGACCGATCGCTTCGCTAGCTGGCAGAGAGAACTGGAGCTGCGCGCCGGAGGGGAAACCCAGGGGGACCTGCTGGAGGGGGCGCGCCTGATCGAGGAAGCCTCCCGCAGGGCCAGGGGGGAGGAAGGGGCGAAGCTCGAGGAGGCGGCGCGCGAGCTGCGTGACGAGACGGTCCCGCTGGCGGACCGCGCCCGCAAAGCTTTGAGCCCGGTTCTCGCAGAGCTGGTGCAGCGATACCTGCCGCCTGCCGATCTCACCCGCGCCCCTGTGGTGATGCAGCTGTGGGTCGATCGGCGAGAAGCAGCATTCGGCGCTTGGTACGAGATGTTCCCCCGATCCCAGAGCACCGTTCCCGGTAAGCACGGGACCTTCGAGGATGCGGCTCGCCGGCTGCCGGAACTGAAGGCTCTGGGGTTCGACGTTATTTACCTGCCGCCTATCCACCCTATCGGCAGAACTCACCGCAAGGGCCGGAATCACTCCCTGGTGGCCGGCCCCGACGACCCCGGAAGTCCCTGGGCCATCGGGAACGAGCACGGTGGACACACTACGGTGGAGCCTCAGTTAGGGACGCTGGAAGATTTCGAAAGATTCGTCCGGCGGGCTCGGGAACTGGGAATGGAAGTCGCCTTGGATTACGCCCTCCAGTGTTCCCCCGACCACCCGTGGGTGAAGGAACATCCGGAGTGGTTTCCGATTCGTCCCGACGGGACCATCAAGTATGCGGAAAATCCTCCCAAGAAATATCATGACATATATCCCCTCGACTTTTGGTGTCAGGGTTATCCGGCCCTGTGGCGCGCGTGCAAAGAGATTCTGCAGTTCTGGATCGCCAGGGGCGTCAAGATCTTCCGGGTGGACAACCCCCACACCAAGCCATTCGCTTTTTGGCAGTGGCTGATCGGAGAAATGAGGCGGGAGTACCCAGAAGTGATCTTTCTCTCCGAAGCCTTTACTCGCCCAGCGCGGATGAAAGCTCTCGCGAAGCTCGGGTTCCATCAGTCGTACACCTACTTCACTTGGCGGAATACCGCCCAGGAATTGCGGGAGTATTTGACCGAGCTCACGTCCACCGACATGGTGGAGTACTTCCGGCCCAACTTCTTCACTAACACGCCCGACATACTGCACGCTTACCTCCAGCAGGGCGGACGACCGGCGTTTCGGGTGAGGCTCGTTTTAGCCGCCACCTTGTCGCCGGTTTACGGTATCTACTCCGGCTTCGAGCTGTGCGAGAACGTCCCCTTGGCGCCGGGAAGCGAGGAGTATCTGAATTCCGAGAAGTACGAGATCAAGGTCCGGGATTGGAACGCCCCGGGGAACATCAAGGAAGACATAGCGATCGTGAATCGAATCCGCCGCGAGCATCCGGCTCTGCAACGGCTCGACAATTTGACTTTCTGTCACTCGGAGAACGACCAGATCCTCTGCTACTACAAGCACGCTCCAGGTGACCATCTATTGATAGCGGTGAACTTGGATCCTCACCGGGTGCAGGAGACCATGGTCCATGTTCCTCTGGAGGCCATCGGGCTAGCCGAAGAGGAGCCCTTCGACGTGGAGGACCTTCTGACCGGCGAGCGGTACCGCTGGCGGGGAAGGCGCAACTACGTGAGCCTCGATCCGGAGCGGCAGGTGGCCCACATTTTGCTAGTGCACAGGCTATCGGATTCGGCCGGGGAGCACTCCCGTGAGCGACGCGGACTGGTATAAGGACTCCATCTTCTACGAGCTCCGGGTGCGGTCGTTTTACGACAGCGACGACGACGGAATCGGTGACTTCCGGGGCCTTACCGAAAAGCTCGACTACCTTCACGATCTCGGGGTCACCGCTTTGTGGCTGCTGCCGTTCTACCCGTCTCCTTTGCGGGACGATGGGTACGACATCTCCGATTACACCGGTGTTCACCCGCAGGTAGGCACTCTGCAGGACTTCAAGCTTTTCATCCGCGAGGCCCACCGCAGAGATCTCCGGGTCGTAACCGAGCTAGTGTTGAACCACACCTCTGACCAGCACCCTTGGTTCCAGAGAGCCCGCAGGTCCCCGCTGGAAAGTCGCTGGCGGAACTTCTACGTCTGGAGCGACTCGCCCGACCGGTACCAGGAAGCCCGGATCATCTTCAAAGACTTCGAAACCTCCAACTGGGCCTGGGACCCCGTAGCCAAGGCCTACTACTGGCACCGCTTTTACTCCCATCAGCCGGACTTGAACTACGACCATCCACCCTTGAGAAAAGCCATGTTCCAGGTGGTGGATTTCTGGTTGGAGCTGGGTGTGGACGGGCTGCGGCTGGACGCCGTGCCCTACCTCTATGAGCGCGAGGGCACCAACTGCGAGAATCTGCCGGAGACGCACGCTTACCTCAAAGCTCTCCGGAAGCATGTGGATCAGCGCTTCGCAAACCGGATGCTGCTGGCGGAGGCGAATCAGTGGCCGGAAGACGCGGTCGCCTACTTTGGAGACGGCGACCAGTGCCACATGGCTTTCCATTTCCCCATCATGCCGCGGCTGTTCATGGCTTTGCACATGGAAGACCGCCATCCCATCGTGGATATCCTGGAACAAACCCCGCCGATACCGGCGTCCGCCCAGTGGGCCCTGTTCCTGCGCAACCACGACGAACTCACCTTGGAAATGGTGACCGACGAGGAACGGGATTACATGTATCGCGTGTACGCCGCCGATGCGCAGGCCCGTGTCAACTTCGGCATCCGGCGCAGACTAGCCCCGCTCCTCGGCAACGACCGCCGGCGCATCGAGCTGCTGAACGGGCTGCTCTTTTCCTTGCCGGGATCTCCCATCATTTACTACGGAGACGAGATCGGCATGGGCGACAACATTTACCTCGGCGACCGCAACGGGGTGCGAACCCCCATGCAATGGAGCGGCGACCGGAACGCCGGCTTCTCGAAGGCCAACCCCCAGAAGCTGTTCCTTCCGGTCATCGTGGATCCGGAGTTCCATTACGAAGCGGTCAACGTAGAAACCCAACAGCGCAATCCCCACTCGCTGCTGTGGTGGATGAGGCGGCTAATCGCCCTCAGGAAACGCCACCGCGCTTTCGGCCGCGGCAGCCTGGAAATACTTCACCCGCGGAATCGGAAGATTTTGGCCTTCGTTCGCCGCTACGATAGCGAATGTATCCTCGTGGTAGCCAATCTCTCGCGTTTCGTGCAGTACGTAGAGCTCGATTTGAGCGCCTTTCGCGACACCGTGCCCACGGAACTGTTCGGAGCGACTCCGTTCCCACCCGTGCGCCATGAGTCCTATTCCTTGACGCTGGGACCCCACAGCTTCTACTGGTTCGCCCTGGGGCCGGAAAAGCGCGAAGCGCTAGCGGTGGGCGACCTCAAGGAACCGCCTCTTGTCCGGGTGCAGGAAAGCTGGACTGAACTTTTGGCCAACAGCGGCAGCGCCCTATTTTTGGAAGCCCTCCCGAGCTTCTTGCCTAAACAGCGTTGGTTCGGCGGCAAAAGCCGCCGCATCAAGGGAGTTTCCTTGGAAGATAGCGTTCCTTTGACCGAGGAACACGACGGTCCGAGACTGGTGATCGCCCGCGTGGATTACTCGGAGGGAGCCTCCGACGTCTATATCCTCCCGCTGGCATACCTCGCCGGAGAGCGCGCTCTGGCGCTGCTGCGCAACCGGCCGGGAATCGTGCTTGCACGGGTAGCTACCCAGAAGGACGCTCCCGATGCCGTGGGGGTGGTGTTCGATGCTTTGGAAGAAGAAAGCGTAGCTGCGGCTCTGCTCGACTTGATTGCGCGGCGCCGGCGACTCAAGGGCGCAGCCGGTGCGTTGAGCGGCGGCCGGACTAGGCTGTTCAAGAACCTTCTGGGGGAAATTCAGCTCTCCACCCTTCGGCCCGCACCGATGGGCGTAGAGCAGAGTAATAGCTCGGTCTGCTACGGCGAGAGGTTCGTGCTCAAGGCGTTCCGCCGCACCGATCAAGGCGAGAACCCCGAACTGGAACTCGGCCGCTTTCTTTCCGAACAGGCCCGCTTCCCCCACATCCCCGCGCTGGCCGGGTACTTGGAATACGTGACCGACGGCTCCAAGCGAACGGTGGCGGTGCTCCAGGGGTACGTTCCCAACGAGGGCGACGCTTGGGAGTTCACCCTAGACGAAGTGGAGCGATACTTCGAGCGCGCGGTCATACAGTACCGGGTGGGGGGCGAAGCCCCCGAGCCGGTAGATCCGCTGGAACTGATCGATGGCGAGCCGCCGGCGAAGATCGCAGAGTTGATTGGCGGGTACCTGGAAAGCGCCCGTCTGCTCGGAGAACGCACTGCGGGCATGCATAGGGCCTTGAGCTCGGAGCGCGAAGATCCCACCTTCGCCCCGGAGGCGTTCACCCTGTTCTATCAGCGCGCCCTCTACGAGTCCGGCCGCCTGGTGGCAACCCAGGCTATGCGGCTTCTGGACGATGCTCGATCTTTTCTCGACCCCCAGGCGGCAGCGGATGCCGAACGGGTGCTGGCCCTCCGCCAGCGGATCCTGGCATTGCTGCGCCGGGTGACCGAGCGCAAGATCAAAGCGGTCAGGATCCGCTGCCACGGAGACTTCCACTTGGGCCAGGTCCTCTGGACCGGCAAGGACTTTCTCCTGATAGACTTCGAGGGAGAACCGACTCGCACCTTGAGCGAGCGGCGAATCAAGCGCTCTCCTTTGGCAGACGTGGCGGGAATGATTCGCTCCTTCCACTACGCCGCAGCCGTGGTATTCAGAACGCGGGTAGAGGGGCACATGGTCGCCGCCGACGAAGCCCAGAGATTCTGGCCGTGGGAACGCTCCTGGTGCAGCTGGGTGACTGCCGCGTACTTGAAAGCATATCGACATGGTGTGAGCGGAACCGAACTCGTTCCCGCAGATCCCGAGAACTTTAAGATGCTCCTCCAGAATTATCTGCTGGAAAAAGCTTTCTACGAGATCGTCTACGAGCTCAACCATCGACCCCAATACGTCTGGATTCCTCTGCGCGGAATGGCCCAGCTGCTAGAGCACTTCGCTGGATGATGCAACCCTTGCGCCCCGAGCGCGGCCCCTGCCCCTGCCAGGACCAGGCGACCGGGTCCACCCTTCGGGCTTTCCCTCCCACAACGGTGCAGGAAGACCGAACTCCAGAACCGCTGGGGTCGAACAGGCCGCCGCACGACTCAGTAGCCTTGGTACCACAACGGGATGGGTTGAGCTAGCCGGTGGCGTTCGAATTACAGGCAGAGAACTCGAGGGTCCGGATTCTCGATGTTGAGCTCTCGCGGCGAATCCGGACCGGTTCTTACGACCCCCGCTACGGGAGTCGCGATCGAGTGCCTCGCATTTCCGACCCCGTGGCGACCAGCGGGGATACCCTGGTTCTGCCATCCTACTCAGTGGCGATCTGTCGGGAGGAGGTGCAGTGAGTCCGATGCGGGTCTTGCCGGGTAGGCCGTATCCCCTGGGAGCGACCTGGGACGGGGGCGGGACGAACTTCGCCATCTGCTCCCAGGACGCCGAAGCGGTGGAGCTGTGTCTTTTCGACGGGCCGATGGCGCCGAGCGAATCCGAGAGGATCCGGTTGCCGGAGAAAACCGGCGATGTCTGGCACGGCTACTTGCCAGACATCGGGCCTGGCCAGTGCTACGGGTACCGGGTGTACGGTCGCTACGCCCCGCTGGAAGGGCTGCGGTTCAATCCCGCCAAGCTGCTTTTGGATCCCTACGCCCGGGCGATATCGGGCACTGTAAGCTGGGTCGACAGTCTTTACGGCTATATCTTCGGCGATCCAGCGGAGGATCTTTCTTTCGACAATCGCGACAGTGCAGGGGCGATGCCTAAGTGCGTCGTGGTGGACGACTCCTTCCGCTGGGATGACGATCAACCGCTGGATATCCCCTGGCAGCGGACAGTGATCTACGAGTGTCACGTGAAGGGGATGACGATCCGCCACCCGGAAGTTCCCGAGCGGCTGCGCGGGACCTATTTGGGTTTGGCTACGGATCCGATAATAGATCATTTGAAGGCGCTGGGGGTGACGGCGGTCGAACTTCTACCGGTTCAGCACCACGTCTCGGAACGCCGCCTGGTCGATCGGGGACTTACCAACTATTGGGGCTACAATACCATAGGCTTCTTTGCTCCGGACCTGCGGTACGCTACCGGCGGTCTAGGCCAACAGGTGACCGAGTTCAAATCCATGGTGAAGCGACTTCACCGCGTCGGGATCGAGGTGATACTGGATGTGGCATACAACCACACCGGAGAGGGAAATCACCTGGGGCCGACTTTGTGTTTCAGAGGCCTGGACAATCGGGCTTACTATCGCCTTGCGGCAGAAGGCCCGCGCTACTACGTAGACTATACCGGTTGCGGGAACACGTTGAACCTGAACCATCACCGGGCTCTCCAGCTGATCCTGGACAGTCTCCGTTACTGGGCGGCGGAGATGCACGTGGACGGCTTCCGGTTCGACTTGGCCCCGGTCTTGGGGCGCAAGGATCGGAATTTCGATCCTCAGGCCTCGTTTTTCGAGGTCGTGCGCCAAGATCCAATCTTGAGCCGTCTCAAACTGATCGCCGAGCCCTGGGATTTGGGTCCCCAGGGATATCAACTCGGGCGGTTCCCCCTGGGTTGGGCGGAGTGGAACGATCAGTTCCGCGATACAGTGCGCCGCTTTTGGAGAGGCGATCCGGGACACTTGGGAGTCGTAGCTTCGCGCCTTTCGGGAAGCAGCGATCTGTTCGGCGGCCGGGGGCCCTGCGCTAGCGTCAACTTCGTGACTGCCCACGACGGGTTCACCCTAAACGATCTGGTGACCTATCAAAGCAAGCACAACGAGGCGAACGGAGAAAACAATTTCGATGGGGCAGCCGAGAATTTCAGCCGGAACTGGGGTGTGGAAGGGCCCACCGACGTGCCCCGAATCGTCAACTTGCGACAGCGCATGATGAGGAACTTCTTGGCTACCTTGGCGCTGTCCCAGGGCGTCCCGATGATCTCCCACGGTGACGAGCTGGGGCGCACCCAGCGAGGAAACAACAACGCTTACTGCCAAGACAACGAGCTTAGCTGGATCGACTGGGAGCTCACCCGCGAGCAGCGCGAACTGTTGGGCTTCGCTCGGGCGGTATTCCGGCTACGCGTGTCGAATCCGGTTTTTTGCCGGCGACATTTCTTCCGCGGACAACCGCTCGATCCCTCGGGAATCAAGGACGTGAGCTGGTTGAGACCCGACGGGCGCGAGATGACCGAGCCCGACTGGCGAAATCCCCTGGGACACGTGCTCGGAATGCTGATCTACGGGCGCGCCACCGGCGAACGTGACGAGCAGGGGAGGGCGATGGTGGGAGACACGGTGCTGCTGCTTTTAAACGGAGGGGGGCGGAGCAAACATTTTACTCTACCGCGACTGAAGAAACCGGGCCTGTGGATCGAAGAGCTCAATACGGCGAAGCCCCCGGCCGGAGTCGTAAGAACCAAGGAGGTCCATCTCGTCGCCCATTCCTTGATTCTTCTCCGATACGAGGTACCTCGTTGACCTTGCAAGCGAGTTCTCCCCTTGAAGTTTCTCCGGACGAGGCCGCGCGTCTGGTCGCAGGGGAACACCCCGATCCCCATCGCATCTTGGGTGCCCATCCAGCGGGGGAGGGCAGCGTGGTGCGGGCCTACCACCCGGACGCGGTGAGGGCGGATTGCATCCTAGCCGGCGGGGAAACTGTCGCCATGGCGGCGCTAGGAAATCGAGGACTATTTGCAGTTTGTTTGCCTCAGGTGCGACCTCCGTTCCCCTATCGGATCCGCTTCCACTTCGCCGACGGAGCGATTTGGGAGCGAGACGATCCGTATCGGTTTCTACCCACCGTGTCGGACTTGGACCTGTATCTATTCAACCAGGGAACCCATCGTCGGCTCTGGCGATCGCTGGGAGCTCACTGCCGCATCGCCCAAGGGAAAGAAGGGGTCTCCTTCGCCGTGTGGGCTCCCACCGCTCGCCGGGTGAGCGTGGTGGGTAATTTCAACCGCTGGGACGGAAGACTTTTTCCCATGAGACAGCTGGGAAGCTCGGGTGTCTGGGAACTCTTCGTACCGGACTTGAAGCCCGGAACTGTATATAAGTATGAGATCAAAACCCGAGATGGCACCTTGCGCCTGAAGGCCGATCCGCTGGCCTTTTGGGCGGAGCTTCCGCCCGGCACCGCATCCCGAGTGTTCCGCTCCGAGTACTCCTGGCAGGACGACGCTTGGATGCTGCAGCGAGCCGGTTGCGATCCGCTCCGATCCCCGATGTCCATTTACGAGGTACACCTGGGCTCCTGGGCCCGGGTGCCGGAGGAAGGGAACCGATTCCTCGGCTACCGGGAAATCGCGCCCAAGCTAGTGGAACATGTCAAGCGCCTGGGCTTCACTCATATCGAGCTCCTCCCGCTGGCAGAACATCCGTTCCTGGGTTCTTGGGGCTACCAAGTGTCAGCCTACTACGCCCCCACCGCCCGGTACGGAAGTCCCGACGACCTTCGCTTTTTCGTAGACTACTGCCACCGAAACCAGATCGGCGTCCTGCTCGACTGGGTTCCCGCCCATTTCCCCAAAGACGACTTCGCCCTCCGGCGCTTCGATGGCACTGCACTCTACGAACACCAGGATCCCCGCCTAGGAGAACATCCCGATTGGGGCACGCTGATCTTCAACTACGGGCGGAACGAGGTGAAAAGCTTCCTGCTCTCCAACGCTCTCTACTGGCTTGCTGAGTTCCACTTCGACGGCCTGCGGGTGGACGCCGTAGCCTCCATGCTCTACTTGGACTACAGCCGCCCGCCTGGAAAGTGGATCCCCAATCGCTTCGGGGGCCGAGAGAACCTGGAGGCGATCGCCTTCCTCCAGTCGGTGAACGAGGCGGTGCGAACCGAGTTTCCGGGTTGCATCACCGTGGCCGAGGAATCCACCGCGTGGCCCGGAGTGACCAAACTGGTATCGGAAGGCGGCCTGGGTTTCACCTTCAAGTGGAACATGGGTTGGATGCACGACACGCTGGAGTACTTCGGCAAGGATCCGATCCACCGCAAGTATCACCACGATCGCCTCACCTTCGCCATGCTGTACGAGTACAGCGAGCGATTCGTCATGCCTTTTTCCCACGACGAAGTGGTGCACGGCAAGCGGTCTCTGCTGGAGAAGATGCCGGGAGACCTCTGGCAAAAGTTTGCCAACCTGAGACTCTTGTTGGTCTACCAATACACCCGCCCCGGCAAGCAGCTTCTATTCATGGGAAGCGAGCTGGCGCCGCATCGAGAGTGGGACCACGACTCCAGCCTGGATTGGCATTTGGCGGAAGACCCGATGCGCGCGGGGCTCCAGAGCTTTCTGGCGGACCTAGGGCGACTGTACCGTGACTGTCCCAGCTTGTGGCGCCGGGATCACGATCCGGAAGGTTTTTCCTGGATCGACTGCAACGACCGAAACAACAGTGTGGTGTCGTACCTCAGACGCGACGGCAACGACTATCTGATAGTAGTGCTGAACCTGACACCGGTGCCGCGCACCGGCTATCGGATAGGAGCCCCCGAAGCGGAGCGCTACGCGATCCTGCTCTCCAGCGATGAACGGTGCTACGGCGGGAGCGGATTTCCCATCGAGCCGGCGTCGACCGCCGAACCGGTGCCTTTCCACGGGTACTCTCAGTCGCTCAATCTCGACCTTCCTCCGCTGGCAGCCTTGATCTTGGCCCCGGAGTCGAACAAGCCCGCAGGCTGGTCCAAGGCCTCGTGAAACGAGAGCTCCGGAAGCTGGCTAGAAAGGCGGGGATCCTGGACCGGTACCGAGCCGCAACCGGAGAGTTGCGGGTAACCACCGACGAACAAAGGATAGCCCTTTTGGGCGCCATGGGCTGGGATACCAGCAGTGCGGCGGCGCTTTGCCGGGCGATGGAATCCTTGGACGCCATGGAAAACGAGCGGATTCTGTCGCCGGTGAAGGTTTTGCGGACCGGCCTGCGGCAGAAACTGGAGATACGGACCGGCTCGCTGGGGGCGAATACCGGAGGTGAGTACCGCTTGGATCTCGAGAGCGACTGGGGTAAGAGATGGACTCTGGAGGGCAAGCTCGAGGTCCGCCGCGGTTCCCGGGCCTGGATAAAACTTCCTCGGTTCACGAGGGAAGGTTACTACACCGCGGCGCTGGAGGTGCAGGGGTCGCCTGAATGGAGAAGAGACGCGCAACTTCTGCTGGTGGTGCCGCGGGGTGGGTGCATGCCGGTAGGGCAGTTGCTCGGAAGAAGAAAAGTCTTCGGCTTCATAGTCAACCTTTACAGCGTCGTCACCACGCGCAATTGGGGTGTGGGAGATCTTTCCGACCTTTCGGAGATCGCTGAGTGGGCCAAGGAAGCCGGGGCGGCGTTCGTGGGCGTCAACCCGCTGCACGCGACGCGAAACCGCGGTAGCCAGATAAGTCCCTACTTTCCGGTCAGCCGGTTGCTCAGAAACGCGATCTATCTGGACCTAGCCGCCACTCCCGAATGGTTCGAATCGGCGGAAGCACGCTCGTTGGCTAGTTCAGACGACTACCTCAGGCGTTTGAGCGAAGCCCGCACCGCCGCGAGAGTGGATTACCAAGCCGTCATGAGATTGAAGGAGCCGGTCCTGCGGATCTTGCACCGGCAATTCTTGGAACGGCACGGCGCTGGGGCTACGCGCAGAGGACGGGAGTACCGGGAGTTTTGCCGCCGCTGGGATCCCCTTCTCAGCCTGGCCGCCACGTTTCAGGCTCTGGAGCGGTACTTGGGCGAGAGGTTCGGCGAAGACTGGCGGTCGTGGCCGGCGGAATTCCGATCTCCGGACTCGGCCGCGGTATCGGAATTCGCACGGGCGCACTCCGAGGAGATCGACTTTCAGCGCTACCTGCAGTTCGAGCTCGATCGCCAACTCCGCCAAGCTGCGAGGAGAGCCCCGCTCCCGCTGGGAATATTGGGCGATCTTGCTATCGGCAGCGATCCGTCAGGCGCCGACAGCTGGGTCTTCTCCGAACTCTTCGTCAGGGACGCCTCCATAGGGGCACCGCCGGACGCGTTCGTGGCGGAAGGACAGGATTGGGCGTTGCCGCCGATTCATCCGGGGCGCCTGCTCGAACGGCGACTCGACTTTTGGATCGCCTTAGTGCGCTTCTCTTTGGCCCACTGCGGCGCGCTGCGCATCGACCATGTAATGGGGCTCTTCCGGCAGTATTGGATACCTCGCGGTGCGACGCCGGTCCGAGGAGCCTACGTCCGCTATCCGGCAAAGGCGCTCCTTGCCGTGCTTGCGATAGAAAGTCGCAGGCGGCAGGCTGTGATAATCGGAGAAGATCTCGGCACTGTTCCGCGAGGTCTCTCTGCCCTTTTAGCGCGCTGGGGGGTGCTCTCCACCCGGGTGCTCTACTTCGAAAGAGAAATGGGCGGGCAATTCCGCGGCTCCCGGAAATATTCTCGCCGCGCCCTGGTTACTGCGAACACTCACGACCAAATCCCCCTCCTCGGTTTCTGGGAGGGGCGCGATCTGGAGATCCAAAGACAGCTGGGTCTGAAGCTTCCGGAGGAGTCGCTGGCTCGCCGCCGGGATAATCTCGCCCGGCTCTTGATCCGGGAAGGGTGTGTCGCTTCCGAAGCCGATCTGGCTTCCCGCGGCGAGCTGTGTAAGGCGGTAAACTGCTTTCTATCCCGCACGCCCGCGCCGCTAGTAGGTATCTCCCTCGACGACCTGGCAGGAGAAAGGGATCCGATCAACCTGCCCGGTGTGAGCCAGGATCGCTATGCCAGCTGGACCAGGCGCCTGAAGGCTTCCCTCGAGGAGCTGCGCCACGACCCGGCGGTAGAACTTGCACTGCGACCTTTGAAGCGGCGCAGGTGGCCGAGGTGATGGAAGTCATCTTGGAGATGGTTCCCAGTCCCCCAGGCTCACTTATGACCCGAGCGTTGCTTGGAAGCTTCGGTGATGACGATGCTGCGCTCGCAGACGGAGCAATACAGCACCCAGACTCCGGCTCGCCGATCGCGTCCTCGGGTGCGGCTCATCGACTCCTCGCAACTCGGGCATCTGATGTGCTCTGTCCCGGACGACACCGCCCGCCTGATGGTGACCGCCTCGTCCAGGGAGTAACCACCGCTTCGCCGAGGGGTGACCGGGGTATCGACCATGATTCCGCCCCCTTGCGTGCCGATCTACGACTAGACTGGGGCGCTCGCGAGGTACTGCGCCCTCCTCTATTATGGTATCCTCTGATGCCCAAAAGTTCCGTTAAACCGGTCTGAAGATTTCCAGCGGTGAGCTTGCCCCAATCGGTCATCGATCTCCCCGAAAGAATAGCGGGGTTGGCGGGAATAGCTACCAACCTTTTCTGGAGCTGGAACCGCGACGCCCGGCGCTTGTTCCGGACTATCGATCCCCAGCTATGGCACGTCACCTGGCACAATCCGCTGGAACTTCTGCGTCGGGTGGCGCCGGAACGTTTGGCTTTTCTCGCTCGAGATTTTGGCTTTCTGGAGCTCTACGATCGGGTGCTGGGAGAGTTCGACGCGTTGGAGTCGGACCGGCGCCACTGGTTCGGCTCACACTACCCCGACCTTACCAGTCGGTCGATCGCTTACTTTTGCGCGGAGTTCGCCTTCCATAACTCAGTGCCCATTTATTCGGGAGGCCTGGGAGTGCTCGCCGGCGACCACTGCAAAGCGGCTTCCGATCTGGGGGTCCCGCTGGTGGCTGTGGGCTTGCTCTACACCCGAGGCTATTTCGACCAGCGGGTGGATCTGGAGGGCCGGCAGCACGACGCAGACGAGGTGCTGGATCGCGGCACTACACCCCTGACGCCGGTTTTGTCGGAGAACGGGGATCCCTTCTTGACCAAGGTCTGGCTCTGCGGCAGGTGGGTGCACGTGGGTGTCTGGAAGCTGGCGGCCGGGAGAGTAGGGGTGCACCTCCTGGATACCGACTTGGAGATCAATCATCCCGAAGACCGGCAACTTTCCCACCGGCTTTATGCCAGCGGCCCCGATGTGAGGTTGAGGCAGGAGTGGGTCTTGGGCGTAGCGGGAGTAAGAGCCCTCAGAGCCCTGGGTCTCGAGCCTGAGGTGTGGCATGCCAACGAGGGTCACGCCGGATTCATGTTGATCGAGAGGGTGCGAGAATTGGTTGCTCGGGGCGCTAGCTTCGAGCAGGCGGTCGGCATGGTCCGAGAGAGCAGCCTGTTCACCACCCACACCCCGGTTCCCGCGGGACACGACGTCTTCGCGCACGAAGATCTGGATCGGTGCATCGGGTCGGTCTGGGAAGAGTTGGGGATAAGCCGGCAGCGGTTTCTCGCCCTGGGCCGGCCGCCGGGTGAAAACGGAAATCGGTTCCATATGACCACCATGGTGCTCAGGCTCTGCGGCAGAGTGAACGGGGTGAGCCTCAAACACCGCGAGGTGAGCCGCTCCCTGTGGCGAGGTCTGTGGCCGGGGCGGGAGCTGTCGAAAGTGCCCATCGGTTACGTGACCAACGGAGTACACGCGGCAACCTGGATGGGTTACCCCATAAAGCGGCTTCTGGATCGGCACCTGGGCGAGAGCTGGGAAGACGCACTGGAGGATCCGGAACTGACCGGCCGCATCTTGGAACTCGACGATGCGGAGCTCTGGAACGCTCATCTGTACCTGAAGCAGCAGCTCATGGATTTGGTTCGCGAGGATGGTGGCCGGCGGTGGCGGCGTCACTGGAACGCCGACGCCAGGCATCTGGCCGGCAGTGGAGCCCTGCTTCACTCCCGTCCGCTGACCATAGGGTTCGCCCGCCGTGTCACCTCCTACAAGCGCGCCGATCTGATCTTCAGAGACGTCCAGCGGCTGCGCCGCATCTTGGTCGATCCGGTCCGGCCGGTGCAAATCATCTTCGCGGGAAAGGCGCACCCGGCGGACGAGCCGGGCAAAGCGATCCTACAGCGGGTCTATACCTTTGCCCGCGATCCGAGCTTCGAGGGCCGCATCGCTTTCCTCGAGGACTACGAACTGCATCTGGCGCACCGGTTGGTTCAGGGAGTCGATCTGTGGCTCAACCTCCCCCGCCCGCCAATGGAAGCGTGCGGCACCAGCGGGATGAAGGCTGCCCTCAACGGCGTGCCGCAGATCAGTACCGCCGACGGATGGTGGGCAGAGGGATACGACGGCTCCAACGGATGGCTGATAGCGGATCCCGAAGACGGGGGTGACCTGGACGCCGCCCACGCGGAACAATTGTACCACCTTCTGGAGTACGAAGTGGTGCCCACATTTTACGACCGCAATCATGAGGGAATTCCCCTGGCGTGGGTTCGCCGGATGAAGCGCGCCATACAGGTCGCCCTGGAGCGCTTCACCGCGCGCCGGATGGTGAGGGAATACGTGGACCGCTACTATGCTCCCGCCATGCGAGGCGAGCTCGTGGGAGACGATCCCCCCAACGGCTAGGTCCCACCCAGGCGGCGTGTCTCTCGTTCGATCGCGCGGCGCTCCTTCTTGGTAGGCCTCCCCCTGCCTTTATAGACGGGCAGCGGTTCCGCTTTCATCAGGCTCTTGAGGTTCTGCCTCTGCCAAACCGACTCCGGAGTCTCCTGGTACAGAGTACGAGCTTCAGCTGCCGGTCCCCTCCTCTCAGCCAACCCCCGGACAATCACTGCGAACTCGTAAGGACCCTTTCTTACTCTCACCTCGTCTCCTGGCATTACCGCCTTCGATCGCTTCGCCCGCTCTCCCCTGAGCTTTACCCTGCCGCCGTCTATCGCCCGGGCGGCTAAGGCCCGGGTCTTGAAGAAGCGCGCCGCCCACAACCAGGTGTCCAGCCTCACCGGTTTTTGAGCTTCTTTTTGAGCTTCGGGATGGTTCCCCATCTGCGGTTTTCAGCGAAGCCGATAGTCCGGTTCCGGGGAAGCGTAGCTGGCCGCGATCTGGGCGAGACGCTGCTCGATCGCCTCGCGCGAAAGCCACTGCCCCCGGATCATGACCCCCGCCCGGCGATGCACGTTGGAGATGTTTTCCAGCGGGTTGGCATCCAGCAGGAGGAGGTCAGCTCGCTTGCCGACGTCGACCGTTCCCTGCCGGTCGGAAACGCCTAAAAAGACCGCCACCTGCCGAGTGGCAGTTTCCAGTGCCTGGTACGGGGTGAGCCCGGCGGCCACGATGGCCTCGAGCTCCCGCAACGCCGAAAACCCGGGCACGTTCCACCACTGGGGCGCATCGGAGCCCAGCAGGAGTCCGGCGCCGGCGTCGTGCAGCGCCTTGACCAGTTTGCGCCGGAGCTCGATGAACCGCCGGCGCGCCTGGGGTGTGGTCTGGCGGTGCAGGTTGCGCTTTTGTTGGATCGAGCGTTCCAAAAACTGGCGGGGCATGTAGCGCAACTCGGGCCGCAGCGCCAGCGACTCCGGCGGTGTTTCGCTGGCCAGGTTTTCCATCAGCGTTTGGGTCGGCACGTTCCATACCCCCGCCTCGCGAGTGGCGCGGGAGATGACCGGGATCTTGCTCTCATCCACGTAATCCAAAAGGCCGATGCCGAAAAAGCCGCCCGACTCCTCCCGATTGAGCGGCGCTTCATCCGCTACTATCGCGTGCAGGTAGCCGTCCAGGTGATCGATGGACCAATATCCCGCGCTCAACGCGCGCGGGACTCCAACTGCCGTAGGAACGTGCCCGGCGAACTTGATCCCCACCTCGTCCGCCGCTCGGTCCAACGCCTCGAAACTCTCCCAGCTGAGCCCGGGATGGATCTTTACGAAGTCGTAGCCGAAGGCCTTCTGGGCCCGCACCAGGGAATCGGCTTGAGCCGGGGTTCGGACCGAGTTGCCGTTGGCCGATGGCCCCGAGGTCCACAACCTGGGCCCGACGATCTCGCCCGCCTCGATCCTGCGGCGGAGCTCCAGATGCGAGGGATGCCCCAGCATCCCTCGCGCGGTGGTCACCCCGTTGGCTACGTAGAGGAACAGTACCCGTTCGGTGTACTCCCGGTCCTCGTCCGGAACCGGTATGTGGGCATGCATCTCGGCCAAGCCCGGAAGGAGGTACTTGCCGGCCCCGTCGATTCGAAGCGCACCCTGGGGCACCGGCGTGCTGGTGGCCGGTCCCATAGCTACGATGTTGCCGTCCCGCACCACGACCGTTTGATCCCGGAGCACCCGCTCCCGGTCCATGGGTACCACATTGACACCGACGAAGGCGCTTACCTGTTGTGCGACGGCAGCCGGTACGCCGCACAGCAAGAGAGAGGCGAGACAGCTGAATTCAGTGCGCCTCATGTTCTTTTCTCCGAACCTTCACGCCGAGCAGTCCGAACCCCGCACGGGAGATGATCGGGAGCAGCAGGGCGGAGACGATTGTCGGCAGCACCAGGTCTCCCAGCACCGGCGCTATTCCACCCAAGACCAGCCCCGAGAGTTTCCACACCGCAAGGAAGATCCCGAAGGTCGCCAGCAGACCCAGTACCTGTCTGAGTCCGTTTCCACCCTCGACGTCCACCGCCATTCCGCCGAGGTAGATTGCAGCTGCCAGCCAAAAGAAGCAGACCGGGATCAGCCACTCGAGCATGGCGAGTCCTCCTTTCCTGGCCGATTACGGGTCCCGAGCAAATCTTAACTCTACCGGGGCCGGCCGGGCTAGAGCGAGGCGCTGGGGCAGATACTCGGTTGACGCGGGGCGGCCCACGGATAGGTTATATGGCGTTTTCCGGGAAACCTAAAGACTGGAGGGATGCAAATGCGATGGTACAGAATGCCCTCGGCTCTGGCGGTGCTCACGCTCTTCGCATGCGCGCCGCGTGATGAGGTCCCGCCTGCCGAGCAGGCAGTGGAAGAGCAGGTGATCGGAGACCTAATTATGGCGTGGGAGAGAGGTGTCAACAGCCTCAAGTGGGATTCGGTCACCATCTTTTACCACAAGTCTCCCGACATGGTAGCGATCTGGTCGGATGGTCGTAGGACAGAGGGCTGGGAGGCCGAGTCCACGGCGACTGCGGAATTTCTGGGTCGCACGACCGCGTTGAACTTCGACGTCCAGGAGCCCTCCACCCAGGTGCTGAGCCGCAGGGTGGCTCTGACCACCTTCCGGCATGCGATCGATCGGACGGACAGCCTTACCGGGCGGGAGCTGTACACGGGGTACGGCACTCTGGTTTGGTTCAAGGATCCGGCCGACAACCGCTGGAAGATTCACGCCCGGCAGATCTCCCGTAACCCGCCGCCTGCTCAGCCGGGACGAGCGCCTGGGAGGCGGTAGCGAGTCGAAGTCTGGTCGGGCTCGGGAGGGACTGCGAGGTCCCTCCTGAGGCGGCCTAGGTGCGGTAGCGGGCGTTTATTCGAACGTATTCCTCGGAGAGATCGCAGGTCCACACGGTCGCCTCGGCGCCACCCATGCCGAGGTCTAGTCGAAGAGCGAGCTGTGGCGCGTCGAACAGCGGTTTGAGCGATCGGTCATCCACCTCTGCCGCGGCGCAGTTTTCTGCCAGAGTGATCCACCGCTCCGAGCCCGGGTTTGCCGCCGGCTCTGCCCGCACCGAGAGGTGCAGGCGTTCGGGAACGATTTGAAAACCCGAGGCTCCGGCTGCGGCCAAGATCCTACCCCAGTTGGGATCGCCACCGGCCAGTGCGGTCTTGACCAGTGCGCTGCGAGCGATCGCACGGCCGATCTCCCGAGCCATGACCTCGGTGGGTGCTCCGGTCACGGTAAGCTCTACGAACCGGGTCGCTCCTTCGCCGTCTTTCACGATCATCAAGGCCAGCTCTCGTGCCACCCGAAAGACTGCCTCCTCGAACTGCCGCCAGCTTTCGAGATCGCGCCCTACGGCAACCTCGCTCGCGCCGTTAGCCAGGACCAGAACCGTGTCGTTGGTGCTGGTATCGCCGTCTATGGTGATGGCGTTGAACGTTCGGTCCGCCACTCGGCGGAGCAGATCTTGAAGCTGGGCTACCTCTACCGCCCCGTCCGTGGTGATTACCGCCAGCATGGTGGCCAAATTGGGGTGCACCATCCCCGCTCCCTTAGCCACCGCGCCCACGGTCACGGTCTTGCCGTTGACCGTTAGCCGCGCCGCCAGAGATTTGGGCTTGGTGTCGGTAGTCATGAGAGCGCGCGCAAGCGCCTCACCGCCTTCTTCCCGGCCGAGCCGCTTGGCCGCCCGCTCGATTCCCTTCTCTATCAGCTCCACCGGCAGCTGGACTCCGATGACCCCGGTCGAGAGAACCAGCATGGTGCGAGAGGGCAGTCCCAAAGCCTGCTCCGCCGCCCGCGCCATCGCCTCGGCCGCCTTGAGCCCCTGCTCTCCGGTACAGGCGTTGGCCACCTTGGAGTTCACCACCACACCGCGGATGCGGCCGGGGCGCTCGTGCAGCAACGCCTCGTCGTAGATGACCGGCGCCGCCCTGACCCGATTTTGGGTGAATACTCCCGCCGCGCTGCAAGTAGTCTGACTCACCAGCAAGCCCAGGTCCAGCTCGCCCCGTGGCTTGAGACCCGCGTTGACTGCAGCAGCGGAAAAGCCTAGCGGGCTGGTAACCCCGCCCTCGAAAGACAACTCCACATCGCTCACGGAGCCCAAGCTAGCCATTCGCAAAACCGGCGGCAACCGCTTGTTTTCGAAGCCGAATGGTTTTATTGTTGCGCGACTCTCCAAGCGGAGAACCGGCCGATGTCCGATGCGTTCCCCAGCTCCGAGGACTACAGCGACAGAGCCCATCAGCTTTACAACGAAGGTGCCTACGACGAAGCCGTAGAACTGCTGCGAGAAGCGCTGGAGGTCTACCCCCTGGCGGCGGAACTCCACGTGGGCATGGGCTACGCGCGCCTGGCTCGGGAAGAATACGCCTGGGCGCGGGCCAGTTTCGAGAAGGCTCTGGGCTTGAACCCCACCCACGAGGACGCCCTGGCCGGATTGGGAGAGACGCTTCTGAAACTCGGCCGTCGCGCCGAGGCTTTGTCCTGCTTCGACCGGGTCTTGAGGCTGGGGTTCCGCGAGGACCACGATCTGGTGCTCCAGATGGGTCGGGCGCTGTTCCGGGAGCAGATGTTCCAGCACGCCCGCGGGTTCTTCGAGATCGCGACCAACAGCCGGCCGGATTCCGCGGAAGCAGCCGCGTGTCTGGGATATGCGATGCACCGAAGCGGAGAAGAAGAATCCGCCTTGTACTGGCTCCGCCGCGCCCTGGATCTGGATCCCGGTTATTCCGAGGCTCGTATCTACCTGGCCAATCTGCTGTACGACCGCGGCGAGTACGAGGCCTCCCTGGTGCACTTCGAACAGACCGACCCCCAAGATCACACCGACGAGCTCGGTATCTGGCGGGTCTTGGAGCTTAAGAAAGGTTTGTACCAGCTCCCACTCGACGACCCCGAACTGATCCCTTGGGAGCAGCGGCTCAATCAGCTGGACGCTGAAATGGACGACGTGGAGAGACTGCTTGCCTCGGTCGAGGCCACTCAGCCGGACGGATCGGTGCGGGACCCCAACCAGCTGGAACTGTTCGGCACGCTGCTGGTGGAGCTGGAAGGTATGAGGCGGCGCTCGAGCGGAGAGGTCCACCGGGTGCTCACCACGTCGGGCGTCTCGTACACCGGCACCTGGGAGGAGATCGTTCTCCAGATGAAGATGGACGACCGGGAATGGTCGGGTGTCTCCCTCAGCGACTACATGGCACAGGTCTCCCGCCGGAGCCGGATGCAGACCGGGATAGTCATCCCTGCTACCGATGCCGAAAGCTTCGTCCGGGGGAGCGCCGCCGCCGGACTGTTGAAGATTATCAAGTAATCAATCACTGCTTTTCCGCGGCCTGGTTCGGCCTTCCCCGGGCCGCCCGCTGGTGTATGTCCTGGACCGAGGGAGTAATCAGAGAAATACTTCCCAACGGGCTGACCTTGCTTCTCAAGCCCGATCTGAGCCTCCGTACTGTAGCGGTGGTCACCCACGTGCGCGCCGGATACTTCGACGAGCCAGACGAGTGGGTGGGAATCTCCCACCTTCTGGAGCACATGTTCTTCAAGGGAACCCGCAGGCGGGGTCCGGGAGAACTGGCGCGGGAGATCCAGGTGCTCGGAGGATACCTGAACGCCGCCACCAGCTACGAAAAGACGGTTTACTACGCCGTCCTGCCCGCCGGTCCCGGTGCATTGGAAAAGGTGCTAGAGGTCGGGGCCGATGCGCTGCTCGACTGCGCTCTGGATCCCGGGGAACTGGCGCGGGAAATCGAGGTGATAGTCCAAGAAGGCAAGCGTAAGCTTGACAGTCCCGCCGCGGTGGTCGCGGAAACGCTGTTCGCCCAACTTTTCCGAGTGCACCGCATCCGTCGATGGCGGATCGGAACCGAGGAGCAGCTTCGGCGGCTGAATCGAGAGTCGCTAGAAGCTTATTATCGCACTCGCTACACCCCGGGCCGCACCATTCTTTGCGTGGCAGGCGCTTTCCGTCCCGAGGCGGCTCGCGAGACGGTCTCGCGGCTATACGGTGATTGGCGAGCTCCCGCTGCCGACATCGCTCCCGGACCAGCGGAACCACCGGAGCGACCGGAAGGCAAGATCGCTGTGCTCCGAGGAGACCTAGAGCGCCCGCTGGCCGCGCTGGGATGGCGCACCGTGGGTGCTTTACACCCGGATTCGCTACTGCTCGACCTGTGCGCCGTGGCAGTCGGCTCGGGACGCGGCTCGAGACTTTGGCGAAAGCTTCGCAAGCCCGGCTTGGCCAGCAGCGTTTCAGCATCGCACTTCTCACCCCCGGAGGTGGGCGTCTTCGCCATCAGTCTCGAAGCCCCGGAGGCAAAGCTCGACCGGGCGGTGGTAGCGGCGCTGGAGACGGTGCAGGAGGCGGTCCGAACCGTCAGCGCGCCCGAGCTAGAACGGGCTCGGGCGCTCCTGGCGAACCAGTGGGCGCTCCGCTTCGAGACCGCCGACGGAATCGCCGCCGGGCTATGCGAGTTCGAGGCGCTCGGAGGATACCGGCTGGCCGACGAGCTTTACCAGCGTCTCATGGAATCCGATCGGGAAGAAGTCGCATCCGCCGCGGACCGCTACCTGGCGGATAAAAGCGTCTGCGCGGTGGTCTACCTGCCACCGGAGGGCCGAACTGCGCTAGAGAGCCACTGGCCTCCTTTGGTCTCACCTGCAACCGCCCCCGATATCGTTGTGCGGAGCGCCTTCGCCTCTTCTTCCCGGGGGGCGATGAAGGGGAAGCGAAGGGAATGGGCCGGCGAGCTCACCCAGATCTCCTTCGACGGCGTGGAGTTCTTGCTTCTCCCGGTGCGGCGTAGGGGACTGGTTTCTCTGGGATTGTTCCTGCCAACTGTGCGCGGTCTGGAAAGGGCGAGCAATGCCGGCATATCTGCGCTCACGGTACGTGCGGCGCTGAGAGGAGCCGGCGGGTTGAGCGGCGACGAGCTTGCTTTGGCGGCGGAGCGGTTGGGGAGTGTCATCGGTTCGAGTGTGGGAGCAGACACGGTCGGTTGGACGATCACGGTTCCCGCCGCGGCGTTGCCCGAGGCAGCCGAGCTGTTGCGCCTGGTAGCACGCGAGCCCCATCTCGAGGACGGCGAGATAGAAATCGAGCGCACCGTGCAGGCGGATGCCGCTTCCCGCCTGCGGGACGACCTGTTCGCTTATCCGCTACAGCAGGTTCTGCGACTGGCCTTCGGCACCCATTCCTATGGCCTTCCGCCGCTGGGAGACCCCGAAGTTTTGAAAGAGATAGCGCCCGAACAGGTTAGAGATTGGTGGCGGAAGCTTTCTGTGTCGCCGGCGGTCGCGGTTGCGGTGGGCGATCTGGAGCTCGAAGCTCTGCTCCAAGGGCTGGCCCCTCTGGCCGATTGGCCCGCTGCGAAACCGGAGACCTGGGTCCCCGAGCCTGCTCTCTGGCACCCCGGCAGGGCCGCCGAAGACCGGGCCAAGGAACAAACCGCGCTGGCGATGGCATTTCCCGCGGGATCGGCGAGCTCGCCCGAGCGCTTCGCGCTGCAGGTCATGGCGGCGCTGCTCAGCGGTCTCGCCGGTCGCCTCTTCCAAGCGCTGCGCGATAGCTGCGGACTAGCTTACACCGTGACCGCATCGCCGTGGCTTGCGGTGAGGGGAGGTGCTATGGTCACCTATGTGGCCACCTCGCCCGAGAAAGAAAGCCGAGCCCGGGAGGTTATGCTGGAGGAGCTCTACCGGCTCGGCCGGGACCCGATCGATCCCGGCGAGCTGGAAAGGGCGCGCAACTACTCGGCGGGGCTGGTCCAGATCGCCCGGCAGCGAACCAGGAATTTGGTCTCGGAGATAATGGAGGCGTGGCTCAACGGCTCGCTGGAGCGCTGGGAGCGGGAGCCCGAGAGATTGAGGGAGGTCACAACGGGTGAAATAGCGGACTTGGCTCGCTGGATCTTTCGCGAGGAATGCAGGGCCGAGTACGTGGTCAGAGGGCGCGCGGGCTGATGCAGGGCGGTGCGCGTGCTGTTACCTTGGGGGTCAGAACATGGACATCGCGAGGAACGACCGCAGGTTCTCGTTGGTGACCCGCAGTCGCTCGCTCAAGAGCCGGACCACTGCCCAAAGGATCTTGTAGGCGAGATCGCGGTTGAAATCGAGCAGCATTTCGAAATCCGACCGCGTGATGGTTATTAGCCTGCAGTCGGTATTGGCGATTGCGTCGGTGGAGCGTTCCGAGCGGTCGAATACCGCCATCTCTCCGAAACAGGCGCCCGGTTTCAAGACGGTAAGGGCCTCTTCGCCGCTTCCGGGTACCTGGCGGGAAATGCGCACCTCGCCTTCGGCTATTATGTACAGGCGGTTGCCGGGTTCGCCTTCTTTGAAGATGGTCTGGGCTGACTTGAATAGTTGCTCTTTGCACAGCTCGGCGACCTTGTCGAGCTCCTGGTCGTCCAGGTCGGCGAAAATGGCGGCTTGTTTCAGCAGCTTGCGATCGATTCCGTCGCCCATGGTCTCGCCTTGAGGGCCGAGCATGCAAGCTACAGGGGCGGTCCAGAGGGGGCAAGGAAGGCGGCTAGTGCAGGCGCCGGATCTGCTTACGGCGCTTAGACTTCCCCTGGCGGCCGCATTTGTCCTGCTAGACCACACGGGAGCCCGCTTCGGGATCGTCCTGGCGGCCGCGGCTAGCGACGTGGCCGATGGGATCTGGGCCCGGCGCTTGGGAGGGTCGCGGATCGGAGTGGTTTTGGACCCGGTATGCGACAAGCTGTTCATGCTGGCGGCCTTCAGCGTGGTTTTCGAGTCTGGTTCGCTTTCTATCTGGGAGATTTTGGGAGTGCTGATTCGGGACATTGTCGCGTTCGTCGGTTTTCTGGCCAGCGTGGTGTTGCGCCGGCTCACGGCGCTCCCGGCTCGAGCTGGGGGGAAAGCGGTAACCGTCGGGCAGGTATTGACTTTAATCGCCTTCCTAGCGGAGTCTTCGCTTATGCAGCCGCTGGCATGGGCGACCGCGGCGATGGCGGTCTACGCGATCGCGGACTACGGCCGGCTGGCGTGGCGCTGATTCCAACCTCGACCTGAGAGGTGAAGATGATCCGCGGCATGGCGATCTTGGTGCTGGCAGTGGCGGGCACCGTCGAGGCCCAACAGTTCGTTCCTCCCGAGGAGGCGCCTCCCTCGGGTTCGGGAATCAGGGTAGGCCTCTTCGGGTTCGGTTCCCGCTTGGGAGTGGATTTCGAGGGGACCAACGAGGTCATAGTGAGCGTAACCCTGGATGGCGCCGATCTCTTCACTCCTCAGGTGCGGCTCAGGCCTTCGCTGGAGATCGGGATCGGCGATTCCCTGGGGAGTTACGTCGGAAGTTTGGAGCTCATGTACCGCTTCACGCCGGACACCGAGATCGCGGTTCCCTACGTCGGTTTCGGTCTGGGAATGTGGTTCCAGCAGCGGTGCAGCAGCAACCCGAACTGCCCGGACCTTTGGGCCCAGTTCGCTTTGGGGTTCGAACTGAGGATGCGCGACCAGATCAACTGGCTGCTGGAGTACCACGGCGAGAACGGGCTCAGGAGGCATCGGTTTCTCGTCGGGCTGACCACCAGGAGGGGGCGATGAGTGGGGGCGAACGCAGGACCGTAAGGCTAGAGTGGACTGGTACCGGTTTGCGGTTCCGGGGCGGAGGGATCGAGCCGCCCAGTCCTGCGGTGGAGATCGACGGCGACTCGCAGAGTGGTCCCAGCCCGATGCTGGCTTTGCTCCTTGCAGCGGCAGGTTGCAGCGGTGCTGACGTAGTGTCGATCCTGAAGAAGATGCGGGTGGGGCTGCAGCGGGCGGAGATCGAAGTGAGCGGCCGCCGCCGCGCGGAGGAGCCGCGGCGCTACCTGTCTATCCATTACCGCTACCTCCTTTCGGGGGCCGGATTGGACCGCAACAAAGCCGAGCGGGCGGTCAAGCTTTCGCTGGAGAAATACTGCTCGGTGGTTCACTCCCTGGCTCCCGATATCGAGCTCAGCTACGAGATCGTTGTCGAGTAGGGCGGCGGTGTTTGTGGTTGCGGCCGCGTCCTTGCTGCCCCCGGCCACGGGGATCGCCGGGGCGCAACAGCGGCCGATCTTGCAGGCACAAGCCGTGATCGCTGCTGGGCGTCCCTGGTTTGCAGGAGCGGGAGTCGGAGCGGGGTTCGGCCTCAGCCTCAGGTCCGCCATCGGGTTGAACGCCTCTTTCGGAACAGAGGAGAACCACGTCGCAGCTCGGAACGAGGTTCTAGCCTCATTTCATCTGAACCCGCCGGGTTTTGCGAGACTAAATCCCTATCTGGCGGCAGGCGCCGCCTTGATTTGGTCCGCCGGGCCGGATCGGCAGTATATGGTGTTGGCCCTGGGCGTGGAAAGACAGCTTGGCAGCAGGCTTCTCGGTTTCGTGGAAGCGGGCTGGGGTGGAGGGTTGAGGGCTGCGGTCGGTGTAAGGGCCGGCCTCTGATACCGGCCTACTTGGAAGCGCTCACCGGAGAGTGGCGGGAGATCACCGGCTGGCAGTAGCGCTCTCCGAGCTTTCTCAACTCGGCCAGCTCGGCTTCGGTAAGGTCGGGATAACGCTCCGCCAGGTATTCCAGGGTGTCGTCGAACCATTCTCGCTGCTGCTCCGGTGCTGCCTCCAGCACGCCGCAGCGCAGGATGTGACTGTAGAGCTCGTCTCGCGCCTGATCGAAGGTCCGGGGTGGGTTGTAAACTCGCCTCGATCGCTTGCGTTTCGCCATTACGCTCCTCGAGAGATCACCGGACTACAGACCGGGCGAACTATAACGTTCTTCACTCTTTTCCGCAAACCCTCGCCTTTCGCCCCGAGGCATGACCTCGTTAGTTTACGCAGAGGTGGTTCGATCTGTTGTCGCCGAGTTTTGACTCTGGGGTGCGAAGTCGTATAGGGAAGGCGGATTGCTATGCATGAACAGGTGTACGATCCCGAGAGGGCGGCGCGTCTCGTGGTACTCTTGCGCAGCATCGCCGCCCGGATTAATGCGCTGGAAAGCGACGCCGAGCTTTTGGCGGCGGGGCCTGAGCTTTTGAAAATGATGGGCGACGCTCGAAGCGAGCTGTTCCACTACGAGGTGAGGGCCACCTATGATACTCCCGAGGTGGCCGAAAGCCGGCGAATAGTTGAAGAAGCCCAGCGGGCAGCCGAACGCCTCCGCTTTGACGAGGACGAGGAGGATGAATTGTGGTGCGGGTGAAAAATCTCAAGCCGTTTTACGCCGCTCTGGCGGTGGTGGCCGCGGCCGGAGCGGGATGGATCTGGATGGCGGCCAGGGGTGGCGGAGGGGCTCCGATTTCGGCCCCGGTGGACCAAGAGGCGGTGGCTAGGGCGGCGGGGTTCCCCGGCTATTCCTTGGGCAGCCTCGATGCGTCGGTTACGGTGATCGAATACGCCGACTTCGAGTGTCCCGCCTGTGCCCAGTTCGCGATCCTTACCATGCACGACGTCAAGCAGCGGCTGATCGCCACTGGCCGGGTCCGCTGGGTGTTCCGGGATTTTCCCCTACCGGGCCACCGACATTCCAGGCTGGCTCACCACGCTGCCGCCTGCGCCGACGAGCAGGGCCGCTTCTGGGAAATGCACGACCAGCTCTTCTACGGCCAGAGCAGTTGGGCTGCGGAGCGAAACCCCTACGGCCGGTTCCGCGACTACGCCCGAGTCGTGGGTCTCGATTTGGAGCGCTACGAGGAGTGCATGGAGAGCGCCCGCTACAGCGCCCGCATAGAGGCCTCGGTTCGGGACGCCGAGCAGTTGGGCGTCAGCTCCACACCGACTTTTATCATCGGGAACCGGCGCTATCCTGGATTCATGGCCTACGACGCCCTCAGAGCGCTGATCGACAGCGTGGCGGCGGCTGCTCCGAAGCGGTGATCCACCGAATGGTCGCCGCCCTGCTTTCCCTGGGCGGCTTTTTGATATCGCTCTACCTCTGGCTCTGGAAGCTGGGGATGGTGGGGGAGCTCGCCTGTGGAATTGGCGGCGAATGCGAAGCGGTGCAGAACAGCAGCTACGCGGTGATCTTCGGGCTTCCGGTGGCCGCCTACGGAGTGTTCGGATACCTCGCCCTCTTGACGGTGTCGCTGGCGGGACTTCAACCCCGCTGGCAGAGCCGCCGCGAGCCGACCCTACTGCTCGCGGCGCTGGCCGCTGGGGGCGTAGGCTTTACCGCGTACCTGACGTACCTCGAAGCCTTCGTGATCCGCGCCTGGTGCCGCTGGTGTCTAGTTTCGGCGGCGATCATCGTGACCATCCTGATCGCCGCCCTTGCGGGCCTCCGGGAGCTCCGCCGCGCAGAGTCGCAAAACTAGCTTTCTTCTTCTTCGTACTGCTCCTTAAGAGCCTGCACCACCGCAGGATCCGCCAGGGTAGTCACGTCGCCTAGCGCGCGTCCCGCGGCGATGTCCCTGAGCAGCCGCCGCATGATCTTGCCGCTTCGGGTCTTGGGAAGATCGGCGGTGAAGATAATGTCGTCCGGCCGGGCGATCGCCCCAATCTTCGCGACCACATGCTGCTTGAGCTCGTCCGCCAGCCCCGGACTCGGCGAGGCCTCGGCCCGCAGGATGACGAAAGCAACCAAGGCCTGGCCTTTGAGTTCGTGGGGCTTGCCTACGACCGCTGCCTCGGCTACGGCCGGGTGGGAGACCAAGGCGCTTTCTACCTCCATCGTCCCGATTCGGTGACCCGCTACGTTGAGCACGTCGTCCACCCGTCCGAGAATCCAGAAATAACCGTCGCGGTCGCGCTTGGCACCGTCCCCGGTGAAGTACTTACCCGGCCAGCGACTCCAATAGGTATCCCGGTAACGCTGGTCGTCTTTGTAAATGGTGCGCAGCATACCGGGCCAGGGGCTGGTGATCGCCAGCAATCCCCCTCCCTCTTTGATTTCCTTTCCGTCTCCGTCGAGCAGCGCCGCGTCGATCCCGGGGAAGGGCAAAGTAGCCGATCCGGGCTTGGTCCCGGTGACGCCCGGCAGCGGAGTGATCATGATGCCGCCGGTCTCGGTCTGCCACCAGGTATCCACGATGGGGCAGCGCTTACCGCCTATGTGGCGGTGATACCAGATCCAGGCTTCGGGGTTGATCGGCTCTCCCACCGTCCCCAGAAGCCTGAGGCTGCTCAGGTCGTGACGTGCGGGATATTCGGGTCCCCATTTCATGAAGGCGCGAATCGCCGTAGGAGCGGTGTAGAAGACGGTCACGCCGTAGCGCTCCACTATCTCCCAGAACCGATCTTTGTCGGGCCAGTCGGGCGCTCCTTCGTACATCACTACCGTGGCGCCCAGGCTCAACGGGCCATAGACGATGTAGCTGTGACCGGTGACCCAGCCCACGTCCGCCGTGCACCAGAAGACATCGTCGTCTTTGAGATCGAATACCCATTTGGTCGTCGCCATCACCTGGGTGAGATAGCCACCGGTGGTGTGCACTATCCCTTTGGGTTTGCCCGTGGTCCCTGAGGTATAGAGAATGAAAAGCAGGTCTTCGGCGTCCATCACCGCCGGTTTGGCCTCGGGACTCGCGCGGGATATCAGTTCGTGGTACCAGTGGTCTCGGCCAGCCTGCATTGCTATTCCGTCCCCCTCCGCTCCCTTCCCGTCACGCGCCACCACGATCACTTGCCGAATAGACGGCGTTTCCTTCAAGGCTTCATCGGCGTTTCTCTTGAGCGGCACGATCTGGCCGCGGCGGTACCCTTTGTCGGCAGTGACCAAAACCGTGGCTTCGGCATCGTTCATGCGGTCCTTGAGCGAATCGGCCGAAAATCCTCCGAAGACCACCGAATGGGCTGCCCCGATGCGGGCGCAGGCCAGCATCGCAACCACGACTTCCGGGATCATCGGCATGTAGATAGCCACCCGGTCACCCTTCTTGACCCCGAGGTCGCGCAACACGTTGGCGAACCGGCACACCTCGCGGTGCAAGTCCCAGTAGGAGAGGGTACGACGGTCGCCGGGCTCCCCCTCCCAGATCAAGGCTACCTTGTTGCGGCGCCCGTTCTTGAGATGTCGGTCCAGGCAGTTGACCGAGGCGTTGAGCTTGCCTCCCACGAACCATTTGGCGTGCGGTGGGTTCCACTCCAGGACCTTCTTCCATGGCTTGAACCACTCCAGCTCCTTGGCCCGCTCCGCCCAGAACTTGAGCCGGTCTCGGGAAGCCTCCTGGTAGGGCTTTCGGGAGCGGACGTGGGCGGTTCGCCGGAACGCCGCGGCGGGCTGGTAGCTGCGCTGCTCCTTGAGAAGGGTCTCTATACGCTCGGTTGTCTGGCCCATCGGGTCGCTCCTAGGGGTTGGCCGCCGGATGTTGACGAGTCCGGCGGCAGGTTATATACTCTGCGCGTTTTCTGGTGTCCGGACCGCAAGCTTTGCAGAGGGCTCGCGTCGGACCGAGGTTCAAAACATCTGCATCAGGAGCGAGTAAGGTATGTCCCGCATCACCGGCAGAGTCAAGTGGTTCAACGACGCCAAGGGGTTTGGTTTCATCGAGCGCGAGGGAGGACCCGACGTCTTCGTCCACTACTCTGCCATCCAGGCCGAAGGGTTCCGGTCGTTGAAGGAAAATGACCAAGTCGAGTTCGAGATCCGGGAAGGCCCCAAGGGTCTCCAGGCTGCGAACGTCGTCAAGATCTCCTGAGGCCTAACGCTCCGCCAGGCTTGCGCGGCCGGGCCCCGGAGACGATCCGGGGCCCGTTGTTTGGAGCCGGCCACTTGTGCGGGGCACCCACCCGGTGTCAGTTATCCACGTCCTTTGTAGGGTCACCCCGGGGATGAGCCGGTGAAGCGCCCGCTGCCCGAGAAGGTCATAGTAGCTCCCGAGCGGTTGGTCTACCCGGATTCCCGCGCCTTCCGGCGTGCCGGACTGGAGATGATCGGCTCTCTGGGGTCCCAGCCTCACCGGGTGATAGTGGATCTGGGCCCTACGGTCGACGCGGACAGCACCGGTCTGGAGGCGCTGATTGCGATGCAGCGGCGGGCGTCGGGTCTGAAGCACACCTTGGTGCTGAAGAACGTGGGCTCCCGGTTGGCTGAGCTTTTGGAGCTCACCAAACTGAAAGGCTGGTTCGCAGTGGAGAGCGGAGGGCGTTGAGCGTGGGGGTGGAAGGGCCTTTTGGATCGGCGAGGGGTGAGCGTCCCTTGATAGCGGCGGAAGGTGTCTGGCGCTCCTTGGGTCGAACGGTCGTGCTGCGAGAGGTCACCCTGGCTGCCGAGCCGGGCGAGGTGGTCTTGCTACTCGGGCCCAACGGTGCGGGCAAGACGACGCTGCTCAAAGTGCTGGCCGGCCTTTTGCGGCCGAGCCGAGGGAGAGTGGAGCGGTGGGGAAGGGTGGGGATGGTGGCACACCACTCGATGCTTTACGACGCTCTAAGTGCTGAAGAGAACCTGCGTTTTTTTGCCCGCTTGCAGGGGGTCGACCCGGGGCGGGTGGGCGAGCTTCTGGCGGGCGTAGGTCTAAAGACCCGAGCCCGGGAACGAGTGGCTAGCTTCAGTCGTGGGATGGTTCAGCGCCTCGCCATCGCCTGCGCTCTTTTGGGGGATCCCCAGATTCTGCTTTTGGACGAGCCGTTGAGCGGGCTGGACGAAGCTTCTGCGGGGAATTTGCTGGACTGCTTGCGGGAATCGCAGGAGCGCGGCCGGGCGGTGCTGATCGCTACCCATCAGTTCGGCGAACTGGTCCAGGTCGTCACTTCGGTCGCCTATCTGGGTGGAGGTCGTTTGCTGGCCCGGGAGCCGCGCGAGGGGCGGGACGGTGCCGCCATTTGGGGTCGCTACCGAGAGGTATTGAGCGATGCCTGACGGCGTTCGGGCGGTCTGGGCCATCGCCGCCAAGGACCTGGCCATCGAGTGGCGGACCAAGACGGCGTTGGTTTCGACTCTCGCCTTTGCAGTGCTGGTGCTGGCGGTTCTCTATTTCGCCCGCGATCCCACTGCGGTGGCTTCGGTGGACGTGGCGCCGGGCGCGCTGTGGGTGACCTTCAGTTTCGCCGCCATGTTGGGGCTCAACCGTGCTTTCCTGCTGGAGCAGGAGAACCGCGCTTTCGACCGGGTGCTCCTCTCCGGGGTCCCACGGCCGGCAATCTTTTTGGGGAAGATGCTGGCCAACTTGGCGTTCGTGGGAGCGGTGGAACTGGTGAGCGTTCCCCTGTTCATTCTCTTCTACGATGTCCCCCTGTGGGAGCGGGTGCCGGAGCTGTTGGGTGTTACCGCCATGGCTACCCTTTCGTTCGTGGCCGTGGGCACCCTGCTCAGCGCCATGGCGGTCCGGACTCGATTCGCTGAGTTGATGCTCCCTTTACTGTTGCTCCCCTTTTTGGTGCCGCCGGTGGTGGGTGCGGTGCAGGTTACGGCGCGCATCTTGGCCCAGCGTCCCTTGAGCGAGGTTGCGGGGTGGCTTAAGTTGCTGGCTGCGTTCGACATCGTGTTCTTGCTCCTGGCGATTTTTTTGTTCGAGGCTACGCTGGAAGAATGACTTCTCGAGATCGGGCTCGCGTTTTGGCGCGTCGCGGGAGTGTGGTAACCGCGGTTGCGCTTTTGGGTCTGGTAGCGGTCTATGTGCGCGCTTTGTTCTTCACTCCTATCGAGAGGTTCCAGGGTCCGGCTCAGAAGATCTTTTACGTCCATGCGCCGGCCGCGTGGGTCGCGCTTCTGGCTTTTGCGGTCACCGGTTTGCTCAGCATGCTCTATCTCTGGCTCAAGGATCGCCGTTTGGACTTGGGGGCTGCGGCTTCGGCGGAGATCGGGGTAGCCTTTTCGGTGGTGATGTTGACCACCGGTCCGCTGTGGGGGAAACCGATCTGGGGTACCTGGTGGACCTGGGATGCGAGGCTTACTTCGACCTTGTTCATCTTTCTGCTGTTCGTGGGTTACTTGGTCTTGCGCGGCGCTTTGAGCGATCCCGGCGTGCGGGCCCGTCACAGTGCGGTGTTGGGGATCTTGGCGATCCCGCTGGTGATCTTCATTCATGTGACGGTTTACCTCTTCCGGACCCTTCATCCTGAGCCGGTAGTCTTGAAGCCCGAGGCCCCGTCACTTCCCGGGGAGATGTTGGTGACGCTGCTTTTTTCTCTGGCGGTTTTCACGCTCCTTTATGCCGGGTTCTTGACCCAGCGTTATGCGCTGGCGGTGCTGCGGGAGTTCGAGGATCAGGAGTGCGGTGATGCAGTACCCCGATAACGCCGGTTATATGATTGCGGCCTATGTGGTGGCTGCGGTGGTGATTTTGGTCTACGCCGGGTCTTTGTTGGTGCGGTTGAGGCGGTATCGAGGCTGAGGGTCCGGACCCTCAGTCTCCCTAGACCCCCTCCGAACCCTATTCTCAGTCCCACTTCGCCGGCCCTGAAAACGACGGCGCCCCTTCCTAACGTGGACACATTGATTTAATTTGTGATCACATATCCTACCCCGGGGGCTCGTTTATGGCTGTGCGGGTCAACGTTCGGGAATTCAGAGCTCGCCTGAGCGCCTACCTGCGGCGGGTCAAGGCAGGAGAAGTCGTTGAGATAGCCGAACGAGGGAAGCCGGTCGGGCGGGTGATCCCAGCGCAGACGCCTCTCCCCGAGCGCATGGAGATGTTAGCGGGGATGGGATTGCTACTCCTAGGGCGGGGCAAGTTGAGACCCCGAAAGCCGGCGGCGCGGGTCAGGGGGAAGAAAACGGTGGCGGAACTCCTGGTGGAGGAGCGCGGGTGATTGTGTACTTGGACGCTAGCGCGATCGTGAAACTCTATGTGGAGGAGCCGGGGTCCCCGGATGTGGCGCGAATGGTGGAGATGGCAAACGTAGTCGGGACCGCGCTGGTCACCATGGTTGAAGTTTATGCGGCACTAGCCCGCGCTGCCCGAAGGCGCATGATTCCGAAGAAGAAGGCGGAGGCCAGCGCACGGATTTTTCTGCGACAGTGGGGCCAGTTGCACCGGCTGAGGATAACGGAGCACACGGTTGAGCGAGCCGCAGGCTTCGCTTGGAAATACGGTTTGCGAGGGTACGATGCGGTTCACCTTGCCTCTGCGCTCGGGTGGAGGGAAATGCTCGGGCAGCCGCTGGTGCTGGCGACCTACGACCGGGAGTTATGGGAAGCGGCCCGGCGGTCTGACATCGAGGTATGGCCCGAAGTGCAGCCGTGAGCATCCGCAGCGCGGCAGCTTTCGCTATTCCGCCTCCACCCAGTCCCTTCCCGTAACCTGCTTCCACAACTCGATCGCCTCCTCCGCAGCTCGATGATCCCCGGCCGCCTTCAAGGCACGAGCGTTGGCCCTGAGAGCGTCCGCTCCCGCTCCGGCAGCGTACGCCCGAGCATAACGGGCACCTGCGTTGACGTAATCTCCACGGCGAGCATAGAGATCGCCCGCCGCCATCGCAGCGTCGGGACGCTCTTCCAAACTCAAAACCTGCTCGAACGCCACCAGCGCGTCGTCCGGTCGAAAGGCGGCCAGATACGCCTCACCCAAAAGCATCCATGCATCGGGGGAACTGGGGTACCGCCGGGCCGCACGCCGCGCCACCTCCAAGGCCGCCAACCGATCGTCCCGCCGCCGACAACAACCCACCAAGTCCCGATGCACCGCTGAAAAGCCGGGTGCCACCCAGGCGGCAAACCTCAACCACCGCTCCGCGGCGCGACGGTCCCGATCCGACAAACGCGAAGCTCGCCAAGCCGCTAAGCGTTCGGCTAGCTGCCGTGTCCTGCGGTACGACCTCCCCAAGACACCCATACGGCTTGATAATGCTCCAACTTCAGGTTCTTTTCCACCCTAGAACTGTGAGCTTGACAGCCAACACCCTCCGCATCGGCACCCGGGGAAGCACCCTGGCACGCTGGCAGGCAGGACGAATCCAAGAACTGCTGGCCCAAAAGGGAATCGCCAGCGAGCTAGTGATCATCCGTACCTCCGGAGACGTACGTTCTTTCCCTAAACCCGGCCCCGGCGAGACCGGGAAGGGACTGTTCACCAAGGAGATCGAAGAAGCGCTCCTCGCAGGAGAGATCGACCTCGCGGTCCACTCGCTCAAAGATCTAGCCGCCGAAATCCCCCTTGGCCTCGCCCTGGCCGCCTTCCCGGAGCGGGAGGACCCGAGAGACGCGCTGGTGACGCCGAAAGGATCGATCCTGGAAAACCTCCCCCAGGGAGCGACCATCGGCACATCGAGCCTGAGGCGCAAAGCCGCACTGCTCGCGGCGCGCCAAGACTTGAGAATCGTGGAACTGAGAGGAAACGTTCCCACCCGAGTTGCGCGCGTGGGCAAAGATTTGGACGGCGCGGTGCTCGCCCTGGCAGGACTGAAGCGGCTAGGGCTCGAGCACCGAAGCGTGCCTCTCGATCCCGAGACGGTGCCGCCTGCACCCGGGCAGGGCGCCTTGGCGATCGAGGTGAGACGCGACGACCGCACCACGCTTCAGTTACTAGCTTCCTTGGACGACCCCGCGGTGCGGGTCTCGGTGGAAGCTGAGCGGGCTGCCCTGCGCGAGCTGGAAGGTGGATGCCGCGCCGCCATCGGAGCCTACTGCGCCGAACCGGGCTCCGGAGGTGGACTGGTCCTGCACGTCAAGGTCTTCGCTCCCGATGGGTCGCGATCCCTATCGGTGCAAGTGCCGGTGGACGCGCGCGATCCCCGAGCGAGCGGCCGCGCCGCCGCCCGAAAGCTGATTGAGCTCGGGGCCCGCGACCTGATTTGGGAGGCGAGTACGGGAGGTTGAAACCATGGCTGGATTTCCACTGGTCCGCATGCGCCGGCTGCGGCGCACCCCGGGCCTCAGGCGTCTGGTACAAGAAGCGCACCTGAGCCCGCAACAACTGGTCTGGCCTCTGTTCATCAAGACCACCGGCTCGCGAACGCCAGTGGAAGCGATGCCCGGAGTCTTCCAGCACCCGCTGGGTGAAGCGGCGGAACTGGCCGCGCAGGCCGCCGAAGCAGGAGTAGGAGGCGTGCTCCTTTTTGGGCTCCCGGCATCCAAGGACGAGCTCGGAAGCGGAGCATACGACGACAACGGCGTGATCCAGCAAGCGGTACGCGCCATGAAAGGGGCCGCACCGGAACTGGTGGTGATCACCGACGTCTGCCTGTGCGAATACACCTCGCACGGCCACTGCGGGGTCATCCGAAACGGCGCGGTGGACAACGACGAGACCTTGAAGCTCTTGGCGAAAACCGCCGTGTCCCACGCCGCTGCCGGCGCGGACATCGTGGCGCCGAGCGATATGATGGACGGACGAGTCGCCACCATCCGGCAGGCGCTGGACGAAAACGGATACCGCGACACCGTGATCCTCTCCTATGCCGCCAAGTACGCTTCCGCCTTCTACGGACCTTTCAGAAGCGCGGCCGACAGCGCGCCCAAGTTCGGGGACCGAAAGTCCTACCAAATGGATCCCGCCAACGCCGACGAGGCGCTGCGCGAGATCGCCCTGGACCTAGAGGAGGGAGCGGATCTCGTGATGGTGAAGCCCGCTCTTCCCTGCCTGGACATCATTCGCCGCGCCCGAGAGAGGTTCGGAGCGCCGCTGGCCGCCTACCAGGTGAGCGGCGAGTACAGCATGATCAAGTTCGCCGCGGAGAAAGGCGTCCTGGACGGAGACGCTGCGCTGCGCGAGGCACTACTGGCGATCCGCCGCGCCGGAGCCGATATCGTCATAACCTACGCGGCATACGACCTCGCCCGCTCCGGCGGAATCTGACGGCTCATTCGTCTAGCTCGCCCCGGTGGCCCCGCGCCGGGGCGCTCTAGCGTTCCTGCTCTCTGGGGAGCAACAGCGCAGCCCACAGCAGCGCTGCTATCGCCGCGCCTAGCAGCGGGCCCACCCAGTAGATCGCCTGCGCGTGCCAGTCGCCGGAGGCCACGGCTGGTCCCCAAGCGCGGGCTGGATTCATCGCCGCCCCGGTAAGGGGACCGCCCACCAAGATGTCGAATAACAGCACCAGTCCTATCCCGAACCCTCCTACCTTGGGAGCTCGAGGCGACACGGCGGTGCCGAAAACTGCGCTCACCAGAAAGATCGTGAAAATCGCTTCCAGCACTACCGCTTGGGCAAAGTTCAACTCGGCGGAAACCCGGGGCAGCCCGTAGCCGGTGGTGGTGCCGGCGGCGGCCGGAAGCAACCACTTGACCGAGAATGCGGCGAGCAGAGCCGCCAGGAGTTGAGCTACCACATAGAAGACAGCACCCCGTCCCGAAATCTTCCGGGCGAGCCACAAAGCGAAGGTCACTGCAGGGTTGAGATGGCCTCCCGATACGGGAAGAGTTGCGGTAACCATCACCGAGAGGACCAGCGCATGAGCCAGCGCCACACCTACCAAACCCAGCTCTCCTCCGGAAGCTGTGTCCACCACCACCGCCCCCGCGCCGATAAACGCCAGAGCGAAAGTGCCCAGAAACTCCGCCGCCAACGCCTTGTGCATACCTCCCCCTTGCCTTGTCGAAGCGGTTTAAATGCCACCTTGACTCGATCGGAACCGTGCCGAATCCAGCCGCTCTATTGCGCCCGCCGCATCACCAGCACCGCGTTCACCCCGCCAAAACCGAAAGAGTTGGAGACCATTACTTCCGGTGCCGCCGTCCGGCCGCCCTCGGCGAGGTAGTCCAGATCGCAGGCCGGGTCCGGGTTTTCCAAATTGAGAGTGGGTGGCAACCAGTCGCGCTCGAACGCCAGAGCGCAGATCGCGGCCTCTATCGCGCCGCTTGCCCCCAAAGCGTGCCCGTAGTAACTCTTGGTGCCGCTCACCGCAAGGCGGTAGGCATGGTCGCCGAAAACCTTCTTGATCGCCAAAGTCTCGGTGACGTCGTTGAGCGGAGTCGAGGAACCGTGGGCGTTGACGTACTCCACCTCTTCGGGCCGCACCCCGGCGTCCGCTAAGGCCGAAGCGATACACCGCGCGGCCTCCCTGGCGTCCGGCTTGGGAGCGGTCATGTGATAGGCGTCGTTGGTGAGCGCGTAACCCGCCAGCTCCCCGTAGATCTTGGCTCCCCGGGCCAGGGCGCGCTCCCGCTCCTCCACGATCAGCACCGCCGCACCTTCGCCCATCACGAAACCGTCCCGATCGCGGTCGAAGGGACGACAGGCTTTCTCCGGCGCGTCGTTGCGGCACGACATCGCTTTTATCAGCGCGAACGCCCCAAAACACAGCGGAGAAAGCGGCGCCTCCGCCCCTCCCGCCAGCATCACGTCGGCCTCTGCCGAACGTACCGCTCGCAACGCCTCGCCCAGGGCCACCGTTCCGGAAGCGCAGGACATGGCATTGGTGGAGTTGGGACCCCTGAGATCGAAAGCGATGGCGATGTTGCAGGAAACTGCGCCGGCGAAAACTGTGAGCGCCAGCGCCGGATTCACCGCCTTGATTCCCTCCCGGCGGTAAATCTCTGCCTCCGCCTCGGCGAAGGCGACTCCCCCCAAAGCCGAGCCCATGGAAACGCCGATCCGATCCCGGTTTTCCTCCTCGAGCTTCAACCCCGCGTCGTCGATAGCGAGCTTGGCCGCTGCCACGCCCAGTTGGGAAAAACGATCCCAGCGCCGCGCCTGCCTGGCGTCCAGAAACTGCAAAGGATTGAAATCGTGAATCTCGGCGGCTATGCGACTGCGAAAGGGGGAAGCGTCGAAGCGAGTGATCGATCGCACCGCCGAGCGCCGCGCCAGAAGCCCGCACCAGAATTCCTCCACCCCTATCCCGATGGGCGTAACCGGGCCGATCCCGGTGATTACCGCCCTGCGAACCATGATTCGGCCCTTCGCTTCACTCCAGCCAAAGTGCGGGAAGCTATCCCGTGAATGAAGATCGGTCCGATCACCAAATCGGCCGCGGGCCGGCCGATCAAGGGCCACGCGGGACCGCTCCAGCGGTGCACGATGCACACTTCCACGCTGCCCGCCTTTTCCTCCAATGACCACTCCACGTCCATCCCCCTGGTTATCCCGCGAATGTGGTGGTAGCGGATCGCGCGCTCCGGCTCCAAGCGCATCTCGGAGACCCACCAGGTGGGATACTTGAACCACCCGAACGGGCGCCAGGCCGCCATCTCCACCACGGCCATCTCCTCCGAGCGTTCCAGCACCCTCACCCAGCGGTAATGGGACAAAAACTCGGGCCAGCGCTCCACCTCGCACGCCACCGAGTACACCAGACTGCGCGGCGCGGCAACGGTGACTCTATCGATCGTTATCACCGCCGGTCCTCCAGCAGGCCACCAACCTGAACCCGGGGCGGCGACGTACCCGAGCCACGATCCCGGCCCTCCGCAATAGATCGCAGAGCTCCGCTCGGGTAAACCCGCGGCGGAGAGAAATCACTCCGTCTGCCCCGGTCGCCGGATGCAGTCCCATGAGCCGCGCTAGAAGCGGAAAGACGAGGGCGGCGACTCTGCTTCGCACCAGATCGGCGATCACCACGCCTCTTCGAGCCACCCGGGAAAGCTCCCGGACGAATTCCGGTATCGCTGCGCGGTCGAGATGATGCAAGACCTGGCTCGCCACCGCCACGTCCACTGCGCCGCCAGGCAGAGGTAAGCGCGCGCCTTCGGCCCGCAGCGTCACCACGCCCGAAGCTAAGCACACCCGTGCAGCCACCGGGTGCGGCTCCACGGCCAAGCAGCGCAGATTCCGCCCCGCGAGCTGGAACTTCAGATGGGCGATCACGTTGCCCCCTCCCGCTCCCACGTCGAGAATCGTGATCGGAAGGCTTTGGGGCAATTCCCCGAGCAGGCTCTCCAGCCCGAACCTCACCGCCGCCCACCCGCCCAAGTGGGCGTTGACCCGCACGATGTCCGCCAGCGTCCGCCGCACCAGCTCAGGGTCCGCGTCGAACCGGTCTAGAGTTTCGAGCGCCGCGCCGGCGCGACTCATCGCGATCTCCTCAAACTCCAGTACCAGCCGCGGAAATGCAAAAGCGGCTGGCGATCGTAGACCTCGCCCCCCATCACGCGGCCGAAGAAGACCACGTGATCCCCGGCATCCTCAGCCTCCTCAACCTCGCACCAGAGGTGAGCCACAACCCCGTCCAACAGCGGCAGGCCGGCGGAACAGATTCGATAACTCACTCCCGCGAACCGGTCTATACCCTCGGCGGCGAATCGGCGGGAGAGCTCCTCCTGGTCCTCGGCCAGCACGTTGACCGCGAACCGCGAGGAGCGGCGCAGGATCGCGCAAAACTCGGCGGCCTGGCTCACGCAGACCAAAAGCAGCGGCGGATCGAGCGATACCGCAGATAGAGCGCTGGCCGTCATCCCCGCCGGCTTGCCCTCCCCGTCCACCGTGGTGATGACAGTCACTCCGGTGGCGAATCGCCCCAACAGCTCCCGGAACTGGTGCGGCCCCACGCCTTTCATGATCCTGCCCCGCGACCTAGCGCCCCGCAAAACGGCCGCTGCGAGCCCACGAGGCTCGGTAGACGACGTTCCCTCGATCGGACTAATCCGCCGTGACCGGTAATCCCCACCAGCAGATCGGCCGCTAGAGGATGTCTCCCGAAAAAGCGGGCGAGAACCGGAAAGCGCGCGTTGCCAGCGGCGCCCACTACCACCCGCTCGACCAACCGCTTGCTTAAGAGCGCGCGATGGCGAGCTCGCCGGTAGCGACCGAGCTGGCGGGCGCTGAGGGCGTCTCGCTCCAGATTCCGAGCCACGTAACGATCGATCAGCTCGGCTCCGCGAAGTGCGGCGTAGATGCCGTCGCCGGTCAGAGGATCGTAAAACTCCGCCGCATCGCCTACCAGTAGAGCGCGGTGCGCAACCGCAGACCGACACCGGAGCGCAAAAGGTCCAACCGCCTGGGGGCGATCGACGAAAGTCGCTTCTCGCAGACGACCCGCCAGCTCAGGAAACTCCAGCGCGAGAGCGCCAAACCAGCCTTCCAGCGATAGCGCCGGAGGGCGGCGTCTCCCGGTGACGATCGCTATGTTGACCAAACCGTCTCCCACCGGAGCCAGGCCCGAGTAGCCGCCGGGGCCGAGGTGTATTTCCGCAAGATCGTTCTGGAGCTCGAGACCCTGCGCGTGTCTCACCAGCGCCGTTCTCTTGATCTTGCCCCGCCGAGCCAAGCCCAACCTTCGGGCGATCCGAGAATGGAGTCCGTCGGCGCCGATCAGCAAGCGGGTCTCGAAGGCCAAAGCCAGGTGGTCGTGGGTGCGTCCTATCAATACCACACGGCGGTCTTCGTAACGAAGATCCGTGACGGTTACTCCCTCCAGTACCCAGGCGCCCCGGCGTGCGGCCAGCTCCATGAGCGCCGTATCCAACAGCTCGCGTCTTATCCCGATGCCGCTTTGGCTTGCCGGAAATCGTCCCTCGAACTCCGTTCCGTCGGGGGCGACGATCCGCATCCCGGCGATCGGCGACCAGCTGGCGGAGCGCGGTAGGCTCAGGCCGATTCGCCTGAGGATAAAGAGCGCACCGGGGCCCAAGTACTCCGCGCAAGGTTTGGCCCGGGGAAAGATTGCCCGGTCCAAAAGGAGGACCTTGAACCCGCGGGCAGCGAGCAGCGCTGCTGCAGCGCTCCCCGCCGGTCCGGCTCCCACTACCGCCGCATCCCAGATGGCACCCTGGGCCATGAACCTCTCACTCGACTCTGCGGCTGCGCCCTCGATCCTTCACCACAGTCGAGACCAGCCGGCCGCGGCGGCGGCTCCCACTGCGGTGGCGACAAAGTTTACGCCGTCGTTGTCCAGCCAGCGCAGGCCTCCATCCCAACGGCCGTTCCTTCCGCAGTGGTGGCGTCTTCTTTCCGAGATCGACTGACACTTCTCGCAGTAAAACCTTCCCTGGGCGGTGGCTCCCAGGTACGAGTCCGCCAGCATTCCCACAAGCCCTCCCAGAAAGCCTCCGCTCGCCGCCGCAAAGGACAGGCCCACGGAGAACGCAACGGCGCTCAGCAAGATAGCGCCGCAGATACCGCCCAGAGTTCCCGCGATGGTGACCGCACCCGAGGTACCCGCCGGCACCGCGCGTCCGTCGGTGATCAGCCGGGCGGTCGTCGATCGAGCCATGCCCAGCTCGGTGGCCCAAGTATCGGCCTGGGCGGCGTTGAGGGCGCCGGCGAACGTCGCCCAGCCCAGAGCCGGAGCGGCGGGAAGGATCAGGGTTCCCAAAGCGGCCCAGCTTCCGTTGGCCAAGACCTGTCGGGCATCCCGCGCCGCGGCTCGCCTCCGCTCGGTTCCACCCGCCAGACTCCCCAGGACGTTGGCGGAAATGAAAAAAGTCCCCAGCAAAACCGCTCCCGAGACTCCAGCCCGCCAGAACACCGTGCCTCCTATGGCCCATCCGGCGACGGCGCCTCCGGGCGTCAGCCAGCCGATTCTCCATCCTGCGAGGGCCAACACTCCGGCCGCGCAGAAGGCCAAAAGCAGCGTCATTCGGCGGCGTTCTGTTGACCCTGGTCGTTGCGGATCGACCGTTCTATGCGGCGGCGCAGCTCCTCCGGGGCGCGGATCGCGCTCCCGCGCCGGGCTAAGAGTTGTAGGAAAGCGCGCTGAAATTCGAAGTTCTCGTAGCAGCCCGTGCACGTCTCCAGATGGCGCTGGATCTCTAGCGCGACCTCGGGAGTGAGCTCCCGATCTAGATACTCGTAGATTCGGGCGGCTGCTTCGTGGCAGTTCACTTGGCCCTCGGCTTGATATAACCCATCTCCACTGCGTACTCGTAGAGCTTGCGCTGAAGTACCTGGCGGGCCCGGAACAGTCGCGATTTCACGGTTCCTATAGGTACCGCCAGGAGCTCGGCTATTTCGGCGTAGGAAAGATCTTCTATGTCGCTCAGAACCACGACTTCTCGAAACTCTTCGGGAAGCTCCTCGATGGCACGAAGCACTTCCTCATCCACTATCCGGTCGAAGAACCTGGCTTCCGGGTCGGTTTGCTGGAGTTCGGGAAAGGCGGTATAGGATTCCATCTCCGCCAGATCCATGCTCGTGCCTTCGTGCTGTCGCCTCCGGTACTGGTTGATGAACGTGTTCCGCACGATCGTAAGCAGCCAGGCTCGGGCGTTGGTGCCGGGCTCATACTGGTGCCAGGCGCGATAGGCCTTGAGCATCGCTTCCTGCGCGAGATCCTCGGCGCGCTCTCGGTCCTGAGTGAGACTTCGAGCAAACCGATATACCGCGTCCAGGTGAGGCAACGCCTCGGCTTCGAACGACCGGCGCTTCTCGTCGGCGACGCTGCCCATGACGTTGAAGATTCGCCTGGTGGAGAAAGCCGCGCAATGGGGCTAGTCTGCCGCGAGGGGCCTTGCTAAGTTGGGCGCGGACCAAAGACGCCTTCCGGTGAGCGGAAACCGTTCCAACAACCACGCTCCGGCCTGGGTGCCGCTGACCTTGTTCGAGGCGCTCCGAGCGGCGGACTCGCCCTCGGAAGAGGGCCTGGAAGATATCGCTGCCGAGGTGGCGGTCCGGCGTCTCGGTCTCAGCAAGACGGTGGCGTCACAGATAGAACGCTACCGCAAGCTGGCTCGTTCGAATCGCCAGATAAGCGCAGACGAGGTCGTGGGCGTCCTGCGTCTAGTAGCCCGGCGGTCGGATGCGGGGCTGGTCTTTGCCGAAGCGGGCCGCAGGGCGGGGCAGTACCTGGCTCGCGCTGGCGGCGCCCTGAACTTGGTTCGGAGATTCATTCCCCTAGCGCGGATGCGGGATGCAGTGGGTTGGAAACTGGCCCGCAGCGCGGCAGCTCAACGGCTGGGTGTCCAACTCGGAAAAGTGGGCGACACCGTGGTCGCATCCGTGAAGGGCAGCTTGGCGGCGGGAGCTACACCGGACGGCAGTGCCTGCAAATTCTACGGATCGGCGGTGGCGGAGCTGCTGCGCAACGTCACCTCGTTCGACGGCGCCCTGCTCCACACGACTTGTATCGCCCGGGGCGATCCCACCTGTAGCTGGCGCTCGGTCACTAGATCGGGAGAGTGAGCCGTGCCTCTTTTGGACCGCATCGACCTGAACCAGCTGAGCGCGAGTCTCAAGTCGCTCAACCTTGACGGCTGGCTGTTGTACGACTTCCAGGGAATCAACCCCGTAGCCCGGCGGGTAACGGGCTTGGCGGGGCTGGTGACGCGGCGCTCTTACGTTTGGCTACCGGCGACCGGGGCCCCGGTGATCCTGGTACATCGAATCGAACTGCCGGCGGTCAGGGACTTTCCCGGGAACGTGCGATCCTATACCACGTGGCAGGAGCTAGAACGGGAACTGGCCTCTATCGTGAGGGGCCGCAGGGTCGCCATGGAAACCGCCCCCGAAGGGGCGATCCCCTATCTGGATCGCATACCGGCGGGAGCGTTGCGCGTATTGGAACGTATCGGCGCGGTAGTCAGAAGCTCAGCGCCTCTGGTGAGCCGCTTTGCTGCCCGCTGGTCGGAGGCGGAGCTGGAGGAGCATCGGGCCACGGCGGAAATCCTGCGCAGCGTGGCCCTTGCCGCCTTGAGTGAAGCGGTTCGGGAAGTGGGCCGGATCACCGAGAGCGCCCTGCAACGGCGGGTGATCGAGCGGCTAGGGGAGTCGGAGGTGGAGGTTACCGAGCCGCCCATTGTCGCGTTCGGCTGCAACTCGGCGATGCCCCACTACCAGCCCGGCGTCGGGGAGGAGGTGGTCCTACGGGAGGGTGATGTAGTGCTCCTCGACCTCTGGGGCCGTCGCTCTTTCGGGGGTGTGTTCGCCGATCAAACCTGGATGGCTTTTGCGGGATCGCAAATACCGCTCGAGGTCGGCCGGGCGTGGGAGGCGGTGCGCGACGCGCGCGATGCGGTGATCGAACGGCTGAGGAGGGCCCACCTTTCCGGCGAAGTGCTCAGCGGAGCGGATCTCGACGCCGTGGCCCGGGAAGTGCTGACCCGCTCGGGATTCGGACATGCTATTCTTCACCGCACCGGGCATTCGATAGACGGGGAACTGCACGGCTCCGGGCCTAACCTCGACGGGTTCGAGACCAACGACACCCGGGAGCTGATCACCGGTTTGGGGTTCTCGGTGGAGCCGGCGGTATACCTCGAGGGAAAGTTCGGGTTGAGGTCGGAGGTGAACGTTTACTTGGGAGCCGGCGGGCCAGAAGTGACTCCCCGCCAGATACAGCGGGACATAGTTCACCCCTGAGGGAGCGGCCGCTTGGCGTCGAACTCCCCCAGGAGCACCCGGGCGATTCGCTGGTAACAGTCCACTGCCGCCAGCAGATCCGACTTGGAGACCTTCTCGTGGTCGGTGTGTGCCACCCGTATCGAGCCGGGGCCGATGAGGAATTTTTCTCCCCAGCCCTCGAGCCAGGGTAGATCGGTGCCGTAGCGCACTACCGTGGTCTCGAAACCGGGCAGGGCTCTCAAGTGTATCGGGGGAGCCTCCAGCAGAACTTCCAGGTCTACTCCCTCGGCCAGGGCCGATCGCAGAGCGGAGCGGAGCTCTGCGGTCTCGCACACGGTACGAAAGGAGAGTTCTGCCCGGCAGCGGTCCGGAACCACGTTGGGACGCAGGCCACCCTCGATGGTGGCGATGTTCAGGGTGCACTGCCCTAGCACGTCGTCGGCGGGAAGGGGCAATCGCCTGACGCGCTCCAAGGTGTCGAGCATACGCTCGATCGCCGAGAGGCCCTCTTCCGGATAGGCGGAGTGGGCAGCTTTTCCCCGGGCCCGCAGTTCCACCCGCAGGAACCCTTTGGTCCCCAAAGCTAAACGGTTTTCCGTGGGCTCCCCGTTCACCAAGTAGCGGCCCTTGGGCTCCAGGGAGTTGGCCGCGCGCGCGCCGTCGGCTCCGTACTCCTCGCCGACCAAGAAAAGCAGACCTACTCGCCGCTCTCCCATCGCTGCAAGACGCTCCGCAGCGGCCACCTGTGCCGCGACGATCCCCTTGGCGTCGGCGGTACCGCGCCCGTAGAGAAACTGCTGGTCTTCGGCCAGGGGTAGCTCCGGCGGCACGGTGTCGATGTGGCTCGAGAAAACGACCACCGGTGGTTCTCGAAAGGCATAGACGTTGAAGCGCGTTCCCTGCACCGGTTGCCGGATAACCCGGTAGCCCAGCTTCTCCAGCAGCGCGGCCAAGAATGCGCCGACCTCGGCTTCCTCCCCAGTGGGAGAGTAGATGGCTACTAAGTCGCGGGTGAGCCCGATCGGATCCAGGGTCGAGCCTGCAGTCATGCAGCCCTGCCGGCGGCAAGCTGGCGAGGCCGGAAGATACCTGCCTCCCAGGCGAGCCAGATCAAGGCCACCCACAGGCCGGTGCCGATTGCCGCGTGCAAAGCTCGCCAGCCCACCGAAAACGGTCCGGTTACCATCGCCGCGGCCACCGCGATCTGCAGCAGCGTGGCTGTAACCACCGCCCATAGCGCGGCCCGGGTGTGCCGCGAAAGCTGCGTCTGTAATCCTCGGTAAGCCAACAACGCGATCAGAAAGCCGAACGTATACGCGGCGAGACGGTGGATCCAGTGGATCGTGGCCAAAACCGATCGAGAGGGCCAGAGTTCGCCGTTGCACAGCGGGAATCCGCGGCAGGCGACACCGGCATCCAAGTTGGCGGTAAGGCCACCGAGCAGCAAGGTCAGCCCTCCCAGCGCCACTATGGGAATGGTAAAAGGCGGAGGGTGTAGCTCCCTGCGCGGTTCGGGCGGGGCTGACCACGCCCGAAAGCTCGCTACCAGGAGTGTTGCCAGAAGGGCTAGGGCGGTCGCCAGGTGGAGTATGACCGAAGCTGGAGGGAGTTGCAACCAGACCGTAACCGCTCCCAAGAGAATCTGGATTACCAGTAGCGCGGCGGCGAGCAGGGAGATCTTTTTCAGGTCGACTGCGGTAGCGGACGTATTGGGATGGGGCCGCGCGGCGAAGGCCGCCGCAGTCAGGGCGAAGACGGTAACGCTCACTACCAAGGCTGCTAGACGGTGGCTCCATTCGAGCAGCGTAGTCCAGTCCGAGAGATCGGGAATCAGCCTTCCGTTGCACAGCGGCCAGTCGTCGCCGCACCCCATGCCGGAGCCGGTAGTGCGAACCACGAAGCCCAGAACGATCAGCGCGTAAACCGCGAAGCTCGCGACGGAAGCCAGGATTCTAAAAGCGCGCACGGCGAGAAAGCTCGCCGCGAACCAGTGGCAAAGCAAGCGCTGGCCACAGTGGTTTGCGCCGGCGGAGATTTACGTTAGCATTGTCGGCCATGTCTTCGGTTTCGGCGGATCGATGGGGCGAACGCCTCCCTCGGAGGCTGGGTCTGTGGAGCGCCGTGGCGGTGCTGGTGGGTACCACCATAGGGAGCGGGATCTTTCGCACCCCGGCGGTCGTGGCCGAGCGGGTGGATCTGGTGGTTCTGTTCGCTGCAGGATGGATTGCGGGCGGAGTGCTGGCTCTCTGCGGCGCTCTGACCTTTGCGGAGCTGGCCGCACTCTTCCCTCGGACCGGCGGGATGTACGTGTACATCCGCGAGGGATTCGGCAGGTTGCCGGCTTTTTTGTTCGGCTGGGCGGAGTTGTTGATCATCAGGCCGGCGGCGCTGGGAGCGATCGCAGTAGTTTCGGCGGAGTATTTCTGGAGACTCTTGGGCGTGGACGGGGCTCAGCTGCTGGAGCCTCTACCCGCCTCTTTGGCCCAGGTGACGGCTGCGCTGTTCATCGTGGCGGTGGGCACGGTCAACTATGTGGGCGTTCAGCACGCCGCTTTGCTTCAGAACGTCAGCACGGTGCTGAAGGTGGGAGCGCTTCTTGCTCTGGTCGCTTTGGGATCGCTTCTGGTTCCCCAGTATCCTTTGCAGCGTGCCGTTCTTGAGCCGGCGGCTGGAGCCTGGTCGCCGCTGGCGGGTTTTGGCCTGGCACTGGTGGCTATTCTTTGGGCCTACGACGGCTGGGCCGACGTCGCCTTCGTAAGCGGGGAAGTCAAGGATCCCCAGCGCAATCTTCCCCGAGCGCTCTTTTTGGGAACCGCCTCGGTGGCGGCAATCTATGTTGCGGTGAACGCAGTTTATCTGAAGCTGATCCCACTGGAACAGATGCCCGGCTCTCCGCTCATTGCAGCCGACGCGGCGCAGATCGTTTTAGGTGCAGCCGGAGTGGTTTTCGTTTCCGCCTCGGTCATGGTCAGCGCTTTCGGGGCGCTCAACGGCTCCATGCTGGTGGGGTCGAGGATCTTCTACGCCATGGCGGAGGATCGCCTGTTTTTCCGGAGCTTGGCACGGGTGCATCCGCGCTACGCCACTCCATCGGCGGCAATCGTTCTGGCGTCGGCTCTGGGGATAGTTTTCGCATCGGTGCGCACGTTCGGCGAGTTGGCCGACCAGTTCATCATCGGGATTTGGCCCTTCTACGCATTGGCAGTGGGGGCCACCTTCGTGCTTCGGCGACGCCTCCCGCATGTGGAGCGGCCGTACCGCACCTGGGGGTATCCTGTAGTTCCAGTCCTTTTCCTGCTAGCCGCTTTGTTTCTCCTGGGCAACTACATGATTTCTGAGCCCATCCTCTTCTGGGCCGACGTGGCGGTGGTGCTGAGCGGCGTGCCGGTATACTGGTTTTGGATACGACGAGCTGCGGCGCGTACCCCAGGCGCCGCGACATGAGGCGGGCCTCTCTCGAGTGGAGGCGCGCATCTGAACCGCAGTTACACAGCTGATACGAACCCGAGACACCCTGTCTCTTGACTGCCGGCGGCGGCTGCCTAGATTGATCGTGCCCTTGTGAACGACCGCAGCAGTTATCCCACGTAAGGAGAAAACCGAGTATGAGAAGGATGTTCGCGCTGTACCCCTTGATACTGGGGGCACTGGCGGTGGCCACGAGTGCGGATCTCAGGGGTCAGGGGGTGACGACCGCCTCCATTCAGGCCCGAGTGGTAGATGCCAACGGGCGTCCTCTCGACGGTGCTCTGGTAGTGGCAGTGCACCAGCCTTCGGGCACTACTTATCAGGCGCGAACCCGTGCCGACGGCCGGGCCTCGATTCCGGGAATGCGCGTCGGCGGTCCCTATCGGGTCACGGCAAGCTACATCGGTTTCGGCGCCCAGACGCGGGAGAACATCTACCTCTCCTTGGGTGTGTCCACCGACCTGGAGTTCGTGATGCGGGAGGTGGCGGTTCAGTTGGAAGAGGTCACGGTCACAGCGCCCCGGGTGGCGATCTTGAGCTCGGAGCGCACCGGGGCGGCGACCGCAGTGGACCGCGACGTTCTGGCTACCCTTCCTACCATTTCCCGCAGGCTCGAGGATATCGCCCGGCTCACGCCGCAGTACAGCGGCGTCGGGTTCGGGTTCTCCTTTGCGGGCCAGGACAACCGTCTTAACAACATCACGGTCGACGGAGCGTACTTCAACAACTCTTTCGGCCTCGCGGGGCAGCCGGGTGACCGCACCGGCGTTGCCCCGATTTCCTTGGAGGCGATCGAGCAGATCCAAGTCAACATCGCCCCCTACGACGTGCGCCAGGGGAATTTCGTGGGCGCCGGCGTGAACACCGTGACCAGAAGCGGCACCAACGAGTTGTCTGGTTCTCTCTACTATCAGTTTCGCGACCAGGACCTGGTGGGGACCAAGGCGGGTAGATTCGACTTCGATCCCGGCACTTTCAAGTATAACCTGATCGGTGCCAGTTTGAGCGGTCCGATCATCCGCAACAAGCTCTTCTTCTTTACCAACTTCGAGAAAGACGGTTTGACGGAGCCGGGCACCACCTTCAGGGCGAACCAGGGCGGCGAGCCGGTGGAGGGAAACGTGACCCGGGTGCTCAAGTCCGATCTGGACGCTTTGAGCAATTATCTCCGGACCAATTTCGGCTACGAGACCGGTCCCTACCAGGGGTACGACGACGAGACTCCGGCCACCCGGTTTTTGGTGAAGCTGGATTACAACATCAGCGACCGCAGCAAGGTTACGCTGCGCTACAATCATCTGGATTCGCGAACCGACGTTCTGGCGTCGAACTCCTCGTCCTTGGGCTTCGGCGGTCGGAGAACCAACCTCAACGCTTTGAACTTTCAGAACTCCAACTACATCATAAAGGAGAACATCCGCTCCATAGTGGGCGAGTGGAACGCGATGGTCGGGCAGCGGGCCTCCAACAACCTGCTGATCGGCTACAGCTACCACGACGAGAGCCGCGACTCCCGGGGCGATTTCTTCCCGATGGTGGACATCCTGGAAGGCGGGTCGACCTATACCACCTTCGGCTTCGAGCCCTTCACCCCCAACAACGAGCTCAGGTACCGGAGCTTCCAGCTGCAGGAAAACTTCACCATCTACAGTGGCGCCCATACTTGGACCTTCGGCCTGAGCGCGGAGCGCTACCACTCGGACAACGTTTTCTTCCCGGGCTCCCAGAGCGTCTATGTCTATAACTCGCTGGCGGACTTTTACACCGACGCCAACGATTTCCTGGCTCAGTGCGGTACCAACCGCGACGCTTGGAGCACCTGCAGCAGAGCTAGCTCGCCGGTCACACTCCGGCGCTTCCAGGTCAGGTGGTCCAACATCCCCGGCATGGAAAAACCGCTGCAGCCGCTCAAAGTCTTCTACGCGGGCGTCTACGCCCAGGACGAATGGCGTCTCGGGCGTAACTTCCGCCTGACCCTGGGCCTCAGGGTAGACGTGCCGTTCTTCGACAGCACCGGTTTCCGAAACGCGGAGGCCGACACATTGGTCTTCCGGGACGAGAACGGCAACCCGGTGCAGTTCCGCACCGCCAAGCTTCCCGATCCCAACCCGCTCTTTGCACCGCGCTTGGGATTCAACTGGGACGTCACCGGGGATCGGAGAACCCAGATCCGGGGCGGAACCGGTATCTTCACCGGCCGGCCCGCCTACGTGTGGATCTCCAACCAGATCGGCAACACCGGAGTGCTCACCGGCTTCGAGCGGTTGGACAATACCACACTGAGGCCGTTCCATCCGGACCCCAACCACTACAAGCCTAAGAACGTGACCGGAGCCCCGGCCTCCCGTTACGAACTCGCCCTGACCGATCCGGACTTCAAGTTCCCGCAGCTGTGGCGGAGCAACCTCGCGATCGATCAGCAGCTGCCGTTGGGGTTGGTGGGCTCGGTGGAGTTCATGTACAGCCGGGACGTGAACGGGATCTACTACATCAACGCCAACTTGCCTCCGCCCAACACTAAATTCAACGGGCCGGACAACCGCCCGCGGTGGACCACAGGAAACCGGATCCATAGCCAGGTGGACAATGCTATCGTTCTCAAGAACCAGAACGTAGGCTACTCCTGGAACTTTGCCGCGTCCCTGGAGCGCCCGTTCGCGGGTGGGTGGTTCGCCAAGGCGGCCTATAGCTACGGCGAGGCCAAGAACACCGTGAACCCGGGATCGATCGCCTTCGGATCCTGGAACAACAACCCCCATCCGGGCGATCCCAACAATCCCGGTCTGGGGTTCGCCGACGAGTCGCCGGGGCACCGCGTGTTCGCCGCCGTTTCTTACCGCGGTGAGTACTTGGGATTCGGCGCCACCACGGTGACCCTGTTCTGGGAGGGACGGACAAACGGCAACGCCAGCTACACCTTCTCGGGCGACCTTAACGGCGACGGCGGCTTCAGCAACGATCTTTTGTATATCCACCGCGACATCTCGGAAATGAACTTCGAGCCTTACACCGTCACGGTGGGCAACCAACCCAGAACCTTCACCGCACAGGAGCAGGCGGAGGCCTGGGAGGCGTTCATCCAGCAGGACAAGTATTTGAGCAAACACCGCGGCCAATACGCCGAGCGTAACGCGGTCTTCCTGCCCATGGTTTTTCGCGCCGACCTGAGCGTGGTGCAGGATTTCTTCACCGACGTCGCCGGACGCCGCAACCGGCTCCAGTTCAGGCTCGACATCCTCAACGTGGGGAACCTGATCAACAGCAACTGGGGCGTAGGTAAGCGCCTGGTGACCACCACGCCCCTGATCGCCCGCGGGGCGGACGCCAACGGCGTAGCCCGCTACCGCCTCCGCAACATCGGCGGGGAGCTCATCTCCAAGTCGTTGGAGCCGACGACCGGATTCGGCGACGTGTGGCGGATACAGTTGAGCGTCAAGTACATCTTTAACTGATCGCTGAGCGGCGTCGAAGCTGGATTAACGGGGGCCCGCAAGGGCCCCCGATTGTTATATTCTAATCGGGATGAGCGCTTCCCTGATCGAAGAGATCCTCCGTCTCAAACGAGAACGCAACGCCGCGATCCTGGCGCACAACTACCAGCGCCCCGAGATCCAGGATCTGGCCGACGTGGTGGCGGACTCCTTGAAGCTCGCCCGGAGCGCCACCGAGATCGACGCACCGATCATCGTCCTCTGCGGCGTCCACTTCATGGCCGAAACCGCCGCCATAGCTAACCCGGAGAAGACCGTCCTCATACCCGACGTCGACGCCGGCTGCTCCCTGGCAGCTACCATCCAGGCGGAAGACGTGCGCCGCTGGCGGGCGGAACACCCCGGCGGGATCGTGGTGGCATACGTCAACACCAGCGCAGCGGTTAAAGCAGAAGCCGATTACTGCTGCACCTCCGGGAACGCGGTTTCCGTGATCCAAGCGCTTCCGCCGGGTGTTCCGGTGCTCTTCTTGCCGGACTTCTTCTTGGGCAGCTACCTGAGAGAACTCACCGGGCGGGAGATGGATGTCTGGATGGGAGAGTGCCACGTACACGCAGGACTCACCCCCAACATGGTGACAGCCAAGCGGAACGAATTTCCCGACGCGGAACTCCTGGTGCACCCGGAGTGCGGCTGCGTCTCCAACGTGGTTTACGCCCTAGGATCGGGCGATATCCTCTCGGAAAGCTGCCACATCCTGTCCACCGAAAGGATGATGGACCGGGCCAGAACCTCCCCGGCGCGGCGCTTCGTGGTGGCCACCGAAACCGGCGTGCTGCACCGGCTTCGGCGGGAAAATCCCGAGAAAGAATTCTACGCCGTGGCCGAAGAGGCCGAGTGCCTTTACATGAAGATGATAACGCTGGAAAAGCTGCGGGATTCTCTTAGGGATCTCAAATACCGCGTCACGGTGCCGCCGGAGATCGCCGCGAGAGCCCGGCGGGCGATCGACCGGATGCTCGAGATCCAATAAGGCAGGACTTCCCAGGACGTCGCAGTTTGGAACCCAACGAGCTAATAACAGCACCGGAGCTGGTACGCCGCGCCCTGCTGGAGGATCGCGCGGCAGCGGACGTGACCACCGCACTTTTGGGACCGGCGGCTGAAAAGGAGGCCGCCGGCACCTTCAAGGCTCAAGAACCGCTGGTCGTGGCCGGCCTTCCCGTGGCGGAAGTGGTCTTCCGGGAGCTCGAGCCGGGCTGCTGCTTCGAGCGGGTAGCCCGAGAGGGTGAAGCGGTGGAAAGCGGCCGAGTGATCGCACGGGTGCGAGGGCGGGCCGCAACCCTTCTCGCCGGGGAGCGGGTGGCCCTGAACTTCCTTCAGCGGCTTTCGGGGATCGCCACCCTTACCCAGCGGGCGGTGGAGGCGGTGAAAGGTACGGGAGCGGTAATAACCGACACCCGCAAGACGACCCCCGGACTGCGGGAGCTGGAGAAATACGCGGTGCGATTAGGAGGCGGTGTCAATCACCGGCATTCCCTGGCCGACGGCATCCTGTGGAAGGATAATCACTGGGTGCTCCTCGAGGCCAGCGGCATGACGCTGAAGCAAGCTTTGGCCTCCGCACCGCCCGGGATTCCGATAGTGGTGGAGGTGGAGGACGAGGTGCAGCTCGAGGAAGCAATCGCGGCGGGTGCGACTCGTATTTTGGCGGACAACCAACCCCCCTACCGGGTAGCCGAATGGGTCCAGCGGTTGGGACCCGGGATCGCGGTAGAGGCCTCGGGAGGGATCACTCCGGAAACCGCGCCGGCCTACGCCAGGGCGGGGGCACGCTTCATCTCCTTGGGAGCCCTTACCCATTCTGCGCCGGCGGCAGAGATCGTCTTCGAGATCGCGCTGGAGGGAGAGCGGCGAGCTACCGCTCGGTGAACAGGTGAGCGGTCGGGCCTCACAGCGGAGACGCTTCTCAGGTCGGGGCGCGGCGCAAGAGCCAGACTCCAGCAACCCCGAACAGGATGTTCGGCATCCAGGCCGCCAGAGTAGGGGGCAGGACCCCACCTGCCCCCACCGCCTTGGAGAGCTGGACCAAGGTGAGAAAGACCACGGTGATGGCGAGGCTCACCCCCACGCCGAAAGCCCCGCTCGCCCGAGGAGCGGCGATCCCCAGAGGGGCGGCAAAGATCGCGATGATGATCGAGGTCACCGGTATGGCGAGCTTCAGCGCTAGCTCGACCTTGAGCTTGCGCACGTCGCCTCCGGAACGCTCCAGCCAGCCGATGTAACGGGCGAGTTCCCCGTAGCGCATCTCCTCGGGTTCCTTGGGCTCCGCTAGCAAAGCTGCCGGCGGTTCGATCAGAGTCGCCAGCCTGAGGGAGTCGAACCCGAAACTGAGCTCCCCCTCGCCTCCCATGACCATCCGCATCCGGCCCTCTTTCAGGACCCAACGCTCTAGGCTGTCGGAATATTCTCCGGCCTCGGCGTGAACGACAATCGTGGGATAATCAGGCCCCGCTCCGGCGCGCTCCAACACCACGTCCCTCATGATCCGCTGCTCGGCGTCGAGAGCCCGGATGGCATAAACCCAGCCCCGGTCGGCTCGGTAAACGAAGTTGTATCGGGCAGACAGCGAGCGGATTTCGCGCTCCCCCAAGAGCTCGAGCTGCCGGCGCTTGAGCAGGGGGGCGAGCTCGCCCAAGCCGAGCCCCAGCAGGGCCGCCAGCACCGATGCAACCAAGACCGGAACGATTGCCCGGTGAAAGCTTCGCCCCGATGCTTTCTGCGCCGTGAGCTCTGCGTGGCGGCTCATAGATACCACGCTGAACACCGTGGCGAAGAGTACAGCTGCCGGAACGATGAGGAAAACCTTTTCCGGGATGCTGAAGACATAGCTCAAGGCGATCGCCTTGGGCTTCAAGCCCCGGGCCAAGTATTGGTCCAGCTTGTCGGTTAGCTCCAGTATGATCGCCACCAGAGGAAAGCCCAGCACCGTGACCACGAAGATCTTGGTCCACTCGCGCGAGAGGTACCGATCCAAGATGCCGAGCCTAGGGACGAACTTCACCAGCCGGCCCCTCGAGAAGCGGTTTTGATCCGAAGGCGTTGCGACAGCCTAGCGCGGCGGGGCACGGTGGCCTGACGGCGCAGATACCAGAGCCCGGCCAGGCCCACAGCGGTGAAGACGACGTTGGGAGTCCACATGGCCCAGAAAGGAAGGACGATCAGGCGGTTGGCCAAGGATTCTCCCCCTATGAGGCACACGTAGTACACGCTGAAGATTGCCAGACTCGCGCCGATCACGAAACCCAGCCCGCCTTGCGAAAAAAGCACTGCCAGCGGTACTCCGACCAAAACAAAAACGATGCAAGCCGACGCTATGGCGTACTTCTTGTGCAGCTCCACCTCGTAGTTGGCCGCCCTGATCGCCGCCGAGCGAACCCGATCCTCCAGGGCCCGCACGTCCACCAGTCGCGGCGTCTCGATGATTCCAGTGGTGAAGGCCCGCCTGGCGGGTTGGTTGAAGCGATCCAGGAGTCCTTTTCCTGCGCTGGGCGGCACAGTTTCCTGGGACTGTGGTGCCGGCTGCTGCGATAGCGGCCGATCCGAGGCCTTGAGCTCCTGGGGCAGGAGGAATCCTGCGAACCGGCGCAGCGCTTTGCAGTAGAGGCTGAAGGGCTCGTAGGGTACGGCGGTATCTGCCGGGATTCCCCTCAGCCCCACCAAGGCCCTCAGGCCGTTGCGCCGCACCGCGGCGATCCGGCGCCGGTTGAGCTCTTCCTCCCGCCGGGCCGCGCGGATGACGTTCTCCATCTCGCACACTCCCATCTCGCGGTCGCCCTTGTAGTCGTCCCGTTCGGTGCGCCTGAGCTCGTTTCCTACATCCTCCACCCGAATCACCTGGCGGCGGAACCGAGCGGTTTGAAATACCTTGAGATCGTTGCGGTCGATCTCGTACATAGTTCCATCGTAGAGGGTGAGATGGAGATCTTCCTGATCCGGGGTGAGGGCCATGTGGCCGCTGTCGGCGTGAATGATCCGTTTGCGCTGCTGGTCGCCCAGATCGTAAATGGTGACCTCCCGGAGGGCGAATCGGGACTGGTCGATGCGGGCGGCGCGAAGAAAGAGGCGGCTATGCTGAAGCTCGTTGATCACCTGCTCCTTGAGGGCGAACGTAGGCTTCTTGCGGGAGATGTCGCTGAGCAGGGTCCTGAGCCGGTGATTGGAGCGCGGCAAGACTTGATCGGAAAACAAGAAGGCCACTACTGCCACCAGCACGCCAGCCGAAAGCAGGGGTACCATGAGCTGGCCTATCGAGATGCCGCTCGCTCTGATGGCGGTGAGCTCGTGATCCGCCGTGAGCCTTCCCACCGCGTACAGGACCGCCACTAGGACCGCCATGGACATAGTGGTGGTTACGATAAAGGGGATGGAGAGCGCGAAAACTTCCACGATCCAGCTCCAGGGGAGGCCTTTGCCCACTAGCTCGCCTAGCCGCCGCGCGATCTGGTTCAAGAGCTGGAACGCGGTGAGCGCGGACAGGGCGAACAGGAAGGGCGCTAGGTGCTGCTTGAGGAGATACCTGCTAAGGATGCGCATCGGTCGCCGGCACGTAGTATATGCGAGTGCTCTTCTACCCTCAACCAAAGTACCCCGGAGGTGCTGAGACGGTTGCATCGCTGCTGATCGCGATTTTTGCCGCGGCTTTGCTGGCGAGCCAGGCCGCCAGTCAGGAATTGCGGTTTCATCTTGCAGGGACCCGGGTTGCGATTCGGCCGTCTCCGGATCCCGAGGGCTGGTTCCGGGTACCCGATTCGGTGAGCTGGTTCGAGCTCACGATGGAACGCATCCGACGGGAACGGCGGGAAAGGTGGCACCGGGAGATTCGCGAGCGGCTGAGCGGGCGTGGGGGAGCCGAAGCCCCGGGACGCGAAGCAAGCCAGGAGCCCGAGCTGGGGATCGCGTTCCGCGGGCGACTCGAGCTCAAGCTGGACCGACTGCGCAACGAGCGCTGCACCGCTGCCGACCTCGAGACCCCGCTCTCGGGATGTCGCGAGGGTTTTCCTCTCCTAGGACTGGACCAGCAGTTCGATCTGCGGGCGGGCGGAACGGTTGCCGAGCGGATTCACCTGAACATCGACTTCGACAGCGAGCGGGAATTTTCGGCCAGCAACGACATCCGGGTCTGGTATCAGGGACAGGCGGGCGAGCTGGTCCAGCGTATCGAGGTGGGCAACGTGACCCTCGACGCTCCGCTGTCGCGGTTTATCACCTCGGCGGTCCCTGCCAATGCCTTCGGGGTCCAGGCGTACGCCCGCACGGGGAACCTGGAGATACGATCTATCGTGGCCCAACAGAGGGGGTCGTCCCTGCGGTCGCGGGTCTTCACGGTCGGAGAACGCACTACCCAGCCGGTGGAGCTGGAGCTCCGGGACATAGACTTAGAAGCCGGAAGGTTCTTTTGGGTAGTCGATCCCCGGGCTTTTCCGGGGTATCCCGGTCTCGACATTTTGAATCTCGAAGCTCTGGCTCTCTCGCCCAGTCTTAAGCCCGCAGAGATCCGGGTATACCGGCTCCGCGCCGTGGGCGGACCGGCCGGGGTGGCTCCCAACTTGGGGGGTATCCCGGCGGTGGCCATCCGGCCTGACAGCCCGCAGCGAGCGGGTCCGCTTCCTTGGGAGTTGCTAGTAGAAGGCAGGGACTACTACGTGGACCCGTCGGGGCTGTGGTTCGCGCTGGCCAACCGGGTGGCGGGAGAGGACTTTCTCGCCGTCTCCTACGTCACCGCGGCGGGCGACACGGTGGGAACCTTTCCCGCGGCGGCCGGCGCGACAGATACTCTGCTTCTCGTCTACGAGCCCCGGCGCGGCCCGGAGGTACCGACTTTCTTCCACGAGATGCGGCAAATCTACCGCCTCGGCGGCGGCGAGGTAGACCGCTCGTCAATAGAGGTCAGCGTTTCGCTCGATCGCTCGGAACGACCCGTGGGCAAGGAAGGCACCTATTTGTCTCTCTTGGGATTGGCCCGAGCTACTGATCCGTCCACGCTGGACGAGTACAGCCGCGTGTTTCCCCGCGAGCGGGATCCCAACGGGGGCGCGCCCTTGAGAGACATTTTCCTGGTCTTCCCCCATCTTATGCCCTTCGCCGACAGCTTGCGGCTCGCACCCTCGGAGCGGAACGACTCGCTGTACCGCACCCCGACGCACCTGCTTAGTACCCAAGGGCCGGCTCCCCGCTTTCGGCTGCGCGCAAGATACGAAGCTATGGGAACCGGGGATCGTTCCACCTTGAATCTGGGCGCCCTGCAAATCCGCGAAGGGAGCGAAAAGATCTACCTGGGCGATCGGCAGCTGATCCGGGGCCAGGACTACGACATCTTCTACGACATCGGCCAGGTGGTATTTCTCGATCCCGACGCTCTCTTTGCAAGCCCCACAGCTCGGGTGCGGGTGCAGTTCGAAGAGAATCAGCTGTTCGACGTGGCACCCAAGACCATCTTTGGCCTCACCACTTCCTACGACTTGGGAACCCGTGGCAGGATCTATGCCATCGGGCTGTTTCAAAGGGAACAAACCGTTTTCACCCGCCCCCAGTTGGGCTTCGAGCCGAAGTCGCATTTCATAGGAGGGATAAGTGGCGCGCTGCGGTTCGATCCCCAATGGCTCACCCGGGGGCTCGACGCCCTGCCGTTGATCGAAACCGAGGCTCCCTCGAGCCTGATTTTCAACGGGGAGGTAGCCCTCTCCCGGCCGAACGCGAACCAGACGGGCGAAGCCTACTTGGAGGAGTTTGAAGGCGGATCGGGATTCCGGGCGATTTCCTTGAGCGAGCAGGCGTTTCAGCTGGGCAGCGTCCCCGCGTCGGGAAAGGGGATACCGCCGACCCACCTGGCGCCCGATGGCCGGTTCGGCCCCTTCGATGCGGCGGCGCTGGTCTGGCAGAACGGGGTGGAAATCGGAGGCCGGGTGATGGAGTTCGAGCCGCGGGACATCGACTCGAGCATCGTGCTTAAGGGGACGGCAAGGCAACTGGAGAGGGTGCTCTGGCTTACCCTCAAGCCGGACACCGTCGGAGGTGCTCCGGATTTTTCAACGGGAAGGCCGCGCTGGATAAGGCCTCACAGGCCGGGACCCAGGTGGCGCTCGATCACCCAGCCCCTCGACCGTTCGGGCCTGGGAATAGATCTGTCCACCGTCGAGTTTCTGGAGTTTTGGCTGCTGGAGGATGAGAGGCGTACAGCGCGATTGCAGGGGGCTCTTTTGGTTTTCGACTTCGGGACCGTGCTCGAGGACGCTTTGGCCTTGGTACCTGAATCGGTGGTCGTGAGTCGGGACACGGTGTTCCGGGGTGTGGTGCTGGCGGGAGCCGGCCGTCTGGATACCGAGAAGGACACGGTCACGAACGTGTTTAACGCCAACCTCCACGACCTCGGACTGGTGTGGGATCGACCGGATTCGCTGATCGACGCCGTGAGCGGGCGCGTAGTGCGAAACCTCCCGCTGTGTCGCGGAAGCTCCGCGGCCGGCCTGCCGATCTTTCCTTTAGGCGATCTCGCAGCCCGGTGCACCAGGGGGAACGGATTGCTCGACACCGAGGATCTCAACGGGGACAATCGCCTTGACGTGACGGTGGGAGCCACCGAGGAGCACGTCTTGCGGTACGTGGTGCCCGTGGGAGAAGAGCGCTACACGGTGCGCGAAGGAGGAAGCGTGGTCGACGGTACGGGGCGCCGCCTTACCTGGAGGCTCTACCGCATTCCGTTCCGCAGCGACGCCGTGCTCATCGGCAATCCGGACGTCCGCCACGTCTCCGCCCTCAGGCTCACCGTGGTGGTGCCTGCCGCGCCCGGACCCGAAGAGGAAGTGTTCCTGGCTGTGGCGCGCATGCGGCTGCTGGGCGCCCCATGGCTGAAACGCTCCCCCACTCCCCTTGCCGGGCTTGCGGGTCAGGTAACGCTCCCGCGGGGGGAGGTGAGCGTTTCGGTCGTGGGCACCGACAATCGAGACCTAGATTACACGCCGCCGCCGGGCGTGTTGGACCAGGCAGCGGAACGGGGTCTCGCCTTTCAATTAGCGCCGATTCAGATCAACGAGCGATCCTTAAGACTCACCGCCCGGGATCTGCGTTCCGGGGAGCGAGCGGAAGCTTTTACCCGTTTTGCGGCCGAAGCGGATCGCAACTTCCTCAAGTACCGCGAGCTGAGAGTCTGGGCTCAGGGTCGGGGAGCGGGTTGGGACGAGGGGGATCTGGAATTTTTCATAAAGGTCGGCACCGACGAGGACAATTTTTATCTCTATCGGACACCGCTCAGGGCGGGAACTTGGGAGCCGGAGCTGATAATCGATCTCGCCCGGTGGATCGAGCTCCGGAGCCGGATCGAGCAGGCCTGGCTGTCGGGCGCGCCCCCTTCGGGTGCCGAGAGTTGCGGCGGCGATTCGACCGCCTATGTGGTGTGCCAGGGCAACTATCTGGTGCAAGTGCGCGACCCCGGAGTGGCTCCTCCGAACCTGGCACGGGTCTCGGAACTGGCAGTGGGTATCTACCGGAGCAAGGAGTCGGTGGCGGTCGATCCCGCCGAGGTTTGGGTGGACGATATCCGGTTGGGAGGGGTGGTGAACGATCCCGGTATTGCGGCTCAACTGGATGCCCGTCTGGTAGCGGGGGACGTAGCCGAAGTGGCCGTGGCGTGGAGCGGCGTAGACGACCGCTTCAGACAGTTGGACGAGCAACCGGGCTACGTGGGCGAGACGCAACTGCGGCTGAGCACGACCTTTCGCCTGGACAAACTTTTGCCCCAGACTTTGGGGCTCAGCATCCCGCTCACCGTCCAACATGTCCGCGGCGCGGAACACCCGTTCTACCTCCGCCGGACCGACGTCAGGGCGTCTCACCTGGACGGCTTCAGACAGCCGGAGAACCGGCTTACCAGCTACCAGCTCACCATCCGGCGCACGGTTCGCGGCGAGGGATCGCTGGAACGGTTGCTGGTCGATCCGCTGACGGTTTTCTTCCTAGAACAGCGCGGCCGATCCAATACCGAGCTCTCCCGGTCCAGTACCTCGAACCGCCAGTTCAGAGTTGACTACAATTACCAGTCCGCCGATGGGCGTGTTACGGTGAGCGTAGGGACCTATTTTCTCGATTTCCATACCCGCCGCTTTACCTTCCGCCTTCCCGTGGCGGCCGCCAGGGACTCGGGATCGAGCCTGCCTCCCAGCGTAACGCGCCTGTGGCGCAACCGCGCCGCGGTGGAGCTCAGGCCTCTTAAGTCTCTGTCCTTTCGGGCGGAATTTAGAACCACCAGAGATCTGCAAGACTACGGGGACTCCACTCTCTACGGCCAGCTCCTGAAACAAGAACGGGGCAGCGTCTTGGGAAACGACCTCGGGTTCGAAAGGGAACGGGCGGTTTCCGGCACGGCTGCATTCGAGCCGGACATCTCGGTCTGGTTTCGGCCCAGGGTACTGGTGAGCAGCGGCTTCAGCGCGGTTCGGGACCCGAATCGGCGCCTGGCGGTGCGCCAAAGCCCGGACTCGTCGGCTCCCCTCAGGACCCCAGTGGCGGCCAGCAACTTCCAACGCAGAGAGATCGGAGCGCGGTTCGATTGGGCCCGGCTGGCCGCCGGAGAGGCTGGTTTGGGAGGGGGCTCGAGCTCCACCCTGCTGTCTCTCTTTACACCGGCAGAGGTGTCCTATTCGCTTGAGCGGCGCTCCACCTTCGACCGGATGCCGCAGATGCCCGGCCTCGACTACCAACTCGCTTTTGGGGGACTCGCCGGCTTTAGGGAACGAGGATATCAGGCGGCTTCCACTGCAGCCCAAACCGGTACCATTCAGGCGAGCGGAGGGCTGCGATTCTCTCGGGCCGGCCAGCTCCGGCTGAGTTACCGTAACTCCGAAGGAACGACCTGGATTCGCCGAGGTGTGTCTCAATCGCTTATCGATCACGCCAGTACCGAATGGCCGGCAGGTAGCTTGAATTTTTCCTTCCGCCCGGCCGGATTCGCCGGCGAGCTGATTCGCTCCTTCGAAGCCCGCACGCAGTTCCGCCGCAGCCGCACCTCGGTGAGGCAGGCCGGGATCTTCGGTCCAGGGGCTCGGCCGGCGCTCACCGAAACCGAGATTGAAAGCCTGACTCCTTCGCTCTCGATCGGCTGGTCCAAAGCCGGTATCACCACCTCGGCCCAACTCGATCTGAGCCGGAACGCCCTTCAGACTGCGGGGAGTATTACGCGCACCGATCGCCTGGAGTGGTCGGCCGGAGTCGCGTTTTCGATACCCTCACCCCGATGGCTGCTGCGCTCGAGCGCACCTTTGAGGGCCTCCTTGAATTGGTCTTCCTCGGACCTGGACGTATGTTTGACTCCCGCGGGCGAGGCCGATTGCCGTTCGGTAGCCGAGAGCGTCCGCCGGCAGCTGGACTTGCGGATAGACACCGGGATGGCGGAAAACGTCGTGGGCGGGGCGAGCCTGAGCTACATTGTGACCGATCAACGACACCTGGGGAGTCGTTTCTCCCAGCTGGTTCTCACCGTGTTCGCAGACATCAACTTCGTTGCGGGACGGATGCCATGAAAGGATCCAGAGCGATGGTTGCCGCAGTACTGGTATGGGCCGTAGCCTGCGGGTCGGGGGCCTTTGCGTCCCGCGGGGAGTTCGACGGGGAAGCGGCCCTAGCGTACGTGGAAGCGCAGGTGAAGTTCGGGCCGCGGGTGCCCAACACCGAAGGGCACCGCCGGGCGGGCGATTGGATCTTGGAACAACTACGAGCCAAAGCCGACACGGTCGTGGTCCAGGAGTTCAGCCACGTCACACTGGAGGGCGGCACGCTCCGGCTGCGGAACTTCATCGGAAGCTTCCGGCCCGAGCTCGAGGATCGGATTCTCTACGTAGCGCACTGGGATACCCGGCCGATCGCGGACCATGATTCCCCTGACCGCCGCAACCAACCGATTCCCGGCGCCAACGACGGCGCTTCCGGAGTCGCGGTGCTCCTCGGCGTGGCCGACGCTTTGCACCGAAACCCACCCGCGGTGGGGGTCGATTTGCTCTTTGTGGACGGGGAAGACTACGGGGATTTTTCCCTGGACAAAGACGTGCTCATAGGCTCCCGCTACTACGCCTCGCACGTAAGCCGGGACCGGCTACCGCTGTTTGCAGTGGTGTTCGACATGGTCGGCGACCGCGACCTGACGATCCTCCAGGAAGGCCATTCGGTTCGGAGAGCTCCGGAGGTGGTGGAGCGGGTGTGGAACAAGGCCAAGGAGCTAGGCTACGAGCGGGTCTTCCGGCCCACCGTGGGAGGAGCGATCACGGACGATCATTTGCCCCTGTTGGACGCCGGTATCAGGGCGATCGACGTAATCGACATCGACTACGAGTACTGGCACACCACGGAAGACACCATCGACAAGGTAAGCGCCAGGAGCCTCAAGATCGTGGGTGACGTGGCCGTGGCGCTGCTACGCTGAGGACTCCTGCGCTTTTTTTGCCGGTTTCCGCAAAGATCCGGTTTGGTCGCGATGCGCCGGGTGTTGGATCTTCATAGTCGATGGGAGAAAAACGTGCCGTACTGTTACTGTTGCTGCTCGCGGCAGCCGGGTTGGTGGTCCGTTTTGCTCGGCCGGGAGCCGAGGCTCCGGGGGCGGTAGCCTACCGTTGGACCTCGGATCGGCAGTCGCGCGACTCGGTGGCTGTACGAGCGGCACGGCTGGCTCGGCCCCTCAAGCCCGGCGAAAAGATAGACGTCGACCGCGCCTCTGCCGAGGAGCTGACGCGCCTGCCGAGGATCGGTCCGGCTATGGCGGCCCGGATCGTGTCGGACCGGGAAGCCAGGGGGCCGTTCGGGTCCCTGGAGGCTTTGGGGAGGGTGTCCGGGATGGGCCCTGCCACCCTGGAGGAGCTCGAACCGCACGTTTCCTTTTCCGGGCGGCCCGAGCCGCGTTGGGTATTGGGGGGCGCTGCGGGGGATGGGGCCGCAGGCAAAGTGAGGTTGAACACGGCAACCGAGCGCGAGTTACTGAAGCTTCCAGGGATAGGTCCGGCGAGGGCTCGCGCGATCGTGGCCGACCGGGAGGCGAACGGCCCTTACCAGACCCTGGAAGATCTAGCAAGGGTGCCCGGTATAGGGCCTGGTATTTTGCAAGGCCTGCGGGGCAGAGTGATTGTCCCTTGACACGGGGTAGGCGACCCGTAGCTTGCCAACTGGATGTTTGCCGGTCGGTCAACTGTATGTTTTTTCACGAAGGGTTAGGTTGTAGATATGGCTGCTACTGCTGCTGCCACTGCTGAGCGGCTAGGTGATTTGCTGGTGCGCGAGGGTTTGATCACTCGCGAGCAGCTTCAGAAGGCGCTTCAGGAGCAGAAGGTTACCGGCATGCGTTTGGGCTACACGTTGGTGAAGCTCGGTTTCGTTCAGGAGGTCGAGATCACCAAGATGCTGGCTCGGCAGTACCGGATGCCCGCGGTGGATCTGTCGCGTTTCGAGGTCGATCCCAAGATCATCAAGTTGGTGCCGGCGGACGTGGCAGTAAAGCACACGGTGCTCCCCCTGAAGCGCGAGGGTCGGACCCTGACGGTGGCGATGGCCGATCCCACCAACGTGGGGGTGATCGACGATCTCAAGTTCATCACCCGGTTCGACATCTTTCCGGTGATTGCTGGGGAGTACACCCTGCGCAACGCCATCGAGAAGTACTACGAGCAGTCGGATGTGCAGCTTCAGAGCCTTCTCAAGGACATAGAAGAAGAGGAGGAGTTAGAGGTCATCGAGGAGCAGGAGGAGGAGGGACCGGTTCAGGTTGCGGACGATGCTCCGGTGGTCAAGCTCATCAACGGGATCTTGACGGACGCGGTGAAGCGGGGTGCGAGCGACATTCACATAGAGCCGTTCGAGCACGAGATCCGGGTGCGGTATCGGATCGACGGCGCGCTGCAGGAGATCATGAAGCCGCCGGTGAAGCTCAAGGCGGCGCTCACCAGTCGGATCAAGATCATGGCGAACTTGAACATCGCCGAGCGGCGGGTCCCCCAGGACGGGCGGATAAAGCTGAAGATGGGGAAGCGGGTAATCGATTTCCGGGTATCGACTCTGCCGGTGATCTTCGGCGAGAAGATCGTGCTCCGGATTCTGGACAAGGGGAACCTGACGCTGGACTTGAGCAAGTTCGGTTTCGAGCCCAAGGCGGAGAAGGATTTGATGCGGGCGATCCTGAACCCGTACGGGATGGTGCTGGTGACCGGGCCTACGGGTTCGGGGAAGACCACCACGCTGTATTCGGCGCTCTCCCGGGTGAACACGGTGGAAGTGAACATCATGACCGCCGAGGACCCGGTGGAGTACAATATTTACGGTATCAATCAGGTGCAGGTGCGCAACGAGATCGGGATGACGTTCGCCGCCGCCCTGAAGGCGTTTCTTCGGCAAGACCCCAACATCATCATGGTGGGAGAAATCCGGGACATCGAGACCGGTAGCATCGCTATCAAGGCGGCGCTGACCGGTCACTTGGTCCTTTCCACGCTTCACACCAACGACGCGCCCTCCACGATCACCCGGATGATCGACATGGGGATCGAGCCGTTCAACGTGGCGAGCGCGGTGAATCTGATCGTAGCCCAGCGGTTAGTGAGGCGGATTTGCGGCGACTGCAAGCAGGAATACCGGTACAGCGAGGAGGAGCTGGAGGCTTTGGGGCTGACTCCTGAGGAGGCCTCGAGGATAACCTTTTACAAGGGAGCCGGTTGTGCTTCCTGCAACGGCACCGGGTACAGGGGCCGGGCGGGGCTCTACGAGGTCATGGCTCTCTCGCCCGAGCTCAGGAGAATGATTCTCCGGGGAGCCTCTGCGGCGGAGCTCAAGGAACAGGCCATCAAGGAGGGGATGCTCACCCTGCGGATGGACGGTATCGAGAAGATCAAGAAGGGTATCACGACTCTAGAAGAGGTCGTCAAGGAAACGGCGAGTTAATTGTATGGATCAGACTGCTGCGAAGTCAGCTGCCCCGGCGCCGGCGGGTTCTCAGAACTTGAATCTGCGGGTCCTGCTCGAAGAGATGATCGAGCGGGAAGCTTCGGATCTTCACATCACCGCGGGAGCTCGTCCCAAGCTGAGGATATACGGCGATATCGTGGATTCGAGGATCGATTATGTTCTGACACCCAAGGATACGCTCCAGCTCGCCTACTCGGTTCTGACCGAGAACCAGAAGAAAAAGTTCGAAATGGAGGACGAGCTGGACTTCTCTTTCGGGATTCAGAATCTGGCGCGGTTCCGGGGCAACTGCTTCAAGCAGCGCGGTTGTGTCTCGATGGTGATCCGCCAGATCCCCTTCCAGGTCAAGACGTTCGAGGATCTGGGCTTGCCTCCCGTGGTGGCGAAGTTGGCGGAGCGTCCCCGGGGACTGGTTCTGGTGACCGGCCCCACGGGCTCGGGAAAGTCCACCACCCTGGCGGCGATGATCGACAAAATTAACCGGGAGACGAAAGGTCACATTCTCACTATCGAAGAGCCGATCGAATTCATCCACCGGCACCACCAGTGCGTGGTGAACCAGCGCGAGGTGGGAACCGATACCAAGAGCTTTGGGGCGGCGTTGAAGTACGCCTTGCGGCAGGACCCCGACGTGGTCTTAATCGGCGAGATGCGGGATTTGGAAACGATTCAGGCGGCGCTCACCATCGCCGAGACGGGGCACCTGGCGCTGGCCACGCTGCACACCAACTCGGCGGCGGAAACGATCAACCGCATCATCGACGTGTTCCCTTCCCACCAGCAGTCACAGGTGCGGGCGCAGCTCGCTTTCGTGCTCGAAGGCGTGATCACCCAGACGCTCCTCCAGCGGGCGTCGGGTAAGGGCCGGGTGATGGCTTGCGAGATCATGGTCTGCACGCCCGCGATCCGAGCCCTGATCCGAGACGACAAGGTCCACCAGATCATATCGGCCATGCAGGCCGGCAAGAAACACGGCATGCAAACCTTGGCGGACGACCTCTATCGCCTCTACATGAGCCGCGAAATTACCTTGGAAGAGGCTTTGAGAGTGGTTCCGGATCAGAACGAGTTCCTCCGGATGGTGGGTGAGCCGATTCCTGGGGAGGAACGGCCGGCCGGCTCCCGCCCGGCGGCCGGAGCACGGCGCTAAGGACAGCAGAGGGTAGCCTATGCCAGTATGGGAGTACACCGCCCGCACGCTGACCGGTCAAGAGCAGACCGGCACCATCGATCTTCCGAGCAGGGATGACGTAGTAGCGCACCTGAGAAAGAACCGCCTGGTTTTGGTGAGGCTCCGCGAGGCCAAGAAGGCCAAACGGAAGGGGAGAATCCCCACCCGGGACGTAGTGGTCTTCACCCGGCAGTTCGCCACCATGATCAACTCGGGCCTACCGCTGGTGCAGGCCCTCGACATTTTGGCCAAACAGACCGACAACAAGGTCCTCGCGGCGGTAACCAGAGAAGTGGTGTACGACGTCGAAAGCGGCCACACCCTGGCCGACGCCCTGAGCAAGCACCCCAACGCCTTCAGCCAACTCTACGTGAACATGGTGGCCGCAGGCGAGGCGGGCGGTATTTTGGACACGATCCTTCTCAGGCTGGCGACCTTCCTCGAGAAGAACGACGCTATCGTGCGCAAGGTCAAAGGCGCCATGATCTACCCGGCGGTGATCTTTTCGGTCGCCGCCATCGCAGTGGTGGTGCTCTTGATCTTCGTGATCCCCACCTTCCAGAACATGTTCGCCTCGGTGAACCTGGAGCTTCCTCTCCCCACAAGGATGGTCATCGGCCTGAGCGACATCCTGCAGAGCTTCTGGTGGCTCATAGGCGGGACTGTTGCTGCCGTAGCCTTCGGGATCAAGCGGTACTATGCCACGCCTAACGGACAACTGGTCCTCGATCGGCTGATGCTGAAACTCCCGGTCCTGGGAGACGTTTTGCGGAAATCGGCGGTCTCCCGATTCACGCGAACCCTCGGCACTCTGATCGCCTCGGGCGTGTCGATCCTGGAAGGCCTTGAGATCACCGCCAAGACTGCCGGCAACCGTGTAATCCACGACGCGATCATGCAGTCCCGCGGCTCGATCGCCGGAGGCGAAACCATAGCCATCCCGCTGGAACAGTCCGGCGTGTTCCCGCCGATGGTGACCTCGATGATCGCCGTGGGGGAGGCCACGGGCGGGCTGGACGAGATGCTTACCAAGATCGCCGACTTCTACGACGACGAGGTGGACGCTGCGGTCTCCAACCTGCTCTCCCTCATGGAGCCGGTGATGATCGTGGTCCTGGGCGTCATAGTTGGCGGCATGATCGTGGCGATGTATCTGCCGATCTTCGACATGATCAACGCGGTGCAAGGCTAGAGGCGGCGCGCGACCGGAAGTAGAAACCGACGCTTCGGCCTCGAGCTCAAGCAGATAGCGGCCGTCCACCAGGTCGGCAGCGACATCACGTTCCCCGGGCTAGCCCGGGCGAGTTGCTCTCCCTAAAACCGCCAGCGCCGGCCCGGCCGGAACGGTGCCGGTATCCGACATCGCCGCCCCCTCCACCTGGCCGACCGTTTCTGGGGTGCTTGACGGTAGTGGCCCGGGGTTAGAATCTCAGAAGTGGATCATTCGCGGAGTCGAGCGATGAGGAACCGGCTCTATCGGGTCTTGGGTGTGGTGGCGGCTACGATGTTTTACGCCGCCCAGGGGGTTTCCCTCCAAGCTCAACAGCACCAGCGCCAGGTGATCGAATTTTTGGATTCCCGCTACGGGGAACTTTCCGACGTGGCGAGACAGATCTGGAGCTGGGCCGAAGTGGGGTATCAAGAAAAGGAGAGTTCGGCCTTGCTCGCCCGGCAGCTCCGAGACGCCGGGTTCAGCGTAGAAACGGGCGTTGCGGGAATACCCACGGCTTTCGTCGCCTCTTACGGCCAGGGAAGGCCGATCATCGCGCTCCTGGCCGAGTTCGACGCTCTTCCCGGGCTGTCCCAGGACACCGTCCCCCAGAGGAAACCTCTGCCGGACCGGGACGCCGGCCATGCTTGCGGGCACCACCTCTTTGGCACGGCAGCAGTCGGGGCGGGGATCGCAATCAAGCAGTGGCTCCAGAGAGAAGGGAGGAGCGGGATTGTACGGGTTTACGGAACACCGGCGGAGGAAGGGGGCTCGGGTAAGGTTTATATGGTGCGAGCCGGCCTGTTCGACGACGTGGACGTAGTTTTGAGCTGGCATCCCGGGGACGAAAACGACGCAGGACCCTCCACCAATCTGGCCAACAAGTCGGCAAAGTTCCGCTTTCACGGCCTCTCCGCCCATGCCGCGGCCGCTCCGGAGCGGGGCCGCTCGGCGTTGGATGCGGTTGAGGCTATGAACTTCATGGTCAACCTCATGCGAGAGCATGTCCCCTCCACTTCCCGAATCCACTACGTGATCACCGCGGGAGGCCGCGCCCCCAACGTGGTTCCCGATCTTGCCGAAGTGTATTACTACGTGCGGCACCCCGATCCCCGCACCGTGGAGGAGCTCTTCGAGCGCCTAGTGAAGGCCGCCGAAGGAGCGGCTCTGGGGACCGGGACTACGATGGACTACGAGGTTATCGGGGGTACCTACAGCCGGCTGCCCAACGAGACCCTGTCGAAGGTGGTGGACGCCAACTTGAGGCTGGTGGGTGGTGTCACCTACACTCCGGAAGAGCAAGCGTTGGCCGAAAAGATCTACGCCACGCTGGGGCCGACGGGCAAGCGGCTGGGCTCGCAGTCCGAAGTGATGCCCTATGAAATGCGCTTTACCAGCGCCTCTTCCGACGCCGGGGATGTGAGCTGGGTGGTGCCTTCCGCCGACTTTACCGCAGCGACTTGGGTTCCGGGCACTCCGGCACACAGCTGGCAAGCAGTGGCCGCCGGGGGAACCAGCATCGGTTTCAAGGGGATGATGGTCGCCGCCAAAACTCTGGCCCTTTCAGCCATCGACCTCTATCTCGAGCCGCATTTGGTGGCTGAAGCCCGGCGTGAGTTCCAAGCCAAGCGTGGGCCGAACTTCGTCTACCGGCCGCTCTTGGGAGATCGGCCTCCGGCGTTGGATTATCGAAAGTGATGGGTCTCGGTAGGTGTGAGCGAGGCGCGGTAGAAAGAGTACACTTCGTGCTGGCCCCGGTGTAGGTCGATGAAGTGGGCGAGCGGAGCCCCGGCCCAAGCCGCCTTTCGGCAGTCGCGGATCTCGCGGATCCCTTCGGCCCGAGACCTGCTTCAGTGGGTTTACGTGGGCCGGGTGCTGGTGGCAGTAGTGGTCTTCGTCGCCGCAGCTTTCTACTTCCGCGCTCAGCCACCGGAAGTGATCCTGACTCTGGCCACGGCGGCAATCGCGAGCGTGGTGGCCAGCAGCGGGTCCTTCTTATACAGCCACCTGAGGCGGGGCTTTCTGGGCGCAACCTTCCTCTATGCCCAGGCTCTTTTCGACCTGGCTCTAGTAACCACCATAGTGCACATCACCGGCGGAATCGAGGACTTCTCCGCTCTCTACATACTGGTCATAGCCGTAACCTCCCTCTTGATGCCGGCGGCCTCGAGCCTATTGCTCACCCTCCTCGCCTGCATCCTCTATGTGGCAGGCATCGTCTGGTTCCAGCCGGTGGATCTCTCCGTAGCGGTCTGGCTTCAGCTGTCGATCTTCGTGGCGGTGGCGGTGGCCACTAGCTGGCTGGCGGGCCGCGTCCGGGCGGTGGGGGCGGCCCACGAGGAGTTGCGGCGTGAAGTAACCCAGCTCCGACTGGAGGCGGCGGACATTTTGAGGAACATTCGTAGCGGTATTCTCAGCGTCGACGGGGAGGGCAATCTGGCCTACGCCAATCCTGCCGCGGAGGAGCTGCTGGGGATCCGAGCGGTTAGTTTGATCGGACGGCCGCTGGGAGCGCTGCTTCGGAAGCGGGCTCCGCAGCTTTGGGCGGCGATCGAGGCCGCCAGCCTGGGAGAGCGCCGGCTGGTGAGGGCGGAGGGAGAGATCGTCCAGGACAGCCGCTCGTTCCCCATCGGGCTCACCGCCTCCGCCGTGGGGTTGGAGCGGGGGGAGCGGCGCTCGGTCACGGCGATTTTTACCGACATCTCGGATCAAAAACGTCTGGAAGAGCTCAGGCGCCGTACCGAGCGCCTGGAAGCGGTGGCCGAGCTTTCGGCCTCCTTGGCGCACGAGATCAGAAATCCTCTGGCTTCGATACGCTCCTCGGTAGAGCAGCTGGCCAAATCACCCAAGGCCGGAGAGGACGAAGCGGTCCTGGCGAAATTGATCCTGCGCGAAAGCGACCGGTTGAGCCGCCTGCTAGAGGAGTTCTTGGACTTCTCCCGAGTCCGGGTAACGGCGAAACGAGAGCTCGACCTCTTGGAGACAGCTGCTGCTGCCGTGGAGCTGGTGCGCAATCATCCCGACTGCGGCGAGGATGCACAGATCACCGTGCAAGGCGTTCCCACAGTGATCCAGGGAGCCGAGGATTTGCTGCACCGGGTGGTAGCGAATTTGGTGCTGAACGCGGTGCAGGCGGCAGGTCGGTGCGCGAGGGTGGAGGTCGAGGTGAGGCCCGCCCATGCAGACGAGCTGCCCGCAGGAGTGAACTTGGAAGATCCGGTACTTCTCAGGGTGAGCGACAACGGGCCGGGCATCAATCCCGAAATTCGGGACCGGCTGTTCCAGCCCTTCGTAAGCGGGAGACCGGGCGGATCTGGCTTGGGCCTTGCGATAGTTCAGCGGGCGGTGCAGGTTCACCGCGGCGTGGTCCTGGTCGATTCCCCCGCCGGGGGCGGGACCTGCTTCCGAATCTTCCTTCCCCAGCGACCGACGATAGAGGCCGATCAGCGGTGACAGCCGGCAGGCCCAGGGTACTGATCATCGACGACGAGAGCGGGATCCTCGAGACTCTGAGAATCCTGCTCAAGAACCACGGCTTCGAAGTCCAGACTGCGCAGGGAGGGAAGGCAGGCTTGGCAGCCTTGGCCGACGGCGCCCCCGACATCGTGGTAACCGACATTCGCATGCCGGGGGTTAGCGGTATGGATATTCTGGAAGCCTCCAAGAGCCAGGATCCCGACATTCCCGTGATTCTCATGACCGCGCAAGCCTCGTTGCAGACCGCAATTCAGGCCGTGAATCAGGGCGCCTTTTACTACATCCAAAAGCCCTTCTCCAACGAAGAGTTCCTGGCGCTGTGCAGGCGGGCGGCGGAACAGCGGCAGCTCAAAGCCGAGAACCTGAGCCTCAAGCGGGAGATCAAGCGGCGGGACCGTTCCCGGACAATGAGGCCGGTAGGGACCTCCAAGAGATTTTTAGAGGTATTGCGCCTTGCCGAGGAGGTGGCGCCCACCGAGTCCACAGTGCTGATTTCAGGGGAGAGCGGGACCGGCAAGGAGGTGATCGCCCGCTACATTCACGAGCTCTCCCATCGAAGCGATGGGCCGTTTTTCTCCATCAACTGCGGCGCGCTGCCCGAGAGCCTCTTGGAGTCCGAGCTCTTCGGTCACGTCAAGGGATCGTTCACCGGTGCGGTGCGGGACAAGGAGGGTCTCTTTGCAGCGGCCAGGGGGGGCACCTTCTTTCTGGATGAAATCGCTGAGATGAAGCCCTCCACCCAGGTGAAGCTCCTCAGGGTGTTGCAGGAGCGGGAAGCGCTGCCGGTTGGGGGAACCGAACCGATTCCGGTGGACGTGCGGGTAATCGCGGCCACCAACCGCGATCTGGACGATGCCCTCAGAGAGGGGTCCTTGAGGGCCGATCTGTACTACCGGCTGAACGTGATCACGCTGCACCTTCCGCCGCTCAGGGAGCGGCGGGAAGACATACCGCTGCTTTGCGACTGGTTCCTGCAACGGTTTGCCGAGCACAGGGGTGAGAGTCCGAAGCGCCTTTCCGGAGCGGCGCTCGAGGCGCTCTCGGCGTACCCCTGGCCGGGGAACGTTCGGGAGCTGGAGAACGCCGTGGAGCACGCTGTGATCCTGGCCCAAGGAGATACGATAGAGGTGGAGGCCCTGCCGAAGCGGATCCTCGAGCCGAAAATGGAATCGCTGGTCTCAGAAAAGCCACTCGCCACGCCTACTCTGGAGCTCATAGAGCGGGCCTACATAATGTGGGTGCTGCAAAGCGTGGGAGGGAACAAGACCCGGGCGGCGGAGGTGCTGGGAATCGACCCCTCCACGCTCTACCGCAAGCTGGCTCGCTACCAGTCCGGGTCTGCATAGCGCCCTAGAGTCTTGCAAAATGAGAGAGGGAGTCGGAACTCGGGCCGCTGGCGGGGCTCAGGTGAGGTGTCAATCCGTTGACGTACAACAAGTTCCGTAATCCGAGGTGGTCGGCACGAAGATTGCTCTTAAAAGGGTGTTGGGACCGTTACGTAGTCGTGCTTCGTTAAACGCCTTAACCCCGGGAGGAGTACGTGATGAACCGCAAAGGCTTTACCCTGATCGAGCTTCTCATCGTGGTGGTGATCATCGGTATCTTGGCAGCGATCGCCATTCCGAAGTTCGCCAACACGAAAGAGAAGGCTTACGTCGCGGCCATGAAGTCGGATTTGAGGAACCTAGTAAGCGCCCAGGAGTCCTATTTCGCCGACAACATGGTGTACGCCAGCTTCGCCGCTTGTAGTGGTGCTGCCTGTGCTCCTCTGACCTTCCAACCTTCGGCCGGAGTGACCATTACGGCTACCGCCAATGCAGGGTTGGGCTGGAGCGCAACAGCCACGCACACCGGTACGTCTACGCAGTGCGCCATCGCGATTGGGTCCGAGGCTAATCCGCTTGACCCGGCGGCTGCGGAAGGCGAGCCAGCCTGTCCGTAATCCAAGCTGACCGGCTGCTGGTTGCTTTAAGGGTTCCTGAAAAGCGTGGGCGAGGCGGCGGGGATGCCCCGCCGCCTCGCGGTGCTATTAAAAGGGCGGTATCTTAGCCCGCCTTTCTGGCCCCGGGGATGACCCAATGAAAAAGCCTGCTCACAACCGAGGTTTTACGCTGGTCGAGCTCTTGGTAGTGATCGTGATCATAGGGATCCTGGCCGCGATCTCGATCCAGAGCTACGCCAACAGCAAGGAGCAGTCGTTACTGGCCTTGATGAAGGGCGATCTACGCAACCTGGCTACCTCGCAGGAGGCCTATTTCTACAACAACCAGACCTACTACGGTGGTCCGATCCCGGACCCGGCTCTCCTTTTCAGCCCATCGCCCGGGGTTACCATCACGCTTCAGAACGTGAGCGCTCAGGGGTGGAGCGCTACTGCCAGCCACGGCAATACCAACCGTACGTGCGCTATCTACGTGGGAAACGGCGGGCCCATCGGGCCGGCTACAGTAGAGGGGGAGGCGGCCTGCACTAACTAGCACTGCCTTCAGCCCGCTAGCTTCCGCCGCCCGGCGCTGTCATTATCGTAGCATGATCGGGAAACCAGGCAGCGCGCCATCGACGCATTCCGAAGGCAAACTCTCCCTCCGCCGCGAAGTGCTGGTCAACCTCGGCCTGCTGGTGGTCGCAGCTCTATCGCTGGCCGTGGTTACCGCCCTCGTGGTCCCGATGTTCGATCCCCGATACGCGCTGCTCGCCTTGCTGGCTCTGATCGCCGCCGACGCAGCCATCGTCTTCGCTTTCGGACGCCATCTTTTGGATCGGCTGGTGCTCAAGCCGGTGAACTCCCTCAAGGAGGCAGCCGAGCAAATAACTTCGGGCGACCTCGAGCGCCGCGCTCCCCGCGCGGAGACCAGAGAGCTGGACGAGCTCGCCCTATGTTTCAACCGGATGACTGAGCGGTTGCTGGACTCCCAAGGCCAATTGGTCCAAAGCGAAAAGCTGGCCACCGTGGGACGCCTCGCCGCCGGAATCGCTCACGAAATCGGGAACCCACTCTCGGCCATAGGTACCTATCTCGAGGTTCTGGAAAAGCGGGGCTCCACCGACCCCGCTCTTCTGGCCGCGCTGCGGAAGGAAGCAGAACGCATCGACCGGATCGTAAGGAGCCTGCTGGACTACGCCAAGCCTCACGCCGAGGAAACCGGATTGGTTGACCTGGTGGCAGTGGTCAGGCAAGCGTGCGAGCTTTTGAAACGACAGGGGGCACTGAAGAACGTGGAGCTGCGGGTGGAACTCGATCCCCTTCCCCTCACCGTGAGAGCCAAACACCACGCCATGGAACAGGTGGTGGTGAACCTGATGCTGAACGCAGTCGATGCGGCTCCTCGAGGTCCGATCGTCGTGGGAGCTACCCGCTGGCGCCTCGGGGACTCGGCTCTCGCGTCGAGCAGGCGCAGCGACCTCCATGGGGAAACCGGGCAGGCTCGGCAGCGACACCCCTCTACCCCCCGGCGCCCGGAACTCAGGCCGGGCGATCCCGGAGCGCTGCTCTATGTAGCCGACTCGGGGCCCGGCGTCCCGGAAAAGGAACGCACCAAGATCTTCGAGCCCTTTTATACCACCAAGGGTGCAGGGCGCGGCACCGGGTTGGGCTTGGCAATAGTCCAGCGCACGGTGCACGAGCTCGGCGGAGTGGTCTGGGTGGACGACGCCCGGGAGGGAGGAGCAGCTTTCAAAGTGTTCCTGCCGCTTGCTTCGGAGGTGACATGAGTCGAGTGCTGATAATCGACGACGATCCCGGCCTCAGGCAGTCCCTGGGACTGCTACTGCGAGGCGAAGGATACGAGGTGGTCTCGGAAGGTTCCGCCGTCCGAGCTCTGGAACGGGCTTCAGCAGAAGGGTTCGACCTCATCCTGTGCGACGTCAGGATGCCGGAGATGGACGGCTTGGAGTGGCTGCGCCGATACCGGGAGACTCGGGGTCGCGCTTTGGTGATCATGATGAGCGCCTACGGAGGCGAGGATCAGGCCATAGCCGCCATGAAGGCCGGAGCCTACGACTACATCCCCAAGCCTTTCCGCCCCGACGAGGTCATCCTCACTCTGAAAAAGGCGGAAGAAAGGGAGCAGCTGCGCTCGCAGCTGGCGAGCCTCCAAGCGGAGTTGAGCCGCTGGACCGATCGGCAGGTGGTGGCGGAATCCCCCGCCATGAGGAAAGTGATGGAACTCGCCTCTCGGGTTGCGCCCCATTCGACCACGGTGCTCATTACCGGGGAAAGCGGAACTGGCAAGGAGGTAGTTGCCCGGGCGATCCACCGGATGAGTCCCAGGAAAGGGCGCCGGTTCGTGGCGGTAAACTGCGGGGCGATACCGGACAACCTGCTCGAATCGGAGCTCTTCGGCCACGCGCGAGGGGCGTTTACCGGGGCCACCTCGGACAAGCCGGGACTGTTCGAAGAAGCCGACGGAGGAACGCTCCTGCTGGACGAAATCGGCGAGCTCCCTGCGCCTCTCCAGGTTAAGCTGCTTCGGGTACTTCAGGAGGGGGAGATTCGCCGCGTGGGCGAGGCCAAGACCCGGCGGGTCGATGTGCGGGTGCTGGCGGCCACCGCCCGCGACTTGGAGGCAGACGTCGGGGAAGGGAGATTCCGAGAAGACCTCTACTACCGCATAAACGTAGTCAGGATTCACCTCCCGCCTCTCAGACAGCGACCGGAAGACATAGAGGCCTTAGCCCGCCTTTTCCTGGAGCGCGCTGGCGAGCGGTCGGGCCGGACGCTCACTCTCACCCCGCCGGCTATGGCGGCCCTAAAGGCCTATCCCTGGCCCGGCAACGTTCGAGAACTCCAGAACGCGGTGGAGCGGGCCGCGGTACTTTCGGCCGTCGGTCGTATAAGTCCGGCAGAACTGTGGCCCACGATCGAGGAGAGCGCCGACCAGGCCGCAAGATCGAGGCGGGGTGCCGCTTTCGGTCCGGCCACTCTTCGAGAGGCGCTAGACCAAGCTGCGCGGGAAGCGATCCAGCGCGCCCTGGATGCGTGCGGCGGCAACCGGGCTGAGGCTGCCAGACTACTGGGCATTAGCCAGCGAAGCCTGTTCTACAAGCTGAAGCAGCTTCAGCTCTCTGCAAGATAATGCAGCTTCGCGCTTTACTGCGCCGCGTTAGAACTCCTCCGTACTACGCTAGTGCCTTGAGTTTCAAGAGGTTGCAAGCGTGGCATGTAACTTGTTGACGGGAGTGGTGGATCTACTTTAAGGGCGGTCGCGCTAGTGCGAGAACGCGGTTTGACTCTGGCCGAGGTGGTTATCGTCCTCGTCATCATAGGAGCCTTGGCGGTCTTTGGCTTCCCCCGCCTAGCCGATGTTTGGGTGAGGCAGAGCGTAAGGTCGGCCCGCAACGCGCTGGCCGGTTTTTACGCCAAGGGGAGAGCCACCGCGATCGAGAGAGGGGCGGTTGCCAGGGTGATCGTCGAGAACAACCGGGTGCGGATTGAGTCGCTAAATCCGGTCACCGGGGCTACGGTGCTAGTCGATAACGTGGAGGACTTGGGGGCGCGCTATGGAGTGACGATTTCCCCTTCGTTGGACACCTGTCTCTACGATCCTCGGGGAGTGGCTCGGGAAGCGGGTGAGACGGTGTTCACCATAACGCGGGGCACGGCGGTGCAAACTCTCCGCATAAACCAGTTGGGCAGGGTGGTTCCATGAAGTTGGAGCGCGGGTTTACTGTAGTGGAGGTGCTGATAGCGGTCTTGCTGCTCACCGTGGGGCTTTTAGGGATGGTCACCACTGCCGCCCTTACCACCAGGATGATCGGGCAGGGGCAGCGCTACGGCGAAGCCAGCGCCATAGCCAACGAGCGGTTCGAGATTCTAAGGTCCAAGCCCTGTGCAGAAATGACCGGGGGGTCAGCCCAGGTGGGGAGGTTTTCGCTTAACTGGACCGTGACACCCGATCAAGCCGATACCTGGCGGCGGGTGGAGGTAACCGTGGTTTCGCCGGTGGCGGGCGGGACGCGGACCGACCGCTTCGCAACTATCATAGCTTGCAGATGACCATGACCAGACGCGGTTTTACCCTGATCGAGCTCTTGGTGGGCCTGGTACTTACCGGCATAGTGTCGGCGGCCATATACCAGCTTTTAGTCGCCAATCAGCGGGTTTACCGGGGGCAGACTCAGCGCGTCGAGCTGAACGACAATCTGCGCTCGGCGGTGGCGATTCTGCCGGCCGAGCTGCGCGAGATCAGCACTGTAGACGCGGCCGGTAGCGATATCATAGCCATGAACGACTCTACCCTGCGTTTCAAGGCGATGCGGAGCTTTTACACGGTCTGTTCTCCTGCGCTGGCTACGGGATCGACGCTCTCGCTGAACCCCATGATCGGAGGATTGCGATCGCTGGACGCCTCGCGGGATTCGATTTTGATCTTTGCCGACGGCAACAGCACCGACAGCCGTGACGACCGCTGGATTCGTGCCAACGTGGTGTCGGCAAGCTCCGGCACCAACTGTAACGGAGGCCCCAGCGTGGATGTCGTCATCGGCGGCATAACGCTGGGTGTGGCGGACAGTGTGGTACCGGGCAGCCCGGTGCGAGGTTTCGAAGTAGTGGAGTTCCTGGTTTATCAGGATTCCTACGGTGCCCGCTGGCTCGGGATCCGGCAGTACAGCAAAGGCGGCACGCCGGGCACCCCGCAACCTCTGTTGGGTCCGCTGGAGCCGGGAGGGCTCAAGTTCAGCTACTTCAACGCGGCGGGTAACCCGACTACGGATCCGAGGCAGGTTGTGCGGATCGGGATCACCGTGATCGGTCGCACCCAGCAGCAAGTGAGGGCGGCGGGCGGGAGGATGGATTATCTGGTGGACACCTTGAGCACCCAGGTGGCGCTGAGGAACAGCAGATGACGAGGAGCTTTTATCGATCTGGGCAGGGAGTCACTCGGCAGGGAGTCGCAATGAACAGGCGCGTAACGAGACGGATCGAATCGGAGCGGGGGGTCGCGCTGGCGGTAGCGATCTTCGCGTTGGTGGTGGTCGGGGGTCTAGTGGGGGGTGCCCTCTTCGTGGGGACTCAGGAGCAGAGGATCGGCCGCAATACCCTGAGGCAGCAGGAAGCCTTTGCGGCGGCGGAGGCCGCAGCCCAGGAGTTGGCGGCCAGTTGGAACACCCAGGCGTTCAACCAGATGCCGGCGGGATCCACCGTGACTACCCAAGGACGGGCTCCCGACGGCCGGGGCTGGTATCGCCGCACGGTGCAGCGCCTGAACCAGATGCTCTTTCTGGTGAGCGCCGAAGGTTTCAGCAGCGACAACAGCGCACGCCAGAGGGTGGGGATGCTCATGCGCCTCAGGCCGTTCCAGTTCAACATCAACGCGGCGCTCAAGACCCAAGGGCAAGTTCGCGTGGGCGGGTCATCCTGGATCAGTGGGCGGGACGCTCCGCCCAACGGCTGGCCGGGGTGCAGCACCCAGCCGGTGCTTCCGGGGATCCGAATGCCTGACCCGAGCCAGATACAAACCTCGGGTTGCAGCCCTAAGGGAACTCCACCTGACTACCCTTGCATCGAGGGCTCGCCTCAAGATGTGCTGAAGGACACTAGCATCACGACCCAGACACTGACCGACGTGGGAGGGATTCCCTTCGACTCGCTGAGGCTGTACGCGAACAAGTACATCAGCTGCCCGTCGGGCTGCAATCTAAAGATACAGCCGGTGGCCAGCGGCGGCGTTTGCAGTACTGGTTTGCAGACAAACTGGGGCGAGCCCTGGCCCCCGGGAACGTCCGGGGCAGTCGCCGAGTGTTTCAACTATTTCCCGATCATTTACGTTAACGGAAACCTCAGTATCAACCAGGTCCGAGGTCAAGGCGTTCTCATCGTCAACGGCGATCTGGACGTCCAAGGAGGCTTCGAGTTCTACGGCCCGGTTCTGGTGCGGGGGACCATCAACACTCAGGGTACCGGAGGGCACTTCAACGGCGGGGTCATCGCGGCCAACGTGAATCTAGACCAAAGCGTGGTGCTGGGAGACGCAGTGATCAGCTTTTCGAGCTGCGCTCTGATCCGAGCCACCACGGCCTCGGCTACCGCCGTTCGGGTGAAAGATCGATCGTGGATAAGTCTTTACTGAAGCTCTCCGGGGGGCCGTCAAGCCTTTGAGGGCCCGGGGCAGGCAGCTCGGGGCGGTTCTCAGTCCCGGGACTCGCGTGATATAACTCACTGACCCATAGACACTTGTGCGAATGAGGTTAAAGTAGCTTGGAGCTTGACAAAACTGCAGCTGGGCGGTACTGTAGGGGTCCGCTCAGCTTTTTTATGTCCTTAAACGGCGGGCAGATATGGCGCTTTTTGGGCTCGGGGGATCGAAAACAACGGTTGGCGTCGATATCGGCAGCGGCCTGGTGAAGCTGGTGGAGATCCAGCACGGCAAGGAGCCGGTGATCACCAAGGCTTACGCCGCGCCGGTCCTCCCTGACGCCATCGTCGAAGGGGAGATCATGGATCCCGGGGTAGTGGCCGACGCGGTGCGGGGGCTGTTCCAGACCGCCGGGGTGAAGCAGAAAAAGGTTGCGGTGGCGGTAGGGGGGCGCGATGTGATCATTCGCAAGATTCAGGTGGACCGAATGAAGGAGTCCGACGCCTTCGAAGTGGTGCGCTGGGAGGCCCAACAGCACATACCCTTCGACATCGAGGGTGTCGAGCTGGACTTCCAGATCCTCGATCCCGAGGGCGAGGGTGTCCAGATGGAGGTCCTTTTGGTAGCCGCCAAAAAGGAGCTGGTGGAGACCAAGACGGCGCTGCTGGCGGAAGCGGGCCTCGAGCCGGCAATCGTGGACGTCGACGCTTTCGCGCTGCACAACGCCTTCGAGGTCAACTATCCCGAAGCGATGGAAGGGGTAGCCGCTTTGATTCACATCGGGCACGAGGTGACCAACATCAACCTCTTGTACAACGGGGTTCCCATCCTTACCCGGGACTTGAGTGTGGGTACTCGCAGGTTCCGGGAAGACTTGCAGCGGGAGCGGGGACTGTCCTCGGAGGACGCCGAGGCGATGCTACGCGGGTTCGAAAGGACGCCGGAACTCGACCCGTATGTTCAGAGCCGGGGGGAGGAGATCGCCATCGGGCTGGAGCGGGCTTTGGCCTTCTTGCAGTCCTACTCGAGGGAGGCGGGGACGATTCGGAGAGCCTACTGCTCCGGTGGGGGGGCGAGGATTCCCGGGTTGGCCGAGGTACTGGGAGATCGGCTGCGCCTGCCGGTCGAGGTGGCGGACCCGCTCCGCGCCATCAGGGTCAAGGAAGGAGCCTTCGGGATGGTGTCTGTGGACGAGGTAGCGCCGCTGATGATGTTGGCCGTGGGGCTGGCGCTCAGGAAGCTGAACTAGCCGGGCCGGGCGAGCATGATCGAAGTCAACCTGCTTGCGGGTTCCAAGAAGCGAAAGGCCGCTGCCGGAGTTACCCTGCCGGATTTCTCGGGGCTCGCCGCCAAGATCAAAGATCCCCTTTTGGTCGGTAGCGTGGGTTCGTGGATCTTGGCCGGTGCGATCATCGCGGTGCTTTACACTGTGGAGTCCCGTAAGATCGCGGCTCTGGAGCAGGAACTGAGTCAAGTCGAGCGCAGCGAGCGGCAGTTCAGAGCGCTGATAGCTCAGAAGCAAAGGGAAGAGCTGCTGCGCGACTCTTTGGTGGCCGAGTTGGAGGCGATACGGGCGATAGACTCGGACCGCTACAACTGGCCGCATATCCTGGACGAGGTGAGCAAGGCCCTACCCGACTATACCTGGCTCGAACGCTTGAGCGTACTGGCTCCGGCCCCGGGGGAGGACACTCTGGCAGTGCAGCGGATCCGCTTCGAGATTGAGGGCCGCACAGCTGATATGGCAGGGTACACTCGTTTCTTGAGGCAGCTCAATGCCTCTCCCTGGCTTACCGACATAGTCCCGGGGGCCACCCGGGCTGTGGTGGAGGAGGACCGGGCGGTCTTTTCGTTCAATGTGACCGGCACGTTCCGCCGGGCGGATTCGGCTTTTATCCGTACCGTACCGGTGATCGAGTCGGTGGTGCGCTAGGAGGCTGAGATGGCTCTGTCGGAGAAAGAGCGAAAGCAGCTCCTGGGGTTTCTGATCTTCCTTGCCGCGGTGGCGGTGGTGGGTTTTTGGATGTACTGGCGGGCACCCACGGTTGAGAGAGCCCGGGAGATGCGGGTGAGAATCGATTCGCTGGAGCGGCGCGTGGCGCAGGCTCGCAGGGATCTCGCCGCCGGGTCGGTGGAGGCTTTGAGACAGCGGGTCAAGGAATACGAAGCGAATCTTCGAGTGATGAGGCAGCTGGTTCCTAGCGGCGCCGAGGTGCCGGCTTTGATAGACGACATTTCCAGCCGTGCCAGAGTGCGGGGGGTGGAGATCGCCGAGATCACGCCGCTGGGCGTACAACCCGGCACTCCCTTCAGCGTGGAGCGCTATCGGCTGGCGGTGCTGGGCAACTACGACGCCATAGGTGAGTTCCTAACCGACATAGCCTCGCTGCGGCGGATCATGGTGCCTTTCGGAGTCAACCTGACCCGGGCGCCGGAGCAGGCCGCGCAGACCTATGGCGATACTACCGGCTCGCTGGTTGCGGCTACGTTCGAGATTCGGACGTTCGTCAAGCAGGCGGCGGACACAACTCCGAGGGCAGGAAATTGAAGGGGATCCACTGGATTTGGCCCCTTGGGCTGGCGATGGCGTTGGCGTGCGGCGCAGGAGAAGCTCCGCCGCCCGGCACGCCCGCTTCGGTTCCGCCTCCCGCCCAGCCCGGAGCCGCAGAGGCTGCGGGCCAGTCGCAGCCAGCGGGAGCGGACACCGGCCAGATCCCTCAGGGCACGGAACTGCTGCGGGAAGTGTTCACGTACCGGGGCTCAGGGCGCGATCCTTTTCGTTCGCTCTTGACCACCGGAGCGGTCCGGCCCCTGCTCGAGGACCTGAGGGTGACGGCGATTCTGTACGACGCCGCCTACCCGGCGAGAAGTGTGGCGATACTCAGAGATACGACTACCAATAAACGCTACGATGTGCGGGTGGATGACGAGGTGGGACGGCTCCGAGTAGTGGCGATTCGTCCCAACGAGGTGGTCTTTTCGATCGAGGAGTTCGGCGTAGAGCGCCAGGTGACCCTGGCCCTCAGGCGCCGGCAGGAGGGAGTCCCATGATGCGGTTTTTGTTCTTCGCCGCCGCCCCGTTAGCGCTGGCGGCGCCCCGAGCCCTTGCGGGGCCAGGCGAGGTGACCGCGGTAAGAGTGCTTTCCGGGCCGGGACGCGTGGAAGTAGTGATCGAGGTACGGGGAGGGGTGAGCGTCCACGATTTCGTGCTCCGGAACCCTGACCGGCTGGTGATCGACGTGCAAGGGGCCACTCTGGCTGCTCCGCGCGTGGCGTACGACGGCCAAAACCGCGGCGGAGTGACCAATGTGCGGTACGCGCAGTTCCGGCCCGATGTGGTGCGGATCGTGCTAGAGCTCGAGCGACTGCAAAGCTACGAGATCCAGCAGGCGCAAGACGTAATCCGGGTGTCCTTCGGTACCGACCGCACCTTCGCCGCCTGGTCCTCTTCGGACCTCGGCTGGCTGAGGGAGGCGGCGGAAAGGGAAGCTGCAGTGCGACGAGCTGCCCTGGAGCAAGCCGAGCAGCAGCTGCCGCAGTCGCAACAGCCCGCGATAACCGTCTCGTATGACAACGCCAACATCTCGGACGTCATAGCCGGCTTCGCCGCCTTCAGCGGCAAGTCGATCGTAGTCGGCAAGGACGTCGACGCGACGGTGACCGCCACGATCACCAACCAGCCGTGGGACATCGCCCTGCAGCAGATCCTCCAGGCCCAGGGTCTATCGGCTAGGGAAGACCACCCCGGGATAATTCGGGTGGATGCTCCCCAAACCCTGGCACAACTGGACTCGATCGAGCCTTTGGTCACCCAGGTCTTCCGCATCAACTACGCCACCGCCGCCGACCTGGTGCAGCCGCTGGGAGCGATTCAGTCTCCCAGAGGCAAGATCGTGGCCGATCCCGGGACCAACAGCCTGATCGTCACCGACACTAGGGAGCGGGTGCAGCGCTACGAGGAGATGGTCCGCCAGCTGGACGTGCGCACCCCGCAGGTCTCGATCCAAACGCGGCTCGTCTTCGTAGACCGAAGCGATCTCGAGAACCTGGGCGTCAAGTACGACCTGGGTTCCCCCACCCAGTTCTTCAACCGCTTGGTCCAGCGGCGCGATCCGTCCACCGCACAGCCGGTGGACACCGACGGCGACGGCGTGCCGGACGCCATTCAGCCCACCGAATTCTTCGAGCCGGAGCAAACGGTCGTAGATCTGGGAGGTAACTCCCTATCCGCTTTGGCCAACGCCGAGGCAACTATACCGCAGGCGGCCCTGCGCCTGATCTTCTCCACCGCGATCGGCAATTTCGACTTGACGTCTTTCGTCGAGGCGCTCGAAGAAGTGCAGCTCGCCGACCTTCAGGCCGAACCGCTGATCTCCACGGCCGACAACACCCAGGCCCAAATCCTGGTGGGCCAGCGCACTCCCATCCGAGTGATAGACGTGAGCGCCGTTGGGGGGACCGGCGCCAACGTACCCCGGGCCACGGTGGACTACCAGGAGACCGGTATAAAGCTGACCGTGACGCCGCACGTGACCAACGACCGCCGGGTACTGATGGATATCCGGGCCGAAAACTCCAGCGTGCAGCCCGCCCCGGGAGATTTGGGGTTCACCTTCCAGACCCAGGAAGCGGTTGCCAAGCTGCTGGTCAACGACGGCGAGACGGCGGTCATTGGAGGCCTGACGGTAACCGAGATCCGGGTCTCCAAGACGGGGATTCCGTTCCTGGTGGATCTCCCCCTCATAGGGCGAATCTTTGGATTCACCTCTCGGCGCGAGACCCGGCGTGACCTGTTGATCCTGGTCACACCCCATATAGTGGACGAGCCCTCGGGCTCCGAAGCGGGGCGCCGCTAGGGCCCGGAGGTAGAGCTATGACGAGGTACGCCTTTGGCCGACCCGGAGCCGGTCTGGTCCTGCTGGCCGCCTCGGTTGCCGCATGCACCGAGCAGCGGTTCCCACTCGGCTTCGAATCGGACATAACCTCTCCCACGGTCCAGGTGGTAAAGACCGCCGATACGATCAACGTAGCCGACGGGATCAAGTTCTCCATCCGCGCCCGAGACAATCTCGGCCTCAAGAACCTAACCGTAAACCTGGGGGGCGCCCTTAATCTCACCCGGGATACCACGTTTCGGACCGCGGTAACTGAGGTCGAGCTCCCAATCGAGATTGTGCTCTCTTCGGGGACCGTGGTGGGAGGGACCCTGGTGATTCGCGCAACCGCCACCGACGGCAGGGGAAACTCGGCTTCGTCTACGGATTCGGTCTTTTTGCTGAACCTTGCGGCTCTGATAGTCACCGTAACCCAGCCGCCCCCGGCACAGATCACCGGACCCGGTGTCCAGCTGCCGGTTCAGGTGAGAGGGACGCAGGCGTCCGGGGTGCGTCGGGTGGGTTACACTGTATCCGGTGTCATCACCGCCGCCGACTCCGCGTCGTTCGCGCTACCGGACACCGCGATCTTCAACGATACCCTGCTGGTGCCCGCAGGCACGCCCGCCGGTGATTTCTTTATCCAGGGCTTTGCGGTCGATTCGGCCAACCGGCGAGCCTCTAGCAGCGCAGTGACGGTAACCGTCCAGCAGGCTCTGGTGGACACCATTCCACCGAGGGTGAGCTTTACTGTGGCCCGGCGGGTCGAAGTGGGCGATACCATTACGCTCACCGCTTCCGACGCGAGCGGCATAGTGCGGCTGGGCTGGCTCGCCAGAGATACCACCGCGGCGGGGAACGTGGTGGCCCGCGACTCTTTCTCGCTGGCTACTCCCATCAGTCCTGCGAGCCGCTCCTTCCGGCTCACCCTGCCCCAGAGCATCCTGGGCCAAGCGGTCAGAATCGGCGCCTTCGCGGTGGATGGTGCCGGCAACCGGGGAGAAGCCCGTCTGGCGAGCGATACGACCGTAGTCAGGCAGGATACGGTGCTTGCGGTCTTCGGCGTGACCCGCGCTCTGCCTCAGGGCGGGAGGATCGCAGACGCCATCTACAACCCCAACCGCAACGAGGTCTATCTGACCAATATCGCCAACGACCGCCTGGAGGTCTTCCGGATCGCGGACACTTCTTTTGGATCTCCGGGGGTACTGGCGAGGGGCTCGCAACCTTGGGGCATCGCCTTGTGGCCGAGGGACACGGTGAGCGGCGCCAACGCCGATACCGTGGTGGTTGCCAACTCGGGAGGGACCAACCTTTCGATCGTCAACGTGGCGGCTTCGCCGCCGCGGGAGGTGCGGCGCCACGCGCTACCTACGTTTCGGGTATTCAAGATCAAGACGGTGATCAACGACGCAGGTTCGGCGGAACCGGAGATCACCGAGTTCCACTTCGACGATCGTCCGCAATACGTGGGAACCGTCTGCCGAAGCGCAACGGGCGACTGCAGCGGCGGCGCCGGTGACGTGATAGCGGTGTACTCCACCACACCCACTCGAGGTCAGAGCGACCCGTTCCCCCGCCGTGCGAGCCTGCGGTGGGAGAAGCTCACTAACCTGACTGCACCGGAATCGCATTTCTTCTGGGAGCACGCGGGGGTGCAGGCCACCTCCCAGTCGGCGGACACCCTGGGCGTAGTGGTAAGGCGCGGCGCAGTGGAGACCGAGCTTTTGAGCTATCTTTGCGGCCGAATCGTTACCATCACCGAGCTAGGTTTCCTGGACACGACCTTCGTCCGGAACTCGGGAAACTTTGCCCGGGTGCTGGTAGGTGAAGGTGGCCGGGGAGATTTCGCTCTGGCCTTTGCCCGGGCGCTCACCTTCGACGTCAACGTGGGCGTTACGGCCACGTGCTTAGACACGGCCGGCGTGGCGCGGCCGCTCAACCTGGACAACGGTGTTTCGCCGGACCTAGAGGTCAGAAACTTCATCACCAACACCGCCGTCTCGGTGAAGTCGATCGCCACCAACTTTAACGGTACGACGAACCTAATTCGAGCGGACTCGATCTACGTGATCGACCGGTTCCTCAGATTGCAGGGTCTCATTCCAGTGGGCGGGACCAACTTCGGGATGGACCTCAACTTCAACCACAACTTCGACGCCAAGAGCGAGCTCAGCCCCACGGGGGTGAGTCCCAACGAGAGGATCGTCTTTGCGGCCAGCGCTCAGGCGGTGATCGATGTGTACGACACCTACTTTTACTCCAAGGTCACCAGCATCCCGATCCGGGACCCGATCACCGGACCCCTGAGGGTGGCCAGGCTTGCGTCGGGAGAACAGATCCTGGTGGGTGTCACCTCCCGGGGGGTGGTGACGGTGAGACTACCGGCGATCGCGAATCCATTCCAGGGTGCGGTGAGATGAAAGGAGGTGGCTGAGGGGGCTCGGTTCGCAAGAGCCGGTGCGAGGTCACCGGTGAGCGGAAAGTCCCAACCCACGGTTGGCGTGCCGACGGGGGCGCTCGGAGAGATGCGGGCGCCCCGGTTGGCTTTTTCCGCCCTGCTCGCTCAAAGGCCAGGGGCATAGAGCATAGTTGCGCCGCGGAATCGCCGCGGACTAGGCAGAGTCGGCGCGCTTTTCTATTATGGACCGGGATAGTGAGGGACCGGTTATCGTATGCTACGCTTTACCACCGCTGGCGAGTCGCACGGCAAGGGATTGGTGGCAATTCTCGAGGGGATCCCTGCCGGGCTTCCTCTGGTCTCGTCGGACATAGATGCCGATCTCGAGCGCCGCATGGCGGGCTACGGGCGCGGCGCCCGGATGAAAATCGAGGCCGATCGGGTGGAGCTTCTCTCCGGGGTGCGAGCCGGCGAGACTCTGGGATCTCCCATCGCCATGCTGATCCGTAACCGCGACTGGGAAAACTGGGCTGAGGTGATGGCCGCCGAACCCGACGGGCCGAGCCAAGGCCCCCGGCGGCGGAGGCTAATGCGCCCGCGGCCGGGACACGCGGACTTGGTCGGCATCCTCAAGTACGGCCGGGAGGATGCCCGGGACGTCTTGGAACGGGCCAGCGCCCGGGAGACGGCGGCGCGGGTGGCGTGCGGAGCTGTATGCCGCCGCCTGCTGCTGGAGTTCGGGGTGGAGATCGGAAGCCACGTGGTGGAGTTGGGCGGGATCGAAGCATCGGTACCGGATGCCCTGCCCGTGCCGCTCAATCAGGCGGCGGATCGTTCTCCGGTTCGGTGCCTGGACGATAAGGCTTCGAAAGCGATGATGGCCGCGATCGACCGGGCCAAGGAAGAGGGCGACACGCTCGGAGGTGTAGCCGAGATAATGGCACGCGGAGTAGTGGTGGGGTTGGGCTCCCACGTCTCCTGGGAGCGGAAGCTGGACGGCAGGATCGCTCAGGCGATCATGTCCATTCCCGCGGTCAAGGGCGTCGAGATCGGTCTCGGTTTCGAGGCTGCCCGCCGGCCTGGGTCGCAGGCCCACGACGAGATCACCAGAGGCGGCCGGGCGGGCACCGCGGGGTTCGCCCGGAGAACCAACCGGGCCGGAGGACTGGAAGGAGGGATCACGACCGGAGAGCCGCTGGTTATCCGTGCCGCGATGAAGCCGATATCGACCCTGATGCGGCCGCTGGAGACGGTGGATCTCGCCACCGGGGCCCCTGCTCGGGCCCAAGCTGAACGATCCGACGTGACCGCGGTGCCGGCAATGGGCGTGATAGCCGAAGCGATGCTGGCGCTGGTCCTGGCGGAGGCGATGCTGGAAAAGTTCGGCGGCGACTCCTTGGAGGAGATGCGCTGCAACTTCGAGCAGTACCTGGAACGGATAAACCGCAGGTGGGACGAAGCGTGGGGAAAGGGAGACGCCACCTCATCCTGGTAGGTCTTCCGGGCTCGGGGAAGTCCACCGTAGGAAAGCTGGTGGCGCGGGAGTTGGGCGCCCGGTTCGTCGATCTGGACCGGGTGATCGCGGCGCGCGCTGGCAAGTCGATCGCCGAGATCTTTGCGCAGGACGGCGAAGCGGTGTTCCGCCGGTTGGAACAGGAGGCGATGGAACGGGAGCTCGAAGGTGCTTCTGCGGTGATCGCGGCCGGAGGCGGATGGGCGGCTCAGCCGGGCAACCTGAAGCTAGCCCGCCCAAGGGCGGTTGCGATTTATCTGGAGCTAGATCCACGTGAAGCGGCCCGGAGAATCGAGCAGGGCGGAGAGATATGGCACAGGCCTCTGCTTGAGGGCCGCGAGCCGGAGCCGGCTTTGAGGGATCTACTGGTGCTCAGGGAGTCCTGGTACCGGCTTTGCGAGGCCCGGGTGGACGCCTCGCCAAGTCCGCAAGAGGTCGCGCGTTCGGTGGTGAGCCTTGCGCGCTCAGTGGGTGGGTGGTAATAATGCCGGTTCCTCGAGGTGACGGACCGCGGTCCGGAGCTATCCCGTAAGTTGTTGTCCAGGAAGCAGTTGACGGTCAAGCTTGCGGGTCTTCGGGATGGGCCGGGAACTGGAGGGTTCCCGGCTGGTAGTTTTGATGAGAGCTTGAGGGTGGAGTTAGGATTTAGATCTAGGGGTGAGCTTTAAGTGGCTTCGGTGAAACGCAAGAGCAAAACGCGCGCAGGGAAGGGGTCGGCTAAGGCGGCTGCGAAGCCCAGTCTAGTGGTAGTCGAGTCACCTGCCAAGGCGCGCACCATAAGCAAGTACCTGGGTTCCAACTATTCGGTCAAGGCGACGGTAGGTCACGTGCGTGATCTGCCGCAGCGGGAGTTGGGGGTGGATGTGGAGGCCGGTTTCGTGCCCAAGTATGTGACCATTCGGGGCAAGGGAAGGGTTTTGGCCGAGCTCAAGCGCGCGGCGAGGTCGTCCGAGGCGGTTTATGTGGCGACCGATCCGGATCGGGAAGGGGAGGCTATAGCCTGGCACGTGGCCACCCAGCTAGGCAACGGGCATAAGATAAAGCGGGTCTTGTTCCACGAGATCACCCGGGATGCCGTGGCGCAGGCGATGGCTAATCCGGGGGAGATTGACGAGCGGAAGGTGGAAGCTCAGCAGGCGCGGCGGATTTTGGATCGGCTGGTGGGATACCAGGCGAGTCCACTGTTGTGGAAGTCGGTCAAGCGGGGTCTTTCGGCTGGGCGGGTGCAGACGGTGGCTCTGCGGCTGATTGTGGAGCGGGAAGAGGAGATTCGGCACTTTCAGCCGCAGGAGTACTGGAACATAGAGGCGGAGCTCGAGGCCAAAGAGAAGCGCTTCAAGGCCAAGCTGCACAAGGTAGAAGGCCACAAGCCGGCTCTGCACTCCGAGGCGGAGGCGCTGGCTGTGGTGCGGGAGGTGGAGGGGAAGCCGTTCATCGTGAGCTCCGTGGTGCGCAAGGAGCGACGCAAGCGGCCTCCTGCTCCGTTCATCACCAGCACTCTCCAGCAGGAGGCGGCCAAGCAGTTAGGCTTTTCCGCCAATCGAACGATGCGGGCGGCACAGGAGTTGTACGAGGGGGTGGAGCTCCCCGGCGAGGGAGCCGTGGGGTTGATCACCTACATGCGGACCGATTCCACTCGGATCGCTCCGGCGGCGATCGAGGCGGTGCGTTCGTTCATTCTGGAAGAGTTCGGGGAGCGCTATCTTCCCGCAGCTCCCAACCTCTATGCCCCGCGGAAGGGATCCCGAGCGCAGGATGCCCATGAGGCGATCCGGCCGACGAATGTGAGGTGGCGTCCCGAGCGCCTAAAGAAGCATCTCACTTTGGATCAGTTCAAGCTCTACGAGCTCATTTGGCGCCGCTTCGTGGCGTCCCAGATGAGTCCCACAATTTACGATACCACCACCATCGACTTCGAAATCGGCAGGTATCTGTTCCGGGCGGTGGGTTCGGTGGTGCTGTTCGACGGTTACCACCTCCTTTATCGCGAAGCCAAGGAAGAAGACGAAGGGCTCACTCTGGACGATCTGGCGCCGGTACCGTTGCTCGAGGTCGGGGATCGGGCCGAGGTGCACGCTATCGTGCCCAGCCAGCACTTTACCGAACCCCCACCGCGTTACAGCGAGGCGAGTCTGGTCAAGGAGCTGGAGCGTTTGGGGATCGGACGGCCGAGTACGTACGCCACGATCGTCTCGACGCTCAGGCAACGGGGATACGTTCACACCAAGGACCGGCGGTTCCACCCCACCGAGCTGGGCGAGACCGTGGCACGGGTGATGGTGAGTCGTTTCCCGGACATCTTCAATGTGGAGTTCACCTCTCAGATGGAAAGCGAGCTGGACAAGGTGGAAGAGGGCGATCTCACCTGGCGGCAGGTGCTGGAAGACTTCTACGCTCCCTTCAAGGCAGCTTTGGAAGCGGCGGATACCAAGGAGATGATTCGGGAGGCTTACGACGTGGAGCATCTGGAGGGGACTCCCTGTCCGGAGTGCGGGGGCAAGCTTACGGTGAAGAGCGGCAGGTTCGGGCCGTTCATCGCGTGCAGCAATTATCCCCGGTGCCGCTACACCCAGCCGCTCAAGCAGGACCGTACTCCGGATCGTCCGACGAACGAAACTTGCGAGGAATGCGGTGCTCCGATGGTGATCAAGACGGGCAGGTACGGCGAGTTTCTGGCCTGCACCCGTTATCCGGAATGTAAGCACACCCGGTCGGTTCCCCTGGGCGTCAAGTGCCCGGCGTGCGGCGGGGAGCTGGTGGAGCGACGGACTCGGAGGGGGAGGACGTTCTTCGGATGCCTCCGTTACCCGGAGTGCGAGTTCTCCACCTGGTACCGTCCGGTGGCGGTGGGGTGTCCCAAGTGCGGCTATCCGGGCGCGGAACAGCGTTCCACCAAGGAGCGGGGATCTTATCGGAGATGCTTGAAGTGCGAGCACGAGTTCACGGTCGCGGAGGACGAGGCGGCGGTGAGCAGCTGAGTGCCACCGTAGTGGGGGGCGGCCTAGCGGGGTGCGAGGCCGCTTGGGCGCTGGCCTCGCGCGGGGTGCGGGTGACCCTCTACGAGATGCGACCGGCGAAGCCGACCCCGGCGCACCGCACCGATCGACTGGCGGAAATCGTCTGCAGCAATACGTTCAAATCCACCGAGCTCACTAACGCCCACGGCCTGCTCAAAGCGGAGCTGCGACTCTTGGGAAGCTTGCTCCTGGAGGTGGCGGACCTGGCCCGCATACCCGGAGGCGCGGCGCTGGCTGTGGATCGGGAAATCTTTAGCGCCGAGGTTAGCCGCCGCATTCTCGATCATCCGCTGATCACCGTGGTTCGGGAAGAGATGACCGAGCTTCCCTCTCCGGGGATCGTAGCCACCGGACCGCTAACCTCGGACCGCCTGGCGGACGTGATCCGGCGGCGCCTGGGGCTCGATTCTCTCGCTTTCTACGACGCCATCTCTCCGATCGTGAGTGGTGACAGCCTAGACCTCACCAAGCTTTACCGGATGTCACGCTACGGCAAGGGCGGCAGCGAGGGTTATCTCAACTCCCCCATGACTCAGGAACAGTACGAGGCCTTGGTAGAAGCCCTGATCACTGCGGAGCAGTTCGAAGGGCACGAGTTCGACCGGATTCCCTACTTCGAAGGGTGTCTGCCGATAGAGGAGATGGCCCGCCGCGGGCGCGATACTCTGCGCTTCGGTCCCATGAAGCCGGTGGGTCTCCCCAACCCCGAGACCGGAAAAGAGCCCTATGCGGTGGTCCAGCTCCGGCAGGAGGACAAGGCGGGGCAGATGTGGAATCTGGTGGGCTTTCAGACGCGCCTGAAGATTCCCGAGCAGAAGCGCATCTTTCGGACCATCCCGGGCCTGGAAGAAGCGGAGTTCCTGCGCTACGGTAGCGTGCACCGCAACACCTACCTCAATTCGCCGGCGGCCCTTACCGCTCACCTTTCAGCTAAGGACGACGAGCTCTTGCTCTTCGCGGGGCAACTGGTGGGTGTAGAAGGGTACACTGAGTCCTTGGGTTGTGGTCTCCTTGCGGGGATCAATCTGGCGCTCATGCTCCGGGGTGAGCCCCCAACGCTCCCTCCGCCGGAGACTATGCTCGGGGCCTTGATGCGCTACATTCACGAGGCCGATCCCGCTCATTTCCAGCCGATGAACGCGAACTTTGGCTTGCTTCCTCGCCTGGAGCGCGGTTTGCGAGACAAACGGCGGCGCAGGGAACTGCTGGCTGAACGAGCGTTGGCAGCGATGAGGGAGTATGCCAGGAAGGTGGGTGTGGTCAGGCAAGAGGGGGCCGTGACCGGGAGCTATCGGGCTTGAAGGGTGCCCGGGGAGCGACGGCGGGAGCCGGCCGAGCGCCTCGGCAGCCCCGGCCGGAGGTGGCTGAATTCCTGGTCTATCTGGAGAAGGAAAGGAACGACTCAGCGCACACGGTTAGGGCTTACGCCCGCGATCTTGGGGCCTTCGAAGAGTTTTGCGACGCTTACTACGGGGGAGCTGGGAAGTGGAGTTTGGCCGGAGTCGATCGCCTGGCCGTGAGAAGTTTCATGGGGGAGCTCCAGCGCCGGGGTTACAGCAAGCGCACGGTAGCACGGGCGGTTTCCGCCCTTCGTTCGTTCTACCGGTTCCTGGGTAACCGGCGGGGCTTGGAGGTGAACCCTGCGAGGAGCGTTCGGCTACCGAAGCTGGAACGCCGGCTGCCGGCGGTGCTGGATCGCAAAGAAGCCGAGGAGCTCTTCGCCTTCGCCGAGCGAGAGGCGGCAAGCGGCCGGTTCGAGGCGGTCCGCAACTGGGCGATCCTGGAGGTGCTCTACGCCGCGGGCCTTAGGCTTTCCGAGCTTGCCGACCTCAACGTTTCGGACGTGGATCCGATAGGTGAGCAGCTCAGGGTCAGGGGCAAAGGGAAGAAAGAGCGGTTGCTTCCTTTGGGCAGTCACGCCGGGCGGGCTTTGAGGCGGTACGCAGAGTTGCGGGATGGGCTGTTGGAGAAGCTGGGGCCCGGGAGGGTGGATCCCAGGGCGCTGTTTCTCTCGATTCGAGGCCGCAGACTCAGTCGCCGCTCTATCCAGCTTGGGGTGAGGAGATACTTGCGTGCGGTTGCGGGAAGCGGTTTCAGCACTCACAGCCTGCGCCACAGCTTTGCCACCCATCTGTTGGATGGCGGCGCGGATCTCCGGGCGGTCCAGGAGCTCTTGGGGCACTCCTCTTTGAGCACTACTCAGGTTTATACTCACACCAGTGTGGAACGCTTGAAGAAGGTTTACCAGCGGGCTCATCCGAGGGCCTGAGGCTATGAGATCGACCGTCAAAGGTACGACCATTCTGGCGGTTCGCCGCGACGGCAAGGTAGCCATGGGGGGCGACGGTCAGGTCACTTTCGGCGAGAGCGTCATGAAGTCTCACGCGGTGAAGGTGCGGCTTTTGGGTGACGGCAAGGTGCTGGCGGGATTTGCCGGGGCGGCAGCCGATGGGCTGACGTTGTTCGAGAAGTTCGAGGAGAAGTTGCAGCGGTTTCCCGGGAATCTTCCCCGGGCGGCAGTCGAGCTGGCCAAGGACTGGCGCAGTGATCGGGTGCTGCGGCGCTTGGAAGCGCTCCTCGCGGTGGCCGATCGCTCTCACGGGTTTGTAATCAGCGGAAGCGGGGAGCTGATCGAGCCCGACGATGGGATCCTGGCCATAGGGAGCGGGGGTAACTACGCTCTAGCGGCCGCTCGGGCGCTGATCGGGTGTTCCAATTTGAGCGCCCGGGAGATCGTGGAGCGGAGCCTGGAGATCGCCGCCCAGATCTGCATCTTCTCGAACCGGAACCTGACGATCTTGGAGCTGGAGTAGCAGTCTTGAGCGAGCCAAAGCCGATCGCTCAACGTCTGGAAGAGGTCGACCAGGGGCCGGAGCCGCTTCCCTGGCTGGAGGAGTTGCCGCCCAAGCAGATCGTGGCCGAGCTGGACCGCTACATAGTGGGCCAGCACGAAGCCAAGAAGGCGGTGGCGATAGCGATCCGCAATCGCTGGCGGCGGGCTCAGGCGCCCGAGGAGATCCGGGACGAAATTTTTCCCAACAACATCATCATGATCGGCCCCACCGGGGTGGGGAAGACCGAGATCGCCCGGCGCCTGGCTCGGCTGGCGGGGGCGCCGTTCATCAAGGTGGAGGCCAGCAAGTTCACCGAGGTGGGTTACGTGGGCCGGGATGTGGAATCGATGGTGCGCGATCTGGTGGACGTGGCGGTGAACATGGTACGGGCGGAGCGGGAAGACGAGCTCTACCCGGAAGCGGAGCAGCGGGCTGACGAACGGCTGCTCGATCTTCTCCTCCCCGCTACGGTGGAGGCGGACAATGCCGCTGCCGACGAGCAACCGGCGCCGGCCACCGAAGGTGCCGGATCCAAGGAAGATGCGTCGCGGAGCCTGTTCGTGGTCTCTCCCAAGGGCGAGGTGCGGGCTCAGCCGGCGGTGGATGCGGGGGCCGATCGCCGCCGTCGGACCCGGGAGAAGCTGCGGCAGATGTTGAGGGAGGGGAAACTCGAGGACCGCCAGGTGGAGGTGGAAATCACCCAACAGAATTTCCCTCTCTTCGAGTTCATGCAGCCCCCGCCGGGGATGGAGGGCCCGGACTTTAACTGGATGGAATGGTTCCAGGAGATGCTCCCCAAGCGGAGGAAGCGGCGCACCGTGCGGGTAAGCGAAGCGCGGCGCATCCTGATAGACGAGGAGCTGCGCAAGCTGGTGGACATGGACGAGGTGGTGAACGAGGCGTTGGATCGGGTGGAGAATCACGGCATCATCTTCATCGACGAGTTGGACAAGATCGCCGGGGAGCGAGGGCCGAGTGTGGGGCCGGACGTCTCCCGGGAAGGGGTTCAGCGCGACCTCTTGCCCATCGTGGAGGGTTCCACCGTGCAGACGCGGTACGGCTACGTGCGCACCGATCACATCCTGTTCATCGCCGCCGGAGCGTTCCACGTCTCCAAACCCTCGGATCTGATACCGGAGCTGCAGGGAAGGTTTCCCATCAGGGTGGAGCTCTCGCCGCTCACACAGGAAGACTTTGTGCGCATAATGACCGAGCCCGAGAACGCCCTCACCAAGCAGTACGCCGCCCTGGTCGCCGCCGAAGGCGCGACTCTGGAGTTTACCCGGGACGGAATCGAGGAGATCGCCCGCATCGCCGCCCTGGTCAACGAGCGGCTGGAAAACATAGGTGCCCGCCGCCTCCACACCGTCATGACGACGCTGCTCGAGGACGTGCTCTACCAGCTTCCCGACTACCCCACCAAGCGCGTAGTCTTCGATGCAGTGAGCGTGCGGCAAAAGCTGATGCAGATCGTCGAGGACGAGGACTTGCGCAAGTATATCCTGTAACTAAACTCCCCCCCTCGCTGTACCTGTCATTTTGACCTACTTTATTCAGTGAACATGTCGAAACGGGATTTTCTGGCTCTTACGGACTGGTCGCGGCAGGAGATCGAGCGGCTGTTAGACCTTGCGGCGGAGATGAAGGCGGGGCGCTATCGGGAGCGCCCTTTGGAGGGCAAGGTGTTGGCTCTGCTGTTCGCCAAGAGCAGCACTAGGACCCGGGTTTCCTTCGAAGTGGGAGCGATACAGCTTGGCGGTCACGCGCTTTTTCTTTCCGCTCGGGATCTTCAGTTGGGTCGAGGCGAGCCGATCAAGGACACGGCTCGGGTGCTGTCGCGCTATGTGCAGGGGATCGTGATTCGGACCTTCGCCCACTTGGAGGCGGTGGAGCTGGCCCGCTACGCCACGGTTCCAGTGATCAACGGTCTTACGGATCTGTTGCACCCCTGTCAGGTGCTGGCTGACGTTTTCACTATTCGGGAGGTGTTCGGCAGTTGGGAGGGGAGAGTGGTGGCGTGGGTGGGGGACGGAAACAACATGGCCAATGCGTGGCTTCAGGCGGCTCAGGTGTTAGGCTTCGAGTTGCGCTTGGCTTGTCCCGAGGGTTACGAGCCCGACCGGGAGATTTTCGAGGAGGCGAAGAGGGGAGCGAAGGTGAGTATTACCGAGTTGCCGGAGGAGGCGGTGAGGGGGGCGCACGTGGTGAACACCGATGTGTGGGCCTCGATGGGGCAGGAGGAGCAGGCGGAGGCTCGGATGCTGGCGTTTCAGGGTTACACGGTGGATCGGGAGCTTATGGCGCTGGCTGCTCCGGATGCGATCTTTTTGCACTGCCTTCCGGCGCACCGGGGAGAGGAAGTGGAGGAGGAAGTGATAGAAGGTCCGCAGTCGCGGGTTTTCGACCAGGCGGAAAACCGGCTTCACGTGCAGAAGGCGCTGTTGGCGACTCTGATGGGGTGAGATTGGTGTACGCTTAGCTGACCAGATGCAATTGCGGTGGCATTAGGCGAAAGGAGCGCAATGAGTCAGACCGAACTTAAGCGGACCCCGTTCTACGAGCTGCATCTGTCGCACAGGGCCAAGATGATCCCCTTTGCCGGCTTCGAGATGCCGCTTCAGTATCCGACCGGGATTACCAGGGAGCACGAGATCGTCCGCACTTCGGTGGGGGTGTTCGACGTCTCTCACATGGGGGAGTTCGAGTTCAGCGGGCCGGACCGGAACGCTTTCTTAAACCGGATCACCTGCAACGACGTGGGTGCCCTGAGGGAGGGGCAGGCTCAGTACTCCGCGATCCTGAGCGACCAGGGGACCTTCGTGGACGACTGTATCGTGTATCGTTTCGACGATCGGGTCATGATGGTGGTGAACGCCGCTAACATCGAGAAGGACTGGGGGTTCATCACTCGGCGCAAGGCTGGCAACGTGCGGATCAAGAATGTTTCCGACGAGGTAGCCTTGCTGGCGGTGCAGGGTCCTGCTTCGGAGGGCCTGCTTCAGCCACTTACTCAGGTCGACCTTTCCAAGCTCCCTTACTATCACTTTGAAGTCGGTTCCGTGGCGGGTGTCCAATGTTTCGTGGCCCGTACGGGATACACTGGAGAGGACGGCTTCGAGCTGTTTTTCCGTGCGGCTCAGGCAGAGGTGATGTGGCATGCCTTGGTGGGTCCGGGTCGGGCGGCGCCCGTGGGGTTGGGGGCTCGCGATTCGCTGCGTTTGGAGATGGGTTACCCGCTTTACGGGTTCGACATAGACGAGACCGTCAATCCCTACGAGGCTGGCCTGGGCTGGATTGTGAAGCTGGACAAGGGGGTGCCCTTCGTGGGGCGGGCGGCGCTGGAGCGGGTCCGGGAGAAGGGGCCCACGAGGAAGCTGGTGGGTTTCCGCTGCCTGGAAAAGGGAGTGATTCCCCGGCACGGTTACGACGTCTATCTCAACGGCTACAAGGTGGACATCGTCCGCAGCGGCGGGTTCAGTCCCACGCTCAAGGAGGCGATCGGGACCACCTATCTGCCAACTCACTCAGTGTCTCCGGGTACCAAGTTCGTTATCGATTGTCGGGGCAAGATGGCGGAAGCCGAAGTGGTGAAGCTCCCGTTCTACACCGGTGGCTCGGTGAGGCGGGCAAAGAGGCCGGCATGAGGGTCGCAGTGCTCACCATTTCCGACTCGGTGGCAAAGGGAAAGAGGGCTGACCGTTCGGGCGAGGTCATCGTCGAGTGGGCGCGCAGGCGGGGCTTAGAGGTGACGGCGCGGGAGGTGGTGCCCGACGAGAGCGATCTGATCGCGCAGCTCATCGCCCGCTGGGCTGACGAGGACCGAGCGGATCTGATCTTGAGCACGGGAGGGACCGGCCTTGCGCCGCGGGACGTTACCCCGGAGGCTACGCTGGCGGTGATCGAGCGCGAAGCTCCCGGGATTGCGGAGGCCATCCGGGCGGCCCACCGGGAGTCGGTTCCCCAAAGCATGCTTTCCCGGGGAGTGGCGGGAGTCAGAGGATCGGCGCTGATCGTCAATCTTCCGGGGAGCCCCAAGGCTGTCTCCGAGGCTTTGGTGGTACTGGATCCCGTACTGGAGCACGCGGTGGACCTGCTCAAAGGGGCGGTGACCGATCACGATTCGGGCGCTCGCAGTAGGTGATGGCTGACAAAGCTCTCATCACCATGGACGATCTGGAAACCGCGGTTCGGACCAACGCGGCCTTCGAGCAGTCCGGCTTCGAGACGACCATGGTCTCTTCTTTGGACGACGTCGGGGGAGTGCTGCATCGGGCCGCTCCGGACGTGGTGGTCCTCACCGGTGCCCTTCACGAGGCCACCGCCGACGAGCTGATCCAGCTGGCGCGGGAGCACTCGATCTCTACCCTCGGGTTGTTGGAAGCCTCCGATCCCGATCCTTCGCGAGTGGCGCGAGTGCTGGGGCTTACCGCCTGGATGGTAAAGCCGGCTGATCCGGCGGAGGTGGTGGCGACCGCCCGGCGTCTGGTGGAGCGCCGCAGGCTCCAGGAGCGCACCGGGATAATCGGCGAGAGCTCCGCGATCCAGGAGGTGCTGGTCAAGATCGAGCAGATCGCTCCGGTCTCCAGCACGGTGCTGATCGAGGGGGAGTCCGGCACGGGAAAAGAGCTGGTGGCCCAGGCTATTCACCAGCTTTCGCCGCGCCGGGATCGACCTTTCATCGCGGTGAACTGCTCGGCCCTGCCGGAGACGCTGCTCGAGTCCGAGCTGTTCGGGCACGAGAAGGGAGCCTTCACCGGTGCCGCCGAGCGGCGGCTGGGCCGTTTCGAGCTGGCGGACGGAGGGAGCATCTTCCTGGACGAAGTGGGGGACATGCCGCTGTCGCTGCAGGCGAAGCTATTGAGGGTGCTGGAAAACCGCACCTTCTTCCGAGTAGGTGGAAGCCAGCCCATAAGAGTGGACGTGCGGGTGATAGCCGCCACCAACCGCTCGCTCAAAGAGGCGGTGGCGATGGGACAGTTCCGGGACGATCTCTACTACCGGCTGAATGTGCTGTCGATCTACCTGCCTCCGCTCAGGGAGCGGCGCTCTGACATCCCGTTCTTGATCAAGCGCTTCATCCGGGAGTTCTCGCGGCAGCACGGGAGGTCGTTCCCGGGTATATCGCCCGAGGCGATGCAGGTATTGGTGGACGCCCACTGGCCGGGCAATGTGCGGCAGCTCAAGAACCTGATCGAGTCGATGGTGGTTCTGGCTCCGGATCACGAGATCAGGCCGAACGACATACCGGCCGATGTGCGAGAGGGAGGTACCAGGCTCCTGCCGGTGAGGGTTCCCGGGGCCAGCCAGGAGATTCACGGCAAGGAGCTGGAGTTCATCTTTCGCAGTCTGGTGGAGCTGAAGCTTCAGATCGAGGATTTGAGGCGTCGTCTTGACGAGTCGGCGCAGCGGGTGGAATATGTCGAAGTACCGCGCCCGCCGTTGTACGAGGGGGTGGTAGCGGGCACGGTGGTGAACGTCCCGGAGGGCGAAGGGGAACGTTCCGCCGCAGCAGAGGAGAGCGTGGTCTACCGGCCGGGTATGACCATGGCCGATGTGGAGCGCGCTGCGATCGCGGCTGCGCTCGAGGAGACCAAGGGAAATCGGCGCCGGGCGGCCGAGCTTCTAGGGATCGGTGAGCGGACGCTGTATCGGAAGATCAAGGAGTACGGTCTCACGTGAAAGGCCAGGTGATCCGGCTAACCGACAGCGTGAATTGGGACGAGCTATTTGCCGCAGTTCAGTGGGGCTGCACCACTTGCGATGGAGGCTTTATGCGATACCGCGGCGTACCCTTTCTCTCACCGCTCCTCCTGCTGGGGCTAGCTGCCTGTGGTGACGCCTCGTCTTCTGGAGATCCGCTGACCGAGGCCGAGGCGGCCGAGCTTGCGGCGGCAATTGCGGAGGCGGGGTTTTTCGCGCCACCCACCGGAGCTGGTCAGCAGTCGCCGGCCAACCCGGCGGACCGGATTACGATCACGATCAACGAGACTGCGCCTTGCGAGGCCGGGGGGACGGCGGCCGTGTCGGGCTCGATGACCGTGGACTACAACGAGCAGACCGGCGCGGGCACGATGACGTTGAGCTTCACCATGGCGCCTTCGAATTGCGGAGTGCGCACCGAAAGCGGTAAGCTATTTACCCTCTCGGGCGATCCCAATCTCAAGCTCAACGGCCAGTTCACGTTCACGCAGACCAGCTTCGGCGGCTCCACCACGTACGAAGGTGGATTTCGCTGGCGTTCGGATGACGGTCGTGCCGGTAGCTGCCGGGTGGACATGCAGGCCAATTACGACTTCAACGTGACCGAGACCTCGATGAGCGGGACGGCCACGGTGTCGGGTCAGGTCTGCGGTCACCGGGTTAACCGAACCATTACCGTTACCGCCTAAAGCAGGGCAACCGCAGGTTGGGCTGTGACCAGGGGCCGCGGCTCTGCCTTGCTGCGGCCCCGGTGTTTGCAGTGGGTGTTGGGCGTCCGGGCTTTGACGGGCGCGTCAGCTGATTTGGCGGCCCAGCAGTCTCGCTATGCGCTCTTCGGTGGGCGGATGGGTGCTGAAGAGCGACAGTATCCCGCCTCCGGAGAAGGGCTTCACGATGAACATGTGGGAAGTAGCGGGGTTGGCCGGCAGGGGTTTGCGGCGCACTGCCGCCTCGATCTTCCGCAGGGCGTTGGCCAGCCCGTGGGGCCTTCCTGCGATCTCCGCTCCGGTTCGGTCGGCGGCGAACTCCCGGGCCCGGGAGATGGCGGCCTGGATGATCATGGCGGCCAGGGGCGCGATGATGGCGGTGGCCAGCAGCGCCAGCGCGTTTGCGCCGTTGCGGTCGTTGCCGCGGCCGCCCGAGCCGAAGATCGCTCCCCAGCGGGCGATCGATGCCAGCACCATGATGGCCGCAGCTATGGTGGCCGCCACCGAGCTGATCAGGATGTCCCGGTTTTTGACATGAGCCAGCTCGTGGGCCATCACCCCTTCGATTTCCTCCTCGGAAAGAAGTCGCAGGATCCCCTCAGTGGCTGCCACTGCCGCGTGCTCCGGGCTCCTGCCGGTGGCGAAGGCGTTGGGCGTGTCGGTGGGGATGATGTAAACCTTCGGCATCGGCACTCCGGTCCTCTGAACCAGGCGGGCGACGATCCGGCTCAAAGGATGGTCAGGTCCCACTTCCTGGGCTCGGTACATGGCGAGGACTATCTTGTCCGAGAACCAGTAGGACCCGAAGTTCATCACGGCGGCTATGACCAGCGCCACTAGCAGCCCGCCCTGGCCCCCCACCGCCTGGCCGGCGAGGAGCAAAAGGGCGCTGAGCGTGCCGAGCAGGAAAGCGGTTTTCACGGTGTTTCCCATTTCGCGTCGTCCCTCCGATGGTCGAGATTACTCTGACGGTTCGCGTTTCGAGGATGAGCTTGTACGCTATTTAAAGATAATCCTGGTGTGGAATCCCAGCATCGGGAGTTGGTCTACCATCACCACGAGGTTGAGAAACGGAGGTGCCCGCCGTCGAAGGGCGCCGTGGCCAGGCGGTCCAGGTCCCAGCGCAAGCCCGCTACGATCTCGAAGCCGGAGGGGAAGCGGTAGCCTGATTCCACCACTTGTCGTAGGTTGGTGGCAGTGAGCCAGGGCGCCAGGGGCCCGGCCTCGCGGTCCAGGTAGGCGTAGGCGAGGCACCGGCCCGCCGATGGCGATTCGCTCCCGCCAGTCGATGAAATTCAGAATGAAGGGATGGTTGATGCTCCCCCCGGCTGCTCTTAGGCCTCGAGCGGTGGTCGTCCAACGTGCGTCTTCCCCCGGTGTGAAGAGGGCGGTCACTAGGTCGAGCTGGTATTCGGTATCCATCAGCGGGTTGAAGCGCTGGAAGGTGCCGCGCTCGTCGAGGCGTCCGAACTAGGAGCCATCTCGGTCGGTTAGGGCTAGCCACAAATCGTCGGCCCAGAGGGCGAGAGTTGCGATTTCGGGTCCCCGCCACTGTGCCGGCGCGGTTTGAGCGCTGAGCGGTTGGATGGCGGCCGTCGACAGCAGCGCGAGCAAAAGGAGAGTCACGCGAAACGGGTGCTTCGCCATAGCCTGAAGCCGGTGAAGGCGAGCAGCGATGCCATCGCTAGCGTAAGGAAGAGGGCCCAGCCGTAGTCGATCGCCAGCTCCGGCGGCCGGGCGAGAGTCGCGAACAGGACGAATACCGCGCTGGCCCCGGCTACGATCGCCAGATCCCAGGCGGTGCGGGGGCGTGGTCGATAGGCCTCTTTGCCGGCAAGTCCTGCTTCCACGAACCGGGGATCCACCCCGTAACGGCGGGCCTGTCGTTCCGCGGTCTCTCTCCATCGCGCGTGCTCGGTGGAAGGGGCCGTTGAGAGCGCGATCGCCCCGGCACCCAGGGCCATGATGGCCGAGCCCCCTACTACCTGGAGGTACACCTTGGGCTCAGCGCCGGCGAGCTCGCCGAAGATCAAAATTCCCCACAGCAGTCCCCAGAGCTGGTTGGTGTTCGAAAGGGGGATGCCGCGGCCTATCCCTACGTACTTTGCGGCGTACTGCTGGAGCAGGTCTCCCACGACCCAGACGAAGCCGCCGAGCATGATCCAGAAGAGCACCGATCGGGCTCGGAGGAGCTCTCTCCAGGTTCCGACCGGTCCGTCCAGGTAGGCGAAGGCGAGAGCGCCCATCATGGCAAGCTCGCCGATCGTAAAAAACGTGACGAAGGAAAGCGGGTTCATCCCCGTGAGGTATGCCTTGCGGTAGGGGATGTACATGGTGCCCCACAGCACTCCTGCGCCTAAGGCCGCGGCGACTCCTCTGGCCGCCGCGCCTTCGGGGGCTTGGGTTGGGGAGGCGATTGCAAGCAGGGTGCCGCCGGCGAGCATGAGCGTTGCACCGCCCACCACGCCGCTCGATCGCAGGGGGCCAGCCCCGCTCAGTTCCTTGAACAGAAGCGCTCCCCAGAAGATTCCCAGGAGGCTGTTGATGTTCCACAGCGGAAAGGCGATGCTGAGTCCGATGTCCCGGATTGCGAAGATGGTAAGAGTGTTGGCCACGGCCCACAGGCAGCCGGCTAGGAGTGCCCAGACCACCAGGTGCGGTGCCTGTTTGAGGTCGGAGGCGAGGTTGGCGCTCCCGCGGATCAGGGCGGGGAGGCTCCAGCGGGCGAGGAAGACGCCGCTGACCATGACTAGGGAGATGGCGACGGGGGAGATCCCCAGGGTGACCACTTTCGTGGGTGCTTCGGCGGCACCCAGCCAGGCCCCTGCGGTGAGGCCGCAGAGCACTCCCAGGGTCTGGAGTTCTCGGAGGCGGTGGTGGTCGAGTGCGGGGTCCTTCATTGGTGTGTTGGCCGGTTCGAGGTCACGCCACCCAGTTCAGCAGAAGCAATCCTGCGATCAGGGCTCCCACGGGGATCCAGAACTGTGGGTCGCGTAGTATCAGGCGGCCTTTCATGCCTCAACTTTACAGCATTGTAAGTCAGCCTGCTATAGGTGGCTGAAGCGCACCGGCTATTGACAGGGCGGGGGCGGAGCGCCATAGTATGGCGCCTGTTTTGCTTTTTTTTCGCGGCCTTGTCTTTTCTCGATCTTGCGCGGGGTCTTTCGACCTTGCACGGGGTTTGGTTGGTCGGTTTTCGGGAGAGCGGTGCGTTTTTCGATCGATCCTGAGAAGTGTGTCAGCTGTCTGGCCTGCGTGCGCGTTTGCCCTGCCCAGGCGGTAGCAGTTGACGGGGATTCGGTGAGCATTGTCGAGGAGGCCTGTGTTCGTTGTGGGATGTGTGTGCCCGCCTGTCCTCATGAAGCGATAGCTACCAGTGGCGAGTTGGCCAAGGCGGTGGGTTATGCGGCGGGTGGGAGGGCGGTTTTGATCTTGAGCGTGGAGGCGGCGGCGTACTTTTATCCTAGCACTCCAGAGCAGGTAGTGAATGCGGCGTTAAAGGCGGGGTTTAGGGTGGTGCATCATGGAGTTATGGGTGACGAGTTGGTGGCGGCCGAGTATTTGAAGTTGTGGTCGGAGCCGGAGTGGGGGACGATGATTCGCTCGACGTGTCCGGTGGTCGTGGAGACGATTCGGCGGGAGTATCCGGAGTTGTTGCCTTACTTGGCTCCGGTGGAGACGCCGGTAGCTGCGGAGGCTCGGTATTTGAGAAGGTTGTACGGCAGGGGTGTGCCTATAGTGTATGCCGGGGTGTGTCTGGCTGATGGGGAGGCGGAGGTGGACGCGGTGGTCACGTTCGAGGAGTTGGCGCGGTTGTTCGAGGTGCGGGGTGTGGTGGTTTCCGAGCAGCCGTTGTATTTCGATCGGGTGGTGGGTGAGCGGCGGAGGCATTTAAGCACTGCTGGGGGTATGCCGTTGCCGGTCTTGCAGGAGGAGCATCAGGCTTCGCGGCGGTTTCGCAAGGTCAGGGGTTTGGCGGGTTTGGCGGCGCTGGCTAGGGCGGTTGCGGTGGATCGGATCGATTTGGGTTTTGTGGACATCTTGCCTTGCGAGGGGTGTTTGGATCATCCGCTTTTGGGTCCTCGGGAGGAGTTGTTTTGGCGGCGGCGGGTGGTGGGTGAGGCGGAGCCGCCGCGGAGTCGGTTGCCGGTGTTGGAGGATGGGGTGGGGTTGAGGGTGGGGAAGGGGTTCGAGCCTGGGGGGAACGGGCGTCGTGTTTCGGGTTCGGATATCGAGGCGGTGATCGAGGCGATTGGGCGGGCGCCTACGGGTAAGCCGTGGGATTGTGGCGCGTGCGGTTATGGTACTTGTGGGGCGTTTGCGGAGGCTTTGATCAGGGGTCGGGCGACGTATCGGCAGTGTCCGCCTTATCAGGAGCGGCGTTTGGCGGAGGCGGCGCGTGAGGCAGCGGTGGATCGTTTGACTGGTTTAGCTACGTATCGGGTTTTCAGGGATAGGTTGGTGCAGGAGGTAGCTCGTAGCAGGCGTAGTGGGGAGCCTTTTGCGGTGGTGTTCGTGGATTTGGATCGGTTCAAGCGTCTGAATGACAGTTATGGTCACGAGGCGGGGAATCGGGTTTTGGAGGGTGTCGGTAGGGAGTTGCACCGGGCGATTCGTTCGACCGACGTGGCGGCGCGTTATGGTGGGGACGAATTCGTGTTGATTTTGGTTCGGACCGACGAGGTGGGTGGGAGGCGTGTGGGGGAGGCGGTTCGCCGTTCGGTGGAGTCGATGGGTGTTGCGATGGGTTATGGGGAGGGTGTGGTTACGGTTTCCGTGGGTGTAGCGGGTTACGACCCCGGGCGGGGTGAGGTGGATGTGGTGGAGGAGGCGGATCGGGCGTTGTATCGGGCGAAGGCTGCGGGTGGCAACCGTGTGGAGTGAGCTTGTGGGGGGCTACCGGTTTGGCTGTGGTCGATCCTGATAGCGGGTTTAGGGATCGGGAGGGTGGTGGTGCCGAGGGTGTGGTGTCGGATCCCTGGGGGGTGAAGCGGGCGGAGAATCTGATCAGCAGTTTGCAGGGGGTGTTGTCGGCGCGGGTGGTGGTGTCGCCTTTGGGGGAGGTGATGGAGATTCACGTTTTGGCGGAGCCGGGGATAGCGCCGAAGCAGGTGGTGCGGAATGTGGAGAGCGCCTTGTTGGCGCAGTTGGGTTTGCGAGTGGATCATCGTCGGATCAGTGTGGCGCAGCCGGCGGCGGAGCGGGCGGCTCAGGTGTTGGAGCGTTCGGTGGTGCGGGAGGCGTCGCTCAGGCGCGCGGTGTTGTTCCGGAGGGTGGGGGTGAGGGAGGGGAGGTCTGGCAAGGTGGTGGTGACGGTGGTGTTGGATGTGGGTGGTGAGGAGGTGTTTGGGGAGCTGGAGGTGGCGGATGTGAGGCGTTCTAGGGTTCAGGGTGCGGCGCGGGCGGCGGTTTTGGCTTTGGAGCGGGTGTTGCCGGATGGGGTGTTGGAGTTGGAGGGGTGCAAGTTGGTGCGGGCGTTCGATCTGGAGTTTGCTTTTGCGGTGGTGCAGGTGGTGGAGGGTCGCGGTGGTGGTCGGTTGTTGGCGGGGACGTGCGAGGTGAGGGAGGGTGTGGAGGAGGCGGCGGTGTTAGCGGTTTTGGATGCGACGAATCGTTGGGTTCAGTCGCGGGCGTGAGGTGGGGTTCGTCGGGTAGCGGTTTGTTCAGGGATGGGTTGTGTTTGTTCTATTGACAGAAAGGAGGATGGGGCCCCCGGTTCGGTTTCAGCAGCGCGGCGTGCATAGTGGTGCTGTAGCGGAGTGGATCGGTTGGTCGGCTGAGTGGAGCGTCGGGGTGTGTCGTAGCGGGGCACGCCACTTCTCGTGCAGGCTATGTGACCTGAGAGGAGGTGACGCTTACACATGTTCGGGTTTGGGTGGTTGGCTGCGATTTTGAGTGCGCTGCTGGGGTTTATTGCGGCGAATGGTCAGACGTGGGGTTGATCACGCTAACAGGGGGCCCGTCCTCGCGCGACATGCCGATATTCTCCAACCCTGAATCGTTGGTCAAGCCCTATGTCGGCTTGGTCGTTGGACTTGGGGGAACGTGGCTTGCGTTCCTGGCGCTATGGGACGACTCCACATCAGTCTCTGATATCGGAGCTCTCTTCGGTGTCGCTCTATTCCTCTTACTAGGCGTCGCCCTTGAACGCTCCCAGCATAGATTGGCTATTGGGTCGGTTTCAGGATCCATAGCTTTTGTCGTCTACCTCGCATCAGCAGTTGTCTTCGGGCCGTTTTGGTGCGTTGTCATAGCGGCCTGCAGTCTTGCAATCGCAGAGTCTCTTATTCCGAAGCGTCCCGTTCACATTGTGTTCAACGTTGCACAGCACATACTCGCACTGGGTGTCGCCAGCGTGGCGTACATGATGCTGGGTGGATCGGTCCCTCCCCGGTCAGTCGACGACGCTGCCGTGCCCTACGTCGGCCTCGCGCTGAGCTACGTGGTAGTCAATTCGGGTGTTGTGAGCGGCGTTGTAGCTTTAAGCGAGCGTAGAAACTTTGCGGACGTGTGGGTTCGAAATACTTGGGCTCTAGTGGGGTACGACTTAGTGGCTAGCGCTGTAGGGCTCGCGATAGCGTGGCTGTACCTAGCGTGGGGAGTTTCCGGAGTGGTGGGCGTAGCCATTCCGGTGCTATTTCTCCGGCACACGTACCTGGTAAATCTTCAGCTCCAGGCCACCAACCGGGAACTGTTGGAGCTGATGGTAAAGTCTGTTGAAGCAAGGGACCCTTATACGAGTGGGCACTCGCAGAGAGTCGCCGAAATAGCCCGACTTCTTGCTCGGGAACTACGACTTGGCTTCCGAGAGGTCGACAGAATCGCTACGGCCGCGCTCCTGCACGATGTGGGCAAGATTTATGAGGAATTCGCGCCCATCCTGCGAAAACCGGGCAAACTCACTTCCGAGGAACGCGCGATAATGTGTTCTCATCCGCTTAAGAGCGCTGAGCTTGTAGCAACGATCTCGAATCTGCGGGGTTACATCGAGAAATGTGTGAGGCACCACCACGAGAATTTCGATGGCACTGGTTACCCGGATGGACTTGCAGGAGACGAAATTCCGCTCGGAGCGCGCATCATCCTAGTTGCTGACACGACGGATGCCATGAGCACAGAGCGACCGTACCGTAAGTCGCTAAGCTACGAGCGTGTCGTTGCGGAACTCGAGAGGTGCTCGGGCAGTCAATTCGATCCTGAGGTCGTTTCGGCATTCAAGCGAAGTGCGGCTGTTGCTCGGTTTCTTCGTGGCCTAGAACGGAACTTGGAATACAGTTCCTCTCCGGACATGGATAGAGCCTCGACACAATCGCAGCAGGTGGTTCGTCTTTGAACGCATGTTCGAGGTGAACAGGGCTGCAGTGCACTGCAATTAGCCGGGATATCACACCGATTACCCCGGTCCTCTCAATCTCTAGAACGACGCCTTTCAGTTCCTCTGACTCACGCTGCTCTTCCGCCTCCATTATCCAGTGGCCCATCGCTTTTATCTCAAGCCAATCTGTGATGCGTTTGTAATTTCCCTCGCGCGCAGGACTGAGCCATGCCTTGGCAGCGGCCATTCCTCGGGTGCGCCAAGCGAAGTGAATTGCTAGGCGGTGGTATTGGCCAACGTCGTAAAGAAGCTGAGCCTTGCTGCCGACGAGCCTTATAGCTCGCTCAACGAAAGGCCATGCGAGTTCTGGACTCCCGCTTGCAAGGAGAAGATCAGCCCTGCATAGAAGCGCTAGAGCTCGGTGCCTCCACAAGCCGGATCTGGACGCCTCACGCTCGCAGTGTTCGGCGAATTGCTCTGCCTCGCTAAGATTCCCCAGGTGGATAGCCAGCCACATCGCGTTCGCGTAAGCCTCTGCGCCTAGGCGTACCTGAAACGCGGTGTTGGCCGATATTGATGCGCGAAACGAAGCTGCTGCGTCATCAAACCACGCCAGGTCGGTGTATAGTGATCCGAGGTTGCTCCAGGTCACGCTTAGGGCCAAGTCATCTCCGAGCAATCTTGCGATTTCGATGGAGTTCTTGAATGCACGGATGGCCTCCGGAAACCGTCCCAGCGCCGTGAAGGTAATTCCCATGCCGTTGAGCGCCTGCCGCAACTCGTTCTGCATCGACATATTCTTTAGAATCGGTATCGCTGTTTCCAAGCCACTGACGGTTGCGTCAAAATCCCCGAGTCCCCATTGGGTAAACGAACGAGCTATTATGGCCACAGCAGCTGAATGGGAATCGCCCGCGGTTGCGGATAGCTGGTGGGCTTGTTTCCGAACCTCCTCGAGCCTAGCGAGGTCACCCGTATCCCATGCGGCTTCTGCCGAAATCAGGAGCGCTCTGGCTAGTACGTCTTCTGCACGAGCTGTCCTGGCAAGCAGCACTGCTTCCTGTGTCGCCTTTGCTATGGTGTCGTCGTCGGCAGTACGGGATTTGTGGAGCGCCTCAGCTTTTAGCTGGGTCGCGAATACGTCTCCCCGGACATCCTCCCCATAGGTCCAGCGCCCCAGCGCGGCCTTTGCGCGGTCGCAATCTCCTAAAGAAAGAGCTGCCCTGGCCAGCAAGAGATACACCCATGGCTTCTCCGGATCTGGGTAAGCGCCTAACAAACCATCCAGTACGCTTAGAGCTTCACGGAACGCCCCAGCCAGGATTGCGTTCCTTGCAGCCTCAAGGGCCGTACCAGTTGCTTCGATTGGCATTTCTGCGCAGATAAAGTGGTGTGAAGCCTCTGCAGCATTCTTGAAGTCCCGCGCAGAATGCCGCGCCCACGCGGCCTGAGCTATAAGTTTGTGATGTATCTTGCGCAACTCAGGGGACATCAGGTAGTACGCAAATGCCCTGTGCAGGTCATTCTTGAACTGGAATCGACCACCTTCTAACCGGAGCAAGCCCTGCTCTATGGGACCGAGGAGCGCGGCCTCGACGGCGCCGGCTCGTAAAGTCAGAACCTCCGCGATCTCCCCAGCAGACATCGAACGGGCTGCGACCGCCAAAAGGTGCAAAATGCGGAGTGCCGTCTCGGAAACATCATGATACTGAGCTAGAAAAGCGGCACGCAACGTCTCCGGCGGACTCCACTTCCAGGACCGCGTGCGCCCGGTTTCCTCAAACATTAGCAAAGATTGATCGCCACGCTGGCGCCAATCGGTGAGCAACAGCTCTGCATGATAGGGATTGCCTTGCGCCAACTTGAGAATCTTTTCCCGAATTTTGCGCTGCAACGAAGCGGCGTCCCCGGCCAACAAATCCAGCATCCGAGAGAGGCTGGCATCATCCAGCGGCGACAATCTAATCCAGTGCTCCCACCACAAGTTCCCCGCCTCCCGGCCCCAAGCCGTCCCACTACCGTCACCTGCCCTCATCGTAGCGAGAATCACCACATGCACCCGCTCGAGCCGCCGAGTTACCAAGAACAACACATCCCGACTAGCAGGATCCATATGATGAACGTCGTCGAAGACCAAAAGCACAGGCCGACCATCCGAAACGGACTCCAACATCGCTACCAGTGCATCCGCTACCCGAATCCTTACCGACTCCGCCGGCGCCGGCGGAGGCTCGGGAACACCAGGATAAATACTGCGCAAACCAGGACTCACCCGACTCGCCTCCGCCAACCACCTAGGATCAGTCCCCGCCACCAACGGATCGCTCGCCATAGCCAATACCAGATCGGCAACCGCCGCAAACGGTATCCCAGCACCAATCTCCTGACAGGCCACCACATAGACCGGCAACGCCCGGGCCGCAACCGACATCGCAAAACGCCGCGCCAACGTGCTCTTGCCAATACCCGCAACCCCCACGATCACACAAGTCTGACATGCCCGCTCGCCAACCTGCTGCCACAAAGACTCCAACTGGGCAATCTCCCGCTCCCGAGAGACAAAAACCTCCCGAGGTGAACGAGGAGCAGTCCCAAAACGACCAGTAAAAACCAACGCAGGCCCCTCACCCCGCTCCAACCGCCGCAACAAACCCGCAATCTCAGGATGAGGATTCGCCCCCAACTCCTCCTGCACCCGATTCAAATACTCTTTCATCACCCTCATGGCACCGATCGTATCCCCATCAACTAGCGCCCGCTCCGCCAAAGCCAAAACCCCCATCGGCTCAACCGGATCCAAACGATGCAACAACAGAGCACGACGATAAACCCGGTCCAAACACCCCTGCACCCTCGCTTCCCTCACAGCCCGCACCAATACCTCCCGCGCCAGCCGCACTATACCCGCACGCATGCGATCCACCCAATGCCCAAACCCAACACCCGCACACAACTCCATCCCCTCCAGCGGATCCGCCAACTCGCCCACCTCGCCCCAACCCTCGGCCAACAACTCCAACTCGGTAACCAAGGGAACCAACAAACGAACCCCACCAACCCCACACTCCACCGCCCCACGACCCAAATGACCCCGAATCGAAGTCAAAGCCTGCGACAACGAATGCCTGCCCTTGGACAACGAAACCTCCGGCCACAACAACTCCACTAACTCCTCCCGCGGAACCAAACGCCCCCGAGCCTCAAAATGCAAATAGACCAACAAAGCCAACTGCTTCCGAGTCCGAAACCGCAATACCCGGCCCTCTGCATCCAACAACTCGGGAACACCAAAAACCCGCAACCTGAAACGACCCTGATCCATAAAGGCAAACCCCGAAAAAGACGCCACAACTACCATCAACTAAACTCTCAACCGAGAGTCAACACCTTACAACACCAGAACTTACCTGACAAAGAGCCCATCGCTAGAGCCGCCCCCAGAGTCCGCATCAACCAAGTCGCAAACGAACCCACGTCGGCTACTCGCCTTCTCTCAAGCCCGATTAGTTGTATGATTTAACCCATGCAACCAAGGATGACTTAACGCCATGCAGCGGTCCCGACTCCCAGGCAAACTCATCGAGTTCGAAGGCCTCGACGGCTCGGGGCAAACCACCCAGGCCAAACTCCTCACCCTGTGGCTCAACCAAAGGGCCGGGATAGATGCCCACTACACCAAAGAACCCACCAGCGGACCGATCGGGTCGATCCTCAAGCGAGCCCTGGGCCCAGCCACAAACACCAGCGCTCAACCCCCACTAACCCAAAACCCCGCTACCCTGGCACTGCTCTTCGCCGCCGACCGCCTAGACCACATAGAGCGGGAAATCCTACCCCTGCTCCAACGCGGCACCCACGTCATCAGCGACCGCTACACCCTCTCCTCGCTCGCCTACCAATCGGTCGAGCTCGACCCCAAATGGGTCCGCTCGATAAACCGCTACGCCCATGCCCCAGACCTCACGATTTTCCTGGATGTGCCGCTCCAAACTTGCCTCGAACGAATCCGAAACCGGCACCCGCAACCGGAACTCTACGAGAACGCCGCCACGCTCCGGCGCGTGGAACGCCGCTACCGCCAGATTATCCGCACCCTGAAACGCCAAGGCCTGCGGATTGAAACCGTCAAGGGAACCCCACCCGCTCCCCAAGTACACCGAGCCGTGATCGAGATTGCCAAGGCGTTCTTCCGCAAAGCACTCCTCCAGCGGCGGGAGGACCGAGACCGGATCGCCGCAATTTTGCGAACCGCTCCGCTCAGCGCGGCCGAGATCGCAACCTACCTCCAAACCGGGAACGGCTGAGGACCTTCAACGTCTAGCCAGCTACCGCCGTATTTGCATCGGACGATCCCGAAGCGCAAAATGTCCTGCGCTACGGGCTAGAACCCTGTCAGCGAAAAGCTGCGCTCGAGAGAGAAACCCGTTCCCCTGCGAGGAGCCCAAACTATGCGCGCCCTTCACCCCTGGTCGTTAAGCCTGGCAGCCACCCTGGTACTCCTGGCCAACACCGTAGAGGCCCAAGACCCGGAGCGAATCCCCCAACCGCAGAGCCAACGCGTCGCACAGGGATACGTGAACCAAAGCGACGATCCCATGCTCAAAATCTTCCGCTGGCGATCCATCGGACCCGCAGGCCAGGGGGGACGGGTCGACGACATAGCCGTGGTGGAAGACGATCCCGCGACTTTTTACGTGGGCTTCGCCACCGGCGGCGTTTGGAAGACCATTAACAACGGCACCACCTTCGAACCGATCTTCGATACCTACTCCTCAGCGTCGATCGGAGATATCGCCATCGCACCCTCCGACCGGGACATAGTTTGGGTGGGAACCGGCGAGCCCAATAACCGGCAATCCTCCTCTTTCGGAGACGGGGTCTACAAGTCCACCGACGGAGGGAAGACCTTCACTTACATGGGGCTGCGCGAGACCCAGACCATAGCCCGGATCGTGATCCATCCCACCAACCCGGACATAGTCTGGCTAGCAGCGGTGGGCCACCTCTTCGGTCCCAACTCCGAACGCGGAGTCTTCAAGACCCAAGACGGAGGGCGGACCTGGCGCCGGGTGCTATTCGTGGACGAAAACACCGGCGCCACGGACTTGGTGATCGACCCCTCCAACCCCAACACCCTGTTTGCCGCCACCTACCAGCGTCGGCGCACCGCCTGGGGTTTCGTGGGCGGGGGACCGGGAAGCGGCATCTGGCGATCCGACGACGGCGGCGAGACCTGGAACCGAACCACCGGTAACGGACTGCCCGGCGGCACCATGGGGCGGATCGCTTTGGACTTCTCCCGCTCCAACCCCAACGTGATCTACGCCCAGATCGAGGTCGCGCCGGACAAGCTGCCGGTGGTGGCCCAAAGGGGCCGAGCCGGCCAGGGCCAAGGCGGAACCCAGGGACCCGGCGGCGGGTTCGGCGGAGCGCCCCCATGCCCGCAAACCGGAGTGGTGCAAGAGGCGCGGGCCGAGGTCGAGCAGCCGGGAGCCCCACCGCAACAGGCCCAGGAGCCGGACCCTGAGTGCTCCGGCATCTGGCGCTCCAACGACAAGGGCCGCACCTGGCAGTTCGTGGCCAACCAGAACGTGCGCCCCATGTACTTCAGCCAGATCCGGGTCGACCCTAACGACGAGAACACGGTGTACACCGCGGGGGTGCAGGCCTACAAGTCGACCGACGGCGGGCGCACCTGGCGCATCCTGAGAGGGATGGGGCACGTCGACCACCACGCCATCTGGATCAACCCCAAGAACAGCCGCCACGTGATGTACGGCAACGACGGCTCGGTGGACGTCTCCTACGACGGGGGCGAGACCTGGGAGTCGCTCCGGAGCTGGGCCGTAGGACAGGCCTACCACGTCTCGGTCGACTTGCGGCGTCCCTACTACGTGTGCACCGGGCTCCAGGACAACGGGAGCTGGTGCGGCCCGAGCTCGGTGCGCAGCGGACCGATCCTCAACCAGGACTGGTACCGGGTGGGAGGAGGAGACGGGTTCTACACCGCGGTGGATCCCACCGACTGGACCATCGTCTATTCCGAGTCGCAGAACGGGAACGTCAACCGCTACGACCTCAAGACCGGCGAGCAGAGGAGCATCCGTCCCCGTGCACCCCTACGCCCGGGCCAGACTCCGGGAGGCGGCGCGGGGCAGTTCTTCCAGCAGTTGAGCCCCGAGGAGCAGGAGCGCTTCCGGCGCGGCAACATCGTGCCCCCGCCGCCGGAGGGCACCCAGTTCCGCTGGAACTGGAACACGCCGATCCTGATCTCGCCCCACAATCCCAGACTCATCTACGTGGGCGGAAACCGCCTCTTCAAGTCGTACGACCGGGGCGACACCTGGACCATGACCCCGGACCTCACCAAGGCGATAGACCGCGACCAACGGGAGATCATGGGCCAGCGGGGATCGCTGCCCGCCTGCGGCAGGGAGCGGGTGGGCCGCTGCATCCTCTCCAAAAACGACGGGGTGAGCGCCTGGGGGACCATCACCACCATCGCCGAGTCGCCCCTGGTGCCCGGAGTGCTGTGGGTGGGAACCGACGACGGCAACATACAGGTGAGCCGGGACGGCGGGGCGACCTGGACCGAGGTGGGAAAGAACATCCCCGGCGGGACCAAGGAGTACCACATCTCCCGGATCGAGGCCTCGTACTTCGATCCCGCCACGGCTTACGTCTCGGTGGACGGCCATCGGCACGATGACCTGCACCCGTACGTCTGGGTGACCCGAGACTACGGGGCAACCTGGACCTCGATCGCCGGCAACCTTCCCCCGTACGGCAACGTGAACACCATACGCCAGGACCCGAGAAATCCGCGGCTCCTCTACCTCGGCACCGAGTTCGAGTTCTACGTCTCGCTGGACGAGGGGAAGACCTGGAAGCGGTTCATGAACAACCTCCCCACCACGCGCTTCGACGACGTGCTGGTCCACCCGAGGGACAACGACCTGGTGCTCGCCACCCACGGGCGGAGCATCTGGATCGCGGACGACATAACGCCGCTACAGCAGTTGAGCGACTCGGTCCTCCAGCAAGACGTCCATTTCTTCCAACCCAGGAGCGCGGTAATGTGGAAGGCCGACCGCACCCGCTCCCGCTCTGTGACCGGGGACAAGAACTTCGCGGGGGAGAACGCGCCGGAAGGGACCGCGATCAGCTATTATCTTAAGGCACCCGCCCGGGAGGTTAAGATCACCATCGTGAACCTGGTCACCGGCGAGGTCTTTCGAAACCTCGACGGGACTAAGGAAGCCGGGATGAATCGCGTACAGTGGGACCTGCGGGGCAACCCACCCCCTAGACGGCAGAGGCAGGGCGGAGGCCAGCAGCGGGGACCCCTGGCGAGCCCCGGAGTCTACCGTGTCGTGCTCACCGTGGACGACCAGGAATACTGGCGCAACCTGGAGGTGCTGGAAGACATCTGGCTCACGGAGCGCTAGCCCGCTCCTCCCTTACCGTCGCGAGCAGGATCGCCCCCGCCAGGAAAAAGCCGAAGACGGTTGCGACTCCGGCTCGCTGGCTCCCCGCCGCCTGGGCTACCGCCCCCAGGATCAAAGGGCCCAGGAAAGAGGTGATCTTGCCCGAGAAGGCGTAGAAGCCGAAAAACTCGGCGCGGTGCCGCTGGGGGACGATGCGGCCCATGAACGATCGGCTGGCTGCCTGGTTGGGTCCCCCGAAGATCCCGATGAGAAAGCCCGCCACCCACAACCAGGTCTTGGTCGGCGCCCAGACGGCGAGGAGCACCGCAAAGCCCAGCGCCACCAAGGTGATCATGACGGTCTTCTTGCTCCCGATCTTGTCGTCCACGAACCCGAACAGGAGGGCGCCGAGTCCCGCCACTACGTTCAGCACTATGCCGAAGACGATCACTTCGCTCAGGGGCATGCCGAAAGTCCCCGCCGCGTAAATTCCCCCAAACGCCCAGACCGTCACTAGGCCGTCGTTGTAGATCATGCGGGCGAGAAGGAACTTGGCCACTTCCCGGTAGCGGCGAACCTGGCGCAGAGTCTCCCTGATTTCCCGCAAGCTTCCCGCTATAGCCACACGGACGCCGGGGAGCGGCTGTTCCTTCACGAACAAGAAAAACGGGAGGCTGAACAGAGCGAACCAGAAGGCTACCAGAAGGTTGGTGGCCCGGACGTTCAATCCTTCTGCACGGCTCAGCCCGAACCACGGCTCCTGTGGCTGTACGAAGCCCACAAGGGCCAGGACCATGCACAAAAGCCCGCCGACGTAGCCCACGCCCCACCCCCATCCGGAAACTCTCCCGATCCGATCGGGCGAGGCGACACTCGGCAAGAAAGAATTGTAGAAGACCATTGCGAGTTCGAAGCCTAGGTTCCCCAGCACGAACAAAAGCAATGCGAGGGCTACCGCGTGATCCATGCCGGGCTTTACGAAGGTCAGCGCGGTAGTGGCCAGCACGCAGGTTACGGTACTGGTTGCTAGGAACTGCTTGCGCCTGCTCGCCCGATCCGCCGCAGCGCCTAGTATGGGAGAAAGAACGGCGATCAAGATTCCGCTCGCCCCCACGGCGCGGGACCACAGGGCCGTGCCGGTCACCTCGTCCGGTGCTATGGCCTGGGTGAAGTAGGTGGAGTACACGAAGGTCACCACCAGCGTGGTGAATGCTGAGTTGGCCCAGTCGAACATGCACCACGACACTACGGTCTTGGGATCGTTTACCCGAGGTGCTTTCATAAGCCACCGCTGAGAGCGGGAGCCGCAAAGCTAAGCTCCGCTTGCCTCCGGGGGCAAACCGCTGCGGCATTGTGGCACGCTGCCGTCTGCGGCAGATTGGATGCCGAGTTCAGCGCAGGGTCGGGTAGATGCCAGAGCTCGAGAGCGTGCGGCGACTGCACCGAGAGGCGCCGCTTACCGACGTGCACGCGCATCCTTCGCTCAAGGCGTATCTGTTCCGCCGCAATCTGTGGCGCCACTACTGGTCCGGAAAAGTGTTCAATCCGTTTTCCAGCAGGTCGGACTTTAGAATGTTGGAGCGGAAAGGGGTGGGGGTCTTGTGGGCAGCGCACTACGTGCCCGAGCGGCAGCTTCTGGAAGATTGTTCGCTGCTTCGGCTTGCGGCGAGGCTTCTGGTGCCAGTCTACAACAAGCTCGCTCGAGGGAGCCCTTTCGATCGTCTCCTCGAAATGCTGGATGCGATGGAGCGGGAAATTGCCCGCAAGCCGGACCGAGCGGAACTGGCCAGGACCGCTGCGGAAGTGAGGAGGATCCGCGCGGAGGGGAAGATAGCCGTGGTGCACACGGTGGAGGGGGCTCATGTCCTGGCGGAGGACCCGGACCGGGTGGAGGTCCTGGCCCGCCGGGGCGTCGCCATGATCACCCTGGCCCACTTTTATGCCAACGGAGTCGCCGATCAGGTGGACGGCATTCCTAAGAACATGTTCGTTCGCAAGATCTGCAATCTACGTTTCGGAAAAGTTCAGCCGGCGCTCACCGATTTCGGCCGCGAGGTCTTGAGACGGATGAGCGATCTGAAAGTGCTGGTGGACGTTTCCCACTGCTCCCCGGAAGCCCGGGAGGCGATTTACGGCGGGCTGCCCGGCGATCGGCCGGTGGTGGCGAGCCACGTGGGAGTTGCCCGGTATCGACCCGATCCCTACAACCTTGCGGACGAGGAGATACGACACATAGCGAAAACCGGGGGAGCTATCGGCGTAATTTTCATGACCTATTGGCTTTCGAGCATCCACCCGCGGGTGGGACTTTCGGTCATCTTCGAAACGATGCGGCACATTCACGACGTGACCGGGTCGTGGGACCACATCATGCTGGGGAGCGATTTCGACGGCTTCACCGATCCCCCAGACGATATTCACAACGCCTCCCGGTTCAGGGCGCTAACCGAGCTCTTGCTAGCCCGGGGCCTGAACGAGGAGGAGATCCTCAAGGTGCTGGGAGGTAATGCCCAAAGGGTACTGGAGGCCGGCTGGCGATGAGCTACGAAGCAGAAATCGCCCGGGGTCTGGATCGGGCAATTGCGGGTGCGAGCCGCGGGATTCTGGATCTGGGAAGCACGAAATGCGTGGTTCTCTCCGACCAGCACAAGGGGAAGCGCGACAAGGCGGACGACTTCCTTCGCTGCGAGCCCGCCTATCATGCGGCCCTGGGCTACTACCTGGAGGCAGGCTACGAGCTTTGGACTTTGGGGGACGTAGAGGAGTTGTGGGAGTGCAAGCCCAGGGACGTGGTCCGCTCCTACGGGCGGACGCTGGAGCTCGAAGCGGAGTTTAATAGGTTGAACCGTTATCGCCGCTTTTACGGCAATCACGACGACGACTGGATGAGCGACTCCGCGGTGCGGCGGTGGCTGGTGCCCTATTTAGGGCCGATCGAAGTTATCGAGTGCCTGGTCCTCACTGTGAAAAAAGGCACCGAGGAACTGGGCGCTTTGGTGCTGGCCCACGGCCACCAGGGGACCAGAAGCAGCGACCGAAACCGCAAGTTGAGCCGCTGGGTAGTGCGCAACATCTGGCGGCCGGTGCAGAGGATCACCGGTTGGAAGCTCAGCACCCCCGCCACCAGCTTCGCCCTCAGGGAGCGGCACGACCGCGCGATGCACTCCTGGGCGGCGCGCCAGTCCCGGGTGGTACTGATAGCGGGCCACACCCACCGCCCGGTTTTCATCCCCAACCCGGGCTCGGTGGAACTGGAAAGGCGGGTCGCTGAACTCAAGGGGCGAGGTTTGCTAGAGGAGGCCGCGAGCGCCCGCGCGGAGCTGGAATGGCTCAAGGCGCTGGAGAGCGAGGCGGCGCCGGAACCGGTCAAGCCCTGCTACTTCAACACCGGATGCTGCTGCTTTAGCGACGGCGACTGTACCGGGATCGAGATCGCCGGCGGCGAGATCCGGCTGGTGCGCTGGCCGGACGACCAAGGGCGTCCTGGGAGAAAGGTATTGCGCAGTGCCGATCTCGCCGATGTGCTGGCCCAGTGCAAGTGAGTAGATTTGGAACTAGCTCGGAGCCCAGGACGTAGTTTAGCGGACAGCTTTTCGGTTTCCAAGGAGGTTCACATGATGACCAGGAGTGCCGCGACGAGGAGGAACGCCCTCGTTGCGGGTGCGGCTGCGGTTCTGCTACTGGCCTGCGCCGAGGCCACCGGTGTCACGATTGCGGATCTGGTGGGAACCTGGAACGCCACCAAGCTCGAGTTCACCAACAAGGCCAACCCAGCTCAGAAGGTGGATGTGGTGCCGCTGGGAGCTCAGCTGAGAATCGTGGTAGAGGCTAGCGGCCGCGCCATCGCTACCTTTTCTTTCCAGGGCCAAAGCTCCGTCGATACCAGCCAAATCGCCATTCGCGGCGACACCTTGGTGGTGGACGGTCGACGCCTGCTGTTCACTCTGTCGGGCAACACTCTCACGATGACCGACGACAACGAAAGCTTCGATTTCAACCAAGACGGCGCCGAGGAAGCAGCCACGTTGCTGGCGGTACTGCTGCGGCAATAGGGGGACGATCGCGCGGTAGGGTGGCGGCCTTGGCTGCAGGAAGCCGGGCTGCCCGGGTCCACTTGCCGCCCCCTCCGCTTGACATAATCGGGATTCGGGGCGAGAGTTGCGCCCCAAATTCGCTTCCTGGAGTGACCAATGAATCTCGAGCGTCTGACGGAATACATCGTCAAGATCGATTCCTGGATGTGGCAGCCCGCGGTGATGCCGCTGGTTCTGGTCATCGTTGGCGGGGTGCTGACCGTGCTAACCGGGTTCGTGCAGATTCGCCAGCTTCCCTTCGCCATACGGACGGTTTTCAAGGGGGCCTTCAAGCGCCCGGCGAAGGGAACCGGAATGATCACTTCGTTTCAGGCTCTTTCTACCGCGCTGGCGGCGACGGTGGGTAACGGTAACATCGGCGGAGTGGCGACAGCCATCCTGATCGGAGGTCCAGGCGCGGTCTTTTGGATGTGGGTTACCGCCGCCGTGGGGATGGCAACCAAGTACTCCGAAGCGGTCCTCGGGGTGCATTTCCGCGTTACCCGGGAGACCGGCGAGCTGGCCAGCGGGCCGATGTATTACATCATGCGCGGGATAAAGAGGCCGGGCTTGGGCAAGACGCTGGCTTACCTTTTCGCCGGCTTCGCCACCGTGACCTGTCTTGCGGGAACCGGCAACATGGCGCAGTCGAACACCGTTGCCCGGACCTTCGTCGAGGCGTCACAGACGGTCTTCGGCGTAAGCGTGCCGATGTGGGTACCCGGCGTTCTGATAACGACGCTGGTCGGTATGGTGCTCCTGGGAGGTATCAAGAGAATAGCAGCCGTGGCCGAGAAGCTCGTCCCCGGTATGATCCTGCTTTACGTCGGGGCCGGCATGGTTTACATCTTGCTTAACGCGGGACATCTCCCTTCTGTTTTCGCGCTGATTTTCAGCGAAGCGTTCACGCCCACCGCAGCTGTGGGTGGATTCGTGGGGGCGAGCGTGGCTCAGGCGGTTGCTGCCGGGGTGAGCCGGGGCGTGCTTTCCAACGAAGCGGGGTTGGGCAGCGCCCCCATAGCGCACGGGATCGCCAAAGTGGCTCACCCGGCACAGCAGGGCGTCGTGGGTGTTTTCGAAGTGTTCGTGGATACGATCGTGGTGTGCTCCATGACCGCGTTCGTGATCTTGTCCTCAGGACTGTGGACCGATCCCGCCTATCAAGGAGCCAGCGGCGACCTCACGGCTGCCGCGCTCAGCACCTCTTTGCCGGGTGCGTCGCTGATAGTGGCCTTGAGCTCGTTCCTCTTCGGCTTCTCCACCCTTATCGGTTGGTGCTATTACGGGGAGAAGTGCGTGGAGTTTCTATTCGGCTCGCGGGTCATTGTCCCGTACCGTTTGGCCTTTACCTCGTTGGTGTTGGTAGGCTCACTGGTGTCGGTGCCTTTGGTCTGGGCGGTGGGAACGCTGCTCAACGGCTTCATGGCTCTCCCCAACTTGGTGGGACTGTTCTTCCTGGCGGCTGTGGTGCGGAAGATAACGCGGGACTACTTCGAGAACGGGGGTAAGGAGTACTCGGTGGATCACTCCGTGACCGGAGCCCCTTATGACCGGACCCGTCGGAGATGATCTCTCGGCGGCGGCGCAGCGATTGCAAAAATCGGTGCAGGGCAGCAACATTCGCGAGCTTTTCCAAAACCGGGAGCTGAGCTTATGACCGACCCAGCCGGAAGATCGTTCAAGCCGTTCGTCCTCCCCGGCCAGTCGATGGCGGAGCTCACCGCTAAGGCTCTGGTGCTGGGAGTCTTGATGGCCGTGGTCTTGGGGGCCGCCAACGCCTACGTGGGAATGAAGGCCGGTCTCACCGTGGCGGCCACGTTCCCTGCGGCGGTGGTCGCTATGGCGGTACTGCGGGGACTGAAAGGGACAGTGCTGGAAGAGAACGTGGCGCGCACTACCGCATCCGTGGGAGAGGCCCTGGTAGCGGGAGCGATCTTCACCATACCCGCGTTCGTGATCAGCGGTGCCTGGGATGACCTCCGATACTTCGAGAGCACGGCTATCATGCTGATCGGCGGGGTGTTGGGGGTGCTGTTCATCATTTTTTTGCGTCGCACCCTGGTGGTCGAATCCGACCTTCCCTTTCCCGAGAGCGTCGCCGCAGCGGAGGTGGTCAAGGCGGGACAGGGAGGCCAAACCGGAGCGTCCTATCTCTTTGCGGGGATGGGGCTGGCCGCCTTCTGGGAGCTGATCAAGAACTCCAACGGTATACGGTTCATTCAGGAAAGCGCCGAGCGCTTCGTTTCTTTCGGCAGATCGACGGTACCGATATTCGATCAGCGAATCGACTACACCGGCGGGATGCTTTTGCCCACCCCCGCGGCGTCGCCCATGCTTATGGGCGTGGGCTTCATCGTGGGAAACAGGATAGCCGCAGTGCTGTTCTGCGGGGCGGTTTTCGGCTGGCTGTTACTGGTGCCCTTGGCTCTGTTCCTGAACCCTGGTCTGACCGCGGACCTCCCTGAGGGAGCGGGGATGGGCGATCTGGCGGTCCAAGTCTGGCGCAACCAGGTGCGACCGCTGGCGGTGGGAGCCATGATCGTGGCGGCTTTCTACACCCTCTATACTCTGCGCTCCTCTCTCCTTGCTGGAGTCTCCAAGGCGTTCGGCAAACTGGGTTCGGCGGCGGGCGGGGGATCCGCGGAGCGCACCGAGATCGACTTGGACTTGCGCAAAGTAGCCCTGGCCGTAGGGGGAATGGCAGTGCTGACCGCGCTGCTGTACTACGAGTTCTCCCAGTCCTTCCCAGGCACCGCCGTGCTCACCGTCGTGATGGTCATCCTCGGCCTTCTATTCGCGGCGGTGGCCGGTTATCTGGTTGGGCTGATCGGCAGCTCCAACAACCCCATCTCGGGTCTCACCCTCAGCGCTCTCATCATAGCGGCAGTTTTGATGGTTGCCCTCGGCGTGACGGGGCCCAGAGGTGTGGCTGGGGTTCTGGGTGTGGCGGGCGTGGTCTGCTGCGCTGCGGGGATCGCGGGAGACATGATGCAGGACCTGAAGGTGGGTCACATCTTGGGCGGTACCCCGTGGCGCATGCAGATCGCGGAGATAGTGGGGGTGATCGCCGCCGCCTTCGTGCTGGCTTTTCCACTCATGGCCCTCCACCGGGTGTACACCATCGGCTCGGCCGAGCTGCCCGCTCCCCAGGCGGGATTGATGGCCCTCATGGCCAACGGCATCGTGGCCGGACAGATGGCCTGGCCCCTGGTGATAGCAGGGATGTTCCTGGCGTTGGGGCTGATCTTGATACGAGCGCCCGCACCGATGCTGGTGGCGGTCGGGATGTATCTTCCGTTCCAGTCCACCGCAGCGATTTTCGTGGGCGGCCTGATCCGGTGGATTTTCGATTTGCGTCTGAAACGGCGGGCGGCGAACGAAGCGGAGCGCCAGAAGGCGGAGAACCTGGGAGTCCTGCTCTCCTCCGGGTTCATAGCGGGAGAGTCGCTGATGGCGGTGCTCTTGGCGCTGCTGGTTATCGGGAACGACTTTATACCCGGGCTGTTAGCATTCCAGCGGCTTAGCTTCGGGTTCGAGCCGAGCTTTTACCTGAGCCTCCTGATTTATCCAGTGGTCATTTACCTGTTGGGTTGGCTGACCATTTCCCGAATGAAGGCTCCTGGGACACCGGTCTCCAGGCTAGAATAGGGCGATGAAGCTTCACAACAAGATACTCCTGGGCCTCGTGCTGGGCGCCGCCTGCGGCGTAGGCGCCCATTTCGCTGCCAAAGACGCAGGCTGGCTCGCCTGGTTCAACAACAACGTGGCGAATCCCGTGGGGCAGGTCTTCCTCAGAATGCTGTTGATGGTGGTGGTCCCGCTGGTCTTCGCCTCCATTACCCTCGGTGTCGCTGGGCTGGGCGATCTCAGGAGGGTGGGCCGCGTAGGGGTGCGAACCATCTCCTACTTTCTCCTTTCCACCACCATCTCGGCGACCCTGGGACTTACGCTGGTCAATCTGGTGCAGCCGGGCTCGGGGATGGATCCCGCGACGCGCGAGGAACTCTACGCTGCCTATCAATCCGATGCCGCAGGATTGCAGGCACGCGCCGAAGTCGGCTTCGGGGTCAGGACTTTTGTGAATATCGTTCCCCGGAATCCGGTGGAGGCGGCAGCCAACATGGACATGCTCGGCGTGATCTTCTTCGCGCTGATGTGCGGCGCCGCACTCACCCTGATACCCGAACAGCGGGCACGGCCGATGATCCAAGTGCTGGAGTCGCTGGGCGACATCGTTATCAAGATCATCGACTTTGCCATGAAGCTTGCGCCCTACGGTGTATTCGGGTTGATCTTCTACACCACCTCCAGATTCGGATGGGACGTGCTGCGCCAGCTGGGACTCTACGTCGTGGTCGTGGTCGTGGGGCTGTTCATTTACGCCACAATAGGTCTGTCGGCTCTGGTATCCATATTCGGCAGGCTGAACCCTCTGGTTTTCTGGCGCAAGGCCCGGGCTAGTGTCATCACTGCCTTTTCTACGAGCTCCAGCAACGCCACCCTCCCCACCAACATCGCTGTGGCGGAGCGGGAGCTGGGAATCCCGTCTCAGATCGCCGGTTTTGTCCTCCCGCTGGGCGCCACCATGAACATGAACGGCACCTCCCTGTACGAGGGTGTGACCGTGCTGTTCCTGGCGCAGGTGTTCGGGGTGGATCTCGATTTAGGTCAGCAACTGATCGTCGTCTTGCTTTCGGTTCTGATGGCCATCGGGGCCGCGGGAGTTCCCGGGGGATCGCTCCCCCTGATCATGATAGTGCTAGCTACCGTAGGCGTGCCCCCGGAATCGATCGCCATCATCCTGGGTGTGGACCGGATACTCGACATGTGCCGCACCACGCTCAACGTGAGCGGCGATCTCACTGCGGCGGTTTACCTGGCGCGGGCCGAGAGCGGCTGGCGCCCGGAGATGGCGCTGGCGGGGGAGACGCCCCCGCAGCCGGTACGAAGCGCGGCTTCCTAGCCGGCGCCGCGGGCTATGCTCTGGGTCATCTTCGGGATCGCCGTGACGGCGATGCTGGCCCTCGATCTGGGCGTCTTCCACCGGCGTGCCCGTGTAGTCGCCTTCAGAGAAGCCCTGGGCTGGTCCGCCGCCTGGTTTACCCTCGCCTTCCTGTTCATGTGGGTCGTCTACTACTGGCGAGGATCCGATGACGCGCTGGCGTTTCTAGCGGGTTATCTGATCGAGTGGTCGCTCTCGGCGGACAACATCTTCGTGTTCCTGGTAATCTTTTCCTACTTCCGGGTGCCCGGGGAATATCAGCACAAGGTGCTCTTTTGGGGCATCCTGGGCGCGATCGTGATGCGCGCTGTCATGATCACTGCGGGCGTGGTGTTGATCCACAAGATCGAGTGGATTGTGTACGTCTTCGGGGCGTTTTTGGTGGTGACCGGTATCAGGATGGCGACCCAGAGGATGGAAGAAATCCATCCGGAGCGGAACCCGGTCTTGAAACTGGTGCGCCGCCTGGTCCCCGTGACCAAGCGCTATCAGGGAAGCCGCTTCGTGGTGCGCCGTATGGGCCGCCTGGCGGTAACCCCCCTTTTCGTGGTACTCACGGTGGTCGAGTCCACCGATCTCGTGTTCGCCATCGATTCGGTCCCCGCAGTTTTGGCCATCAGCACTGATCCGTTCATAGTGATCACTTCCAATGTGTTCGCCATACTGGGCCTGCGGTCGCTCTATTTTGTAGTGGCTGGGATGATGCAGCTCTTCCGCTACCTTAAGTACGGGCTTTCGCTCATCCTGGTCTTCGTGGGATTCAAGATGATCGCGTCGCAGTTGATCGAGATCCCCGTGGCCTTGGCCCTGGGCGTGGTGGCCACGATACTGCTGGCGTCTATCGCCGCGTCGCTGCTTCTACCCAAGGCCGAGGCGAGAGCCGCCGAGGATCCCCCTCGGAGAAGGCAGCGATAGGGCGTTTGCTATCGGGCTAGCGCTCGAGCGCGAGATGGCAAAGACCTGGCTTTTCCGGTTGGTCTTGGGTCTCTCAGCAGTCCTGCTCCTGGCCGTCGGTTACCAAGCGGCAACCTGGCCGGACGTGGAGATTCTGGCCCGTCAAAACCCCAAGACTACGGCGTTCATCGAGCGCTACAAGGAGTCGCAGCGCCGGCAAGGCAAGCCCGCCGTTTTGCGCTGGCGGCCGGTTCCCGATGGAGAGATTTCGGTACATTTGAAGCGTGCCGTGGTGGCCGCGGAGGACCTGGAATTCTTCTCCCACGGCGGATTCTCCACGGCTGAGATTCGGAGGGCACTGGAGGAAGCCTTAAGGAGCTGGAAAGCGCCCCGGGGCGCCTCTACCATAACCCAGCAACTAGCCAAGAACCTCTGGCTTTCACCTTCCCGGAATCCGCTGCGGAAGCTGAAGGAGGCGATTTTGACGCTCCAGTTGGAGAAGTCGCTGTCCAAGCGCAGGATTCTGGAACTTTATTTGAACGTCGTGGAGTTCGGTCCGGGAATCTACGGGGCCGAGGCCGCGGCGCGGCATTACTTCGGCAAAGGGGCAGCCGAGTTGGAGAAGCGCGAGGCAGTACTGCTAGCTGCGAGCCTGCCGCGCCCCCGTATCTGGAACCCCAACAACCGAACCCGGTCGTACCTCAGGTATGCCACGCAGATCGAGCGCCGGATGGCCCGGGCGAGTTTCCTCTGGAGAGCGGTTGGAGCAGTTCCTCCTTAGGCTTCTACCGCCATCCAGGGCCCCGCTTCTACCAATTGGCGGCAGATGTCTTCGGCCGATCGCCCGGCAGCTTCCGCGGCGAAGTTAGGCACCACCCGGTGCCTCAGGACCGGAAGGGCCACGGCCTTTACGTCGTCCAGATCGGCCATGGGCCGTCCCTCCAGCGCTGCCCGGGCCTTGGCCCCGAGAACCAGATACTGAGAGGCGCGGGGTCCGGCGCCCCAGTTGACCAATTCCTTGATGAATCCCGGAGCCGAAGGGTCCGTCGGTCGGGTCATTCGGGCCAGAGCCACTGCAGCCCGCACCACCAGCTTGGGAGCAGGTATACGGCGAACCAGACGCTGAATCTCCAGCAGATCCTCCGCCTCCAGCACCGGCGTAATTTCATGTTCCCGCTCGCCGGTCGTCTCCTCGACGATTTTCTCCTCCTCGGAGCGGCTAGGGTAAGGTACCCTCAGCTCCAACATGAAACGATCTAGTTCAGCCTCGGGAAGAGGATAAGTGCCCTCCTGCTCGATGGGATTTTGGGTGGCTAGCACAAAGAACGGGTTGGGCAGCGGGTAGGTCTCCCCGGCAACCGTGACTTCGTGCTCCTGCATCGCCTGAAGCAGGGCGGCCTGGGTCTTCGGAGGGGCACGGTTAATCTCGTCTCCAAGAACCACGTTGGCGAATATCGGACCGCGAACGAAGCGGAAAACCCGCTTCCCGGTGGTGTGGTCTTCCTCCATTATCTCGGTACCGGTGATGTCGCTGGGCATCAAATCCGGCGTGAATTGGATGCGATGAAACTGGAGATCGAGAGCTCGCGCGATGGTGGAGACCATGAGGGTCTTGGCCAATCCGGGTACTCCTACGAGCAGAGCGTGACCGCCGGATACCAGTGCAGTCAGTATCCCTTCCAGTGTCTCTTTCTGGCCGACGATGCGGCGGCTGATTTGCTCGAAGAGGGAGTTGCGCGCGCCGGCCAGCCGGTCGAGCAGCTCCACGTCTCGGTCCTGGATTCGAATCGGTTCGGCGCTCATGTCGAGCTTTCCTTTTCCCGGATCGCGCTCGCCTTCATTATAAGGCGGCGGGTATCGGCTGACTACGGGTACAAGGCTGCGAGATTGTCCGATTAGGGGCCTGAACCCAGCGTTGCCGCGCCTTTGGAGCGCCGGATTGAAAAACCCGGGCCGCTGAGTAACATTCCGCCCGGCCCATGGGTGCCCAGCCGCAGTCGAAGTACTACCTCCTGTACCGCTACTCGGGACTGGGGTGTACGTTTGCGGCAGCGGTGCTCCTGTTCATGGCTGGCGGCTGGCTCCTGGACCGCTGGCTCGGCGTTACGCCGATCTTCACCCTGTTGGGAGCACTGGTCGGGCTGGGACTGGCCTCGATCAATCTGTACCAGAAGCTCAGACTGGGCGAGGGAAAAGAAGGCAAGGATCGGGAGGACGGAACCTGACACTCAAGCACATTCGGCTCGGGCTACTGCTGACCGCGGTCGTGACCCTGGCCATCTGGGCCGCGTGGGATAGAAAAGCGGCTTTCGCAGGCTTGTTCTTCGGCCTGCTGGCGGTGGCTCTGCAAACGGTCGCGATCGTCTTGCTCCGTCCTGCGATGGAGGCGCCGCTCAAGCGGCTGGCGATGCGGTGGCTGATGGGTACGGCCTTGAGACTGGGAGGAGCGGGACTATGGGTGACCGCGGCACTGCTGGACCGCACCACTTTTCCGCCGCTCCCCACCGCGGTGGGCTACCTGGGCGTGCTGGTACCGTTATTGTTTTTGGAGACCCGGTTCCTGAAATGATTCGAGAGCGAGTTTTGGAGACCCGGTTCTTGAAATGATGCAAGAGCGAGTCGATATCGGCGAGCTGATGTTTCACCACACCGCCGACGGGTACTACGTGGAGCCCTTTGGCCTGTTCAAGATCGAGTGGCACAGACTGCCGGATTTGCACCTCGGCCCGTTGACACTGAACCTCACGCCCACCAGACACGTGGTCTTCATGACGACCGCGGCGGCACTGGTATTTTTCACATTGTGGGCCGCCGGCCGCGCGTTGGAGAAACAGCGCGCGGGGGAAAAGCCACCGCGAGGGTGGGCGAACGCCATAGAAGCGTTGGTGCTTTGGGTTCGAAACGAGATCGCGATAGAAAACATAGGCCACGAGGCGGGAACGAAGTTCGCCCCCTTTATCACGGCGCTCTTTCTCTTCATCCTCTACTGCAACCTCCTGGGACTGCTCCCCGGAGGGGCCACCGCGACCGGAAATCTGGCGGTGACCGCGGGATTGGCGGCTTTGGCCTTGCTCACCATCGAAATCAGCGGGCTGGTGAAGCTGGGGCCCAAGGGCTACCTGCGCACCATTTTTCCGGTAATGGCGGGCATGAAGGGGGCCGGCGCGGTAGCGATGTCCATAGCGATGGCGCCGATCGAGATCTTGGGAAAGCTGGTGAAACCTTTCGCTCTGTGTTTTCGGTTGTTCGGCAACATGACGGCGGGACACTTCGTGATACTGGCCCTCCTCGGTCTCATATTCATGTTCGGCCACCTGGAGCACTGGAATCTGGCGATCGGCATCGGATCGGCCACGTTGGTCCTGGGCGTCATGGCGCTGGAGATCATCGTGGCCTTCGTGCAGGCCTATGTCTTTGCGATCATCACGGCCGTGCTGATCGGAATGATGCAGCACGCCGACTGATCTGCCTGCGGCGGCCCGCGCTCGCCGCCGCAGGGAACGTAGCCGGCCGGGCGGCCGGCGAAACCCGCTGACCCATCGAGGGTCGCCGGCGGGTCACCGCAAGGCTGGTCGTTACGGGAGAGACGCCGGTCCGAGCGGGAGCGCATCGATCACACGGTTCTCCCCTACGTGGTAAGAGGTGCAAACTATGATGAATCTCACGATGCTGGTTCAAGAGTTGGCTCAGGGGGTCGCCGAGGCCCAGGCGGCAGCGCAGCCCGCAGGGGGCACGGACCCGGTGCTGGGAGTGGGGATCGGGATCGGTCTTGCGCTGGTCGGTGCCGGTTTGGGACTGGGGCGTATCGGAGGCCAGGCGGTCGAGGCCATAGCCCGGCAGCCTGAGGCGGCGGGCGACATCCGCGGCACGGCTCTGTTCATCGCGTTCCTCATGGAAGGGGCCACGATCATCGCGGTGATCATGGCTCTAGCCGCCAAGCTGGTCGGGTAGAGGCATGTTGGCCCTGTTGCTTTTGCAGCAAGCCGAGCACGGAGCGGAGGGGCCCGCAGGTCCCTTCGCTCTGGAGCCGGGGCTGATCATCTGGACTTGGCTGATCTTCGGTGCGCTGCTCTTGCTGCTTTGGAAATTTGCTTTGCCTCCCATCGTGCGCCTCACGGAAGAGCGGGAGCGCAAGATCAAGGCGGAGCTGGAGCAGGCGGAAAAGCGGAACGCCGAGGCCCAGGCGCTGCTGGAGGAACATCGGAAGCTCTTGGCCGGGGCGCGGGAGCAGGCGCACGCTCTGCTCAACGAGGCCAAGTTGGTCGCTCAGAGAGAGCGCGAGGACCTTTTGGCCAAGGCCAGGCGCGAACAGGAGGAGATGCTGAAGCGCGCCAAGCGCGAAATCCAGGCCGAGCGGGAGCGGGCGATAGCCGAGCTGAAGCAGGAAGCGGTGGAGCTTTCTCTGGCGGCTGCCTCCCGCCTGATAGAGGCCAAGCTGGACGACCAGACCAACCGCCGGCTGGTCGAGGAGTTCTTGGGATCCCTGGAGAAGCAGCGGTGAGGGAACCTACCATAGCCCGCAACTATGCCGAGGCGCTCTTGGAGATCGCCGAGCGCTGGGGCGAGATCGAGCTTTACGGACAGTTGATCGCGGCTATAGCTGGCGCCATGGAGGCGGACGAGCGGATCAGGCTGGCGCTGGAGTCGCCTCGAGTGCCGCGACAGCTGAAGCAGCAGATACTGGAGCGGGCCCTTTCGGAGAGGGCGCCGGAGCGGTTCGTTCGATTCTTGGCGGCGGTGTTGAAGCGCGGGCGGCAGGGTCTCTTGCCCGAGATCAGCCGCGAATATCTGGCGCTGGTGGATCTCAAGTTCAATCGGGTGCACGCCGGCATCACACTGGCGCGCGAGCCGGACTCCCGGCTGGCGGCTGAAATAAAGCGAAGGCTCGGTCGGATAATCGGGAAAGAAGTGATTCCCCACTACCGCGCAGATCCAAGAATCCTAGGAGGAATCGTGGTGCGCATCGGCGACCGGGTGATGGACGGGTCGCTGCGCAGGAAACTTTTGGCTTTGAGAAGGCAGATGCTAGGGGCGAAGATCGGATGAAGGTCGGATTTATCGGGTTGGGCGCCATCGGGCGACCGATAGCGGTGCACATAGCGAAGCGGTTTTCAACGGTAGTTTGGAATCGCACCGCTTCGAAGGCCGAGGTTTTTGCCACAGAGACCGGAGCCGCGGTCGCCTCTTCGCCCGCGGATTTGGTGAGAACCGTGGACGTGGTGGCTACCTGCCTTCCGACCTCTCGCGAGGTTTGGGAGATGAGCGAGGCGGCCGGATCGTTCTGGCGCTCCGGCCAGCTGCTGCTGGATCTCACCTCCGGCGATCCTATCACCTCGCGAGAACTGGCGGCGCGGTTGGCCGAGAAGGGTGTCGGATTCGTCGACGCGCCGGTAAGTGGCGGCACCTCCGGCGCCGAAGCAGGGACTCTGACGGTCATGCTGGGGGGAGAAGAGCGCTGGGTGGAACGGGCGCTGGAGGTGGTGCGCGCCTTTTCCTCGAAGGCGGTGCACGTCGGGCCGGTGGGGGCGGGTCACGCCACTAAGGCGATCAACAACGCCCTGCTGGCGGTGAATCTGCTAGCCGCAGGGGAGGGCCTGGCGGCCCTGGTGAAGATCGGAGTCCCCGCGGCCAAGGCGCTGGAGGCGATCAACGCCTCCAGCGGCCGGTCGAACGTTACCGAGAATCTTATCCCCCAGCGGGTGGTGAGCCGGGCGTGGCCCCGAACTTTCAGGCTGGCTTTGCTGTACAAGGATCTCGACATCGCCGACGACGTGCTGCGCGATACCGAGGTTCCCCACGAAATGATCGGACTCGCCTGGCGCCTCTTCGCCGAAGGTAAGAAGACACTGGGCGAGGAAGCGGACCACGTCGAGATTATCAAGCTGATAGAGAAGCGAGCGGGCGTGGAAATAAAATAGGGCGCGGTTGAAAGACCGCGCCCCCCCGGTAACCGCCACTCCCCTCTAGCGACTGAAGTCCACCCGAGGAGCTTCGCGGGCTTCAGGGGTCAGTACTTCGAAATACTCCCGCTCCCGAGCGTTGATGATCTTAGCCGTGATTACCTGGGGGAACTGCCTGATGTACGCGTTGTACTCCCTGACCGCGTTGTTGTAATCCTGCCGCGCCGTGGCGATGCGATTCTCGGTACCCTCGAGCTGGTCCTGAAGCATCCTGAAGTTCTCGTTGGCCTTGAGCTGGGGATAGTTTTCGGCGATCGCTATCAGCCGGCCCAGCGCAGCGCTGAGGCCCTGGTTGGCTTCGGCCATCTGTCTCAGATCGCCGCCTTGAATAGCCCCGCCGAGCCTAGCTCTGGCTTCCGCCACGGCGGTGAAGATCTCTTGTTCGTGCTCCGCGTAGCCGCGCACCACCTCCACCAGATTGGGGACTAGGTCCGCTCTCCGTTGAAGCTGCACTTCGATCTGGCTCTGGTAGGCATTGATTGCCTCGTCCAATTGCTGGATTCGGTTGTAACCGCACCCGGCAACGATGCCGGCCGCGGCTAGTACTGCCGTCGCTCGCTTCATCGCCAAAAACCCTCCTCTGGGCCGAACTGTCTCGATGCAACCTCGGCTGCGGCTGCCCCGACCTTTCGAGGCGCCCACTGCTTACCCCAACCCATCACTACCGAGTTCGTCAATATTTAACACCAGCCGCTCGATGGCCTCCAGGTAGCGGTCCGCTATGGGGTCGTAGGCCTTAAGGTCGCCTACTTTCTTGCGGGAGCTTTGGTCCAACGCCCACCGGAAGGCTTCCGGGTCCAAGCCTGCGACCGAGGAAGCGGAGCGCACTAGTTCTTCCGGGTGTCGCGGCGGACTCTGGCCTACTGTCCTGAGCAGCGCCCGGAAGATCACCAGGAAGCTCCGGAACGAGCTTTCGATCAGCCGGCCGAGGGCCTTGCCGTCCGCTTGAGTGGCGGCGTAATGAGCTCTGAGGCGGAGGAGTTTTTGTCTCGCTTCCCGCTCTAGCTGAGCTCTGAGGTGGGCCCGTTCCACCTTCACCCCCTCGAGAGGATCGGCCCCGCGGAGCACTCGGTGCGCCTCCTTCATGTCCTCGATCTCCATGGGGAAGACATCCGCAGAGGCCTTGAATCCCTGCTCGCTGAAGATCCAAGGTGGGGGGTGGCCTCGCTTCACCCAGTCTCGGATTGCCGGGCCCAAAGGTTTCAAGGCCGCTGGAGAAACTTCCCGCAGTATCAGTAGGAGGTTGATGTCGGACCGCCGGAGATCGAAATTTCCCCGAACAGCCGAGCCGTAGAGTATGAGGGAAACGAGGTTGTCTCCCGATGCCCGGCGCACCTGGTCGGCGAACTGTTCCAATTCTCTCAGTGGGTCGCGGGCCATGGTATCCTAGAACTTGCCCGACGCCCCGCCGCCGGAGAAGCCGCCTCCTCCACCGAAACCTCCGAAACCTCCGCCGAAGCCTCCGAACCCGCCACCGAAGCCGCCGCCGAACCAGCTTCCCTGCCTATGCCGTCCGCTCCGGCGCTCTCCCAGGAGCGTGCCTAGTAGGATCCATTCCAGGGGGCTGGGTCCGTAGTAGCGCGCGGGATAAGCTCGGCCGTAAGCCCTGTTGTAGCGGCGCGAGGCTCCGACCAGCGCCAAGAACAAAACAAAGGGGAGGAGCAAGAATAACACCGCCACTAGCATCGGGACGGGGCTAGCGCTCTCGCCGCCCGGGCGCGGTCGCGGGCCGGTTTGTTTGGTAAGCTCGAAGCCGAACTCGGCGGCGTACGCTTCCGCCAGGAGCTGCACTCCTACGAGGAGCCCGGCAGCGTAGCTCCCGCTCTGTACTGCTGCCTCTCCTATGGCGTCCCTGATTCGTCCGGCTCGGGCGTCGGTTATGAATCCTTCCGCCCCGGTTCCGGTGGCGATGGCGAGCTCGGCTTGCCCGTCTCCCGGCCGTCTGCCCGGCTTCAGGAGCAGTACGAGCCCTGCGTTTCGCGCTCGGTCCCCGGGTCCTCCTCGGGCGCCCACCCTCCACTGCCGGCCGATGTCGCGGGCCACTTCGATCGAGGCGCGGCCGCCGAGATCGGGGAGGGTCACCACCACGATTTCTCCTCCGGACTTGGAGCGCACTTCTTCAATCAAAACCAGCATGGCCTGTTCGGTTGCCGGGTCTATGACGTCGGCAAAGTCGTTGACGAATCCCACCGGTTGGGGTATGTGAAGCTGGGTCGTCAGCGCCAAAACCAGAAGTGGTGCGTTCATGATCTCCGAGAACGGGAAGTTAACCAATTCGCGCTGCGCGGCCCATGCAGCAGCCGCCTGTCGAGGAGGCCCAAAGGCCTCGGGCTTTCTCTAGGCCTTTTTCCCCCATAGCAGCTCGAATCCTTGTCGGCGAAGACTTTTAAAGCCCAGCCGGTGCTGAATTAGCGCCATGGCTTCGGCCAGAACGTAGGAGCGGGTTACGGGTTCGGCGTTCCGGTCTTCGATCAAGGCCAGCATGGCCTGTTCGGTTGCGGGGTCTATGACGTTCGCCAGGTCGTTGACGAATCGCGCGCGGCGGATGCACCGGCTCGATCTCGCGCTCGCGCAAATAAGTGACCATCTAGCGCATGTTATCCCGCCCCTTCGGGTTGCCGGCCCGCTATCCCGAGCCAAGCACACACGGCGCGCTCGAGCGCGGCGAGCTGTTCCGGATTGACGTGACCAAGGCACCGCACAAGCCTCGCAAAGGGGATGGTGACCAGGCTCTGAGCATCGAATGCGCCAGTTTTGAGGAATCTGACCTCGCTCTTAACCTCGAAGCGCGTGCTACGAAGACTCGTAGTGTGGGGCATTACAGTCACCAGGGCGCGTTCGACCTCCGTCGGCGCAACGCTGATGACGAGGCCTGGGCTCACCTTGGCAGCAAGGCCGAGATCGACAATCCGGACCTCACCCCGCGCCGGGGCCTTCAACGGCTGGTGTTCTCTTGCCGATCGAGATCCTGGAACACCTGGTCGGCGGCCGCGGTCAGCTCATCATCAGAGAGAGCCGCATGCTCGGAAAGCGCCACGCGGCGCAGAAATTCCGAAACGACCTGTTCACCCTCCGAGGCCGGCAATTCGTCCAACTCGGCGAGGATGGTTTCGACATCGCGACTCATGCTGCAAGATTGCTTCGCAGGCGGTCTGGCGTCAAGGGCAAAGGCCCTTACGGCTCGCCGGCCCTATGGTTGTGTCGGGATAACGCTCAGGTTAGACCGCAGACCACCAGCATCCGCCATTGACATATATCAGCCAATGACGCACATTGGTCCATGGAGCTGATCGAAACGCCGATCTTCACGCGCCAGGTGACCCAACAGCTCGGGGACGACGAGTATCGGCTGCTGCAGCTCCACCTGCTCCGGCGCCCGGACGCTGGGGTGATTATCCCGGGCTCCGGCGGGCTTCGCAAGTTACGCTGGCGGCTGCCCGGCCGGGGCAAGCGAGGGAGCGCCCGGATCATCTATTACTGGAAAGTGGCACGTGGTCGGCTGTACTTGCTCTTTTTGTACCCGAAGAACGTTCGCAGTGACCTGACGCGGGCGCAGTTGCAGGCTCTTCGCAAACTGATCTTGGACGAGTAGCCGAGCCGCGGGTCCGCAAGGAGGGAACGGATGCGCAAGGATCTTTTTGACGAGCTCGTCGAGAGCGTGAAGCAGATGAAGGCGATCGAGGGAGGGCGGCTCAAGCCCTCGCGCGTGACGCGGCTCGAGGACCTCGTGCACGCGGACCCGCCAGACGTGGCAGCGTTGCGGGCACGCTTCGGGCTCAGTCAGGCCAAGTTCGCTGCGCTGCTCGGGATCAGCGTGAGCACGCTGCAAAACTGGGAGCAGAACCGACGCTGGCCTGGCGGTCCGGCCAAGGTGCTTCTGCGCGTAGCGGCGGCCCATCCCGAGGCGTTGCTGTCAGTCACGAAGGCACCCAGCAGGCATCGCGTCCGCCGAGGTGTGCGCGCTGCGGTCTAACGCCGGGCATCAGCGGCGGCGCGCAGCGCCGTCCGCTGGATGCTGTGGTTAGATGGTACCGTGATTCGACCCGTGTCAGTCCGCGTATCGACGCGTACAAGCCCCGGCCTGATTGCTGCGGTTGGCCGACCGCCATGCGCAGGCCACAAGTACAAGCTCGCCCTACCATCAGTACGATAGCAGGAGCCGTACCGGCTCGGATGGTTCGAGGAACGGCTCTGCCGGGCAATTCGCACGGATCGCTGCGAGTTCGGTCGGCGTGAGGTCACCATCCTGCGAGGCATTCGCGTATCCAGAGATGGCTCGGCACTTGATGTGGAAGTACTCC